>OENY01000024.1_pt1 | contig 170103 bp, 153 predicted proteins | sample 1539391 | NCBI WGS metagenome assembly OENY01 (sample SAMN03777356, study PRJEB22549) | human gut metagenome | biome: gut; feature: infant; material: feces | host: Homo sapiens | collected 2013-11-24 | reverse complement strand
TGAAACGCCGTAGCGCCGATGGTAGTGTGGGGTCTCCCCATGTGAGAGTAGGGAACTGCCAGGCATCAAATAAAACAAAAGGCTCAGTCGAAAGACTGGGCCTTTTGTTTTATCTGTTGTTTGCCGGGAAACACTCACCGGGGCAGGAAAGCCCGCCATAAACGGCCAGACATCAAATCAGTCAGAAAGCCCGTCCTCACGGACGGGCTTTTTGCGTTTTAACGCGCGTCATAACGCAAATGAAGCAGCGGATAGGGTCGGCCATGGTCGTCATGATCGGATCGCCCGCTAACCACAAACCCCATATTCGCGTAAAATCCTACCGCCTGCGCGTTCTGCTCATTCACGTCGGTTGTGAGTCGGGGGATCAATCCCAGAGCATACATGACTAACTGGCGACCCACGCCCATACCGCGAAAGTCAGGATCAACAAAAAGGGCTTCCAGATGCTGTTCGGACAGCAGCATCAATGCGCAGGGCCTGTCCTCATGCGTGACCGCAACCCATAGCGGCGCCTGAGGAAAAAATACGCACACCTGCCGCTCAATTTCCCTTCGGTCCTGCGCTGAAAGAAAGTGATGCGTTGCATCAACGGAACGGCGCCAGATTTCAATCAGTTGTTCGCTCTCATCGCTGCGCGAACGTCGAATCACTATATTCATGATATTTCCTTGCGATTAACCGCTGTATTCTATCCTGGAGATGGTTGAAACTTTCTCACCTTCCGCTTGCAGACTCGACATTTTCATTATTCCTGGTTATTGTTAGCTGTCTGGATGTCTAAACGTTTATACGTATGCTATGAGGTAATCAAGTTATGCCGATTCGGGTGCAGGACGAGCTACCAGCCGTCAATTTCTTGCGTAGTGAGAACGTCTTTGTGATGACGACTACGCGTGCAACAACTCAGGAAATTCGTCCGCTGAAGGTACTTATCCTTAACCTGATGCCGAAAAAAATCGAGACGGAGAATCAGTTCCTGCGCCTGCTTTCGAACTCTCCGCTGCAGCTTGATATCCAGCTTCTGCGCATCGATGCGCGTGAATCCCGCAATACGCCAAGTGAACACCTGAATAACTTCTACTGTAACTTCGACGATATTTGCGACCAGAACTTTGACGGCCTGATCGTCACCGGCGCCCCGCTGGGGCTGGTTGAATTTAATGATGTTGCCTACTGGCCGCAGATCAAACAGGTGCTGGAGTGGGCGAAAGATCACGTCACCTCTACGCTTTTTGTCTGTTGGGCGGTACAGGCTGCACTCAATATTCTGTATGGCATTCCTAAGCAGACCCGCGCAGAAAAAATTTCCGGCGTTTATGAGCATCATATTCTGCATCCTCACGCGCTGCTGACCCGCGGTTTTGATGACTCTTTCCTCGCCCCACACTCTCGCTACGCGGATTTCCCGGCGGCGCTGATTCGCGACTACACCGATTTAGAGATCCTGGCAGAAACGGAAGAGGGTGATGCCTACCTGTTTGCCAGCAAAGATAAGCGAATTGCCTTTGTGACCGGCCACCCGGAATACGATGCCAACACTCTGGCCAGAGAATATTTCCGCGATGTGGAAGCCGGCCTGAGTCCGGACATCCCGTATAATTATTTCCCGCAAAACGATCCGCAAAACAAACCGCGAGCCACCTGGCGCAGCCATGGAAATCTGCTGTTTGCAAACTGGCTTAACTATTACGTCTACCAGATCACTCCATACGATCTGCGGAATATGAATCCGACTTTGGATTAATCCTCCAGATAACGCGATCCTAAAGCGTTTCAGCATTTTGCCTCTGGCACCTTCGGGTGCCTTTTTTGTTTCCGAAATTCAACTCACGATAAAGAATAACTTTAATTTTAATGTTATCAGTATGTTGTGTGTTAATTAAATTAAAAATGGAAATTGTTTTTGATTTTGTAATTTTATTGAGTAGTCTTAATTGTGTTGAGCGAAAACCAGACAACGATCGTTCACTCGCGCCAACTGGATCAACCAATAGGAGCTACAAAATGACGCAACAGGCGACAATAACTGACGAACTGGCCTTCGGCCGGCCATATGGCGAGCAGGAAAAGCAGATTTTAACGCCTGAGGCGGTGGAGTTTCTGACGGAACTGGTGAGCCGGTTTACGCCTGAGCGCAATAAACTACTGGCGGCGCGTATTCAGCAACAGCAGGCGATTGACGCAGGAAGACTGCCTGATTTTATTTCGGAAACAGCTTCCATTAGAAATGGTGACTGGACGATCCGCGGTATTCCCGCCGATTTACAGGATCGTCGGGTGGAAATCACCGGACCGGTAGAGCGCAAAATGGTGATTAACGCCCTCAATGCCAACGTGAAAGTCTTTATGGCAGATTTTGAGGACTCGCTGGCACCGGACTGGAACAAAGTCATTGATGGCCAGATTAACCTGCGCGATGCGGTAAATGGCACCATCAGCTACACCAATGAAGCCGGCAAGATTTACCAGCTGAAACCCGATCCGGCGGTACTGGTATGCCGCGTGCGCGGCCTGCATCTGCCGGAAAAGCATGTTACGTGGCGCGGTGAGTCGATTCCCGGCAGCCTGTTTGATTTCGCGCTCTATTTTTTCCACAACTACAAAAACCTGCTGGCAAAAGGCAGCGGTCCTTACTTCTATCTGCCGAAAACCCAGGCCTGGCAGGAAGCGGCATGGTGGAGCGATGTCTTCAGCTACACCGAAGATCGTTTTGCACTGCCGCGCGGCACGATCAAGGCCACGCTGTTAATTGAAACCCTGCCAGCGGTGTTCCAGATGGATGAAATTCTGCATGCGCTGCGGGACCATATCGTCGGTCTGAACTGCGGACGCTGGGATTACATTTTCAGCTATATCAAAACATTAAAAAACCATGGCGACCGCGTCTTACCCGACCGTCAGGTTGTCACGATGGATAAGCCGTTCCTCAGCGCCTATTCGCGTCTGTTGATTAAGACCTGCCATAAACGCGGCGCGTTCGCGATGGGGGGAATGGCGGCGTTTATCCCCAGCAAAGATGCTGACCGTAACCGCCAGGTCCTTGCCAAAGTTACCGCAGATAAAGAGCTGGAAGCGAAAAATGGCCACGACGGCACCTGGATCGCCCATCCGGGGCTGGCGGATACCGCCATGGCGGTCTTCAACCAGGTCTTGGGCGAACGTCCTAACCAGCTGTTCGTCAGCCGGGAAGAAGATGCGCCGATCGCCGCCGACCAGCTGCTGGCGCCCTGTGAGGGCGAACGTACGGAAGCGGGGATGCGCGCCAATATTCGCGTCGCGGTGCAGTATATCGAAGCCTGGATCTCCGGCAACGGCTGCGTCCCGATTTACGGTCTGATGGAAGATGCGGCGACCGCCGAAATTTCGCGGACCTCCATCTGGCAATGGATTCACCATCAGAAAACCCTCAGTGACGGTACGCCGGTTACCAAGACGCTGTTCCGTCAGTGGTTGGCGGAAGAGCTGATGGTCATTCAGGAGGAGCTCGGCGAACACCGCTACAGCAGCGGACGTTTTGACGATGCCGCTCGCCTGATGGAACAGATCACCACCTCAGAGGAGTTAATCGACTTCCTGACGCTGCCGGGCTACCGCCTGCTGGCGTAATCAGCGGGCAATTTTGTTTGTCTTTTTGGCCGCGGCCAAACTGCTTTCACCGATAACGCCTGGGAAGCCAGGAGAAAATAATGGAGCATCTGCACATGAAAACCCGTACCCAACAAATCGAAGAATTAAACAAAGAGTGGACACAACCGCGTTGGGAAGGCATTACCCGCCCCTATAGCGCTGAGGACGTGGTGAAATTGCGCGGCTCGGTCAATCCGGAATGCACGCTGGCGCAGCTGGGGGCGGCCAAAATGTGGCGACTGCTGCATGGCGAAGCGAAAAAAGGCTACATCAACAGCCTCGGCGCATTGACGGGGGGGCAGGCATTGCAGCAGGCGAAGGCCGGGATCGAGGCGATTTATCTCTCCGGCTGGCAGGTGGCGGCGGATGCCAACCTCGCCTCCAGCATGTACCCGGATCAATCGCTGTATCCGGCAAACTCGGTACCTGCGGTGGTCGATCGGATCAACAACACCTTCCGTCGCGCGGATCAGATCCAGTGGTCGGCGGGGGTTGAGCCGGGCGATCCGCGCTATACCGACTATTTCCTGCCGATCGTGGCGGATGCCGAAGCGGGTTTTGGCGGTGTGCTTAACGCGTTCGAGCTGATGAAATCGATGATTGAGGCCGGTGCAGCGGCCGTTCATTTTGAAGATCAGCTGGCATCGGTGAAGAAGTGCGGCCATATGGGGGGCAAAGTGCTGGTGCCGACGCAGGAAGCCATTCAGAAGCTGGTCGCGGCGCGTCTGGCCGCGGACGTGATGGGCGTACCGACGCTGGTGATTGCGCGAACGGATGCCGATGCAGCCGATCTGATTACGTCTGACTGCGATCCGTACGATCGCGAGTTTGTCACCGGCGAACGCACCAGCGAAGGATTTTTCCGTACCCATGCCGGTATCGAACAAGCGATCAGTCGCGGTCTGGCCTATGCGCCGTACGCGGACCTGGTGTGGTGTGAAACCTCGAAACCCGATCTGGAGCAGGCTCGCCGCTTTGCCGAGGCGATTCACGCGCGTTTCCCGGGCAAACTGCTGGCCTACAACTGTTCGCCGTCGTTCAACTGGAAGAAAAATCTTGATGACAATACCATCGCCCATTTCCAGCAGTCGCTGTCTGATATGGGTTACAAATACCAGTTCATCACGCTGGCGGGGATCCACAGCATGTGGTTCAACATGTTCGACCTGGCCCATGCCTACGCACAGGGTGAAGGCATGAAACACTATGTTGAGAAAGTGCAGCAGCCAGAGTTTGCCGCCGCGTCGCAAGGGTACACCTTCGTTTCTCACCAGCAGGAAGTGGGGACTGGCTACTTTGATAAAGTCACCACGATTATCCAGGGCGGGGCTTCCTCGGTCACGGCGTTGACCGGTTCGACGGAAGAAGAGCAGTTCTGATTGCTGCCCGGTGGCGCTGCGCTTACCGGGCCTACGAAAGCGGTAGGCCGGATAAGCGAACGCGCCATCCGGCATGAGCGGATGCCGGATGGGGAAAAGCGATGACGCGTGGCCTGGAATTATTGATTGCACAAACGATTTTACAGGGCTTCGACGCGCAGTACGGGCGTTTTCTGGAAGTCACTTCAGGCGCGCAGCAGCGTTTTGAACATGCCGACTGGCATGCGGTTCAGCAGGCCATGAAGCAGCGAATTCACCTTTATGATCATCACGTCGGGCTGGTGGTGGAACAGCTGCGCTGTATTACCGAAGGCAAAAGCACCGACGTGGATTTTTTACTGCGGGTGAAAGAGCAGTACACGCACCTGCTGCCGGATTACCCTCGCTTTGAGATTGCGGAGAGCTTTTTTAATTCTGTCTATTGCCGGTTGTTTGACCACCGCTCGCTGACACCCGAGCGGCTTTTTATTTTCACTTCTCAGCCGGAACGCAGCTTTCGTTCCCTACCACGGCCACTGGCGAAAAACTTCTTTCCCGATCGCGGCTGGGAGGTGCTGTTAAGCAAAGTTCTCACCGACTTACCCCTGCGCCTGCCGTGGCAAAACAAGGCGCGCGACATCGGCTACATTAGCGCCAGCCTGCAGGAGGCGCTGGGAAGCGAGATGTTATCCCGCTCCCACCTGCAGATCGCGAACGAACTCTTTTACCGCAATAAAGCCGCCTGGCTGGTGGGTAAACTGGTTACGCCGGTGGCAACCCTGCCGTTTTTGCTGCCACTCCATCGCAGCGAGGAGGGCGAACTGTTTATTGATACCTGTCTGACGACTCATGCCGAAGCGAGCATCGTGTTTGGCTTCGCCCGCTCCTATTTTATGGTCTACGCGCCGCTGCCCGGTGCGCTGGTTGAATGGCTGCGCGATATTCTGCCGGGTAAAACCACCGCCGAACTGTATATGGCGATTGGCTGCCAGAAGCATGCGAAGACGGAAAGCTATCGCGAATACCTGCAGTATATTGCCCGCAGCGATGAGCAGTTTATTGAGGCGCCGGGCATCCGCGGCATGGTGATGCTGGTCTTTACTCTGCCGGGATTTGACCGGGTATTTAAGGTGATCAAAGACCGCTTTGCGCCGCAAAAGGAGATGACCGCCGCCCACGTTCGCGCCTGCTATCAGCTGGTAAAAGAACATGACCGCGTCGGGAGAATGGCCGATACCCAGGAGTTTGAAAACTTCGTGCTGGAAAAACGGCAGATTGCCCCGGCGCTGATGGCGTTACTGCAGACGGAAGCCGGCGCAAAAATCACCGATCTAGGCGATCGCATTGCCATCAGCCATCTCTATATCGAACGCCGGATGGTCCCGCTGAATATCTGGCTGGAGCAGGTGAATGGCCAGGCGCTGCGCGATGCGGTGGAGGAGTATGGCAACGCGATTCGCCAGCTTGCCGCCGCCAATATTTTCCCCGGCGATATGCTGTTTAAAAATTTCGGCGTGACCCGTCATGGCCGGGTGGTGTTCTATGATTACGATGAAATTTGCTACATGACCGAAGTGAATTTCCGCGATATTCCGCCGCCGCGCTACCCGGAAGATGAGCTGGCGAGCGAACCGTGGTACAGCGTGTCGCCGGGCGATGTTTTCCCGGAAGAGTTTCGACACTGGCTGTGCGCTGACCCGCGCATCGGGCCGCTGTTTGAAGAGATGCATGCCGATCTGCTGCGGGCGGACTACTGGCGAGCGCTGCAGACGCGCATTCGTCACGGCCATGTGGAGGATGTCTATGCCTACCGTCGCCGTCAGCGTTTTTGCGTTCGCTACGCCGCGTTGCAGCAGGCGGGGTAGGCGTGCTTCTCAGGCCACCTCGATCACGGCGAACTCTTCAAAGACCAGCTCCATATCGGGCGACCAGCTGCCTTCCCGGGCAAAAAATGCCTGATGAGCCTGCTGCCAGTACGCCAGACTGAGATCGCCTTCCCCTTCCAGCGCGGCCAGTTCCGCGCTCATTTCATTAAAGCGGATGAGGCGTAGCGACAGCGTGCGTATGACGCAGACTGCTTCGCCCGCGCCGTTAAGCACAATATGTACCGCACCAGGCGTCACCGGGCGCTCCTCAGCCTGATAGCTGGCGAAAGAGCCGCAGGTGGCACGTTTTTTCCCGGCAATGACCAGAGAGGCCAGTTCATCGGCCATTTCTGGTGAATCGCCAAAAGACCAGCAGAAGGCCTGTGGGTACTTTTCTTGCCAGAACGCGAGCGGCTTGCTCATCATAGGGTCCTTTTATTGCTTTATTGCCGGAGGTTAGCGCATACCGCCGTAGGCCTGGGTTACCTCTTTCGCCGCTTTAATAACCAGCGCCCCCAGTTCGGTGACGCGATCGTCGGTCATCCGGGAAATCGGCCCGGAAATAGAGATTGCGGCAAACGGTTCGCGGTGTTCGTCATAAATACAAGAGGCGACGCAGCGTAAACCGAGGGCATGTTCTTCATCGTCAAATGAATAGCCGCGCTTGCGCGTCTGGGCTAAATCCTCTTTCAGATGGACCGGAGAGACCAGCGTGGCGTGAGTATAAGCATACAGTCCTTTGCGATGCAGCAGACCGGTGACCTGCTCTTCGCTGAGCTGTGACAGGAACGCTTTACCCGCGCCGGAGGCGTGCATCGGGAGCTTACCGCCAATCGGCGCCGACATGCGCATCAGCTGCGTACACTGCACCTGATCAATAATAATTGCCTGGTGATCGCTTTGATCGAGCACCGCCAGATTGACGGTTTCACCGGAATCTTCCATCAGCTGGCGCAGGATCGGGTGGACGATCGCCAGCAGATTGCGGCTTTGCAGAAAGCTGCTGCCGACCACAAAGGCATGTGCGCCCACGGACCAGTGGCCCAGCTCACCAACCTGGCGGACAAAGCCCAGCTGCTGCATGGTCGTCAGCAGACGATGGGTGGTGGAGTTCGGCAGCCCGGCCTGCTGGGCCAGTTCGGTCAGTGCCACGCTGCTGTGAGACTCAGCAATCCATTCAAGCAATTTTAATCCACGGGTGAGCGACTGAACCTGGCCGCCAGCCTGAGGGGCGGCGGGCGTCGCGGGTTTTCTGCCGCGCTTAGCGGGAACGGGAGTAGCCATCGCAGATTCCTTTTTTCTGTATCGTGGAAATAGTTTTCATTTTATTTGCCGGATTTGCAATCACAACCGGACTGATCGGAGGAGTGAAGCTGAACATGTCTCATATTGCCCGTCGTTCTCTTTTCCGCTCTGGTGCTTTATGCCAGTATGGTCCGTTGAGTTTTTTCGGTCTGGTTGAGCGTTGTCGGGAGCGAGTGTGAGCAGCAAAGTTGAACAACTGCATCAGCAGTTAAAAAAACGTATTCTGGTTCTGGATGGGGGCATGGGCACCATGATCCAGGGCTATCGTCTGAGTGAAGAGGACTTCCGCGGCGAACGCTTTGCCGACTGGCCGTGCGATCTGAAAGGCAATAACGATCTGCTGGTGCTCAGTAAGCCGGAGGTGATAACCGCTATCCATGACGCCTACTTTGAGGCGGGGGCGGATATCATTGAAACCAACACCTTTAACTCGACGACTATCGCGATGGCGGATTACCAGATGGAATCCCTGTCGGCGGAAATCAACTTTGTCGCGGCAAAGCTGGCGCGCGCCTGCGCCGATGAGTGGACTTCCCGCACGCCGGAAAAACCGCGCTACGTCGCGGGCGTGCTCGGCCCGACCAACCGCACCGCTTCTATTTCCCCTGATGTTAACGACCCGGCCTACCGCAATATTACCTTTGATGGGCTGGTGGAGGCTTACCGCGAGTCCACCAAAGCGCTGGTGGAAGGGGGCGTTGACCTGATTCTGATCGAGACCGTGTTCGATACCCTGAACGCCAAAGCGGCGATCTTCGCCGTGAAAGAGGAGTTTGAGGCGCTGGGCGTTGAACTGCCGATCATGATCTCCGGTACCATCACCGACGCCTCCGGGCGTACGCTCTCCGGGCAAACGACCGAAGCCTTTTACAACTCGCTGCGCCACGCCGATGCGCTCACCTTCGGCCTGAACTGCGCGCTGGGGCCAGATGAGCTGCGCCAGTACGTGCAGGAGCTGTCGCGCATTGCCGAATGCTATGTCACTGCACACCCCAATGCCGGGCTGCCGAACGCCTTTGGGGAATACGATCTGGACGCTGACACCATGGCGGCGCAGATTCGCGAATGGGCGGAATCGGGCTTCCTGAACATCGTCGGCGGCTGCTGCGGCACCACGCCGGAACATATCGCCGCCATGACGCGCGCCGTTACGGGCCTCGCGCCGCGCGTGCTGCCGGAGATCCCGGTCGCCTGCCGTCTGGCCGGCCTGGAACCGCTGAATATCGGCGACGACAGCCTGTTTGTTAACGTCGGTGAGCGGACCAACGTGACCGGTTCAGCTAAATTCAAGCGCCTGATTAAAGAAGAAAAATATAACGAAGCGCTGGACGTTGCCCGTCAACAGGTGGAAAGCGGCGCGCAGATTATCGATATCAACATGGATGAGGGGATGCTCGACGCCGAAGCGGCGATGGTGCGTTTCCTTAATCTGATCGCCGGCGAGCCTGATATCGCCCGGGTACCGATTATGATCGACTCCTCGAAATGGGAGGTCATCGAAAAGGGTCTGAAATGTATTCAGGGCAAAGGTATCGTCAACTCCATCTCGATGAAAGAGGGCGTAGAGGCCTTCGTTGAGCATGCGAAGAAGGTGCGTCGCTACGGCGCTGCCGTGGTGGTGATGGCCTTTGATGAAATTGGCCAGGCCGACACCCGCGCGCGGAAAATCGAAATTTGCCGCCGGGCGTACAAGATTCTGACCGAAGAGGTGGGCTTCCCGCCGGAAGATATTATTTTTGACCCCAATATCTTCGCCGTCGCCACCGGCATTGAAGAGCACAACAACTATGCGCAGGACTTTATCGGCGCCTGTGAAGACATTAAACGCGAGCTGCCTCACGCGCTGATTTCCGGCGGCGTCTCGAACGTCTCCTTCTCATTCCGCGGCAACGATCCGGTTCGCGAAGCGATTCACGCCGTCTTCCTGTACTACGCCATCCGTAACGGCATGGATATGGGGATCGTTAACGCCGGCCAGCTGGCGATTTATGACGATCTGCCGGTGGAACTGCGCGATGCCGTTGAAGACGTGATCCTCAACCGTCATGCTGACGGCACCGAGCGTCTGCTGGAGCTGGCGGAAAAATACCGCGGTAGCAAAACGGACGACTCCGCCAACGCCCAGCAGGCGGAATGGCGTAGCTGGGACGTGAAAAAACGGCTTGAATACTCGCTGGTAAAAGGCATTACCGAGTTTATCGAGCTGGATACCGAAGAGGCGCGCCAGCAGGCCGCTCGTCCGATAGAAGTGATTGAAGGCCCGCTGATGGACGGCATGAACGTGGTCGGCGATCTGTTCGGCGAAGGCAAAATGTTCCTGCCGCAGGTGGTGAAGTCGGCCCGCGTGATGAAACAGGCGGTCGCCTATCTGGAACCGTATATTGAAGCCAGCAAGGAAAAGGGCTCCAGCAACGGCAAGATGGTCATTGCGACCGTGAAAGGCGACGTCCACGACATCGGTAAAAATATCGTTGGCGTGGTGCTGCAGTGCAATAACTACGAAATTATCGATCTTGGCGTGATGGTGCCGGCGGACAAAATCCTCAAAACCGCCCGCGAAGTGAATGCCGACCTGATTGGCCTCTCCGGGCTGATTACCCCGTCGCTGGACGAAATGGTCAATGTGGCGAAAGAGATGGAACGCCAGGGCTTTACGATTCCTCTGCTGATTGGCGGAGCCACGACGTCGAAGGCCCATACGGCGGTCAAAATCGAGCAGAACTACAGCGGCCCGACGGTCTACGTTCAGAATGCCTCGCGCACCGTGGGCGTGGTCTCGGCTCTGCTCTCCGACACGCAGCACGATGATTTTGTTGCGCGCACGCGTCGCGAGTACGAAACCGTGCGTATCCAGCACGCTCGCAAGAAACCGCGCACGCCGCCGGTGACCCTGGCTGCCGCTCGTGATAACGATCTGGCCTTTGACTGGGCCAGCTACACGCCGCCGGTTGCCCATCGTCTGGGCGTGCAGAGCGTGGAAGCGAGCATCGAAACCCTGCGTAACTACATCGACTGGACGCCATTCTTTATGACCTGGTCGCTGGCCGGCAAATACCCGCGTATCCTCGAAGACGAGGTGGTGGGCGAAGAAGCGAAGCGGTTGTTCCACGATGCGAACGAGATGCTGGATAAACTGAGCGCAGAGAAGACGCTGAATCCGCGCGGCGTGGTGGGGTTATTCCCGGCCAACCGGGTGGGGGATGATATTGAAATCTACCGCGATGAAACCCGCACCCATGTGCTGACGGTCAGCCACCATCTGCGTCAGCAGACGGAAAAAGTCGGCTTTGCCAACTACTGCCTTGCCGATTTTGTGGCGCCGAAGCTCAGCGGCAAAGCTGACTACCTCGGCGCGTTTGCGGTGACCGGCGGGCTGGAAGAGGACGCGCTGGCGGAAGCGTTTGATGCGCAGCACGATGATTACAACAAGATCATGGTCAAAGCCATCGCCGACCGTCTGGCGGAAGCGTTTGCCGAATACCTGCATGAACGTGTGCGTAAGGTCTACTGGGGCTACGCGGCGAATGAGAACCTCAGTAACGAGGAGCTGATCCGCGAAAACTACCAGGGGATTCGCCCTGCGCCGGGCTACCCGGCCTGTCCGGAGCACACCGAAAAAGCGGTGATCTGGGAACTGCTGGATGTCGAGGCGCATACCGGCATGAAGCTGACCGAGTCGTTCGCCATGTGGCCGGGCGCATCGGTTTCCGGCTGGTACTTCAGCCATCCTGACAGTAAGTATTACGCGGTGGCGCAAATTCAGCGCGATCAGGTGGAAGATTATGCCCGGCGTAAAGGGATGACGCCTGCGGAAGTTGAACGCTGGCTGGCGCCAAACCTGGGATATGACGCGGACTAGAAGGCGAGCAGTCACCAATCCGTCATCTTAGCTGACAACTTAGCTGACAATTTAGCTTACAACTTACAGGGCGCCATTATGGCGCCCTGTCTCTTTATTGTGGTTAAACCCTTATACTGGTGTATTGATCCACAACGGCCGGCATCGACTGATATCGCCCCGGACGATATCTCCCGGATAAGCCCGGTGCGTTCAGGGCGGGTTATCGGTATCTGTCCGTCGGGTAATAAGGAGAATAAGAATCCGTGTTAACTCTGCTGCATCTGCTGTCTGCTGTTGCCCTGCTGGTCTGGGGCACCCACATTGTTCGTACCGGCGTGATGCGCGTATTTGGCGCGCGCCTGCGTTCCGTCCTCAGTAGTAGCGTTGAGAAAAAACCGCTCGCCTTCTGCGCGGGGATTGGCGTCACGGCTCTGGTCCAGAGCAGCAATGCCACCACCATGTTGGTGACCTCATTCGTCGCTCAGGATCTGGTCGCGCTGACGCCTGCGCTGGTGATTGTGCTGGGGGCCGATGTGGGGACCGCATTGATGGCGAGGGTGCTGACCTTCGATCTGTCGTGGCTGTCGCCGCTGCTGATTTTTATCGGCGTGATTTTTTTCCTCGGGCGCAAACAAACGCGTGCCGGCCAGCTCGGACGGGTGGGGATCGGCCTGGGGCTGATTCTGTTAGCGCTGGAACTGATTGTGCAGGCGGTTCATCCCATCACCCAGGCAAATGGCGTGCAGGTGATTTTCGCCTCGCTGACCGGCGACATTATGCTCGACGCGCTGATTGGTGCCATGTTTGCCATTATCAGCTACTCCAGCCTGGCGGCCGTGCTGCTAACGGCAACGCTGACTTCAACCGGGGTGATTTCATTTCCGGTTGCGCTGTGCCTGGTGATTGGCGCCAACCTCGGCTCGGGGATTCTGGCGATGATCAACAACAGCGCCGCCAACGCTTCTGCGCGCCGCGTGGCGCTCGGCAGTCTGTTGTTCAAGCTGGTGGGCAGCCTGATTATTCTGCCGTTTGTGCATGTGCTGGCCGATGCGATGCATCGTATGCCGCTGCCGGAATCGGAACTGGTTATCTACTTCCACGTCTTCTACAACCTGATTCGCTGCGTGGCGATGGTGCCCTTTGCCGAGCCCATGGCCAGACTCTGCAAACGGATGATTCATGAAGATCCCGAGCAGGACCTCCATCTCAAACCAAAACATCTGGATACTACGGCGCTGGATACGCCGGCGCTGGCGTTGGCCAATGCCGCGCGCGAAACGTTGCGCATTGGCGACGCGATGGAGCAGATGCTCGAGGGGCTGCACAAGGTGATGCACGGCGAGCCGCGGGAGGAGAAAGAGCTGCGCAGGCTGGCGGACGATATCAACGTGCTCTACACCGCGATCAAGCTCTATCTGGCCCGCATGCCGAAAGACGAGCTGGCCGAAGAAGAGTCCCGCCGCTGGGCGGAGATCATCGAAATGGCGCTCAATCTGGAGCAGGCTTCCGATATCGTTGAGAGAATGGGCAGCGAAATCGCCGATAAATCGCTGGCGGCGCGCCGCGCCTTTTCAGTGGAAGGGCTGAAGGAGCTGGACGGGCTGTACGAGCAGCTGCTCAGCAACCTGCAGCTGGCGATGTCGGTCTTTTTCTCCAGCGATGTCCCGAGCGCACGACGCCTGCGCCGCAACAAGCATCGTTTCCGCATCCTGAACCGCCGCTACTCGCACGCGCACGTCGACCGTCTGCACCAGCAGAACGTGCAGAGTATCGAGACCAGCTCGCTGCATCTGGGGTTACTGGGGGATATGAAACGCCTGAACTCGTTGTTCTGCTCGGTGGCTTATAGCGTGATGGAGCAGCCGGATGAAGATGACGATCGGGATGAATACTAAGTCGTTTCCCCCGTCGGCGGATTAACCGGTCACGGGGGCGATATCCCGGCGGCGACGCTGACGCCGCAAGCCGGAACCGTCATTTTAAAAGCGGTGACCAGCCTGCAGAGGCAGCGCTTCCTCACCGGCTTTAAACAGCAGCGTCGGATTCGGGCCGCCGAGGGTGGCCTGCCCCTGTGTCACCTGAATCCAGTTGCCCTCCGGCAGGCCGATGATCGTCAGCTCCGGGGCCACGACCAGCAGTTCGCGAATACGTTGCTCACGGGTTTCGCCCTGATGTCCTGCCGGCAGCGCGTTGGTAAAGTGCGGGTTAATCTGCAGCGGGAACAGCCCCAGCGCGTCAAACCCCTGCGGATCGACAATCGGCATATCGTTGGTGGTGCGGATGGTCGGGCAGGCGAGGTTTGCGCCCGCGCTCCAGCCAATGTACAACGCGCCACGCTGCACAACGTCCACAATGGGCGCCAGAAGCCCGCGTCCGCGGCACTCTTTCAGCAGCTGAAAAGTATTGCCGCCGCCGACAATCACCACTTCAGCGGCTGCAATCGCCGCCACGGGGTCGGCGACGCTGTGAATACCGGTGACGGAAACGCCGAGCGGGGCGAGCACCGCGGCGGCTTTGGCCGTGTAGTCATCCCAGGTTTGCGTCACTCCGGCAAAGGGGATAAACACCGCGGAACGGCGTCCGTTTAGCTGTCCGGCAATTAGCGGCAGCGCATGTTCCAGCCATGCTTTGCCAGGCAGCGACGAGTTACTCAATAACAGCAGTTCCATCTTTTCTCCATTTAGCCAGGTTACAGAGTCGCAGAGGATCCTACCACCGCTTGCCCGCAGGCTCACTGATATGGCTCACGATGTTGCAAGGTGGCGGCGCGTCATCGGGCCTCTTGCTGCGGTGACGCGTGAGAAGAGGGGGACGGTTAACGGAAGGCAAAGCGTATGGAACCGGAGTAGGAAACCGGGGAAAGAGCGCCCTCCCTGGCGCTCAGGCTTACCCCGCCCGCGCAAATGCCGCCGCCTCGTTGACGAGAGCGGCATCCGGACGGACGCCGGTATAAAGCACGAATTGTTCCACCGCCTGCAGCGCAATCACCTCTGCGCCGCTGATAATCTGCTTATCCAGCTTCTGCGCCAGACGAATCAGCGGTGTTTCCGACGGCAGCGCCACCACGTCGAACACCACCTGAGCCTGCCCAACCATCGACTGGCTGAACGCCAGAGTGTCGCTATGCGTGCCGCCGGCCATGCCGAGCGGCGTGACGTTGACCAGAATATCGACCCTGATCCCTTCAGGCTGCGGCTGCCACTGAAAACCGTACTGTTTCGCCAGCGCCAGGCCGCTATCGCGATTGCGGGCGGCGATAACCACATCGCGGAAGCCGGCGTCGCGAAAGGCGGCGATAACCGCTTTCCCCATGCCGCCGCTGCCCTGAATCATCACGCTGGCACGGGTATCCAGCTGGTGGCTGTCGATCAGGCTCTTCACCGCGATATAGTCGGTGTTGAGCCCGGTCAATCTGCCGTTGTCGTTCACGATGGTATTGACGGAATCAATCACCCTGGCCGAAGGGTCGATGGCGTCAAGGAAAGGCATACAGCTCTCTTTAAACGGCATCGAGACCGCGCAACCGCGAATCCCCAGCGCCCGTACTCCTCCCACCGCCGCGGCGATATCCTGCGTGGTAAAGGCTTTATAGATAAAATTTAGCCCCAGCTTCTCATACAGATAGTTATGAAAGCGGGTGCCGAAGTTGCCTGGCCGGCCGGCCAGCGACATGCAGAGCTGTGTTTCGCGATTAATCATGAGCAATGTCCGGTGCGTGGGCCAGCAGGTACCGTTCCGCTTCGGCGGACCAGATCCCGTGATTACGCGCCATAATGGCCGCCAGCTCAGGGTCAGCAATAGCGCCAAGAGGGGTCAGGGGAAGCGATTTTTCGGTATACACCAGCTTTTTACCACCGCCGACGGCCGGCAAATCGAGGGTTGTTTCACCCGCCGCATTCAGTCCGAGAATATGGGTCACCACTTTCGCCGCCTGGACTTTTTTCGCCTGCATCAGCGCCACGGCGGCCCGCATATCGTCAGTATTGCCGCCGGAAGTCCCGACGTAATGCGTAAAGGCATAATGCACGTCGTAAAAGTTTATCGGGGCGCTGAACTGCTTATCCTGCGGACCGGCAAAGAAGTTCAGGCAGCCGTCCGGGGCCAGCAGCGAAGACGCCATGGTAATCAGCTGCTCATTCGGCACGAACACAAAAATATCATCGAAGCCGTGGCCGCCGGTCAGCGCCATCAGCGTTTCACGTCCGGCATCGTGGCCGTCGAGGTAATGGATCAACGTTTGCGGCTCTGACGGATAATGCTGGCGGGCGTAGCTCAGCTTCGGCTTATTGGTGTCGGTCACGACCAGCAGGGCAGGGTTCACCGGTCCATGCAGCGCATAGTCGATCGCCAGCAGCCCCATTGGGCCGGTACCACCGAGGATCAGCGTGCGGCCCTGAGGCCGGATGCCCATCACATGGTTATAGCTCCCTTCCTGCAGATGATAGTTGGCGTTGAATGCACCGATCACGCAGGAGAGCGGTTCGACCAGCGAGCCTTCAAACCAGGTATCGCCTTCCCAGGTGAGCAGACAATCTTGCGTCATGACCTCATCCGGGATCACCACGTGAGTCGCTTCGCCACCGATCCACGGGAAGGAGTAGCCGGGGCAATCGGGGCGATCCGGCAGCTGCAGGTTGGCCTGAATCACATAGCGCTGGCCGGCCTGGAATTTATGCTGCCACTTTTTCCCGACTGCGAGGATTTCGCCACAGAATTCATGGCCGATGATAATCGGATTCACCGCCACGTCGTCCGGCACCTTTTTATGGTTTTCCCCCTGGTTGGCCTCCTTCCAGGAAGAGAGGCACAGGCTGTCGGTGACCACGCGGGCGAGGATCTCGTCATCCTGCATTTCCGGGAGTGCAAAGGTTTCCAGACGCAGGTCGCGTTTACCGTAAAGGCGTAGAGCTGTCGTTTTCATGTTTACCACCTCATCCCCTTTTACTGCGGGGTTAGCTTATTGAAGTGGCCCCGGCGCGACCGGGGCCGAATAATCAGGACAAGAAGCCCAGTGCGTTACCGATAATCCCCAGACCAAACAGGGCAAAGATCAGCCATACCGGGTTAACTTTTTTATTGAGCAGGCGCACCATCAACAGCGTCAGGCCCAGCGCCAGCAGGCCGGGACAAAGCTGGTCGAGGATGTTTTGTACGGTCATGGTGACGGTGGTGCCGTCGGCCCCTGGCGTTTGCGACACTACCAACGGCACGTGGATGGAGGTCCACTTGGTGACCAGCACGCCCATCACGAACAGACCTAAAATAGAGGCCCCTTCGGTCAGTTTTTGCAGCAGGTTACCGCCCATATCGCTGACGATATTGACCCCCTTACGGAAACCAAGCTGCAGGCCGTACCATTTCATTGCCAGGCGTACTGCATTGAAAATGAAGAAAAAGAGTAATGGGCCTAGTATGTTTCCCGAGAGTGCCAGCGACGCGCCGAGTGCCGCGGTAATCGGGCGTAACGTGCCCCAGACCAGCGGATCGCCGACCCCGGCCAGCGGCCCCATCAGGCCAACTTTGATGCCGTTGATCGCCCCATCGTCGATGGCCGCGCCGTTGGCGCGCGCTTCTTCCATCGCCGCGGTGACGCCCAGCACCGGGCCGCAGACGGCGGGAGTGGTGTTGAAGAACACCAGATGGCGTTTTAGCGCCGCCACCTGATCCTCTTTTAGCGGATAGAGACGCTTGATCGCCGGGATCATGTCGTAGCAAAAGCCGAGGCCATGAATGCGTTCAAAGTTGAAGGAGGCCTGCTGCAGGTTGGAGCGCAGAAAGATGTTAACCAGGTCGCCTTGGGTGAGTTTTTTCGGTTCCATAACGGGCTCCATCAGTCGTCAAGTTGGTCAAGGGCGGCGGAAGAGGCGGAGGCCTGCGGGGCCTCAGCCTTACGCCATTGCGGGTTCAGCTGGATATAAATCAGCGCGATAATGACGCCCACGCCGCCGAAGGCCAGCAGGCTGAAATCGAGATAGCCTCCCGCCAGAAAACCGAGGAAAAAGAACGGCATCAGGTATTTGACGCCCATCATGCGCAGCACCATGGCGTAGCCCACCACCACAATAAAACCACCGGCGATTTGCAGGCCGCGGGTGACAAATTCCGGAATGGCGTTCAGCATGTTGCTGACCATGTCGGCGCTGACAAACAGCGAGACCACCAGTGCCGGAATCGCGACGCGGAGCGCCTGTACGCCCAGCGCCGAGATATGCAGCATGTCAATAGTGCGAAAACGCGCGTCCTCCGCCGCCTTGTCCGCTGCGTGTTGAAAGACCACCGTGATGGTGCGGGCGAAAACGGTGAGCACCTGGCCTGCTGCGGCCACCGGCAGCGCGATGGCGATCCCTGTGGCGATACTTTGATGGCCGACGATAACCAGAATCGCGGAGATAATGCTGGCCAGCGCCGAATCCGGCGATTGCGCGGCGCCGACGTTCATCCAGCCGAGTGCGATCAGTTCCAGCGTGCCGCCGAGCATAATCCCGGTTTTTAAATCACCGAGAATTAAGCCAATGACCGTGCAGGCAATTAACGGGCGATGCGTCTGAAATTCATCCAGTACGCTGCCCATTCCGGCAATACAGGAAAAAAGAAATATGGCGATTATTTGTAGGGTACTGATTTCCATAATATGTCACCTTGAGGGTATGCAAATCCCTGCCTGTTACGGCATTAACACGGTATTACTCTGACGGTCACGGTATGGCTTTTATATTTTTAAACCTGTCACCAAAGATTGTGCTAAGTCTATTTCCAGGGTGTGCCATGCAGAATAACGATGTGCAAAATACAGGCGCTGTTTTATTCTGTGGCAGTGTGCTCGGCTATTTTGTCGAGGATATTAATGGACGGATCTGATGCCACCACACGCAAATCCAGTTTTACGCCCAGCTTATCCAGTTGACGAAATGCATGAATATCCTCGTCGTCTAAAGAGACTGCCTTGGTTAATTGTTTTTTACCCGGTCGCCAGGCCATTCCGCCAATATTTAAGGTGGCAATATTGACCCCCTGTTTGACCATCGTTAAAACATCCTGAGGGTTGGTAAATAAATAAAAAACGGTCTCGTTCTGATATTGCGGGTTGTGATAAACGGCGACTGCTTTTTCGAGGTTAACGACATTGACCTTCATGCCCGGAGGCGCGGCCTGGCGGAGTAAGGTCCGACGTACCTCATCGTTATAGACCTCGTCGTTGCAGATAATAATGCGCCGGGCGTTGGCGACTTTTGACCACACGGTGGTCACCTGGCCATGGATCAGGCGGTCATCAATACGGGCAAGCGTAATGTTCATCAAAAATCCTCCTCAATGGTTTCCGGCTGTCGCCAGACCACGCAGCACTGGCTGGCAATGGTCGTCAGATGTGCACACAGGGCGTCTGCGGTCAGGGTCTGCTGGTTATCCACCAGTTCCAGCGCCAGCGGTAATGAGAGGCCGCTGATGACCCGCAGCCGCGGGTTTTTCATCGCCAGCCCGGCAGCGGCATTCCACGGGCTGCCGCACTGTAAATCGACGGCGATCAGCCACTCACTGTCATTGTGAGTGCTTACTAACTCATCCAGCCTGGTGGCGATGTCGCTGGCGTTTTCGCCGGGCATAAATGCCACGGCGCTGGCCTGCACGTCACCATAGACCATGCGCACCGAATCCAGCATGGCGCAGGCCAGCTGACCGTGGGCGCAGAAAATCACATTCACCATATCGACTCCTTATCCGCGGGTTTTTCCGCCGGCGATGTTAGTGGTTACTCCGGTTATATAGCTTGCCCGCTCTGACAGCAGGTAGCAGACATAGTCGGCTACTTCGCTCAGACGACCGGAGCGACCAATCGGTATCGCGTTTTTGCTATAGCCCGCGCGCAGCTGCTCGACGGTGATATTGCGCGTCCAGGCCAGCGCTTCTTCGTATTCCGGCGTGCGCAACCCGGTTTTTTCGAGGATGCCAGGCGCCACGCCCACAACGCGGATACCGTGTTTCCCCAGCTCTTTGGACCATGAACGCGTGAAGCTATTCAGCGCGGCTTTGGTCGCGGCATAGCAGCTCTGACCTTCAGAGCCTTCCAGCCCGCTTTCTGACGAGACGTTAACAATGACGCCTGCGCGCTGTTTCACCATCTGCCGGGCCACCGCCTGCGACATCAGAAAGACCCCTTTTTGGTTGATGTTCACCATCTTTTCAAAGGCGGCCTCATTGAGTTCATAGCGTCCTGCCGGGGCTTTCACATCGACGAGGAGACGCGGAAAATTCACTCCGGCATTATTCACCAGACCATCGATACGACCGTATTGTTGAATAATCTGTTCGACGGTGTGATTCACCTCGCTGGCGCTGGAAATATCCGTAGGCCAGAACCTGTAATGGTCATGGTGGTGATGCTTGTCACCGCCGTGAATATCGATCATCTGGACATTTGCACCGAGACTTAATAACTCGTCAACAATTGCCAGACCAATTCCCGACGCGCCGCCGGTAACAATAATTGTTTTATCTTGCAGATTTAGCCATGTTTGCATAATCGTCATCTCATTTTCAGGTAAAGGGATCCCACGCAGCGCGAGCTGCGTCAAAAGAAAACGTCTTTTATTTCAGTAACCGTTCTGCGGTTTCTCGATTCGTCACCAGACAGTTAATATAACCCCCGCGCAATGCGCCAATAATTCCGGTATATTTTTCTTCGCCGATGGCGATACCCACGGAATAACGCACCTGTTTTAATCTGGCAATATCGATGGAGAGCGTTTTTTCATTCATATTGGTTTCAACGGCGATACCGTTGATATCATAAAAGCGTGAACAAATATCGCCGGCGACGTGTCGCGCGTTAAGATCATCGCTCTCTTCGCTACCATAAAACGCATGCCAGTTGGCGCCATCGCGAATCGCCGGGGAACCGATACCCACCAGCGCCACATCGAGATTCTCCCAGTAGGATGAAATCGTTTTAAAATGTTGGGACTGCATAATACCGTTGCGAATCAATGTGTTTTCCAGCAGCGCCGGGAAGTCGGCAAGATGCGATTCGGCTTTCAGCCTGGCGGCGGCGCCGTAGGTCAGCGTGTTCACATGATACCGGCTCTCCAGCTTGCCCGAGGGGCCGCCGATAATCGGTACGCAAATCACCTGCCGCGACTGACTGGCCTGCGGTAGCGTTTCGACCAGCGCACGAACCGCCCGCCCCCAGGAAAAGCCGATAATATCGCCAGGTTCAAGCAGGCGGTCGACCAGCTGAGCGCCATGCTGCCCGATGGTGCTCAGCTGGTCCTCTTCCTGTGATGACTCGCAGGAGGCGACCACCGCCTCTTTGAGAGCGAACTTTTGCTTCAGCTGCTGTTCCAGCCACAGATTTTCGTTGTAGTCGTAGTTGATGGCGATGGTGACAATACCCTGCTCACGACCGCGTTTTAGCAGGCGGCTGATCGTGGTGCGGTAAATACCCAGCTCACGGGCAATCTGCGCCTGGGTCATCTCCTGCTCATAATAGAGCTGGGCAACTTTAACGATTAAGCGGATATCATCGCTATTTTCGATCGCCATCTTTGGGCTCCTGCACATTTGTGCAAACGGTATTCTTGCTCTCTTGATCTGATATAACCCCAACTATCGCCGGCGACAAAGCAATTTTCCGCTATATCATCACCATAAGGTGGCGATTTGTTTTGCACATTTGATTGCTGGCCTGCCTGGAGATGGCACGTTTGTGCGTGATGAGCTAATGGTTTGATTCTGCTTATTTTCGCCGGGCAGAATTGCACGGCACGGGGTGGAACACTTTTGTGTAGAAAGGTGTGACGGATCACATTTAGCGGCGAGTCGTGGAGACGCGATTATTTTTGATTGTCCGCGGCCTGAGGTATATTTCGCTTTTACAGGAGAATTTATGCTGCCCGACTCATCAACCCGACTCAATAAATACATCAGTGAAAGCGGAATTTGCTCGCGTCGCGAAGCCGATCGCTACATTGAACAAGGCAATGTTTTTATCAATGGCAAGCGTGCGACCATTGGCGATCAGGTTAATCCTGGCGATGTCGTGAAGGTCAACGGTCAATTGATCGAGCCGCGCGAGGCCGAAGATCTGGTCTTCATCGCCCTGAATAAACCGGTCGGTATTGTCAGCACAACGGAAGACAGCGAGCGCGATAACATTGTGGACTTTGTTAACCACAGCAAGCGTGTCTTCCCGATTGGTCGACTGGACAAAGACTCTCAGGGGCTGATCTTTCTGACCAACCACGGCGATCTGGTGAATAAGATCCTGCGTGCCGGCAACGATCACGAGAAAGAGTATCTGGTGACGGTGGACAAGCCGGTGACCGACGAGTTTATTCGCGGTATGGGCGCTGGCGTCCCGATTCTTGGCACGGTGACGAAGAAGTGTAAAGTCAGGAAGGAAGCGCCGTTCGTGTTTCGTATTACCCTGGTTCAGGGCCTGAACCGGCAGATTCGCCGGATGTGCGAGCACTTTGGCTATGAGGTCACGAAGCTGGAACGGACGCGGATCATGAACGTCGGGCTGTCGGGACTGCCGCTTGGTGAGTGGCGCGACCTGACGGATGATGAGCTGGTGGCGCTGTTTAAGCTGATTGAGAATTCATCCTCTGAGGCCAAACCGAAGGCGAAAGCCAAACCGAAAACCGCCGGGATCAAACGTCCGGTGGTGAAGATTGAAAAGAGCAGTGAGAAAAACGAGAAAGGGCGCCCGGCGTCTAACGGAAAACGTTTTACTCAGCCGGGGCGTAAAAAGAAAGGGCGTTAACGCCTGCCGCGCGTTGGCGTGCTCGCCGACCACGAAAATGATGCTTCGCTATCGGGTTTGTAGGCCTGCTTTTTCTTTAACTGGCGGGCCTTTTTCGCTTCGGCTTCTCGCAGCACCATCAGCTTGTCGATGTACTCTTTCTTGACGGCGTTGGTCTCCGCGTTGGTCAGCGGACGGCCGTGCGCAATTCGGGCCCGGTCAAGCAGCGTTTTGAGTTCGCGTTGCTCGCGCTCTGTCATCTCTTTTTGCGTAATGCGGGGAAGTGCCATAGTGGTGCCCTCAGTCTGCCGGATAACCCAGTGTACGGTAATCGCGGGCCGACGGACAGCGCGTTAGTCCCGTTGAGGAACGCGTAAACGGGGAAATTACCCGGGCCGTTGGCCCGGGTGAGTGAATATTAGCGTTTGTTCACGTTTTTGGCGGTAGGTTTCCCGGACCAGTAGCCCGCCAGCAGCGAACCGGACAGGTTGTGCCAGACTGAAAACAGCGCACCGGGCAGCGCGGCGAGCGGGCCGAAGTAGATTTTCCCCAGCGCGGCAGCCAGACCAGAGTTTTGCATCCCTACTTCAATCGCCAGCGTCCGGCAGGTTGACTCGTCAAAGCCAAACAGCCGCCCGCCCCAGTAGCCGCCGAGCAGACCGATGGCGTTATGCAGGATCACCGCGACAATCACCACCAGGCCCACCGAAGCGATATGGGAGGCGGAGCCGGCGACGACGGCGCTGATAATCGCCAGGATGCAGATCATCGAGAAGGCGGGCAGAAAAGGTTCAACCGCTTTCACCACTTTGGGCAGCGTATGGTGAATCACCAGGCCCAGCGCAATCGGGATCACGACGATCTGCAGGATGCTGAGCAGCATCCCCATTACGTCGACCTGAATGTGCGCATCCACATACAGCCGCGTCAGCAGCGGCGTGGCAACCACGCCGACCAGCGTAGAAACAGATGAGATGGTGACAGACAGCGCCACATCGCCTTTCGCGAGATAGATCATCACGTTCGATGCTGTCCCGCTGGCGACGCTCCCGACCAGTACCATGCCGGCTGACAGCTCAGGCGGCATATGGAACAGCAGCGCCAGCGCCCAGGCGGCGAGAGGCATCACCAGATAGTGAAGAAAAATACCTGCAGCAACCGGCGCCGGGCGCGACAGCACGCGCTTAAAGTCATCCAGTTTCAGATGCACCCCCATTCCGAACATGATGAGCATCAGCAGCGTGGTGACCCACGGCCCGACGGGCGTAAAGGTCGACGGGGTATAATAAGCCAGAACAGAGAGCAGCAGCGCCCATAACGGGAACAGCCTCGTCAGAGTAGCGAGCATGTTGTTTTCCTTGCGATTAACGCCTCATCCTTCGGGCAACGCGTGCGCAGGCGGTGTCTGTTTCCCCGGGCACGTTGTCTGCTGTGCATCAGGGGGCGTCGCACCGGCCCGTCGCCCGAACGATTGAGGGGATGTTGTGTTGATATAGTTATAAAAAAGCCGGGTTCGAGCCCGGCTATAGGTAATTTTTATCGCGTGAAGAAATATTATTCAAACAAATTATGATGCAATTTCTGCACGACTTTCTCGGCATCCGCCCCAGGCACCAGGAAGCAGAGGTTATGGCTGGATGCGCCGTAGCAAATCATACGAATATTGAACGGCTCCAGGACGCCGAAAACTTCTTTGCCCACGCCACAGGCGCGCGACAACTCGTTACCGATTAACGCCACCAGCGCCAGATCCTGCTCCACTTCTACGCGGCACAGGGAGGAGAGTTCGGTCAGCAGCGCCTGCGTCAGCAGAGTATCGGTGGCGGAGGTTGAACCGGTGGTATCCATAGTCAACGCGATGCTGACTTCGGACGTGGTGATCAGATCCACGGAAATATTGTGGCGCGCGAGGATCCCGAACACTTCCGCCAGGAAGCCGCGAGAGTGCAGCATATTCAGGCTATGCAGCGTCAGCAGCGTCTGGCGGCGGCGCAGGGCCAGCGCGCGGAACAGCGGCGGATTTTCGGTTTTATTACACACCAGCGTTCCGCCAGCGGTGGGTTCTTTGCTGGATCCCACGAACACCGGAATATCGCTACGCACGGCGGGCAGCAGGGTGGCCGGATGAAGCACTTTGGCACCAAAGGTGGCCATTTCTGCCGCTTCGGCAAATGCGATGACATCAATGCGTTTTGCCGCCGGCGCGACGCGCGGGTCGGTGGTGTAGATACCCGGGACATCGGTCCAGATATCGACACGGCTGGCGTTCAGCGCTTCGCCCAGCAGAGCGGCGGTATAGTCGCTGCCGCCGCGGCCCAGCGTTGTGGTACGGCCTTTGGCTTCGCTGCCGATAAAGCCCTGGGTGACCACCAGACCTTCAGCCAGCCGCGGAGTCAGCTGCAGCTGCGTCAGCTCGGCGAGTGCGGCAATGTCTGGCTCGGCGCGGCCGAAGCGATCGTTGGTGCGCATAATCTTACGTACATCGAACCACTGTGACGCAATACCGCGCTCGCGGAGAATTTCGACAAACAGCAGGGTGGACATCAGTTCGCCATGGCTGACCAGCTCGTCGGTCAGCGCAGCGGAACTTGCCAGCGCAGCGGCTTCTGCCAGGGTGGTGATATTTTCCAGCAGACGCTCGATCTCTTCGCGAATCACGTTGGGATAGCGCAGACGCTCCAGGATATTGAATTGAATCTGGCGCAGCGATTCGAGCTTTTCAAAACGCTCAGCGGGTTCCAGCCCTTCAGCCAAAGCAACCAGAAGATTGGTCACACCCGCAGAGGCCGATAACACCACGACGCGCGTGTTCTCATCAAGTCGCGCAACATCAACGCTGCGATTCATGGCATCGAAATCGGCAACGCTGGTGCCGCCGAATTTGGCTACAACTAAATCTGTCATAACAACCTCGTGTCAGGGGGGGCCTGACTTATTAAAACGATTCCTGAGTGGGGCTGGGCTGGACACCAACTTACAGTAATAAAATGTCTTAATAAGCCAGGCCAAATTATTCAGCCATGGCACAAGGGAAGAGCGAAAAACAGGGTGGGCGCAGAGCAATAAACAGCTACGATGTCACCCAGAAGTGCTCCACCTTGTAGACCCGCTCCCCAACGCCTTGCGTCAGTTCCTGGGTATGAAACGCCCGACTGCGAACGTTTCTGGTGACAACCCAGGGGATTCAGCCCCTGTGGCCGGTGATGTGCGTACCAGACGCTTTATCACCTCGGCGTTGCTCCCCCTCACGTATTTTCGCCGGACTGGTTCCTCCAATACGGTTACCTGGGCAACGCACCTCTTCTGGCAATTACCGACGTCTTTCACTTTGCCTGGGGGCGCTGGTGATGATCCCCCTGCAATACCCTTTCGCTGTAGCGTGAAATGCGCGAGCAATACAAACCTGCATAAATGCAGGCAGTGCAGTTATATAAAGGCTTCGGAGTAGGTATGTCAACGTTGCGGTTATGCGGATTTTTCATGCGGGGGTGATTAACAGAAAAAAGCCTTATGATGGCTATACTAGTAGAGGCTTTTTGCCCCGAACTGACCCTATTCCTGACACGTGTCATAGGCATAACATAAAAATCATCACAATTTTTTGCCGCCGGCGCTACAATCGACCGCAGTCACAATTCTCAAATCAGAAGAGTATTGCTAATGAAAAACATCAACCCAACGCAGACCTCTGCCTGGCAGGCATTACAGAAACACTTTGATGAAATGAAAGATGTCACTATCAGCGAGCTTTTCGCGCAAGATAGCGACCGTTTTTCTAAGTTTTCCGCAACGTTCGACGATCTGATGCTGGTGGATTTCTCCAAAAACCGCATCACTGAAGAGACGCTGACCAAACTGCAGGATCTGGCGAAAGAGACCGATCTGGCAGGGGCGATCAAGTCCATGTTCTCCGGTGAGAAGATCAACCGCACTGAAGATCGCGCTGTTCTGCACGTTGCTCTGCGCAACCGTAGCAATACCCCGATTATTGTTGATGGCAAAGATGTGATGCCGGAAGTGAATGCTGTTCTCGAAAAGATGAAGCATTTCTCTGAAGCGATCATCTCCGGCAGCTGGAAAGGCTATACCGGTAAAGCGATTACCGATGTAGTGAATATCGGTATCGGTGGCTCTGACCTCGGCCCGTTCATGGTGACCGAAGCGCTGCGCCCCTATAAAAACCATCTCAATATGCACTTTGTATCTAACGTCGATGGCACCCACATCGCCGAAGTGCTGAAAACGGTGAACCCGGAAACCACCCTGTTCCTGGTTGCGTCGAAAACCTTCACCACCCAGGAAACCATGACCAACGCCCACAGCGCGCGCGACTGGTTCCTGGCGACCGCGGGCGATGAGAAGCACGTGGCGAAACACTTCGCCGCACTCTCCACCAATGGCAAAGCGGTGGGCGAGTTCGGGATTGATACTGCCAATATGTTTGAGTTCTGGGACTGGGTTGGCGGCCGTTACTCCCTGTGGTCAGCCATCGGCCTGTCCATTATCCTGTCCGTGGGCTTCGACAACTTTGTTGAGCTGCTCTCCGGCGCGCATGCGATGGACAAACACTTCTCCACCGCCGCGCCAGAAAAAAACCTGCCGGTGTTGCTGGCGCTGATCGGCATCTGGTACAACAACTTCTTCGGTGCTGAAACCGAAGCCATTCTGCCGTACGACCAGTACATGCACCGCTTCCCGGCGTATTTCCAGCAGGGCAACATGGAATCTAACGGCAAATACGTTGACCGTAACGGCAACGCCGTAGATTACCAGACCGGCCCGATCATCTGGGGTGAGCCGGGCACCAACGGTCAGCACGCGTTCTATCAGCTGATTCACCAGGGGACCAAAATGGTACCGTGCGATTTTATCGCCCCGGCCATTACCCATAACCCGCTCTCCGATCACCATCCGAAGCTGCTGTCTAACTTCTTTGCGCAGACCGAAGCGCTGGCGTTCGGTAAATCCCGTGAAGTGGTTGAGCAGGAGTATCGTGACCAGGGTAAAGATCCGGCAACCCTGGATCACGTGGTGCCGTTCAAAGTGTTCGAAGGCAACCGCCCGACCAACTCCATCCTGCTGCGTGAAATCACCCCGTTCAGCCTCGGCGCGCTGATTGCCCTGTATGAACATAAGATCTTCACCCAGGGCGCGATCCTCAACATCTTCACCTTCGACCAGTGGGGCGTTGAGTTAGGTAAACAGCTGGCAAACCGCATTCTGCCAGAGCTGAAAGATGGCGAAGAAATCAGCAGCCACGACAGCTCGACGAACGGCCTGATTAACCGTTACAAAGCCTGGCGCGCATAAGGCGCCGGTGCCTGAATACCGGTCAGGGCGATCGGTATTCAGGCTATGTGCTTTCTGCATTCACCCGGCGGCGCGTTGTTTGCGCGGGCCGACGACTGTGTTTTGTAGGCCGTGCAAGGCGTCAGCCGCCGTCCGGCAGACGTCCAGCGAACCGATCTCAATGCCGACCTTCCGGGGCGGCATTTTTGTTTATAGCCGCCGCAGCAGTTTCGCCGGGTTACCCGCCCAGACGCCTTTTTCTGTTATCGATTTCGTGACCACGCTCCCGGCGCCAATCACCGCGCCATCGCAGATGCTGACCGCCAGAATGGCCGCGCCGCTGCCGATAGAAACATCGTTGCCAAGCGTAATTCGCCCCCAGTTTTCCCGGTTGGCATCGGGGCGGCCCTCGCGAAACATATCGTTGGCAAACATCACGCCGTGGCCGATAAAGCAACGCTCGCCGATCGTGACATACTCGCAGATAAAGGTATGGGACTGGATTTTACTGTCGGCACCGATGCGCGTATGGCCCTGAATTTCGACGAATGGCCCGACAAAGACGTTATCGCCAAGCGTGCAGTCATAGAGATTGGCAGGTTGATAAATCACCACGTTCTCGCCGCTGGTGACGTTGCGGATGCCGGTTTCACGAAGAGTGTGCATAGCGCCTCTCAGATAGGTTTGGCCAGAATATGTAGCGTGCTCGTCTGGGTTGCGGAGCGGAATACGCTGTCTTTCACATATTGCATACCTGAACGCTCATAAAAACGCCTGGCGCCGGGGTTGCTGGCGAGGACTTCCAGCCACAGCCAGTCGTCACCCGCCGCCTTTGCCCGCGCTTCAACGGCGCTAAAAATCTGCTCACCGTAGCCATGCCCTGTTTCAGTCGGCAGTAAATAGAGCTTATGCAGTAACGTGCCGCGCGGACCATCGGACGCTATCGGCTGATGGCAGCTGTATTTCGCGAAGCCGACAGGATGCCGGGCTTCGGCAATCAGCCAGCAGCTGCGCTCATCGGCGAGGCTGCGGTGAAGGGCGGGCAGGGAGTACTCCTGCTGGAGGAAGTGCGCCAGCTCGCTGGCGCTGTGCCAGAGGGGGGCGAAGTGGTGGCGATAGCTGGCGTTCCCCATTTCACTCAGCAGGGGAGCGTCTTCCCGGTGCGCCGTACGTATTGTCAGCATTGCTGTATCCTTTTTAACCCGCCAGTCTGGCAAGTGATTGTTACATTTGACGCAACAGACGCAAAAAGTTAACGAATAATATCGATCTGGATCACGTTTTTGCGTTATACAGATCGGCAGGAATAACGAATATAAGAGGTACGCATATGCCGTCGGTCTATCGTCCGTTGGTCAATTTTGTGGCGACCGCCATGCAGGCAGTTTTGAATCTGGCGCTGCTGTGTCTGGGGGTCATCCTGGTGGTTTTTCTGGGGAAAGAGACGTTCCATCTGGCGCATGTCCTGTTTACTCCGGAGCCGGTGAGTAAGTACAAGCTGGTCGAAGGGCTGGTGGTTTATTTTCTCTATTTCGAGTTTATCGCGCTGATTGTGAAGTACTTTGAGTCGGGCTTTCACTTTCCGCTGCGCTATTTTGTCTATATCGGCATTACGGCGATTGTGCGTCTGATTATTGTCGATCACGAATCGCCGATGGCGGTGCTTATCTATTCGGCAGCGATCCTGATTCTGGTGATTACGCTGTGGCTGTGTAACTCCAACCGCCTGAAACGCGAATAAAAAAAAGCGGCCTCCAGAGGCCGCTGACCAACAGTCACAAAACTTAATTTATGTAGGGTCCAGTTGAGGATAGCAGTGGCATTTGCCTTACTTTTTCAGCTGAGGGCGGTAGTTGCCGTACCCGGTTGGGGTTCGTGTACAGCAACTAAGTCACCGTCCCTCCTCTGAAATTTGGGGCGGGTATAACGATGAAACTTAACCTTTCACCCCGCCTGCCGTCAGGCCGTTAACCAGCCAGCGCTGGGCCAGCAGGAAGACAACCGTAATCGGAATGGCGGAGAGCACCGCCGCAGCGGCAAAGTCACCCCACAGGTAGTTCTGCGGGTTGAGATACTGTTGCATACCTACGGCCAGGGTATAGCTGTTCACATCGCGCAGCAGCAGCGAGGCTACCGGGACTTCGGTAATCGCAGCAATGAACGACAGAATAAATACGACGGCCAGAATCGGTACCGACAGCGGCAACAGGACCAGACGGAAGGCCTGCCACGGCGTCGCGCCATCCAGCGCCGCCGCTTCTTCCAGCGAGCCGTCGATGGTTTCGAAGTAGCCCTTAATCGTCCAGACGTGCAGCGCGATGCCGCCCATATAGGCGAAGATGACGCCGCCGTGGGTGTTCAGGCCGACGAACGGTAAATACTGGCCGAGGCGGTCAAACAAGGCGTATAGCGCCACCAGCGACAGCACCGCCGGGAACATCTGGAAAATCAGCATCCCTTTCAGCAGGGTCGCTTTGCCCGGGAAGCGCATACGGGCAAAGGCGTAGGCGCAGGTCGTGGACAGCGCCACGATACCGATGGCGGTGATCCCGGCCACTTTCACCGAGTTCCACAACCATAGCAGAACCGGGAAAGGTGGCGGGGTGACGCGGCCGTCAGCGTGTTCGACGCTGAAGCCCAGCGCCAGCCGCCAGTGCTCCCAGGAGATTTGGTCCGGGATCAGGCTGCCGGTGGCGAAGTTACCCTCGCGCAGAGAGATAGCAATAACCATCAGCAGCGGGAACATAATCGCCGCGATGAAAACCAGCAGCAGGAGGTGCGTGGTGAGCAGACGCAGCTTCTGAGATTTGGGTTGTACCATAGCCATAATATTTTTATTCCCCTTGATACCGCTCCAGGCTATCTCACTTGCCATTTTGAACCCGGGCAGTGCTCATCATCCTCACGTACTACGTGTACGCTCCGGTTCTTGCGCGCTGGCCGGGCCCAAACTGGCTGCGTCAATGACGCCTGGTTATTCCAGTTAGTCGAATTTCATTCGTGTGGCTTTCAGGTTAACAATCGCCAGTACGCCCACCAGCAGGAAGATCAGGGTGGCAATCGCTGCCGCCAGACCGAAGTCCTGACCGCCGCCGCCTTCGAAGGCGATACGGTAGGTGTAGCTGACCAGCAGGTCGGTATAACCGGCCGGCGTGGTGGTGCCGAGACGGTCCGGACCACCGTTGGTTAACAGCTGAATCAACACGAAGTTGTTAAAGTTAAAGGCGAAGCTGGCGATCATCAGCGGCGTCAGCGGCTTAATCAGCAGCGGCAGCGTAATCTTAAAGAAGTTCTGGAACGGACCGGCGCCGTCCATTGCCGATGCTTCGTACAGGTCGTCAGGAATCGCTTTCAGCAGGCCCATGCACAGAATCATCATGTACGGGTAGCCCAGCCAGGTGTTGACGATGACGATCATCGAACGCGCGGTGGTCGGGTCGCTGAACCAGGCCGGTTTGATGCCGAACAGCGCGCTGAGCATCATGTTGATTTCACCAAAGCTCTGGTTGAACAGCCCTTTGAAAATCAGAATCGAGATAAACGACGGTACGGCGTAAGGCAGAATCAGCAGAACACGGTAAATCGCTTTACCTTTCAAGGATTCCCACTGTACGAGGCAGGCGAGGATCATGCCCACGGCCACGGTCAGAATCACGGTCAGGACTGAGAAGACCACCGTCCAGACGAAGATAGCGAAGAACGGTTTCTGAATCCCTTCGTCGGTAAAGACGCGGGTGAAGTTATCCCAGCCGATCCCGACGGTGTAGCCCGGGCTCAGCTTCTCAGCGCCCCAGCTACCGTCGGCGTTGATGGACTGGTAGAAACCGACGTCATTGTTCGGACGATATTTTACGCCGCTCTGGTTGTTGGCCAGCGTGCCATCATTGGCCAGCGTATACAGCGGCTGGGTACCGGAGAACTGGCGCAGTGAGCTCATGATCACTTTGCTGTCGTCAGGCAGGATGGCGGTCAGCTGGTTCAGCGCGGTGCGGTTTTGGGTGATGATCCGCAGGTTTGCGCGTTCACCTTCCGGCAGCGCTTCAGCTTCTTTTAAGGCCAGTTTCTGCTCGCCGCCGAGTTTAAAGGCATCGGAGACGTAATTTTTGCCGCTGTCGCCATCGGTCAGCGCCAGTTTCCACTCATCTCCCGCCGGGAACAGCGAGAAGTTGTAGGATTTACCGGCCTGGAACGAGCGATCCATCAGCACTTCCTGAGCGCGCTCAAAGGTTAGCTGGTTGGTGCTGCTGTAGTTGGTGAAGGCGATGGCGATGGTACAGACCAGCGGGAACAGGACGAACAGCCCCATTCCGGCGAGCCCCGGGTAGACATAGCGCCAGGCATAGGCCTTGCGGTTGGTAAAGATATACAGGCCAGCTGAGCTTAAAATCAGCGTCAGGATGGCAAACAGGTACTCCCCCTGGGCGTACATCAAAACGACAAGGTAACCCACCAGCAGGCACAGCAAGCCAATCACAGACCATGTCAGCTGCGGGCTTTGCCACCAGTGTTTCTTTTTAACGACATCCATGGGGATCATCCTCTACAGCGGTGAAAACTTATTTGTCAGGCCGCGCTTATGCTCGCCTGACCTACGGCCCAGGCCGTAGTTGTAAGGCGGGTAAGCGTAAGCGCCACCCGCCATTTTCTTATTTAGTGATACGAGACTGTGCGTCTTTCAGCGCGGCATCGACGGTCTGACGACCGCTAGCTGCGTTGATAACCGCGGTACGTACGGCATACCAGAAGGCGGACATCTGCGGGATGTTCGGCATAATTTCGCCTTTCTGGGCGTTCGCCATGGTTGCAGCGATACGCGGATCTTTCTCCAGTTTTTCCTGGAAGGATTTCAGCGCAACGGCGCCCAGCGGTTTGTCCTTGTTCACTTCGTCCAGACCCTGGTCGGTCAGCAGATAGTTTTCGAGGAACTCTTTCGCCAGTTCTTTGTTCGGGCTGGCGGCGTTGATACCGGCGCTCAGTACGCCGACAAACGGTTTAGACGCTTTGCCTTTGAAGGTTGGCAGCAGCGCGACGCCATAGTTGACCTTGCTCTTATCGATATTCGACCATGCCCACGGACCGTTGATGGTCATCGCGGTTTCGCCTTTGTTGAAGGCGGCTTCAGCGATGGAGTAATCGGTATCGGCATTCATGTGTTTATTCTTGATGAGGTCAACCAGGAAGGTCAGACCGGCTTTCGCGCCAGCGCTGTCCACGCCTACGTTTTTGACGTCATACTTGCCGTTTTCAAATTTGAACGCATATCCGCCGTCAGCGGCAATCAGCGGCCAGGTGAAGTACGGTTCTTGCAGGTTGAACATCAGCGCGCTCTTACCTTTCGCTTTCAGTTCTTTATCCAGCGCCGGGATCTCTTCCCAGGTTTTCGGCGGATTCGGGACCAGGTCTTTGTTGTAAATCAGCGACAGCGCTTCAACCGCGATAGGGTAGGCGATCAGTTTGCCGTTATAGCGTACGGCGTCCCAGGTAAACGGATAGAGTTTGTCCTGGAAAGCTTTGTCCGGGGAGATTTCAGCCAGCAGGCCAGATTGCGCATAGCCACCGAAACGGTCATGAGCCCAGAAGATGATGTCCGGGCCGTCGCCAGTCGCCGCGACCTGCGGGAATTTCTCTTCCAGCTTATCCGGGTGTTCGATGGAAACTTTAATGCCGGTATCTTTTTCAAACTTCTTACCCACTTCGGCGAGACCGTTATAGCCTTTGTCGCCGTTAATCCAGATAACCAGCTTACCTTCTTCAATTTTGGCGAGGGCAGAGGCGGAAAACATCATCGTGGTCAATGCAGACAACGCGAGGATGCGAGCGCCGGTTTTGATTTTCATATACCAGTCCTTTTTGGTGATGTGCTCGTGGATACACTTAGGTGGCTTAACGGTGATGAGTTTCCTTTTTTAACAACCCCTTTCCATCCTCCCTATGTCTACGCCCCACCCGTGGTTTGTGTGATCTGCATTGCAGAAATGCCCGTATTGGGGTCTGGAGCACATAAAAACGGGGCCATTTTTGCTACTTGCATCACGAAAATGGCTTTGCCACGCCATCCCCCGCAGCGAGGGGCAATCTCTCATCCTCCCGTCTCCTCCCCCATAAAAAAGGCGGGGGTGGAGGATTCACCAGGTGAATGAATGCCGCATAGTCAGCCCATCTTGAATGTGTCTTTTAGTGACAGGTTGTAACGAAGGGAGATGGGGATGGCGAGCGTACAGCTGCGAAATATAACGAAAGCCTGGGGTGACGTGGTGGTGTCGAAAGATATCAATCTCGACATCCAGGAAGGGGAGTTCGTGGTGTTTGTCGGGCCATCGGGCTGCGGCAAATCAACCCTGCTGCGTATGATTGCCGGGCTGGAAACCATAACCAGTGGTGATTTATTTATTGGTGATGCGCGAATGAACGATATCCCTCCTGCCGAACGCGGTATCGGGATGGTGTTCCAGTCGTATGCGCTTTACCCTCATCTTTCCGTTGCGGAAAACATGTCCTTCGGCCTCAAGCTGGCCGGTGCTAAAAAAGAGTTAATTAACCAGCGCGTCACCCAGGTGGCGGAAGTGCTGCAGCTGGCGCATTTGCTGGAGCGTAAGCCGAAGGCATTATCCGGTGGACAGCGTCAGCGTGTGGCGATTGGCCGTACCCTGGTTGCAGAACCCCGCGTGTTCCTGCTCGACGAACCACTTTCTAACCTCGACGCCGCGCTGCGTGTGCAGATGCGTATCGAAATCTCCCGTCTGCATAAGCGCCTTGGGCGCACGATGATCTACGTTACCCACGATCAGGTCGAAGCGATGACGCTGGCCGACAAAATTGTGGTGCTGGACGCCGGCCGCGTGGCGCAGGTCGGGAAACCGCTGGAACTGTATCACTACCCGGCCGATCGCTTTGTTGCGGGCTTTATTGGTTCGCCAAAGATGAACTTCCTGCCGGTAAAAGTCACCGCAACCGCCATTGAGCAGGTTCAGGTCGAACTGCCGAACCGCCAGCACGTCTGGCTGCCGGTGGACAGCGCCCGCGTTCAGGTTGGCGCCAACATGTCCTTAGGTATCCGTCCGGAACACCTGCTGCCCAGCGATATCGCCGACGTCACCCTTGAAGGGGTCGTTCAGGTGGTTGAGCAGCTTGGTCACGAAACACAAATTCATATCCAGATCCCCGCCATCCGTCAAAACCTGGTTTACCGCCAGAACGACGTGGTGTTGGTAGAAGAGGGAGCCACATTCGCTATCGGTTTGCCACCAGAGCGCTGCCATTTATTCCGTGAGGATGGTACGGCGTGTCGTCGGTTGCATAAAGAGCCGGGCGTGTAAGGCTTCCCATTAAAAAAAAACACGAACCCCATAGGGCGCTGCAACCAGGCATAACGACGGGCGAAGTGTTCAAAGAAAAGCAATGATCTCAGGAGATAGAATGATGATTACTCTGCGCAAACTTCCACTGGCGGTCGCCGTCGCGGCAGGCGTTATGTCTGCTCAGGCGCTGGCCGTTGATTTCCACGGTTATGCTCGTTCCGGTATCGGCTGGACCGGTAGCGGCGGTGAACAACAGTGCTTCCAGGCAACCGGTGCTCAAAGTAAATACCGTCTTGGTAACGAATGTGAAACCTATGCGGAATTAAAACTGGGCCAGGAAGTATGGAAAGAAGGTGATAAGAGCTTCTACTTCGATACTAACGTTGCCTACTCCGTATCGCAGCAAAATGACTGGGAATCCACCAGCCCGGCATTCCGTGAAGCCAACGTGCAGGGTAAAAACCTGATCGACTGGCTGCCAGGCTCCACCATCTGGGCCGGTAAGCGCTTCTACCAGCGTCATGACGTCCACATGATCGACTTCTACTACTGGGATATCTCCGGTCCTGGTGCGGGTCTTGAAAACATCGACGTTGGCTTTGGTAAACTCTCTCTGGCAGCGACCCGTTCTTCTGAATCCGGCGGCTCTGCGACCTTCGCCGATCGTGATGCGCTGGGTAACCGCGTATATGACAACATCGTTCCGAACGACGTCTTCGACGTGCGTTTAGCACAGATGGAAATCAACCCGGGCGGTACTCTGGAGCTGGGTGTTGACTACGGTCATACCAACGTTCCGGATAATTACTACCTGCAGCCAGACGCGTCTAAAGATGGCTGGATGTTCACCGCTGAGCACACCCAGAGCATCCTGAAAGGCTACAACAAGTTTGTTCTGCAGTACGCCACCGACGCGATGACCTCTAACGGTAAAGGCGTTCCGCAGGGCGGCAGCATCAACAACGACGGTTCCATGTGGCGCGTGCTTGACCACGGTGCAGTCTCTCTGGCTGACGATTGGGACATGATGTACGTGGCGATGTACCAGGATATCAACCTGGACAACAACAACGGCACCAAATGGTGGACCGTCGGCGTACGTCCTATGTACAAATGGACGCCGATCATGAGCACCCTGCTGGAAGTCGGCTACGACAACGTGAAGTCGCAGAAAACTGGCGACAGCAACAACCAGTACAAAATTACCCTGGCGCAACAGTGGCAGGCGGGCGACAGCATCTGGTCCCGTCCGGCAATTCGTCTGTTCGCAACCTACGCCAAGTGGGATGAGAAATGGGGCTACGCGAACGGTGATTCCGGTGCGGGCTACACCTCCGGCGTGGCGTACAACGACACTTCTGCGAAGACCTTCAGCCGTGGCGATAGCGACGAGTGGACCTTCGGTGCCCAGATGGAAATCTGGTGGTAATCCAACCTGACGTGTGATGACCAAAAGAGGGGCGCAAGCCCCTCTATCTTCGGCTCAGCGGGCTATTGCCTGGCTACCGCTTGGCCATCGGAATTGAGGTGATAACAATGAAAATGAAGAAAAGTCTCGTTGCCCTCTGCCTGTCCGCCGGCCTGCTGGCCAGCGTACCCGCAGTCAGTTTTGCTGATGTGAATTTTGTGCCGCAGAATACCTCTGCCGCACCGACCATCCCTGCTTCCGCGTTACAACAGCTAACCTGGACGCCGGTCGACCAATCGAAAACGCAAACCACGAAGTTAGCGACGGCAGGCCAGTCGCTGAACATCCCCGGCATCGTCGGCCCCGTGGCGGCCTACAGCGTCCCGGCAAATATCGGTGAGCTGACCCTGACTCTGACCAGTGAAGTCAATAAGCAAACCAGCGTTTATGCGCCAAATGTGCTGATTCTTGACCAGAATATGACGCCATCGGCGTTTTTCCCAAGCAGCTACTTCACCTATCTGGAGCCGGGCGTGATGAGCTCGGATCGCCTGGAAGGGGTGATGCGCCTGACGCCGGCTTTAGGTCAGCAAAAAATCTATGTGCTGGTCTTTACTACCCCGCAGGATTTGCAGCAGACCACCAAATTAATCGATCCGGCGAAGGCCTACGCCAAAGGTACCGGTAATGCGGTGCCGGATATTCCGGATCCGATCGCCAAACATACCACCGAAGGTACCCTGGGTCTGAAGGTGAAAACCTCTTCCGGTTCCAGCGTGCTGGTTGGGCCGCTGTTTGGCTCCTCCGGTCCAGGGCCAGTGACCGTCGGCAATACGGCGGCACCGGTCTACAACGCGCCAGCCGCCGCGCCGGTTGTTGCTCCAGTTGCGGCGCCAGCGCCGGCTGCGAAGAGCGAACCGATGCTTGACGATACGGAAACCTACTTTAACAACGGCATCAAACAGGCGGTTGCGAAAGGTGATATCGATAAAGCCCTCAAATTGATGAACGAAGCCGAACGCCTCGGTTCGAAATCTGCTCGTTCCACCTTTATCAGCAGTGTAAAAGGCAAGGGGTGATCGTCTCCCCACAATGCTGATGTTTAGGCACAGCCTTTAGGTGCGTCCGCCTGGACGCACCTTTTTTTATCGCGTGGCGGCTGCTGTTGCATGGCTGTTACGCCGATGATCGTATCTTGACGCTTTGCCCGCCCTGACTGGCTTATTCTGCGATACAATGCTGCTACGTTATGTAACGGAGAACCAGGCATGTCACATCCTGCGCTTACGCAACTGCGTGCGCTGCGCTATTTTGCCGCGATACCCCCGCTGGAACCGCACCTGCGCGACTGGCTGTTGCTGGAAGACTCAATGACTCAACGCTTTGAACAACAAGGGAAAAAGGTCAGTGTTAATCGAGTCAACGAAGGTTTCGTCGGCCGGGAAGCGCTGGTGGGTGAAGAGGCGTTGCTGCCGGATGAAGCGCGTTACTGGCTGCGGGAAATCATCCTTTGCGCCAATGGTGAACCCTGGCTCGCTGGCCGAACGGTGGTGCCTGAGTCGACGCTGTGCGGCCCGGAGCTGGCTCTGCAGCAGCTGGGGCAGACGCCGCTGGGGCGTTATTTGTTCACGTCATCCACATTAACCCGCGATTTTATTGAAATTGGGCGCACGGCAGAGCTGTGGGGGCGTCGTTCTCGCCTTCGGCTGAGCGGCAAACCGCTGCTGCTGACAGAACTTTTTCTGCCTGCGTCGCCGCTGTATTAAGAGGAAAAGAAAATGGAGAGGAGTCTGGCGCAGAATAAGCTGTTGGCGTTTCATCGCCTGATGCGTACTGACAAACCCATTGGCGCGCTGCTGCTGCTGTGGCCGACGCTGTGGGCACTGTGGGTGGCGACGCCGGGGATTCCACCGCTGTGGATTCTGGCCGTTTTTGTCGCCGGTGTCTGGCTGATGCGCGCCGCCGGCTGCGTGGTGAATGATTACGCCGACCGAAAGTTTGACGGCCATGTCAAACGCACCGCCCGCCGTCCGTTACCCAGCGGCGATGTCTCGGAGAAAGAGGCCCGGATTCTGTTTGCCGTGCTGGTTTTGCTTTCGTTCCTGCTGGTGCTGACCTTAAACACCATGACTATCCTGCTTTCGGTTGCCGGGCTGGCGCTGGCGTGGGTGTATCCGTTTATGAAGCGCTACACTCATCTGCCGCAGGTGGTGCTGGGCGCAGCGTTCGGCTGGTCGATTCCGATGGCCTTCTCGGCGGTGAGCGAAGCGTTGCCGCTGAGCTGCTGGCTGATGTTCCTCGCCAATATTCTGTGGGCGGTGGCTTACGATACCCAGTACGCGATGGTCGACAGGGACGATGACGTCAAAATTGGGATTAAATCAACGGCGATCTTGTTCGGCGAACATGACCGTACCATTATCGGTATGTTGCAGATTGGGGTGCTGATACTATTGGCTGCCATCGGCTGGCTGAACGGGCTGCACTGGGAATATTACTGGTCGCTGTTTATCGCCGCAGGGCTGTTTTTCTGGCAGCAGAAGCTGATTTTCCGGCGCGAACGGGACGACTGCTTTAAAGCGTTTTTAAATAATAACTACGTCGGACTGGTGGTGTTTCTCGGTCTGGCAATGAGCTATCTGCAGTAGTCTCTTCCTTCCCCCGGCGTGCGGCGCGAACGCCATGGCCGGGGGAGAAGAAGGCCCGCCTCAGCCGTTACGCTTCATCCTGCGTGACGCTTTCAATCGTCAAGCGCACATCCGACGTAATCAGATCGGCCAGCATCTGGTAGACCTTCAGCGTCTCTGCCGGCTCAGCATCGCCGGTATCGCTGATATAGCCCTCATCGCGCAGCGTCAGCACTAACGTACTGAATACCGCTTTATCGAAGAACTCCGGCGCGTTGATACCGTGCAGCACCGACAGACGCTGCGCCACCGTGCGGCTCTCTTTCTCCAGCGAACTGCGGTTGATAGACGGGTTCGCGCTCAGCAGCCAGAAGGTAATGGCGTAGCGCTGGAGCGTTTCACGCGCGCCTGCGGCCAGCAGTTGCAAGGAACGGGAGTGGGACGGATTGATGCTGATGGCATCATCGCTCAGGACAATCAGTCCCTGACGCTGCATTTCCGCCGCCAGGGCATCGATGACGCCAGCCAGCTCTGCTTTTTCCCAGCGCAGGAACAGCTCGGCCTTCAGCAGCGGATAGAACATCTCAACGTGACGCAGCACTTCCGCGCGGGTGATACGACGATGCTGGGTAATGATCGCCGCCAGCAGCGACGGCAGCATCAACATATGGGCGATGTTGTTGCGATAGTAGGTCATCAGCACCGCCTGCTCGCGCGGCAGAATGATGATATCGCCGATGGTATCTTTCTCGACCTCGAACTTATTCATCTTCAGCGCGTGGTCAATCAGCTCGCTGGCCGAGGCCGCCGGCGTGGTCGCATCCGGGGAGTACGGTACGTTGCGCAGCAGATCGAGGTAGCACTCCAGCTGTTGCGTCAGCTGTTCGCGGGTCAACGAGCGTTGACGAGAGGCCAGCAGCGCGGTGCAGCACAGGTTCATGGCGTTGGCCGCGCCGGCGTTGTTGATGCGCACCATCAGATCGGAAGCAATGTTGTTGACCGTCGGTGTCAGCCACGATGGGCGCACCGCTTCGATCGGATCGATTGACTCACGCCATTCCGGAACATGCTGGTTCAGGTAAGTCATCAGCGGCAGTGGTTCGCCAAAGTTAACATAGCCCTGACCGAGGTTACGCAGCTTGCTCAGGCCGCGCAGCATCTGCGGCAGACTCTCTTTTTCTTTCGTCGCACCGCGCAGCTCTTTGGCGTAGGTGCCCACTTCCATCACGTGCTCGTAACCGATGTAGATAGGCACCAGCGTGATCGGTCGGGTCCCGCCGCGCAGCATGGCCTGGATGGTCATCGACAGGGTGCCGGTTTTCGGATCCAGCAGACGGCCGGTACGCGAGCGGCCCCCTTCAACGAAGTACTCCACGGAGTAACCCCGGCTGAACAACTCGCCGAGATATTCGCGGAACACCGTGGAATAGAGCTTATTGCCCTTAAAGGTACGGCGAATAAAGAATGCGCCACCGCGGCGGAAAATGGGGCCTGCTGGCCAGAAGTTCAGGTTGATACCGGCGGCAATATGCGGCGGCACCAGCCCCTGGTGATACAGCACGTAGGAGAGCAGCAGATAGTCCATATGGCTACGATGGCACGGTACGTACACAATCTCGTGCCCTTCATGGGCCAGCTGACGTACGCGCTCGGCGTTGTGGACGTTGATCCCCTGATAGAGACGGTTCCAGGTAAAGCCGAGAACGCGGTCGGTCAGGCGAATCATCTCATAAGAGAAATTCGCGGCGATCTCTTCCATCAGCGCGATGGCGTTTTGCTGCGCCTTCTCATGGGAAATTTTCTTGCTGCGCGCTTCATCTTCCACCGCGCGGGCGATGGCTTTGGAGGCCAGCAGCTTATTGAACAGATCCTGACGTGCCGGCAGACGTGGGCCGACGGCGGCCAGACGTTGGCGGGCGAAGTGCATACGCGCGACGCGGGCCAGCTTCTGGGCGATAATTTTATCGGTGCCGTGTTCGGTGGCCATTCTGCGCAGAGAAACCGGCGGCGAGAAACGGACAAAGCTGTCGCGGCCCAGCCACAGAACGGCGAAGAACTTCTGAATGCCATTCAGCATGCGCAGCGGCGGGTTTACTTCGCCTTTTTCGCGCCCTGGCGCACGACCAAACATCACCGAGACTGGCACCATTTGCACATCCAGGTCAGGATGGTTGCGGTGCAGATCCAGGTAGTCGTGGAACAGCTTAATCGACTCTTCTTTCGGCGCGTAGTAGGTAAAGACGCGCGGGCCACCGTGGATAAATACGTAGCGCGGCAGCAGCGCGCCATCGATTTCCAGCGGTTCAAGCGGATCGGGTAAATCGTGCTCCAGGCACTGGGCGCGCAGGGTCAGCAGGTCCGCCTTGGAATTATAAGGCAGGACGTACATGATCGGACGCGAGGTATCCAGCCCTAATTCCTGAGCAGGTTCTGCGGGAATAGACTTGCTTTTTACCAGCACCCGTAATGGTAAATTCAGTAATTTATAGTAAATTCGTTGCCAGCCGGACATAAACGATGTGAAGCCTCTGGTTAATCATGCAAATGCGCGGCAAGAATAACAGAAAGCGCGCAAAATTTCCGTTGCCACGCGGCAAACGCGTACACTCATTGACGTCATTTACATAAAAAGGTTCTTTTGATGGCCAATAATACCACTGGGTTAACCCGAATCATTAAAGCGGCAGGTTATTCCTGGAAAGGGTTCCGTGCGGCATGGATAAATGAGGCCGCATTTCGTCAAGAAGGCATCGCCGCCATTGTTGCTGTCGCGATCGCCTGCTGGCTGGACGTTGACGCCATCACGCGTGTGCTGCTGATAGGCTCGGTCCTGATAGTGATGATAGTCGAAATTCTTAATAGCGCGATTGAGGCGGTGGTGGACCGTATTGGCCCGGAACATCATGAGCTGTCCGGTCGGGCGAAAGATATGGGTTCTGCGGCGGTGCTGCTGGCCATTGTGATCGCGCTGATCACCTGGGGCCTCTTGCTGTGGGCCCGCTATCACTGAGCGACCACTTTGTGAGATGCCCCCGCCTGGCGATGTCCTCCCGGCGATCGGCCGACCCCCGATGGGTTTTGCCCGGCTGGCGACAATCACCCCTGGCGCAATGGGCTATCGGGGACGCAAAATGGAAAGAATCTCCTGATTTTTGTGTGAAATTTGATTCCAAAATCACCGTTAGCTGTATATACTCACAGCATAACTGTATATACACCCAGGGGGCGGGATGAAAGCGTTAACGACCAGGCAGCAAGAGGTGTTTGATCTCATTCGGGATCACATCAGCCAGACGGGCATGCCGCCGACGCGTGCGGAAATTGCTCAGCGCTTGGGGTTCCGTTCCCCAAACGCGGCGGAAGAACACCTGAAAGCGCTGGCGCGTAAGGGCGCGATCGAGATTATCTCCGGCGCCTCCCGGGGGATTCGCCTGCTTACGGAAGAAGAACCGGGTTTACCGTTGATTGGCCGCGTGGCGGCCGGTGAGCCGCTGCTGGCTCAGCAGCATATCGAAGGCCACTTCCAGGTCGATCCGGCGATGTTCAAGCCGAACGCCGACTTTTTGCTGCGGGTAAGCGGCATGTCAATGAAAGATATCGGTATTCTCGATGGCGATCTGCTGGCGGTCCATAAAACTCAGGATGTACGCAACGGCCAGGTTGTCGTGGCGCGTATTGACGAAGAGGTCACCGTTAAGCGTCTTAAAAAACAGGGCAATATCGTCGAACTTCTGCCAGAAAACAGCGAGTTTTCCCCTATCGTGGTGAATCTACGCGAACAAAATTTCACTATCGAAGGGCTGGCCGTTGGCGTGATTCGCAACGGCGAGTGGCTGTAACACCTTCCCCACGCAGCATCGTCTGATGCATGATGCTGCGCTGTCTCCTCCCGGTCAGGCTCTTTCTCATGTTCTTTAACGCCGCTGATAAGGCCCTGTGGCGCCTGGCGCTACCCATGATTTTCTCCAATATCACCGTTCCGCTGCTGGGACTGGTGGATACCGCCGTGATTGGCCATCTCGACAGCCCGGTTTACCTCGGCGGTGTCGCGGTCGGCGCGACGGCCACCAGTTTTCTCTTCATGCTGCTGCTTTTCCTGCGGATGAGCACCACCGGACTGACGGCGCAGGCCTTTGGCGCCAAAGATCCTCTCCGCCTGGCGCGGGCACTGGTGCAGCCGCTGGGGCTGGCAACAGGCGCCGGCCTGCTGATTGTGATTTTCCGAACCCCGCTTATCGATCTGGCGTTGCATATTGTTGGCGGCAATGACGCGGTGCTGGAGCAGGCGCGGCGCTTTCTCGACATCCGCTGGCTGAGTGCGCCGGCATCGCTGGCAAACCTGGTGCTGCTCGGTTGGCTGTTGGGCGTACAGTACGCCCGGGCGCCGGTGATTTTGCTGATCGTTGGCAACCTGCTGAATATTGTGCTCGATCTGTGGCTGGTGATGGGCCTGCACCTGAACGTGCAGGGGGCCGCGCTGGCGACGGTCACCGCCGAATATGTCACCTTTATCATCGGGCTGCTGATGGCAAGGCGCGTGCTGGCGCTACGCGGCGTGTCATTTGCCCTGCTCAAGCGCGCGTGGCGCGGAGATGTGCGCCGCTTGCTGGCGCTCAATCGCGATATCATGCTGCGCTCTCTGCTGCTTCAGTTGTGCTTTGGTGCGGTGACCGTTTTCGGCGCTCGTCTTGGCGGTGAGATCGTTGCCGTCAACGCGCTCCTGATGACCATGTTGACCTTCACCGCCTATGCCCTGGATGGTTTTGCTTATGCCGTGGAAGCGCACTCCGGGCAGGCGTACGGCGCGCGTGACGGTAGCCAGTTGCTTGATGTCTGGCGGGCGGCCTGCCGCCAGTCGGGAATGGTGGCGCTGGCCTTTGCGGCAACCTATGCCGTAGCCGGGCAGCAGATTATCGCCCTGTTGACTTCGCTACCCTCGCTTCAGCTGCTTGCCGATCGCTATCTGATCTGGCAGATCGTTTTGCCGGTGATTGGCGTGTGGTGTTATTTGCTGGATGGCATGTTCATCGGCGCGACGCGCGGGGCTGAGATGCGCAACAGCATGGCGGTGGCGGCGGCGGGGTTTGCCCTGACGCTGCTGACGCTGCCGGTCCTTGGCAACCACGCGCTATGGCTGGCGCTGGCGGTCTTCCTCGCGCTGCGCGGTCTGTCGCTGGCGGTCATCTGGCGGCGACACTGGCGGCGTGGCACCTGGTTTTCGTAGCGATTTTTGATATGTAATTGGTTAAAGATTCCGAATAATAAATTCAACTCAGAATTCTTATCTATAGTTAATACTATGTCCGGCACACAGCGGGCTGTTAACTCACCGAACGATGAGGATTGAATTATGAACAAAGACGAAATCGGCGGTAACTGGAAACAGTTGAAAGGTAAAGCAAAAGAAAAATGGGGCAAGCTGACCGATGACGATATGACCGTCATTGAAGGTAAGCGTGACCAGCTGGTCGGGAAAATCCAGGAGCGTTATGGATACGCTAAAGATCAGGCGGAGAAAGAAGTGTCTGACTGGGAACGAAAAAACGATCACCGCTGGTAGCGGTGAGTGTTAACGAATTAACCCTTTGTTATTGCCTGCCCGATGGTACATGGAGGTACCGGCAACCTGGATTCCCGCTGCGGCGATAGCCTCAGCGGGCTTTCTTTTTAATCTGAATGGTATGGTCGTGATGGCAGTGTCCCGGGGTGCTACAGGCTTCGACCTCGACACAACCCGCGCACAGGCCGTGTGCTTCAATCACATTGTGGCGTAGCGCAAAACCCATTCTGGCCGCCAGCGTATGCATAATGTCTTCAACGCCTTCGGCACACTCTTCTTTGACCACGCCGCAGCGGTCGCAGATAAACATGGCTGAGCTATGGGTCGGCTGATCGAAAAGATGGCACAGCACGTAGCTGTTGGTCGATTCCACCTTGTGCACGAATCCCTGTTCCAGCAGAAACTCCAGCGCCCGGTAGACCGTCGGCGGTTTCGCCTGCGGCTCTTTCTCGCGCAGCAGGTCGAGCAGGTCATACGCGCTAATCGCCCCTTGCTGGAGGCTCATCAAACGCAACACTTCCAGGCGCTGCGGAGTCAGGCGCACGCCGCGCTGTGCGCAGAGCTTTTCAGCATGCGCTAACATTTCTTGCGAAGTGGTCTTATTCATGAGCATCCTCTGGTTGCGTGAGTCTGAAGTTGTTACTTTATCACGATCCAGGCAAAACGCCGAGAACCGGCGGCTTGTGCTATACCTGATGCATCTCATTTTCGGGAGAAAACGATGAAAAGACCTGATTGCATTCGACATTGGCGCGAACTGGAAGGCCCAGATGATGCCACTTATCCCAATAACCCGGAGCGTTTTTCCATCGGCGCGCCGCTGGCGCGGGGATTAAGGCTCAACCGGCTGGGTATTCATCATGAACGTTTGCCTCCGGGCCGTCGAACCTCTTATCCCCATGCTGAAAGTGATGAGGAGGAGTTTATCTATGTGCTGGATGGCTACCCCGAAGTCTGGATTAACGGCTATCTGTGGAAGCTTGAGCCGGGCGACAGCGTCGGTTTTCCGGCCGGAACCGGAGTGTGTCACACCTTTTTGAATAATACCGACCAGGAAGTTCGCTTGTTAGTGGTGGGGGAGTCGAACAAGAAATTTAACCGCATCTACTATCCGCTGAACCCGGAATATGCCGCTACGCGTCAGGATCGCTGGGTCGATCATCCGCCGCAATTTTTCGGCCCGCACGATGGTAAACCGCGCAGGCGCTAGCCCGTCCAGCAGATGCACAGCACCCGTCGCGGTGCTATGCCTCTGTGATTTATCTTTGTGCTATAGTAGCGCCCCTTTTTACCCGGATGCCTGTTTATCGCCATGATGCCAGAATCAACATCTCACGCTTTTGCCGCCCATCGTTTTTCCATCGCGCCGATGCTCGACTGGACAGACAGGCACTGTCGCTATTTCCTGCGCCTGCTGTCGCGCCATACGCTGCTGTATACCGAAATGGTGACGACCGGGGCGATTATTCATGGCAAAGGCGACTATCTGGCCTATAGCGAAGAAGAGCATCCGCTGGCCCTGCAGCTGGGCGGCAGCGATCCTGCTGCACTCGCGCAGTGTGCGAAACTGGCGGAAGCGCGCGGCTACGATGAGATCAACCTCAACGTCGGCTGTCCGTCCGACCGCGTGCAAAACGGGATGTTCGGCGCCTGCCTGATGGGCAATGCGCAGCTGGTAGCGGACTGTATCAAAGCGATGCGCGACGTGGTGTCCATCCCGGTCACGGTAAAAACCCGTATCGGCATCGATGACCAGGATAGCTATGAATTCCTGTGTGATTTCATCAATACCGTCTCCGGAAACGGTGAGTGCGAGATGTTTATCATCCACGCCCGCAAAGCCTGGCTCTCCGGCCTGAGTCCAAAAGAGAATCGTGAAATTCCACCGCTGGATTATCCGCGCGTTTATCAGCTGAAACGCGACTTCCCGCACCTGACGATGGCGATCAACGGCGGGATTAAGTCGCTGGAAGAGGCGAAATTGCATCTGCAGCATATGGACGGCGTGATGGTGGGGCGCGAGGCCTATCAGAATCCGGGGATCCTGACCGCGGTCGACCGGGAGATCTTTGCGGTGGATGGTGCCGACAGCGACCCGGTCGCCGTGGTGCGCGCGATGTACCCGTATATCGAGCGTGAGCTGTCCAACGGCACCTATCTGGGCCATATCACGCGTCATATGCTGGGCCTGTTCCAGGGTATCCCAGGCGCACGGCAGTGGCGTCGCTACCTGAGTGAAAATGCGCACAAGGCGGGGGCGGATATTAACGTGCTGGAACATGCGCTGAAGCTGGTTGCCGATAAGCGTTAATCTTGCGCTAAAATTTAGTCAAATACGCCACGCCCTGATTTAATCGTCAGGGCGTTTTCCTTTAAATTCAATGTGTTAATTTTGGCACGTTTCTTGTAATACCCGGAGAGTCATTCGGTTATTTCTTTGGGGAGAAGACGATGCTGGAACTCTTATTTGTCATTGGATTTTTTGTCATGTTGCTGGTCACCGGCGTGTCGATTCTGGGGATTCTTGCCGCGATTGTCGTTGCGACGGTGCTGATGTTTGTCGGCGGGCTGTTTGCGATGATGATTAAGCTGCTGCCGTGGCTGCTGTTAGCCATTGCGGTCGTGTGGGTGATTCGGTCGATAAATACGCCAAAAACGACAGGCTACCGTAGTAACAACCGCTGGCGTTATTAAGGGAGTGAGCGGTCTGTCACAACCTGAAGAATTTTGCATAGAACAGCGTAGGTTTTGCTTATTAAATCTGTCACTATTAGCGCGTTAACGAATTCATCGCGCTGTACCCTACATACAGCCGAACTAAAAAAAGTCAGGGCTTCCTTATGGAAGCCCTAAACTTTTCTGCTCTCCCGTCCCTCCCGTCATACTTCAGACTACAGGGGCGTTGGCTACGTTAGCTCACCCCGGTCACTTACTGGAGTAAGCTCCCGAGGATTCGCTCTCTTGCCGCCTTCCTGTCGCCCGAATTATTTAGGGAGGGCTTCCCGTCATACTTCGAACTACAGAAGCGTTGGCTACGTTAGCTCACCCCGGTCACTTACTGGAGTAAGCTCCCGAGGATTCGCTCTCTTGCCGCCTTCCTGTCGCCCGAATTATTTAGGGAGGGCTTCCCGTCATACTTCGAACTACAGAAGCGTTGGCTACGTTAGCTCACCCCGGTCACTTACTGGAGTAAGCTCCCGAGGATTCGCTCTCTTGCCGCCTTCCTGTCGCCCGAATTATTTAGGCAGAGCCTCCATAAATACGCGATTAAGAGACCGAAACGTTGGCAGCGTTAACCTTGCTCGATTTACTCGTTACGGCAGCAGCAGGCTTGAGCCTTCGGTGGCGCGGCTCTCCAGCACTTCATGCGCGCGCCGGGCATCGGTCAGGGCATATTTCTGGCTGTCCGCCACGTCAACGTTAATCGCGCCGCTGGCAATCAACGAAAACAGTTCGCTGCTGGCTTCCGCCAGCTCTTGACGGTTGGTGATATAGCCCTGAAGTGAAGGGCGGGTGACGTACAGCGATCCTTTCTGGTTGAGGATCCCCAGGTTGACGCCGGTTACCGGGCCGGAAGAGTTCCCGAAGCTGACCATCAGCCCCCGGCGCTGCAGGCAATCCAGCGATGCTTCCCAGGTATCTTTGCCCACGGAATCATAGACCACATGGACTTTTTTCCCTTCGGTTATCTCTTTCAGGCGTTCAACGATATTCTCTTCGCGATAGTTGATGACCTGCCAGGCGCCGGCCTGTTTTGCCCGCTGCGCTTTTTGCACGCTGCCGACGGTACCGATCAGTTTAGCGCCCAGCGCCTTCGCCCACTGGCAGGCAATCAGCCCGACGCCACCGGCCGCCGCATGAAACAGGAACGATTCACCGGGCTTGATTTCGTAGGTTTTCCGCAGCAGGTAATAGACCGTCAGCCCTTTCAGGAACGATGCGGCAGCCTGTTCAAAGGAGATACCGTCCGGCAAAAGAGCGGCCTTATCGGCAATCACGTTATGGACTGAGCTGTAGGCGCCCAGCGCTGACTGAGCGTAGACGACGCGGTCGCCAGCTTTAATGTGCTGCACGCTGCGTCCGACTTTCGTCACCACGCCCGCGGCTTCGGTACCCAGGCCGCTTGGCAGAGAGGGCGGCGGGTAGAGGCCGCTGCGGATGTAGGTGTCGATATAGTTAATGCCGATGGCCTTGTTCTCTACCTGGATCTCGTTTTCTTGCGGTTCCGCAGGGGTAAATTCTACGGCCTTGAGTACATCCGGCCCACCGTGTTGATGAAATTCTATTCGTGTTGCCATGATTATCTCCAGTTTCATTTGGGTGGGTCAAAACAGAGACCTGTGCTAATATTTCGACCCCATCTCTATCCCGGTATCTGTATTCAATATGGCAGGAAATAAACCCTTCAACAAACCGCAGACTGAACCCCGTGAGCGCGATCCGCAGGTCGCCGGGCTAAAAGTCCCGCCGCACTCGATTGAAGCGGAACAGTCGGTGTTGGGCGGTTTAATGCTGGACAACGAACGCTGGGACGACGTCGCCGAGCGCGTTGTGGCGGAAGATTTTTATACGCGTCCGCACCGCCATATCTTTGTGGAAATGGCGCGTCTGCAGGAGACAGGTAGCCCGATCGACCTGATTACGCTGGCGGAATCACTGGAGCGACAGGGGCAGCTGGACAGCGTTGGCGGATTCGCGTATCTGGCTGAGCTGTCAAAAAACACGCCAAGTGCGGCGAACATCAGCGCCTATGCGGACATCGTACGTGAACGCGCCGTTGTCCGTGAGATGATTTCGGTGGCGAATGAAATCGCCGAGGCGGGCTTCGACCCGCAGGGGCGTACCAGCGAAGACCTGCTCGACCTGGCCGAATCCCGGGTGTTCAAGATTGCGGAAAGCCGCGCCAACAAAGATGAAGGCCCGAAAAATATCGCCGACGTCCTCGATGCGACCGTTGCGCGTATCGAGCAGCTGTTCCAGCAGCCGCATGACGGCGTCACCGGGGTCAATACCGGCTATGACGATCTGAACAAAAAGACCGCCGGCCTGCAGCCGTCGGATCTGATTATTGTCGCCGCGCGTCCATCGATGGGTAAGACAACATTTGCGATGAACCTCGTCGAGAATGCGGCGATGTTGCAGGATAAGCCGGTACTTATCTTCAGCCTTGAGATGCCATCAGAACAGATTATGATGCGTTCCCTTGCATCGCTGTCACGGGTCGATCAGACCCGTATCCGTACCGGCCAGCTGGACGATGAAGACTGGGCGCGCATTTCCGGCACCATGGGTATCCTGCTGGAAAAACGCAATATCTACATCGATGACTCCTCCGGCCTGACGCCGACGGAAGTTCGTTCCCGCGCACGACGTATTGCCCGTGAACACGGCGGCATCGGTCTTATCATGATCGACTACCTGCAGCTGATGCGCGTACCGTCGCTCTCCGATAACCGTACGTTGGAAATTGCGGAAATTTCCCGTTCGTTAAAAGCGCTGGCGAAAGAGCTTCAGGTGCCGGTGGTTGCGCTGTCGCAGCTTAACCGCTCGCTGGAACAACGTGCCGATAAGCGCCCGGTGAACTCCGACTTGCGTGAATCAGGCTCCATTGAGCAGGACGCCGACTTAATCATGTTTATCTATCGTGACGAGGTCTATCACGAGAACAGTGATTTAAAAGGCATCGCGGAAATTATTATTGGTAAACAGCGTAACGGGCCCATCGGGACGGTACGTCTGACCTTTAACGGGCAGTGGTCGCGCTTTGATAATTATGCGGGACCACAGTACGACGACGAATAAATCGCCGTCATCCTTCGCGCCGCCGGTGCGTTGACAGCACCGGCTCGCTCCGGTCAGTTAGTGTACTAAGCTCCCGGAGACTCTCAGGTTTGTTGCGTGACCCGGACTGCGTCCTCGCCCCTTCGGGCCAGCGCAGGCGCTGTTCAGAAACGCCTGCGCGAACACGCATGATTTAGGCGATCTTTTTATCAAGGAATTTAAATGCAAGCGGCAACTGTTGTCATTAACCGCCGCGCTCTGCGACACAACCTGCAACGTCTGCGTGAACTGGCGCCTGCCAGTAAACTGGTTGCAGTGGTGAAAGCGAACGCTTACGGACACGGTCTTCTCGAGACCGCGCGAACGCTCCCTGATGCCGATGCCTTTGGCGTCGCCCGTCTCGAAGAAGCCCTGCGCCTGCGCGCTGGCGGTATCACGAAACCGGTCCTGCTGCTGGAAGGTTTCTTTGATGCGGCCGATCTGCCGGTTATTTCCGCGCAGCAACTGCATACGGCGGTACACAGCCCGGAGCAGCTGGAAGCGCTGGAGCAGGCTGAGCTGCCTGAGCCCGTCACCGTCTGGATGAAACTGGACACCGGGATGCATCGTCTGGGCGTCCTGCCGGAGCAGGCGGATGCCTTCTGGCAGCGTTTAAGCCAGTGTAAAAACGTGCGCCAGCCGGTCAATATCGTCAGTCACTTCGCGCGGGCGGATGAGCCCGAATGCGGCGCCACCGAACGCCAGCTGGATATTTTCAGCACCTTCAGTGAAGGAAAGCCTGGCCTGCGTTCCATCGCGGCATCGGGCGGAATTTTGCTGTGGCCGCAGTCGCATTTTGACTGGGTCCGCCCGGGCATCATCCTGTACGGCGTATCGCCGCTGGATAGCCCTTCCACCGGCGCAGATTTTGGTTGTCAGCCGGTGATGTCGCTGACGTCGAGCCTGATTGCCGTACGCGAACATAAAGCGGGTGAACCGGTAGGCTATGGCGGTACCTGGGTGAGCGAACGAGATACCCGGCTAGGCGTGGTGGCGATGGGCTACGGCGACGGCTACCCGCGCGCGGCGCCCACCGGTACACCGGTGCTGGTTAACGGCCGGGAAGTGCCGATTGTTGGTCGTGTGGCGATGGATATGATTTGCGTCGATCTTGGGCCTGAGGCGCAGGATAGGTCCGGCGACCCGGTGGTGCTCTGGGGGGAAGGTCTGCCCGTCGAGCGTATTGCCGCACTGACGAATGTGAGTGCTTACGAACTTATTACCCGCCTGACTTCCAGAGTCTCGATGAAGTACGTGGATTAAGCGTACGTCGGGTCGATACATCGCGGTTGTGACATCTCCGGCAGGGCTGCGCTGACCGGGGGTGTCGTCAGGAACCAACGCAGGCTTTACGCTGCGAGTCGGGAGATTCCCCTGAGGGCGAACGAGATGCGTGCGATCTTCGCCGACTTTCCGCCAACTATCCGCCAACTATCCGCCAACATCCTCTCGATCTTCTTCTGCTTCCGGTTTATTGTGTTATGACCTGCCTCTCGTAAACCCGGAGAAACATCACGTGTTTCAAAAAGTTGACGCCTACGCTGGCGATCCCATTCTCTCCTTGATGGAGCGTTTCAAAGAAGATCCGCGTAGTGACAAAGTAAACCTTAGCATCGGCCTCTATTACAACGAAGACGGGATTATCCCGCAGCTACAGGCGGTTGCTGAAGCGGAAGCGCGTCTTAACGCTCAGCCGCACGGCGCCTCGTTGTATCTACCGATGGAAGGGCTGAACGCTTATCGCAACGCGATTGCCCCGCTGTTGTTCGGTGCAGAACACCCGGTGCTGGTGCAAAAGCGCGTCGCCTCTATTCAGACGCTGGGCGGTTCCGGCGCATTGAAAGTGGGTGCCGATTTTCTAAAACGCTACTTCCCGGGTTCTCGCGTTTGGGTCAGCGACCCGACCTGGGAGAACCATATCGCCATATTCGAAGGGGCTGGCTTCGAAGTAAGCACTTACCCTTGGTTTGATAACGAGACCAACGGCGTGCGTTTTGATGCGCTGCTGGCGAAACTGCAGACCCTGCCTGAGCGCGATATTGTGCTGCTACATCCGTGCTGCCATAACCCGACGGGCGCCGATCTGAATCATGCCCAGTGGGATCAAATCGCCGAGGTGCTGAAAGCGCGCAACCTGATTCCTTTCCTCGATATCGCCTATCAGGGCTTTGGGGCGGGAATGGATGATGATGCTTACGCGATTCGCGCGATCGCCCACGCCGGCATACCGATGCTGGTCAGCAACTCCTTCTCGAAAATTTTCTCGCTGTACGGTGAGCGCGTGGGCGGCCTGTCGATCGTTTGCGAAGACACAGAAACCGCAAACCGCGTGCTGGGGCAACTGAAGGCGACCGTCCGTCGCAATTACTCCAGCCCGCCGAACTTTGGCGCTCAGGTTGTCGCGACCGTATTGAATGATGCGGAGCTGAAAGCCTGCTGGCTGGCGGAAGTCGAAGAGATGCGTACGCGTATTCTGGCGATGCGTCAGGAGCTGGTGAATGTCCTGAAAGAAGCGCTACCGGGCGTCAATTTTGACTACCTGCTCAAACAACGTGGGATGTTCAGCTACACCGGCCTGAGTGCGGCACAGGTTGATCGTCTGCGTGAAGAGTTTGGCGTGTATCTGATTTCCAGCGGCCGGATGTGCGTGGCGGGTCTCAATTCACGTAACGTCCAGCGCGTCGCGCAGGCATTTTCTGCCGTTATCTAATTTTCCGCGAATATCATGTCCTTTCCCGTCTGCGGGAAAGGACTACTCCCTTCCGAAGTGTGATCATTCTCTTTTTCTATGACATCTGAGCAGAAAATTCTTTTCATCGGCGAAGGCCGGGGTTAAGGTCAGGGTCCAGTAATAAGCAGCCACATTATTGAAAATTATAACGATTCGACGACTCATACGCACCGTCATCCGCGCTGTATCGCGACGGCTGCCTCAGGCGCCTTGCGGCCAGCAAAGCGGCAGTTGGCAGGGTGACGCTTAAAAGGGATAACTATGCGCAAGATAACTTTGGCCTTTAGCGCCTTCTGTTTACTTTTCACGTTAAATCACTCGGCAATCGCCCTGGAGTCTTCTCCGTCACAATTAAATCCAGGTACCAACGTCGCCAGACTGGCTGAGCAGGCGCCTGTTCACTGGGTTTCCGTCGCACAGATTGAAAACAGCCTGTTGGGTCGTCAGCCGTTTGCCGTGGGTTTTGATATCGATGACACCGTTCTGTTTTCCAGCCCAGGTTTCTGGCGCGGCCAAAAAACTTTCTCTCCCGGCAGCGATGCTTACCTGAAAAACCCGGAATTCTGGGAAAAAATGAATAACGGCTGGGATGAATTCAGCATGCCAAAAGAGGTGGCGCGCCATCTGATTGCGATGCATGTGAAGCGCGGCGATAGCATTTATTTCGTTACCGGGCGCAGTCAGACCAAAACTGAAACGGTCTCGAAAACGCTGCAGGATGATTTCCTGATCCCGGCGGCAAACATGAACCCGGTTATTTTTGCCGGTGACAAGCCGGGGCAGAATACGAAAGTCCAATGGCTGAAAGAGAAGAATATTAAGGTCTTCTACGGGGATTCCGATAACGACATCTCTGCCGCGCGTGATGCAGGGGCTCGCGGCATTCGCGTACTGCGCGCGTCAAACTCGTCATATAAACCTCTGCCGATGGCCGGAGCGCAGGGTGAAGAAGTGATCGTCAATTCAGAATACTAATTTCACCTTCTGCGCAAATGTGTCAGAAGCGAAAGCGGCAGCCTCCGGGCTGCCGCTTTTTTGTACGAAAAAGCGCGTGGGGAGGTTTTACCTTTTCGCTTATTGCTGCACACTTAGAGAGATTCATTCGCAACAGGGGTCGTTTATGTGGCATCAACAAACTTTGACGTTAGGCGCAAAATCTCGCGGTTTTCATCTGGTAACTGACGAGATCCTCGGCCAGCTCCACGCGTTGTCGCGCGTCAAAGTCGGTATGTTGCATCTGCTGCTCCAGCACACTTCCGCTTCCCTGACGCTTAACGAAAACTGCGATCCGACCGTCCGCTACGACATGGAGCAGTATTTTCTCAACGCGGTGCCGAATAATGCGCCGTACGAACATGATTATGAAGGTCCTGATGATATGCCGTCGCATATCAAGTCGTCGATGCTTGGCGTCTCCCTGTTGCTGCCGGTGCAGGACGGGCGCGTCAGTCTGGGGACCTGGCAAGGGATCTGGTTAGGGGAACATCGTATTCACGGCGGTTCGCGGCATATCGTTGCGACGCTCACGGGGGAATAACAGATGACAATTTCGGAGTTATTGCTGTACTGCATGGCAAAACCGGGCGCAGAGCAAAGCGTGCACAGCGACTGGAAGGCCACGCAGATTAAAGTGTCGGACGTGCTCTTTGCATTAGTGAAAGAAGTGGAAGATAAGCGGCCAGCCGTGTCGCTGAAAGCCAGTCCGGAGCTTGCCGAACTGCTGCGGGAACAGCATGTGGATATCCGCCCCAGCAGACATCTGAATAAAGCCCACTGGAGTACGGTCTTTCTTGATGGATCCTTGCCGGATTCGCAGATTTACTACCTGGTGGATGCCTCCTACCAGCAGGCGGTACGGCTGCTGTCGGAACCAACCCGACAGCAGCTTTCACGGTGATTAGCTCAGCAAGGGTTTGAGGAAGCGCGCGGTGTGCGAGGCTTCGCACTCTGCAACGGTCTCTGGCGTACCGGAGACGAGGATTTCACCGCCGCCGCTGCCGCCTTCCGGCCCAAGATCAACGATCCAGTCCGCCGTTTTGATGACATCCAGGTTGTGCTCAATGACCACGATGGTGTTGCCCTGATCGCGCAGCTGGTGCAGGACGTCCAGCAGCTGCTGGATATCGGCAAAGTGCAGCCCTGTCGTCGGCTCATCGAGAATATACAGCGTCTGGCCGGTACCGCGTTTTGACAGCTCGCGCGCCAGCTTCACGCGCTGGGCCTCGCCGCCGGACAGCGTCGTAGCGGACTGGCCGAGACGAATATAGGTCAGGCCGACGTCCATCAGCGTTTGCAGCTTACGCGCCAGCGCTGGAACGGCATCAAAGAACTCACGCGCTTCTTCAATGGTCATATCCAGCACTTCATGAATGGTCTTGCCTTTGTACTTAATCTCCAGCGTTTCGCGGTTATAGCGCTTGCCTTTGCACTGGTCACACGGCACATAAATATCCGGCAGGAAGTGCATTTCGACTTTAATCACGCCATCACCCTGACAGGCTTCACAGCGCCCGCCGCGGACGTTAAAACTGAAGCGCCCAGGCGTATAGCCGCGTGAGCGCGATTCCGGCACGCCGGCAAACAGTTCACGTACCGGTGTGAAGACGCCGGTATAGGTTGCCGGGTTTGAGCGCGGCGTACGGCCGATCGGGCTCTGGTCGATATCGATGACCTTATCGAAGTGTTCCAGCCCCTGCACATCGCGATATGGCGCAGGTTCGACGATGGTGGCGCCGTTGAGCTGACGCTGGGCAATCGGGAACAGCGTATCGTTAATCAGCGTTGATTTACCTGAACCGGAGACCCCGGTGATACAGGTAAAGAGGCCGACCGGCAGCGTCAGCGTCACATCCTTCAGGTTGTTACCGCGCGCACCGGTGAGCCTGAGCACTTTTTCCGCGTCGGCAGGCACGCGCTGCTTCGGTACTTCAATCTTGCGTTTGCCGCTCATGTACTGCCCGGTCAGGGATTCAGGCACCGCCATGATCGCGTCCAGCGTTCCTTCAGCCACGACCTGGCCGCCGTGTACCCCGGCCCCTGGGCCGATATCGATGACGTGGTCGGCGGCGCGGATGGCGTCTTCATCATGCTCGACGACAATCACCGTATTGCCCAGATTACGCAGATGAACCAGCGTGCCGAGCAGACGTTCGTTATCGCGCTGATGCAGGCCGATGGACGGCTCATCCAGCACATACATCACGCCGACCAGGCCGGCGCCAATCTGGCTTGCCAGGCGAATACGCTGGGCTTCACCGCCGGAGAGCGTTTCTGCCGAACGGGAGAGCGTCAGGTAGTTCAGGCCGACGTTGACGAGGAATTTCAGGCGATCGCCAATCTCTTTCAGCACTTTCTCCGCAATTTGCGCCCGCTGGCCGGACAGCTTCAGATTGGTGAAGAAATCCATCGCGTGGCCAATGCTCATGTCAGAGATGGTGGGCAGCGGCGTATTTTCGACAAAGACGTGGCGGGCTTCGCGGCGCAGACGGGTACCGTCACAGCTGGCGCACGGGCGATTGCTGATAAATTTCGCCAGCTCTTCGCGCACCGCGCTGGATTCCGTCTCTTTGTAGCGGCGTTCCATATTATGCAGCACGCCTTCGAACGGGTGACGGCGTACTGAAGTATCGCCACGGTCGTTCATGTATTTGAATTCAATATTCTCTTTGCCTGAACCGTACAAAATGACCTTCTGTACGTCGGCGTTCAGGGTGCCCCACGGCGCCTCGATATCGAACTGATAATGCTCTGCCAGCGACTTCAGCATCTGGAAGTAGTAGAAGTTACGGCGATCCCAGCCGCGAATGGCGCCGCCCGCCAGCGACAGCTCCGCATTCTGGATAACCCTGTCGGGATCGAAGTACTGCTGAACGCCCAGACCATCACAGGTCGGGCAGGCGCCTGCCGGGTTGTTGAACGAAAACAGACGAGGTTCCAGTTCACGCATGCTGTAGCCGCAAATCGGGCAGGCAAAATTGGCGGAGAACAGCAGCTCTTCCGCTTTTTCATCGTCCATATTGGCGACAACGGCGGTACCGCCGGAAAGATCCAGAGCGGTTTCAAAGGATTCGGCCAGACGCTGGGACAGATCGTCACGCACTTTGAAGCGATCGATCACCACCTCAATGGTGTGTTTCTTTTGCAGTTCCAGCTTCGGCGGATCGGAAAGATCGCAGACCTCGCCGTCGATCCTCGCGCGGATATAGCCCTGGCTGGCCAGGTTCTCCAGCGTTTTGGTGTGCTCGCCTTTACGTTCTTTAATGATTGGCGCCAGCAGCATCAAGCGCTGGCCTTCCGGTTGCGAGAGCACGTTGTCGACCATCTGGCTGACGGTCTGTGCGGCCAGAGGAACATCATGGTCCGGGCAGCGCGGCTCGCCGACGCGCGCGTACAGCAGGCGCAGATAGTCGTGAATTTCGGTAATGGTCCCCACCGTAGAGCGAGGGTTATGGGACGTTGATTTCTGTTCAATGGAAATCGCCGGCGACAGCCCTTCGATATGATCGACGTCCGGCTTCTCCATTAGCGACAGGAACTGGCGCGCATAGGCAGAGAGTGATTCAACGTAGCGACGTTGCCCTTCGGCATACAGTGTGTCGAAAGCCAATGAGGATTTGCCTGACCCTGACAGCCCGGTGACGACAATCAGTTTGTCGCGTGGGATGACGAGGTTGATGTTTTTGAGATTATGGGTGCGGGCGCCCCGAACTTCGATCTTATCCATTCACCTTTCCCGGTAGATACGCGGATTGCCTGGTTTGTTAGAAGGACAAACGGCAGAAACGGCTAATTATGACACAATTTAACCTGTTTGAATATACAGTATCGGAATGCATTTTCCTGCGGGGTGTGCAAAAATGTCTTACCGCGAGAGTTATCTGGAACATACTTCCCAGCTATCAACATAGCGCCTGGAAATGGTACACTCGCGCGTTTACACTATTAAGAAACGCATTCAGGAGACACAAACATGGCCAGCAGAGGCGTAAACAAGGTGATTCTCGTCGGTAATCTGGGCCAGGACCCGGAAGTACGCTACATGCCGAGTGGTGGCGCAGTTGCCAACATTACGCTGGCTACTTCCGAATCCTGGCGTGATAAAGCGACCGGTGAGATGAAAGAGCAGACTGAATGGCACCGCGTTGTGCTGTTCGGCAAACTGGCGGAAGTGGCCGGCGAGTATCTGCGTAAAGGTTCTCAGGTCTATATTGAAGGCCAGCTGCGTACCCGTAAATGGACTGACCAATCTGGTCAGGAAAAATACACCACCGAGATCGTGGTTAACGTTGGCGGCACGATGCAAATGCTCGGCGGTCGTCAGCAGGGCGCAGGCGCTCCGGCAGGCGGCGGTCAGCAGCAGGGCGGTTGGGGTCAGCCTCAGCAGCCGCAGGGCGGCAACCAGTTTAGCGGCGGCGCACAGTCTCGTCCGCAGCAGCAGGCACCGGCAGCACCTTCTAACGAACCCCCGATGGATTTCGATGACGATATCCCGTTCTAAGACCATCCTTAGACACTGCCGTTAAAGCATAAGAAAAAGCCCCGTTTTGGGGCTTTTTTATGTCTGCTCTCTCCGCGTATCCAGCGATGCGACCGCCTCACGGCGTGGCGGGAGCGCTCTGTTCCGCGGCGGGCGCTGCCGCGCCGCTGGAGTGGGCCGTGGCTTTTTGCTTCCGCGCCATCTCATCGACGATCAGCCGATAGGCAATGTAGTACTTATAGATATTGCTGACGTAAGTGACGGTCTCGGAACCGATCTTCTCCGCGGCCAGATATTCCACATTGCCAAACCAGATATCAGGGTTAAAACCGCGCTTGCTGGTTTCTGTCCGCAGGCGGGCGATACGGGCTGGCCCGGCGTTATAGGATGCGAATGAAAAGAGCGCTTTGTCGAGTCGGGTCATCGGCTCGTCGCCATAGTAATGGTCGATCATCCAGCGCATATATTTCACCCCGGCATGGATATTCGGATCCAGCTTGCTGATATCTCCGACCTTCAGCTCTTTGCCGGTCCGCGGCATCACCTGCATAACGCCGATGGCGCCCACGTGGCTACGAACCGACTGATTGAGACGCGATTCCTGATAACCCTGGGCCGCCATTAACAGCCAGTCAACGTCATATCGATCGCCGTATTTACGGAAGATATCCACCATCGCCAGAAATTTCTGCCGTTCCTTCTGCGCGGCGGCATTTTTGACATATTTCGCGTTCTTCAGATAGCGCAACAGGATGGTATTTCCCAGCTTGCTGCCCTGACCGTTAGCCTTCACAAAGTGGTTTAGCGAGGCGAGAAGCTGCGGGCTGTTTTTACGTACCGCCCAGCCGATGCTGGCATCTTTACGCAGGACAATGTCCTGATGCACCTCAATTTTGGGAAATACTTGTTTCCAGAACAGAGCCTTATGACGATCGACGACCGTCAACGGAATAAGGCCAGCGCTGAGCATTTCTATCAGGTCCTCATCTTCGAGCGATTCCGGAGCGGCTGCGATAATAACCGGCGGACGAGATTCTTTCGCAAAGTGGGCATTCAGGGCGACCAGGCTTTGGTAATAGCTTGATGACTGACGAACAAATACCTCTTTGCCAGAAAGTTGTTCCAGGTTGGCGACTTCCGGTGAACCTGGCCCGGAGAGCAGGAGCTCCTGAACATTGGAATAGAGCGGTATCGTGAAGTCAGCCTGCTGCTGCCGCTCCTCGGTAACCGTAAGATTTGCGGCGACGATATCTCCTTTGCCGGCAACGAGTGCGCTGAAAAGCTGGTCGCGGGCCACCGGGACGAAAATGATCCGTACCTTGAGATGGCGATGTTTGAGCTTTTTCTCCTTCATCAACTGTTGATTAAGGCTGCGTTCGTACTCAATAAAGATGTCATGCGTTGCCCCGCGCTGGGTGCCTTTGTCGATAAAGAAAAAGGTTTTGCTGTAAGTGGTTAACACTCTGATGACGCGTCTGTCGAGCATACCGGGGAGATCGCCTTGCCAGGGCTTCTGCATCTCTTGCGTATTGAGTTCCAGCGCCTCTCGTTTTTCCTGAGGCGGTGGTTTCTTTTCCCCAACTGCCGCATAAACGGAACCGGCAAACAGCAGGGCAATAAGGCAGGCAAAGCTGGCGATAGCGGGTCGTTGAAATGAGAGGATGTTCATGGAGAGAGGCTCCGCAGGTGCATCCCTTTATTTTAGTCAACTCTGGGGGGGTTAGCCTGTTCGTTTTCCCGACCGCGCGGGGAGACATCGCCGGTTGTGTCAGAGGCGAGCGCGACTTTTGTGCTGCAAAAAGAGAGACTCTTTGCCTCGATTCTGGCAGGCATATTGCTGGGCGGGCTATGCTCTCTGTTGTGGGGTATTCATTTTATTTTTATAAAGGGATCAGCAGCCATAAATGATTATGGAGATAATATGATTGAATAATGTTTTTTTTATGTTGTTGTAAGTGTTGTTATTAATTATTTGAGTGTCTTGAGAATATTGTTTGTAATTTATCCTGTTGTTTTATTTGTTATATTTTAATCTGTTTCCGCTGTTTTACATTATCAACTTGATAATGAATCTCATTTCTAATAACGTGATAACGCACAATAATCATCTCTAAGGCTGATCGAAAGACGCTATCTAAGAATAGTGCAGGCGCGTATTTTTCATTTTTGACAGGGTGAGATTTTATATTTTGGCCACAGGCTAGTTATATCCCGTTCATTCTCCGGGAGGGCCTTGCTATGCCAAAACCAGGCATGAAGTTGTTCGCATGAAAATGATTGCCGCTGTTTATCTCAGGATGAAGGAGGCGCGCCCCGACAGCAAAAAAAGAAAACAGGGCATACTCCATGAAACGAAACTCACACTACTCGCTGGCCGTGCTAATTCATCTGGCTATCTGGGGCGCGGCGCTACCCGCGCAGGCCGCCGATAGCAGCATACCGGAAGAGGCAAAGGACGCCGACAGCGCTGCGGCCAAAAACGAAGAGACGATGGTCGTGACCGCTGCCAGACAGACCTTACAGGCGCCGGGCGTTTCAACGCTCACGGCTGACGAAATACGCAAACACCCGCCGGCACGCGATATCTCCGAACTGATTCGTACTCAGCCGGGGGTGAACCTCACCGGCAACTCGACCAGCGGCCAGCGCGGGAATAACCGGCAGATCGATATCCGCGGTATGGGACCAGAGAATACGCTGATCCTGATCGATGGTAAGCCGGTGACCAGTCGCAATTCGGTACGCTATGGCTGGCGCGGCGATCGCGATACGCGTGGCGACACCGGTTGGGTTCCCGCGGAGATGATCGACCACATTGATGTGATTCGCGGCCCTGCGGCGGCGCGCTATGGCAACGGCGCAATGGGTGGCGTCGTGAATATCATCACTAAGCCTGTGAATAACGAATGGCATGGCTCCTGGAATACCTACATGAATGCGCCTCAGCACCGAAAAGAGGGGGCGACGAAGCGGACGAACTTCAGCCTTGAGGGGCCGATGTCGGACAGCGTGAGTTTTAATTTATGGGGCAATCTGAGTAAAACCCAGGCTGATGCCCAGGATATTAACGCCGGCCATGAGGCGGAGCGGACCGGCAGCTATGCCGGATCTTATCCTGCCGGGCGTGAAGGGGTGGTGAACAAAGATATCCACGGTAAGCTGCGCTGGGAATTTGCCCCTATGCAGGCGCTGGAGTTTGAAACCGGCTATAGCCGCCAGGGCAACCTCTACGCGGGCGATACGCAGAACACCAATACCAGTACGCTAGTGAAAAGCATGTACGGTAAAGAGACCAACCGAATTTACCGTCAGACCTACGGCCTTACCTGGACCGGAGGCTGGGACAACGGCGTTACCAGCAACAGCTATGCGCAGTATGAACATACCCGTAACTCCCGTATGAATGAAGGTCTGGCGGGCGGGACCGAGGGCATCTTCTCCAGCAGCGAATTCTCGGATATCGATCTGGCGGACGTTCTGCTGCACAGCGAGGTCAATATTCCGTTTACCCTGGGCGTTGAGCAGAACCTGACGCTGGGCACCGAGTGGAATCAGCAGCGTATGAAAGATGGCGTGTCGACCACCCAGGCGCTCTCTTACGGCGCCATCGACGGTATTTCGACCTCCGGCCGCACTCCTTACAGCAGCGCCGAAATTTTCTCGCTGTTTACGGAAGATAATATCGCGCTAACCGAGAGTACGATGCTGACGCCGGCTCTGCGTTTTGACCATCACAGCCTCGTCGGTAATAACTGGAGCCCGTCGCTTAATCTGTCGCAGGGACTGAGCGACGACTGGACCCTGAAGCTCGGCATTGCCCGCGCCTATAAAGCGCCGAACCTCTATCAGCTTAACCCCAACTATATTCTCTATAGTAACGGCCAGGGGTGCTACGCCAGCAGTTCGGCTTGTTATCTGATGGGAAATAGCGATCTGAAGGCGGAAACCAGCGTTAACAAAGAGATTGGTCTGGAATACAAGCACGAAGGCTATCAGGCGGGGATAACCTGGTTCCGTAACGACTACCACAATAAAATTGAGTCCGGGTATTCAGCCGTCGGTACGGCGAGCAATGGAACAACGAATATTTATCAGTGGGAGAACGTCCCCAAAGCGCTGGTGGAGGGGCTGGAAGGTTCGCTTAACCTGCCGGTGAGTGAAACGGTCAACTGGAGTAATAACCTGACCTGGATGTTGCAAAGTAAGAACAAGACGACCGGCGATCGCCTGTCGGTGATTCCGCAGTTTACCCTTAACTCTACGCTCGGCTGGCAGGTCCGCGACGATCTCTCGTTGCAAAGCACTTTTACCTGGTACGGGCGGCAGAAACCTAAGCGTTTCAATTACAAAGGTGAGGCGGTATCCGGTAGTGAGCTGAACGAAGTGAGTCCGTACAGCATCGTCGGGCTGAGCGCGACCTGGGATGTGAACAAAAATCTGAGCCTGACCAGCGGCGTGGATAACCTCTTTGATATACGCCACTATCGTGCCGGGAATGCACAAACGACCGGGAACGCGACCACCGGCGCCTATTTATACGGTGCCGGGGCGGAGACCTATAATGAGTCAGGGCGGACCTTCTATGTCAGTGTAAATACACATTTCTGATCCTGTTCTGCCTGGCCGGGAACATTGCGCTGTTCCCGGCCTTTTATTTTTATCGCCAGGAAACATTATCCAGATTGTTCATTGATGCGCTGGCGAAACTGCGTGGGAGTGACCGAATAATACCTCTTAAATGTCCGGTTAAATGCGCTGATGTCTTCATATCCGGCCATAATACAAATATCGACGATACGGAAAGCCGGCTGCACCTGTAATAAATCACGGCATAGCGACATGCGCTGTTGCCTGATATATTCCATCGGCGACATATTAAAATGATGGCGGAACAAACGAAAGAGGTGCCACTCGGAATACCCGGAAAACGCGCTGAGTGCATTGACCGTGAGTTTTTTCTCGAGGTTGTTTTTTATCCAGCGCACCAGTTCGTTGAGAACGGACTGCTGGATCTCATTTCTACGCATGATTCATGCTCATTCCAGGACCGGGCCCCTCCATCACGTGGCGGGAGGGCTGCAGGCGGCCAGGTAAATGCCTCACCCTCCATGGTAAGGCGCCACTACTTTACTTTTTTGATATAACGCTTGATGTGCTTTGATGTTCCCATAAGCCTCTCATACTCTATTCTGCTATTTTGAGGAAAATATGAAGAATGCATACAAATTGACACCCGCAACCCTTGCGGGTACTACGGAGCGTTACTGCATAATTTATTCAATATCTCTTCATTTTAAGTTCGGTATTTCAGGGTAAATTTCCGGTGTTCCTGGTTTATCCCAGAGAGCATCATTCCTGACAAGATCATTCCCCCTTTCACCCCATTAGAAAGGGGGCTTTTTGTTTTATACCTTACAGTCATTGTGCGCTCTCATTCGGTTATCAGGTTGCTGCTCAGACTAATTTATTCGAACGAAGTTCCGTTAAGTTTTATTTTTTTCTCCAGCCAATAACATCCATTTTTTCTCCATTGTTTCGCCATAATGAAGTGTAATTCTGCGCGTTGCTTACGCAAATCCCAGCAGAATTCTGCTATCGCCAAATATCTCTTAGACGAAAACGTCCATGCTAAAGAAAATAAATATCATTGCCGGGTTATTAATGTCTCCCTTAACACTTTATGCATCAACAACGTACACAATTGATGATATTCGTTTTGAAGGGTTGCAGCGCGTGACGGTAGGGGCCGCGCTATTAAGCATGCCCATCCATGCCGGAGAACCGGTATCTAATGATGATATTAGCGAGTCGCTACGCGCTTTATATGCCAGCGGTAATTTTGAAAATGTCCAGATCCTGCGCGATGGCACGACGCTGGTGGTACAACTTAAAGAGCGTCCGACGATCGCCAAATTAAGTTTTTCGGGGAATAAAGCGGTGAAGGATGATGCCCTGAAGGACAATCTGGCAGCCAGCGGCGTCGAAGAAGGAAGTGCATTAGATCGTAATGCTCTCAGTGAAATAGAAAAAGGATTACAGGATTTCTATTATAGCGTCGGGAAATACAGCGCGCAGGTTCATGCTGTGGTCACGCCGCTGCCGCGAAACCGCGTCGATTTAAAGTTTGTTTTTCAGGAAGGTATCGCCGCGACGATTGCCCAGATTAATATTATCGGCAATAAAGCCTTCCGCGAGGAAACGCTACTGGACCAGCTGCAGCTGCGTGATCATGTTCCGTGGTGGAACGTGATTGGCGACAAGAAATATCAGAAACAAAAAATGGAAGCAGACCTGGAAACCCTGCGTAGTTATTATCTCGATCGTGGCTATGCGCGCTTTGCTATTAACTCCAGTCAGGTCAGCATCACACCGGATAAAAAGTCGCTGTATCTTACGGTCAATCTCTCTGAAGGCGAGCGCTATAAAGTCACCAGTACGCGGGTGAGCGGCGAGATGGCCGGGCACACGCAAGAGACAGAAGCGCTGGCGCAGCCTCTGTCGGGCAAATGGTACAGTGGAGCCGACATTACCGCCGTTGAAAACAGCATCAAAAAACGCTTTGGTAAATATGGCTATGCCTGGCCCCAGGTGAATACCCGTACGGAAATTGATGAGGCTAACAAAAGTGTGACTCTACATATCAATGTTGATGCCGGACGTCGTTATTCCGTGCGCCAGATCCGTTTTGCCGGCAATGATACTTCGCGTGACGCCGTCTTGCGTCGTGAAATGCGGCAAATGGAGGGGGCGTGGCTCAACGACGAAAAAGTACAGCAAGGGAAAGAGCGGCTGGATCGTACGGGCTTTTTTGAAACGGTGGATAAAGAAATCACCCCGGTTGCCGGGAGCCAGGATCAGGTCGACGTGATCTATAAAGTGAAAGAACGTAACACCGGTTCGTTTAACGTGGGCCTGGGATTTGGGACAGACAGCGGCATCAGCTATCAGCTTGGCGTCACTCAGGATAACTGGTTAGGCACCGGCAACAGCGTGAGTTTTAACGGCACGCGTAACAGCTACCAGTCCTATGTTGAACTGGGCGCAACCGATCCCTATTTTACCGTTGATGGCGTCAGCCTGGGCGGGAAAATTTTCTACAACAGCTACGATGCCGCCGATGCAGATGCCGGGAGCTATAACCAGCAAAGTTACGGGCTGGGGAGTAATCTTGGCTTCCCGATTAGCGAGAATAACTCGCTGAATGTGGGTATTGATTACGTCCATAACTACCTGACGAACATGGATCCGGAGCTGACGACGTGGAATTACCTTAATTCGCGAGGTATTTATCCGAACGTGGTCACCAAAGATGGTGACAGCGGGGCGAAGTATAGCGCCAACGACATTTTTGCCAGTCTGGGCTGGAGCTACAACAATCTCGATCGCGGTTTTTTCCCTCGTTCCGGCAATAAAAGCAGTCTGAGCGGTAAAGTGACCGTGCCGGGATCAGACAACAGCTACTACAAACTCACCCTCGATACCACGCAATATCTCCCTCTTAATGAAGGGAAAAGCTGGGTCTGGATGGAGCATCTGAAAGCAGGTTATGCCGGCGGTCTGAACGGGAATTCGGTTCCGTTTTACGATAACTTCTATGCCGGAGGGTCGTCGTCAGTGCGGGGGTTCTCTTCCAATACGATTGGTCCAAAAGCAGCCTACTATCGCTGTAACGGGACTGAAAGCAGCTACAGTCACTGCCCGGTTGAAAGCTCTTCGGATGCGGTGGGCGGAAATGCCATGGCGGTTGTGAATAGCGAATTTATTATTCCGACGCCGTTTATTAATGATAAATATGCCGACAGTTTACGTACCTCGCTGTTCGTCGATGCGGGGACGGTATGGAGTACGTCATGGCAAAATACCGCTCAGACGCAGGCTGCCGGGATCCCTGACTACGGCGACCCGCTGCATATTCGTATGTCGGCAGGGATTGCCGTGCAATGGATGTCGCCGCTGGGGCCGCTGGTCTTTTCCTGGGCCGAACCATTTAAAAAATATGATGGCGATAAAGCGGAGCAGTTTCAGTTTAATATCGGGAAAACCTGGTAAATATCCACAAATAATGCGATGGGTTGATGACAACCCGTCGCGTCCTTTTTAACTGTAGCCGGCACATCGCTCATCCGCATATTGTAAATTTATACCCGGCGCAATGTAGAATTATGTATTTATATTCTTAATGCCTACGTATTTTATATTAGTTCTCCGCTGACTATTTATCTGTTCATTGACAGCTCATCGTGATTTTACATCATAATGTTGCCGGGAGGGCTTGCGGATAATTATAATCTTTGCTATGACTATCTACGTGGCTATTTCCCGGAAAGCACAAGGACGCGACATGAAATGGACAATTCAGAATACAATTATCTGCCCACATTCTGGTGTGGCATTTTCAAGCATCTCGAGATTGCGCTTTTTAAAATTTATCATATGGTATGAAGCCGATATTCTGTTGCTTCCCGGGGAATCCATGAAACTGTATTCCTCGAAAGTATTAGTTAATGGAAAATATCATTATATTAAGGTCTATAATATTTCAACCTACAGCCATGCACAATGGGAAGCCTTAAGGGAAAGGCCATCCTGCCCCTATGATTTCGGGGCTACCACGATAGAGGGTTGCTGTTATCAGCCGCATTGTGCGATTAAACGTTGCCCTGGCAGTTTCAAGCACCACGCGTTGTGCTAACGAAATCCATGCTAACTATTTGTATTTTCACAAATAAAATAAGGGGTGTTTGTTGACATAAAGACCCATGAGTCATGTTTTATCTTTAATATTTTGATAATGAACCGATCTTCTTTTCTGATCTCCGTAAAGAACGGCGGTAGAATCTCATCGAATTTTTCAGGAAGCGCAGTGGCATTCGAGCGAATATTCGTGTCGCTACTTCTGAAAATATAAATATTATTTTTATTTTTTACATAGGTTATATATTTTCTGATGCTGATATTATCCATTGAATTTCCTGAGCTACCGGTGAATGTAATTAATCCATCACCATCGCTGGCAAAGAAAGTGACAGAGAAAGCAAATTCTTTACCATCATTAACTATTGAAAAAGCGGACGTGCAGTTAATGCTTTCACCGTCATCAGATGAGCTGATGTAATAAAAAGCAAGGCTTATTGTGATAATAATGACTGTATATGCAAGAGCTTTATTTATCTTTCGTGTTTTCATGTTGTGTTATTTTAAGTAATAAAATGAGGTACAGAATGATTTTTTATTAGATTTTATTGGATATCGACAGGAGATCAGTGATGTCCTGCTCGATGGGTAATGATTCGTTATATAAATAGTCCGTCCATTTGAGCAGCTGATATTATGCTCTTTGAGAAAATTAATATAGTACTCATCAAATCTTAGGTCATCGTTTCTGAAAATCTTGCAGCTATTGATTGTCGTGATCAGTGTATACGACGCGAAAGGTGAATCGGTTGTTGCTGACTGATTAATGAAGATATGCAACAGAATAATCAACAAACTTGTAATACCGGCGACAAGACATCCTGTCTTTCTTTTTCTCACGGCCCCGATGATTGTCCTCGACAGGACGTCACCTTTGTCTTGCGCCGTCGGTGGGTCGGCGTGAAGTTGCTGGCTCCCTTCATCATGAGCGCCATGTCCTTCCGTCACCGCTCTGTTTATCTGATTTATTTCTGCAGCGGCGATATCATTAGCCTTCTCCGCAGGAGTCCCGGGAGCCTCAATCCGGATATTCGCTTCATCCGCAATCATGAAACCCCGTTTAGGGATTGTTTGAATAAGTGTGCCATTCACATTGAAGCGATTTAAAGATTTACGCAGCAAAGAGATGTTTTGATATAGAGTATTTGGCGTAACACTCATCCCTCTTTCTCCCCACGCATTTTGCAGCAGCTCTGCCTGGGTGACAATTCGTCCCTGATTTCTTATTAACAAATCAAAGCAAAGGCTTGCGGGTATTGCCAGGGCCATGCGTTCATTACTTTTTATGGAATGGAGAGTATGCGCTTCTGAGTTAAATCGCAGCGTGTTCTCGATAACGTAAATAGTAGCCATATATGATTTCTTATTGTGAGAATAGTTACCACTGTGTCATTTATCTGGGGTTTGATGCCGCGATACTAGCACCAAAGAGTAAACCTGACATTCACTCATAACTAAGAATAATCTTAATCCCCGGGTGAGAGTTTTTCTGAATTGCTTTTTATTTGTTAAATTTACTAACTATTCTGATATTTATCAATGGCTTGAGTTTTAACAAATGCTCAACAGATGTGATTTTTTTGCCCTTCATAACTTTATGAGTAATAAATTTTGCTTATTAAGCTTACTATTTGTGTATGAAATGTGGCGGTGCTACCGTAACAAAAATAATAGTGATGTTTTGTCACCTTTCATAAAAGAAAAGTAAAAAAGCAGGGGCCAACGTCATCATGGATGTTGGCGTCTGCCGACGGATGGGGTCAACAGGCTCAATGGAATGGAGGTTCTGTTATCATGGCTGTATTGATCGTAACAGATAATTATTTCTATATGCAGGGTCTGGTCAGCATGGCTGACGATGAGTGCAACATCACCTGGGTCGATAACATTGACAATGAGTATGCGCACCAGCAGTGCCAGGCACTGAGCGCCGATGATTACGTCATTATCCATTTTGCACAGATAGATAAAATGCTTTGCTCGTATCAGTATTATTTGATGAACAGTCCGGCGAAAGTGATTGTGGCTCCAGATGCCAAATTTGTCACTGATGTTTCTGACATCAACAATATCTGCTTTCTGTCTGCTGATGCGAGCGTTAAAACGGTTGAAAGCATCCTTAAGCTGAAGAAGTTTAAAGTCAGAAAAAGAAACCTCACGGTTCGTGAAGAGAAGATTATGTCATTGCTGATTATTGGTAACTTAATTAATGACATTTCTAAAACACTTGGTCTGAGTATCAAGACAGTGAGTTTACATAAAAGTAATACCAGCAATAAGGTCGGCTTGTTGAATAACAACAACATTACCATGCTTGCCTTAATGCGTTTTATCTTGCCGGCATCAGGGACCGACATGATTCTTATTTAATGTTGTATTACTGCAGTGTTATTGCGTTTTATTTTCACGGAAATCTATTAAGTTTTATCGATTGTATTCAATTTTTGCATTTAAGAACATCCTGTTCTTAAGGGTAATGGCTCCATAAATAACTATGGAACAGCACGGGCGATATAAAGCCTTTTATTTTTCTCAGGTGATGAATATGAAATTGAAAATGTTAGCAGCAGCTCTTGTGACGACTTTCTGTGTGGGCGCTGTTCAGGCAGCAGACGTTACGGCTCAGGCCGTCGCAACCTGGTCGGCAACGGCAAAAAAAGACACCACCAGCAAACTGGTTGTGACACCTCTGGGTAGCCTGGCTTTCCAGTATGCAGAAGGAATTAAAGGCTTTAACACCCAGAAAGGTCTGTTCGATGTTGCGATTGAAGGGGATGCGACTGCGACAGCATTTAAACTGACCTCCCGTCTGATTACCAACACCCTGACTCAGCTGGATACCTCCGGTTCGACGCTGAATGTCGGTGTGGATTATAACGGCGTTGCCGTCGAAAAAGCGGCTGATACCGTCATGATCGATACGGCGAATGGCGTTCTGGGCGGCAACCTTAGCGCGCTGTCTAACGGTTACAACCAGGCTGGCCGCGCTACTGCACAGGATGGTTTCAACTTCTCAATCATCAGCGGCACCGCCGATGGTACGAATGCAGTCAACGATTACAGCACGCTGCCGGAAGGGATCTGGAGCGGTGACGTCAGCGTCCAGTTCGACGCGACCTGGACCAGCTGATTTCTCTGTAGCACGAGCAGGGGGGATTCCCCCTGCTTTCTTCCACGGACCGAATTCATATGAAAAACCGCATTCTGGCTATCAGCCTGTATTTTTGCGCCATCATGCCGGCCCTGGCACTGGATGTTGGCGATATTTCTTCATTTATGAACAGCGACGCCAGCGTGCTCAGTAAAGAGATTAAAAATACCACCGAGAGTGGACGTTTAATCAATATCCATGTTGAACGTCTTTCCTCACCGCTTGAAGGCGGCAGCGTGATTCCGATGGACACTCAGGATGAAGTGCTGCTGACACCCGCCAGCCTGCTACTGCCCGCGAAGAGTCGTGATGTCATTCGCTTTTTCTACAAAGGCCCGGCGGATAGTAAAGAGCGCTACTACCGCATCGTCTGGTTCGATCAGGCGTTGAGCGATGCGCAGCGCGATAGTGCCAGGCGCAGTGCGGTTGCTACCGCATCGGCCCGTATCGGCACCATCCTGGTCGTTGCCCCACGCAAGGCGGATTACCGCTATCAGTATGCCAACGGAACGCTGGTGAATACCGGCAATGCCACGCTACGTATCCTGGCTTACGGCCCCTGCCTGAAGCCCGCAGATGGCAAAGAATGCAAAGAAAACTATTACCTCATGCCCGGCAAAGAGCGCCGTTTCACCCGCGTGAATGTTGCCGATAAAAAAGGGCGGGTCGCACTCTGGCAAGGCGAGCAGTTTGTTCCCGTAAAATAACAATTGTGCTGACGGAATCAGGTTATGCCTTTACGACGGATTTCACCTGAGCTGAAAACGCTCATTGCCTGTGGTATGGCCATTTTTACTCTTCCGCTTAGTGTGAATGCTGCTCCGCAGCAGGTGCAGCAAATTGGCGGCGTGGTGATTCCCCAGGCATTCAGCCAGGCGCTACAGGATGGAATGAGTATTCCACTGTTTCTTCACCTGGAAGGCAGTGCGGGGACGCAGGACGACCAGCGGCTTGGCAGTGCGTTTATCTGGCTGGATGCCGGCACGCTTCGCGTCCGTCATATTCAGCTGGAAGAGCGCGGTGACAACGCCAGCGTGAGCGAACAAACCCGAAAAACGCTGACTGAACTGGCGAATGAACCCTTCAACAGCGATTTACACATCGCGCTCACCCGCGATGCGCAGCTGCAGCTCAGCCTGCGGCAACTGCTGCTGCAACTGGTCGTGAAACGAGAAGCGCTGGGAACCGTCCTGCGCTCGCGCAGTGAAGATATCGGCCAGTCCAGCGTTAACAGCATCAGCAGCAGTCTGAACTATAACCTCGGCGTCTATAACAACCAGATGCGTAACGCGGGCAACAGTACGTCCAGCTATCTGTCGTTAAACAGCGTCAGCTCCCTGCGCGAGCACCATATTGTGTTGGACGGGTCGCTCTACGGCACCGGAACCAGCAATCAGGATAGCGAAATTTATAAGGCCATGTATGAGCGTGATTTCGCCGGGCATCGCTTTGCCGGCGGGATGCTGGATACGTGGAATTTACAGTCGCTTGGACCGATGACCGCCATTTCTGCCGGGAAAATCTACGGCGCATCCTGGGGAAACCAGGCCAGCTCAACGGTGTTTGATAATTCACAATCGGTCACGCCGATCGTGGCTTTCTTGCCTGCCGCGGGTGAAGTGCATTTGTCGCGCGACGGGCGTCTGCTGAGCGTACAGAACTTCGTGATGGGTAACCACGAAGTGGACACCCGGGGCCTGCCATACGGCATTTATGATGTGGACGTTGAGGTGATCGTCAATGGCCGGGTGGTCAGCAAGCGTACTCAGCGGGTGAATAAACTCTTCAGTCGCGGGCGCGGAGCGGGCGCACCGCTGGCCTGGCAGGTGTGGGGCGGCAGCTTCCATATGGATCGCTGGTCAGAGAGCGGCAAGAAGAGCAAACCGGCAAAAGAGAGCTGGCTGGCAGGGGCGTCGACATCCGGCTCCGTGGGCACGCTCAGCTGGGCGGCAACCGGCTACGGTTATGATAGCAATGCCGTCGCCGAGACGCGTCTGACCGTACCACTGACGGAATCTGTCAACGTTAACCTGCAAAATATGCTGGCCAGCGATAGCTCCTGGAGCAGCATTGGCAGCATCAGCGCCGCGTTGCCCGGCGGTTTTAGCACCGTCTGGGTTAACCAGGAAAAAACCATTATTGGCGACAGGTTGCGGCGCAGCGATGCCGACAACCGGGCGATTGGCGGAACCCTTAACCTGAACCCGCTGTGGTCAAAGCTGGGGACCTTTAGCATTAGCTACAACGATGACCGTCGCTACAACAGCCATTACTACACGGCGGATTATTATCAGACTCTCTTTAGCGGGGCCTTCGGTTCGCTGGGCCTGCGTGCCGGTATTCAGCGCTTCAATAATGGCGGCGGCGGTAGCAGTAGCAGTACCGGGAAATATATCGCACTCGACTTCTCACTCCCCCTGGGGAACTGGTTCAGCGCCGGTATGACCCACCAGAACGGCTATACGATGGCAAACCTTTCCGCCCGTAAACAGTTTGATGAGGGCGTGGTACGTACCCTTGGAGCCAATATTTCGCGGGCGATCTCCGGTGATACCGGCGATGACAAAACGCTGAGCGGCGGCGGCTATGCCCAGTTCGATACCCGCTATGCCAATGGCACCCTCAATATTAACAGCGGCGCTGACGGCTATGTGAATACCAACCTGACCGCCAGCGGTAGCGTCGGCTGGCAGGGGCGAAATATTGCCGCCAGCGGACGCACCGATGGCAACGCCGGCGTGATTTTTAACACCGATCTCGATGATGACGGCAAGCTGAGCGCCAGGGTCAACGGACGGGTCATCCAGCTGACCGGCAAACGCAATTATCTGCCGCTTTCGCCGTACAGCCGTTACGAAGTCGAGCTGCAAAACAGTAAGAACTCAATCGACAGCTACGACATTGTCAGCAACCGCAAGAGCAGTCTGACGCTCTACCCGGGCAACGTGGCGGTGATCGAGCCGGAAGTGAAACAGATGGTGACCGTTTCCGGGCGCATCCGCGCCGAAGATGGAACGCTGCTGGCCAATGCACACATCAATAACCATATTGGCCGGACCCGTACCGATAACACCGGAGGATTCGTTATGGACGTGGATAAAAAATACCCCACCATCGATTTCACCTACGGCAATAACCAAAGCTGTGAAGTCGGGCTTGAGATAAGTCAGGCGCGCGGGGCGGTGTGGGTCGGCGATGTCGTCTGCACGGGTCTGAAAACTTACGCCAGCGCGCAGCAGGCAGGAGAAGGTCATGAAAGCTAAGTGGTTCCCGTTGGTAAGCCTGTTTATCGTCGCGCTGTGCGCGGTGCGGGCAGAGGCGGCGGTAACGAAAACAACCTGGGCAGACGCGGCAGCGGTGCAGTTTGTTTTTGTGGAAAACAACTCCGATGATAACTTTTTCGCCACGCCGGGCGGCGTGCTGGATCCGCGCATGACCGGCGCCAGTCGTTGGACCGGGCTGAAATATACCGGTAGCGGCACTATCTACCAGCAGAGTCTGGGCTATATCGATAACGGCTATAACACCGGGCTGAATGCCAACTGGAAGTTTGACATGTGGCTGGAAAACTCGCCGGTGTCGAATCCCCTGAGCGGGCTGCGCTGCATCAACTGGTACGCCGGTTGCGATATGGCGACCAGTCTGATTTTGCCTCAGGTCACCGATGCGAACGGCTTTTACGGTGTGACGGTGACCTCCGGTGGACAAAAATGGATGCACGGCATGATGTCGGACGCTTTCTACCAGTATCTGCAGCAGATGCCGGTAGGCGGCAGCATGTCGATGACGATCAACGCCTGCCAGACTTCCGTCTCCTACGATGCAAGCAGCGGAGCGCGCTGCAAAGATCAGGCCTCCGGCGCCTGGTACGTGCGTAAAGTGACCCATACTAAAGCGGCAAACTTAAAGCTGATTAACACCCATTCTCTGACCGAAGTCTTTATCAATAGCGATGGGATCCCGACGCTGGGCGAGGGCAGCTCGAACTGTCGCGCGCAGACGATTGGTACCCGTAGCGGTCTGAGCTGCAAGATGGTCAACTATGCGTTGCAGCATAATGGGCTGAGCAACACTTCGATTCATATTTTCCCGGCGATTAACAACACGTCGCTGACCTCGGCGGTGAATATCTATGATATGCAGTTCAGCCTCGATGGTAACAGCTGGAAACCGGTCAGCAGCAATGCCTACTACTATACGTTTAACGAGATGAAATCCTCGGATTCGGTCTACATCTTCTTTTCCAGCAACTTCTTTAAGCAGATGGTGGCGCTGGGTATCAGTGATATTAATACCAAGGATCTGTTTAATTTCCGCTTCCAGAACACCACTTCGCCGGAGTCCGGCTGGTATGAGTTTTCTACCTCCAACTCGCTGATTATCAAACCGCGTGATTTCAGCATCAGCATTATTTCCGATGAGTACAGCAGTTCGCCGTCGCGCGAAGGGTATGTCGGGGCGGGGCAGCCGTCACTGGATTTTGGTTATATCGTCACCACCAGCGGAAAAACCGCCGCCGATGAAGTCCTGATCAAAGTGACCGGCCCGTCGCAGTCGATCGCCGGGCGTTCATATTGCCTGTTCAGTTCTGCGGACGGGGTGACAAAGGTGCCTTTCCCCGGGCTGCTGACGTTTACCACCCAGACCGGAACGACCAAAAATTATGATGCCGGCTGTGATGACAGCTGGCGCGATATGACGGATGCGCTGTGGCTGACGACGCCGTGGACAGATGCTTCCGGCGATATTGGCGTGATGAACAAGACGACGGTGAAATTTTCCATCCCGATGAACGACAGTATTTCGTTGAGAACGGTAGATGACGATGGCTGGTTTGGTGAAGTGAGTGCTTCAGGAGAGATTCATGTTCAGGCGACATGGCGCAATATTAATTAACCTGCTCCAGACCGTCGCGTGGTTGCTGCTCCTGGGCCTACCAACGGCGGGCCTGGCGATTTCCGTCGGTAATTTAACCTTTTCGCTGGGCGCAGAGGAGAGCTTTGTCGCCAAACGGGTACTGAATAACAACCCGAGCGCGCGGCTCTATCAGATTTCCGTCGTCGGGATAGACCGGCCGGGAGGTAATGAGGTTCGCTCTCGTCCGGCAGATGGCGAACTGCTCTTTGCCCCGCGTCAGCTCACCTTGCAGGCCGGGCAAGGGGAATATTTTAAATTTTATTATCATGGCCCGCAGGATAATCGTGAACGTTATTACCGGGTTTCGTTTCGCGAAATTCCCACCCGAAACCGCATTGGCCGTACTGCGGCCGGTGGATCGGTTGGTATTGATCCGGTGGTGGTGATGGAAACTATTATGGTGGTACGCCCGCGGCAGGTGCAGTTCAAATGGGCCTTCGATCGGCAGGCGGGAAGCGTCAGCAACAGCGGCAATACCTGGTTTAAACTGCTGATCAAGCCGGGATGCGATGCAACGGAAGAAGAGGGTGAGGCCTGGTACTTACGGCCAGGAGATGTGGTTCGCCAGGCGGCGCTGCGCCAGCCTGGGAATAAATACATTATCTATAATGATAAATTTATTAAAATATCAAAGGATTGCGAGTAGGCTTTGCCGATAAATAAAAAAGCCTCCCGCAGGAAGCTTTTTTATTATCAGGTCATGACCATCGGCCATTGGGGGGGCGTCTGACTCATGACTTCGATCATGACGTCTTTGATATTGCCCCAGATTTTCGCGATATCCAGCAGCGTGATCCCCAACAAGCCGGTGGCGAACCAGCAGGCCGCCACCAGGCCGATGCAGCTACAAATAACGGCTAAACCGGCATAGTCACTTTTGCGTAGCTGAATGTTCATCGAGCTGGCCAAAAACATCAGAACCGCGCTCACCAGCGGCCAGCGCAAAAGTATGACACTGGTAGTTATGGAAGCCATCAACCTCATCCTCAAAGAAAATCGGCTGCCTTTGACAACCTGGCGAGACTGACGATGACGTGGCGCTCTGGCTATCTACGGGCAATCAGGAGAATAATGAAACATTGTTCTTGTTTCATCAAGTTGTGTGAACTATATCACATTTGCTGTTTTATTCACCAGCCCAAAATGCGCGTTTTTGGTGGTTTTTAAAGCCGCTCTTTTATTGTGGATAATGAGGATGGGGGGCATTTTACCGCGACCTCAAACAGGCAACCTGGTTTTCGCGGCGTCCGGTTTCTTTTTTTGTGCTCGTTATCTACGGCTTTTATTACATATTCTTGCCGATCGGACGGATAAACCGAATCAGCGAACGACTCTGTTTTTATAATGCCGAGAGTGTTTCTCGATTCTCTGCGAAATTAGTATTATTCATCATTATTGAGGGTGGGGTTTTTACATCAAACGACTGGTTGCTGAAAATAGTCTCTGTTGTATAACAACGAGTGTGATCTTTTACCGTGATAAGGCATATCGTATGGATAAAAAACGGAAATGAATCGTCGCACATTGCACAACGTGTTGAGAATATTGGGAGTGACGCTGGTGGTTCTGCTCCCCGTCGTGCTGGCGCTGTGGTTTGCGCAAATCAGAGCCAAAGCCGAAACCTCCGACCGGCTTCATGCATTTTCACAACTGGCGCTACAGAAAACGGAAATGGTTGTTTATGAAGCCGATCGCGCGCGTGAAAAAGCCTTGCAGTTTAAGGGGACAATATGCTCTTTCGCACATCAGCAATATATGTTGTCGGTTGTTCGCAGCCTGCTTTATGTCGATGATTTAATTTATGCCGACGGTACGCGTTTGTTTTGCTCGACTGCTGTCCGCCCCGATACCGCATGGCGTATTCCGCCGGCGAATTATACAAAAAAGCCGGATATCGCTATCTACTACTATCGCGATACGCCTTTCTATCCCGGTTTTGCGATGAACTATATGCAGCGAGGGCACTACATTGCGGTTATTAATCCGCTCTCCTACAGTTCGTTAATATCGAGTGATAAAGATTTATCCTACGGTTTGTACGATACAAAAACGAATCAGTTTTTTTCCACCAGTAAAAATGCCGACCCCGCGGTACTGCATGGTCTGATTCGTCAGGAAGATGCCTTTTTTCGGCACGGTAACCGGGTGTACACCGTGGCTCATTCCGCCATCCGCCCGATCGCCGTGATTATGTCTACCTCATACGCCAGTTATTACCAGAGCTTTTATGATCAGGTGACGCTCACCCTGCCGCTGGGGGGGATTTGCAGCATTTTGATCTTACTGGTGTGGTGGCGCACCCGGCAGCAATACCATTCGCCGCGAAATATGCTGCAACGCGCGCTCAATCGGCGTCAGCTGTGCCTGCATTATCAGCCGATAATCGATATCGAAAACAACCGCTGCGTCGGAGCCGAAGCGCTGCTGCGCTGGCCGGGATTTGACGGGCCGGTGATGACGCCGGCGGAGTTTATCCCTCTGGCGGAAAACGAAGGGATGATTGCGCAGGTTACCGATTACGTGGTGGATGAGTTATTTTCCGAACTCGGGGAGTTTTTGGCCGGGCATCCGCATCTGTATATTGCGATTAACCTGTCGGCCACCGATTTCCACTCTTCGCGGCTCATTGCCCAAATCGGTGAAAAGGCGCGGAGCTATGCGGTGAATATCGATCAAATTAAAATTGAAGTCACCGAGCGCGGATTTATTGACGTGCAGAAAACGATGCCGGTCATCCAGGCATTCCGCGAAGCCGGGTATGAAATTGCCATTGATGACTTCGGCACCGGCTATTCCAATCTGTATAATCTCCACTCGCTTAACGTGGATATCCTGAAGATCGATAAATCGTTTATCGATACGCTCACTACCAATAGCTCCAGCTACACGATCGCCGAGCATATTATTGAAATGGCCCGCAGCCTGCATTTAAAGACCGTTGCCGAAGGCGTCGAAACGGCGGACCAGGTTAACTGGCTGCGAAAACGCGGGGTCCGGTATTGTCAGGGCTGGCACTTTGCGAAAGCGATGCCGCCACAGGAGTTCAGGCAGTGGCTGGCCAACGCTCCCGGGCTGCTCAGCCCTTGCATGTGAACGCTCAGGCGGAAATTTGATGACGATAATCGCTGGGGGTACGATCGAACTCCCGACGGAATACCCGTGAGAACGTCTGCTGCGACACATAGCCCAGATCCATCGCAATATCAAAGATCGGTCGCTGGGTTGTCCGAAGCGCCTCTGCGGCCAGCAACAGCCGGCGCTGGCGGATGTAATCGCCCAGCGTTTGATGCATCACGGCGCGGAACATCCGCTGGAGGTACCATTTTGAATACCCGGATTTTCTGGCGACTACATCAATGTTAAGTGGTTGATCGATATGTTCATCAATCCATTCAATAAGCGTTTGGATAATATCCTGATGGGACATAAAGCGGCCTCTCTCAATTCTCGATTCGTCGTTTTGTCTGCGGGCGAGTATAATTCCTCAAGTTAACTTGAGGTAAAGCGCTTTTATGGAAAAGAAATCCCCCCGTATTAAAATGCTGTTGACCCCCGGCGAGGTGGCAAAGCGTACCGGTGTTGCCGTCTCCGCCCTGCATTTCTATGAAAGCAAAGGGTTAATTCACAGCCAGCGTAATGCCGGTAATCAGCGGCGCTATCGCCGCGATGTGCTGCGCGCAGTGGCAATCATCAAGATTGCCCAACGAATCGGCATTCCGCTGTCGACCATTGGTGATGCCTTCGGCGTGTTGCCGGAAGGGCATAACCTCAGCGCGAAGGAGTGGAAACAGCTCTCATCGCAGTGGCGGGAGGAGCTTGATCGGCGTATTCATACCCTGACCGCGCTGCGCGACCAGCTGGATGGCTGTATCGGCTGCGGCTGTCTGTCGCGACGCGACTGCCCGCTGCGCAACCCGGGAGATAAGCTGGGTGAAGAGGGGACCGGCGCGCGGCTGCTGGAGGATGACGTATAAAACTAAAGCGCCACAACAGGGCGCTTTAGTTGTTTTCCGGTCTTTGTCTTTAATACTATCCTGGTCGTTCGCAGGAGGGTTTCCCCCGACGTCGGCTCACCTCGGTATTGCGCAAGATGTTGATGGAGGTTCCGGATTGCGCCGACAACTTAATTGTGGCACAGCCCGGTTTTTTCACCCGTTTATTTCGGCGAAATTTTTCCGCCAATCGCCGTCAGTTCCTATAGTTAATTTGAACGAATTACGGGAGAACCTCCATGCTGACGGTACATCATCTCAATCAATCGCGATCCCAGCGCGTGCTGTGGGCGCTTGAAGAACTCCAGTTGCCTTATTGCATTGTCAGCTACCAGCGGGAAAAAAATATGCTGGCGCCGCCGGCGTTAAAGCAGATCCACCCGCTCGGAAAATCCCCGGTGGTGGAAGATAACGGCTACGTGCTGGCGGAATCGGGCGCCATCCTGGAGTACCTGCAGGAAACCTACGATAGCGACCAACGGTTCAGACCGCAGGCGATGGCGGATAAGCTGCAATACCGTTTCTGGCTGCACTATGCCGAGGGTTCACTGATGCCGCTGATGTTGATGAAGCTGGTGTTTGCCAGCCTCGGTAAACCGCCCATTCCGCTCGGGATGCGCACGCTGGGCAATGCCCTGGGCAAAGGGGTACAGAAGGCCTGGCTGGACCGGCAAATCGCCACGCACGCTCGCTATATTGAGGATCATCTCTCCCGTCAGCCGTGGTTTGCCGGCGCGCAGCTCAGCATGGCCGATATCCAGATGAGCTTTCCGGTCATGGCGCTGCTGGCGCGCGGCGGCATCAAGGATCTGCCGCGGATCGGACAGTGGGTGCAGCGTATAGAGCAGCGTCCGGCCTGGCAGAAAGCGATTGAACGCGGCGGCCCGTTCACCCTGCCGGAATGAGGTAGTGATTTTTGTGATGACCGCGGTGAATTGCTATCAGCGCAATACAAAAATGTTACCGGATTGCGCATAGACGACAACGTTTGCGCATCGGCTGGTTATTTCATGAACGCCATAAGCAAAATTTAGCGAATTAACACAAACTTCAGTTGAAAAGGCCCGTCTAAAGGCTGGATAATCGTTTGCCTTTGTATTTTGCTCGCTATTTATCCCTGTTCTGGGGGGAGCAAATACATTCTGACCACCGTTATTGTATGCGCGGAGTTAAACGTTTGCTTTTTTGCAGCCCCCCTGGCGCTGCGAGGTCGCACAAGGAGATCGCGTTTAGCTGGCAGTGGATGGTCCACCACGCATACGGACGAACGATTAAAATTTTCAGGGGAAGTTTTCTATGTCTACGCCTTCAGCGCGTACCGGCGGTTCATTAGACGCCTGGTTTAAAATTTCAGCTCGTGGCAGCTCCGTTCGTCAGGAGATTGTTGCCGGTTTAACCACCTTCCTGGCGATGGTGTACTCGGTCATTGTTGTCCCGGGCATGTTGGGTAAAGCCGGGTTTCCTCCGGCAGCCGTGTTCGTCTCCACTTGTCTGGTCGCCGGCGTAGGCTCTCTGGTGATGGGGCTGTGGGCTAACCTGCCGCTGGCCATCGGCTGTGCTATTTCGCTGACCGCGTTCACCGCCTTCAGCCTGGTGCTGGGGCAGCACATCAGTATTCCGGTTGCGCTGGGCGCCGTGTTCCTGATGGGCGTGCTGTTTACCATTATCTCCGCCACCGGTATTCGTAGCTGGATCCTGCGCAATTTACCGCAGGGCGTTGCGCACGGCACCGGGATAGGTATCGGCCTGTTTCTGCTGCTGATCGCCGCCAACGGCGTGGGCCTGGTGATTAAAAACCCGCTGGACGGTTTGCCGGTGGCGCTGGGTCACTTCAACAGCTTCCCGGTGATTATGTCGCTGGTGGGGCTGGCGGTGATTATTGGTCTCGAAAAAATGAAAGTGCCGGGCGGTATTCTGCTGACCATTATCGGCATTTCGATCGTCGGGCTGATTTTTGACCCGAGCGTTCATTTCTCCGGTATTTTCGCGATGCCGTCGCTGAGCGACGACAAAGGCAACTCGCTGATTGGCAGCCTCGATATCATCGGCGCGCTGAACCCGGTAGTTCTGCCAAGCGTTCTGGCGCTGGTGATGACGGCGGTATTTGATGCCACCGGCACTATTCGCGCCGTGGCGGGACAGGCAAACCTGCTGGATAAAGACGGGCAGATTATCAACGGCGGTAAAGCCTTGACCACCGACTCCCTGAGCAGCGTCTTCTCCGGCGTAGTCGGGGCGGCGCCGGCGGCGGTGTACATCGAATCCGCGGCAGGTACTGCGGCGGGCGGCAAAACCGGCCTCACCGCGGTGACCGTTGGCGTGCTGTTCCTGCTGATTCTGTTCCTCTCCCCGCTCTCTTATCTGGTACCTGCGTATGCCACGGCGCCAGCGCTGATGTACGTCGGTCTGCTGATGCTGAGCAACGTGGCGAAAATCGATTTTAATGATTTCGTCGATGCGATGGCCGGGCTTATCACCGCGGTCTTTATTGTGCTGACCTGTAACATCGTAACCGGCATCATGATCGGCTTTGCCGCCCTGGTCATTGGCCGTCTGGTGTCCGGCGAGTGGCGCAAGCTGAATCTGGGAACCGTTATCATCGCGGCCGCGCTGGTGATCTTCTACGCCGGTGGGTGGGCTATTTAAGCTTTTCTTGCGAATAGCGGGCGGCTCAGGCCGCCCGTTTTATTTTTAAGCCACATCCTGTTTCCTTTTGCGTTAATCTGAGTAGCGTATTATCCAGAGACATGACGCCTCCGGTGTATACCCGTCATACTTCAAGTTGCATGAGCGTTGGCTGTCCTCGCTCACCCCAGCCACTTACTTCAGTAAGCTCCTGGGGATTCCCTGCGTCGCCGCCTGCCTGCAACTCGAATTATTGAGGGTATAAAATAAGAAAACCCAGCAAACAGGGAACACATGGAAATATTCTTCACCATACTCATTATGACCCTCGTGGTCTCTCTCTCCGGGGTGGTTACACGCGTACTGCCCTTTCAGGTTCCACTACCACTGATGCAAATCGCCATTGGCGCGCTGTTGGCGTGGCCGACGTTTGGTTTGCATGTTGAATTCGACCCCGAGCTGTTCCTGGTCCTGTTTATCCCGCCGCTGCTTTTTGCCGACGGCTGGAAGACGCCGACCCGTGAATTTATTGAGCACGGACGAGAAATCCTCGGGCTGGCGCTGGCGCTGGTGCTGGTGACGGTGGTAGGTATTGGCTTCCTCATTTACTGGATCGTGCCGGGTATTCCGCTGATTCCCGCCTTTGCCCTGGCGGCGGTGCTGTCACCGACCGATGCCGTGGCGCTGTCAGGTATCGTGGGCGAAGGGCGCATTCCGAAAAAAATTATGGGAATTTTGCAGGGCGAGGCGTTGATGAACGATGCCTCCGGCCTGGTCTCGCTGAAGTTTGCCGTCGCCGTGGCGATGGGCACGATGGTCTTTACCGTCGGCGGTGCCACGGTCGAGTTCCTCAAGGTCGCCATCGGCGGTATCCTCGCCGGGTTTGTCGTGAGCTGGCTGTATGGTCGTTCGATGCGCTTCCTCAGCCGCTGGGGCGGCGACGAGCCGGCGACGCAGATTGTGCTGCTGTTCCTGCTGCCGTTTGCCTCCTACCTGATCGCGGAACATATCGGTGTATCCGGGATCCTGGCGGCGGTGGCGGCGGGGATGACCATCACCCGTTCCGGCGTGATGCGCACCGCGCCGCTGGCCATGCGTCTGCGTGCGAACAGTACCTGGGCGATGCTGGAATTTGTCTTTAACGGCATGGTCTTCCTGCTGTTGGGTCTGCAGCTGCCGGACATTCTGTCAACGTCGCTGGTGGCGGCGGAAGCGGATCCTAATGTTGAAACCTGGATGCTGTTTACCGACATTATCCTGATCTACGCCGCGCTGATGCTGGTGCGTTTTGGCTGGCTGTGGACGATGCGCAAATTAAGCCAGCGTTTCCTGAAGAGAAAACCGATGGAGTTTGGCTCGTGGACCACTCGTGAACTGCTGATCTCCTCCGTTGCCGGGGTACGCGGGGCGATAACCCTCGCCGGTGTGCTGTCGATTCCACTGCTGCTGCCTGACGGTAACGTCTTCCCGGCCCGCTATGAGCTGATCTTTTTGGCCGCCGGGGTGATTCTGTTCTCGCTGTTTGTCGGGGTGATTGCGCTACCGATTTTGCTCCGCCACATTGAGTCGAGCGACCATGTTCAGCAGCGTAAAGAAGAGCGGCTGGCGCGCGCGGCGACGGCAGATGTGGCGATTGTCGCGATTCAGAAAATGGAGGAGCGTCTGGCGGCTGACACCAAAGAGAATATTGATAACCAGCTGCTGACCGAGGTCAGTTCGCGGGTGATTGGTAATCTGCGCCGCCGTGTCGACGGACGCAACGATGTCGAAACCTCCATCCTCGAAGAGCAGCTTGAGCGTCGGTTCCGCCTGGCGGCGCTGCGTTCAGAACGCGGAGAGCTGTATCATCTTCGTGCGACCCGGCAGATCAGCAATGAAACGCTGCAGAAGCTGCTCCACGACCTTGACCTGCTGGAAGCGCTGCTAATCGAAGATCAGTAGCAGCGTACCGCTTCCCCGGCGGCGCTACGCTGGCCGGGCGATGAATTCAGTATGACTGTTTTTGTCGCCCGGCCAGGCGCAACGCGCCGCCTCCGGGCACTCACTCCAGCCAGAACGCCTTACTGCATTCCAGCCACGCCTGCGCGCTGTGCGACAGATAAACGCCTTCCCGCCAGATCATCCCCAGTTCCCAGTGCAACTCACTCTGCAGCGGTATCCAGCAAAAATTCTGCGCGTCGAGACGTTCGCAGATCGGTTGCGGCAGTATGGCCACGCCGATGCCCGCCTGCACCATGGCCGCGAGGAAGTCCCACTGTCCGCTGCGCACCGCGATGCGGGGCTTCACATCATGACAGGTAAACAGCGCCATCAGCTGCCGGCTCAGCGCGAAATCTTCGTTATAAATGACCAGGGGATGGGCGGCGAGGGCTTCCGGCGAGAGTGACTGAACGTTTTCCCACGCCTCGGTTCTCGGCGTCAGCACGCACAGCGGATGGTTGAAGAGCGGCAGCGTGCTCAGGCCGCTGTCTTCGTCTACCGGCAGCGCCGTCATGGCGAGATCCAGTTCGCCGTTGCTCACCGCCTGCTGAACCGTCAGCCCGCCGAACTCAGCAATTTTCAGCTCCACGCCCGGGTAGCGCTGGCGAAACAGGCCGATCGGTTCTGCCATCAGCATCCCGACCATCGGCGGAATCCCCAGTCTCAGGATCCCTTTGTGCAGGTGATTAATATCGCTCAGCTCCGATTCCAGCTGATGAAATTCCCCCAGAATCGCCTGCCCACGCTCAAAAACAACCCGACCGGTATCGGTCAACAGGAGCCGGCGGCCATCGCGAATCAACAGGGTGCAGTTCAGCTCATCTTCCAGATTTTTGAGCATTTTGCTGATCGTGGGCTGTGTGACGAAAAGTTTTTCCGCAGCGCGCGTAAAACTCTGCTGACGCACCACTTCGACAAAATAGCGCAGCGTTCGGATATCCATAATTATTCCCAGAGACTATACCTGTGATGATTTTAATTCATTTCTGTCCGCTCAGGCGGCTCTCTATACTGCACACCTCGCTTCTTTTTCAGGAATTTCGCTCATGGCCTTCGCGCCAGCTCGTGTGACCCCCTTCGTTGTACAGCGCCTCCAGGTCCCGGTTCAGGTGCTGATTTATGCCGGATTGTTCGTTTGCGCTGAATATTTGGTTAACTGGCTGCATCTACCGCTGCCGGCGAACCTGGTCGGTATGTTGATGCTATTGGCGCTGATTGTCTGTCGGGTTATCCCGCTAAAATGGGTGCGGGCGGGCGCGCGCTGGCTGCTGGCGGAAATGCTGCTGTTCTTTGTTCCGGCAGTGGTGGCGGTGGTCAACTATACCCAGCTGCTGATGGTCGATGGCTGGCGGATCATGCTGGTGATTGCGCTGAGTACCCTGATGGTGCTGGGGGCTACGGCATGGGTGGTGGATAAAGTGTATCGCTATGAAGTCAGCCGGATGGAGCATGAGTGATTTTCAACTGAGCGTCCTGTGCCTGGTTGTGACGCTGGCACTCTATTTCGCCAATAAGCGCCTGTATCGCCGCTTCCACAGGCTGCCTCTGATGCCGCTGGTGTTTACCCCGATACTGCTGGTGCTGATTCTGGTGTTTGGCCACATTTCCTATCAGAACTATATGGGCGAGGCCCACTGGTTGTTATGGCTGTTGGGGCCTGCAACTATCGCGTTTGCCGTCCCGGTATATGACAACCTCGCGGTCATTAAACGGCACTGGATGTCGCTGACCGCAGGGGTGACGACGGCAGTGGTGGTCGCGGTGACCAGCTCCGTGTGGCTGGCGCGACTGTTTACGCTGCCGGATGAGATTCAGCGTAGCCTGGCGGTGCGTTCGATCACGACGCCGTTTGCGCTGGCCGCGGCAAAACCGATCGGCGGTCAGCCGGAGCTGGTGGCGCTGTTTGTGGTGATCACCGGCGTGTTTGGCATGGCGGTGGGCGATGCGCTGTTTATGCGGCTCGCCATTCGTGAAGGGATGGCAAAAGGCGCTGGGTTTGGCGCCGCCTCGCACGGCGCAGGCACCGCCCGTTCATATGAGCTGGGGCCGCAGGAAGGGGTGGTGGCTAGTCTGGTGATGATGTTGTCTGGCGTGGTGATGGTACTGGCGGCACCGCTGGTGCGCCTGCTGATGTTTTAATGTTCCCCGGCCGGGCGGCCGGGGAGGGTCAGGTTAGTGCGCCTGGCCGCGTTCGATACCGATCCCGGTTTGCGAACGGATAAACTGAGCGCGGAACTGCTCACGCTCGCGCATCCCTTCCGCCGAGTTGTCGGTGGCGGAGAAAATCCAGATACCGATAAAGGCGATAGCGATAGAGAACAGCGCCGGATACTCATACGGGAATATCGCCTTTTCGTGGCCGAGGATCTGGACCCAAATCGTCGGGCCAAGGATCATCAGAACCACGGCGGTCAGCAGCCCAAGCCAGCCGCCCACCATGGCCCCGCGAGTGGTCAGCTTCGACCAGTACATCGACAGCAGTATGATCGGGAAGTTACAGCTGGCGGCGATGGAGAAGGCCAGACCCACCATGAAGGCGATGTTCTGATTTTCAAACAAAATCCCCAGCAGAATCGCCACGACGCCCAGCACCAGAACGGTGATTTTCGAAACCCGCAGCTCATCGCGCTCGCTGGCGCCTTTGCGGAAGACGTTAGCATACAGGTCGTGAGAAACCGCCGATGCGCCCGCCAGCGTCAAGCCGGCGACCACCGCCAGAATAGTGGCGAAGGCGACCGCTGAAATAAAGCCGAGGAACAGGTTGCCGCCTACCGCATCGGCCAGGTGTACCGCCGCCATATTATTGCCGCCGATCAGCACGCCCGCGGAATCTTTGAACGCGGGATTTGCGCCCACCAGCATGATCGCGCCGAAGCCGATGATAAAGGTCAGGATATAGAAGTAGCCCATAAACCCGGTGGCGTAGAACACGCTCTTACGCGCTTCTTTCGCATCGCTCACGGTGAAGAAACGCATCAGAATGTGCGGCAGACCGGCGGTACCGAACATCAGACCGAGACCGAGCGACAGCGCCGATATCGGGTCTTTCACCAGTCCGCCTGGGCTCATAATCGCCGCCCCTTTCGGATGCACCGCCATCGCTTCACTGAACAGGTTGTTGAAGCTGAAGCCGACGTGCTTCATGACCATGAAGGCCATAAAGCTGGCGCCGCACAGCAGCAGGACGGCCTTGATAATCTGCACCCAGGTGGTGGCGAGCATGCCGCCGAAGAGGACGTAGAGCACCATCAGCACGCCGACCAGTACCACCGCGACGTGGTAGTTCAGGCCGAACAGCAGCTGAATCAGCTTGCCTGCGCCGACCATCTGAGCAATCAAATACAGCGCCACCACCACCAGCGAACCGCAGGCGGAGAGGGTACGAATCGGCCCCTGCTTAAGGCGATAGGAGGCGACGTCAGCGAAGGTGTAGCGCCCGAGGTTACGCAGGCGCTCGGCGATCAGGAACAGAATTATCGGCCAGCCGACCAGGAAACCGAGGGAGTAAATCAGCCCGTCGTAGCCGGAGGTGTAGACCAGCGCGGAAATACCGAGGAAAGAGGCGGCCGACATAAAGTCGCCGGCAATCGCCAGCCCGTTCTGAAAGCCGGTGATATTTCCGCCCGCGGTATAGTAATCGCTGCGTGAGCGAACGCGTTTTGACGCCCAGTAGGTGATATACAGCGTCAGGGCGACAAAGATCAGGAACATGACGATCGCCTGCCAGTTCGTCGGCTGGCGTTGTACCGCGCCGGTGATGGCGTCAGCGGCACTCGCGGTAAAAGGGAGCGTGGCGGCAATCGCCGTCAGGACTTTCTTCATGATGCGTGCACCTCGTTGATAACGCTTTTGGTCAGACGGTCAAAGTCTCCGTTAGCCCGCCAGACATAAATCCCGGTGAGGACAAAAGAGATAACGATAACGCCGATGCCGATCGGGATGCCTCGGGTGACGCTGGTGCCGGCATGCAGCGGCGTGCCCAGCCAGCCAGGGGCGAAAGCGATGAGTAGAATAAAGCCCACGTAGATCACCAACATAATCAGTGACAGGATGGCGGCAAACCTTTGCCGGGTTGCAACTAACTCCCTGAAATGCGCACTATCTTCTATCCGCTGACAAAGTTGCTCATTCATTACAGCGTCTCCAGAGGTACCCTTTTTGTCATCCGCGCGCTGACCGTCGGCAGCACTTATCCGCCCGGCAATGTGCTGTCGGGAAGAGAGGGTGCTTCCTGCTGTCCTGCTACGTGGAATCCTTAGGGCGTATGATTTATGTCCTCTCCCCTGACGGGGAGAGGGTGTAGGGAATGAGTCCGTTTACGACGGCATCGCAATAGCCTGCTTCTCTTCGAGCAGTTTTTCCACGACGCCCGGATCCGCCAGTGTTGACGTATCGCCGAGGTTGCTGGTATCGCCCGCGGCAATCTTGCGCAGGATACGACGCATGATCTTGCCCGAGCGGGTTTTCGGTAATGAATCGGTCCAGTGGAGCACGTCCGGCGTGGCCAGCGGGCCAATCTCTTTGCGTACCCAGTTGCGCACCTCCGCATACAGCTCCGGCGTCGGCTCTTCACCGTGATTGAGCGTGACGTAAGCGTAAATCGCCTGGCCTTTGATGTTATGCGGAATACCGACCACGGCCGCTTCGGCGATTTTCGGATGCGATACCAGCGCCGATTCGATCTCTGCGGTCCCCAGACGATGGCCAGATACGTTCAGAACGTCGTCCACGCGGCCGGTGATCCAGAAGTAGCCATCTTCATCGCGACGAGCGCCGTCGCCGCTGAAATACATATTTTTGAAGGTGGAGAAGTAGGTCTGTTCAAAGCGCTCGTGGTCGCCGAACAGGGTTCGCGCCTGTCCCGGCCAGGAGTCGGCGATGGCCAGGTTACCTTCGGTCGCGCCCTCCAGCGGAGTGCCTTCATTGTCGACCAGCACCGGCTGCACGCCGAAGAACGGACGCGTGGCGGATCCCGCTTTCAGCTCAATGGCGCCCGGCAGCGGAGTAATCATGAAGCCACCGGTTTCAGTTTGCCACCAGGTATCCATCACCGGGCATTTCTCGTTGCCAATCTTCTTCCAGTACCACTCCCAGGCTTCCGGGTTAATCGGCTCGCCGACCGAGCCCAGAATACGCAGAGAAGAGCGGTCGGTGCCTTCGATGGCCTTATCGCCTTCCGCCATCAGCGCACGGATCGCCGTCGGCGCGGTGTAGAGAATATTGACCTTGTGCTTATCGACGACCTGACACATCCGCGCCGGCGTCGGCCAGTTCGGCACCCCTTCAAACATCAGCGTGGTGGCGCCGCAGGCCAGCGGGCCGTACAGCAGATAGCTGTGGCCGGTCACCCAGCCTACGTCGGCAGTACACCAGTAGATGTCGCCCGGATGGTAGTCGAAGACATATTTGAAGGTGGTGGCGGCATAGACCAGGTAGCCGCCGGTGGTGTGCAGCACCCCTTTGGGCTTACCGGTTGAACCGGAGGTATAGAGGATGAACAGCGGGTCTTCCGCATTCATCTCTTCCGGCTGGTGCTGGTCGCTGGCTTGCGCAATCAGGTCGCTCCACCACAGGTCGCGTCCTTCCTGCCAGTCGATTTTGCCGCCGGTGCGTTTAAGCACAACCACGTGCTCGATGCTTTTCACGTTCGGATTTTTTAACGCGTCGTCGACGTTCTTCTTCAACGGAATTGCGCGTCCGGCGCGCAGCCCTTCATCGGAAGTAATGACCAGACGCGAGTTCGAGTCAATGATACGTCCGGCAACCGCTTCGGGAGAAAAACCGCCGAAGATCACCGAGTGAATCGCGCCGATACGGGCGCAGGCCAGCATGGCGACGGCGGCTTCCGGCACCATTGGCATATAGATAGCGACGACATCGCCCTTTTTAATGCCGAGGTCGAGCAGGACGTTAGCAAAGCGGCAGACGTCGTGATGGAGCTCGCGATAAGTGATGTGTTTGCTCTGGCTGGCGTCGTCGCCTTCCCAGATAATCGCGGTCTGGTCGCCGCGTTCGGCCAGGTGGCGATCGAGGCAGTTAGCGGCAAGATTCAGCGTGCCGTCTTCATACCATTTAATAGAGACGTTGCCCGGAGCGAATGAGGTGTTCTTCACGCGCGTATAGGGCCGCATCCAGTCAAGGATTTTGCCTTGCTCACCCCAGAACGCATCCGGGTCGGTGACAGATTGGTGATACTGCGCCTTGTACTGTTCCGGGTTAATCAGGCAGCTGTCCGCAATGTTAGCGGGAATAGAGTGCTTATGTATTTGGCTCATGGCTTTTTTTCTCCTGTAGGTTGTTAAATATATGTCAAGTAAACGTTAAGAGTAGGGTCTTTCACGGCTTTGTTTGCTATTTGGGGGACAGATCACGCATTGATTCAACTGAATGAAAATCAATCAAATGAAACTTTGAAGTGAAATAATTTCAGAAATGTATTTATAGAAATGGAAGCTATGAAATTTTTTTTATAACAGATACTTATGCAACGGAAGTGGGGAAAGTTAGCGAATTTATGCAGAAACCCAGAGAAAAGCCCTGTTCTTAAACGCTTGCGTAGCATGCCGTGCAGATGATACTGATACCGCGCGTTAAAAAACCCCATAGAGCAACGCAACACAATTCATATCCCTTTCAGTGGGCATCATGACTTCCGGGAATGGTGCCTCTCATTGAGGAAGTCAGTAGTGAAGAAAAAAACAAAAGTCAGCCTGGCCTGGCAGATTTTGCTGGCCCTGGTGCTGGGTATTCTGCTGGGCAGCTATCTGCATTACCATGCCGACGGTCGTGATTGGTTAATTGCGAATTTCCTGACGCCGGCGGGTGATATCTTTATCCACCTGATCAAGATGATCGTCGTTCCGATTGTTATCTCGACGCTGGTTGTCGGGATTGCCGGCGTTGGCGACGCGAAGCAGCTGGGCCGAATCGGCGCGAAAACCATTATCTATTTTGAAGTGATCACCACCGTGGCGATCGTGCTGGGGATTACCCTGGCCAACGTCTTCCAGCCGGGTAGCGGCATTGATATGTCGCAGCTGGCCGCGGTGGATATTTCGAAATATCAAAGTACAACGGCAGAGGTGCAAAGCCACGCTCATGGCCTGATGGGAACGATACTGTCACTGGTGCCGACCAACATTGTCGCGTCGATGGCGAAAGGCGATATGCTGCCGATTATCTTCTTCTCGGTACTGTTCGGTCTGGGACTCTCTTCGCTGCCGGCGACCCATCGTGAACCGCTGGTGACCGTTTTCCGCTCCATTTCCGAAACCATGTTCAAAGTGACCCACATGGTGATGCGCTATGCGCCGGTCGGGGTGTTTGCGCTGATTTCGGTGACCGTTGCCACCTTTGGCTTCGCCTCGCTGTGGCCGCTGGCCAAACTGGTTATCCTGGTCTACTTCGCGATTCTGTTCTTCGCGCTGGTGGTGCTGGGGATCGTGGCGCGGGTATGCGGATTAAGTATCTGGATTCTGATCCGTATTCTGAAAGACGAGCTGATTCTGGCCTACTCCACCGCCAGCTCCGAGAGCGTACTACCGCGTATTATTGAGAAGATGGAAGCCTATGGCGCACCGGCTTCTATTACCAGCTTTGTCGTGCCGACCGGCTACTCGTTTAACCTCGATGGCTCAACGCTGTATCAGAGTATCGCGGCGATCTTTATTGCCCAGCTGTACGGTATTGACCTGTCGCTGTGGCAGGAAATCACCCTGGTACTGACGCTGATGGTAACTTCGAAAGGGATTGCCGGCGTGCCGGGCGTCTCCTTCGTGGTGCTGCTGGCGACGCTGGGGAGCGTAGGGATTCCGCTGGAAGGGCTGGCCTTTATTGCCGGCGTTGACCGTATCCTCGATATGGCGCGTACCGCGCTGAACGTGGTGGGCAATGCGCTGGCGGTGCTGGTGATTGCCAAGTGGGAGCACAAGTTTGACCGCAAGAAAGCGCTGGCCTATGAGCGTGAAGTGCTGGGCAAATTTGATAAAACGGCGCAATAAAATGCAAAGCCCGGCGCGACCGCGTCGGGCTCAGCGTGTTGACAAAGCGTGCTTAAATTGCCCGGCGGCGCTGCGCTTGCGCGGGCCGACAGAGCGTGTGCAAGTGTTGAGACTGCGGGTGTTGTAGGCCGGGTCAGGCGTCAGCCGCCACCCGGCAAAACGCGGGCACCGGGTTCCAACAGGTTTATCAACCGTCTCAAAGCCCGGCGCGACCGCCGGGCTTTTTCTTATCTTTTACTTATCCTGTCGAACTCTTCGCAGCCGGTATCAAACCCCTCCTGACAGCTGACATTGAGCCAGTGCAGCGCTTTCTGCTGGTTGGGTTCGATAAAGCCTTGTTCTCCCTGCAGGAACATCATCCCGGCCCAGTATTCGGCATAACCGGTACGGGACAGCGAGGAGCTGCGTTTAAAATAGTCCGTTGCCCTGGTGTCATCCTCTGTCATCTGGACGCCGCTGGCGTAAATCAGACCTAACAGCATCTGGGCGTCGACGGCGGAGTCGCTTTCCGGATCCTGGGCGGCATCCTGTAGCAGGGTGATGGCATGTGAATAGTCCGTCGGCCCGGCCTGATGGTTGACCAGCACGCGGGCCAGGATAATTTCGCCAGCCTTGCTGCCAACCCGCACCGCCTTCTCCGCCAGCTCTCTGGCCTGTTTGTAATCGGCCTGCTGCGGGTTGCGGATTTTCAGCTGGGCCAGCAGCGCCAGCGCATCCCCGTCACCGTTATCGGCCGATTTCTGCGCCCAGTATTCGGCCTGCTGATAATCACCGTAACTGACGTAGGTATCGGCAAGATAGTACTGCGCCCGCGGATCGCCGGCTTCCGCCTGGTGTTTGTACTGGCTGCCGGGATCCGTGGCACCCGCGGCAAGAGAGAACAGCATCAGAAGTAAATAGAGGTATTTCATTTTTTATTATCGGTCAGGAACACAGCGCGCAGTATAAAGGGAGGTGAAAAAGAAGAAAATGGCGGCGGCTGCCAGGTTCGATAAAAGTGGGCTGCGCCAGCTATCCCGCAACCCGGATGGCGAAAATGCGCCCCCGGCCAGCATTATGTGGCCGGGGGCGCCGTCTGCCTTAACCCATTGCGCTTTCGCGCAGGCGGGCTTTCAGCCTGGTGTACTCATCAATTACATACTGCTCGGCGGCGCGCTGGTCGGCGATGCGCTCAACGTTCACGGCACAGTACTTGTACTCCGGCGTTTTGGTTATCGGGCTTAAGTTCTCCGCTACCAGCTCATTACAGGCGCCAATCCACCACTGATAGGTCATATAGACCGCCCCTTTATTCGGACGGTCGCTGACCTGTGCGCGGGTGATAATGCGGCCTTTACGTGAGTTCACCCACACCAGCGCCTCATCCTCAATACCCAGTCGCGCGGCATCGGCGGTATTGATTTGCGCATAGCCCGGTTCATCCGCCAGCGCGGCCAGCGCCGCGCAGTTGCCGGTCATGGAGCGGCACGAATAGTGGCCTACTTCCCGCACGGTGGAGAGCACCATCGGATACTCGTCGGTGAGCTTATCGATCGGCGCAACCCAGTCGCAGGTGAAGAACTGCGCCAGCCCGTTCGGGGTGTCGAACTTCTCTTTAAACAGATAAGAGGTCCCCTGGTCGGCGTCGGACTCATCGCGGCACGGCCACATCACGTAGCCCAGCTCGCCCATTTTCTCGTAGGTGGCGCCGTAAAAGTCCGGGCACAGATGCCGCAACTCGTCCCAGATCTCCTGGGTGTTGTTGTAGTGCATCGGATAGCCCATCCGGGTGGCGATTTCGCTGATGATCTGCCAGTCGGTTTTCAGGTCCCACTTCGGCTCTACCGCCTTAAAGAAGCGCTGGAAGCCGCGGTCCGCTGCGGTATAGACGCCTTCGTGCTCGCCCCACGAGGTGGACGGCAGGATAACGTCGGCCGCCGCGGCGGTTTTGGTCATGAAAATATCCTGGACAATCACCAGCTCCAGCTCTTCAAACGCTTTACGCACGGCAGAGAGCTCGGCGTCGGTCTGCAGCGGATCTTCGCCCATAATGTACGCTGCCCGTACTTCACCGTGCGCCGCGCGGTGCGGCAGCTCGCTGATGCGATAGCCGGTATGCGCCGGCAGGCTCCCGACGCCCCAGGCTCTGGCGAACTTCTCGCGGTTCTCCGGGAATTTCACGTATTGATAGCCCGGATAGGTGTCCGGCAGCGCCCCCATATCGCAGGCGCCCTGCACGTTGTTCTGGCCGCGCACCGGGTTGACGCCGGCGCTCGGCTTGCCGAGGTTGCCGGTGAGGATCGCCAGGCTGGTCAGCGAGCGCACGGTCTCCACGCCCTGATAGAACTGGGTCACGCCCATGCCCCACAGGATGGCGGCGGATTTCGCGCCGGCATACATCCGGGCACAGGCGCGGATCTCCTGCGCGCTGACGCCGGTGATGGCTTCCACCGACTCCGGCGTATAGCCTTCGACGATTTTACGATACTCCTCGAAGCCCTCAGAACGGCTGGCGACGAAGGATTTATCGTAGAGATCCTCTTCGATAATGACGTGGCCGATGGCGTTGAGCAGCGCGATGTTGGAGCCGTTTTTCAAGGCAATATGCATATCGGCAATGCGCGCGGTTTCAATCTTGCGCGGATCGCAGACGATAATCTTCGCCCCGTTGCGTTTGGCGTTAATCACGTGATTCGCCACAATAGGGTGTGAGTCGGCCGGATTGTAGCCGAAGATAAAGACGAGATCGGTGTTATCAATCTCCGTGATGGCATTACTCATGGCGCCATTACCGACCGACTGGTGCAGACCTGCAACCGAAGGGCCGTGTCAGACGCGAGCGCAGCAGTCGACGTTATTGGTACCAATAACGGCGCGCGCGAACTTTTGCATCACATAGTTGGTTTCGTTCCCCGTCCCGCGGGACGAGCCGGTGGTCTGAATGGCGTCCGGACCGTACTTCGCCTTAATGGCGCTGAGACGGGTCGCGACGTAGTCGAGCGCCTCCTCCCAGGAGACGGATTCCAGTTTTCCGCCACGCTGACGGCGGATCATAGGGGTTTTCAGGCGCGGGGTGAGGATTTGGGTATCGTTAATGAAATCCCAGCCATAATAGCCTTTCAGGCACAGGGTTCCCTGGTTGGTTTTCCCCTGTGCCGCCTCAGCCCGGACGATTTTGCCGTTATCGACCACCAGGTTGATTTTGCAACCTGATGCGCAATACGGGCAAACCGTGACGACTTTTTTCATCGGTCTTGCTCCAGTTCATCAATGGGCGCATATGCGCTATCACGCCGTCAATATGCATCTTCTATGCCATGTTTTCATTGTGGGTATTGACTGATGATACGTCGATTTTTTGGGCTAAATGCTGACGAAAAGCAGGGCGTCGTCAGTTTTGACGTGTCGAAGGGCGGTGAGATGTGACATGGATTGAAGAAACGCGATCCGGTAATGGATTTGTCGAGGGGGCTTTGCTGAATTAATCAGACAGAGATCGTTCCGTGCGGGCAGAGGCAAGTAATGAAACCGGTCATTTTGGTTGTGGATGACGACAGCGCGATTGGCGAACTGCTTAGCGATGTGCTCAGTGCGCATGTTTTTGACGTGCTGCTGTGCCAGACCGGCAGCGATGCGCTGGCGGTAGCGGCCCAGCGGACGGATATCTCGCTGGTGCTGCTGGATATGATTCTCCCCGACACCAACGGGCTGCTGGTGCTGCAACAGCTGCAGCGTAGCCGACCTGATTTACCGGTGGTGATGCTGACCGGCCTCGGCAGCGAATCCGACGTCGTAGTCGGGCTGGAAATGGGCGCCGATGATTATATTGCCAAGCCGTTCAACTCCCGGGTGGTGGTGGCGCGGGTGAAAGCGGTGCTCAGGCGTAGCGGTGCGCTGGGTGCCGAAGGCGCGAGCGGCGGCACGGGATTGCTCTTTAACGGCTGGCGGCTGGATACGTTTCGCTGCGAGTTGTTTAACTCGCAACAGCAAGCGGTGCCGCTGACCCAGGGAGAGTACAGCCTGCTGCTGGCGCTGGCGCAAAACGCCCGCCGGGTGCTCAATCGCGAGCAGCTGTTGGCCCTGACCCATAGCGAAAGCACCGAAGTCTTTGACCGGACGATTGACGTGCTGATCATGCGCCTGCGGCGCAAAATCGAACCGAATCCGCATCAGCCGACGCTGATCAAAACCCTACGCGGTCTGGGCTATGTGTTCGCCGCGGATGTTATCCACGGCGACAGGGCGGCGTAGCCCCGGCAGACGCGGGGCCAGCGGGGAGACAGGACTCTTACTTCACGGTCCAGCCTTTGTAACTGCCGATATTGTTTTTATCGATCAGGGTCACCGGGATCAACACCGGTGCGGCCGGTGCCGGTTTCCCCTGCAGAATGTCATAACCGATCTCTACCGCTTTCGCCGCCATGACCTGCGGGTCCTGCGCCGGCGTCGCCACAAACAGCGAGTTTTTACGTTTCAACGCCTCTTCACCGTCCGGACTTCCGTCGACGCCAACGATAAAGAACTCATGACGCTGCGCCTGTTTTGCCGCCAGATCGGCGCCGATCGCGGTCGGATCGTTGATGGCAAAGACGCCATCGATCTTCGGATTCGCCGCCAGCAATGAGGTCATAATTTCCAGACCACCTTCACGGCTGCCTTTCGCGTTCTGGTTGTAGGAGAGCACTTTGATATCCGGGTGGCGTGCAAACTCGGCCTGGCAGCCTTCGACGCGGTTCTGCACAGCGGAAACCGGCGGCCCGTTGATAATCACGACATTCCCTTTGCCTTTCAGGCGGTCGGTGATGTATTTACAGGCCATTTCTCCCGCCTGAGTGTTATCAGAGGTGATGGTGGCATTGGCGCCTTCGGCGGCCACGTCCACCGCAACCACCACGATCCCGGCATCTTTCGCGCGTTTTACCGCAGGGCCAATCCCTTTTGAGTCGGCGGCGTTGAGGATAATCATGTCGACTTTGGCGGCAATAAAGTTATCGATCTGCGCCACCTGCTGACCCAGATCGTATCCGCTGGAGACCAGCGTCACTTTCACATTGTCTCCGGCCAGCTTACGGGCTTCCAGCTCCGCGCCTTTGGTGATTTGTACAAAGAACGGGTTGGCTAAATCCCCCACCGTGACGCCGATTGACTTCAGCTCTTTGGCCTGGGTAAAGGGCGCTGCGGCAAGCAACGCGCCGGCACAGAGTGCGGTTACTACGGGTTTCAAACGCATGCTGTTTTCCTCTGTCTGTAGGGTATTGTTGTTATGCACTTTGATGGTGTCGGGTACGGTATTTGTCGATCAGCACCGCAATGATGATCACCGCCCCTTTGATCACCAGTTGCCAGAAATAGGAGACGCCCATCAGCGTCATGCCGTTATTGAGCGTGGCGATAATCAACGCCCCCACCAGCGTGCCGGTGATAGTGCCGATGCCGCCGACGAAGCTGGTCCCGCCGAGAATAACGGCGGCGATGGCATCCAGCTCATAACCTACGCCGAGGTTGCCGTTCGCGCTGTACAGCCGCGAGGCGCTCATGACGCCGCCCAGCCCGGAGAGCAGGCCGCTCATGCCGTAAACGAACAGCAGCACCAGCCACACTTTGATCCCCGTGAGCCTTGCCGCCTGCATATTGCCGCCTACGGCGTAGATATGAACGCCAAGGGTGGTGCGGCGCAGAATGAACCAGCACACCGCTACCACCATCAGCGCGATCACCACCAGCCACGGAACCGGCCCGAGGTAATCGTTGCCGATCCATTCGAAGCTGATATCGGAGTTAATCACCGTGGTGCCGTTGGCCAGCAGATAGGCGGCCCCGCGTAGGGCTGTATAGGTCCCGAGCGTCACGATAAACGGCGGTAGCCCGGCGAAGGCCACCAGCGCGCCGTTAAACAAACCGAGCAGCAGGCCGAGCATCAGCGCCGCCGGAATGGAGAGCAGGGAGAGCTCCGGCATCAGCGAGACCACCATCGCCGCCACCGCGGTGGTGCCGAGAATCGAGCCGACGGACAGATCGATCCCCCCGGTCAGAATGATGAAAGTCATCCCGGCGGCGAGCACGATGTTGATCGACGCCTGCCGGGTAATATTCAGCAGGTTGCTTTCGGTAAAGAAGTTGGGGGCGATAAAGCCAAATACCGCGACAATCAGGATTAAAATCGGCAGGATACCGACCGTTTGTACCAGATCGCCCATCAGGATTTTCTTCGCTGATACCGATTTTGCCACCGGCTGCGCGGCGGTCTCTTTCTGTGTTGTCATGGTGATACCGCCTTAAGGTGAGAGTCGTTTACGCCGGTGGCCAGCGTCATAATGCTTTCCTGGCTGATGTCGCCGGCCTGGAGTTCGCCGGCGATGCTGCCTTCGCGCATGACGTAGACCCGGTCGCTCATGCCGACCACTTCGGGGAGTTCGCTGGAGATCATCAGGATGGCCACCCCCTGGCGCGCCATCTGGGTCATGATGCGGTAAATCTCGCTTTTGGCGCCGACGTCGACGCCGCGCGTCGGTTCATCAAGCAGCAAAATGCGCGGACCGATGGCGACCCAGCGGGAGATCAGCAGCTTTTGCTGATTGCCGCCGGAAAGGCCGCCGGCCCGCACCTGTGCGTGCGGCACGCGAATATTAAGCAGGGAGATCGCATCGTCGGAGAGGGTCTGCGCCTTTTTGCGATTGAGCATACCCCAGCGGGCATCCCGTTCGAGGGTGGCCATGGTGATGTTCTCCTGCGCCGCCATTTCGAGGAACAGCCCCTGCTCCTTGCGGTTTTCGGTGAGAAAGCCGATACCCAGCTCGATGGCTGCACGCGGAGAGTGAATGACCACCGGTTCGCCGTCGATCTCGATGACGCCGCCGGTGGCCCGACGCACGCCGAAAATCAGCTGCGCCAGCTCCGAGCGGCCGGCGCCGACCAGACCGGCCAGACCGACGATTTCCCCGGCCCGTACCACCAGACTGCTGGCTTTCACTTTACCGCCGTCGGTCAAATCCTCTACCCGCAGGCGCGGCTGACCGGGCGGAATATCGCGCTCTTTATTGAACAGGTCGCTTAACGGACGGCCGACCATCATTCGCACCAGTTCGGAGGCGTTGAGCTTGTCGCGGGTCAGGCTGCCGACGTACTGGCCATCGCGCAATACGCTGACGCGGTCGGAGAGTTCATAAACCTCCGCCATGCGGTGGCTGATATAGATAATGGCCATCCCTTCATCGCGCAGGCGCAGAATCAGCTCAAACAGGCGCTGGGTCTCACGGGAGGAGAGGGCGGCGGTGGGTTCATCCATCACCAGGACCCGGCTGTTGCGATGCAGGGCGCGGGCGATCTCCACCTGCTGCTGTTCGGCAATGGTCAGGGTCATCACCCGGTCGCTGGCCTTAAACTGAGCGCCGAGACGATCTATCACCGCCTGGGCTTGATTAATCATCTCTTTGCGCTGTACCAGCCCGCCGCGCGCCAGCTCGCTGCCGAGGAAAATGTTCTCGGCGACGGTTAAATTCGGCGCCAGCTGCATCTCCTGGTAAATCAGAGTGATCCCGGCGGCCAGCGCATCTTTTGGCCCTTTAATAGCGTGCGGCCGTCCGTCGATCAGGATCTCGCCGCTGGTGGCGGTATATGCCCCCGCGAGGATCTTCATCAACGTGCTTTTGCCGGCGCCGTTCTCCCCCATTAAGGCGTGGATCTCACCGGGCCAGACCGTCAGATCGACGCCTTTCAGCGCATAAAACTTGCCAAAGGCTTTGGCAATATTGCGCATGGATAGTACCGGTGTCCCCTGCATGGCGGCTCTCCTGCGAGTGTGATCGAGAATCGCAGTGCACCACACGACGATAAATACAAAATGTCAGACGCCGTTCATATTTGTCATATTGATGAATAGTTAACCTGGCTCACAATTACGCGATGCGGCTCTCCCGGTCAGGGTCAGCAACCGCCAGGATAAATAAAAAGATCGTGGAGCTGACCATGCCATCCCATCGCTACCCGTTTTTCACCAGCGCTCGCGGGCGTCTGCTGTCGTTTAATTTGCTGATGGTTGCGGTCACGCTGATGGTGGCCGGCGTAGCGCTGCTGGGGTTTCGCCATGCCAGCCTGCTACAAGAACAGGTGCAGCGGCAGACGCTGGATGATATGACCGGCAGTATGAATCTGGCGCGCGACACCGCGAACGTCGCCACTGCGGCGGTTCGCCTCTCCCAGGTGGTCGGTGCGCTGGAGTATAAAAGCGAAGCTGAACGCCTGCTGGCGACCCAGCAGGCCCTGAAATATTCACTCTCGCACCTCGCCGCCGCGCCGCTGGCGCAACAGGAACTGACGCTGGTGGCCAGTATTATTCGCCGCAGCAATGAACTGCAGCAGAGCGTGGGCGGCATGCTGGAACGCGGTCAGCGTCGTCACCTGCAGCGTAATGAACTGCTCAGCTCGCTGTATCAGAACCAGAGCTATCTCCGGCATATTCAGGATCTTAACGATCGACATGGCGCAGACGCGATCGATCCCCGGCCGCTGGCCGAGATGGATCGGCTGATCGTTGCGGCCATCCATACTTCGACGCCGCGATCGATCGTCCAGCAGCTGGATAAGGTGAGAGGTTTTCTGCCGACAACCAGCCGCGATCCTACGCTGGCCGCGATTCTGCAGGATTTCAACGGCGAGCTGGCCAGGCTGGAGCCGCTCTCGGCGCAGCTGGAGGAGAGCGATTTGGCCATCGGCTGGTATATGTTTCACATTAAGGCGCTGGTGGCGCTGCTCAACAGCGATATTAATCAGTACGTTGCCCGCGTGGCGCAGGCGTCTGAACTGCGGGCGGCACAGAGCCATCAGGAGCTGCGCTCTATCAGCATGTTTATTTTGCTGTCGGCGCTGCTGGCGCTGGTGATAACCGGCTTCGCCGGCTGGTATATCTACCGTAACCTTGGCTCCAGTCTGACCGCTATCTCCCGGGCGATGTCGCGCCTGGCCCACGGCGAGCAGGATGTGTCTGTCCCGGGGCTCCAGCGACGCGATGAGCTGGGAGAGCTGGCGCGCGCCTTCAACGTCTTTGCCCGCAATACCGCGTCATTGGCCCATACCTCTCAGCTGCTGAAAGAAAAAAGTACCCTGCTGGAGACCACCTTTCATGCCATGCGCGACGGCTTCGCGCTGTTTGATAATCAGGGGCTGCTGGTGGTGTGGAATCCGCAGTATCCGCTGCTGTTAGGGCTGGCAGCCAATGACCTGCAGCGCGGTATTCACTATCAGCAGCTGCTGGGTCAGGCCGCCCCTCTGGCGGAACATATTCGTGACAACCTGTCCCGTCCGCTACCCAAACCCCAGGAGCTACAGCTGGCGAGCGACCGCACCATTGAGCTGCGCTTCAGCCCGGTTCCCGGGCGGGGGCTGGTGAACGTGGTTCTCGACAGGACCGAACGCAAAGGGCTGGAGCAGGCGCTGGTACACAGCCAGAAAATGAAAGCGGTCGGCCAGCTGACCGGCGGCCTGGCGCATGATTTTAATAACCTGCTGGCGGTGATTATCGGCAGCCTTGAACTGGTTCAGCCGCAGGACGCGGACGTGCCGCGGATCTCCCGGGCGCGAAAAGCCGCAGAACGCGGCGCGCTGCTTACCCAGCGGCTGCTGGCCTTCTCGCGTAAGCAGTCGCTACACCCCAATGCCGTGGCGATGAAACCGCTGCTGGAGAATCTGGGCGAACTGATGCGCCATTCTCTGCCGACGACGCTGAGTCTGGAGATTGAGGCACAGTCACCCGCGTGGCCGGCGTGGATTGACGTCGGCCAGCTGGAAAACGCCATTATCAATCTGGTGATGAACGCTCGCGATGCAATGGAAGGGCGTTCAGGGGTAATTAGGCTGCGCACCTGGAACCAGCGGGTGGCTCGCAGCGACGGGCGGCGGCAGGATATGGTGGCGCTGGAGGTGATCGATCACGGCAGCGGGATGTCGCAGGAGGTCAAAGCCCAGGTGTTCGAACCGTTCTTTACCACCAAACAAACCGGCAGCGGCAGCGGTCTGGGGCTGTCGATGGTCTATGGTTTTGTCCGCCAGTCCGGCGGGAGGGTGGCCATTGAGAGCGCGCCGGGCCAGGGGACAACGGTGCGTTTACAGCTGCCGCGCGCGGCGGTACAGGCGCCGAGCGGTGGCCCGCTGCCGGAAGTCGAGCAGACGGTGAGCGGTGAGCGGCTGGCGCTGGTGCTCGAGGATGAGGCCGATGTGCGCCAGACCCTTTGTGAACAGCTTCATCAGCTCGGCTGGTTAACCCTGGAGGCCGGGAACGGAGAGCAGGCGCTGCAGTTACTTGAGGCTTCGACGGAAATTGCGCTGCTGATTAGCGACCTGATGCTGCCGGGCCGATTGAGCGGAGCCGAGGTGATCAACGAAACCCAGCGCCGTTTCCCGACGGTGGCGGTGCTGCTGATCAGCGGCCAGGATCTGCGTCCGGCGCACAATCCTGCGCTGCCGGACGTTGAGCTGCTGCGTAAACCCTTCAGTCGGACACAGCTGATGCAGGCGCTGCGACAGGTTGTGGCAAATAGCGGCTGCGGGCCAGCGCCGCAGCCCCTTGAGCACCATTAAATGTTGAGGACGATGCGGCAAGAAACTGCACCGCCTGATAAGGCAACGGGCGGCGAATATGCGCTTTTATCATGGCGAGCAGCGCCTCGCGTGGAAACCCGGACATGTCCATCACGCCACCGCCGAGGATCACCGCATCGGGGTCGAACAGGTTGATGCTGGTGGCGATGGCGCGGGCGGCGTGGTGCAGGAGGGCCTGTACAAACGGTTCCTCAGCGGCGTGTAAAAACAGTTCACCAAGCGCATAGCCGCGCGGCTGTTGTTCATACCAGCGTTTGAGCGCGATGCCGGAACAGACGGTTTCCAGACAACCGGGATTACCGCAACCGCAGATGAGCGCGTTGTCGCCCTGCGGGATATGGCCCAGCTCTCCCGCCACGCCATGTGCACCTGTCCACGGCCCACCGTTTAACCAGATGGCGAAGCCCATGCCGGTGCCGAGATAAGCGGCTAACACCTGTTGAGCCTGCAAACCATTTTCCTGCACGTCAAATGAGAGCTGGAGATTCACATCGCGGGAAAATTCGACCGGACAGGCCAGCGAATGCTCCAGCTCATCGGCTAGCGTACGCAGGGTTTCTGGCGGTAACGATAGGTTGGGGGTGGAGATAATCGTCCGTTTATCTCTGCTGACCAATGCCGGAAAGCCCATCACCAGGCCGCAGCAATGTGCCTGAAAGCGGTCAAGCTGCTGCTGAATCAACATCGTGATCCCTCTCACCAGACCGTCAGGGGCGATCGCTTCAGCGGTGCGCAGCTTCTCGCAATGCAGAGTCTCGCCCTGTGCGGTTTGCAGGCAAAAGCGGATATGGGTTGCGCCCATGTCCACTCCTGCGACGACTTTACGCTGTTTTTGCATGAGGGAATACCTCGTTTTTGGCCGCCAGAATCTGCTCTGCCATGACCTGCCACGCGTCGTGAATATTGTCGCCATGGTTAAACAGACCGGAGGTCCCGACGATAAAGACGTCCGCGCCTGCCGCCATCAGTTTTTGATAGGTCGCTTTATTGCACGAACCGTCGATCTCAATTTCGTAGGCCAGCCCTTCACGTTCTCGCCACGCTTTTAGCTCGCCGATCTTCTCCAGCATTTCAGGAATAAAGGGTTGGCCCGCGAAACCCGGATCGACGGTCATCACCGTAATTTTGTCCGCCTTGTGGAGGTAATATTTCATCGTCTCAACCGGCGTTTCCGGATTGAGAATGAGGCCGACCTTCATGCCATGGCGACGAATCTCCTCTATCAGGCGGAAAGCCTGACCGTTAATAGTTTCCGGATGCAGGGTGATAAAGTCTGCGCCCGCCTGCGCCAGCTGGCTGATGTAATCCTGTGGCCGGGTGACCATCAGATGGCAGTCCAGTGGTTTACTGGCCAGCTTCTTCACCTGGCTGACGAAAAACGGCGATAGCGTCAGGTTAGGGACAAAATGACCGTCCATGATGTCGATGTGGAAGTAATCTGCATGCCGATCGATAAACTCGATCTGTTCTTTGAATTTCAGCAGGTCCATACACATTAAAGAGGGGGCAATTTTCATCATAAATTCCTTACTTACTGATAAGACGATCGAGGGCGACAGCCGCGATAATTAATCCACCCATCACCACCAGCTGGTAGTAGGTTTGTACCTGGAGAATATTCAGCCCGTTGTTGATGGTGCCGATGATCAGGCCGCCAATCACCACTGAAAAAATGCGTCCCTTACCACCAAAGAAGCTGGTACCGCCGATAATGGCGCTGGCGATGGCGTAGGTTTCAAAGCCCATTCCGGCCAGAGGCTCCGCGGCGCCGAGACGTGCCGTCGAGACCACTCCCGCCAGCCCGGCGCAGATGCCGGATATAATGAACACCAGCAACATATGGAACTTCACATCGATGCCAGAGTAGAAGGCGGAGTTTTTATTGCCGCCGAGGGCGTAGATATTGCGGCCCAGCCGCATCCGGGTGGTCAGGAACCAGAGAATCACGGCCACAATAAGCGAGAAGATGACCGGTACCGGGATCCCCAATACGCTGGCGGCAAAGAAATTGACGAACTCGAAAGAGAAGCCATAGACCGAGTTGGCGTCGGAGATAACCAGGGTGATGCCGCGAAAAATCGCGTTGGTACCGAGGGTAATAATGAACGGGTGCAGGCCGGTCCAGTTGACCAGGCAGCCGTTAATCGCGCCTAGCGCGCCGCCGACCAGCACGCCGCCAATCAGCGCTGCGAGGAACGGATCGACGCCTGCCAGCATGAGTTTGGCGGTCACCATGCCGGAAAGCGCCAGAATCGCCCCCACGGACAGGTCGATGCCTGCTACCAGAATAGCGAAGAACTCCCCCATTCCGATGAGCACCGTCACCGAGCTCTGAACAAATATTTGGGTGATATTATTGGTCGTCAGAAAGTATTCCGACGACAGCGAGCCGAAGATCGCGACAATAATCGCGAGGATAAAAAAGGTGCCGTATTTATCCCAGAACAGTGCGAAGTTGAACGGCTTTTTGCCATCAGACTCCCCTTTTACTCTTGCGGCAGTGCCCATACCATAATCTCCTCTTCGCTCATGTCGTCGCGATTGGTCAGAATTTGCGTCAGCCGCCCCTCGCAGAACACGGCGATGCGGTCACAGACGGCGATAATTTCAGGAAGCTCGGATGACACCATCAGAATGACTTTTCCGTCATCCGCCAACTGGCGCATCACTTTATAAATTTCGGCTTTCGCGCCGACGTCGATTCCGCGCGTCGGTTCATCGAAAATAATGACGTCGGGGTTGCAGCATAACCATTTGGATATCAGGACCTTTTGTTGGTTACCGCCGGAAAGTTCGGTGATGCTCTGATCGACAGAATGGCACTTCAGCGCCAGTAATTTGCGCTGTGCCTCCGCCGTTTTACGCTCGTTCTCTTCATGGAACAGCCCCATCGCCCCTTTATAGCCGCCGTGTTTCAGGCTCAGGCTGACAGCCATATTTTGCGCTATAGAGAAATTGCCGAAGAAACCGTTGTCCCGGCGACTCTCCGTGATGTAGCCCATTCCTTTCTTTAAGGCATCGAGCGGCGAGCGCGGGGTAATGGCTTTACCGTTGAGGATGATTTCGCCGCTGCTCCGCTTATCAACACCAAACAGACAATCCATCAGTTCGGTACGCCCGGAGCCCACCAGGCCGGCAAAGCCGAGAATTTCACCGCGATTGACGCTAAAGGAGATATCGCGGACCTTTTTCTTATCCCGGCTGGTGACATTTTTTACTTCGAATACCGTTTCGCGCGCGATATTTCCGCTGTTCTCTTTCATCGCGTTAAAGCGGTTTTGCAACTCACGGCCGACCATCAGACGTACGATATCGTCGTTATTGACCTCGCTGACCATGCCACTGCATACGCTGCTACCGTCCTTCATCACCGTGTAGCGGTCGCAGATCCGGCGTATCTCCGCCAGCTTGTGCGAGATATAGACGATGGCGGTTCCCTCTTTACGCAGCTGGTTCATGATCAGGAACAGGTAGTCCACCTCTTTGTTGGTCAGCGAAGAGGTGGGTTCATCCATGATCAGCACTTTGGCGTCGAGCATCAGTGTTTTAGCGATTTCCAGCATCTGTTTATGGCTGATCGACAGATTCGCGACTTTCTCGTCTAAATCGACCTTTAATCCGATGCGTAGCAGCATCATTGCCGCTCTGATGCGCATCTCTTTCCAGTCGATAATATTGACGCCGCAGATTTTTTTCGTCAGATGGCGGCCGATATATAAATTTTCCATTACGGTTAATTCATCAATGACGCTGAGCTCTTGATAAATAATGCCGATGCCGAGTCTGGCCGCTAATTTATGGTCGAGCTTGTCATAATTAACGTTATTAACCGTGATGGTGCCTTTGGTCGGTTCATGTATTCCCGACAAAACTTTCATTAACGTTGATTTACCCGCACCGTTTTCCCCGAGTAATGCATGTATTTCGTGCGGGTAAACGGTTAAATCGACCGATTTTAATGCGTGAATCGGGCCAAAGGATTTGCCGATCCCCGCCATTGAAATATATGGCGTGAGCATAATAACTCCTTACTTATTTTTACCCTCCTGAGTTCAGGAGGGTAAGGGGAGAGCATCGGACTCGTTGCTGGAAAATTATTTTGTGACCAGAATAGAATCCACCAGTTTGAATTCTGGTGTTTTATCCAGTGGAATCACCTTGCCGGTTTTTTCGGCATCAACCATCATCTTCAGTCCCGTCGCGCCGATATTGCCCGGATTTTGCGCAATCGTTGCGGTCATCTGACCGGCTTCCACCATTTTACGCGCTTCAGGGATACCGTCAGTGCCGACCACCAGAACCGTCTGGCTTTTACCGGCGTTGGCTACGGCCTGGGCAACGCCCATTGCCATTGTGTCATTCGCGCAGTAAAAGGCTTTCAGGTTAGGGTTCCGCTGTAGCACGTTAGTGGCAACATCAAGCGCCTTAATGCGATCCCAGTCGGCTGGTTGGCTGGCAACAAGCTTGATCTGACTGGCTTTTTTGAATGCCTCCGTTGCACCGTTACGACGGGCTTCGCCTGACGCGTTACCCGCTTTTCCTTCGATGATGGCAACGTCGCCGCCTTCAGCACCCAGTTTCTCGATAATAAAATCGGCCCCTTTTGCCCCCACCGCGACGTTGTCCGTGGTGACGAAACCTTCAACGTTACCGCCCGCTTTCTTCAGGTTATCCATATCGATTTTTTCATCGAGATTGACCAGATAAATCCCTTTCTTCCAGGCTTTCGCCACGGGCATCACCAGGTTGACCGACGAGAGAGGCGCGAAAGCGATGCCTTTATAGTTCTTATTGCTTAAGTCTTCGAATAGCTGCAGCTGTGATTGAAAATCCCCTTCCGAAGGCGAGGCAAAAATATCGACGCTGACTCCCAGCGTTTTGGCCTCATCTTCAATACCTTTTTTCATATCAACCCAGAAAGGATTTGATAATGTTTTTAATACCACCGCGTAATCGGCCGCGGCAAAAGCGCTGGTAGATAACATTACGCCCATAGCCGCGCCGCTGAAAATTTTCAGGTATTTATTCATGACAGTATTCTCGGTGTAGGATACAGTAATATTGATCCCACCGTGGTGGGATCGGCGTTTATTATTTACTTCAGCGCTCCTGGTGAAAAGAAATCAACAATGGCGCCGGTTTTTTGCATGTTTAAAGTGGCCTGTTCAATATTTTGTTGGGCTACCGAAACGAAAAAAGCATCTAATAAGGTAAGTTGTAAAATACGCGCTGAGGCGTTCCTCCCTAATAAAGGAGTTTCTGGTGCTGGCGAGCAAATAATAAAATCAGCTAATTTAGCAATCGGTGAATGGTAGCTATGGGTAATACAGATAATTTTAGCACCGTTCTTCTTGGCCAGCTCTACTGCCGATTTAATATCGCTGGTGCGCCCGGAATGGGTGACGACCAGCACGACGTCGCCTTTTTTCAACAATGAGGCCGACATCATCATGATATGCGCATCCGGATATGTCTGGCAGCGCACGCCGATCCGTAAAAACTTATGCTGCACATCGGCGCAGATGGCATTTGATCCACCGGCTCCGTACAGATCGCGCTGGTTGGCCTGGGCGAAGAAACGTGCCGCGCGATGAATTTCATCGACATTAACGATCGACTGACCTTCCATAATGGTACGCAGAGTAATGTTAAAAACCTTATTCACCACGTCCTGAGGTGCTTCATCAAAGGAGAGCTCTGCCGGAAGGACCTGTTCAGATTGCGAAAAATACTCCACCAGGGCGCTACGCAGGTTACGAAAACCGCTAAAACCGAGCAGTTTGGAGACCTTAACGATCATCGCTTCGGAAACCGACAGCGCTTCCGCCACATCTTTAATGGCGGGAGCGTCGCTCAGATTGCCGGGTTTAAGCAACCATTCGACGATTCGGCTTTCGTTTTCGGTCATTCCTTCCTGCTTCATGCGTAGCCAGGGGGCGAGACCGATACCGTTGGGGAGCGAACTGGATTCTGACTGACTCATCGCTTTCTCTTGTCCATAAAGTGAAGACGTCACTATATCACCACAGTCAAAACAGAAAAGATACAATCAACTTCACAAAATTATAAGTTTTATAAAGTTTTGCTTTTTGTAAAGTTAAGGGGTGGTTTTGCGTCGGAGTATTTTTAATTAACTCTTTATAAAACAAGGTGTTTTTGTATTTATCTGTAAAATTTAAAACGATAGTTAATATGAGTCCTCTATTTTTCTCGCTTGATTTGTGAATTTTAGCGAGGTAGAAATGGCACGTCAGGCCGGATTTGTGCCGATTTTCTGGTCGGGTTTTGCGGTTTAAATCACAACTCTATCTATGTTCGTAAAGTAAAAACAGGCGAGGTTAAGTATGAAAAGGATTGCAATTGGCTGCGATCACGTCGGGTTTATCCTTAAAAACGATATTGTGGCGCATCTCCGACAGCGGGGAATCGAGGTGCTGGATAAGGGAACATGGTCACCTGAGCGTACCGATTATCCCCGTTATGCCAGCGCTGTCGCGCAGGCCATTCTGACAGGCGAAGCTGAGGGCGGGATCCTGATCTGCGGCACCGGCGTCGGGATCTCCATAACCGCCAATAAATACCCCGGCATTCGCGCGGTGGTGTGCAGTGAACCCTATTCGGCCCAGCTATCGCGGCAACATAATAATACCAATGTGCTGGCCTTCGGCGCGCGCGTGATAGGTCTTGAACTGGCAAAAATGATTGTCGATGCCTGGTTGGGGAGCGATTATGAAGGCGGACGTCATCAGACGCGAATTGATGCGATTACCGCGCTTGAACAGCCGCGGATTTGAGATTCCTCCGCTACTCGCCGCAACGACCGTTGATTAACGTAGGGCCAGCCCCCTGAAGAGACTGGCTCTATGAAACGTTACTTTACCGCTTTAATCCTCTGCACGCTGTCGCTGAGCAGCCAGCTGGCGCACGCTGACATTATTGACGACGCAATCGGTAATATTCAGCAGGCGATTAGTGATGCCTACAACCCCGGCAATAGCCGCTCTGATGATGATAACGACCGCTATGATGACGGACGTTACCAGGGCAGCCGCCAACAAAGCACCGATCGCCAGCGGCAGTATGACGATCGGCAGCGACAGTTAGAGGATCGTCGCCGTCAGCTCGACGATCGCCAGCGCCAGCTGGATCAGGATCGCCGGCAGCTGGAGAACGACCAGCGGCGGCTGGATGACGATTATTAACCGCGCCGTCGTTTCTGGTCGTGGTGACATGGCGCTCACCGGAGTGACATAGCCCTAATCGGGTTACAGATTAATCCAGCACGATCTCCATACCGTCATAGCCGGCCTCAAACCCCGGCGGCAACGGATGGTCCATCATCCAGAGATCAAACTGATGGCTGATATGGGTCAGAATGACCCGCGGGCAGGCCAGCACCTGATTGATAGCGCGTACCGTATTCAAATCGCAGTGGTTGCGCGGCGGCTGCGGGCGCGGCTCATGGCTGCAGTCGATCACGATCGCCTGCGGCTGGTTATTCAGTAAGAATTTGAGCGTCTTTTCCGGTAATCCGGCGGTATCCGACAACCAGGCGACCCGGCTGTGCGCCGACTCCAGCAGATAGCCATACGTCAGCTTCGAGTGATTCAGCGGTAGCGGCGTCACCCGCAATCCCTGTAAGTTAAACACCACAAACGGTTCAACGGTATGGCTGAAATCCAGCAGGCCGGGGTGCTTAAACAGGTCATCGCAGCCTTCAGGATCCGGCGGCCCAAACACCGGGATCGGCGCACCGACGCCCCAGCGCAGCGGGAATAATCCCTGAACATGATCCATATGATAGTGGGTAAGTAAAAACTGCTGAAACTGGCCGGCGGGCCACCGGTCCATCAGGTCGGGTAGCCCGGCATCCAGAAGTGTGACGGCGTCATTGAAGGTCACGACCGCGCTACAGGGGCGACGACGATGCGCCTCATCGCTGCGCGCACGCTGACAGGCTGCGCAGTCGCAGCCGAAGACCGGAACCAGCTGGGCGCCGCCGGTGCCGGTTAAGCGAATAGTCAGGCCCATACTTCCTCCTCACAGCGCTTTTTTAAAACGCAGATGGCTTTGCGTATACCCTTCACGGAGATAGAAACGGTGGGCGTCGGGACGGGATTTTCCGCTGGAGAGCTCCACCATTTGTGCACCGTGTTCGCGGGCTTCCTGCTCCGCCCAGGCCAGCAGCGCCTGACCGACGTGCAGGCCGCGTCTCTGCGGCAGCACCACCAGTTCCTGCACTTCCCCGATCCAGGCGTTGAAATTAAGCGGGAACTGCAACTGTAGCCCAATCAACCCGACCGTCTCCCCCTCCACCTGCGCCAGCTGATAGCGCAGGGTTGGATTTTGCAGGTTCATGGCAAACCCGGCGGTGAAATGGTGGCGATCGTACGCTTTCTGCTTTAATTCGCAAATTAATGCATATACGGCATCGACATCGTCCAGGGTCGGGGCTCGGAGTTCACAGGTAGGCATGTTGATTCTCTTGTCGGGCGTAGTGGCGACGCAGCAGCGTGAGGAACTGGTCGACGGATTGCCCGAGGCTGCCGTTGTTGTTCAACGTCAGACAGTCGGAGGGGGTATAGCGCGCCGCGCGCTCCAGGCGCAGGGCGATCTCCGCTTCGCTCTCTCGCCCGCGCTGTTCCAGGCGCTGGCGCAGCACCTCCGGCGTGACCTGCAGGCAGATGGGCAGCAGGGCGTCAGCGTAGCGCGCCCGGGCCTGAGGCAGATGGGCGCGAGAGCCATTGGCCACCACGTCAAAACCGGCGTGCAGCCACAGGTCAATTTCGATGCCAATTCCGTAGTAATTGTTATTGGCATGCCAGCTCAGGGCGAACAGCTGGCGCTCGGCGCGGTTGAAAAACTCCTGCTTGCTGAGCGCAATATGATTTTCGCTGCCGGCGTTGAACGGGCGCGTAATATAGCGATGCGCCACCAGCAGCCGGGCATTTTCGCGCTGGCGTAAGGCCGCCAGCAGGCTATCTTTTCCGGAGCCTGAGGCGCCCACCAGCCAAATCAATTTTCCGCTCATCAGAAGACCCTCTTTCCTTGACGCCAGACGTGGTCAATATGGACATGTTCGCCGCGACGGTGCGCCAGCACCATATCGGCACGCTTACCTTCCGCAATCACGCCGCGGTCGCCTAATCCCAGAGCCTGGGCCGGATTTTTACTGACCAGACGAATGGCCTGCGGTAGCGAGAAGGCGTTGTCGTGGTCGTCCGCGATGCGGAAGGCCGCATCGAGCAAGCTGGCGGGATAGTAGTCTGACGACAGAATATCGAGCAGGTTGCTGGCCGCCAGCTGGTGGGCCGCGACGTTGCCGGAGTGCGAACCGCCGCGCACGATATTCGGCGCCCCCATCAGCACGTTCATGCCGTGCTGACGCGAGGCCTCTGCGGCGGCTAAGGTGGTAGGAAATTCGGCGATCACGCTACCAAGCTGGTGTGATTCGACGACATGTTCACGGGTGGCGTCATCGTGGCTGGCGAGGGCGATCTTACGCTCGCGGCAGATGGCGGCGATGGTCTCGCGGTTCGGCTGCGACCAGGTCGCCGCCAGCGCCATCTGCTCCTCCTCGAAGCGGTCCATCTCTTCGTTGGTCAGATGATATTTTCCCTGATAGTAATCGCGGTACTTGCTGCGATCGGCGTACTGGCGCTGTCCTGGAGAGTGGTCCATCAGGGAGACCATGCTCACCGGCTCGCGGCCAACCAGCTTCTCAAACAGCGGCAGGGTGGTGTGGTGCGGCAGCTCGCAGCGCAGATGCAGGCGGTGCTCGGCGCGGTTAACGCCGCGCTTTTGCGTCTCTTCGATGGCGTTGATCATCTTTTCCAGATTCTCCAGCCGGTCGCCGCCGTCGCGGACGTCGCCAATGGCCACCGCATCCAGCACGGTGGTGATCCCGCTGGCGATCATCAGCGCATCATGGCTGCTCATCGCCGAGTGGGCGGGCCAGTCGACTTTCGGGCGCGGAGTAAAGAATTTGTCCAGATTATCGGTATGCAGCTCAATCAGCCCGGGCAGCAGCCAGCCGCCTTCACCGTCGAGCGCCTGCGGTAGCTGGCTCTGGCTTTCGGCAAAGGCGTAAATTCTGCCTTCCTGCACTTCCAGCGACCCGTGCACCACTTCATCCTCGAGAACCAGGTTTACATTATTGATAATCATGCTGTTATTCCCATCGGGTGCAGTCGGTCGGCGACCTGATTGCGGACCGTTTCATCATGGAAAATACCGACGATAGCCGCGCCGCGCGCTTTGGCTTCGTTAATCAGTTCCACTACGGCGGCGCTGTTTGTGGCGTCCAGCGAGGCGGTTGGCTCATCAAGCAGTAAAATCGGGTAGTCCACCGCGAAACCGCGGGCGATATTGACCCGCTGCTGTTCCCCGCCGGAAAATGTGGAGGGCGCCAGATGCCATAACCGTTGCGGAACGTTCAGGCGCGTCAGCAGGCGGGCAGCCTGCGAAGCGCAGGTATCGCGCGCAATGCCGAGGTCGAGCAGCGGTTGCATCACCACTTCGAGGGCCGAGATTCGCGGGATGACGCGCAGAAACTGGCTGACCCAGCCGATGGTGCGCTTGCGGACTTCCAGCACTTTACGCGGCGAGGCGTTGACCAGGTCAACCCATTCGTCGCCGTGGCGGATATGGATATGACCGGTGTCCGGCTGGTAGTTGGCGTACAGCGAACGCAGCAGGGTGGATTTGCCGCTACCGGAATGGCCGTGCAGCACCACACATTCGCCATGGCTGACCTCCAGAGAGGCATTCTGCAGCACCGGCAGGCGCACGCCGTTTTGCTGGTGAAGTACAAAGGTCTTACTGACATTTTCAACGTGGATCATTTTAGCCTCGTGGTTTGGGTGCCGGGTGGCGGCTTCGCCTTACCCCGGCCTACGGGTGCTGTGTTCGTAGGCCTTACCCGGCCTTTGGGTGCTGCGTTCGTGGGCCTTACCCGGCCTGTGGGTGCTGTGTTCGTGGGCCTTACCCGGCCTGCGGGTGCTGCGTTCGTAGGCCTTACCTGGCCTTTGGGTACTGCGTTCGTGGGCCTTACCCGGCCTTTGGGTGCTGTGTTCGTGGGCCTTACCTGGCCTTTGAGTACTGTGTTCGTGGGCCTTACCTGGCCTTTGAGTACTGCGTTCGTGGGCCTTACCCGGCCTGCGGGTGCTGCGTTCGTAGGCCTTACCTGGCCTTTGAGTACTGTGTTCGTAGGCCTTACCCGGCCTGCGGGTGCTGCGTTCGTGGGCCTTACCTGGCCTTTGAGTACTGTGTTCGTGGGCCTTACCCGGCCTTTGGGTACTGCGTTCGTAGGCCTTACCCGGCCTTTGGGTGCTGCGTTCGTGGGCCTTACCCGGCCTGTGGGTGCTGTATTCGTAGGCCGGGTAAGCGCAGCGCCACCCGGCGACAGCAACCTCAGTTCTGCAATACCGATGACACCAGCAGCTGGGTATACGGGTGATGAGGATCGTCCAGCACCCGGTCGGTTAAGCCACTTTCCACCACCTGACCCTGTTTCATGACCAGCAGACGGTTAGCCAGCAGGCGCGCCACCCCCAGGTCATGGGTGACAATTACCACGGCCAGGTTCAGCTCTACCACCAGGCCACGCAGCAGATCGAGCAGACGCGCCTGCACCGATACATCCAGACCGCCGGTCGGCTCGTCCATAAATACCAGCTTCGGCTGGGTCACAAGGTTGCGGGCGATTTGCAAACGCTGCTGCATTCCGCCGGAAAAAGTGGTGGGCAGATCGTCAATACGCGACGGTGGAATTTCGACATCGTTCAGCCACTGTTCGGCGGTCGCGCGAATATTTCCGTAGTGGCGTGCGCCGGTGGCCATCAGGCGCTCACCGATGTTGCCGCCCGCCGACACCTGACGGCGCAGACCATCCATCGGATGCTGATGTACCACGCCCCATTCGGTGCGCAGCAGACGGCGGCGATCCGCTTCGCTCATCGCATACAGCGAGCGGTTTTCATACCGCACTTCACCTTCCTGCGGCGCCAGGCGCGCCGAGAGGGCTTTCAGCAGGGTGGTTTTCCCCGATCCGGACTCACCCACGATGCCCAGCACTTCACCGGGCCACAGTTCAAAAGAGACGTCGCTGAAGCCTTTGCCCGGCGCATAAAGATGGGTCAAATGATTGACCGCGAGTAACGGATGGCTCATTTGTTCAGCGCCTCGCTCTGTTGACGGCAATAGTCGGTATCGGAGCAGACAAACATCCGTTTGCCGCTGTCATCGAGTACCACTTCATCAAGGTAGCTGTGGCGAGACCCGCAAATGGCGCAGGGTTCATCCCACTCCTGGACGGTAAAGGGGTGGTCGTCGAAATCGAGACTTTCCACCGGGGTAAACGGCGGCACGGCGTAAATGCGCTTTTCCCGTCCGGCGCCGAACAGCTGTAGCGCGGGCATCATGTGCATTTTCGGGTTGTCGAATTTAGGAATGGGCGACGGGTCCATCACATAGCGGCCGTTCACTTTTACCGGGTAGGCATAGGTGGTGGCGATATGACCGAAGCGGGCAATGTCTTCATACAGTTTCACCTGCATCACGCCGTACTCTTCCAGCGCATGCATGGTGCGGGTTTCGGTCTCGCGCGGCTCAATAAAGCGCAGCGGCTCCGGGATCGGCACCTGGAAGATGAGGATCTGATCTTCGCTGAGCGGCGTTTCCGGGATCCGGTGACGGGTCTGGATCAGCGTGGCATCGCAGGTCGCCTCGGTGGTCGCGACGCCGGTGACGCGCTTAAAAAACTGCCGTATCGATACCGCATTGGTCGTGTCATCGGCACCCTGGTCAATCACCTTCAGCACATCATGCTCACCGATGATACTGGCGGTCAGCTGAATACCGCCGGTTCCCCAGCCGTAGGGCATCGGCATCTCGCGGCCGCCGAACGGTACCTGGTAGCCGGGAATCGCCACCGCTTTGAGAATTGCCCGGCGGATCATGCGCTTGGTCTGCTCATCAAGATAAGCAAAGTTGTAGCCAGTGAGTGGGTTAGCCACGTTCGTTCTCCCGTTGCAGGCGTTTCAGCAGCGCCAGTTCGGCCTGGAAATCGACATAGTGGGGCAGCTTGAGATGCGAGACGAAACCGGCCGCCTCGACGTTATCGGCGTGGGCGAGGACAAACTCTTCATCCTGCGCCGGCCCGGCTATCTCCTCGCCGTAGTCCGGCGCCTGGAGCGCCCGGTCTACCAGCGCCATCGCCATCGCTTTGCGCTCGCTCATGCCGAAGGTCAGGCCGTAGCCGCGGGTGAAGTGCGGGGGCTCGCTTTCCGGCGCCACGAAACCGTTGACCATCTCGCATTCAGTCATCAGCAGTTCGCCGATATTGACCGCAAAACCCAGCTCTTCGGGGACGATCTCAATGGCGACGTAGCCGCTGCGAATCTCGCCGGCAAAAGGGTGGTTGCGGCCATAGCCGCGCTGCGTGGAGTAGGCCAGCGCCAGCAGATAGCCTTCATCGCTGCGCACCAGCTGTTGCAGGCGTGACGAGCGTGAACAGGGATAGACCGGCGGATTGCGGGTGATGTCGTCGGGCCGGGCGTGGGACTCCTGTTCCGCTTTCGCCAGCCCCTGCTGTACCAGCAGATTGAAAACGTGCGGTGTGGCTTCCGGCGGCCGTTCGGCGGTATTCAGCGTCGGCGTTTCGCCGTTGGCCAGCAGAGTGAAATCAAGCAGGCGGTGGGTGTAATCGTAGGTCGGGCCGAGCATCTGGCCGCCGGGAATATCCTTATACACCGCCGAAATACGGCGCTCCAGGCGCATGCTGGCGGTATCGACAGGTTCGCTCACCGCCAGTCGCTGCAGGGTGGTGCGGTAGGCGCGCAGTAGAAAAATGGCTTCGACGTTGTCGCCGCTGGCCTGTTTGAGCGCCAGCGCCGCCAGTTCACGATCGGCGATGCCGCCTTCGGTCATCACCCGATCGACCGCCAGGTGTAGCTGTTGGGTAATCTGTTCAATGCTCAGTTCGGGAAGCCGTCCATCGCCTCGTCGTTTATGTTCCTGTAAGGCGTGAGCGGCTTCGATCGCCCGCTCTCCGCCTTTGACGGCAACGTACATCAGCAAACCTCCACGTGGGTGGTGCGCGGGATAGCCAGCAGGCGCTCGCCGCAGGTGAGGATCAGGTCAATGCCCAGCGGGAACGGGTGCGGGCGTTCGGTCAGCTCATCAATGATGCAGTCCGGCAGCTGCGGGGCGATCATGCGCTCTTCGGCGATACCGGCCCCGGTCAGGCGCAGCATGCGCCCGCCGCTGAGGCTGGCGAGCTGGACAATCAGCGTGACGCCGGTTTCCGGCGCGGCGACGGTACCGGCGGACAGGACGTTAAGCTGTTCGCTGCTGATACGTTCATCGGTGACGGCGAAGACCGCCTGCTGCGGCAGTTCCACCAGCGGTGCGCCGGTATGAAAACGTAAGTTCTGGCCGACGAGATCGTTATGCAGCGCCGATGAGAGCCAGACCGGCGTTTCGTGGTCCGCCAGGGTCAGCAGCAGGCTGGTGGAGGCGATATTCAACGGCTGCCAGCCGTGCTGGAGCTGCTGCAGTGCGACAATGACGCCCGGCTCGCTCATGGCTTTGAGCAGGCGACGAAAACTGTGCTGGGCATCCTGCACCGGTAGGGTAAAAGCGGTTTGTAAGGTCATGCGTTATCTCCGCGAACCAGAGTAAAGAAGTCCACCCGGCTGGCGTTGACTTCGGCGCGTCGGGCTTCAATGCGTGCGCTTCGTTGTGCTTCCAGCGGGGTAATCAGGGTTTCCATTAAGGTGTGAAAATGGTGGGGCGATTGCATCAGCGCGTCGATGGTTGCGCAGCGTTCTGCGTGCGGCCGATCGCGGCCCAGTATCCAGCTGTAGCCGAGGGTGCCGTCGGTCAGGCGAATGGCGGCGCGGGTCAACGTCGCGTCTCCGGCGAAGAAACGATCGCCAATCCCGCCCATCCGCGCCTGGAGCTGTACCAGGCCGGTTTCCGGCGCGCGAATCAGTTCATAGTCCGGCGCCAGCTGCAGGGTCTGCATCCGTGCCAGCAGCTCCTCGGGGTCACTGTGGGCCAGCACGGACATCCAGCGCTGGCGGGTTGCGGTATCAAAGTGCATTCAGTGCTCCATGGTGAATTCAATCATGTCCGCCCGGGTCAGGCTGACGGAGTACTCCGTAGCCTGCGGTTCGCCCGCGCGGTGGTTCAGGGTTCTCACGCACAGCAGCGGCGCCATGTTGGGGATCCCAAGAATATTGCTCTCTTTGGCCTGGGCGCGACGGGCGCTGATTTTGGTGCGCGCGCGGGTCAGTTCGACATCCAGCCGTTGGCGCAGGAAATCGTGCAGTGACCCCTGGGTGAAGGTTTGCAGCGCCGGCCAGAAGCGCAGGTCGGTGAAGTAGTGGTCTATCAGGCACAGCGCGACGCCGTTGACGCGGCGCAGGGTCCGGAGATGAATGACGTTGTCGCCTTCCTCAATGCCAAAGGCTTCGGCGACGTGGCTGCTGGCCGGGCGCAGTACCGACAGCAGCTTTTCGCTGGTCGGGTGGCTGCCCTGATCGAGCAGATTCTGGCTGAAGCGCGCCTGGGCATTGAGCGGATAGTCGATTGGGCGCATCAGCACCAGCACGCCAACCCCCTGACGGCGTTGGACCCAGCCGCGTTCAACCAGCTGATCGATCGCCCGGCGCAGGGTATGGCGGTTGACTTCAAAGCGCGTGGCCAGCTGTTGTTCAGCCGGAAGGTAGTCGCCGCAGCGATAGTGATGGCGTAGTTCCTGCTCAAGTCTGGCGGCAATTTCCTGATACCGGGTCGGATAACTGGTCGGATGTCTGGATAAGTACATGTCAGTCAAGCCTCACTAAGCAGAAGAAGGGATTTCCCTCTGAGAGTGGCCCGATCCTGACGCGTTTTTGTTACATTCCGGTTAACACACAATGACCGGAGGATGAAGAGTTGGTGCCAGCTGAGTGACAGGGCGGGAGAACCCGCCCGAAGGGGGAAGTGTTAAGCTTGTTTGACGACGTTCACCATCCACGGGACGCCAAAGCGGTCGATGGTTTTGCCAAAGCCGTGGGCCCAGAAGGTTTCCTGCCAGTCCATCTCGATGTTCCCGCCGTCGGCGAGGCTATCGAACCAGCGCTTGCCCTCGGCCAGGTCCTGCGTATCGAGTACCAGCGTAAAGCCGGCGTAGCGATCGCTCTCGCCGCCCGGGCTGTCGCCGAGCATGAGCTCGCTGCCCGCGACGCGCAGACTGGCGTGAGCAATACAGTCGGCGGATAAATGCTGGCCGGAAGGGCAGCCATCCTGGGCATCCTGGGCATTCTGCGGCATTTCGCCGTAGGTGATTTGGTGGACAAGTTCGGCGCCCAGCGTTTGTCGATAGAACGCTATCGCCGCTGCGCAGTTGCCGCTAAAGGTGATGTAAGGACTTAAGGGCATAACCATTACCTCAGGTAACGAAGACCCATTAAGTGTAGAAGGTGATGAGTCATCCAGACCAGGCGGTAGAGCCGGGTCTGGATGCTGCGGCACGCGGGAAATAATCAGGCGGCGCGGCGGAAATATATCCGTTCATTTATCCCGGCGGCCGTTTCAGGCGCGGGAAAATAAATCTCCGCTGCTGAGGAAATAGAATTAGTTCTTTTTGACGAACTCAGATTTCAACTTCATCGGACCAAAACCATCAATTTTACAGTCGATGTTATGATCGCCTTCCACCAGTCGGATATTCTTCACTTTGGTGCCGATTTTCAGCATTGAAGAGCTGCCTTTTACCTTCAGATCTTTAATGACGGTCACGCTGTCGCCATCGGCGAGTAAATTGCCGTTAGCATCTTTTACCACCAGGGCGTCATTATCGTCAGCGGGCTCGGCATTGTTCCATTCATGGGCGCATTCCGGGCAGATAAACATGCCATTATCTTCATAGGTGTACTCAGACTGGCATTTCGGGCAGTGTGGGAGTTGCATGACGTTCCTCGTGATTACAGGGTAAAACAGGACGTTGGTCCATTAAATGGTGGCTGATAGCCGAAAGTGTAAGTGATTATAGCGCAATCCCGCACTTTTGTCGGGCCTTTTTTATGAGTTACCGCCGGGAAGAAAATGAATATATCACGTGAAGAGTGACGGGATTATTTCCATCAAAACCGCCAGATATTTCCGGAAATGTATTGCTAAGTTCCAATATTCATTGAACTTATTGGTTTTAGCCGACTCTGTTTAAGGGTAGGTAAATTTTTGTGAAGTTGATCCCAAATTTAAACGCTGTTAGGGTAAAAAGGCGAGATCGCAAATTCACTACACTTATTTAGCGGCACCGCATATTCATTATGGCCAGAGCAGGCGTCAACAGGTTCGGTTGTACGGACTGTCAGCAGACAGTGCAGGCAAACCTGCTACGCTTGAAATGTGGAGCACAGCAATTCGCCGCTCCCAACGCATGACGCGAATGACTTTGTCATTCGGCGGAGATTCGTGCGCTCAAGGCGAGAGCAAAAGAGGATAATTATGCTTAAAAGGAAAAAAGTAAAACCCATCACGCTTCGGGATGTGACCATCATTGATGATAGCAAACTGAAGAAAGCGATTACCGCAGCATCGCTGGGTAATGCGATGGAGTGGTTCGATTTTGGTGTGTATGGTTTTGTGGCGTATGCCTTAGGTAAAGTCTTCTTCCCCGATGCCGATCCCAGCGTGCAGATGATTGCCGCGTTAGGGACCTTCTCCGTTCCGTTCTTAATCCGTCCGCTAGGCGGCCTGTTCTTCGGCATGCTGGGCGATAAATATGGTCGGCAAAAGATACTGGCCATCACGATTGTCATCATGTCGATCAGTACCTTCTGTATCGGTCTGATTCCGTCTTACGCCTCGATTGGTATCTGGGCGCCGATTCTGCTGCTGCTGTGTAAAATGGCGCAGGGCTTCTCGGTGGGCGGCGAGTATACCGGTGCATCCATCTTTGTCGCTGAATACTCTCCCGACCGCAAGCGCGGCTTTATGGGCAGCTGGCTGGACTTTGGTTCGATAGCCGGCTTTGTCCTGGGCGCCGGCGTGGTGGTGCTGATTTCTAGCGTGGTGGGTGAAGAGAACTTCCTCAGCTGGGGATGGCGTTTACCGTTCTTCCTGGCTCTGCCGTTAGGGCTGATTGGTCTCTATCTTCGTCATGCGCTGGAAGAGACTCCGGCGTTCCAGCAGCACGTTGATACCCTTGAGCAGGGCGATCGCGAAGGGCTGCAGGAAGGGCCGAAGGTATCGTTCAGAGAGATTGCGACCAAACACTGGCGCAGCCTGCTGACCTGTATCGGTCTGGTGATTTCTACCAACGTGACCTACTACATGCTGCTCACCTACATGCCGAGCTACCTGTCGCATAACCTGCACTACTCGGAAGATCACGGGGTGCTGATTATTATTGCGATCATGGTTGGTATGCTGTTCGTCCAGCCGATTATCGGCATGCTCAGCGACCGCTTCGGCCGTCGTCCGTTTATTCTGATCGGTAGCGTGGCGCTGTTTACCCTGTCGATTCCGGCCTTTATCATGATTAACAGCAACATTATTGGCCTGATTTTCGCGGGTCTGCTGCTGCTGGCGGTGGTGCTCAACTGCTTCATCGGGGTGATGGCGTCCTCCCTGCCGGCGATGTTCCCGACCCATATTCGTTTTAGCGCCCTGGCCAGCGCCTTTAATATTTCGGTGCTGATTGCCGGTCTGACGCCGACTCTGGCGGCCTGGCTGGTGGAAACCTCGCAGAACCTGATGATGCCGGCTTACTATCTGATGGTGATTGCGGTTATCGGGCTGATGACCGGTCTGACGATGAAAGAGACGGCAAACCGCCCGCTGAAAGGGGCGACGCCTGCGGCTTCGGATATCCAGGAAGCGAAAGAAATTCTCGGCGAGCACTACGATAACATCGAACACAAAATCGAAGATCTCGATCAGGAGATTGCCGATTTGCAGGAAAAACGCTCCCGACTGGTGCAGCAGCACCCGCGTATTAACGAATAATCGGTTCTTGCGTTAAATCATGCCGCCGTGGGCTTCCCCGGCGGCATTTTTTATGCCCGTTTATGGCTGAGCGGGCGGCAGGCCCTGCCGGCGCTGCTGGCTGAGCTTACGATACTGCTGCGGCGGCATACCAACGTACTTGCTAAAGGTACTGTAGAAGCGGCTACTGGAGCGAAAACCGGCGGTCAGGGCAATGTCGAGGATCGTCTTATCGGTGTCGCTGAGCAGGGCGCGCACGTGGTTGATGCGCATCGCGGTAATGTACTGCTTCATGGTTTGCTGCATCACCCGCTGGAAAATGCCCATGGCATAGTTGGGGTTCAGTTTGACATGCTCGGCGACGGCATCGACGGTCAGCGCCCGATCGTAGTGGGCGGCGATAAATTCAAGCATCTGGCTGACGTAAAACTGCGCATGCCGTGAGACGCTGTGTTTGTGGGTGCGTGAGGTTTTATTCACCAGGATCGGCTGCCAGCCGGAAAGGCTAAAGCGCTTAAGCATCAGCGCGATTTCATCGATCGCCAGCTGGCGAATCTGTTCGTTGTCGTGGTTGAGCTCCTGCTGCCAGCGCTGGACTTCAAAGACGCTGAGCTGCTGGGCGGAGAGCGATTTAATCACCATCCCGTGGGTAACGTTATTGATCAGTTCGCGATCCAGCGGCCAGGATAAAAACAGATGCATCGGCAGATTAAAGATAGCCATTTGCCGGCAATTGCCGGGGCGAGTCAGCTGGTGCGGCGTACAGGCCCAGAACAGGCTGATATAGCCCTGTTTGATGAGCACCGTTTCATTGTTAATCAGATACTCCACATCGCCGTCGAACGGCACGTTGACCTCCACCTGGCCGTGCCAGTGGCTGGTGGCCATCGCGTGGGGCGGGCGCAGCTCAATATCCATCCGCTGATATTCGGAATAGAGCGCCAGCGGGCTGCGGGGCTGTTTCTCATCGCTGCTGCTCATATGCGGGTCGTGGCGTGAAGGCGGGCGGTTTGGTTCCATGACGGCGTGGGTTCCTGAATCATCACACGTGCTGGTTTTTTGCACCGGTATGCCGTTATCTTAGCGGAATAAACGGCCCGTTTTCTCTACTTTTTCGCCGATTCGTTCCCATAAACTCAGATTTCGTGTTATCCCGCCGTCGATCTGAGTTTCCGGGAAGGCTCTGTCGGGAAGAGGGCAGCGGGAGGCGGCGCGGACATGCCACTCTGCAGGGGTTCAATGACCTGATGGAGAGAGCACTATGTCTGCCCCAAAAATTACGTTTATCGGCGCTGGCTCAACGGTTTTCGTCAAAAATATTCTCGGTGACGTTTTTCAGCGCCCGGCGTTGAAATCGGCGCACGTTGCGCTGATGGATATCGATGCGACCCGCCTGGAAGAGTCGCATATTGTGGTGCGTAAGCTGATGGATTCCGTCGGCGCCGACGGTGAAATTAGCTGCCATCGCGAGCAGAGAACTGCGCTGAAGGATGCGGATTTTGTGGTGGTGGCTTTTCAGATTGGCGGCTATCAGCCCTGTACCGTCACCGATTTTGAAGTCTGTAAGCTGCATGGCCTGGAACAAACCATTGCCGATACGCTCGGCCCGGGCGGAATCATGCGCGCATTACGCACCATTCCGCACCTGTGGCGCATTTGCGAGGATATGACGGAGGTGTGCCCGCAGGCGACCATGCTGAACTATGTTAATCCGATGGCGATGAATACCTGGGCGATGTATGCGCGCTATCCGCATATTAAACAGGTTGGGTTGTGCCATTCGGTGCAGGGAACGGCGGAAGAGCTGGCGCACGATCTCGATCTCGACCCGGCGGATTTACGCTATCGCTGCGCGGGCATCAACCATATGGCGTTCTATCTGTCGCTGGAGAAAAAACGCGCAGACGGCAGCTACGTCAACATTTATCCGGATATGCTGCAGGCCTTTGCCGAGGGACGGGCGCCGAAGCATCGGGAGAACTCGCGCTGCCAGAATATTGTTCGCTATGAGATGTTCAAAAAGCTGGGTTACTTCGTGACGGAGTCGTCAGAGCACTTCGCGGAATATACGCCGTGGTTTATCAAGCCGGGGCGCGAAGATCTGATTGAACGCTATCAGGTGCCGCTGGATGAATATCCCAAACGCTGCGTGGAGCAGGTGGCCAACTGGCACAAAGAGCTGGAACAGTATAAAACCCGCGAGCGGATTGAGATTAAACCCTCCCGCGAGTATGCCAGCACTATTATGAACGCCATCTGGACCGGTGAGCCGAGCGTCGTGTACGGTAACGTGCGCAACGAAGGGCTCATCGACAACCTGCCGCAAGGGTGCTGCGTGGAAGTGGCCTGTCTGGTGGATGCGAACGGTATTCAGCCCACCAAAGTCGGGAAGCTGCCTGCGCACCTGGCGGCGCTGATGCAGACCAATATTAACGTCCAGACTCTGCTGACCGAGGCCATTCTTACCGAGAACCGGGACTACATCTATTATGCCACGATGATGGATCCGCATACGTCCGCGGCGCTGGGCATCGAAGAGATTTATGCGCTGGTGGACGATTTGATTGCCAGCCATGGCGACTGGCTACCGGAGTGGGTACATCGTTAGTCGGTTCTGTATGCGGCAGGGTGCTGCATTTCAGCCGGGCAGCGGCTAGCGCCTTGCCCGGCCGACAGGCTCTATGTCATCAAAGAATGTCGCGTCTTGTATCGACCTTGCCGGCCCGCGCAGGCGGGCCATGGCAGAAGAGCCTGCTGTGCTACAGGCTTAACTGTGCGCCAGAAAGCGGGCGAGCTGCTGCTGCAGCAGCCGGTTTTCGCGGGTCAGCCGCGCATTCTCATCCAGCAGCGTTAATGCCACTGCGATACCCGGCCAGTCCAGCTCCAGCTCCCGACGCAGGCGCATCGCACGGTGGACAATCATTACCGCGCTATCATCGAACAACCAGACCTCCGTCTGCGGCTGACGTGGCTCAATCACGCCCAGGCCGACGATCTCGCGCAGATCTTCTTCAGAAACGCCGGTATGCAGACAAAACTCCGTTATCGTAAAAGTCACTGCCATTTTAGCCATTATGCTTTCCCCCATGCTTGACGCGGCTCGAAGCCGGCCTCTGCATCGGCCAGCTGTTGCCAGAGCGCGCTGGCTTTCTCATTCGGTTTGGGCGGCATGACGATTTTAATCACGGCATATAAATCGCCGGTGGCCGTTTTGCTGGCCAGCCCTTTCCCTTTAATTCGTAAACGCTGTCCCGCCTGGCTACCCGGCGGGATGGTCAGCAGGATGCTCTCTTTGAGCGTCGGGATGGTCACTTTGGCGCCAAGCGCCGCTTCCCACGGTGCGAGCGGCAGAACGATTTCCAGGTTATGGCCCACAATATCGAACAGCGGATGCGGAGCGATGTGGATAACCAGCCACAGGTCGCCATTCGGCCCGCCGTTTTCTCCCGGCGTTCCCTGGCCTTTCAGGCGAATACGCTGCCCGTCGCTGACGCCGGCGGGGATTTTCACATTCAGGGTCTTCGGCGTTTCGCTTTCGACCATTCCGAAGACGTTATAGACCGGCAGTTTGTAGCTGATGGTACGCGTCTGCTCGGCCAGCGTCTCCTCAAGGAACACCGCGACTTCAATTTCTAAATCATGGCCGCGTGCGGCATGCTGGCGGCGGGACTGGTGCGCCTGCTGGCCAAACATCGACGAGAAGATGTCGTCAAAATCCTGCTGGCTGTAGCTTTGTTCACGGGAGTGCTGTTGACGGCCAAATTGCGGGTCGTTGCGGTGCTGCCAGAGCTGGTCATACTCTGCGCGGCGCTGTTCATCTTTCAGGACTTCCCAGGCTTCGGCGAGATCTTTAAATTGCGCTTCGGCATCAGTTTCTTTGCTGACATCGGGGTGATATTTACGAGCCAGGCGGCGGTAGGCGGTCTTAATTGTTTTTAGATCGTCTGTTGGCTTAACCCCTAGAATGGCATAATAATCCTTTAATTCCATGGCGTTATCTCATTTGACTTACTGCGGTGGTCACGACTTTCAGTCATAAGCTTAGGGCAAATGAGTGCAGGTGGGGAAGGAATCTGGCGGAAACTTGACGCCGTCGGGATTGACGGCGTCTGTCAGCGGCGGGCGTTCAGCTGGCCGGGCGTGCCCGGCCGTTGCGACGAAGTCCTTCCAGCAGCACCAGCGCCGCGCCGAGAGCGCCGGCGATAAGCGGTAGCGCATCGGGTGCCTGGGGAAACAGGCGTACGATGGTGGGGTCCGTAACCCACATCGAGCCGGCTATCCAGCCGATAAGGGCACCTCCCAGCAGGATAACAACCGGGAAGCGGTTAAGGATAGCTAGCACCAGTTTACTGCCTGCCACGATAATCGGAATGCTGATCAATACGCCCAGCGCGACCAGCAGCAGGTGGCCTTTCCCGGCGGCGGCGACCGCCAGCACGTTATCCATCGACATAATAACATCGGCCACCGTGATGGTGACGGCGGTCCGCCACAGGCTGCCTGAGCTGCCGATCTCTTCATCTTCATCCTGATGGGCAACCAGCTTGATACCGATCCACAGCAGCAGGAGCGCCCCGACAATTTTTAGCCACGGCAGAGAGAGCAGGTAGACGGCAATGGCCAGCAGCAGAACGCGGGCCAGAATGGCGCCGAAGGTGCCAATAACAATCGCTTTTGTACGCTGTTCGGGCGGCAGCTTGCGGCACGCCATGGCGATCACCACCGCATTATCGCCGCCCAGCAGCAGATCGATTGCGATGATTTGTAGCAAAATAACAACAACATCCCACTGATTAAATAGCGCGTTCATGCCTGACTCATATCATTTTAAAAAATGTATCCCCAAGGGAAAAACCGCAGCAAGCGTACCTCTGTTCTGGCGCATTGACCACCGCCCGGAAAAAGAGCGCGGGAGTTGCCCGTGCGCGATATTGAAAAATATAGTTACGAATCAATGCATCGTGTCGGGATGATTCACCGCAAAAGGATGGTACTTTGTTTTGTCAGATCCACCTGCCGTTTACTCATCGCAAGGATTATCCTCATGGCTGGTATGAAAAAAATATTGACTGGCGCGTTGCTGGGCACCACGCTTCTTCCGGCTTTGGCCATTGCCGCGCCGGCGCCCGCAGCAACCTTTACCCCGGAGCAGGAAGCCCGCATTGGCAAGATTGCCGCGGATTACTTAGTCGCGCATCCGGAGGTGCTGCTGCAGGCGAGCCAGAAGCTTCAGCAGATTCAGCAGGAACAGCAGGCGAGCGCGGCAACTCAGGCCGTGATTAAAAACCAGGCTGCGCTGACCCAGGATAAAAATACCCCGACCTACGGACCGGCGAATGGCAAGGTAACCGTGATCGAATTCTTTGATTATCAGTGCATTTACTGTAGCCGTCTGGCACCGGTGATGGAGCAGGTGATTAAAGAAAATCCGCAGACCCGGTTTGCATTTAAAGAGTGGCCTATTTTCGGCAGCCGTTGGGAAAGCTCGCTGACGGCGGCGAAGACCGGCCTGCAAATTTACCAGCAGAAGGGCGCAGAAGCTTACCTGACCTACCATAACGGGATTTATGCCACCGGGCATAACGAAGGGAAGCTGACGGCCGCGGATGTACAGCAGCAGGCGAAGAAGGTGAATTTCGACGCGAAGAAAGCGCCGGATGTTGAAGCTGTCCTCGAGAGCACCAACCAGCTGGCGCAGGAGATTGGCTTAAGCGGAACGCCGGGCGTGATCGTGATGCCGACCACCGGCGCGACCGAAGCCACGATCACCGTCTTCCCGGGACTGGCTGATAAAGATTCGCTGGATGCGGCGATTAAGAAGGCCGGCGGTAACTGAGGATTCAGAGCCGCAAGAGCCCACCTGGCGGTGAGTTCTTCACATCACGCTTTCGCTGTAAGGCGTCACGAAGAGTCCGTATTGCAGAAAGCAAAAAACCAGCCCTCAGGCTGGTTTCTTTAAATAAGTGGTGCCCGGACCCGGACTAGCGCCGCAGGCGTTGAACAGCGCGCTTGTCGCGCTGGCCCCGAAGGGGTGAGCGGCATGCCGCGAATAATCGAACCAAGGACACGGGGATTTTCAAAGTCCGTGTCAGATTTAGAGAGAAAATGTTAGAGATTTAAGCGTTGAATCATCCCCTGATGAGCTGGAAATTTTCAGTTTTTCATCTGGGTTTTCAACATTGTCGAGAACTCAAAATCAAAACTAGCTTCGTTACTGATAGCATTCGACATGAAATCCTGACAAGACAGAATTTCGATATATTCCTTTCGAGGACTTTTTCTCTGAGAAAATGAAGGTCCTTGGAAAATAATTGGGTGAGCTGGCTCGCATTGAAGGTGAAATGGCGATTCACATCAAGGACCATTTCAGTGAGTTATCTGATCTACTGAGTGCAGTTAAAGGTGTTGGGGCTGCGACTGTTGCTGTATTGCTGGCTGAAGTTCCTGAGCCTGGTTCGCTCTCTCGACGTGAAATTAGCGCTCTTATTGGGGTTGCTCCAGTAAACAGGGATTCCGGCACGATGCGCGGTCGCCGAACAGTATTCGGAGGGCGAGCTTCCGTCCGTACAGCTCTCTATATGTCAGCTCTGGTTGGGACGAGGCACAACCCGGTAATAAAAGAGTTCTATACACGCCTGGTTGCCGTAGGAAAGCCCAAAAAAGTTGCACTGACGGCCTGCATCAGAAAATTGCTGACCATCCTGAACGCAATGCTGAAAAAGAATGAAGCATGGGATCCGATGTATCACCAGCATGCTTCGTAGTCGCGCTCGAAAGACAGTTGCTATGCTCAAACTATAGGGCAGGATCGTCTACCGGGGTGGGGGCAGTCCAGACACACAAGCTCAGTGTGTTGATACCGTTGATGCGTTAAGTTTCAGGGAAAGAGTATATTTTTCCCTATTTTTTTGTGATTAACATCACCATTTTTAATAATTTTTATATATATCAGCATGTTAATGATATCCTTTGTTTTTGTAAGGAGAATATTTTTCTCCATTTTTGCCTGATTAGAGGGAAAATAGGTAAGATTTTCTTCCCTGCCTAATATACATTTTAACTGTGGTTGAAGGACGCAAATCACTATGTTGATGATGAAATGGCCATCTATTCTCTGGCTATTAAACGAGGTTTTGGTTGTTGTTTTATTCGCCAGCTTCGCTGACCACATAAATATAAGCTCACGATATTTTATGACTAATAATAGTTTGAGTGTACCCTATGAAAACCAGAACTAAAGATATTGCAACTCTGGCCGTTCACGCCGGAAATCAGTCCGATTCGGTAAATAACGCTATATTTACCCCAATTGTCACAGCCAGCTCATTTATACAACCTAATCTTCACGAAGGCGGTGATTTTTGTTATTCCCGTGTTTCTAATCCAACGAGAAAAGCTTATGAATCTGCTCTGGCAGAACTGGAAGGAGGAATTTATGCTACAGCCACGGCTTCGGGAATGGCTGCTACGAATATCGTGATGGAATTATTGCCTAAAGATGCCCATATTATTGCAATGAAAGGTGTCTATGGCGGAACCTGGCGGTTGTTTGAGAAGCTAAAAACTCACACCACCGGCGCAACTATTTCCTATATTGATCTTAATGATGAGCAAAGCCTGGTTAACAGTATTCAGGAAAATACGGCCTTAATCTGGATTGAAACGCCAACTAATCCGTTGCTGGAACTAGTCGATATCGCGAAGGTTTGCTGTATTGCTAAAGAACATGCTATCACCACCTGTGTCGATAATACTTTTGCCAGCGCCTGGAACCATAAACCACTCGAAATGGGAGCGGATATAGTGATGCTCTCTACCAGTAAATATATCGGCGGGCATTCAGATTTAATTGGCGGTGCGGTAATTACCAATAATGAAGCTTTAGCGTCCCGACTCGACTTTATTAAAACGACTATCGGTTCTATTGCCTCACCTTTTGATGCCTATCTTGCCTTGCGCGGTATGAAAACGCTTGATCTGCGCATGGAACGCCAGTGCAGCAACGCTCATCGTGTTGCGGAATATCTGGAAAACCATCCGGCGATTGCCAGCGTCTATTATCCTGGTCTGCCATCGCATCCTCAGCATCAGTTGTGCAAGGCACAAATGCGCTCAGGTGGTGCGGTGGTAACTGCGACGTTGAAGGGTGATATCCAGAGTCTTAAACGTTTTATCGGTGGGCTGCACTATTTTGTGCTGGCGGAGTCGCTGGGTGGGGTGGAAAGCATGATTAACCATTCGGCTTCTATGTCCCATGGTTCGATGTCAAAAGAAGAGCGGGAAGCCATCGGGGTTTATGACACTACGCTGCGTTTTTCCGTTGGCATTGAACATATCGATGATCTGCTACAGGACCTGGACATAGCCTTCGCTTCTATGGACATCACACAGGGTAACTATCATGCATGATTATGGAATCTGGACGATTATTACCCCGCTGGTCACCATTATTCTGGCGATCCTTACCCGCCAGGTGATCCTCTCGCTGCTCACCGGCATTTTCGTCGGCTACACGGTGATTAACCACAGTATTATTCAGGGGGTTGGCGGTACCCTGAACGGGATCATAGAAACATTTGCTTCCGCCGGTAATACGCGAACGATTGTGTTTATGGTGATGATCGGCGGCATTATGCGGCTGATTGTGGTGACTGGCGGTGTGCGTAAACTGGTGCAGTTTCTCTCGGAGAAAAATGATTTTGTCACTAATAAAAAGTCAGTACAGTTGCTGGCAATGGTGGTGACATCGTTAATATTTATCGAGAGTTCAATAAATCAGCTGATCGCTGGTGCATCCACTAAAAATCTTGCCCGACGCTACAAAGTTTCGCCAGAAAAGATGTCCTACATTATCCAGACCTCCTGTGTTTCCGTCTGCTCATCAGTGATGATCAACGGCTGGGGGGCGGCGATGATGGGGGTTATCGGCGTACAGATTGCGCAGGGTTATCTTACTGGCGAACCTTTTGAGGTGCTGGCCAGTTCGATGGTCTGGAATGTCATGGCCTGGTTCTCATTAGGTTCCGTTCTCTTTTACATCCTCTCTGGCTGCACCTGGGGACCGATGAAAAAGGCTGAAGTGAAGTTTGAAACTGCGCTGACGGAAATAGAACAAGAACATGGTGAAGAAGATGCAGATCCGGTGATTGACCACCCGGCATGTAATTCATTGCTGAACTTCTTTATCCCGATTCTTTCCACGGTATTAATGGTTCCTGTTGTTCTGTATATCACCGGTGATGGGCAGTTCTCCAAAGGCAGCGGCTCTATGTCGGTCTATTCCGGCGTAATGTTCGGTACCGTGGTCTCATTCATCTGGTTCAAAGTGCGCGGCATTCTCAACGTTGAGAACTTTTTCAAAGAGCTGTATATCGGCTATGCCAGCATGGTTAAAATTAGCTCAATCATGATTCTGGCCTTCCTGATGGGGCATATTTCTGCGGAGCTGAATACCGGGCAGTATATTGCTTCTATAACCTCTGGTGTGATTCCATCCGGCTTCTCCATCGGCTTTATCTTCCTGATTGCGGCGGTGATGTCTCTGGCAACAGGTACCTCATGGGGAACCTTTGCCATTATGATCCCGATTGGTGTTCAGCTGGGTGTGTCATTAGGCATTGACCCGCATTTTATGATTGGTGCAGCTATTTCAGGATCAATTTTTGGCGATATGACTTCCCCCATCTCCAGCGATGCTATCGTCGCCTCAATGGCGACTAATTGTGACCATATTGAACATATTCGTACTCAGATGCCTTATGCGCTGGTGACCGGAGGACTTGCTCTCATTGTCTATTTAATTGTCGGTTTTACTCTTTAACCCAAACATTATTTAAGGATTGGCTATGACTGAGGTTATTACGACAGAACATGCTCCACAAGCAATTGGCCCCTACATCCAGGGGGCGCGAACCGGTAATTTTATTTTTACTTCTGGCCAGTTGCCCATTAATCCGCAGACGGGGAGCATTCCTGAGTGCGCCGAAGGCCAAACCCGGCAGAGCCTGGAAAATATTCAGGCTATTATTGAGGCCGGAGGACTGACGGTCGACAATATTTGTAAAATTAATATTTTTGTGAAAGATCTGAATGAATTTGCCACAATCAATAATGCTTATGCTGAGTTTTTCACCCGGCATAACGCTTCTTTCCCTGCGCGTTCTTGTGTAGAAGTCGCCCGGCTACCGAAAGATGTGAAAGTAGAAATTGAAGCAGTGGCCTGGCAAAGCTAATTCAATGTAAATACGACTCTACGGCGGCTCATCAGCCGCCGTTTTTATTTGAAGGGAAAGTTTATGTCTGTAAAAAACTATTTGCATAGCTTACCGCGCGTCTCGCTGGTGGGGGGCGTCACGCCCGTTCAGCATCTGAAGCGACTGTCGGAATATTTACAGCGAGATATTTATATCAAACGCGACGATGTTTCGTATCTTGGTATGGGCGGCAATAAGCTCAGAAAGCTGGAGTTTCTGGCGGCAGATGCCCTCAATAAAGGTTGCGATACGCTGGTGACCGCCGGGGCAATTCAATCCAACCACGTACGCCAGACTGCGGCAGTCGCCGCACATCTTGGGTTAAAATGCGTGGCGTTGCTGGACAATCCGATTCAAACCGCAGAATCTAACTATCTCTGGAACGGCAATCATCTGCTATATAGCCTGATGGGCTGCAAGGTTGAAATGGTTGATGAACTTAACGATCCAGACGCGCAGTTGCAGCAGTTTAGTGCCAGGCTTTCGGCAAATGGAGCGAAGCCCTATATTGTTCCTGTCGGCGGTTCAAACGCTCTCGGTTCACTGGGCTACGTTGAATGTGCGCTGGAGATAGCGGAACAGTGCGACCGGATGAATCTCAATGTGCAGTCCGTGGTGGTACCTTCCGGGAGTGCAGGAACGCATGCCGGGTTAGCCGTTGGTTTTGCCCATTTCCAGCCTGATGTGGAGGTCGTGGGCGTGACCGTTTCTCGCCTTGTTGGTGATCAGCAGCCCAAAGTGGAGAAGCTACAGCGCGAATTATCCGCGATGCTGGACGTGGCGTCATTGTTGCCTCTGACGCTGTGGGATGACTACTTTGCACCGCGCTACGGCATGCCGAATACCGAAGGGATGCATGCGGTGGAACTGCTGGCGCGTCTGGAAGGCATCATGTTAGACCCGGTATACACCGGTAAGGCGATGGCAGGTCTGATTGATGGCGTGAAAAAATCGCGCTTCAACGGTAGTGGGCCAGTGATGTTTATCCATACCGGCGGCGCACCAGCGCTCTTTGCTTACTATCCTCACGTCTGATTTACTGCTTTAAACGAGAATTCAAACCACTCCAGTGCCAGCGGGCCGGAGTGGTTTTTTTACGTGTCATGGTCAGGGAATATAAAACGGGGGAGTCTGAGGGGATTTCTGCCGGGCGACGACGGGCAACCTTGCCCGACCTGAAATATTTAGTGTCGCGCAAACAGTCTAATAACGCTTGTGCGCCATGATTTCGATAATTTGTCGGTCGGTGTGCTGCATGGCCTGTCCGGCGATAGCACAAAGATTACAAATGGAGTTTTCCACATCACGCTCGACAATCCCGTCGTTTCCGGAAACGACAGTATTATCCAGCGCCAGCAGAATTGCTTTCCAGGCAGAAGAGATACTGGTGGATACTTTCATTGAACAACTGCCAGAAGCACCATCGCAAATTATGCCGCTGACGTCGCCAATCATGTTATTGACCGCCATAGCTATGTTTTCATAACTGCCGTCCATTAACCAGATAATCCCCGCTGCAGCGCCCATACCGGCGGTTGTAGTGGCGCACAAAGCCGACAGCCGCGGAAGTTTACAGTGGATATAGATAGCCACCAGATGCGAGAGCGCCAGCGCACGGGCCAGTTGCTGCTGGCTGGCATTAAGACGTTCAGCGGCCACCACTACCGGCATGGTTGCCGTTATACCCTGATTGCCTGAACCAGAGTTGGTCATTGCCGGTAGCGTTGCACCGCCCATTCGGGCATCAGACGCGGCGCTGGTCCGGTAGAGGATCTCGGTAAACATATCATCGGAAACCAGCCCCTTGTCGACCTGGCGCTTCAGCGTCGGGCCGATATGCAACCCCCACTCCTTTGCGAGACCTTTTTTTGAAAGGGCGTTGTTCATCGATCCTGCGTCGAGAATAAAATCGAGCTCTTCCGGGGGAATATCACAAATGAAATTGTAGATATCACGCAGCGAGCTGCTGGCGACCCCGTCCAGCGGGTTAATAGTATCTTCGCAGGTATTGTTCTCTGGCTTGATAAACAGAGACTGCCCCATTTTTTCAATTGCCACCACGTTGGTGTGGTCGCCAACGATAGTTACCGTGGCGTGCTGATCCCCGGCGTAAACTTTGGCACGAACGAAGATGATTTCATCACAGGGTTCCTGCAACGACACGCGCACAGCACCGACCTCCAGCAGAGCTCTGGCGGCGTTAATCTCACGCTTAGTTGCTTTTTTGAGCACTTCGAGTTTAGCCTGCGGATCGCCTGCAATAGCGCCTAAGGCGGCTGCTATGGGCAGACCGGTCATTCCCGTGCCCGGGATTGTCACACCCATACCGTTTTTCATTAAGTTTGGCGAGACTGCTACTTCGATACGCACAATTGCGCCTGGCAGCTGCTGCGCCGCTACGGCGCAGGCGAGGGCAACCGATACGGGTTCGGTACAGCCTAAAGCGGGTTTGACTTCCTGTTTCAGAGCATTAATAAACGCGTTCCATTCAACACGGTTTTCCCGGTGTGACATGACTGAGCCTCTGGGTCGGTACAGAAAAATGTCCGTCGAGTTATTGAGTGTGTTCTCGACCTTGATTTGCGTCTGCAGCCCGAGTTTGTCAGAACGACGTAGCTCCGAACGACAGAAACGATAGTAAGAATATTACCGCACCCGCCAGAGAAAAAAGTTGCATCTTTAGTTTGTGAACGTGCTTTGAGAGAGAAAAAAATTCTTTTTTATGGCTTTTTAGAGTCGTGACGCAAATTTAATGTTGTTGTGTTTTTTGTCTTCTGGGTGATTGATGGCAGGCATTGATGTAGTTCCTCCCCGTTGTTCTGAAACTCATGGTGTAATCCGAAGCGGTCATTCCAGTTCAGGCAGCTTTATCGCTGTAATTAATGCCTGAGACCTGACGGCGCTAACTTTACCTTCTATATGACCGAAGCCGGGTCTGTGTCGCAGGCCTCAACCAGCCATGCTATCAGCAAAAAATACACCCAGAGAATAGAACGACATAATCTTAACCTGCTGGCTGCGGCCTGCGCGCAAGACCATCTGCTTTTCGAAGTCAGAGGCAATGCACAATAAGATCATTGGTGAGTGTAAGCATCCCTGTAACCCGCATCACTTACTGGAGAAGGGAGTAAGTTGATTGAAGGAGGGCTGGTAACTGATTGTATTGAGAACCGTGAACAAGGTTGGGAATCCTTCCCAGGGTTGTGAGGGGTTGAACAAGCCTGTCGGCACGGTAATGTTTTGCACATATCAGAATCGAAGCGATGATACTTTCCTACCCCAGACCAGACAAAGACCGGATTCTGCCTTGCTGTGATGAATCCACGAGATAGGCTATAAGTTGGAAATAGTGTTGATTGGCAGCGTGAAGACCAGCAGACGTTGGCACAGCGACCAGAAGGGCAGGGAGGTGCTAAAGGTAAAGGCTCAGGCGGCGAGTGGTGGTTACAGTGCTAAGGCGACCAGAAATCTACCGGAACCCCAGAAAGCAAAAAAACCGCCAAAGGCGGGTTCTTCTAAATAGTGGTGCCCGGACCCGGACTAACGCCGCAGGCGTTGAACAGCGCGCTTGTCGCGCTGGCCCCGAAGGGGTGAGCGGCATGCCGCGAATAATCGAACGGAGTTCGATGGAGAGTCCGTATTGCAGAAAGCAAAAAACCAGCACTCAGGCTGGTTTCTTTAAATAAGTGGTGCCCGGACTCGGAATCGAACCAAGGACACGGGGATTTTCAATCCCCTGCTCTACCGACTGAGCTATCCGGGCAACGGGGCGCATTAAACCGTAATCCATCCTGTGCGTCAACCAAATTTCTTGATTTCCCTGCTGATTGCTTAACTTTGCGGCAGTTTTGCCGCGAAAGGGGCATTTTGCTGGTTCATCACATCATCCCGTTGTCACCTTCGCGGATTTTCCAGCCGCTGACGGCAGAGATAACGCGGCGCAATCCGGATACGGAGTAACCGCCGATGAGGTCTTCGTCTTCCCGCGGCGAGCCGATCATAATTTCCGCATCGACGCCGTGGCGGTAGGCGCCATGATGGCTGATGACGGTACCAATAAAGCATTTCCCACCGAGCCAGACGGGGATATAGGCCACCGTTTCATAGACGTAGTAAGAGGCGACGCCGCTGTAGTAGTTATCCGCTTCATCTGATGATATACCGGGCGGGATAGGGCAGATGGGCCCGTCTTCCGCGTGACCTTTTTTATCTTTCAGCAGGTTGCTTTGCATCAGTTCCAGCGATTTGAGTAAATCGTCCCGCTCCTGTGCCGTGAGCGCCGGAGTCAGCGGCCGATCTTTTTCCGGTGAACTTAGCGTCTCCAGCCTGTAGCGATAGCGAATCGTCACGGCAGGACTCCTGTCCGTCGGGCTGAAGGGGCGCAGCAGATACAGGTTGTCTTCGCCGAACTGGCCGTTGTACCACAGTGCATACACCTGGCCGTTGATTCTGACCCACTGGTTCCACTGATTGGCGCCGCGGCCGTTGAGGGAAAACAGCGCCCCGGGTACGCCAGCATCGAAATCATCGTCGTCATCGGTATCGCTATGATCTACGGTATCAAACGTATTATCCCCCCGCCTCAGCACGCCGGTGTAGCTGAAGAGCCCGGTCCCGCCGATATAGCTGTCGATGATTAAATCGCGCTTACCGTCATTATCAAGATCGACCAGCGTGAAGCTGACCTTACCGTTTTCTGAGTCGGCGCTGATATCGGAGTGAAGAAAAGCCTGCCACTCATCGTCGCTGATATCGACCGCGGGTTTGTTGGTCGATACCAGAGAGTCATCCGCGTAGGTCAGCGTAAAATTCGTGACGTGCCCGGTGAGCGGGAACTGCCCGGCAACTTTTTTCAACGCCAGTTCCGGGTTGCTCTTTTGCTCTTTCAGCACCGCGTTATACAGCGCCTTGAGCGCCAGATTATCGGCATCCTTCTGCTGTTTTGGCCGCACCTGACTGACGAACGTGGGCAGCATCCAGGTGCCGCCAGGCGTGATTTCACGACACATACCGGTCGTGTATTTCAGACTCTGCACGAAGGTTCTGCCGTCCCACACCCGCTCTTCACCGTTGACGCAGTCGGCGATGCCGCGCCCTTTGGTGAAAAAGGTGATCACGCCATCGGCATAGCTGGATGCATCGGTGGTGATCGGCTGTGGTTTAGCGAGAGGGGTATTTTCCACCACCCACATTGCGTACCCGTCGTTATATGCGGCGCGCCAGCACAGGGCCTCGATGAGTGAATGGGTTTTATCGAGAGGGGTTGTGGTTATCTGCCGTTCCTGAGGTGGAATATCTTTATTTTGCCAGTCATCACAGCGGCTGTTCAGCAACGGGGTCAGTTCTGGCAGCAGCTTCTGCCGCTGTTTTGCCGTCAGCGGTTCGCTCTGGGCGTTGCGGAGCGTCGGGGCGGCGATAATTTCCGGAGCCGGAACGGCGCTGAGCGTGTTGTCATCGTCGGCATCGCCTTTTCGCACCAGCGCATCTGCGCTGCCCAGGCGCTGCTGAAACTCATCAATCTTCAGAAACACCGCGCTGCTGCCCGCGCTGGAGAGCGGTTTACGCTGGCCGTTAAGGGCAATTTCGATACGATTATCATGCTCCAGCGCCTGAATCAGGGCGGCGGTTTGGCTGCTGTCGAAGCGAAAATGGCTGTCGTCTTTGGCCTCCAGCGTACCGCGATCCTGGTTGTCGATCAGCAGGTTAACCGTGGCGTCCTGGGGAATATCATGATCGGTCTGGGCGAAGGTCACCTGAGCGCTTACGCGCTGTCCGGCGCCCGCATTACGGGTTAACAGGACGCTGATTTCCCCCATGTTGACGCCATAACCTGCGGCCCGACAGGTGCCGGTATTATCGCAGGCGACTTCCCAGTCTTTATGCGCGAAAGAAAAACCCTGAACAGGCGCGGCCAGGAGCGATGCAGGGCATAGCCCCATGATGGCAGCCCATAGGAGAGGACGCATATAAATCCCTGTAGACATATCGATGTAGGGGGAATTATACCCTTCGCACTTCAAGTTGCATCTCTGTTGACAACGGGTGCGGTACCTCATGACCTGCCGTAGGTCATGAGGACACGGCTGCCCTGACGCGTCCTCTTCCGGGGAGAGATGGGCGGCTTAACGTCGGTAAAAGCGCAATCAGGTTAAGGCGCCACCCGCACGACATTGGGCAAAGCGCAGAATATCTTCTGCCAGGCGTTGGGCGGTATCGACATCGGCCTGACTGCGTTTTATCAGCAGACGGCTCAGGCAGCCTTCAACAATCAGCTCCATCTGTTTGGCCACCATCGCCGGGTCGTCCACTTCCAGCTGGGTCAGCAGTTCGTGGGTATTGGCCAGAGAAGCCTGCTTTTGTTGCTCCGCCAGCTGATGGATAGGGTGCTGGGCATCCGGATAAAAGGTGCAGGCGGCGATAAACAGGCAGCCGGGATAGCGATGGTTGCTCACGCATTGGGTTAATGCGCCGTAGCGCGCCAGCAGCTTTTGCTCCGGCGTGAGCGTGTCGTCGAGCAGCAGCTGACGGCGCCAGGCATCAACCTGATGACTGAGGTAACGCAGCGCATCGTACAGCAGCGCTTCACGATCGGGCCAGAAACGCTTGAGGTCAGCGAGCGGGTAAGAGACGCGTTCGGCGACCATTTCCAGCGTGGTGTTGGCAATACCTTCAATTTCGAGAATTTGTATGGCTTCACCCAGGACATCTTCACGTTGCACGGTCTTCTCCTCCATTTTTCCTCCTAAAGTGTCGTTCACGGTTGCCAATCGTGCAAATGGGCGCTGAATGTCGCCGCATCCATAAACCCGGTGACGCGCTGCGCGGGCTGCTCTTCGCCCTGCCTGTTAAAGAACAGAATGGTCGGCAAGCCGAGCACCTTCAGGTGTTTCAGCAGAGCCACATCCTCGGCGCTGTTCTTCGTCACGTCTATCTGCAACAGAACGGTCTCTTTCAGGGCCTGTTGTACTTCGGTCGTGCTAAAGGTGTATTTTTCGAACTCTTTGCAGGCGACGCACCAGTCGGCGTACAGGTCGAGCATAACCGGTTTACCCTTTGCCTGCGCCAGCGCCTGGTCGAGCTCCGCGACGTTACCGATCCGCGTAAAGGACAGCGGTGACTGCTGCCGGGCTACCGGCTCGCCAAAAGCCCAGTCCTGCAGCGGACGTGCGCTGACCAGCGCCGCACCGAGCATGATGATTTGCACGAGGCGCAGCCAGGGGCGGGATGCGCCGAGCGCGGTAATAAAAGCCCAGCTAAAGAAGGCCACGCCCAGCAGCGACCACAGGCGCAGGCCCCAGGGTTCGCCGACGATACGCTCCAGCAAAAATACCGGAAGCGCCAGGATCACAAAACCGAATGCGGTCTTCACATGGCTCATCCACGGGCCGCTCTTCGGCAACAGACGGTTGCCAAATACGGTGACCAGGATCAGCGGCAGCCCCATGCCCAGCGCATACAAATACAGCGTGCCGCCGCCGAGCCACAGGTTGCCGTTCTGGGCAATATACAGCAGGATGGCGCTCAGCGGCGCGGTGGTGCAGGGCGAACAGATCAGTCCGGCAATGGCTCCCATCGCAAAGACGCCGCCGGGTGAACCGCCCTGGCGTTTGTTGCTCATCAGCGTCAGGCGGGTTTGCAGCGATGAGGGCAGCTGCAGCGTGAACAGACCAAACATCGACAGCGCCAGCAGGATAAAGACCGCAGACAGGCCAATCAGTACGTACGGATGCTGCAACGCCGCCTGAAACTGCAAACCGGCGGCGGCGACCACCAGTCCCAGCGCGGTATAGGTGAGCGCCATCCCCTGCACGTAGATAAACGCCAGCAGCAGCGCTCGCCCGGTAGAGAGTCGCTGTTTTCCGCCGAGGACAATACCCGAGATCAGCGGATACATCGGCAGCACGCACGGCGTGAAGGCGATACCGATACCTATCAGCAGCGCCCATAGCGCGGAGAAGGGCAGGCTGGCTGGCGCATTCTCGCCGGCGTCGCTCTTCTCCTGTCGGGCAGGCTGCTCGGGTTTGGTCGCCAGCTCAGGACGCTTTTCAACCGGCAGCGGCGGATTAAATTTGGGTTGCCCGGACGAGGGGAGCGCCGGATGGGCGGGGACCGACTCGCCGTTGGATACGGCCAGTACCGTGCGAAGCGGCACCACTTTTGTCTCCGGCGGATAGCAGAAACCCGCATCGGCGCAGCCCTGATATGTCACGGTGAGCGTTGCGCCTTGTTCCGCCTCGCTCAGCGTGACCGGGATGGTGAGCCGCTGGCGGTAAATCTCACTCTTGCCGTAAAACTCATCCTCATGCCACGTGCCGGGCGGTAGCGCCGATGCGGCGAGGGTGGCATTCGCCGGCGTCAGTTTTATCTGCTGGCGGTAGAGGTAGTAACCCTCTTTGATTTGCCAGGTCAGGTTGACGTCCCGCTGGCTCTGCTGGAAATCAAAGGCAAAAGCCTGGTCTGCGGGAACAAAGTCAGAGCGCCCGGGGGCGTCAAATAAGCCGGCGAAAGCGGATGTGCTGCAGAGCAGCAGAATCAGCGTAATGATGCGTTGAGCCATGAGAGGTAATCAGTGTCTCCGTGAGTGACGGGTAAAACCAGTAATTCGGGGGTTTGATACGGGTGATGGGACTTCAGGCAATCCAGTAACGCCTGCTGGTGAGCCCGGTCGGTTTTCAGCAGCATTTGCACTTCATACTCCTGCTCCAGCTTGCCTTCCCAGTAGTAGAGCGATGTCGCTCCAGGCAGAAGTGTGGCACAGGCGGCGAGCTTTTCGGCCAGCACTTTGGCCGCCAGATCCTGGGCGGTGGCTTCATCCGGCGCGGTACAGAGAACAACAACAGCATCAGGCGTAGTCATCGTGAACCTCGTATCAGCGAAAAGAGGCACTATAGCACGCACGATGAGGGGAATAATGAAACGGGCCAGGAAACTGGCCCGAATTTAAGCAGATTTACAGCATGATGCCGCCGATAATGAAACCCAGAATGACGCACAGGGTGATGGCAATCACCCCTGGGATCAGGAACGCATGGTTAAAGACATACTTGCCGATACGCGTTGACCCGGTGTCGTCCATTTCGACCGCCGCCAGCAGCGTAGGATAGGTTGGCAGCACGAACAGCGCGGAGACGGCAGCAAACGAGGCGATGGCGGTCAGCGGGGTGACGCCAAGCAGCAGCGCAGCCGGCATCAGCGCTTTGGTGGTCGCGGCCTGGGAGTAGAGCAGGGTCGCGGCGAAGAACAGCACCACCGCCAGCAGCCACGGATAGTTGTGCAGCAGGTCGCCGGCTACGGTCTGGATGTCGGTGATATGCGCTTTGACGAAGGTATCGCCCAGCCAGGCGACGCCCAGGACGCAGACGCAGGCGCTCATCCCGGATTTAAAGGTGCTGGCGTTGAGCACTTCGCTGGTGTCGATTTTGCAGGTGACGCTAATCAACGTGGCGATGGTCAGCATGAACACCACGATCGCTTCGTTACGCGGCAGCACCGGGTTCTGAATCAGCCCGACGGTATCGCTGATGGCGGTCGCGTAGAACATGACCGCCACGATGCCGATCAGAAACAGCAGCACCGAACGCTTTGCATGAGGTTTCAGCTCGAAAACCTGGCTCCCGCGCAGCTTCACTTCACCTTTTGCCAGACGTTCCTGATAAATCGGATCGTCTTTCAGTTCGCAGCCGAGGAAGTTACAGACCACCGCGGTGATCATTACCGCAATCAGCGTCACCGGAATACAGATGGCCAGCAGCGTCAGATAGCTCACGCCCAGCGGCTCGAGGATCCCGGCAAAAAAGACCACCGCAGCGGAAATCGGCGAGGCGGTAATGGCAATCTGCGAGGCGACGACGGCGATAGAAAGCGGACGGGACGGGCGAATGCCCTGTTCTTTGGCGACCTCGGTAATGACCGGCAGGGTAGAGAACGCGGTATGACCGGTTCCCGCCAGCACGGTCATAAACCAGGTGACCAGCGGAGCAAGGAAGGTAATGTATTTCGGATGGCGTCTGAGCATACGCTCGGCAAGGCTGACCAGATAATCCATGCCTCCGGCCACCTGCATTGCGGCAATAGCGGCGATAACCGCCATGATGATTTCAATGACGTCGAAGGGAATCGCGCCAGGTTTGATTTGAAAGAGGAGCGTCAGGACGAGGACGCCCAGACCACCGGCAAAGCCGATGCCGATACCGCCGAGCCTGGCTCCCAGGTAAATCGCCAGCAGGACAATCACGAGTTCTGCACCAAACATATACGCCTTCCTTGTTTTTTAACAAGTTGATATTGAATTGTTGTGATTTAGTAAACCTAAAAATGCAAAAAAGGCATGTCATTGCTGACATGCCTCTGGGTAGTTTAACCTGAAAGCTTACTGTTCGCTTTCATCGGTATAACGCTTCGCTTTATAGGCCGGATGCATCAGGTTTTGTGGCGAGAAAATATCGTCCAGTTCCGCTTCGGTCAGTAATCCACGCTCCAGAACCACTTCCCTTACGCTCTTGCCGGTTTCGGCGCAAATCTTGCCGACAATATCGCCATTGTGGTGGCCGATAAACGGGTTGAGATAGGTGACGATACCGATGGAGTTATACACATAGCCTTCGCACACCGCTTTGTTGGCGGTAATGCCGTTAATGCATTTTTCCAGCAGGTTGTAGCAGGCGTTAGTCAGGATGTGGATAGATTCAAACATCGCCTGGCCAATAACCGGCTCCATGACGTTCAGCTGCAGCTGACCGGCTTCCGAGGCCATGGTCACCGTGGTGTCGTTGCCAATGACCTTGAAGCAGACCTGGTTGACCACTTCCGGGACGACCGGGTTAACTTTCGCCGGCATGATCGATGAACCCGCCTGCAGCTCTGGCAGGTTGATTTCGTTCAGACCCGCGCGCGGGCCGGAAGAGAGCAGGCGCAGGTCGTTACAGATTTTGGACAGTTTCACCGCCAGACGCTTCAGCGAGCTGTGTACCATCACGTAGGCGCCGCAGTCGGAGGTGGCTTCAATCAGATCTTCCGCCGGAACCACCGGCAGGCCGCTGACTTCCGCCAGTTTTTGTACCGCCAGCTGCTGGTAGCCATCCGGTGTATTCAGGCGCGTACCGATGGCGGTGGCGCCGAGGTTAACTTCGAGCAGCAGTTCTCCGGTACGCAGAATGCTTTTGATTTCTTCATTCAGCAGCACATTAAACGCGTGGAACTCCTGGCCGAGCGTCATCGGCACGGCGTCCTGCAGCTGGGTACGCCCCATTTTCAGGACATCCTGGAATTCGACGGCTTTATTCTGGAAACCGTCACCCAGCTGGTTGATGGCGTCGGTTAATTTCAGCAGGGACGCATAAACCGCGATACGGAAACCGGTCGGGTAGGCATCGTTGGTGGACTGGCATTTGTTAACGTGGTCGTTCGGGTTCAGGTACTGGTATTCACCTTTCTGATGACCCATCAGCTCAAGGCCAATGTTGGCCAGCACTTCGTTGGTGTTCATGTTGACGGAAGTGCCTGCACCGCCCTGGAACACATCAACCGGGAACTGGTCCATGCATTTACCGTTATTCAGAACTTCATCGCATGCGGCAATAATGGTGTTCGCGACGCTTTTAGGAATGGTTTGCAGTTCCTTGTTGGCCATCGCGGCGGCCTTTTTGACCATCACCATGCCGCGCACGAACTCAGGGATATCGCTGATTTTGCTATTGCTGATGTAGAAGTTTTCAATCGCTCTCAGAGTATGAACACCATAGTAGGCGTCAGCTGGAACTTCCCTGGTACCCAACAGGTCTTCTTCGATACGAATGTTGTTTAACATGTGAACCTTCTTTTTCAAGCTGCCAATGAATTCACCAAATACGCAGAATTTATGGGATTTTGCGCATTTTCTTGCCGAAGATTATTTCCTTAATCGGCCCGGTGCCCACGATCATATGCTGATGATAGCGAATGTCAGCAACCTTGATCACTTATTATGTCGAGAAGGGTATAAGAATTATTAATCTGTGAAATGAGTCACCGCTTTGCCGTTCTTGAAAAAAATAAGCGCTTCTGCCGATTGAAATGCGCTGTTTTAGCCCAATATTGATGTGATGCGAAAAGCACACCGATGACTGCGGGGGCCGATAGTGAACCCCGCTAATGAAGGAGACGCCAGTGCGTTGGATTCCGTTTATTGCCATTTTTTTATACGTTTACATTGAGATATCGATCTTTATCCAGGTGGCTCACGTGCTTGGCGTTCTGTTGACGCTGATTCTGGTGATCTTTAGCTCGGTGGTCGGTATGTCGCTGGTGCGCAACCAGGGCTTTAAAAACTTTATGCTGATGCAGCAGAAAATGGCGGCTGGTGAAAGCCCGGCTGCAGAAATGATTAAAAGCGTATCGCTGATTATTGCCGGTCTGCTGCTCTTGCTGCCGGGGTTCTTTACCGATTTCCTCGGCCTGCTGCTCCTGCTGCCGCCGGTGCAAAAACACCTGACCCTGAAGCTGATGCCGCACCTGCGCTTTAGCCGGATGCCCGGCGGTGGTTTTAGCGCCGGAACCGGAGGCGGTGAGACCTTTGACGGGGAGTACCAGCGCAAAGATGAAGAGCGTGACCGTCTGGATCACAAAGACGACCGCTAAGCCATCAGCCCCGGCATGGCCGGTCTGATACGGTAATAAAGATGATGAGCCGGATATGCGTTGCGCTATCCGGCTTTTTTTATGCGATGTTTCATTTCCGATGAGGGGAGGGCAGTGCTGCCGCACGGCGCTTTGGCAGCCACAGCCACAGCGCGGCCATAACCAGCAGGGCGTACAGGCTTTTCCAGCCGACCATCGCCAGTAACAACAGGCAGAGCAGGCTCCCGATGAACGCCAGAACCCGATAGCGCCCCCGCAGCAACCGGCAGCCCGCCAGCATGCACAGCAGATAAATCATAATAAAGATGCCGTTGGCATAGACGATCAGCGCATCAAGGTCGATATCCAGCCAGTAGATGCCTAGCGTGCTGATGACACAGCAGCCCAGCACCACGTTGAGCGCATTGCGTGGGATTTGCTGCGGCGAGAGGCGGGCGAGGTAGCTTTCTGGCTTGTACTGCGCCTGCGACCAGACCAGACGGGCAAAGCTCTGAATATAGATATTGAGGCTGGCGAAGCAGGCAAGATAGCCAATGACGCAGGCGATCCACAGCGCCTGCACGCCAAACAGACGCACCACGATATTGGGCAGCGATGCGGCGGCGGCCATATCGCTGCCGAAGGCGTGAAAATGCAGGACCAGTACGGTACAGGCCCAGTAAACGGAGCCCGCCAGCAGCAGACCGATCATTAGCGCACGGGGGAAATCGCGCTCCGGGCGTTTAAATTCCGATGCCAGGTGGGCGAAGGCTTCAAGGCCGACGAAACACCAGAACATCACCGACAGGGCGGCAAAAAGCCGGGAGCGATCGATATCTTCCGGCGCCGGAAAGGGAATTTGCGCCGGGCTAATCCCCCCGCGCCACCAGATAGCGGCGATCAGCGCGACGATCAGAACCGCTACCAGCGTTTGTAGATTCGCGCTGGAGCTTGCGCCCCGCGACCCGACCCACCAGACGATGGCCAGCGTACCCAGCTCCGCGAGCAGCAGCTGGCTGTCGTGCCAGCCAAACAACGCCTGACCGAAGCCGGTGGCGATATGCAGCGCCGCCGGTAGCCCAACCGGAATGACCGACAGGAACAGCCAGCCGGTGACGCGTTCCATATGGCCACCAAACGCCATATTGACGAAGTGCGCCACGCCGCCCGCGCTGGGGAAGTGGCGACCAAGAACGGCAAAGACGATCGCGATCGGGAAGACCAGCAGAATAAGCGCGGGCCACGCCCACAGGCTGTTATCTCCCGCAACCAGCGCGGCAAGAGCGGGAACGGCGAAAACGCCGGTGCCAAGTAGCGACGTAGAAAGCAGCCCCACTCCCTGAGCCAGACCTAACTCCTGTTTTAAACCACTCATGATGCCATCCTGCCGTGACAAAAGATCGATGGTATCACAATCGTTTTTGCTTATGACGGTGGCAGACCTGCATCTGTTTCTGTGCGTTAGCGCACGCGGAAAATTTTTTTTTAACTTCCCCCCTTGAAGCGCGAAAACCCACCCCCATCTCTCAGGCACTAGCCGGAAAACCGTATACGGGCCGGTGTCACCCATAACTGATAATGACTTTCTCAAAGGAGAGCTATCAATGAGTATTCGTCCGTTACATGATCGTGTGATCGTCAAACGTAAAGAAGTTGAAACCAAATCTGCAGGCGGCATCGTTCTGACCGGTTCTGCGGCAGCCAAATCAACTCGTGGCGAAATCATCGCTGTCGGTAAGGGCCGCATCCTGGAAAACGGAACTGTGCAGCCGCTGGACGTTAAAGTTGGCGACATCGTTATTTTCAACGACGGCTACGGTGTGAAATCTGAAAAAATCGACAATGAAGAAGTGCTGATCATGTCTGAAAGCGACATTCTGGCAATTGTTGAAGCGTAATTCGCGCGCGAAACTGAACGAATTTGAGGAATAGAAAAAATGGCAGCTAAAGACGTAAAATTCGGTAACGACGCTCGTGTAAAAATGCTGCGCGGCGTGAACGTACTGGCAGATGCAGTGAAAGTGACCCTGGGCCCGAAAGGCCGTAACGTGGTTCTGGATAAATCTTTCGGTGCACCGACCATCACCAAAGATGGTGTTTCCGTAGCGCGTGAAATCGAGCTGGAAGACAAGTTCGAAAACATGGGTGCGCAGATGGTGAAAGAAGTTGCCTCTAAAGCGAACGACGCTGCAGGCGACGGTACCACCACCGCAACCGTACTGGCTCAGGCTATCATCGCAGAAGGCCTGAAAGCCGTTGCTGCTGGCATGAACCCGATGGATCTGAAACGCGGTATCGACAAAGCTGTCGTGGCTGCCGTTGAAGAACTGAAAACGCTCTCCGTACCGTGCTCCGACTCTAAAGCTATTGCTCAGGTTGGTACCATCTCCGCTAACTCCGATGAAACCGTAGGTAAACTGATCGCGGAAGCGATGGACAAAGTCGGTAAAGAAGGCGTTATCACCGTTGAAGACGGTACCGGTCTGGAAGACGAACTGGACGTCGTTGAAGGTATGCAGTTCGACCGCGGCTACCTCTCCCCGTACTTCATCAACAAGCCGGAAACTGGCGCTGTCGAACTGGAAAGCCCGTTCATCCTGCTGGCTGACAAAAAAGTCTCCAACATCCGCGAAATGCTGCCGGTTCTGGAAGCCGTTGCGAAAGCAGGCAAGCCGCTGGTTATCATCGCTGAAGACGTTGAAGGCGAAGCGCTGGCAACTCTGGTGGTCAACACCATGCGCGGTATCGTGAAAGTCGCTGCTGTTAAAGCACCGGGCTTCGGCGACCGTCGTAAAGCTATGCTGCAGGACATCGCTACCCTGACTGGCGGTACCGTTATCTCTGAAGAGATCGGTATGGAGCTGGAAAAAGCGACTCTGGAAGACCTGGGTCAGGCAAAACGCGTTGTGATCAACAAAGACACCACCACCATCATCGATGGCGTGGGTGAAGAAGGCGCAATTCAGGGCCGCGTTGCTCAGATCCGTAAGCAGATCGAAGAAGCGACTTCCGACTACGACCGTGAAAAACTGCAGGAGCGCGTAGCGAAACTGGCTGGCGGCGTTGCGGTAATCAAAGTCGGTGCAGCTACCGAAGTTGAAATGAAAGAGAAAAAAGCGCGCGTTGACGATGCTCTGCACGCAACCCGTGCTGCGGTAGAAGAAGGTGTTGTTGCTGGTGGTGGTGTTGCGCTGGTTCGCGTTGCCGCTAAACTGGCTGGCCTGACCGCTCAGAACGAAGATCAGAACGTCGGTATCAAAGTTGCGCTGCGCGCAATGGAAGCTCCGCTGCGTCAGATCGTGTCCAACGCCGGCGAAGAGCCGTCTGTTGTTGCTAACAACGTGAAAGCGGGTGAAGGCAACTACGGTTATAACGCGGCAACTGAAGAATACGGCAACATGATCGACTTCGGTATCCTGGACCCGACTAAAGTGACTCGTTCTGCTCTGCAGTACGCTGCATCCGTTGCTGGTCTGATGATCACCACCGAGTGCATGGTGACCGACCTGCCGAAAAGCGACGCAGCCGATTTAGGCGCTGCTGGCGGCATGGGTGGCATGGGCGGTATGGGCGGCATGATGTAATCGTGCGCTATACCCCTTAGAAACAAAGAAACCCCCGGGCAGAAATGCTCGGGGGTTTTTCTTTTTCTCATCTTTTTAGTATAAGGTGTACATCCGGGCCAGCGCGTCCAGCTCATTGATCATGGGGAATAACATGCAGGTAAGATATTTAGCAGGGATTGTCGGCGCAGCATTATTGTTAGCGGGTTGCAGTTCCAGCAACGAACTGAGCTCAGGCGGACAGAGCGTACGCTTTGTTGAAGATAAGCCGGGTGCGGATTGCCAGCTGTTGGGGACCGCGACGGGCAAGCAGAGCAACTGGCTGTCCGGGCAAAACGGTGATGAAGGCGGCTCCATGCGTGGTGCAGCTAACGCGCTGCGCAACCAGGCCGCGGCGATGGGCGGCAACGTGATTTATGGCGTGAGCAGCCCGACGCAGAACCTGCTGTCGAGCTTTGTGCCAACCGATAGCGAAATGAACGGCCAGGTCTATAAGTGCCCGAACTGATGTGATTCCGGGCCTCTTCCGACGAGGGTAAGAGAGGCTCGGGCGATCTCCGCGCGTTCAGTCAGGCTGTGAATCGGAGGTCTGCCAGCTTTTCCCCGGCAGACCTTTTCACGAATGTTGTTTTAAGCCCAAATCCAGCGGCGTCTTACTTGGCTCACCGCCGATTTCCCGTGCCAGTCTTGGTACCATATAACCTGAAACCAACGTCAGCAGTTCGCGCATAATGGCCCGGGCCTCTTCATCTTCGACCATAAAATGGGCCGCGCCCTGGACTTTATCCAGCACGTGCAGGTAATAAGGCATGACGCCAGCATCGAACAGGGCATTGCTCAGAGCGGCCAGCGTGTGTGCATTGTCGTTGACGCCGCGCAGCAGAACGCTTTGATTCAACAGCGTGACACCGGCTTGACGCAAGCGCGCCATCGCAGCGCGGAAATCGGCATCAATTTCATTGGCGTGGTTAATATGATTGACCAGCAGCACCTGCAGCGATGAGCTGGCAAAGCGTGCGGCCAGCGCATCGGTAATCCGCGCCGGGATGACGACAGGCAGGCGGCTGTGAATGCGCAGACGCTTAATATGCGGGATAGCTTCCAGCTGGGTGAGCAGCCAGTCCAGCTCATGATCTTTCGCCATCAGCGGGTCGCCGCCGGAAAAAATAATTTCATCGAGCTGCGGATGCGCGGCAATGTACTCCAGCGCCGCCTGCCAGTTACGCTTATTGCCTTGATTTTCGGCATAAGGGAAGTGTCTGCGGAAGCAATAGCGGCAATTTACCGCGCAGCCGCCCTTGACCAGCAGCAGCGCCCGGTTGCGGTATTTATGCAGCAGACCGGGTACCACGCTGTGCTGTTCTTCCAGCGGATCGGTGGAAAAACCCGGTGCTGAAATAAACTCATCTTGCGAGGTAAGTACCTGACGAAGCAGGGGATCGTTGGGATTTCCCGGCTCCATACGGGCGATAAATGCCCGCGGCACGCGCAGGGCGAAGAGGCGTTTTGCCTCGCGTCCCGCCAGCAGGTTCGCGTCAGCGTCTACATTTAAAAGATGCAGCAGTTCATCGGGACTGGTCACAACATCTGCAAGTTGCGTTAACCAATCTTCTCTGGATGGGGTATTTAGGGTTACAATATGCGCCATTTTGTGGCTTAGCTACCAATTAACAAATTTAGAGGGCCTTATGGCGACTTACTATAGCAACGATTTTCGTGCCGGTCTTAAAATCATGATGGACGGCGAACCTTATGCCGTTGAAGCCAGTGAATTCGTAAAACCAGGCAAAGGCCAGGCTTTTGCCCGCGTTAAGCTGCGCCGTCTGCTGACCGGGACTCGCGTAGAGAAAACCTTCAAATCTACCGATTCCGCCGAAGGCGCAGACGTTGTTGATATGAACCTGACCTACCTGTACAACGACGGTGAGTTCTATCACTTCATGAACAACTCCACTTTCGAGCAGCTGGCTGCCGATGCGAAAGCCGTAGGCGATAACGCAAAATGGCTGCTGGATCAGGCTGAGTGCATCGTGACCCTGTGGAACGGCCAGCCTATCTCCGTCACCCCGCCGAACTTCGTTGAGCTGGAAATCGTGGAAACCGATCCAGGCCTGAAAGGCGATACCGCAGGTACCGGCGGTAAACCGGCGACGCTGTCTACTGGCGCAGTGGTTAAAGTTCCGCTGTTCGTTCAGATTGGCGAAGTCATCAAAGTGGATACCCGCTCTGGCGAATACGTATCCCGCGTGAAGTAATTCATGCCATAGAGGGTTGGCGCAGCAGCGTGCTGCGCCTGCTATAGCCGTTAAGGAAATAGCCGTTAGGGAAACCGCAGGTCATTAACCGCAGGCAGGGAAGATGAACAACGCGATAAAACTTCTGCTGGTGCTCTCTCTGAGCGCAACGTTGCTTACCGGATGCAATACCGCCCGCGGCGTTGGCGAAGACATCCAGGGGCTGGGGCATGCGATTTCGCGTGCGGTCAGCTAAGCGCCTTTTTGGCCGATCTTTTGCTTTGATCACCGCTTCGCTGTACCGTTTCGCTTACACCTTCCGCTAATTCTCTCCTTTTCTCTTAAAAAACGCTGAGATTCCGCCATCCTGGGTCAGGTTGTCTATGCTTATAGGGCACGATAACTAAAACTGGTAATAAGGATGACATTATGGTGAAAAAAGCAATTGCAGCGTTCTTTACGGTTTTGGCCCTCTCTTCTGTGCTGACCGCATGTAATACAACACGTGGTGTGGGTCAGGATATTTCAGAAGGCGGCAGTGCCATTTCTGGGGCTGCGACAAAAGCTCAGCAATAGACCCTGACGGTACGGTGACTGGCCGTACCGTTCTTTCCATCGTCCCTGCTGCTGGTTATAATCTCCGTGCTTTCATCCACACCTTACGGGACGACCTGTAAGCGTATCGCATTCGGGGACGGCCCCATCAAGGGGGTTTTGTGTCCTGGTTTATCTTGTTTATCGCCGGTCTGCTGGAAGTGGTCTGGGCGGTTGGTCTGAAATACACCCACGGTTTTAGTCGCCTGGTGCCAAGCGTGATCACGATTGTGGCTATGGTACTTAGCATGGCGCTGCTGTCATGGGCGATGAAAACGCTGCCTGTCGGCACCGCCTATGCGGTGTGGACGGGAATTGGCGCAGTAGGCGCGGCGATCACCGGGATCGTCCTGCTGGGCGAGTCCGCCAGCGCCATGCGTATTGCCAGCCTGGCGTGTATCGTTGTCGGTATTATCGGGCTGAAAATCAGCGCGCACTGACTAATAGCGCTGGTTAACCCAGATAAGTTTGCTGACGTCGAAGCCCTGTCGGGTGGCGATGTCCAGCATCTGCTGTTTCACTTCCGGTGAGACTTTCGGCGAGCGGGCCAGTAGCCAGAGATAATCGCGGTCTGGCCCGCAGACCAGCGCGTAGCGATAATCTTTATCCAGGGCGATCACGTTGTAGCCGCCGTAGAAAGGGCCGAAAAAGGAGACTTTCAGCGCTGCTCGGGTAGGCTGGCCGGTGAAGTAGGCCACGCCATCGGTTTTCTGCCACATGCCCCGGTCGGGGTTATAGCCTTTGTTTACCACATCTAGTCCGCCATCATCGCGCAGGCTGTAGGTGGCGGTCACTTTTTCAAGACCACTTTCAAACTGATGGTCGAAGCGGGCTATTTCATACCAGGTGCCGAGATAGCGCTGGGTATCAAATGGACTGACCACCGTTACGCCTGGTGGCGGCGTTGGCGTGCTACAGGCAACAAGCAGAAACGAGGCGGCAACAACCGCAATAACAGGCAGCACACGCATAGCATTTTCCTTGCTGGCTTTTTAGCTAAGTGTAGATTCTGTCTGGAGAAAAGTGGGGATATTTTCTGCAAAAGAGAGCCCGATAACAGAATGCTACCGGGCTTCAGGGAGATTAAATGAATAACACGCCAATCAGCGTCACAACGGTCAGGATCGCGGCCAGGCCGTAGAAGACCCACTTACCATTCGGAACGTGAATTTTCAGGTCGTGCATGGCGTGATGGATGCGGTGTAGCCCGCACCACAGCGGCAGGACGATCATCAGGAAGATAAAGGCGCGGCCCACAAAGCTCTGGGCAAAGCCCAGCACGCGTTCGTAGCTGAATGCATCGCCTGGCGCCAGGCCTAGCGGCAGCAGAATACCGACCAGTAGCACCATGACCGGAGCGACAATCGCACCCCACATGCCACCTGCGCCAAACAGCCCCCAGAATACCGGTTCATCGGAACGTTTCGGGTTGGGATTGATCATTTCAGCCTCCTTACCAGAACAGGGCAACAAACAGGATCACCACGGTCACCAGCGCGGTCACCACCCAAAGCCCTTTAATCACCGGCTCTGGCCCCATTTTTTCACCCTTAATAATGATATTGGCGGCTTTCGGCGCCAGCTCAAACCAGGTTTTTGTGTGCAGCAGGGCGGCACACAGGGTGATAAGGTTCAGGACCACCACCACCGGGTTTTGCAGGAAGCCCACATAGCCAGCCCAGCTTTCTGCGCCATGCTTCAGGGCAAACAGACCGTAAATCAGCACGATACTGAACCATACCGTTGGCACTGCGGTTCCTTCACGCACCATATAGAAGCGATAAAACGGCAGTTTTTTCCACCAGGTGGACGTCATCGGCCGCACGTAGGGTTTGCGTTTAGTCGTCATCATGCACTCCTTAGCGTGGTTTCAGGGTCGCGATAAGAAAGTCTTTCGAGCTTTCTACCTTGCCCTGCTGAATGGCGGCTGCCGGATCGACATGCTTCGGACAGACTTCCGAGCAATAGCCCACGAAGGTACAGGTCCAGACGCCGTTCTGACCGTTAAGCTGCGCCATGCGCTCCTTCTTGCCGTGGTCGCGGCTGTCTTCGTTGTAGCGATGGGCGAGGGTGATGGCCGCCGGGCCGATAAACTCCGGATTAAGACCAAACTGCGGGCAGGCGGCGTAGCACAGGCCGCAGTTGATACAGCCGGAGAACTGATGGTATTTGGCCATTTGCGCCGGAGTTTGCTTGTTTGGCCCCTGATCCGGTGTGCGCGGGTTGCCAATAATATAGGGCTTAATGGCCTCCAGGCTCTCGATAAAGTGGGTCATATCGACCACCAGATCGCGCTCAATCGGGAAGTTGGCCAGCGCCTCAACCTTAATGCCCTTGGTGTATTCGCGCAGGAAAGTTTTACAGGCCAGTTTCGGCACTTTATTGACCATCATCCCACAGGAACCGCAGATCGCCATGCGGCAGGACCAGCGATAGCTGAGGTCCGGCGCAAGGTTATCTTTGATGTAACCCAGCGCGTCGAGCAGCGAGGTTTGCTCATCATAAGGCACTTCATAGAACGCGCTGTGCGGTGCGGCGTCCACTTCCGGGTTGTAGCGCACCACTTCAATTTTGAGGTTCTTCATCTCAGCCATTTGCCGTCTCCTTCTTCTCGGCTGCTTCCGCTTCTGCGCCATATACGCGTTTCGCCGGCGGCAGAGTGGTGATTTTCACCTCGCCGTACTCCAGGCGTGTGGTGCCATCTGCATCGCGGAAAGCCAGCGTATGTTTGAGGAAATTGACATCATCACGTTCGGTGCAGCCTTCATCCAGGCGCTGGTGCGCGCCGCGTGACTCTTTACGTGCAATAGCGGAGTGCGCCATACATTCGGCAACGTTCAGGCCATGGCCCAGTTCGATGGTGTAGAGCAGGTCGGTGTTGAAGACGCTGGAGTTGTCGGTAATGCGCACGCGCTTAAAGCGCTCCTGCAACTCCGCCAGCTTATCGATGGTTTTCTGCATCAGTTCCGGCGTGCGATAGATACCGCAGCCTTCTTCCATCGACAGCCCCATTTCATCGCGAATTTTCGCCCAGTTCTCGTTACCTTCCTGATTAACGAGATCTTTCAGCCGTTTTTCTACATCGGCGGCCTGCGCGTCCAGCGCCGCAACGTTCATTTCACCGGCTTGTGCGGCGCGCTTCATCGCTTGTTCACCGGCGAGGCGGCCAAATACCACCAGCTCTGCCAGCGAGTTGGAGCCGAGGCGGTTGGCGCCATGCAGGCCGACGGAAGAACATTCGCCAACCGCGAACAGGCCTTTAATCCGCGTTTCACACTGCTGGTCGGTTTCAATGCCGCCCATCGTGTAGTGGGCGGTCGGACGGACCGGAATCGGCTCTTTCACCGGGTCAACGCCGACATAGGCTTTGGCCAGCTCGCAGATAAACGGCAGGCGTTCAAGCAGCTTTTTCTCACCGAGATGCCGCAGGTCGAGATAGACCACGTCGCCGCGCGGCGTCGGGATGGTGTTACCTTTACGCCATTCGTGCCAGAAGGCCTGGGAGACTTTGTCGCGCGGGCCGAGCTCCATGTATTTGTTTTTAGGCTCACCCAGCGGCGTTTCCGGACCCATGCCGTAATCCTGCAGATAGCGGTAGCCATTTTTGTTAACCAGAATACCGCCTTCACCGCGACAGCCTTCCGTCATCAGAATGCCGGAGCCGGGCAGGCCGGTTGGGTGATACTGAACAAACTCCATATCGCGCAGCGGTACGCCGTGGCTCAGCGCCATGCCCATCCCGTCGCCGGTAACGATGCCGCCGTTGGTGTTGTAGCGATAAACACGTCCCGCGCCGCCGGTCGCCATAACCACCGCATTTGCACAGATTTGGACCAGCGAACCTTCCATCATATTCATCGCCACCAGGCCACGGGCCTGACCATCGTCGACCAGAATGTCGAGGACGAAGTGTTCATCGAAGCGTTGGATTTGGGGGAACTGGAGGGAGGTCTGGAACAGGGTATGCAGCATATGGAAGCCGGTCTTATCGGCGGCAAACCACGTACGTTCGATTTTCATCCCCCCGAAGCGGCGCACGTTGACGCTACCGTCCGGACGGCGGCTCCACGGACATCCCCACTGCTCAAGCTGGGTCATTTCCGTGGGGCAGTGGTGGACAAAGTAATCGACGACATCCTGCTCGCAGAGCCAGTCGCCACCGGCGACGGTGTCGTGAAAATGGTACTCAAAGCTGTCATGATCCTGTGCAACGGCAGCAGAACCTCCCTCGGCCGCAACGGTATGGCTGCGCATGGGATAGACTTTTGAAATCAGTGCGATTTTGGCATGTGGATTTGCCTGCGCCGCGGCAATAGCGGCGCGAAGACCAGCTCCGCCAGCGCCAATAACAGCAAGATCGGCTTGAAAAGTTTGCACGACATTCCTCCAGTTTTTGTATATTTCGCCGCCGGACTGGCGAAAAAGTATCACTGCTCCTTTATAGGTAAAGGAGTATAGCCGTAGGGTTGATGGGGAAAATTGATGTGTTCGATTTTTTTGTCAATATGTGCGCCGGTTTATCAGTTCTGGTGATGAATTCTCTTCGGCAACACCTTTCCCGTCGGTCACAGGGGGGCCGGTTCGCACAAAATTTGTTTCACCCGACGGTTACGAGTAGACTTCGTGCCCTTGTATGAAATCGGAGAAAGTAACATGAGCGAGACGGCAACCTGGCAGCCGAGCGCGTCCATTCCAAACCTGTTGAAACGCGCGGCGATAATGGCGGAAATTCGCCGTTTCTTTAGCGATCGCGGCGTGCTGGAGGTGGAGACGCCTTGCATGAGTCAGGCAACCGTGACGGATATTCACATGTTTCCGTTCCAGACCCGTTTCGTCGGCCCTGGCTATTCGCAGGGGATGGATCTCTATCTGATGACCAGCCCGGAATACCATATGAAGCGCCTGCTGGCCGCGGGCTGTGGCCCGGTGTTCCAGCTGTGTCGTAGCTTCCGCAATGAAGAGATGGGGCGTCACCACAATCCGGAATTCACGATGCTGGAGTGGTATCGTCCGTGCTATGACATGTATCGGCTGATTAACGAAGTCGATGACTTGCTTCAGCAGGTGCTGGAGTGCCAGCCGGCGGAAAGCCTCTCGTATCAGCAGGCGTTCCTGCGTCATCTTGAGCTTGATCCGCTGTCGGCCGATAAGACGCAGCTGCGTGAAGCGGCGGCGAAGCTCGATCTGAGCAACATTGCCGATACGGAAGAAGACCGGGATACCTTGCTGCAGCTGCTGTTTACCATGGGCGTCGAGCCGCATATTGGTAAAGATCGCCCGACCTTTGTCTATCACTTCCCGGCCAGTCAGGCGTCTCTGGCGCAAATCAGCACCGAAGATCACCGCGTGGCGGAGCGCTTTGAGGTCTATTACAAGGGTATTGAGCTGGCGAATGGTTTCCACGAGCTGACCGACGCGCGTGAACAGCAGCAGCGTTTCGAGCAGGATAACCGCAAACGAGCGGCTCGCGGCCTGCCGCAGCAGCCTATCGATCGGAATCTGCTTGATGCGCTGGCCGCCGGACTGCCGGACTGTTCCGGCGTGGCGCTGGGGGTCGATCGCGTGGTGATGCTGGCGCTGGGCGCCGAAAGCATCGGCGAAGTGATTGCCTTTACCGTCGATCGCGCCTGATTTGCCCGGCCGCTTCCCTTACCGAACGGGCTAAGGGAAGCGTGGTGATGGGGGAACGGATATCGCGCCGTACCGGCGCGATGGGTCTTACAGACTCCCCGCCGTGCGGCTGGATTTCCCGGCCGACGTCAGAGCCCGACTGCTTTTTCTGCCATCAATGCTTTCCAGACGCATCTGGAACGGCGGGAACGGCATATCGATACCGTGTTCGCGGTAGCCGGCCAGAATCAGCTGGTGGAGTTCGTGACGCAGCGGCATGCGATGCCCCATTTCGGCGGCGTAGATACGCAGCTCGAAAATCTGAATCCCCTGCTGCAGGTCGACGAGGAACGCTTCCGGTGCCGGCGTATCGATTACCAGCGAACAGCGGTGGGCGGCGGCGATCAGGATCTGCGTGACCTCTTCGGTGTTGGCATCCGCCGGTGCCGGGATGGTTAACACCACGCGGGTGACCGAGTCAGAGAGCGACCAGTTGATAAACTGCTCGGTGATGAAGGCCTTGTTAGGCACGATAATCTCTTTACGGTCCCAGTCGCTGATGGTGGTTGCGCGGGTATTGATACGGGTGACGCTGCCGGTCAGATCGCGGATCGTGACCGTATCGCCAATACGTATCGGCTTTTCAAACAGGATGATCAGGCCGGAGATAAAGTTGGCGAAGATCTCCTGGAGACCAAAGCCCAGCCCCACGCCGAGGGCGGCGACCAGCCACTGCAGCTTGGCCCATTCAATCCCAATCATCGAGAAGCCCATCAGGCCGCCAATCAGCATCAGCAGATATTTGGTGATGGTGGTGATGGCATACCCGGTCCCCGGGGTGAGATCGAGGTGCTGCAGAATCGCCAGCTCCAGCAGCGCCGGTAAGTTTCGCACCAGCTGGGTGGTGATAATCAGCACCAGAATGGCAATCAGCACGGCGCCGAGGGTAATCGGCTCCAGACTTTCAACGCCCTGCACCGTCGAGGTGACATCCCACAACGAGATATTTTCGAGGAAGCCGAAGGCGGAGTGAATTTCTGACCACAGGACGATGACCGAGACCAGCGCGATCAGCATCAGCAGCGAACGGACCAGGCGCAGGGACTGCGTACTGATCGCATCGAGATCGATTTCACTCACTTCGTTCTCTGCGGAACCCTCAGGACTGCTGGAATGGGCGACGTCATCTTCCCCGCGAGCACGCTGAGCGAGAATTTCCGCCCGTCGATGTTTCGCGCGGTCGAAGGCCAGCCGGCGGCGCTGGATCAGCATCCAGCGGCGAATGATGTGGTAGACCACCAGCAGCAGGAACCAGATAGCAACGGAGGTTTCCAGCCTTGCCAGCAGCGCCTGGGCGGTGGCCAGATAGCCGATCGCCGCCGCCAGCATGGCGATTAACGGCGCTCCGAGCAGCAGGTTCCACAGCATGCGGTTAACCATATTATCGCCGTTCCCGGCTTTATCGAGATAAAGCGGGATCCCGGCGTGCTTCAGGCTCAGGGTGACCAGCGCCAGCGCCCCGCAAATCAGCAGGAAGCAGAGGCGGCCGAGCGAAGCGGAAAACTCCCGGTCGTTAAGATTATCAAACATGATCAGCGCGATAATCAGCGGCACGATCAGGCCGATGCTCATCAGGTAGTAGCGCATGGCTTTGCTGACGCGACTGCGCGGCCAGCCGAAATGCGCGATAAACAGGCCGTTCGGACGTGCAAAGGTGGCGCAAACCATCACCACCCACAGCAGCGGTACCGTGGCAGTGACGCTTTCGCCGATCGCCACCGCCAGCGGGAAGGGCCAAGCCGATTGCAGACCGTAGCCCAGCGTCATCCACAGTACGGGGAGGGGAGAGGCCACCAGAATCGACCAGAACACCGTGCGCAGCGTGAGCCAGAAATGATCCTGCGTGACTTTGCCGACGCGGGCGCTGGAGCGTTCGAGGAAACGGGTAAAGTGACGGCGCGAGCTGATGCTGAAGCCCACCAGGATCAGCGCGCCAAACAGCGGCAGCAGCGTCTCCTTGCTGGTTAACATCATGGCGCTGGCTTTGCCAAGCTGGCTGACGGTATCGAGAGAGACCAGGCGGCGCAGGTCGTGGACGATTTCCAGCGGCCACGAAAAACCGATCGGGCTGACGTCTGACGTCCAGAACAGATAGCGGTGCGTTGCTTCATTGATCTCTTTCAGCGCATCTTCCAGCTGACCGTTGGAGACTTTCAGCTTGGTTAGCTCCAGAATCAGCGTATCGCCGCCCTGGAGCAGCGAATTAAGCAACTCAGTTTGCGTGCGCAGCTGCGCTTCCAGAATGCGGCTTTGTTCGCTGGTGAGCGGCTCGCCGTCCGCCTGGCGAATCAGACGCAGCTGCGGCTGGCTGCTGAGCAGATCCTCATAATGCAGACGCTGCACCCGTAGCTGCGCCATCTCGGTATCCAGCTGCTGCGGCTTCGGCGTTTCCGGCAGACGGGCTACCTGGGCACGCAGGGCTTCGCCCAGCAGGTTGGAGGATCCCAGCCATTGCGACTGTTCGCGCAGGGTATTCAGCGCCTGGCGCACCTGCAGCGTCTGGTTGGCCGCCTGACGCTGCTGCGAGGCCACCAGATCCATACGCTGGGCCTGCTGGTTCAGCGCCTGTGACAGCTCACGGTTGACTTTAAACTGGGCCACGAGCTCCGGCGGCAGGTTTTCACTGTTCTCTGCCAGCAGCTCGGTGCTTTCCAGCGCTTTCTCCGCTTCACGTTGACGCTGGCTGTTGAGCTGATTACGCAGCGCCTGCAGATAGCCGTCGAGCAGCTTGCCCTGTTTCTGCGCCAGATCGCCGCGCATCCGCGACAGCTCCTGACGATTGTTCGCCGAGAGCTGGGCCAGATCCAGTTCGTTCACCAGCGCTTTCAGGCGCGCAGATTCCGCCTGCAGACCAAGATTCTGTGCCTGCGCCAGCGGCGTATTGCTGGTTTGCGTGCCGACGCGGCGCTCAACTTCATTGAGCTGGCGACGCGCGTCGCTCTGCTGCTGCGGAAGCTGGTTAAGCGAGTCGGCGATATCGCGGGCGCGTTCCTGCTCCTGCTGGGCCTGGCGACTGGCTTCGAGCAGCTGACTGCTGACCTGCAGGATTTCCTGGTTCAGCGCATCCGTGGAGAGGTTGGTTGCGACCTGGCGCGGCTCATCGGGCAGATTGCCGATCTGCGAACGCAGCGTCTGGAAAAGTTTGGGGAAATTATCGATAACCTGCTGGTACTGGCGCGCGCGCTCAAGGGAGGCGCTGCGTTCCTCGAGCGCGTTCAGTGCAGATTGTAAGGCTTCAACGGTACCAGGCTGAGCGGGTTTTGCCGCCTTCGCCTGTTCCAGTTCCTGAGCGATCTGTTTCGCATCGGGGGCTGTCGCTGCGTACGCCCCCAGACTGAGGCTCCAGGCCAGCAGGAAAATATATATCAGGCGCACGGCATAACCCTTTTTTGTCAGGAATTAACCTTCGTCTTGCGTCGCGTCGCTCAGTGGGCTGACGCCATCTGCGGTCGCGGACATCGTCTCTACGGCAGTCGCCAGCGGCTGACCGAGTCGGGTGGCGGAGAGGCTTTGCAGCTGTTCAACCAGCTTTACTTTACCCGGAGCAAACAGGTTGATTACCGTAGAACCGAGCTTAAAGCGGCCCATCTCCTGGCCCTTCAGCAGCGCGACGGAACCTTCGCTGTCGCCCGCCGGCCAGGTCCAGCGTTTGATAACGCCTTCCCGGGGCGGGGTCACCGTACCGGACCAGACGGTTTCAATGCTGCCAACAATCGTGGCCCCCACCAGAATTTGCACCATCGGGCCAAATTCAGTATCAAACAGGCAGATAACGCGCTCGTTACGGGCAAACAGATTCGGAACGTTCTGTGCGGTCAGGTGGTTAACGGAGAACAGATCCCCCGGGACGTAGATCATTTCACGCAGGATACCGTTGCACGGCATGTGTACACGGTGATAGTCACGCGGCGACAGGTAGGTGGTGGCGAAGGTGCCGTTGCGGAACAGATCGGCCATCTGATAGTTCCCTGCCAGCAGCGCTTCCAGCGTGTAGTTGTGGCCTTTGGCCTGCAAAATTTTGTCGTCTTCGATGGCGCCCAGCTGGCTGATTACGCCATCGGCAGGCATGACCAGCACGTTAGGGTCGGTATTCAGCGGACGGGCGTCTTCGCGCAGCGGGCGCACGAAGAAATCGTTAAAGGTGCGGTAGCTGGCGGTATCAGGCTTTTGCGCCTCTTTCATATCGACCTTGTAGCATTTCACGAACAGATCGATGACCAGCTTTGTCAGCCAACCCGCTCGTTTGCTCGCACCCCAGCCTGCGAGGCGGGTGAGCCACAGTTTAGGCAGAATGTATTGCAGTGAAAGTTTAAGATCGTTTAACAAGGTAGCCTCCAGGCCATGATTTGTCGTTCCTGACCCCGTCAACGTGCGGGGTCCTGAAAAAAGGGGACGATTCTAACGATGCTCAGCTTAAATGTCAGTCATCGGATGATGAAAAGCTTTTACGCGTTTTTACCTGTACCTGAGTCATGCTTTCCAGAATGCGGTGATAGTTTGCAAAACGGCTCTCGGCGATGTGGCCATTTTCTACCGCTTCACGAATGGCGCAGCCCGGATCGGTATCGTGCTTGCAGTCGCGATATTTACAACGGCCTAAATAATCATGGAATTCGACAAAGCCGTGGGTAATTTGTTCCGCCTCCAGGTGCCACAGACCGAATTCGCGAACGCCGGGGGAGTCAATGACATCGCCGCCGTGCGGGAAGTGATAGAGGCGCGCGGCGGTGGTGGTGTGCTGGCCAAGTCCCGAGTTGTCAGACACGTCATTGGTCAGGATCTGATCCTCATGCAGACCCAGCAGCGCATTCAGCAGGCTGGATTTCCCTACCCCGGACTGCCCGGCAAAGATACTGATACGGTCAGTGAGCGCTTCCTCAAGCGGCTTGAGGCCATCCTGAGTACGGCTGGAAACCATCAGCACGCGATAGCCGATGCCGCGGTAGATATCCATCTGCTCGTTCACGAAGGCCATGCCGTCGGCATCCAGCAGATCGGTCTTATTGAGCACAATCAGCGGTTCAACGTCCAGCGTCTCGCAGGCGACCAGATAGCGGTCGATAATGTTCAGAGACAGTTCGGGCAGGATCGCGGAAACAATGACGATTTGATCGATATTGGCGGCGATGGGTTTGACGCCATCGTAAAAGTCTGGACGGGTCAGGACGGAGGTGCGGTCATGTACCGCTTCGACAATCCCTTTCACATTGACGCCGTCGGCGGCATCTTTACCTGGTCTCCAGACGACGCGATCGCCGGTAACCAGCGAACGGATTGTGCGGCGAATGTTGCAGCGGTGAACGCTACCGTCGGCGGATTCGACATCGGCATGCATGCCAAAGCGGCTGATGACGATCCCTTCAGAGGTTTCACCAAACAGGTTGTCATCGTAATCGGCCTTCTCCGAAGTCGTTTTCAGGCGGCGCTGGTGGTTGGCCTTCACGCGGCGCTGTTGGCCTTTGGAGAGTTTATTTTTACTCAATCGGACTGGCTCCTGGTCGCCCTAAGTGGGCAAAACCTCTATGATACACGCTATCTAAGATGAATATCGACCCGTCATCTTGCAAGATGCTGGTACGTTGCTTTGCCTGCATCCTGAAGCTTTACGGGCCAGAATTGTAAAATTATGGGTGGAAAATAGCATGAGTGCAGATGAAAACAACCTGATTTGGATCGATCTCGAAATGACCGGGCTGGATCCTGAGCGCGATCGCATTATTGAAATCGCCACTCTGGTGACCGATGCGCACCTGAATATTCTGGCGGAAGGGCCGACGATTGCGGTTCACCAGTCCGATGCGCAGCTGGCGCTGATGGATGAGTGGAACGTGCGCACCCATACCGGGAGCGGGCTGGTCGAACGCGTTAAGGCCAGCACCCTGGGCGATCGCGAAGCGGAACTGGCCACCCTCGAATTTCTTAAACAGTGGGTGCCGGCGGGCAAATCACCGATCTGCGGCAACAGCATTGGTCAGGATCGCCGTTTCCTGTTCAAATATATGCCTGAGCTGGAAGCTTATTTCCACTACCGCTACCTCGACGTCAGCACGCTGAAAGAGCTGGCGCGCCGCTGGAAGCCGGAAATCCTTGATGGTTTTAAAAAGCAGGGTACCCATCAGGCGATGGATGATATTCGCGAGTCGGTAGCGGAACTGGCTTACTATCGCGAGAACTTTATCAAGCTGTAATGCCGGCGCCGGGGTCAGCTGGCCCCGGCGTTGCTATCTTATTTAAACCACTTCTGTTCCATCGCCTGGAAGTCAGGCGACGCCTTAACCACCTCCAGCGCGGCATTCATGGCATTGAGCAGCTCCGGATCGTCTTTACGTAGCGCAATGGCATATTGCTTGCCGTAATATTTCGGGTCGGTCGCTCGCTCATCCATCATGGCGTAGTCAGGATTCTCCTGCAGCCACGGGTCGAGGGTCGTCTGGTCGCCCATCACGGCATTCACGTTCCCCTCTTTCAGCGCGGCCAGAGCGCTGGCGTCATTGTCATACTCGATGACGTTGACCCCTTTTTGTTTATCGTGCAAATAACGCTGGTGGACGGTGCCTTTAACGACGCCGAGCTTCTTGCCCTTCAGATCGGCGAAGCGGTGGGCGGCCCCTTTTGTCGTCACCACCACGCCGGAGAGCGTTTGACGATAGGGCTGGGTAAAGGCAACCTGCTTTTCGCGCATGGGAATGACTTCAATACCGGCAATGATGGCATCGAATTTTTTAAAGCGCAGCGCGGGAATCAGCGTATTGAAGTCCTGCGGGGTAAATTTGCATTCGGCCTGCATCTGTTTGCACAGCGCTTTGGCCAGATCGATATCGAACCCCGAGGGCTGGTTTTTCGCATTCACGGTTTCAAAGGGCGGATTGGCCGTCGTGGTGCCGAAATGCAGCGTCGTCGCAGATGCTGTCCCTGCAGCAAGCAGCGTGGTCAGCAGCAGGACGGAAAGCGCTCTTGTCATCTGAATTTCCCTGTTTGTCATGGTTGTTGACCGTTAGCGGGTATCGCGACCCGGAAATCTGAGCGATTTTGCGCCTTTAGCGCGGTTGGAAAAAGTTATTTTGCCTTGTCCGATGCTTATTTGTACAATTTGGCGGTGTGTCTGGCGATAAAATGTCCATTCAGACAAAAAACACAAAAAAGTGTTCGCAGGGGGGTTGCAGGTAAATCGAATTCTCGTATAATGCGCCTCCCGTGACGAAGCAGAAATGCACATCACGGCGCCGTAGAAATATGGCAAGAAGTACGCGGGAATAGCTCAGTTGGTAGAGCACGACCTTGCCAAGGTCGGGGTCGCGAGTTCGAGTCTCGTTTCCCGCTCCAAAATTTGAAAGTCACCATACCCAAGCGGGAATAGCTCAGTTGGTAGAGCACGACCTTGCCAAGGTCGGGGTCGCGAGTTCGAGTCTCGTTTCCCGCTCCAAAATTTCTTCTCATCTCCAGTTTATCCACAGTGCAAAATCGCACCGGGGATGCTTTCCGCCGTCGCAAGAAAAATACTGTAAACAGAGTTATCCACAGGTTAAACGCTCGCCGCCTGACGTCGAAAAACTTCACTTCTTGAATGATATCTCTCTATCTATCTGATATTTAATAAATAAATTTCATTTCAAAGTGTTAATCCGATCACTTGACGAACGTCTGCGTGTTGAAACGCAATGTATTTTTGTTTTTATTCACAGCCTGTGAATGAATCAGGCATCCCTCGGTAACCCTTTCTCAATCACCCGGACCAGACGCTGTTTCTTCGGCAACTGCACTTCAATGACGTTGGCATTACGTTTCTCAATTTGTTGCGCGACCGCCCACTCAATGTGTTCATCGAGTAGTGGGTGCTCACCTCGGCGACTTTCCAGTGCCGTCAGATGCGCTTCATCCCAGGGCGCATTGCCCAATGCAACGGCAATATTCCGTAGCCAGCGCAGATGGCCAATCCGGCGAATGGCAGAACCCTCCGTCACCTTCAGAAAATGCGCTTCGCTCCAGGCAAACAGTTCTATCAGCGGCGGCGCATGCAGCGCTTTGCGAGGGCTGAAATCCGTTTCGTCCGTTAACTGCGAGAAGCGGTTCCACGGGCAAATCAGCTGGCAGTCATCGCAGCCGTAGATACGGTTGCCGATAAGCGGGCGAAACGCCTCGGGAATGGCGCCTTCCAGCTCAATGGTCAGATAAGAGATACAGCGACGGGCATCCACGGTATAGGGTTCGACGATCGCGCCGGTGGGGCAGATAGTCATGCAGGCCACGCAACGGCCGCACTCTTCCGTCACCGGGCTGTCGATAGGGAGCGGAATATCAACGAGCAGTTCGCCGAGAAAAAAGAACGATCCGGCATCGCGGTTGAGAATAAGCGAGTGCTTGCCGGTCCAGCCAAGCCCGGCTTTTTCCGCCAAAGGGCGCTCCAGAATGGGCGCAGAATCGACAAACGGTCTAAAATTGAGCGAAGCACACTGTTCCTGAATCATCTCTCCGAGTTTTTTCAGGCGGTTACGCAATAGCTTATGATAATCACGCCCGAGGGCATAGCGGCTGACGTAACCCAGCGAGGGATCTTTCAGGGGGCGGGCAAAAGCGGCGTTGGCGGGAAGATAGTTCATCCGCACGCTGATCACGCGTAACGTACCGGGCTGAAGCTCATGGGGACGGGCGCGCATCATTCCGTGACGCGCCATCCATTCCATCTCGCCGTGGTATTGTTTATCCAGCCATGCCTGCAGTTTAGGTTCGCTGGCGCTGAGATCGGTATCGGTAATCCCGACCTGCTGGAACCCCAGTTCAGTGCCCCACTGCTTGATTTGCTGCGCTAACTTATTGAGATCGAGGGGCTGAGACATGATGGACCATACGATGACGAAAAACCCTGTGAGTATACCACACTTCATCTGGCCTGCAGATGCGCTGCGGCGCGCGGAAAAAGCGGCGGCGGACAGTCTGGGGCTGACGCTGTTTGAGCTGATGATGCGGGCCGGGGAAGCGGCTTTTCAGCGGGCGCGAGCCGACTACCCTGCCAGCAAGCACTGGCTGATCCTCTGTGGTCATGGCAATAACGGTGGTGATGGCTACGTGGTGGCGCGCCTGGCGCAGGCCGACGGCATCGCGGTCACGCTGCTGGCCCTCGAGAGCGAGAAACCGCTGCCGGAAGAAGCCAGCGCCGCCCGTGATGCGTGGCTGAACGCCGGTGGAACCATCCACGCCGCAGATATTCCCTGGCCACAGGATATTTCTCTCATTATCGACGGGCTTCTTGGCACCGGGCTGCATAGCGCTCCGCGGGAGAACATCGCGACCTTAATCCAGCGAGCGAATGCGCATCCTGCGCCGGTTGTGGCGCTGGATATCCCCTCGGGACTCAATGCGCAAACCGGGACCACCCCCGGGGCGGTGATAGATGCGGCCTGCACGATCACCTTTATTGGCCTCAAGCCCGGGCTGCTGACGGGCAAAGCCCGGGATGTGGTTGGCCGTCTGCACTACCACGCGCTGGGACTCGAAAGCTGGTTGGCTGCGCAGACGGTGCCGCTGCGGCGATTCGATGCGTCACAGCTGGCCGACTGGCTCCCGCCAAGACGTCCGACGTCGCATAAAGGCGATCACGGGAAGCTGGTGATTATCGGTGGCGATCGCGGTACCGCTGGCGCTATCCGCATGGCCGGTGAAGCGGCGTTACGGGCGGGGGCGGGTTTGGTGCGAGTGCTCACTCACAAAGAAAACATTGCCCCTGTCGTCGCCGCCAGGCCTGAATTAATGGTCCACGAGCTGACCACGCAAAGTATTGATGACAGCCTGCAATGGGCCGATGTGGTGGCGATTGGCCCCGGCCTTGGGCAAAACGAATGGGGAGCCCAGGCCCTGCGCCAGGTGTGGGATTGCCGCAAGCCGATGGTATGGGATGCGGATGCGTTGAACCTGCTGGCAATCAATCCCGATAAACGTCACAATCGTGTGTTGACGCCGCACCCCGGTGAAGCCGCCCGTATGCTGAACTGTAACGTGGCAGAAATTGAAAGCGATCGCTTACTTTCTGCGCAACGTCTGGTAAAACGTTACGGAGGCGTGGTGGTGCTGAAAGGCGCGGGCACGGTGGTGGCCAGCGAAGCAGGCGAGATGGCTATTATCGATGCCGGCAACGCCGGGATGGCCAGCGGCGGAATGGGCGATGTACTGACCGGTATTATCGCCGCACTGTCAGGACAACGGCTGACGCCGTATGATGCTGCCTGCGCCGGCTGCGTGGCGCATGGCGAAGCCGCTGACCGACTGGCTGCCCGCTATGGCAGCCGCGGGATGCTGGCGACCGATCTCTTTTCCACGCTCAGGCGTGTTGTTAACCCGGATGTGATTGACCTGAACCATGATGAACCGAGTGATTCCTTTAGCCGATGAGCAGGCAACTTTAGACCTTGGTGACCGTATTGCGCAGGCCTGTACTGGCGCGACGGTTATCTATCTGTATGGCGATTTAGGGGCGGGGAAAACGACCTTCAGCCGCGGCTTTTTACACGCGCTCGGCCATCGCGGGAATGTCAAAAGCCCGACCTATACGCTGGTGGAGCCCTACACGCTCGACAATCTGATGGTGTACCACTTTGACCTGTATCGTCTGGCGGACCCTGAAGAACTCGAATTTATGGGGATCCGTGATTATTTTGCTAACGATGCCATCTGCCTGGTGGAGTGGCCCCAACAAGGTGCGGGTGTATTGCCTGAGCCGGATGTCGAAATCCATCTTGCCTATCAGGCACAAGGGCGTGAGGCGCGCGTAACGGCGGTCTCTGCATTGGGTGAGTCTATATTGACGCGTTTAGCCTGAAGGATAACGGGATGATCTATCGCATAACCAGTTGGCTGGCCGCGACGCTGATGCTGTTTAGCATTCAGGCCACTGCGGCAAGTTTATCCGATATCCAGGTCGCAAATGGAGATCAGCAGGCCCGTATTACGATTAGCTTTATCGGCGATCCAGAATATTCGTTCAGTCCACAGGGCAAGCGTACCGTGGCGCTGGATATTAAGCAGAGCGGTGTGCTTCAGGGGCTACCGCTGCAGTTTAGCGGCAACAACCTGGTGAAAAGCATTCGGGCGGGAACACCGCAGGATACTCAGACTCTGCGCCTGCTGGTGGACCTGACGGAAGATGGTAAAACCCGCGCGGTGAAGCAGCAGAATGGCTCAAACTACACCGTGGTTTTCACCATTAATGCCGATGCGCCGCCTCCGCCACCTCCGCCGCCGCCGGTAGTAGCTAAACGGGTCGAAGCCCCGCTGCAGCCTGTACGCCCGGCCGAGCCCGCACGGAATCCGTTCAAATCGTCGGGCAGCGAGCGACAAACGGCGATGACCAGCAGCCAGAGCGTGACGCGCCCGGTGAGCCGTGCGGTGGCGTCGGATGATAAGGTGATTATCGCCATTGATGCCGGTCACGGTGGGCAGGATCCCGGTGCGATTGGACCGAACGGCACCAAAGAGAAGAATGTCACGATTGCTATTGCCCGCAAACTGCGCGCGCTGTTAAATGCCGATCCACTCTTTAAGCCCGTATTGACCCGCGATGGGGATTACTTTATTTCGGTGATGGGGCGTTCGGACGTGGCGCGTAAGCAGAACGCTAACTTCCTGGTATCCATTCATGCCGATGCGGCACCGAATCGCGATGCTACCGGCGCGTCGGTATGGGTGCTCTCCAACCGTCGCGCGAACAGCGAGATGGCCGGCTGGCTCGAGCAGCATGAGAAGCAGTCTGAACTGCTTGGCGGGGCGGGCGATGTGCTGGCGAACAGCCAGTCCGATCCCTACCTCAGCCAGGCGGTACTGGATTTACAGTTCGGCCATTCCCAGCGCGTTGGCTATGATGTGGCAACCAACGTATTAAGCCAGCTGCAGCGGGTAGGCGATCTGCATAAACGCCGTCCTGAGCATGCCAGCCTTGGCGTATTGCGCTCGCCGGATATCCCGTCGATCCTGGTGGAAACCGGTTTTATCAGCAACACCGGGGAAGAGCGCCTGTTGGGCAGCGACAATTATCAGCAGCAGATTGCCGAAGCCATTTATAACGGTCTGCGTAACTACTTTATGCAACATCCGCTTCAGTCGGCACCGCGCGGAGAGACAGCCCAAACCGCCAGCGCCACTTCGCCTGGCAGGACGTTGATCAATTAAGGAGTCAGTCATGCCGATTCAGGTTCTACCGCCGCAGCTCGCCAACCAGATTGCCGCAGGTGAGGTGGTGGAACGTCCGGCGTCGGTGGTGAAGGAGCTGGTCGAAAACAGTCTCGACGCTGGCGCGACGCGCATTGATATTGATATTGAGCGCGGTGGCGCAAAGCTTATCCGCATTCGCGATAACGGCTGCGGGATCAAAAAGGACGAGCTGGCGCTGGCGCTGGCCCGTCATGCCACCAGTAAAATTGCCACGCTCGATGACCTGGAAGCGATTATCAGCCTCGGTTTTCGCGGCGAGGCGCTGGCCAGCATCAGCTCGGTTGCCCGACTGACGCTGACTTCCCGCACAGCGGAGCAGCAGGAGGCCTGGCAGGCCTACGCCGAGGGGCGCGATCAGGAGGTGACCGTCAAACCGGCGGCGCATCCGGTTGGTACCACGCTGGAAGTGCTGGATCTGTTTTACAATACCCCGGCGCGACGCAAGTTTATGCGCACCGAAAAGACCGAGTTTGGTCACATCGATGAAATTGTCAGACGCATTGCGCTGGCGCGTTTTGACGTCACCATTAACCTCAGCCATAACGGCAAAGCGGTGCGCCAGTATCGTGCGGTGCCTGAGGGCGGCCAGCGCGAACGGCGGCTGGGCGCGATCTGCGGCATGCCGTTTCTCGAACATGCCCTGGCGATCGAGTGGCAGCATGGCGATCTGACTCTGCGCGGCTGGGTGGCCGATCCTTTACATACCAACCCGACGCTGGCGGAAATTCAGTATTGCTACGTCAATGGCCGCATGATGCGCGATCGTTTAATCAATCATGCGATTCGTCAGGCCTGCGAAGATAAGCTGGGGGCCGACCAGCAGCCGGCATTTGTGCTTTACCTGGAGATCGATCCGCACCAGGTGGATGTTAACGTCCACCCGGCGAAGCATGAAGTCCGTTTCCACCAGTCGCGTCTGGTGCATGATTTTATCTATCAGGGCGTATTGAGCGTGCTCCAGCAGCAGCTTAACGCCCCGCTGGCAGAAGAACACGAAGCTGAGCCGGTGCGCCCGACGGTCCCGGAAAACCGGGTGGCGGCGGGCGGCAACCACTTTGCCCAGCCGGCGGCGGCTCGTGAGCCCGCCGCACCACGCTATAGCAGCGAGGCGCCGGCGCGCTGCTTTTGCGTTCCACCGC
>OENY01000015.1_pt1 | contig 220080 bp, 157 predicted proteins | sample 1539391 | NCBI WGS metagenome assembly OENY01 (sample SAMN03777356, study PRJEB22549) | human gut metagenome | biome: gut; feature: infant; material: feces | host: Homo sapiens | collected 2013-11-24 | reverse complement strand
CCTGAGCCAGGATCAAACTCTCCAAGATATCTTGAAGCTATTTGAATAGCTCATTTGTTTTGTTGTCGCTACTATTAAGTAGCTTTGAATTATGGTTGGTTTTGACTGTGTCAAAACCCGCACTCTGGCATATGTTCAATCATTATGATTGATTACCTATCATTGTTCAGTTTTCAAAGATCTGCGCCCCTTCATATGGGGTACTTGAATATAATAACATTTCCATATACTGATGTCAACAAAATTTGGACAAATTTTACGACAAATTTCAGGAAAATTTTATCATTATTTTTGCACAATTTCACGGCCTAATTTTACAGATTTAAAACTTGAGTTATATTACTTTTTAGGCATGTCATATAGAAAGAATTTAAAATAAAAAGAAGCCGCAACAAGAATACATCTATTGCATTCTGTTGCGACTTCTTGTCTATATGACAGTGTGTTAATAGAATCCCTTATTTGTGTCTCAACACTGTATATAAAAACTTTTATATATAAGGTTATTGCAACTGTACATTCCTTATAACAAAAGCTATACATATAATGTGATTATATGTATTAGATGATTAGTTATCTGTCTGAATCGCTTCACGAAGGTTAATTTCGTGCATGTCTCTAACAGAAGGTTCTTCTGCAGACATATTTTTTACAGTTTGTTTTGTAGCAAACCAAACTGCTTCATTCATGTAATAACGCAATTCTTCATTAGATACATGTTCTTGATCTTGTGCCATGATATCAAGCATAGCATCTTCCAATGCTTGTGCTTCTTCATCAGTCAAAGGACCGCCAACGGCCTTTTGTTTTTGAAGCAATTCATTCATGCGATCAACCATGCTGCGCAATACATTGTAACCATAGCTATTTGTGTAACCTTGGTCCTTATCATATTTAGGGAATGTGTAATAGCTATACTCGTTTTTATTACGGTTTTCACCATTCCAGTTCAATGCAGTTTCTTGGCCATGTACATAACCTAAAGAATGTTTACGGAAATAATCAGCATAGTTATGCTTATCTTTAGAATGTAACCATTTAGCTTCTTCTTTAGTTAACGCTTGATGATTATTCTTTTTGCTTTCAGCTAAAGCAATGTGTTTTTCCGCATTTTCCCATGCTTTCACAAATTCATGGATACTTTGTACCGCCTGAGGGCTAGCCACAGGAACCAATACAACAGAACCTGTTGTAGGCACTTTAGCTGGATTTGGTAAAAGCAATGGATCATCAAATGTAGCAGATGCCGCATTAACATGGAATACGCCACTGCCAAATAATACTGCCGCTGTGAAAGCAAGCAAAGTGGATTTTTTCATTATATATTCCTCTTTTCTATCAACGAATTAAATCGGGTGGGAGGATCCCCTAAAGGGGAATCCTCAACCCGTAATGTTCAGTATGAACGTATTACAAACCTAGTCTTGCCATCATTGCAGCAATATTAGCTTTCATTTGTTCATTTTCAGCTTTCAAATCAGCTACTTCACCTTTTAATCCTTGATTTTCAGCTTTCATTGCAGCAAGTTCACGTTGCATTGCATATGTAGAACTGATAGGTCCTTTACGATAACGATCTGCAGTTTCTGCTTCGCCGTCTCTGTTACCTACTTTCCAAGTTACACCAGCATTTGCCATCATATGGCTATTGCTGCCTGCCCAAGCTACACCAGCATGTAACATCATGGATTCATTTTTATAATGAGCCACACCTAATGCCAATGCGGAGTCGCCACGGTAGTTACCGTAACCTGCCATGATTTGAGTAGGTTCGTAAGGGTCATAAGCCATAGGTTTCAATGCGGACAACGCGGAGGACATCGCACCAACTTGACGAACTTCGTTTACAACATTATTCATGCTGTTTGCAACACGATTAAGTTGGGAACCATTAACAGCATCAGTAGAAGTGGAGCTAATTTCGCCTGGAGCCACGTTAGTAATCTTATTACCGCCGTTGTTCAAACCAGAGCTTGTTAAGGATACGCTGCCACCACCATTATTCTTAATTGTGATACCGTTACCATTTGTCACAGTTGTATGACCGGAGTTATCCATAGTTGTAATGGAGTTGATACCAGTAATATCTTTTGCCAAACGAACATTCAAGCTGCCGTTGTTATCGGAAATAACACCGATATTGTTTGCAGTGGAAAGTTTGCTTTCATCAGTAACGCCACCTTTAACAGTCACTTTTTGACCTAGGTCACGATGGAATTCGCCTCTATCACCTGCAAAGTCTAAGCCAGCTTTCTTAAGGCCGTCAATACCTTTCTTCAAGTCACCGATGTTAGCACCATTTGTTAAGCTGCTGCTATTATCAGCAATATTGTTGATATCTTCGCCTTCGCCATAACCGCTTGCCATGTTAACAACTTTATTGCCACCATTGTTCAAGCCGTCCTTAGTCAATGTTACTGCACCAGTACCATCTTTAGGGGAACCTTGACCTGCTGGAGGAGTAGTAATTGCAACACCGTTGCTGCTAACAGTAGTAGTTACTTTAGTACTACCCATGCCAGATGTAACAACCACACCATCTGCAGTTGTGCTTGTTCTCTTAGTCTTTTTGTCAGTAGTTACAACACCGTTAACAGTCAACTCAGTGGACTGAGTTGGATTGTCTACAAGTACACCTTTAGCTGTTGTTTGAGTTGTATTATTTTGACTATCAGATACTTTCACATTATCTGCAGTAAGAGTAGTCTTATTACCAAATGTATCAGTGCTTGTAACACCTCTACCGTTTGTTAAAGTAGAGTGTTGTTGATCGTCTGTAGTTGTGGTTACACTGCGTAAGTTCAAGTCTTTTTTGATATCTACAGTGTATGTTTTAGACTTATCTGCATTAACTGTAGTTTCTACAGTTGTATTGCCACTATCGCCAGCTTTCACTGTTGTAGTTGCTGCCGCCATGCTGCTCTTCAACTGTTGAACATTAACTGCATCTGTATCATTTACACCAGCTGCCACGTTAGTAATCTTTTGATTATTTGCATTTAAGCCTTCGTTAGAAATGTATGTTTTACCGCCTACAGATACGCCTTTATCGTCAAGTACAACTTGTTTGTTTGGATCGGAACCAACTGTTACAGAGTCAAGACCTTTAAGGTTCTTAGCAAGTTTAACGTTCAAGTTACCGTTTTCATTAACTACGCCAATGTTACCATTTGAAAGTTTAGAAGCATCAGCTTCGCCACCTTTAAGTTCCAATGTTTGACCGAGGTCTTTATGGATAGCTTCACCGGAGTCGCCTTTGAAGTTCAAGCCTTTCTTAGTCAAGTCTTGAGTGTTCTTATCAATTTTGTTATCTACAACTTTCAATTGATCTTCTGTTGCAGCTTGACCGTTAGTGATCTTATTAGGATCCCAAGTTCTGTTAGTCAAATCGTTAACAGTACCAGAACCACCATTGATAGTTACCTTACCGGAGTTGATTGTACCGTTTGTACCATTGATAGTTACAGCATTAGCACCTTCGCCAGCTCTAATGATACCTGTTGTACCATCGAAATGAACTGATGTATTGCCGGAGCCCAATGTCACTGTGTCTTTCAAGTTTACAGTGTATGTTTTAGCTTTTGTAAGATCGTTGATTTCTTCTTCAACATGAATGTTCTTGCTACCTTTTACCTTAGTATCGGACGCAGCTTTTACTTCGTTCAATTGTTTAAGGTTAACAGCATCGCTATCTTCTGTACCAGCTTTAACATTTTTGATTTGTGTATTGTTTGCATTGAAGCCGTTGTTTGTAACAAATGTATTACCGCCAATTGTCAAACCATTATTATTAATAGTTGTTTGACCAGTTGTTACGCTGTTCAAGCCTGTTAAATCTTTTGCAAGTTTAACATTCAACTTACCGTTTTCGGATACAACACCGATATTGTTGTCAGACAATTTAGCTTTATCAGTAATGCCACCTACAACATCCAATGTTTGACCAAGGTCTTTATGAATTAAATCACCAGAGTCAGCTTGGAAGTTTAAGCCTTTCTTACCGTTGTCTGTAACTTTTTGATCCACAGATTTCAATTGATCTTCTGTTGCAGCTTGACCGTTAGTGATGTTATTAGGATCCCACGTTCTGTTAGTCAAGTTGTTTACAGTACCATTTGCACCGTTAACTAGAACTTTACCAGCATTGATGTTTCCTGTTACACCATCGATCGCTACTTTACCAGCATTAATTGTGCTGTTCATACCATTGATAGTCACTGCATTAGCACCGTTACCAGCTTTTACGATACCAGTTGTACCGTCGATATTAACAGCTGTGTCGCCGGAACCTAATGTTACAGTATCTTTCAATGCCACTGTATAAGTCTTAGCTTTTGTAGTAGGATCTTGAGTTTCATCAACATTGATGTTTTTGCTACCTTCTACTTTTGTATTAGATGCAGCTTTTACATCGTTCAATTGTTTAACATTTACAGCATCGTTGTCTTCTACGCCAGCTGTTACGTTTTTGATTTGCGTATTGTTAGCGTTGAAGCCATTATCTGTAACGAATTGTTTGTTGTTGATTGTCAAGCCATCGTTGTTGATAGTTGTTTGACCAGTTGTTACGCTGTTCAAGCCTGTTAAGTCTTTTGCAAGTTTAACATTCAACTTACCGTTTTCGGATACCACACCGATATTGCCGTCAGACAATTTAGCTTTATCAGAAATACCACCTACAACATCCAATGTTTGACCAAGGTTTTTATGAATGCTTGTTGCGTCATCACCTTTGAAGTTCAAGCCATTATTAGTGTTGTCTGTAACTTTTTGATCTACAGATTTCAATTGGTCTTCTGTTGCAGCTTGACCATTTGTGATGTTTGCAGGATCCCAAGTTCTGTTTGTCAAGTTGTTTACAGTACCGTTTGCACCGTTAACTAGAACTTTACCTGCATTGATGTTACCTGTTACGCCATTGATAGTTACTGCGTTAGCGCCGTCACCAGCTTTTACGATACCTTTTGTACCGTCGATGTTAACTGCTGTGTTACCGGAGCCCAATGTTACAGTGTCTTTCAATGCAACTGTATAAGTCTTAGCTTTTGTTACATTATCTACAGTTTCATCAACATTGATGTTTTTGCTACCTTCTACTTTTGTATTAGATGCAGCTTTTACATCGTTCAATTGTTTAACATTTACAGCATCGTTGTCTTCTACGCCAGCTGTTACGTTTTTGATTTGCGTATTGTTAGCGTTGAAGCCATTATCTGTAACGAATTGTTTGTTGTTGATTGTCAAGCCATCGTTGTTGATAGTTGTTTGACCAGTTGTTACGCTGTTCAAGCCTGTTAAGTCTTTTGCAAGTTTAACATTCAACTTACCGTTTTCGGATACAACACCGATGTTGTTGTCAGACAATTTAGATTTCTCAGTAATGCCACCTACAACATCCAATGTTTGACCAAGATCTTTATGGATTAATTCGCCAGAATCAGCTTGGAAGTTCAAGCCTTTCTTAGTCAAGTCATTGCCGTTGTCAGTGATTTTCTTATCAACAATTTTCAATTGGTCTTCTGTTGCAGCTTGACCACTTGTGAAGTTTTTGCCATCCCAAGTGATGTTTGTCAAGTTATTTACAGTACCAGCAGTACCGTTGACAGTCACTTTACCGGAGTTGATAGTGCCGTTTGTACCATTGATAGTTACAGCATTAGCACCGTCACCAGCTTTTATGATACCTGTAGTACCGTTGATGTTGATTGCATTATTGCCAGAACCTAAAGTTACATTATCTTTCAATGCTACTTTGTAAGTTTTAGCTTGTGTATTAGGATCTACTGTGGAGTTAACATTGATGTTTTCGCTACCTTCAACTGTAGTGTTAGATGCATTTTTAACTTCATTCAATTGATTCAAGTTAACTGCATCATTGCCATCAGTACCAGCTTTTACGTTTTTGATTTGTGTGTTATTAGCATCAAAACCGTTAGCTGTAACGAATTTATTACCACCAATTGTTAAACCTTCGTTATTAATTGTTGTAGCACCAGTTGTTACACTTGTTAAGCCAGTCAACTCTTTAGCAAGTTTAACATTCAACTTACCGTTTTCAGATACCACGCCGATGTTATTGTCAGACAATTTAGCTTTATCGGAAGTACCACCTACAACATCTAATGTTTCGCCAAGATCTTTATGAATGCTTGTAGCGTCATCGCCTTTGAAGTTCAAGCCCTTCTTAGTCAAGTTACTACCATTGTCAGTAATTTTCTTATCAACAACTTTCAATTGATCTTCTGTTGCAGCTTGACCGCTTGTGATATGGTCAGCATCCCAAGTGATATTTGTTAAGTTGTTTACAGTACCTTTAGCACCGTTAACAAGAACTTTACCGGAATTGATATTGCCTGTTACACCGTCAATCGCTACGTTACCAGCATTAATTGTGCTGTTTGTACCGTTGATAGTTACAGCATTATTGCCTTCGCCAGCTTTCACAATACCTTTTGTGCCGTCGATATTAACAGCTGTATTACCGGAACCCAATGTTACTGTATCTTGTAAACCAACTGTGTAAGTCTTAGCTTTAGTAAGTGGATCTTCAGAATCAGTTACATTGATGTTTTTGCCAGCTTTTACAACAGTTTTAGCTGCCGCTGCGTTGTTAGATACTTCTTTCAACTGTTTAAGGTTAACTGCATGGTTATCCTCTGTACCAGCTTTCACGTTTGTGATTTGAGTATCGTTAGCATTGAAGCCGTTGCTTGTAACAAATGTGTTACCACCGATTGTCAAACCATTGTTGTTAATAGTTGTAGCACCAGTTGTTACGCTGTTCAAGCCTGTCAAATCTTTAGCAAGTTTAACATTCAATACGCCGTTGTTATTAACTACGCCGATGTTATTTTCTGAAAGTTTAGATGCATCAGCTTGACCACCAGAGATTTTCAATGTTTGACCAAGGTCTTTATGAATTGCAGTGCCTGCATCGCCTTGGAAGTCCAAGCCTTTTTCTACGATTTCAGTTTTTGTAGTATCAATTTTATTGTCTACTACTTTCAATTGATCTTCTGTAGCAGCTTGACCATTAGTAATAGCTTTAGGGTTCCAAGTTCTGTTAGTTAATTCGTTAACAGTACCTGTAGTACCATTGATAGTTACTTTACCGGAGTTGATAGTACCATTTGTGCCATTGATAGTCACAGCATTATCGCCAGTGCCAGCTTTCACGATACCTGTTGTACCGTTAATATTTATAGCTGTGTTACCTGCACCTAATGTTACTTCATCTTTCAAGCCTACAGTATATGTTTTAGCTTTAGTTACATTGTCGATGCTTTCATCAACTTTAATGTTTTTACCTTCAGCTACCTTCGTGTTTGCTGCAGATGCGCTGTTGGATACTTCTTTCAATTGTGCCAAGTTTACTGCATCGCTATCGATTGTACCACGAGCAACGTTAGTAATCTTGTTACCACCATTATCCAAGCCAGTTTTAGTAAGGGATACAGATGCATTGTTTGTAGCACCGTTGCTGATAGTTACACCGTTGGAAGTAACTTTTGTATCGCCTACAGTTACGCTGTTCAAACCTTTAAGGTCTTTAGCCAAACGAACTTTCAAGTCGTTAGAGCCATCGGATACAACACCGATATTGTCTTCAGCAGTCAATTTGGATGCTTCTGTAATGCCACCTTTAACGTTTACTTGTTCGCCAAGTTTTTTATTGATTACATTACCGGAGTCAGCACCGAACTTCATGCCTTTATTGATCAATTCTTCTTTAGTCTTGAACAATTGGCTACCATTAATAGCATCTGTAGATGTAGCTGTTACAGCACCATCTTTTACATTTGTAATAGTAGTACCATTAGCACCTTCCAATGTTACCTTAGTTTTATCAACAACACCGTTATTGATGTCGTATTTAACAGCACGATCTGTCAATTTATCTACAGAAGTCTTGGATGCAATATTATTGATTGTAACTTGCTCTTTAACGCCTGCATGGTTTTTATCCTCTACAGTCAAGGATACTTCACCATTGTCGTTTACCTTGTAGGAACCGTCAGCGCTGGAGTTTCTTACAAGACGATAGTCAGTTGCACTGCTACCTTGTTGAGTAATTTGTTCACTAACTTTTTTCAACTGATCTTCAGTCGCTGCACGACCGGATACGATAGATGTGGAATCCCAGTTCTTATTGCTCAAGTTAGTTACATAATTACCAGTTTCACTTGCATGTTTCGTATTTTGAACAGTTTGAGCGCCCATTACAACAGCACCAGCAGTCACTCTGCCTGCAATACCATCAAGAACTACTTGATTGTTACCGCTACCCAATGTCACTTTGTTGTTCAAACGAAGATCATATTTAGCGCCTTCAGTGCTTGTAGCAGGAGTTGTTGTCAATTTAAGGTTATCATCGGAAACAGTTACTTTTGAATGTTTGCCTGCTTCGATTTTTACATCATGTAATTGGCTACCATTTACAGCATCTGTAGAAGTAGAGGATACTTCGCCAGCTTTCAAGTTAGTAATTGTTGTGCCACCTTGACCTTCCAAAGTAACCTTGTTTTTATTAACAGTTGCACCGTTAAGATCATATTTAACAGCACGTTCTGTCAATTTATCCAATTCAGTTTTGGATGCGATATTGTTGATTGTTACCGTATTAGCAGGGTTGTTAGGATGAGCTTCATCTTTAACTTTCAAATCAACTTTGTTGTTTTCTACAGAGTAAGAACCATCTGCAGAATTTGTATTATTGATCAAGCGGTAATCTGTTTTAGCCGCATTAGTAGTCTTGATTTCATCAGACACTTTTTTCAACTGATCTTCAGTTGCTGCACGACCAGATGTGATGGTAGGATTCTGAACATTCCATTCTTTATTGTCCAAACCAGTTACATAGTTTTTATTGTCGCTATGTTTACCTACACGAACAGAACCTGCAGTTACGCTGTTCAAACCTGTTAGGTCTTTTGCTAACTTAACATTAAGGTTTCCGTCTTTAGCTACAACACCGATGTTATTGTCAGATAAAGCACCTGTAGCGCCACCAGTAATACCTAAAGTATCACCAAGTTGTTTATTGATTTTAACATTGTTATCGCCTTGGAAGCTCAAGCCTTTAGCGATCTTGTTAGTGTTATTTGTGATATTAGTAGTATTGATATCTTGTTGCTCTTTAGAAGCAAGGTTCGTCAACTTAACTTGTTTAGGGTTGGAACCATCAGCATCAGCAACAGTCAATGTCATGCTACCATCAGCAGCTACTTTATATTCGCCATTGCTACCTGCTGCAGGGTTTGCAATCAAACGGTAGTCAGTTTTGGAAAGACCATTAGAGATTTTAGAGATATCAACATCGAATGTTTGATTGTCATTACGTGTCAATGTCAATCTCTTACCGTCATTGGATACTGTACCGGATGTAACATACGTATTTTTCAAACCTGTTACTTCAGCAGTCAAACCATTTGTACCGGTCATGTTAATCTTGCCGTTACCGTTTGCTTCATACGTTGCAGAACCACGTTGCAAGTATTTATCGTATTTTGCAGCAATACGAGAAATATCACCAATATTAGCCGCATTAGTTAATGTATCACCGCCAGATTGCACATTGGTAATTTGATAACCACCAGCATTGATACCGGTTTTGCTCATAGATACGCTACCAGTTGTAACGGAGTTGAAGTTTGCATTATCAACTGTTGCAACTGTAACATTGTCTCCGGCGCCTTCTAATTTAATATTTTTACCAGCGTTAAAGTTCACTGTACGGTTTGGAGCTTTTACGTCTTTAACCTTTTGGCCATTAACTTGAAGTTCCCAACCTTGGTTTACGGATTGAATTGCTTCATGAACAGTGTTTTTACCTGTATCACCAATATTAGTCATGGTGATAGTACCGTTTTGGTCAACCTTAGCATTACCGCCTAAGATATTTTTAGTGCTTTTAGCTACATTACCTACTGCATTAGCAACGCCATATAATTGGCTACCATTAATAGCATCTGTAGATTGTGCATTCACACGACCAGCTGCTACGTTAGTAATTGTACGTTTTGTAGAGTTATTACCTACGCTAACGGTAGAATCAGCAGTACCACCAGCATAGTTATATTGCAAACCGTTAATAGTTTCACTAGCAGTGCTTACAGGAGCAGCTGTTGCAGAATTAGCACCTAATGCAACGCCACGAACATTATTTACTGTTGCTTTGCTACCGAGAGCTAAGCCTTCGTTTTCTTGTACACTTGCTTCGCTACCGATTGCTACCGCATCAGTTACTTCTTTTTGAGCTTTAAGTTTAGTGATTAATTCAGGATTATCTTTGTAAACGCTACGATCACGTACACGTTCTAATGTACCAGCTTGAGCGCTTACGCCCAATGCGATGGAGCGGGAACCGGTTGCTTGTGCATCATCACCGATAGCCACAACATTTTTCTTGTCCCCATCTTGAGTACTTAACGCACTTGCTTCACGACCCATAGCAATAGAGCCGTAACCTTCGGAATGAGCATTGTTACCGATAGCTGTAGAACGTTCGCCTAATGCCCATGCCGCATTACCTGCAGCCACAGAGGAACCGCCCAATGCATAAGTATCATTACCCAATGCCACGCCGGAACCACCATGAGCACGCGCGGAGTTACCTACGGCAACGGAGTTATTTACTTTATATTGAGGGTCATTTTGAATACCGGATTCAGCATTGTTACCAATGGCAATGCCGTCCATTGCACGAGTTTTGGCATTGTTACCAAGAGCAACCCCGTTATCACGATAATGTGCTGCACCGTTACCGATAGCCACGCCTTGAATACCTTGAGATGTCGCATGATTACCGATGGCTACGCCTCTTACATAACCTTCACCTTTATAATTTGAACCTGATGCTACATACGCACTAGTACCCATAGCTACGCTATCTTCGGTATCTGATTTAGCACCTTGACCGATAGCAATAGAACGAGCTGCATTAGCTTGGGTATTAGTAGCTCCGTCATATGCTGTATACGGTGTGCCTTTATCATCATATTTAGGAGTTGGATTTGCAGAACCGATAGCAATAGATTGATCACCTGTTGCTAATGCGGAATGACCCATAGCCAAGCTGGCTTTACCTTGTGCAGATGCTGCTGTACCAATAGCCGCCGCATATTGTTCGCCTGCATAGGCTTGACGCATCATAGCCAAGGAGTTAAAACCCTTTGCCTTTGAAGCCGAACCGACAGCAATAGCACCGATTTGTTCAGATTGAGCATAATGGCCTAAACCGATACCCAACGCACGAGATTGTGAATAGTCACCGATAGAAATACCAGATACGGAGCCATCATTAGCACGTGCATTCGCATTGTTACCGATTTGGATGCCGAACACCTTATTATTGGTATATAAATATCCTCCTCCTGGATTCCCTGGTGTTTTGTAATCATACATCTGAATATAAGGAGAATTTTGACCAGGATATAAATACGTAAACCCGCCATCATTATGTCCTTCACCAGGAGCCAAAGAAAGGCCTCTGTTAGGTGCCGCATCAACACCCGAAATTAACCCACTACCGCAGGTCAAAACCATAGCCGCCAAGCCAACTTTTACCGAAGCTTTTGCGGAATTACTAACAAAGCTTTTGGAGCCACGAGTATGGCTTTTTGCAATTTCAGATACAACGACATATGCGCCTCGTACCTGACTCCAAATTACCCTATAAATACGATTCATTTAGTAGTACCTACCTTTCACACAGTTTTATAAGGGATTCTAAAACCAACACTAAAACACTAAAAATAATAAAATTTTCATCAAAAATTTAATTACTATACATATAAAATATCAGATTAGTTTATGAATGTAAATATATTTTTTTCATATTTCGCTCATTTATTTTTAGAACTTTAAACTTCTTTTAAAAATTGATTTTCTTACTCATTTAAATATATTTTCAATCATAAAAACCCTTACAAAAATGGGCCAAACAACACTTATAATCTAAAGCTAATGATTTTATAGTAAATTAATCACATTTATAATTTTCGATTAAAATTATATGTTCTGTATTATACACTATTATGAAAAGTTTGTGAAGTCAAACACAAAAAAAAGAACGAAAGTCCTTTCACAGTAGACTTTCGTTCTTTCATTTTATATACCATATAGGGTTAAAATCATCTAATTTTCATGGGTATTTTCTGGTACATCAACTCGCTTTTTATCACATGAATGTAAGATGAAACATATATGAATTACATGCCCAAACGACTCATAATAAGAGCCAATTGTCGCTTAGTTTCTTCGTTATCTTTCTGTAGACGAAGATTATCTTCTTTTAATGCCGCATAGTCTGCAGTTAATTTTTCATCCTGCGCTTTCATGCGTGCATTTTCAGCTTTCAAAGCAGTCATTTCATCCTGCATTACGTACATAGAGCTGATAGGACCGGCCTTGTAGCGCTCAGGAATAGCCTTCTTCTCATCAGAAGAACCGAATTTACGAGTTACACCAGCATTCACCATATTATGACGACTACCAACAGATACGCCTGCATGGAACATAGTGTCTTCCGATGTGTAGTGAGCAACACCTAAAGCTGCTGCAGTTTCGCCTCTGTAATTACCAATACCAGCCATCACTTGAGTTGGTTCTAACGGATCGTATTGAATCGGTTTCAACGCAGACATAGCTGCCGCATGAGCACCTACACGTTGCGTTTCGCCCGCTACGGAATTAATAGCATTAGCCATTCCCTCCGTAACTCCCTTCAATTGATTTACGTTAACCGCATCCGTGCCGTTTACACCAGGACCTACATTGCTAATTGTTTTACCACCGTTATTCAATCCATCTTTAGTAAGGCTTACAGTGTTACCGCTAGCAGGAGTAATGGTTATGCCACTGCCGTTCACAACCGTAGAGTTACCTGCGGCATCCTTAGTCGTTACTGACGTAAGACCTTTCAAATCTTTCGCCATACGAACTTTAAGATTAGTACCGTCAGATACGACGCCTAAATTATCTTCGGACGTCAACTTACTAGCATCAGTAATGCCACCGACTACGTTTACCTGTTCGTTAAGCTTTTTGTTAATCACATTACCGGAATCGCCACCGTATTTCATACCATCGTCTTTGGTTGCCACTTGATGTGTCTTGCCCTGTTCATCTTGGTACTTAATACGAGTAATAGCATTGCCTCCGAGATCAGAATCACCCTTATCAGCGGTAATATCCGCATTGCGACCATCTTTGCCAGTTAAACCGATGTGACCAACGCCGTCTTTGCCCGACATAGATACAGCATCTTTACCCTCTTTACCTGTAACAGCTACTTTGCCGTCTATACCATTCGCAGCATCTGGACCTGTAATGGAAACGCCATCTTGACCATTTTTGCCGACTTTCACCTTATCAGTATTGACCGTATCAGCAGTAACTGTTTTGGTAGTAATGCTATCGGTCTTAAGATTCTTAGCCATTTTAATAGTAACATTACCATTTTCGGCTACTGTTTTGATATTTTCGCCAGAATAATCGCTATCAGCCCCTTGACCTTCACCTTTGATGGTAACCTTTTGTCCTAGATCACGGTGGAAATCACCTGTATTACCGGCGAAATCCATGCCTTTTTTCGTAATGTCATCACCTAAGTTATTAATCTTATTATCCAAGGCTTTATGGGACTTCTGCAATTGATCTTCTGTAGCAGCACGACCGCTTGTGATATTGTTAGGATCCCAATCTTTGTTTTCCAAACCTGTCACATGACCGTCCTTGCCATCAACAGATACTTTTCCGGCAGCAATCTTACCATCTTTACCGTCGATAGTTACCTTGTCGCCGGCCTTAATCGTACCGTTTGTACCGTCGATTGCAACATTGCCGGACTTGATTGTACCCTTATCGCCATCGATTTCAACTTTATCGCCTGCTTTAATGGTGCCTTTGTTACCGTCGATTGTAATCTTATCACCGGCTTTGATAGTGCCTGTTGTGCCATCCATCGCAATTTGTTTCGTAGGATCAGTCCCCATTGTTACTTGGTCTTTGAGGCCCACTTTGTAATTTGTAGAACCATCCGCATTAGTGGTCTTATCTACTTGGACATTATTACCTGCCGTTACTGTTGTAGTAGCTGCTGCTGCCGCTTTATCCAATTGGGATTTATTAACCGCATCCTTAGGATTTGTACCGTCAGCTACGTTTGTAATCTTATTGCCAGCTGCATCAATACCATCTTTCGTCATAGATGGACCATTAGTAATCTTCACGCCGTCTTTTGTAATAGCAGTCAACGGATTGCCGTCCTTATCTTGAACGGTCATACCTTCACCATTAACAACGGTTTTACCGTTTACACCATTAGTGCCATTGTTGAAAGTTATGGAATCCAGACCTTTAAGATTTTTTGCCAAACGAACATTGAGCACATTATCTTTACTGATAACACCGATATTGTTTTTGGTCAACTCATCTTCACTTGTAACACCACCCTTAATGTCCAATTGTTCATTAAGTTTTTTCTTGATGGTAGTACCGGAATCACCACCGTATTTCATACCATCGTCTTTGGTTGCCACTTGATGAGTCTTACCGTTTTCATCTTGGTACTTAATACGAGTGATTACATTGCCGTCGAGATCGGAATCGCCCTTATCAGCAATAATATCCGCATTGCGCCCATTTTTTCCGGTTAAACCGATGTGGCCAATACCGTCTTTGCCGGACATGGACACCGCATCCTTGCCGTTTTTATCTGTAACAGCTACCTTACCATCAGCGCCATTCGCCGCATCTGGACCTGTAATGGATACGCCATCTTTACCGTCTTTGCCGACTTTCACGGATTCAGCCTTAAGATTTTTATTCATCTTCACATTGATAGTCGTGTTACCATCATTATCTTGGTTGATGAAAGTTTTAATGTTTTCACCGCTGTAATCAGCATCGTCAGCTTTGCCTTCACCTTGAACAGTGATAGTAGAGCCTAATTTATTGGTTTTTACACCGCCTACATTGGCATTGAATTTAAGCCCTGTATCAGTTTGACCTGCCAAAGCTTGTTTCAATTGATCCTCTGTTGCAGCACGACCGGATACGACTTTACCTACATCCCAAGTCTTATTATCAAGACCTGTTACATAATTACCAGTATTAGCAGGAGTTACGCCATCAGATTGTTTACCCATAGTTACAGTGCCGGCTTTCACAGTTTCCGCTGCAGTAACAGATGTAACATTAAGATCCTTTTTCAATTTAAGGCCGATCTTCGTATCGTCACCAGTTTGACTGATTTCTGTCGTAATATTGTCGTCGCCGTTTACCGTTACCTTAGAGCCTAATTTATTCGTTTTTTCGTTGTTATTATCCGCATTAAAACGAAGGCCTTTATTGGTGAGTTCAGTCTTAGCGTCACCAATATTTTTATTTAACTCAGTTTTAGTGTCATGCAATTGACTGCCGTTCACTGCATCTTTGGAGTTAGCCGCCACATCGCCATTAGCAACATTGGTAATCTTTTGATCGTTCGCATTGATGCCGTTTGAAGATACATAGTTCTTACCGCCTACGGTCAAACCTCCACTGTTGATGGTTGTACCGCCAGCTGTTACGCTGTCCAAACCAGTTAATGTCTTAGACAACTTCACGTTTAATGTGCCTGTGCCATCAGAAACAACGCCAATATTATTATCAGTTAAATCTGCAGCTACAGCTCCGCCTTTAATGGCAACAGTACCACCTAGCTTCTTATTAATAGTTGTGCCAGAATCACCGTCAAAGTTCAAGCCTTTATCCACTTCGGATTTAGATGCCACATCTTTAATCGTTACGGTTTTTGTTTGAGCCGGATGGTTCTTATCTTGGACTGTCAATGCTACGTCACCGTTGGCATCTACAGTGTAGTCACCATTGGAGCCTGCCGTAGGATTAGCTACGAGACTGAAATCAGTTGCATTAGCACCTTGCTTCTTAACTTCGTCACTAACTGTTTTCAACTGGTCTTCCGTTGCTGCACGACCGGATGAAATCGTAGGATTTTCAATGCTCCACGCCTTATTATCAAGACCGGTTACATAGTTGCCGTTATTCGCCGGATTTGCCCCATCAGCTTGTTTACCCATGGTTACGGTGCCGGCTTTCACAGTATCCGTAGCAACAATAGATTTAACATTGAGATCTTTCTTCAATTTAAGACCGATCTTAGTGTCATTACCGGTTTGAGTGATTTCCGTCGTAATGTTGTCATCGCCGTTTACCGTTACCTTGGAGCCTAGTTTATTCGTTTTTTCATCGTTATTATCCGCGTCAAAACGAAGGCCTTTATTGGTCAGTTCAGTCTTAGCATCATTAATATTATTGTTGAGTTCGGTTTTAGTGTCAGCGATATTTTTATTCAACTCGGTCTTAGTATCGCCAATGGTTTTATTTAATTCAGTCTTTGTATCAGTGATATTTTTGTTTAACTCAGTTTTGGCTTCATGTAATTGACCGCCGTTCACCGCGTCTTTGGAATTCGCGGCCACGTCGCCATTAGCGACATTGGTAATCTTTTGGTCGTTCGCATTGATGCCGTTTGGAGATACATAGGTCTTACCACCTACGGTCAAACCACCACTATTGATGGTTGTACCTCCAGCTGTTACGCTGTCCAAACCAGCCAATGTCTTAGCCAACTTCACGTTTAATGTGCCTGTGCCGTCAGATACAACGCCAATATTATTATCCGTTAAATCGGCAGCTGCAGCTCCGCCTTTAATAGCAACAGTACCACCTAGTTTCTTGTTGATAGTTGTACCAGAGTCACCGTCAAAGTTCAAGCCTTTATCCATTTCGGATTTAGACGCCACATCCTTAATTGTTACGGTTTTTGTTTGAACCGGATGGTTCTTATCCTGTACGGTCAATGCTACGTCACCGTTAGCATCTACAGTATAATCACCATTAGAGCCTGCCGTAGGATTCGCAACGAGACTGAAGTCCGTTGCATTATCGCCTTGAGTTTTAATAGCTTCAGTAACTGTCTTCAATTGATCTTCTGTTGCAGCACGTCCCTTGACAGCAGTCGGATTAGTTACGCTCCATGTCTTATTATCAAGACCTGTTACGTAATTCCCCGTATTAGCAGGGCTTGCACCATCGGATTGTTTACCCATAGTTACAGTGCCGGCTTTCACAGTTTCCGTAGCCGTAACAGATGTAACATTAAGATCTTTCTTCAATTTAAGACCAATCTTTGTATCATCGCCAGTTTGACTAATTTCTGTCGTAATATTGTCGTCGCCGTTTACTGTTACCTTAGAGCCTAGTTTATTCGTTTTTTCAGCGTTATTATCCGCATTAAAACGAAGGCCTTTATTGGTAAGTTCAGTTTTAGCGTCACCAATATTTTTATTCAACTCAGTCTTAGCATCGCTAATATTTTTATTTAACTCAGTTTTAGTGTCATGCAATTGACTGCCGTTCACCGCATCTTTGGAGTTAGCCGCCACATCGCCATTAGCAACATTGGTAATCTTTTGATCATTCGCATTGATGCCATTTGGAGATACATAATTCTTACCGCCTACGGTCAAACCACCACTATTGATGATTGTGCCACCAGCTGTTACGCTGTCCAAACCAGTTAATGTTTTAGCTAACTTCACGTTTAACGTACTGCCATCAGATACGACACCAATATTATTGTCCGTCAAGTTAGCAGCCGCTGCACCGCCCTTGATGCTAAGCTTATCACCCAACTGTTTGTTAATTACAGCGCCGCTATCTCCATCAAAGTTAAGACCTTTAGCAATAGTCGTATTGATTGTGGATATAGCATTTTTATTAGTCGTAATATCTTGCGTATTTTGAGCGATATTTTGCTTATTTTGTGCAATATCAGTCTTATTCTTACTGATGTCAGTTGTATTTTGAGTAATATCAGCCTTGTTCTTAGTTATATCTTGTTTATTCTTACCAATATCAGTCGTATTCTGAGCAATGTCAGTTGTGTTTTGAGCTATTTTATCCTTGTTCGTATTAACTTGCGTATTAACAGATTTCAACTGATCTTCCGTAGCAGCACGACCACTTACAGCTTGAGGATTATCCGCGTTCCAAGACTTATTATCGAGCCCTGTCACAAAGTTACCGTTTGCACCGCCAGCACCACCAGCTTGTTTGCCCATAGTCACAGTGCCAGCTTTCACAGTATCAGTAGCAGTAACAGTAGTAACATTAAGATTTTTCTTTAATTTAAGCCCGATCTTAGTATCATCACCGGTTTGACTGATTTCTGTCGTGATATTATCATCGCCATTTACCGTTACCTTGGAACCCAATTTATTGGTCTTAGCACCGCCTGTGTCCGCATCAAACTTGAGGCCTGTATTGATCACATCATTTTTCGCGGTCGAAATATTATTGTTTAGCTCGGTTTTTGCATTATCTATATTGCCGTTCAGTTCGGTTTTAACGTCATTAATATTTTTATTGAGTTCAGTTTTGGTATCACCGATATTTTTGTTTAATTCAGTTTTAGCATTATTAATATTGTTATTTAATTCGGTTTTAGCCACATGAAGTTGACCACCGTTAACTGCATCTTTGGAGTTAGCCGCCACTTCACCATCAGAAACATTAGTTATTTTCTTGTCATTCGCATTGATGCCATTCGGCGTTACATAAGCCTTACCACCTACGGTTAAGCCCCCATTATTGATGGTTGTACCACCCGCTGTCACACTGTCCAAACCAGTTAATGTTTTAGCTAACTTCACATTTAATGCACTACCATCAGATACGACACCGATATTATTGTCCGTCAAGTTCGCAGCCGCTGCACCTCCCTTAATGCTGAGTTTATCGCCCAACTGTTTGTTAATTACAGCGCCACTATCTCCATCAAAGTTAAGACCTTTAGCAATAGTTGTATTGATTGTAGAGATAGCATTTTTATTGGTCGCAATATCTTGTGTGTTCTGAGCTATTTTATCCTTATTTGTGTTAACTTGCGTATTAACAGTTTTTAACTGATCTTCCGTTGCAGCACGACCACTTACAGCTTGCGGATTATTTACATTCCAAGCTGTATTAGTAAGGCCTGTTACAGTCCCTGCAGTTCCATCCACATTTACAGGATGTGCCGTACCTACCGTAAGTTTATTACCCAATCCAACAGTGAATTCCTTACCACCATTTGCGTTGGTACCTTCTGTTACGGTTACATTCGCGTCTTTCCCTTTTACTGTAGTCGCCTTAGCAGTACCACCGATAGCATTTTGCAATTGACTGAAATTAACCGCATCATCAGGCGCTGTACCATTAGCAACACCAGTAATCTTTTGATTATTGGCATTGATACCTGTTGAAGACACATAGTTCTTGCCACCTACAGTCAAACCAGCACCATTGATAGTCGTACCACTTGCAGTCACACTGGTCAAACCCGTTAATGTTTTTGCTAGCTTCACATTTAATGTGTTGCCGTCGGATATGACACCAATATTATTATCTGTTAGCTTCGTAGCAGGGGCACCACCCTTAATAGTTAGTGTTTCACCTAATTGTTTCTTGAAAACTGCCCCGCTGTCACCACCAAAATTCAACCCCTTTTCAATTGTTGAATTGATTGAAGAAATAGCACTTTTATTTGTCGCAATATCTTGCTTGTTCGTTGCAACATCTTGTTTATTCTTATTGATATCAGCAGCATTCTTAGCAATATTAGCCTTGTTTGTATTAACTTGCGTATTAACAGTCTGCAACTGACTTTCCGTTGCGGCGCGACCGGTTACGGCTTGAGGATTATTAACGTCCCAGCTGTTATTAGTAAGTCCTGTTACATTGCCTATAGTGCCGTCCAGTGTTATAGGAAACCGTCCGCCTACGGAAATTTTCTCGCCTAAGCCAACAGTATATTCCTTACCACCATTTGCATTGGTACCTTCTGTTACGATTACATTTTTATCTTTTGCTTTCACAGTAGATGCCTTAGCAGTGCCGTTGATAGCATCTTGTAGTTGACCGTAATTAACCGCATCACTATATGATGTACCAGTAGCAACACCAGTAATTTTTTGATTATTAGCATTAATGCCTGTTGGTGTTACATAGTTTCTGCCACCAACAGTCAAACCGCCAGCATTAATAACCGTACCACTGGCTGTTACACTGTCCAATCCGTTCAAAGATTTTGCCAATTTCACATTTAATGTGCCATTACCATCTGATTGGACATTAATATTATAATCAGATACAGAACCTACGTAATCACCTTTTATTTTTACTGTTTCACCTAATTTTCTGTTGCTTACAGGCCCATTGTCACCGGCGAAGCTAATACCTTTATCAAGAGCGGTGTTAATAGTAGCAATATCTCGTTTATTCTTACTGATGCTCTGGCTATTGTTGCTAATATTATGTGCATTAGTATCAATCGATGATTTATTACTATTAACCTTATCATTAACCCGCTTTAACTGATCTTCCGTAGCAGCACGTCCTGTAACAGGTGCTGGATTATTTACATTCCATGATGTATTGGTAAGACCTGTGACCGTTCCTGTACCACTATCTATGGTTATAGGATGCGAGGCCGCCCCTTTCCCTACAGTAATCTTATAATTTAAGCCAACAGTATACTCCTTACCACCTTTCGCCGTTGAGTTTTCCCTTACCGTAATATTACCATCATCATTTGCTTTTACAATGGCTTCTTTAGCTGTACCGTTAATTGCCCGTTGCAACTGACCGTAGTTAACTGCGTCCTGACTACCTGTACCGTCTGCAACACCTCTAAGCTGTTGATTATTGGCATTAAGACCACCGGTTGACACATAGAGCTTACCGCCTACAGACACCCCTTTATTATCAATCGTAGCAGTTCCTGCTGTTACGCTATCCAAACCAGTTAATTTTTTAGCCAATTTCACATTTAGTGTGCCATTTCCGTCTGCTTGAACCCCAATATTGTTGTCAGCCAAAGCACCGCTAGCGCCACCTTTTATTCTTACTGTGTCACCTAATTTTACTTGGTTCTGAACAAAGTTATCCCCATAAAAAACAATCCTTTATCGATATTGTTTTTATTATATCTAATAGCATCGTGGATTGTGCTTTTACCTGTAAAACCGATATCGCTCATCGTTAATTTACCGGTATCAGGATCGAGCGCTGCATTACCGCCAAGGATATTTTTAGTAGTAGTGGCTAAATTGCCCAAGCTATTTGCTACGGCATATAGCTGACTACCATTAATAGCATCTGTAGACGAAGGATTCATACGCCCTGCTGCCACATTTGTAATCGTACGTTTTACTGTATCATTACCGATACTTACAGTAGAATCTGCCGTTCCTCCCGCTAAATTCTTATACCACAAGCCATTTACAAGCTGATTCGGTGTACTATGAGTATCCGCAGTCGCAGAATTAGTACCTAATGCAACTGAGCGATTATGATTTTTATTTACTGTCGTATTTCTACCGAGAGTAACGCTATCCTCTGCATAGCTAACTGCACGATTACCGATGGCAATGCTATTTTTCTGAACTGAGTCAGAATCTGTACCAATAGCTATAGAAGAATCCTCACGGGCATTACTTTCCCAGCCCATTGCAATGGAGTTGAGTCCTACTGCATAGGAGTTTACACCAAGAGCTCTGGACCCTTCGCCCTTAGCTTGTGCATTATTACCGATTGCAACGGCCCATTTACCTCTTGCCTGCGATCCGTTACCCATTGCAACGGCACCACCGGCAGCAGCTTTAGCATTATTACCAAATGCCATGGAGGATCCACCCCAAGCTCTGGCATTGGTACCAAATGCCTGATCATTATCGGCACCCACATAGTTACCGGCCTCATCGTATCCAGCCCAAGATGTATTACCAAGGGCAAAGCCATTTAAAGAAGCTACTTTTGTCAAATTACCGATAGCAACACCATTATTTACTTCAACGTTTGCATTTCTTCCGATGGCAACACCTTGTACATTACCAACACCAGCCCTATTTGCTCTTGTAACAGTAGCACCTGTACCCAATGCCACACTGTTATCTGCCAATGCTGTACTATTGTCACCTATCGCTACAGTACCATTTTTAGCTTGAGCGCCGGCCCCTTGCACAATAGTACTCCCATGCACAATCATTGGAGACATCATGGACATAAATAAAGCCGTAGCAATTACAGACCCTGACATCTTGGCAAATACCGTTGTCATTGTCGAGCGTTTCGACATATTTTTCGCTGTTTCAGCCACAACGACATAACACCCTTTTGTACGACTCCAGATTACTTTAAAAATTCGGTTCATCTCGTCTTACTCCTTGCATAAAACTATCAAATTATATGAATATAATAAAATATTTTATAACTATTTTAAAAAGTAAAAATACAGTTAATATATGGCTATTTACCGATGCATATCATATTAAACATATCATATTCTATGGTAAAAGTAAAAAATTTTTCACTCTACACTCACTTCCAAATCATAAATATTTATGAATATACAAAAACTCCGCCATATACCTTATGAATATGCTAAATGTACTAATTTTTTCGCATAAAATTAACTTCATGAAAAAATGTATTTCACCTTAGTAAACTATTATGATCTAATTATTACTTACCTATTTTAATTACATTACAAAATACCATGACATATATATGCTCAAATAGCCATTAAATCTATTTTTTGCATGCAAAAAGGCGCCAAAAGCATTTCGCTTTTGGCGCCTTTTATAAGCACTGCCATATCAATATGTTATTTCATATTATTTCAAGCCCGCTTGTTGCATCAATAATGCAATTTGTGCTCTCATTTCTTCATTGTCGCGTTGTACTTTTTCGTACTTAGCTTTCAAAGCAGTCATTTCATCTTGCATTACGTACATGGAGCTGATAGGGCCACCTTTGTAACGTTCAGGAACTGCTTTCTTCGCATCGGAAGTACCGAATTTACGAGTTACACCGGCATTTACCATGTTATGGTGGCTACCAACAGATACGCCTACATGGAACATTGTATCTTCTGCTGTGTAATGTGCAACGCCAAGAGCCGCCGCAGTTTCACCTCTGTAATTACCGATACCGGCCATCACTTGAGTTGGTTCCAATGGATCATATTGAATAGGTTTCAATGCAGACATAGCCGCCGCATGAGCGCCTACACGTTGTGTTTCGCCCGCTACGGAGTTAATAGCATTAGCTAACCCATCTGTAGCACCTTTCAATTGATTTACGTTAACTGCATCCGTGCCGTTTACACCAGGGCCTACATTGGTAATTGTATTACCGCCGTTATTGAGACCATCTTTAGTAAGACTTACAGCATTACCGCTAGCAGGTGTAATTGTTACACCGCCACCGTTCATAACTGTAGTGTTACCTGCAGCATCCTTAGTTGTTACTGTTTCAAGACCTTTCAAGTCTTTCGCCATACGAACCTTAAGGTTGCCAGTACCATCGGATACGACACCTAAATTGTCTTCTGTAGTCAACTTGCTAGCATCAGTAATGCCACCCACTACATTAACTTGTTCGTTAAGCTTTTTCTTGATTACGGAACCGCTATCGCCACCGTATTTCATACCATCATCTTTAGTTGCCACTTGGTGGGTCTTACCGTTTTCGTCTTGGTACTTAATACGAGTGATGTTGTTACCGTCTAAGTCTGGATCACCTTTATCAACGGTAATATCCGCATTACGGCCGTCTTTGCCAGTTAAACCGATATGACCAACACCGTCTTTGCCGGACATAGATACAGCATCTTTACCATCTTTGCCTGTGATACCTACTTTGCCGTCTGTACCGTCAGCACCGTTAGGGCCAGTAATGGATACCCCGTCCTTACCGTTTTTACCAACTTTTACCTTATCAGTAGTTAAGCTGTCAGTTTTAAGGTCTTTCGCCATCTTGATATTAACATTACCATCTTGGTCGGCTACTGTTTTAATATTTTCGCCGGAGTATTTATCGTCAGACTCTGTACCTTCACCTTTGATAGTAACCTTTTGGCCTAAATCACGGTGGAATTCACCTGTATTACCGGCGAAATTCATACCTTTTTTCGTGATTTCATCACCTAGGTTAGTAATCTTATTATCCAAGGCTTTGTGAGATTTTTGCAATTGGTCTTCTGTAGCAGCACGACCGCTTGTGATGTTGTTAGGATCCCAATCTTTGTTTTCCAAACCTGTCACATAACCGTCTTTGCCATCAACAGATACCTTGCCTGCTGCAATCTTACCATCTTTACCATCGATAGTTACCTTGTCGCCAGCTTTAATGGTACCGTTTTCACCGTCAATTGTTACATTGCCAGCTTTAATAGTACCTTTGTTGCCATCGATTGTAACTTTATCACCAGCCTTGATAGTGCCTGTAGTACCATCCAACGCGATTTGTTTCGTAGCATCAGAGCCTAATGTCACTTGATCTTTAAGACTTACTTCATAGTTCTTTGAACCATTCGCATTGGTGCTAGGTGTCACAGTAATATTATTACCTGCCGATACCGTTGTGGATGCAGCTGCTGTAGCTTTATCCAATTGAGATTTATTAACCGCATCGTTAGGGTCCGTACCGTCAGCTACATTTGTAATCTTGTTACCGCCATTATTTAGACCGTCTTTTGTAAGACTTACTGCATTGCCGCCAGCACGATTGATTGTCATACCATCACCATTGATAACAGTATTATTGCCACCGTTTGTGAAAGTAGCAGACGTCAAGCCTTTCAATTCTTTCGCCAAGCGCAATTTCAATGTATCGGAACCGTCAGAAACAACACCGATGTTATCTTCAGCAGCTAATTTGCTTTCATCGGAGATACCACCCTTAACATTCACTTTATTGTTAAGTTTCTTTTCAATCACCTTGCCTGTATCGCCGCCGTAGAGCATACCATCATCCATGGTTGCCACTTGATGTTCGCCGTTTTTGTCCTGGTAAACAATACGAGTGATACCATCAACACCGTCTACGCCTTTTGCACCTTTAACGCCTTTAGTATCATCATCGTAGCCATTCTTCACGGACATGTCGATACCGCTTGTACCGTTCACCCCATTTGTACCTGCAGGGCCTGTCAAGCCGATATGGCCTACGCCATCTTTACCGAACATAGATACAGCAGGTTTCCCGTCTTTACCAGTAACACCTACCTTACCGTCTAAGCCGTTCGGGCCTTCAGGGCCAGTGATAGTTACACCATCTTTATCACCTTTACCGACCTTCACAGTTTCAGCTTTAAGGTTCTTATTCATCTTCACATCGACAATTGTATTGCCATTTTGATCCTGTTTGATGAAAGTTTTAAGGTTTTCACCGCTGTAGTTATTATCAGCATCAGTACCTTCACCCTTAATAGTGATCTTGGAACCAAGTTTATTAGTCTGTACACCGCCACTATTAGCATCAAACTGCAAGCCTTTATTGATAACATCGTCCAATTTGGATTTGGAGGCAATGTCTTTCAATTTTACGGTTTCCTTTTTATCCGGATGATTTTTATCCTCTACAGTCAAATCAATGTTGCCATTATCATCCACCTTGTAAGCACCGTCAGCTTCAGCCGCATTTTTCGCCAAACGGAAGTCCGTAGCATTAGCGCCTTGTTTCTTAACTTCGTCGCTAACTGTTTTCAACTGATCTTCTGTTGCGGCGCGACCGGATACCATATTAGGATTTTGAATATCCCAATCTTTATTATCTAAGCCAGATACATAGTTGCCAGTATTGCCAGGGTTCGCACCATCTTCTTGTTTACCCATGGTTACAGTGCCAGCTTTCACAGTGTCGGATGCCGTTACAGATTGCAAGCCTGTTAAATTTTTAGCCAATTGCAATTGTAATTTTGCATTACCGTCAGCATCAACCGTCGCAGATGTAACACCGATATTATTTCCGGTTGCCAAATCAGATGCATTTGTCACACCACCTGTTATATTTACTAGCTTGTTAAGCTTAACATTAGATGTAGCACCCATGTCGCCTTTAAATTTAAGGCCGTCGTTCAAAGTAGCCACTTCTTCGTTCGTACCATCAGGTTTTTGGTATCTAATACGAGTTGTAGTCGTACCAGGAGCACCGTCTACACCAGGTTGACCGTCACGAGTAACAGAAATGTTAGTTGTTACACCGTCTTTACCATTAATACCGATTTTACCGTCTTTACCGTTTGCACCAGTAGCAGTAATCGTTTCTACATTGAGGTTTTTACCAAGTTTCACATCAATTGTACTGTCACCGTTACCGTCTTGAGAGATTTCCGTAATGATATTAGAGTTATCCCCTTTAACGGTTACTTTGGAGCCCAATTTATTTGTTTTTACGCCGCCATTGTTAGCATCAAATTTCAAGCCTTTATTAGTTAATGCATCTTCGCTATCTTTGATTTTATCTTTCAAGTAATCCACATTAACCGCTTCGCTACCATCGTTACCTGTCGCATACGCCACATTTGTTACATGAGTACCACCAGTTTTATTAGCATAAGTAGGACCTTCATAAGTTACTTTTGTCTTATCAACGTCACCATTATTGTCCAAATTATACTTAACAGCGCGATCGTTTAATTTATCAAGGCTAGATTTAGATGCGACATCCTTAATCTTAACTGTTTCTTTACTACCTGCATGGTTTTTATCCTCAACAGTTAAGTCAACATCACCGTTAGAGTCAACCGTATAGGCGCCGTCTGCAACTGCCGGATTTGCAACTAAACGATAGTCCGTAGACGCAGCACCTTGGCTTTTAATTACATCGCTGATTTTCTTCAATTGATCTTCTGTAGCAGCACGACCGCTTACAGGGTTAGACTTATTAACATCCCAGTCCTTATTTTCAAGGCCTGTCACATAATTTTTAGTATCAGCGTGTTTACCCATTGTTACGCCGCCTGCTTTTACAGTATCTGTAGCAGTAACAGTAGTAACATTAAGATCTTTTTTCAATTTAACGCCGATTGTAGTATCATCACCAGTTTGCGTAATTTTAGTAGTGATATTGTCATCACCATTGACTGTTACTTTAGAACCAAGTTTGTTTGTTTTTTCATCGTTATTATCAGCGTTAAAACGAAGACCTTTGTTGATAAGTTCAGTTTTGGCATTATTGATATTAGTAGTTAATTCGTTTTTGGCATCGTGCAATTGACCGCCGTTTACAGCGTCCTTACTGCCTGCGCCTACAGTTCCATCAGCAACATTGGTAATCTTTTGATTATTCGCATTGAGACCTGTTGGAGATACATATGTTTTACCGCCTACAGTCAAACCGTTGCTATCAATCTTAGTATTACCTGCTGTCACGCTGTCCAAACCTGTCAATGTTTTAGCTAATTTCACATTTAATGTGCCATTGCCGTCAGATACAACACCGATATTACCATCGGACAGTGTGCCTGTAGCACCGCCTTTAACAGTTACAGTGTCGCCTAATTGTCTGTTGCTTACATTACCAGTATCGCCAGCAAAGTTCAATCCTTTATTAATTTTTGTATTAATACTGGAGATGTCTTGCTTGTTTTGAGCAATATTGCCAGCATTATTTGTGATATTTTGCTTATTATCAGCGATATCTTGTTTATTCTTGTCGATTTGAGTCTTATTAGTATTAACTTTTTCGTTTACCGCTTTTAACTGATCTTCAGTAGCACCGCGACCGGATACAGCCACAGGATTATCTACATTCCAATCTGTATTTGTAAGGCCTGTTACATGACCAGCATCACCGTCTACAGTTACAGGATGTGCTGTACCTACAGTAATTTTATTACCTAAACCAACAGTATATTCCTTACCGCCTGCTGCGTTTGTACTTTCTGTTACAGTTACATTCGCATCCTTTGCTTTTACAGTGGATGCTTTAGCTGTACCGCCGATAGCAGCTTGTAATTGACTATAGTTTACTGCATCATTAGGGTCGCTACCATTAGCAACATTAGTAATCTTTTGATTATTCGCATTGAGACCTGTTGGAGATACATATGTTTTACCACCTACAGTCAAACCACCATTATCAATCTTAGTATTACCAGCTGTAACGCTATCTAAACCTGTCAATGTTTTAGCTAATTTAACATTCAATGTACCATTACCGTCGGATTCAACACCGATATTACCGTCGGATAATGTGCCTGTAGCACCGCCTTTAACAGTTACAGTGTCGCCTAATTGTCTATTGCTTACAGTACCTGTATCACCAGCAAAGTTCAAGCCTTTATTAATTTTTGTATTAATATTGGAGATATCTTGCTTATTTTTAGCGATATCAGTTTTGTTATTCGCAATATCGCCAGCATTTTTCGTGATATTTTGCTTGTTAGTATTGATATCACTAGTATTTTTATCAATGGCAGTTTTATTGGTATTAACTTTATCGTTTACCTTTTTCAATTGATCTTCTGTAGCCGCGCGGCCAGATACAGCCACAGGATTATCTACATTCCAATCTTTATTTTGAAGGCCTGTTACAAAACCTGTAGTACCGTCAATCGTTACAGGTTTTGCTGTACCTACTTTAATAGTATTACCCAAAGTCATGTTGATAGTTGTATCACCATTGGCTTGTGTAATTGCGGCATTGATATTGCTGCCGTCACCTTTGATGGTAACTTTAGAACCTAATAGGTTGTTTTTCGCACCACCTGTATTAGCATCGAAGTTAAGGCCTTTATCTATAGTGTCTTTATTGAATTTAATAGCATCATGAATCGTGCCTTTACCGGTATTGCCGATATTGCTCATCGATAAGTTACCAGTATCAGGGTCAAGGGCTGCATTGCCACCCAAAAGACCTTTTGTAGTGTTTGCTAAGTTACCCAAGGTATTTGCAACACCATATAATTGGCTACCGTTGATTGCATCAGTAGATTGTGCATTCACACGACCTGCAGCTACATTTGTAATGGTACGTTTTACTGTATCACTACCCACGCTAACTGTAGAGTCAGCACTACCACCGGCATAGTTTTTATACCATAAACCGTTTACCAATTGATTTGCTGTGCTTACTGTAGCATCAGTCTTGGAATTAGCACCTAATGCAACAGAACGTTCATGTGCTGCATTAGCAGAAACACCTAATGCCATAGAGTTTGTCTTCTCAGCTTTACTACTTAAACCTAATGCTACAGCACCTACCGCACCATCAGAAGTAGAAGATTGCACACCTATTGCTAGAGAATTACCACCAGATGCAACAGAACCATCACCAGCTGCAACATCAGCGTAGCCATTTGTCGTACTACCCCAGCCAAGTGCAGTGGAGTGAGAACTATTAGCTGTAGCATTCGTACCCAATGCAGCAGACCCCTGTTTAAAAGCCTTAGAACCATTACCAATAGCTACTGCCCAATCACCTCTAGATTGAGAACCATTACCCATAGAAATGGCACCGCCACCACCGGCTTTTGCATCATTACCTAACGCCATGGAGGAACCACCCCAAGCACGAGCATTAGAACCGAAAGCTTGGTCATTATCTTTACCTACAACAGTTCCATTCTCATCGATACCTGCCCACGCTTCGTTACCAAGTGCAAAACCATTAGTGGAACGAACGCGAGTACTATTACCGATAGCAACCGTATTATTCCCGCTCGTATATGAACTACGGCCGATAGCTACAGCTTGTGCCCCATCAGCACTAGTGCCGGAACCAATAGCAATTGCATTTACAACCGTAGTTGTAGCACTTTGACCGATAGCAATGCCACCAGTTCTTTGATTTGCCGGAACACTTTTCCCTTTATTATCATCAACAGTTACAGTCGCACCACGACCAATAGCGATACCAGCCAAAGTTCTACCCTCGTCCGTATCTCCTCTACCTACAGATGCACCAGTACCTACTGAAATACTATAATCACCCTTAGATGCTGTATTATCACCAATTGCGATACCACCGTCGTTTTCAGCTGTCGCTCCGACACCATTTTTAATCGGTGCCCCCAAGGCATCCGTAGGCATCATAACGCCTGTCAACATAACGGCAACTGCTGTAGCACCTACCATTTTAGAGAATACAACCGACAAAGAGGAACGTTTCGTCATGTTCTTTGCTGTTTCTGCCACAACAACATAGCAGCTCTTTGTGCGATTCCAAATCACTTTAAATACTCGATTCATTAATCTTTCTCCTATAAAACTTATAAAACCTACTAACCAACTATCTACATATTTAATGAAATAACAATGATGTATCGATGATGTATTAAGAATTCATCGACATTCTTGAATGTGTATATCTAAAATACCACATATTACGGGAAAAGTAAACTTTTTTTCATTTTATTTTCATAAAACTTTTGTGTTTAAATTATTAATAATTTCGATAAAATTAAATATACTGAATATTCTGCATAAATGCTGTATTTTTTAACTATTATTCACCAACTTTCATAAATAATACTAATATGCTCCATAATTATGTACTAATATCACACCATATGTAACCAATTTATTTTCTCTTCATTATCCTGTTTTATGATAGACCATATAATAGAATGATATCTTTTCATAAACAGATATCGTACAGTGTTTCTGCCATTTTGACTCAATGTACGTACACAATTACTACATACCTACTTAAGCCAATTAACTATTGCACAATCAATAAAGGTAACATTTTATTATATAGTAAAAGGAATGACAGGTGAAATTCAAATCGCCGTCATTCCTTTTTTTATTCTAAGGCACTCTAAAGGCGTATTGGCGGGCTTTATAGGCTTTATAGAAATAGAGCATATGTGTATAAAAACAATTTATATGATTACTCCATGTGTTTTTTAATTTTTATTGTTATACTGAAAGCAGAAAGGAGGAAGAAATCTATGTCAGAACTCAATATCTTACAACAAAATATAGATAAACCAAATACGGTTACAGAAGAAGATATCGTAGTTACACGAGATAATCAAACTTTCACAATCAAAGGTCGCTTTAATGGGGAAGAAGGCGTATTCACATATGATGCGGACGTTCAACCTAACGATCAGTTACAATTTCTGCATCACAATTTTACGGCCATCGTAAAAAAAATTACATATAAGGTGATTCAAGGTCAGCGAATCACCTTGATTGCAAAATTATATGCATAAAAATATCGGGGTATTGTTAATACAAACAACACCCCGATATTTTTTATCGGTCATACAATTATAAGAAATACAATACAACACAACAACACTTAATTCTTATAATTAAATCATCTAAAATTATTGAATTGTCGGTGCATTAATCGCTTTGCGAAGGTCCACTGTGTGAAGTTCGTCCATTGCAGGAGCCGCTTTTTCATCCACAGGTTTCACGCGATTATTGCCGTCTTTCATAGCTTCGTTCAAGCTGAAGATCACCATTTCATTCATGTAGAAACGCAATTCATCATCATGTACATTGGCTGTATTACGATCCAAGATATCGATGATTTGTTGCGCATAGTCCAATTTAGCATCTTCAGATACAGTCGCATGTTCTGTAAAGAACTGTTTGTAATCGTTGTACAAACGATCTAATGCCAAACGCCCATAGCTATCGTTTTTATAACGATGGCTTACGATGTACCAGCTGCGACGAACATTCATGTAGTACAACACATTGTTGCGGTAACGCTCTTGACCAGTCATAACGCGGGAATCATCCATGATGCGCTTGCCCTTTTGGTCCAATTGGAATTGTGTGAAAGCATTCACTACGTCGCGAACTTCTTCGCTAGGCACAGGAACAGCCACTTCCGCTTCAATTACGTTTAATGGTTCAGCCGGTTGTTCTGGCATCATCAATCGATCTTGAGCCGCATCCGCTTGACCTACCGCGCATACACAAGCAAGTGCCAATACAGGCATAAATGTTTTGAATTTCATAAATCCTCCTAATGACGAGCCGCCCCCCGAAGGGCGGCTTTCATATTCCTTACATGATTCTTACATGACTAGAGTATACTAAATAACCCATTTAATCAAGTCAATTTTACTTTGTAAGCCCTGCTTGTTGCATCAACAATGCAATTTGAGCCTTCATTTGTTCATTATCTTCCTTTACAGAGGATAATTCATCAATACGTTGTTGCATACGTGCGTTATCATCCTTAACAGCAGACAATTCATGGAGGCTTTCTTGCATACGTGCATTTTCAGCTTTCAACGCTGTTACCTCATCTTGCAACACATAAATGGAGCTGATTGGGCCACCCTTATAACGTTCAGGAACTGCTTTCTTCGCATCGGAAGTACCGAATTTACGAGTTACACCGGCATTTACCATGTTATGGTGGCTACCAACAGATACGCCTACATGGAACATTGTATCTTCTGCTGTGTAATGTGCAACGCCAAGAGCCGCCGCAGTTTCACCTCTGTAATTACCGATACCGGCCATCACTTGAGTTGGTTCCAATGGATCATATTGAATAGGTTTCAATGCAGACATAGCCGCCGCATGAGCGCCTACACGTTGTGTTTCGCCCGCTACGGAGTTAATAGCATTAGCTAACCCATCTGTAGCACCTTTCAATTGATTTACGTTAACTGCATCCGTGCCGTTTACACCAGGGCCTACATTGGTAATTGTATTACCGCCGTTATTGAGACCATCTTTAGTAAGACTTACAGCATTACCGCTAGCAGGTGTAATTGTTACACCGCCACCGTTCATAACTGTAGTGTTACCTGCAGCATCCTTAGTTGTTACTGTTTCAAGACCTTTCAAGTCTTTCGCCATACGAACCTTAAGGTTGCCAGTACCATCGGATACGACACCTAAATTGTCTTCTGTAGTCAACTTGCTAGCATCAGTAATGCCACCCACTACATTAACTTGTTCGTTAAGCTTTTTCTTGATTACGGAACCGCTATCGCCACCGTATTTCATACCATCATCTTTAGTTGCCACTTGGTGGGTCTTACCGTTTTCGTCTTGGTACTTAATACGAGTGATGTTGTTACCGTCTAAGTCTGGATCACCTTTATCAACGGTAATATCCGCATTACGGCCGTCTTTGCCAGTTAAACCGATATGACCAACACCGTCTTTGCCGAACATAGATACAGCATCTTTACCGTCTTTGCCTGTGATACCTACCTTGCCGTCTGTACCGTCAGCACCGTTAGGACCAGTAATGGATACGCCGTCCTTACCGTTTTTACCAACTTTTACCTTATCAGTAGTTACGCTGTCAGCTTTGAGGTCTTTATCCATCATAACCTCTATATTACCGTCCGCATTAATTTTTGTTTTAATATTTTCGGAAGAGTAATTAGTATCAGCTTTGTCGCCTGTACCCACAACAGATACAGTTTCACCTAAGTTTTTATGAACTGGATTACCACTATTAGCACCAAAGTTCAAACCTTTTTTCGTGATTTCATCACTTAGGTTGTTAATCTTATTATCTAAAGATTTGTGAGATTTTTGCAATTGGTCTTCTGTAGCAGCACGACCGCTTGTGATGTTGTTAGGATCCCAATCTTTGTTTTCCAAACCTGTCACATAACCGTCTTTGCCATCAACAGATACCTTGCCTGCTGCAATCTTACCATCTTTACCATCGATAGTTACCTTGTCGCCAGCTTTAATGGTACCGTTTTCACCGTCAATTGTTACGTTGCCAGCTTTAATAGTACCTTTATTGCCATCGATTGTAACTTTATCACCAGCCTTGATTGTGCCTGTAGTACCGTCCAACGCAATTTGTTTTGTAGCATCAGAGCCCAATGTTATTGTATCTTTTAGTTTCACTTCGTAATTTGTACCACTACCCGCCTTACTTGATGAAACTACTTCAATATTATTACTGCCGCTTACAGTTGTCTTTGCACCAGATATAGCACTATCTAATTGATTTTTATTAACTGCATCTGTGCCGTTCACACCAGGTCCTACATTGGTAATCGTATTACCGCCGTTGTTTAAACCATCTTTTGTGAGGCTTACCTTATTACCACCAGCAGGATTAATTGTCATACCATCACCGTTGATAACAGTATTATTACCACCGTTTGTGAAAGTTGTGGATGTTAATCCTTGTAATTCTTTGGCCAATTTTACATTTAATGTACCATTACCGTCAGATACAACGCCAATATTATTGTCAGATAACTTAGCTGCATCAGCACCACCTTTGATAGTTACGGTATCACCTAATTTTCTGTTGCTTACAGCACCAGTATCACCAGCGAAATTCAAACCCTTATCAAGAGTCTTATTAATATTCACGATATCCCCGGCATTTTTCGCAATGTTTTGTTTATTATCGGCGATGTCCTGCTTGTTTTTATTGATATCATTCTTATTATTAGCGATATCTCCGGCATTTTTATCAATAGCGGACTTATTCGTGTTAACTTTATCGTTAACCTTCTTCAATTGATCTTCAGTAGCGCCACGACCAAATACAGCTACAGGATGATCTACATCCCAGTCCGTATTGGTAAGACCTGTTACATGACCTGTAGTGCCGTCCACAGTTACAGGATGTGCCGCTGTCGTACCGCCTACAGTAATCTTATCACCTAAGCCAACAGTATATTCCTTACCGCCTGCTGCATTTGTACCTTCTGTTACGGTTACATTCGTATCCTTTGCTTTTACACTAGATGCCTTCGCAGTACCGCCGATAGCCTTTTGTAATTGGCTGTAGTTAACCGCATCATTAGGATTGCTACCGTCCGCCACGTTGGTAATCTTTTGATTGTTCGCATTGATACCGTTTGGCGTTACATAAGTCTTACCGTCTACAGTTAAGCCACCATTATTGATCGTTGTATTTCCGGCTGTAACACTGTCCAAACCTGTCAATGTTTTAGCTAGTTTCACATTCAACGTATCCGATCCATTAGATACAACACCAATATTGTTATCAGACAATTTTGTCGGATCAGTCACACCACCGATAATATTCGTCTGTTCACCAAGTTTACGAGTAAATTGATTAGCTGTAGCCGATGCAGCTTTCACATCACCGGCATATGCCACACCCTTATCCATCTCTGAAGTAACAGCATGCAATTGACTACCATTGATAGCATCCGTAGAAGTAGCGGAAATACGACCTGCTGCTACATTAGTAACGGTCCGTTCCATGCCTGCCTTGCCTACACTTACGGTAGATGCTGGGTTAATACCTGCAAAGTTATGTACAGTCCCGTTAATAGTTGCAGAAGGGGTCGCCACAGCTGCTGCTGTTTCAGAACCTGTACCCAATGCTACAGCACTTTCATTATCTACCTTTGTATTATTACCGAGAGCCACAGCATTTTTCGCTGTTACGGAAGCATTGTTCCCGAGAACCATAGCTCCATCAGCGGAAACATTGGAATTACTACCTACTGCATAAGAACTATCGGCTGTAATACTATTCTTATAGCCGAATGCACCAGACATATTACCCTTAACAGTACCGGCAGTAACAGTTGTAATTTTATCCTGGTCAGCACCTGCACCACTACCGTTTGCTTCCGTCGTGGTCACAACAGTAGCGGAACCGATAGTATTTCCTGCACCAATAGCATACGCCTGATTGCCGTAAATCGTATTCTTAGAACCAACAGCAGCAGACTCTTTCCCGGATTTAGAACCGTCTTTCATATCTAAACCGACCTGGTTCGTATCACCGATAGAGGATGAACGATCACCATAAGCACCAACCTGTGTACCAAGAGCAAGAGAATTTATTCCCCAGCTACGTGCCATGATGCCGATACCTGTGCTGGCTACGCCTTTAGTCAAAGAGTTGATACCAATTGCTGTAGAGCCTGTACCATAGGCTTCACTCAATGTACCGATAGCCGTAGTTGCATCGCCGATAGCTGCTGTATTTGCATATTTACCTTTTACATTAATAGATGCCGAACCAAGAGTGCCCGCGAATTTATCTTCAATTTCCTTGTTAAAGCTCTTTTTAATACCGTTTCCTACAGCCAATTGAGGCACAGCTGTTTCCAATTCAGTACGAGCCATATCGATATCATCACCACCGATGGCAACAGATGAATTACCGATAGCTCTTGTATCTGCACCCAATGCAAGAGACTGTGTACCATAAGTTTTTGCAGTGCTACCAATAGCTACACCTTGAGCATATTTAGGATTAACAGTGCCACCAGCGTTCTTAATTTTTACATTTGTTTCCGCAGATGCACCGATAGCTACATCACCACGAGCACCGTAAGAAGCGGCATCCGCCCCCATAACAACAGCGCCAGATCCAGGATTTCCATGTTCCGTAGAAACAATACTCTTTGCGGAACGACCGATAACAACATCCCCATTTTCCAACGCTTGTGCACCATGACCGATAGCCACCGTACTTGTCGGAATATTTGTTCCTACAGTACTTTCACCGGTTGCCTTTGCACCTGTACCGATAGCAATAGAATTAGTACCTGTTGACTTTGCTGTTTCACCTATAGCAATGGAGGACGCTCCAGTGGCTTCACTATCCCAGCCCATAGCAGCTGCATTAGTTGCATCAGCTGTAGAGTTAGCACCAATAGCACGGGCACCTTGTGCTAATGCTTTTGCACCATTACCGATGGCTACGCCCCACTCACCGCGAGATTGAGAGCCGTTACCCATAGCAACAGCACCACCTTTAGACGCCTTTGCATTATTACCAAACGCCATGGATGAACCACCATAAGCACGCGCATTGGAACCGAAAGCCTGATCATTATCAAGGCCTATCAATTGATTAGCTTCATCAAATCCGGCACGTGCATTATTACCAAGGGCAAAGCCGTTCGTGGATTGTACGCGTGCTTCATTACCGATAGCTACGCCGTTATTAGCAATTGTGCGCGCATTACGACCAATAGCTACAGCTTGCGCACCTTGACCGATAGTGCTTGTACCAATAGCAATTGTATTGATATCCTTAGTTGTCGCATCATGACCGATGGCAATACCACCGCTCTTATCTGTAATACCTGGTGTTGCTGTAGCAGGGTTAACACTTACTGTAGCACCATGACCGATAGCGATACCGTTTTGGCTTTCAGATTCGGATGGATCATTTTTACCAACAGTAGCGTCTGTACCCATAGCCACACTATAGTCACCGCGAGCATTTGTTCTTTCACCTACAGCAATACCGCCGTCATTTTCTGCTGTCGCACCAGTACCTCTTGTAATAGGTGCCCCCAACGCATCCGTAGGCATCATAACGCCTGTCAACATAATGGCAACTGCTGTAGTACCTACCATTTTAGAGAATACAACCGACAAAGAGGAACGTTTCGTCATGTTCTTTGCTGTTTCTGCCACAACAACATAACAGCCCTTTGTGCGATTCCAAATCACTTTAAATACTCGATTCATTAATCTTTCTCCTTTAAAGCAAACTAACTATATCCACTTACATAAAAATCTTAGAAATAAATCGATAATCAATGAGAATATATCGATATTTTTAAAAATATATTACTAAAATACCACATATTTCTGAAAAAGTAAAATTTTTTTCATTTTATTTTCATGAAATTATACGTTTAGATTATTTCGATATATAAAAAAATATCGAGGTACTACCCACTCGGACAGTCCTCGATATTCTTATTCATTCTATTAAATTATTTTATTGAATTGTAGGTGCATTAATCGCTTTGCGAAGGTCTACTGTTGGAAGTTCATCCACCGTAGGACCCATTTTTTCATCTACAGGTTTTACGCGATTATTACCGTCCTTCATGGCTTCGTTCAAGCTGAAGATTACCATTTCATTCATATAGAAACGCAATTCATCATCATGTACATTGGCCGTATTGCGATCCAAGATATCGATGATTTGTTGCGCATAGTCCAATTTAGCGTCTTCAGATACAGTCGCATTCTCTGTGAAGAACTGTTTGTAATCGTTGTACAAACGATCTAATGCCAAACGCCCATAGCTATCGTTTTTATAACGATGACTCACGATGTACCAACTACGACGAACGTTCATATAGTACAATACATTGTTACGGTAACGCTCTTGACCGGTCATAACGCGGGAATCATCCATGATACGTTTGCCCTTTTGGTCCAATTGGAATTGTGTGAAAGCGTTAACAACGTCACGAACTTCTTCGCTAGGCACGGAAAGTGCCACTTCTGTTTCAAGCACATTCAATGGTTCAGCTGGTTGTTCTGGCATCATCAATCGATCTTGAGCCGCATCCGCTTGACCTACCGCACATACACAAGCAAGTGCCAATACAGGCATAAATTTTTTGAATTTCATAAATCCTCCTAATGATGAGCCGCCTCCCAAAGGGCGGCTTTCATATTCCTTACATGACTAGACTAAGAATTCTCCCTTATTTAGAAAGCCCCACTTGTTGCATAAGTAATGCGATTTGAGCTTTCATTTCTTCATTATCTCGTTGTACTTGATCGTATTTAGCAGTTAACTCTAAGTCATGTTGTTTCATGCGTTCATTTTCAGCTTTTAACGCAGTCACTTCATCTTGCAATACATATGCAGAACTGATAGGACCTGCTTTATAGCGTGCTGGAATAGCTTTCTTAGCATCGGATGTACCAAATTTGTAGGATACGCCCGCATTAATCATGTTGTCATGACCGCCGAGAGATACGCCCATATGGAACATTGTAGATTCATTAGTATAGTGCGCTACGCCTACAGCAGCAGCTGTGCTGCCTTTGTAGTGGCCTACAGCAGCCAATACTTGAGTTGGTTCCAATGGATCATATTGTAAAGGTTTGAGGCCGGAAATAGCTGCACTAGTAGCACCTACATCAGCGATTTTACCATCCACACTACGCATAGCATTGCTCAATTGATTTACGTTAACCGCATCAGTGCCATCTACACCAGGGCCTACATTAGTAATTCTATTACCGCCGTTGTTAAGGCCGTCTTTAGTAAGGCTTACTGCATTACCTTGAGCAGGTGTAATTGTCACACCGCCACCGTTCATAACAGTCGTATTACCAGCAGCATCTGTAGTAGTTACGGACTCAAGACCTTTCAAGTCTTTCGCCAACTTGATATTGTAACCATCACCAGCAGCGTTTTTCACAACACCGATATTGTTGTCTGCCAAACGGTTCACATCCGCACCGCCTTTAAGGTTCATAGTATCTCCCAATCCACGAACCACTTTACCGCTATCACCAGGTTGGTCACCTTGGAATACACGACCTGTTCTTGCTTTGTTATTGAAGTCGTCATTAACAGCTTTCAATTGATCTTCTGTTGCGGCACGACCAGGAACTGCTACAGGATTTTCAGGATCCCAAGTTTTGTTATCCAAACCTGTTACGAAGTTACCTTCTTTACCGTTGGAAGTTTGTTTCCCTACGACTACATCGCCAGCTTTCACAGTATTTGCCGTTACGGAACCGTCATTGCCGTCAATCTTAACTTGATTTCCGCCATTGCCAGCTGTAATTGTACCTGCAGAACCGTCGATGTTAACTTGTTTTGCTGGGTCTTGACCAAGAGTGATCTTATCGTTCAAGGCCATTTTGATAGCGCCGTTGTCCACGGAAGTTTTGATATTGCCATCACCTTTTACGTCGATTGTTTCGCCAAGAGGTTTCTTCACGGATTGACCATCTTCCGCTTTAAGACCAAAGCCTGTAGTTTTGATGTCTTCAATAGCTGTATGCAATTGACCACCGTTTACAGCGTCCTTGCTACCTTTAGCAACATTACCGTCAGCTACGTTCGTAACCTTCTTGCCTGCCGCATCAATGCCGTCTTTTGTTACCTTAGGACCGTTTTCGATAATCAAACCATCTTTATTAACAGTAACAGCTTTGTTGCCACCATCATTGATTTGCAAGCCGTCTTTCGTCAACTTAGTCGCTTCATTAGCGCCGTCTTTAATCGTAACGCCATTTGTATCCATCTTAGTGTCGCCTGTTGTTACAGTCTTAGCTGTTACAGTATCTACAGTGATGTCTTTTTTCAATTCTACCTTAACAGCACCGCCGTCTACGGATGTTTTGATATTCGTGTCATCACCTTTAACTTTAACAGTTTCACCAAGAGGTTTCTTCACGGATTGACCGTCTTCCGCTTCAAGACCGAAACCATTGGTTTTAAGGCTTTCAACAGCACTATGCAATTGACCGCCGTTAACAGCGTCTTTGCTATCTTTGGCAACCGTACCGTCTTGAACATTAGTAACCTTCTTGCCTGCTGCATCGATGCCGTCCTTCGTCATAGATGGACCATCGGTAATCTTCACGCCGTCTTTTGTAACAGCTGTCAACGGATTACCGGCTGCATCTTTAATAGTCATGCCTTCACCGTTCACAACGGTTTTACCGTTTGCACCGTTAGCTCCGTTGTTGAAAGTAATGGAGTTCAAGTCTTTAAGGTCTTTTGCCAAACGAACATTGAGAATATTATCTTTGCTGATAACACCAATATTGTTTTCAGTCAAATCATCTTCGTTTGTTAGGCCGCCCTTAATGTCCAATTGTTCATTAAGTTTTTTCTTGATAACATTACCGGAATCACCACCGTATGCCATACCATCATCTTTGGTTGCCACTTGATGTGTATTACCGTCTTCATCAGTGTATTTAATACGAGTGATTTCCTTACCGTTGAGGTCCGGATCACCTTTTTCAACAGAAATGTCAGCGCTACGGCCATCTTTACCGTTAAGACCGATGTGACCTACGCCGTCTTTACCGGAGATGGATACAGCTTCTTTGCCGTCCTTACCAGTAACAGCCACCTTGCCGTCTGTACCGTTCGCAGTGTCAGGACCTGTAATGGACACACCGTCCTTACCGTCTTTGCCAACTTTCACGGATTCAGCTTTAAGGTTTTTATTCATCTTCACGTCAATAGTAGTATCACCGGTTTGTGCATCTTGCTTGATGAAAGTCTTGATGTTTTCGCCGCTGTAATCTCCGTCAGCTGCAGTACCTTCACCTTTAATAGTCACTTTGGAGCCAAGCTTGTTAGTTTTTTCGCCGCCTTGGTTAGCATCGAATTTCAAACCTTTATTAGTTAATGCGTCCGCACTATCTTTAATTTTGTCATTCAAGTAGTCCACATTAACCGCTTCGCTGCCATCATTGCCTGTAGCATATGCCACATTCGTTACATGAGTACCGCCTTGTTTATTGTTATATGCAGGACCTTCGTAAGTTACCTTGGATTTATCAGGATTACCAGTAGGGTCCAAATCATACTTAACAGCACGGTCATTCAATTTATCAAGTTTGGATTTAGAAGCAACATCTTTAATTGTAACAGTTTCTGTTTGATCCGGATGGTTCTTATCCTGTACAGTCAACGCTACATCGCCGTTCGCATCCACTGTGTAGTCTCCATTGGAGCCTGCCGCCTGATTTTTGATCAAACGATAATCAGTGGAGTTAGCACTTTGAGCATCCAACGCTTTTTTCAATTGATCTTCTGTTGCCGCACGACCGGATACAATCTTACTTGCATCCCAATCTTTATTATCAAGGCCTGTTACATAGTTGCCTGTTTCGCTGTCGCCAGCTGCGTTGTTAACAGTTTGACCACCCATAATAGCGTCGCCTGCTTTCACAGTCTTAGCAGCCGTTACGGAATCAAGATTTTTAAGGTCTTTCGCCAATTGAAGTTCCAATTTGTTAGTGCCATCAGCTTTTACGTTGATATTGCCGGCTGCGCTCTTGAACGTTGCAGATTCAGCTTCAGTTACACCTTCACCTTGTACTTTTACCAAGGAATTCAATTTTTGTTTATTCACGGTACCAGAGTTGTTACCAGTGAATTGTAAACCGTCTTTCATAGTCGCAACTTGGTGCTCGCCGTTGCCGTCTTTGTAAACGATACGTGTAAGACCGTTTGTACCGTCTACACCTTTTTCGCCTTTAACGCCTGTAGCAGAATCATCGTAACCAGGTTTTACGGATAAGTCGATACCATTTGTACCATTAACGCCGTTCGTTCCTGCAGGGCCTGTCAAGCCGATGTGGCCTACGCCGTCCTTACCGGAAATAGAAACTGCTTCTTTACCGTTTTTATCAGTAACAGCTACCTTGCCATCTGTACCGTTCGCTGTGTCAGGACCTGTAATAGATACGCCGTCCTTACCATCTTTGCCAACCTTCACAGATTCAGCCTTAAGGTTTTTATTCATCTTCACATCGATAGTCGTATTACCTGTCGCCGCATCCTGTTTGATGAAAGTTTTGAGGTTTTCACCACTGTAATCAGCGTCAGCTGCAGTACCTTCACCTTGAATTGTAACAGTGGAGCCTAATTTGTTAGTTTGTACACCGCCTACATTGGCATTGAATTTAAGACCTGTGTTAATCAAGTCATTCTTGGTATTCGTAATTTGATCGCCAAGGTCTTGTTTTACTTGATGTAATTGACCGCCGTTTACAGCATCTTTAGAACCTGCCGCTACATTGCCGTCTTTCAAGTTAGTAATTTTTGTACCGTTAGGGCCTTCCAATGTTACTGTGTCATGGCCTGTGTTACCGTCATATTTTACGGAGCGGTCTTTTACCTTATCCAATTCAGTTTTGGACGCAACATCCTTAATCGTTACAGTTTTAACATCACCGGATTTTTCGTCTTTTACCTTCAAGTCAACTTGATTGTTTTCAACTTTATAAGAGCCGTCTACGGCGTTGTTCGGATTAGCAATTAAGCGGTAATCTGTAGCACTTGCATTAGATGCTTTCAAAGCATCGCTAACCTTCTTAAGTTGGTCTTCTGTCGCTGCGCGTCCCTCTACATACGTAGGATCTGAAATGTCCCAAGTTCTATTATCTAAACCTGTTACAAAGTTACCAGTTTGATTGCCACCTTTTTTATCCGCTACCGTATGATTACCTACAGTGGCAGTGCCTGCTTTCACAGTGTCAGATGCCGTTACAGATTGCAAACCGGTCAAGTTTTTCGCCAATTGCAATTGTAATTTTGCATTGCCGTCTGCACCGACAGCCACAGAAGTAACACCGATATTATTACCTGTAGCAAGATCAGAAGCACTTGTTACGCCACCTGTGATGTCCACTTGTTTGTTAAGTTTAACATTAGATGTAGCACCCATGTCGCCTTTGAATTTAAGGCCATCGTTCAAGGTTGCCACTTCTTCGTTAGAGCCATCAGGTTTTTGGTACGTAATACGAGTTGTAGTCGTGCCAGGAGCACCATCTACACCAGGTTGACCGTCACGAGTAACGGAAATGTTAGTTGTTACACCGTCTTTACCGTTGATGCCGATTTTACCGTCTTTACCATTTGCACCGGTTGCAGTAATTGTTTCTACATTGAGGTTTTTACCAAGTTTTACATCAATTGTGCTATCGCCGTTAGCATCTTGAGAGATTTTCGTAATGATATTAGAGTTATCCCCCTTAACTGCTACTTTGGAGCCCAATTTATTTGTTTTTTCGCCGCCTGTATTAGCGTCGAATTTAAGACCCTTATCAATAAGATCTTGTTTAGTTGTATCAATCTTATTGTTTAAATCATTTTTAGTATTTGTGATTTGGTCACCAAGATCCTGCTTAACTTGATGTAATTGACCACCGTTTACAGCGTCTTTAGAGCCAGCCGCTACGTTACCATCTTTCAAGTTGGTAATCTTTGTACCATTAGCACCTTCTAATGTTACTGTGTCATGACCTGTATTACCATCGTATTTCACAGAACGATCTTTTACCTTATCGAGTTCTGTTTTGGACGCAATATCCTTAATTGTCACAGTATTAACTGTACCAGATTTATCGTCCTTCACTTGTAAATCAACTTTATTGTTATCAACTTTATAAGAGCCATCTGCCGCGTTATTCGGATTAGCGATTAAACGGTAGTCCGTAGCACTTGAGTTAGCCGCTTTCACAGCATCGCTGACAATTTTAAGTTGATCTTCTGTTGCCGCACGACCAGATACAAAGGCAGGATCAGTTAATGTCCAATTTTTATTGTCCAAACCGGATACAAAGTTACCGTTCTGAGCAGCACTTTTGTTGTCTGTTACAGATTGGGTACCCATAGTAGCAGTGCCGGCTTTCACAGTCTTAGCAGCGGTTACCGTATTAACGCTGATGTCTTGACCCAATGCAACCTTAATTGTTGTATCGTCGCCAGTTTGTGTAATTGTAGTGTTAATGTTAGTACCATCGCCGGCTACAGTTACCTTGGAGCCCAATTTATTTGTTTTTTCGCCACCATTATCAGCATCGAATTTAAGACCTTTATTAATAAGCTCTGTTTTTGTATTATCAAGCTCTGTTTTAGACGCGATATCCTTGATAGTTACAGTTTTCTTATTCGCAGGGTTTTTAGCATCTTGTACAGTTAAGTCAACTTTATTGCCAGATACAGTGTATGCTTTATCAGCAGCACTGCTGTTTTCAGTCAATTGGTAATCTGGAGCGTCTACGTCAACTTTATATGTTTTATATGTACCGTCAGTACCTTCTGTAATCGTTGTATTTTTACCAGCAACAACTTTAACTGCTTTTTGAGCTTCATCACGGATAACGGATTTACCGCCGTCCGTAATGTTGGACAAGTCAGTTTTTGCCACTTTAGTTGGATCTACATCTACAGTGTAATTACGTACACCACTTGCGTCAGGTTGGCCACCTGAAAGTGTCATTAAACCACTAGTACCCAAGGATACCTTTGTATCCATGCCATTTACAGTATATGTTTTTTGACCTGTAGTAGGATCTACTGCAGGAGCCCCAACAGTTACATTATTACCGGCCTGTACAATAGTACCTAATGCAGTAATATTCTTTTTACCAGCATTGGTAATATTGGATAAATCTTGATTTGCTGCGTTATCAATCTTCTTCTTAGTTGCATCAGTCAAAGCCACATCGATTGTTTGGTTGTTAACAGATGTCGTAACATAAGAGCCGTCGCCTTTTACAGTCAATGTTTGGTTGTCCAATAAAACGTCATTTTTACCGCTGTTGCCGGCTACTTTTAAATTAACATTGCGCAATTGTGCCACATTAACAGCGTCAGTATCAGCTGTACCTGCAGCTACGTTTGTGATTTGACGAGTTTTTGTACCACCGTCACCTACGGACACCGCACCCATAGTGGATGTCAACGCAGCGCCTGTCAATCCGCTATATCCGTTTGTACGGCTGTCTGCAGTTTTAACATTATAACCTGCTTTACCGGCCGCAACGGAAGCAACGGAATTCGCACCCAATGCAACGCCGTCATCTACGCTGGATTTAGCTTTATAACCGATAGCAGTACTGTTTGCATTAGCTGCAGTCGCATCAGCACCGACAGCTGTAGCAAAGTTACCTGCTGCAGAAGTACGTACACCGGCTGCTGTAGCGTTATTGCCTGTAGCACCTGTGTTATCGTAGTTCGCATCGGCAGATGTGCCTTTAGCACTGAAGAAATTCGTTTGTGCCGCTTCAACAGCTTCTTTTACCGTATGGTATGTGCTATTCTTGATATTGAAATCAGGCGCTTTATATGTAGAACCATTCGCTTCATAGCCCGTATAAGTAGGACCTGCGATGGATTTTGCCAAATTACTGTTTACAAATTTTAATTGTTTTACATTTGTTGCGTCAGTATCGTTTTCACCACCTGCTACGTTGATGATACGGCGTTCAGAACCTACGTTACCTACTGCAACTACACCGTTTGCAACATTGTTATTTTGTTGGTTAGTAAAAGCAGAGTACCCATTAACCAAGGTACCTCTTACTTCCGTACCAGCACCTAATGCCAAAGAGTTATTGGACTCAGCCTTAGCATTTGTACCGATAGCCATGGAGTTAGTACCTGTAACAGTAGCACCAAGACCGATAGCTGTCGTATTAGTATTGTTCGCTTTTGCTTCTTTACCAATTGCAATCGCACCATCTTTGGAGGCATTAGACGCACCGCCAAGCGCAAGCGCATCTGCACCTAGAGATTTCGCATTACCCCCTAATGCGATGGAGTTGGATTTAGTTGCTTCAGCAGTACTGCCCATAGCGATAGCATCAGCACCTGTTGTTTTAGCCTGATTACCCATAGCAAAACTGTTTGCACCACTTGCAGTTGCACTTTTACCCATCGCTACCGCATTTTGTGCGGATGATTGCGCCGTATTACCGATAGCAAAGGCATTCTCTGCACTAGCATTAGCACTATAACCCATAGCTACCGCATTGGCACCACCCGTACTGGATGAAGAACCGAATGCCATGGAGTCAGATGCAGCAGTAGATGTTCTCGCCTTTGTCCCGAATGCAAGGGAACGAACACCTTCTGTTACGGTATTACCGTTGGCATTATATTGTGCACTAGGAGTACCATGTTGTTGACCAGGCAATTTTATAGTTTCTGCCGCACCAATGGCAATAGATTGATCTGCTTTTGCCGTAGCAGAATAACCCATGGCAAAACTACCGTTGCCCTTTGCCCAAGATGCAGTACCTAATGCTGCAGAGAACTCACCTTCTGCAGCGGATTGACGCATCATAGCCAAGGAGTTAAATCCGCTCGCCTTTGTAGCTGTACCAAGAGCCATAGCAGATGGAGATAAGGCTTGTGCATAATGTCCTAAAGCAAAGGAAATACCACCTGTAGCTTGAGCATAGTTACCAATCGCTAAACCAGAGTAATAGTTTGTACTACCTTCTCGTATATTTGTATTGCTACCGATAGAAATACCGGAGAACATATTTGTTGTATAATTGCTGCTATCATTACTATTATCAAATGGTTTTAAATTCCCTGGATTTTGATAGTTGTATAAATAACTACCATCACTAGACTGTGGTTTGCCAGTAACATACCCAGCACCATTTACACCATCAATAATCATAGCAGTATGATCGCCGGCCGCATAAACAGTAGAAATATTACCACCCATCAATAATGCAGCCACCGCCATAATCGCACTCATGCGTGCCCAGGTTGTACCGCTTTGTATGGATTTCACCTTGCCGCCACCTGTTTTTACGATTTCAGATACTACTACATAGCATTTTTTTGTCTTACTCCAAATGACATTATAAATTCGATTCATAATTATCCTTCCTTACCAAAAACTTAGTAAAACACAGCACTTGTGTTTCCTCATATTGCAAACAAAATAAAAAGAAAAAGCATAACGATTAGTTATCATCTACACTTCTTGCACAGAATAATAGTATTCCAAATTACGATTCGAATACTATAAATATTTATGATGTATCATCATATACTCACCCACGGCTATACAATATCAAAAAATTCCTATCTTGTAAACAACTTTTTCATCTTTTCTTCATTTTTATCGTTTATTCATTTTATATTTAATACTTTTTAATTTTAAGAAATAGAATCTTCATCTTTCCTATCAATTATTACGATAAATCCACATATCGGGATATAACGATTATTGTAATTACGTAATCAATTTCATATTTTTAAACTTTTCAGTTTAATACTTTCATAGATAAGATAATTTTATATACAGAAGGATTATCATCTACAGGTACACGAAAAAGCCGAGGCCCTAGAGCCTCGGCTCTTACAATATAAATATAGATTATATATAAATATTTATATAGATATTCTATTTTTTATTGATCCTTATACGTTCAATAGTTGGTTGTTCTTCATGATTCTTGGCAATGGTATCCACACGGAATAATACCATTTCAGGTCCAAATTCAGATATGAGTCGATCATCAACGACAACACTGTTAATCAACATACACCGTATGTTGACGACGCACATTTTCCAACATATTAGCACGAACCGATGTTTTTGTATCCGATCGATGGTTACCACCAAACCAAGCCGTATCGACACCGGCTAGACGGAACATGACTTTACCGTACGGACTACCATGCTCATGCTCCGGCTTGTTGTAGCCCATGTCCACGGAAATCCTCGGCGTGAGCTGCAACTCCGTACCGATGCGCAAGCCATGCTTATCCTCACTACGGCGCAACTGCCAACGATAGGCTTCCATATACACGCGCGCCCAACGGGCATTCTTGAAGCTTGTCCCGTATTCCGCAGTATATCCGTTAGACACACTCTCCAAGCGCATCACACCGTCAAGGGAACGCTCGCCGGACACACCGCGATACCAGTTCATGCGAAACGCACCGATACCCGATACATACTCTAGCCCGACGCTCATACGACCATGATTGCCTCTGAACCGATGGTCATAAAACAGATTGCCGCCGTAATAATGGTCATCATTCGCCACGATTCGCCGATACCCGACGCCCACATTCGTCGTCGTCCCCGTATCCGCCGCATTCGCCAACCGCTCCTGTGTAAACCACACATGGCGAGATGCCTCATCATAATGACCTAATGGTTGCAATGTTTCCACACCGTACAAAGGCTTCCAGTTTTTTTGAAAACGCAATGACACAACAGTTCGCTGCATCCACGGTTTCGCCTTCGATCCGTGCATTGCGGAATGAACACCAGTCATGACCACCGCCTGCAACGCAGAGTTGACCGCATCCGTATCGGAATAACGAGTCGTTTTTTTATCTGTAGAGTCCGGCATCTCCAATCCGCCCTGACCGATGACATGATCTGGAGTATGAGATGAATTAACATGGAAGGTATCTGAGTCGTCAGATAATACGGGCTTACTTTCACTATGAACTTGTTTTACCGTAGTCCCCTGCATAGGTTGCGCTGTTCTGTCCACCTGTTTTCCCGACACAGGCATGACAAACATACATAAGGCACTCATCAACACGATTATATATTTCATTACACACTCTTACGTACAAACACACTTCTCATTACGTAATTATGTACGTACTTAATTACGTACATAATACTTAATTACACACGATTAAATATGCCGATGATTCATGATTTTATCATGAACAACACATGAAATTATTTCTATTTTATATAGATATATAGAGGATTGTCAATGCAAATACAATACAATATGCTACATTCATACAAAATATCCATACAATATAATCGTTACAATCCATAATATTATTTTATATACATAAATAAATTTCATTTTATTTATATATAAGCTCTTCTTAAATATTTATAATAAGTGTATAATCAAAATATATAAACAACGTTTAATGAATTCTTAAAAGGAGAATTACAATGAAGAACAAATTATTACCAATGGGTATTATAGCTTTAATCATCGCCGTAATCATCTTGCTGATTATTCCAGATCCATCAGCGAACAACGTAGAAATCGCAAGACATGCAACCAATGCACAACAAGCGGCACAGGCCATTTCCAAGAATAACCAGACATCCATTCTTATCCACACCATCGGTATGTTCTGTCTCGGCCTCGGCATTGCATCGACCGTAGGCGGTATTATCGTGAAATTTATCAAGAAAGATAACTAAAACCTCTTACAGAGCCTAAAAGGGGCTGTAATTGAAATGCAGTTATATCGCATTCAATTACAGCCTTTTCTGTCTATTCTTCCAATGACTATTTTCACACAAACACACTAAAACCAAAACACAAAAAAGCTGTACACACAATCGATTTTTGAACTACCTTTGATGTCACATTGGTTTTGACATCAAAGCCGTTCAATCTAATCTATGTATGTACAGCTTTTATGATTATTTATATGTAGTTATTATAATAATGTATTTCATCTCAATTTGACGATATATATTTTTATCCCTATAATATAGGTAGATAGCCAAGCGAGTGGTTCCGTTAGGCTCATCTCAGAACTATAAATAATTGATGAAATGGCCTTTCAGTTATCCAGTTACGGGTAACGAAGGGCTATTTGTCTTTTCCAAGACAAATAAGAGCCACAAGTGCTCCAAAGGCAATAACTACAGTTATTACCTCTAGAATTAGCATGATTAACTCATAATCACTCATAGACACCCCTCCCTTCATTAACAAAGAGAGGCCCAACCTCGTTGACTATCCTAATCCTATTATAAGTCGAACTAATGCTCGATACAATAAGAAACGTTTTAAAGAAATATATGAATGAATCAATAGACGACTTTACCTGTCATGCAATTATCGATGTACTAAAATCGCTCCTATCTATTAATAATTCGCTTAAAATTTATGTGTAAATCCTGCATTTACAGACCAACCGGCCTTATAATCACCAGATAGACCTGTACTAATATCAGCAAAGATGCTGTTATTTGCATTAAAACCATAGCGACCACCAAAGGCTAAATCTGTCCAAGTGCCTTTAATGTCCTCGGAAGTGTATTTAGTAGTAGCACCACTTGTATACGTAGTTTTTACTGTACCGGAGAATACATGGTTAACACCAAGACGAGTATATAGATTACCTGCGCCGAAATGTTTACCGATTTCAAGGCCAAGACCGCCTACTGTACTGCTCACACCAGACTGATCTACATGCATACTGCCAGCATTGAAGCTATCACCACCAAAGTGAGTATAGCTCAATTGTGCTTGTGGCTCGATATATGTACCATTTGAAAGTTTCACGGTTTTACCATAGCGTGCACCAATTGTATACGCATTAGTTTTAGTCTCACCAGAAAGTTTTTCACCAATCTCATTACGAACAGTGAAATCGTTAGATGCACGACCTACTTGGGACTCAATATGGATATATTGGTTGTTACCAAGATCTTTTAAACCATACGTACCGACAGCGAAAGCTTTTTCCTTACCAGAGCCGTTGAAAATGTAATCATCGTTACCACGAAGATAGGAAACTTGACCACCTATAGTCCATCCGCTGCCAGTTTTAGCATCGTAACCACCTTGAATACGTGTATAAGTTGTATCTGTGTCGACACCGTTTCCACTAAAGCTGTATTTACCGCCACCAACACGAGCCCAAATACCTGTCGGTTCCCCTTGTTGTAATACGCGTGAACGATACATATTATCTGTCAACGTTCTCCAACCATTAATATTACTCATAATGGCGGAACGAACGCCGCGCATATGTGGTGTATCAAAGGCACCCATATTCACATGCATCTGAGGATTCTGCGCAAGAGCTGGTGTTTGATTTTCTTCAGATTTCGGAGTCGGTTGCGGTGTTGGTTTCACCTCTGGCTTAGGTGTTGGTGTTGGCGCTGGCGCTGGTTTTACCTCTGGCTTTGGAGTCGGTTGCGGTGTTGGTTTCACTTCCGGCTTAGGTGTTGGAACCGGAGCCGGTTTTACCTCAGGCTTTGGAGTCGGTTGCGGTGCTGGTTTCACTTCCGGCTTAGGTGTTGGAACCGGAGCCGGTTTTACCTCAGGCTTCGGAGTCGGTTGCGGTGCTGGTTTCACTTCCGGTTTAGGCGTTGGCGCCGGAGCCGGTTTTACCTCAGGCTTCGGAGTCGGTTGCGGTGCTGGTTTCACTTCCGGTTTAGGCGTTGGCGCCGGAGCCGGTTTTACCTCAGGCTTCGGAGTCGGTTGCGGTGCTGGTTTCACTTCCGGTTTAGGCGTTGGCGCCGGAGCCGGTTTTACCTCAGGCTTCGGAGTCGGTTGCGGTGCTGGTTTCACTTCCGGCTTAGGCATTGGAACTGGAGCCGGTTTTACCTCACCATACTCATATTTACCCTGACCATTTTTATCAGCCTGCCACGTAACAGCACCTTCCTTAGCATGACCTTCGGTTAATACTTTAAAACGCGCGGATTCAGCACCTTCAGAAGCAATAGCAACCGTGCCTTGAAGATTTCTTTCACCATTTACATAATTATGGTAGTACACCTTATGAGCCAAATTATCCAAAACTTTATTTACATTGTCCTCAGTAGACAAGTCTAAGCCCTTACGACTCGTGTACATATGAGCACCGGAATTAGGTGCCGCACTTGTAATATGAACATCACCACCCCAGAATGATTCTGGAGTCAATCCATTTACAATATTTTCACGCTCTTTATAACTTGGATCCTCTTTATCATCATACTCACCATTTGGATCATATACAAAATTTACATGACCTTCTAATTTATCAATGTGAATTTCATTATGCTCACTTTGAATTACTATGGATTCAAAATTACGATTTTTTGAACCGACCAAACGATGTACACGGCTTGGAGTTGTCATTGTGCTATAACTAGTACCATTTAAACCGCCTTGATACATATGGTCCCAATAACCACGGTCACCAAGGAATACATTGATATGATTTGGCTGTTTTGCATTTTTATCTGCTAAGTTGAGAGCAAAGCCAGTCCAAAGTACTTCGTCACTCTCTACAGCAATATTAATTTCAGATGGATGTGTAACACTGCCATCGACTCGTACGTCACCTTCAATAGACATATCATGGCCAGTAAAATTACCCTTATTACCATCTACGCCGAGATTTACAGTACCGCCTTTAGCAATAACAAGTGGATTACTGCCACGACCAACTTGAAGATCGCCATTTTTAATATTCACAGTACTTCCATTTTGACTAGTAATGATAGTCTTTCGTCCATCCATTAGTCTACCAGATACATAATCTGCATTAATAGTACTCTTATTATCTGCATCAATACCATACAGTGTCCCTTGTACCTTTCCCAAGTTTAAGGTCTCACCCTTAACGGCACTAATAACAGTATCTTCTGCCATTACATTAGGCATTACAAAGCTAGCAATCGTCAGGGCAATCGCTAATGATAAGTTTGCTTTACACACACGTTTCATAAGAATCCTCTCTCATTCATACTATAAATTACCATTAAATCTTTTTAATTATAATTTATAGGGGCTATTATTGTAAACATAAGAAAACTGTTTCATCATCAAAAAAATAATAAATAACAAAAGAAAAAGGCGGCACCTAAGTGCTGCCCATAATTATAAAAAATCTATTGAAAGCTATATTATCGTTCATTCGAATTTGACGATATATATTTTTATCCCTATAATATAAGTAGATAGCCAAGCGAGTAGAACCGTCGGGCTCATCTCAAAAGAATAAAGAATATGATGAAATGGCCTTTCAGTTATCCAGTCACTGGTAACGAAGGGCTATTTGCTTTTTCCAAAGCAAAAGAAAAGGCAGAGATTATATAACATGTCCTCCATTACTAGATGTTCAGTAATGGAGGATATATCAATAATTTCTGCCTTCTTGTTTATCTACGCGCCACGCGCATAGCTGCCATCATGCCTGGAGATTTCCAGACGGATTGGCCATTATCCGATACGAGTTTATTATTATCGTAAAACACGTCTGCATTGTAATAGTTGTCATCACTAGATGTCACTTTATAGCTAAGACCTGCTGTTGTGTACACCGTAAAGTTGAGTATATCCCCCACTCGCTTTACAGAGTCTTGATCTACATACCAGTTATTACCGAGATATGTCGTAGCATACACATCTTGACGAGCTTCTACATCGTTTGTGCTAATGCCAATTAATACAAGCAATACCGCTAACATATACAAGAATTTACGCATTATAATTACCTCCCGTTTTATGGTAAGAATACTTATATATTATACCAAAAAACACCGATAATCGCATTATAATGGCAGTACTTTCTCAACCCTTGACTGAATCCGGTCGAGGCTTGGCGTAATTGCTTTCATCACAGGTTTTTCTATGAAAGCTAACCGCACATAGTCTACGGTCATACCGACGACAAAAATGAGCGCCACTACAAAGATTGCATACAGAGGTAATACTATTGAATCATAGTACTGATACGTTGCCAATACATTGTCCCACATATAATGGAGGAATAGCTTATTATCATGCAATAGGTATATGCCAAAGGTAGTAGATGCTACCACATTAATCCAAGGGCGATAAGTGATCTTTGCTTTCAAAAAAATAATAAATAAGCCAATGCCTAATAGCAATTGAAAGAAGCCATAATCATTTTGCGTAAAGTAGAAAATCTGTTTCATATACACTGGATTTGTCATGGCTAGTACGTCGACAAGGATATCCCCTAGAAAAGCCCCAACAAAGCCTATGGCGCTAACAATAACACCCATTGTTCTTGTTAAATGTGAGCCGTACAGCTTAATGTACGCCCCCATCGAATAGAACACGATAAAGGAAAAGATATGCTTAAAGCCAAAGGTGGTATGCGGTACATTAGGCCACAGATTCAGCACCGTCGGTATTAAGAACCAAATTACCGTGGAAGCCACTAGGAGTATGACGTAGTATGTATGCTGTAGCCAATGAAGTACTCGATTAATAATAGGCGTTAATAAATAGAGTACTAAAAAGTTCTGGGCGAACCAACTCATGGCACCAATGGGCAATAAAGCGAGCATCATATTCCTTGACGTCACCGTATCGAGTCCTAAACCCATAGCCACGCCCAACATGGCAATGCTATAAAACCATATTTGCCCAACTAATTTGGCAAACTTGTGTAGCTTAAAACTACTAGAAACCATAAAATAGCCCGTTATCATAACAAAGGCAACTACACCAGCCTTACCTCCAAGTCCAAATACTTGAAGAAACACCTTATTAAACGTTAAATCTGGCGTAAAGGGGAAACAACCGTGCACACTGAAATGGTGCATAATAATTAGTATCATCGAAATGATACGCAACAATTCAATATTGCTCGCTCTCATTCTCTATACCTCATATTCTTCCTCTCAAACTATATGAATACTACGCCAACTAGTAACTACCTAGATGACTTGTATACATCATAAAATACATGAAATATATGAGAATGTTGTGACAAATTTTACACATAAAAAAGACAGCTGATATAATCAACTGTCCTTACAAATTATATATTACCAAGTTACTCTAATATACTTGTTTTTAACATATACGATTCGGTACGACTATTTTTTACCCTTATGAGATGTTCTTCTCATATTTTATATAATCAATTAAATTTCTATATCCTGTTACCATGTTAATCTTGGGTTTCCACCCTAATGACTGGATTTTTTCACTATTTAGAATAAATTTTACATCATGTGCATATCCATATTGATTGGCATTATCTGGTATATCAAATACCACGTCTATTTTACCCCTAGCGACTTCTTTTGCTACTAAATTTGCAATATCTTTGATACTTCTTGTTTCATTACTATTACATATATTGTATGCTTCTCCACATTCTCCTTTAATCAGTAATAGTACCAAAGCGGAAAGTACATCAGTTATATAACAAAAGTTTGATACAGATTGTCCTGCGGTATGTAAAGTAATATTTTTATTGTGCATAACACTTTTAGCAAATTGCATAGATACACGATTATCTAATAGTGAAAGACCTGGACCAAAACATTGTGCAACGCGAGCAATACAAACGGGCACATTATATTCATGAAAGTAAGCACTACAATAACATTCGCAAATGCGTTTACCCTCAGAATACGAACTTCTAACATCTAAATGATCAATATAACCTAAATCTTCTTCAGTCATATTTTGATAATCTACTTGCTGAATACCATATTGCTCCATAGAAGATAAATATACGATTTTTTTAACTTTATTCTTTGTTGCATATTGCAAGACGTCTAATGTTGTACTGATACTACCATTTAACGTTTCAACTGGTTGCGTAACAAAAAACTTAGATGTAGTAGGTGCTGCAGTGTGAAATATATAATCAACAGAATCATTACATGCAACAAGGCCATTAGTAATATAGGCTAACTGTTCTGAATTCTTAAGGTTAGAGAACAAAGCCTCTGCCTTTTCTATATTTCTCACGGAACAAATAATATTAATATCTGTTCCATATTTCATATTACTAACTAAAAATAATCGGGTGAGCATAGATCCTATGAATCCAGTTGTCCCCGTTATCAAAATAGTTTTCCCTGAAAGTTTAGATAAGAAAATATGAATATCTTTAGCAGTACGTTCCAACTCATAAGATAAAACATCATTCATAAATACTAGCCCTCTACTGTTTTAAAATACTCATATGTTTTTATTAACCCATCGTGTAAATTATATTTTGCTGTAAATAAAAGCTCTTTTTCTGATTTATCAGTTGCCAAAACAGAATCTCTAATATCGCCTAATCTAGGCTTATCATAAACTACCTCTATATCTTTACCGCTAATATTTCTAAACTCATCAACTAACAAATTGACGGAGCTTGAGATACCAGTACTTACATTATAAATACCTGTAACCTGGTGTTGCATACCTAAAATATTAGCTTCAACTACATCATCCACATATATAAAGTCCCTTGTTTGTTTTCCATCACCGTAAATAATAATAGGAGAGCCTTGTACAATCGCTTTAGCAAAAATACTAATAACGCCCCCCTCTCCACCATTACCTTGTCGTGGACCAAACACATTAGAATAGCGATAACATATATATGGTAATCCAAAAGCTTCATGATAAATACGAAGATAATGTTCTGTAGTTAGCTTTGTTAATCCATAAAATGAAGATGGATTTCCAATCATTTCCTCATTTAATGGTAATGTATCTAAATTACCATAAACCGCTGCAGAAGATGGCATCAAAAACTTTTTAACATCTAGTTTTACTGCTGCATTAAGTAAATTGATTAACCCTATCAAATTAATATCACAATCTAACATTGGATCACTCATAGATGTGGAAACTTCAGTTTGTGCAGCCTCATGAAATATATAGTCTGGACGAAATTCTTCTAAGACAGAGTATAACTTTGGGTCTCTAATATCCAATTCTACGAATTGTGCTTTCGAATGAACAAATTCTTTGTTTCCTGTATATAAGTTATCAATAACCTGTACAGTATGACCATCCTCTATTAAACGATCAACTAAATGAGAGCCAATAAACCCAGCCCCACCAGTTACAGTTATTCTCATTATTATCCCCTTCTTATAGCCTACTTTTTATTAAATCAAGATAAAACCTTAATTCTTTACTTCTAAAAAATAATATTCCCCATGCCACTATTATAAAGATGCTATTACATACAACCCCCAGTAAAAGCCCAAACCAGCCACTATCCAAAGCAATAAACTGTGATAAGAATTTACTGAAATAAACTAATATAAATGTAATTAGAGTATAACGGAAATAAAGTTTAAAATAACTAACCAAAGACCAACGTAATCCGTATTTAAACAAAACATATGGTTCAACTATAAAAGGCATACAAATCGTACTAATAAACATAGCCAATAACACGCCCCAAACATCAAAATATTGAACCAAAACAATGGAAGATCCTAAATTTATTAAGGCCTCTATTAAAGACATATATCTATTTTGCCAAAAGAGCCCCATAGCATCTTTAAATACTAAGACGCCTTTACGCATAAACATTAGATAAAAGTTGATGACCATCCAAAGCACTATACTTTCATCAAAACGATAGCTATTTCCTAGCCAGATGGTAATAAACGGATTTAATAAAAGGTACAAGTTACTACAGATAAAACAAGCCAAATAGGCTGTCATAAATTCTAATCTCTTGAAAATGACTAATTTATGAGCATCATCATGAGACTCATTCAAATTTCCTACAGATGCCTTTAGTGCATTAAATACCTGATCAGACAACTTATCGATACCATTAATAATCAAATAATAATTCGTATATAACGCAACAGCACTTAAACCTACAAATTTTGATAAAATAATATTTGATGTTCCAAAAACAGTAACACCACCAATTTTATGAAGTATTAAGGCCTTTATATTTCTAATAATACTTTGGTATATATCTTTATTTAAAGGCTGAATATTCTTTTCATTTAAGAACGAATATAAGTGATCGGCTTTTCTAGCTATTAAAAAATTCTCAGAAAAGGTCATACATATACGTAGAATAATATATACCCAAAAACTATGAGTTAAAATGACTAAGGCAATTTGGAATAAACTCCCTATCAGTTGAGTAATCCCTCTGTAATAGTTAGCTATATATTGTTTTTGGTCAGCTATAAGCAAGCATTTTTTATAAGAGTAAAAATAACTAATACCCGTATCAACAACAAAAAGTAAAAAGAAAATATTTAAATATGCAATATTAGGAGGTACCTTTATAAGATGTTGAACAAAAGGCGATATACATAACCCTAAGAATAGAATAAGTGTACCAATATAAATATATGCTTTTTTAAATATTCTCATGATTGATTTTGCTGTTTCTAAATCATGATTAGCTAAAGGAGAATATAAACTAAATATAATAGCTGGACCAATGCCCAATTCAGTAAGAGATAATACAGTCAGAATATTATCAAATAAACCATTCAAGCCTAAATATTCAATAGATAAATAATATAGTAATACAAAACGGATAATGAACTGTAATACCATATTAAATCCATATACAATTAACGTGGAATTTATGTTCTTAATAGCACTAACTGTCCGCATAATATCCGCCTACAATCCCATAATATTGAGGCTATTTTTTACTTCTAAATAAGCCTTAAATGTATAAAAATCAATAGGTGTTGTAATCTTAATATTCTCAGCTGGTCCTATTACTGTAAACAGTTCAGTCCCATAAAACTGCATCATAGATGCCGAATCTATGAACTCCAAGTTTTCAGATCTTGCTTTTTCATGTGCCTTATAAATATCTTTTAAATAGAAACATTGTGGAGCTTTGGCAAGTAAACATTCATCTCGAGAAAGTATTTTCCCTACATGAGAAAGCTCATTATCTTTTAAAACAATAGTTTCTATAGCTTGTGAAACAGTAATGGCATTGCCATATGTTTTTGTGGACGATATACACATATTAATTAGCTCATCAGAAATAATAGGTCTAACTCCATCATGTAGTAAAACTATACTATCTTGATCATATAGTCTTGAAGACTCTTGAATTCCAAGATAAATTGACTCTTGCCCTGTTTTTCCACCTGGAATAATCGATTTGACTTTATCCAAACTATACTTTTGTACTAATTTACTAACCTCTCCAATAATAGACTCTAATACTACCAAAACAATTCCATCAATATTATCATTATTTTGAAAGTGTTCTAGCGTATACACTAATATTGGTTTCCCATTAACTTCTAGCAATTGTTTCGGTGTGCCAGTTGAACTCATGCGTTGTCCAGTTCCTCCAGCAAAAATAATACCTATATTCATGCTATACCCCTATACATTAAATCTCATATGCTCTAATACTTGATATTTTACGTTTACCTTCTGGCGGTATTTCCATATAGTTACGACCATATAAATTACTTAAATATGTATCGTAACATGAAAAAACCTCTAATTTTAAATCTCTAAATTCTATAGGGACACGTTTTTCAAAAGCATCCTTTACCATACATTCAGCTTCACCATAAACGCCCCCAGTAATAGCTCCTACATAATCAGAAGTATTATAATCATACTGTTTTGCTAATTGATCTAATTTATGAGCCCAATATTTATATCCCACACATTTAGCAAAAATAATTAATATAGACTTGATAAATGCTCTACTAAATGATTTACCATGACCTAATTTAGCATCGCACAATTCGAGCATTTTACTATAAATTTTACGTTTTTTATAAATACTAACAACTTCATTTTTATCATTTGGTAATCCATCAACAGGCATAATATCCATAAATAAAAACTGATTAGCATTACTGTACTCATCTTCAATCTTGATATCAAGCTTTTCTAATCGCGCAAAAGGATATTTTGAGTTATTACGCTCAATAGATCTAAGCAGGTAATTGCTATGAAAAACCTTTGGAAATATAGTAATTAATTTTTCATAATCTGGTCGACTTAAACAAATGTCTATATCATCATCCCAAGGAATAAAACCTTTATGCCTAATGGCCCCCAATAATGATCCTCCTGATAGCGAATATTTAATATCATTCTCTTTACAAAAGGAATCAAACTCTTTAAGCATTATATATAAATGATCTTGAATTTCAGATATAGTCAACATTATAAAAATCCCCTAATTTTCAAACCATACTAACTTCATTTGTCGTATAAATTCATCTTCTGACCAGTCTTCAATGCCGAATCTAGGTATAGAAAATGGATTAGTATTAGAATGAAGCTGTGCTCTTTTAGTACTAACTGAATATGTGAATCCTAGATCTTGAACAATTTGTTCTGTTACTTGATCAAAACTTTCTTTATGACCAAAAGGATACGCAAAAATATCTATATCCGTATGTAACAAGTTCTCTAAAAAAAGCTTAGAAGATTGTATTTCTTGTATTTGTTCTTCTCTACTAATTTGTTTCAACGCTGGATGATGAATAGTATGCGCTCCTAATGTAACTAACTGACTTTGATATAACTCTATTAACTCCGATGAGGTCATAGTTCTATTATTAGGATTAACCTTCAATCCATAAGACTCATACCATCTGTCTAACATCATATCTCTTTCATTAGGATGTAGAGAAAAAAGCATATGGTGTAATGTATAAAAACTATGTAATCGCTTTTTATCATCAGATACATCAAATATATGTCTTTGATTTAATATATCTAACTCAATTGATTCTCGTAGATTTTTATTTTCGAATAAAACAGTTTCTAATCGATCCCACCAAAACTCTTTACCCGTATCTACACCGCCAGATGTTATAAAAATCGTCGCTGGGACTTGATACTTTTTTAAAATTGGAAAGGCATATTTGTAATTATCATAATATCCATCGTCAAAGGTAATAATAACAGATGGTTCCTTTATATCATTGCGTTTTAAATCATTAAAAGTTATTACATTGTAGTGATTTTTTAAGATTCGAATATGTCTCTCAAAATTATCAGGAGTTACATTAATATTAAATAAATCACGATTCAAATAATTAACTCTATGATAAAGTAAAACAACTACTGGCTTATCATAAATATTATGGATTAAATTAATTGGAGCCAATCTTTTTCTATAAATAGATCGAATCCATGGTAGATTCTCTTTTATATAACCTTTAAGACTCATTGTTTTCCCTTGTATATATTTTCAATCTTCTTTATAGCAACACTGGAGTCATAACCTAACTCTTTAATTCTAGCTCTATAATCAATATATTTATTCTTACCAAATTTAGATATAATCTCATAAGCCCATGGTTTAGGATTATCAATTGGTAGAGTCCTACATAAATCAGTTAACACAACCTCTTGTGTAATCGTATCAGATACTAATATTGGTATACCTAATGCTTGAGACTCAATAGCAATTAGGGGTAGTCCTTCAAATAAAGAAGGTAATATCATAATATCTATAGCTTGCATAATATCCACAGTGTTATTTACATACCCCATAAAAATAACCTTGTCAGATATAGCTGCTGATTTTACAAGACTTTCAATCTTATGACGTTCTACACCATCCCCCAAGAGAAATAAATAACTATTAGGATTTTGTTTTAATACCTCTTTAAATATATCGATAATAAAAGGATGATTTTTAACAGGCGTAAAACGACCAATATGTCCTACTACCAATGCATCCTTAGGAATGTTGAATTTTTGTCTAACCTCCAACCCTAGATTTATATTTCTATCATATAAATCTAAATCAATCGCATTATGTAATAAATAATATGAATCACTATCTATACACTTTCTAGGAAACATCCATTCTGAGGCCTTAGTAGAGCAACCTACATAAGTATCAACCAAATAAGGTAATAAAAATCTTCCAACCTTATGTAATCCTGTCTTTAGAAAGCGTACGATTTTTCGATTATCATCTATACTAGAGCTATGCGCATGTAAAATAATAGTTTTAAATCCAGCTAATTTAGCAATCAAAATAGGAATAATATTGACATAAGATTGATGAAAGTGAATGATATCTTTTCCTTCAGAAAGCAGACACTTCATTTTTTTATAAAACTGAATAGTATGATATGGTCTACTAACCGTCTCTACATTATAATTTACATCAAAATTTTGAGGATCATCATAACTCAGTAATGTTAATTCAAATTCTTCTTTATCAATCATTCTATATAATTGAAGAACATAAGATGTTAAACCTCCCATATCTTTATCTATAGGAAGTTCTATTACCTTTATCATAGTCAGTATATTATCTCCCAAATAATTTACGTTTTAAAAATAATCCACCTTTTTTAATCCAATTTTGAGGTTCCATGAAAGATACATTTTGTTCTTTATAGCTAATATTATTAGCTTCAATCCATACATCAAGCAAGATTTCGCTAACAAAACCATAGATACGCGCTTCATATGTATCATAATCAGAAATATCAACACGTTTTTCGATTTCTTCTAAGATGGAAAACATCCATTCACAGTATTGATCAAATAAATCTCTACGCATCACGAACATGTTGAACATATGAGCCCAGGTGCGATTGCATACCTTTGTGAAAGCAGCGCTATATTCGGGATATTTTTCAGCGATGATTTGCTCTGCCGCATCTAGTCCTGAGCTATGGTGGGCATTATTATAGTGAGAACGATTGGACTCAATATAATATTTACGCTTATCTGCTACTACTACAGGATATTGTGAAAGCAGATTCTCCCATTCTGCTCCCGTTAAAATTTGATTCTTTTTGTCCTCCACAGAGCGTACCTCTTTACGTGTAAAGTAACGTCTGTAATGAACGAGACCAATATAATCCGCATCAAGATTTTTCCACGCCCAATAGAGACCCGTCAATTCACAGTAATTTGCATTCTTTGAAGATATATTATCTCCTGTATGATCCCCTGTATAACCAATATCAGCCTTACCGTCTCGTCCTACATGAATCGGCATATAAACAGAATCTTCAGGCATCCAATATTGTTTATGTGTTGCTACTAAAATCTTAATATTCACTAATTTCATCCACCTTATTACGATATGAATTTCTCGTATATACTAATGCATAACCAAACCCTAATAATATCCAAAAATAATACAGTTCATTTAAAGTCGTTCCTATCCCTGTCAACAAAGACTCTATATAAGCAATTGTAAAAAATATGATCCATATATCTTTTGGATTTTTAAATACATAAATAAGCAATCTAACTAATAAGAATGCAATAGGTCCCATAAACAATACAAAACTTATGATCCCTGTTTCCGATAAACGAGAGGTATATTCTCCTAACATGGGAATAGAAATATTAATTAGGCCCTTATTTTTAATATTTTCAATCCACATTTTTACTTCCGCACCATTTAATGTATCTTCATCTAAATGATTCAAAACATATGGGGTACGTAACCCTTGTCCAATTCCTAATAATGGATTTTCTTTGAAAATATCTAGGTCAGCTTTCATAACACCATATCTTTGATTATTACTTCTCCTGTCTTTTTTAGATAGTGAAGAAATATTATTTTCCCCATAAGATTTAATTTCATTTGCAACCTGCTGAGTTGATATATTTTTAACTGTTCTACTAGTTGTACTTTTAATAGAAGTATCTTGTACATAAAGAACATTAGATGTATATACTATATTTCCTATAAAAGCTAAAAGACCTATTAAAGTTACAAGAACTGTATGTACTACAAATTTTTTGTTTCTAAACTGAATACAAAGTGCCACTACAAGCAATATGTGATCTATTATCAATAAAACAGTTGCCGTTCTACTATTTGCCAATAAAGTGATCATTTCTAAAAGTAATAAAAGAATAGAGGAAAAGATTAGCAATTTCTTATTTTTAGATGAAAAAATAACATTCCATATAAAAGGAATTGTAATAACAGTATAAATACCTAGAAAGGACGGCTCTGGGAAAAGAGAACGAAATTGTAATTCAGGCCAAAACAATGGTGGCCACCAAGTATTATTAATCTCAATAGCATGAACAATAGGCCTTATATATGTTAATAATGAGAGTGCCCATTGTTGTTTACCAAAATAAAATAGTTCAATGACACCAAAAATAACAACTAGAGTAGCAGAAATTAATGAACCCTTACTTACTATTTTCAAAATTGTTTCCGAACGATCTTTATACCAATAGAAAATTAAATAAGAAAATCCAAATGTAAAAATAAGTTGAGTCAAAGAGTTCTTTAATACTCTAAAACCAAAATGAATGACCGATAAAGTATATTCACTAAAAGCTTTATTAAATATAAATTGATTTATGACTTCCAATTTATGATTTATATAATTAGTGCCAGGAACTAAATCATAATAAGGGAAATTAATTAAACCATGAATTAAAGATACAGTAATACTGAAACCTAAAAAAACTATATATAATAATTCTTTCCAATATAAATGGTATTGACGTAGACTATACCTTTTTAGCCATACACTATATACTAAACAAATAAATAGTGTATAAAATGATGCTTTTGCTGAAAACTCGCCCCCCAAAAAACCTACTCGTAAAAACATAGGAATTACAGGGAATATTACAAATATAAAACTTAATCCTATTAAACTATCAATATATTTATTACTAGACATATACTCTCATCCTACTACTCTCATCTTATGATTTCAATTATATTAACTTGGAATTACCAAAGAAAGATGGGCTATATAAATATCCATTAAATCAACTAGATTAAAATGATTACTCATTTAGATAGTCTCATACAATGTTGCATAATATTTAGATAACTAAAATACAATTGCGATTAACATGACCAACAACAACTAAAAATATAGCAAAACCCTTTAGCGAATCTAGCCACTCCATTCTCATTCCTGAAACTCCTTATTACATAGTGCTAAAGCACTAGCAATGACTTTATCCATATCGTAATATTTATATTCCCCTAAACGACCACCAAAGATAACATTGGAAATCGTTTCGGCCTTTTTAACGTATTTAGCATAAAGATCTAAATTCTTCACGTCATTTACTGGATAATACGCTTCTTCACCAATTTTCCAGTCTTTTGGATACTCTTTTGTTACATATGTAACAGGCTGTGTACCAAATTCAAAATGCTTATGTTCAATAATACGAGTATACGGAATTTCTCCTTCCGTATAGTTCACCACCGCAACACCTTGATGATTTTCCTCTTCGAGACGCTCTGTTTCAAAGCGAAGACCACGATATTCTAATATCCCTTCAGAATAACCAAAGTATTCATCTATAGGGCCTGTGTAGATAATCTTATCTGCCAAAGATTCGTATTCATTCCTATGTTTAAGGAAATCTACACCTAAGCGGACTTCAATGCCTTCTAACATGCGTTCAATCATCTTAGTATAACCACCCATAGGAATACCTTGGAAGCGATCATTAAAATAATTATTATCGTATGTATAACGCACAGGTAATCGTTTAATAATGAAAGCTGGTAACTCTGTACATTTACGGCCCCATTGTTTTTCCGTATACCCTTTGATGAGCTTTTCATAAATATCCGTACCTACAAGACTAATAGCTTGCTCTTCTAAGTTCTTTGGCTCCCCTGATATAGCAGCTCGTTGTTTAGTAATGATATCTTGTGCCTCTTTTGGAGTTCGAATATTCCACATTTTAGAGAATGTATTCATATTGAACGGCAAATTGTACATCTCGCCTTTATAGTTTGCTACAGGACTATTTACATAGTGATTAAACTCAGCAAATTGATTGACATAATCCCACACATGTTTCAAGGATGTATGGAAAATATGAGCACCATAGACGTGAATATTGATATCATCTTTGCTTTCACAATATAGATTACCTGCTATGTGATTGCGACGGTCGATGACAAGTACAGATTTACCACGCTTGTGCGCCTCATGAGCAAATACAGCACCAAATGGGCCTGCCCCAACTACTAAATAATCGTATTTCATTAATAGGCCCCTTTCGATTTAGCAACAGCCAATACAGTTTTCAACAGATATACAATATCAATCCATACAGACCAATTATGCACATACCAAGAATCCATGAGAACTCGTTCTTCATAGGTGGTATCACTGCGACCACTTACCTGCCAAACACCAGTAATCCCTGGTGGTACAAGGTAAAAGTCATTAATATAGTCGCCGTATTTTACAATTTCATCTCGAACAATAGGTCTTGGCCCTACGAGGCTCATGTCCCCAACGAGAACATTCCACAACTGTGGCAATTCATCAAGACTTGTCTTTCGAAGGAATTTTCCGATTCTTGTAACGCGAGGATCATCTTTCAATTTAAAATCTCGCTCCCATTCTTCACGAGCAGCTGGATTATCTTTTAGATATTGCTCCAAAGCCTCTTGTGCATTTGGCACCATGGATCGGAATTTATAACAAGAAAATGATTTCCCACCTTGACCAACGCGTTTATGTCCAAATACGATAGATCCTGGAGAATCTAAGTAAATCAATATAGCAATGATACCGAGAATTGGTAAAATCAAAAAGCCACCACATACCGTAGCTACAATATCAAAAATACGTTTGAAAACACGGTTAGATTTGCGTGCTAGGTTATTTTGCACACGCAATACGACGGCTTGTTCTTCCATCATGCCACGTGCTGTAATATTACTGGCTGGTAAACCGAATAATTCAGGAACAAATGCTACTCGTTTTACTAATACTTGTAATCGATTAATCAAGGATACTAATTTTTTAGACTCAAGTCCCGGAGCACAAATCAGTACAGTTTGAACGCCTGTATCTTTAATAACGCTTTCTACATCTTTAAAGGCTCCAAGGCATGGATATTCTTTAGCGATGGATGATGATTTAGGATTATCATCTACATAACCAATAATCTTATAGGTAGTAATCGGCATACGCTCTAATGATCTCTGTACAAGTTCTGCTGTCTTTCCCGCCCCAACGAGAAGAATCGGAATTGTTAAATATCCTGCTTTTGAAAGTAATTTTCCTACAATAAAACGCTCGCTAAAGATAAATACGAGCATACATATATAAGCAAAGGCAACAAATAAACGAGACACATCATTAATAACATGTCCTGTGTACATGAGAACAATCGATACGACAACCCCTATGGTAATGCTGCGAAACAAATTTTTCATCGTATCCCAATAAGGTGTTACCACAGAATAGACATTATTAAGCAACAAGATAGTTAAAAATACGATAGGCACAATACCATATACGTAAATTTCTTCTACCTTAAAATTTGAACTTACTGGTAAAATTGATAAGTTTAAACGCAAATAATAGGCTGCTAATATCCCCAAAACAATAGCAATATAATCTGCTATAAGTACTATGAGCTTACTTATAAATAACTTTTTATTATTGTTATTACAGATAGAACGATTCATACTAATACCCCAATTATAAGAAAAGGTTGTTTTCTCAATCTCAAAATATTAAGAAAACAACCTCTCTATCATACGAATACAATGTACCAATATTTACATATATTGTATCATATTTAAATATATAAAACTATAAAAAACATAGATTTCACCTATCTTTTATGTAGTTATTTATTCTTTAAGTCTATTTAAATCCTACTTAATTGTCTATTAAATAGTAGTTAGATGCCTTCCAATACAGCTATATAATTCTCAATTATCCCGCAATTGAAGCATAATCCCCATAACAACCCAAAAAATGCGAATACCCGATGAATTACCCCAAGTATAATCAATAGATCCAAATAAAAATAAATAACTAATAAAACCTACAATGATTGATAAATCATAAGGATTTGTAGATATAATATAGCTTTTTACTGATTTATAGATTGTGAAAATTGAGAATCCTAAAAACCCAATTAGACCTAGTATGCCAGATTCAGAGGCTATTTGTAACATATTATTATGAGAATGACCTAAGTCTTGGGTTTCTTTTTCTGATTTATACTGCTCTCGATATGTTTTCTGCCACAAACCTGGACCAACACCAATTACAGGATGATCCATAATCATTTTTCTATCCGACTCCCATACATAGATACGGCCTAAATTTGAGCCATCAGTAGTTACATTAAAGGTGCTTTCAAAACGAGCCATATAAGCTTGATTACTAGTAAATATAAAACTGATTCCTATAACAGCCACAAGAAGTACCAATAAATAACGAATGTTAACAAAGGAATAGCGCAATGTAATAAGTACACCATTAATACCATTAAATAGCCAAGAACCACGGCTTTGATTGCCTAACATTCCCAACACTATACTAAATAAAGAGAATACAGCTGATTTTTTTACATAAGAAGGAAATGTTTTATCATAAACAGTAATTAAAGCTAATGGAAAAGCGAGCGTTAACAACATAGCTAGCCCCATCATAGAGCCATTAATGACACCACCTGCACGACCCTCTGTTCCTACATTATACCCCAGTAAATATTGTACAAAGGCAGATAGAGCATCGATGCCTATATACACAAAAAATATTGATAAAATAGTATATAATTTGCGAGAACTCTTGATAAATAGCAAGATTGGTACGATAATTAAAATCTTCCAAATCCAAATATTAAAGAAGTACTTAGTAGTCACTCGTATATTATCACTAATAAATGCAGACGGTAATATACATAACAGCATACCTAAGTACGCCCATCCATATTGGCGTATCGAATTTGGTATAGAAACTTCATCTCTTTTATACCACCATGTTAAAAGTGTAACGAGTACTATAAGTCCATAAATAAAATTACCAAAAGCCATAGATGACCGCGTCGTACATATCATAATTGAAATGAGTACAGTAAGTATCATTTCATAATTCTTAAGTATCCAAGATTTCATACTAACACCCTTATCCCCTTATTGTTATTATCTAATAATTAAGTATAGTTACGACTTACATATAACGTATAAATGTATACTTATTTTATTAAATTTTTCATATGTTCTTGAATTTCTTGTTCATATTGATCGAGTAATTCATAGCGTTTACGATATTGGCTACGTTTTTGTGATTTAATCTCCTCAATAGGCTTACGATATTCCTCTAAAGGAATTTTGAAAAAACGTTCATCACTACATAGTACACCGCCAGATTCCTCCCACAATGAATCTAGCTCAGCTACCTTTACACGATGACCGCGAACTAAATGAGTATTCGCGTAAAAGCCTTCATCAGATACAGCGTAAATAGATTCTACTTTACAAATGACTGCAATATGACGTAATAGGAACATAATAAAGTTTTTTGGACGATAGCCAAACATCTTTTTCGTAACTGTTTTAGCATTATCAAGACCATCTTTATAACCTTGAATTGTACCAATCCACATAGCAGATTCCCCATTAAAGCCTTTGCCAAAGCGAAAATTAGCATGGTATACGCCCTGCTTACCCAAGGTGAGTAACAAGGTCAAAAAACCTTCTTTACGCTGACCAGGTCCATAATATAAACGGGCCACCATATCAAGGTCTTCTGATTCCCATACGATAAAGCCACGATTCATACGACTTACATCATCATAAATATTCTCTGGATCTACAGAGTACATTTCACGAATCGCCTCATCTGTAAATATATCTTTCAAATAATCAAAATGATTAACAATGGCCTCTAATCGTTCCTGAGGTGTAGAACTTTTAAACAAGAAAAATCTTGTCATCAACTCAAATAAACCAACTTGACGATCTAATAGTGTTAAATCAGGCGTGTAATTTGCAAAGTAGTTCTCTAGCGCCTCTATTTCTCGTTTATTTCGTATGGAGCGCATTGTATGTAAAAAAGTACGACGTGTTTCCCTCCAACTACGCTTTCCGTAAATCTTACGACCTCGTTGCCATTGTGTTTGTAAATATCCCATCTCTTACTCCTATCCACTAATACAACTAACAAACTTTATCATTAATGATTAGTGGAGTGTAAATTATCTATAATCGCAACTAATTCATCAGCTACACGATTAATGATGAATCGTTCCTCAACAACACGTCGTGCATTTGTGATAATACTTGATAAATCTACCGCATCACTCATCACATGCTCCATCGCTTGTTGTAATGTATGTTCATTCAAAGGATCAACAATAAATCCAGATATACCATCGTCTATAATTTCTCTCTGAGCCCCAGATCCACTCGTAATGACTGGTACACCGCAATACATAGCCTCACAAATAACAAGACCAAAGGCTTCACGCGTTACAGTTGGCAATAACAAACAATCAATTGATCTATATAAACCTTCAATATCAGGTGTAAAACCTATAAATTCAGCATAAGAATGCATGTAATGCGCATCTATATAGTCTTTAAGTTTTTTGATTTGATCCTCTGTACCAGCCCCCGATATAATCAACCGAATATCTGGATTGTTTTGATGAATCTGTTCAAGAGCACTTAAAATCAGATATAAACCCTTACGTTCTGTAATACGCGCACTATATCCAAATGTAGTAACTTTAGATTTCATTGGCACATTATCTGCAAATGAAAGAAATCTATTTGGATCAATACCATTATAAACAATATAATATTTACTAGTATTCTTAATAATAGGTGTCATAAGGTCATCATAAACGAGTTTAGATACACATACAAAGGCATCTACTTGTGAATTGATCCATTTATGATACATATCTATTTTACCAGGTACAAGATTATGTTTAATAAACATCAATTTAGCACCCGTTAACTGCTTAAGAGCAATACAGAATAAGATATATTTACCAGAGTGGCATACAATTGTATTAATTCCTTGTGCTTTCATCTGTTTGGCTACTGCATTAACAGATAGAAAACCCTTCAAAGTATAGAGATTGGCAGTCATCACATGGCCGACTTGAGCATAGCGAGATTGCATCTCTTCATTTGATTGGTCTACTAAGGTATAAGCAGCCCTATGTCGTTGTTGTAATTGTTTACAAATATCATATACATATTGTTCACCACCGCCCCAAATTTTGGCGCCTACAATATTGATTATAGACATAGGTTCCTCCTATCATATACAGATCAATACACATATAGTGGCATCCATTGATGTATTCGAAATAATGTTTACATATACATCAATAGATATCATCGTCTAATTATACTACGACTTATTCATACTGTCCTCATGATTAATGAGCCACATGGTCAACAATGTCCAATCACGAGCATCATCCCCATGATTATCAATAGGCCGAATTGGCTCAACCGGTTTATAGGACGGTATGTTGCTTTCACCATAATCCATGCGAACATCGCCCATCATATGCGGCGTAATCCACTGGTACGGCGTAACTAAAGTTTCTGGCTGCTCATCAAACAAGGACGGCACAATGGAATAATATTCAAAACCCTTTGGTGCAATGGTTTCAATAATGGTAGGCATGAGGCTCATATGCGTGCCAATGGGCACCGTAATCACATCCTTAGTGAAAGCAGGATGTTGTAACAACCCTACGGTACAGAATGTATCGCGCAAGGTATAGTCCCGTTGAATTAAAGATGTATTATTCAATGAGCCAAATAGATTAGAGTGATCACCTGTAACAACAAATAAACTATCTGGAAAGGCCTCTTTCATAGCATTTACAAAGTTAAATATTGCCTTATCACTATAGCGATAGGTAGCCAATTCTTTATTGCGTTTCTTATTAGATTTTAGATCATCCCCAAGATTCGGCATGACCTTTTCAGGATCATAATCTAATAAGGAATCCTCCATTTTATAAGGACCATGATTGGATGTAGTGTAAATAAAATGGAATGTCGGATGATCTAATCCTTTAATTTGTTCCGTTATATTCTCTAAAAATACGTGATCGTATACGCCCACCCAAGTTTTAGGTGCATCAGGACCACAGAAAACAGAAGCGCTTTCCACACGGTCAAAGCCTTGAGCCTTACCGAAGTGATTAAAGTTGCCGTACGACGCATTACCACCATACCAATAAATCGTATCATAGCCTAATCGCTTCATTTGAGCTGCCAAAGAGGTCGGCAACGGTTCATGCCAAAAAGCTTCCCGTTCATTGATTTCCATACCCGCATCATAGACGCCGGATAATAGACTTACAATGGATGGACGAGACACATTACCAGCAGGCAAGAAATTAGGTACTTGCACCGTATGAGGATTATCTTTAAAATCCCATAAACCAGGACATATATTGAGATCCTTATAAGGTTCATCAAGAGACCATTGAGGGATACTTTCACCAACAATAAAGAAAATATGCTGCGGTTTATCAATACGAGGACTTGATGCAACACGTTTAAATGCATGAAGCGGTGTACTCAAATCCTGCCAGGAATCTTTGTATTTGTTAGGAACAATACGATGTATAGCGTCATCAATATCCTCAGGTGATGCGGTATATTCATCACGTAGCGGATGTTTAAACACCGTTTCTAAGGCACATAAATCTGGCACTGTAGCACGAGCAAAGAATATATCTTCTTTTACCACTGTAGGAATCGTATCCCATTCTGGTTTATCATCATGAGATAAGGTACCACCGTAGCGGAACCAATAGAATCCTAGAACAGATGCCGCCACAAGTCCTATATTCCAAGCTACAGTAGGCCAGGTTCCTTCAATATTTGGATATGGTATAGATGGCAAGGATAAGAAGAAACCTCCCATGAACCAGGATATAACTGCAATAGGAATCAATCCTAGAATGACAAGAATTCCTCGGTCTTGATTAAAGAATACATCAATCAAATTCCGTTTCTCTGCATGATTTCCATAATGAACCATATAGTTGTACGTATCATGGAAATGCTTGTAGAAGATCATTTTTCCTGCAAAGGCTGCGTACAGTACACAGGAATACATCGTTAGACCTACTAATCGTATGGAATCTTCTATTTGATGGTACCCTTCAAACCATAGTGCAGGGAGTGTCACCAAGACTAAAGGTAGTAAGAATACATAGGCATCAAAATCCATGCCCCACCAAAAGCCGTAACGCAATGAACCTAGAGCTGATTTCCAACGACCTTTCCATGTTGGATACGGATTATAAATAATCATAAAAATGATTCGAAAGATACTACTCAATATGGGTGCCCAAATCATTAATTTTATATTTTGTTGTAGGGATAGAAAAAATTGTTCACTCATTTATACTTCCATATCTACTTAAAGAACAATACTTCCCCATAGCAACCTACTTATACTACATTACTGATTATAATTGTCCATTAGATTTATTCAAATAATACAATTTTACATACTTTGTCATGGTGTACATCATATGATAGATCGATAATAAAAAACCTATTTTTCCGTCTAATATGCCACCTTGCAAAATATATATCTTGAAAAATGCCCATGTAGGGCGCAATATAATATCCCCTAAAAAATTACAAGACTTCCCTTGTGCCTTGTATTTATTAGCTGCTACCGTCGTATACTTATTGAACTTCTCAAAAAATTGATGCCAGTTATCATACGTATAATGATACAATTTTCCCTCTAATGTATCTTGTGGATACGGACTGATAAAAGCTTCGTGAACAGCCCCTTCCACAGTTGCTCCCTCTCGAGGCATCAATCGTAATACCTTATCAGGCCTCACCACACCATGGGTTGCCTGATTATAATGGAATAGATTATATCTGCGTAACCAATACGCCTTCGGTTCACCTTGAATAGCTCGTTGAATAGACTTTGCTAACTCTAGTGATACACGTTCATCAGAATCGACAAATAGAATCCATTCACTCTGGGCTTGTAAAATACCAAACCGTCGTTGTTGTGACCAATCTCCATTTAAGGGATGTGGTATAACCTTTGCACCCAATCCCGTAGCAAGTGATACTGTCTGATCTGTACTGCCATCATCGATGACTAAAATTTCATCAGCAAATTGAATACTCTTAATACAATCTACAATATGTTGTTCTTCATTGCGCGCTAAGATAATAGCCGTCACAGTACTCATAGATAATCCTTTAACTTACAAATCAATTAAATTTAATGGATAAAAATGTATATTTCTTTATTTGATGACATCCCCATGTTTAATGCGCCATGCCGCAAGTTCACGCATGTTTTTAATCATATCCCCATAGGATTGAGGCATGCTCGCACTTTGTTCTAACACTTTGCCACTTTTATCAAGATATAGTCTATGATTAAATACAAATTCCTCTTGTGTAAACAAGCTTGGTACCATCGCTTCATAGGTTTGACCAGGTCGGCCTACCAATTCCGCCAAGGTTGGAATGATTTGAATGCTCATGCCGAACGCATTAGGTGCAAGCCAATCTTTATGAATACCACGACCATAAAAAATAATAGGAATAGTAGATGCCACATTAGGACCTACTTCACGAGCAAAGTTAAAGCGTTCGCTATGGTCACCTGTAATGACGAACAGTGCAGACGGATCTGCTGTTTCTTCGCGAGCGATAAAATCACCCATTACGTGGTCTGCGTACCAAATATGGCCCATTTCGTTCAATTGCTTATCGTTTTCTTCGATAGAATCTGGCAAATGCCCTTTTACCTTATTCACATCGTAGCCTTCCTTAGCCACATTGATGCTATACGGTGGATGATTAGAGGTGGTCATAATCACATTGAGGATTTTTTCCCCTCTATGCTGATCCATGTAGGCAGAAATAGCTTTAAACAAGTCTTTATCGCCTACGCCCCAAGCATTGCCGTCTTCGCTTGGCATTTCAGAGGCATCGTGGAATTCATCGAAACCTTGAGATAAAACAAAGTTTTTAACATTTTGCCATGTGCTAAAGCCACCATACCAGAATACAGTCTTGTAGCCTAGTTTTTTCATAACAGGACCAATGCCTAAACCGTAAGGTTCTTTGAAACTTTCACCTTCATAGTTAGGATATAGCCCTGTATCAGGCATACCCGTCAACAAACCATTGATGGCTGGCATCGTGCCTGTGCCTTGGGCAAGGGCTAGCTGCGTGCTCATCGCATGAGGGCTGGCAGCGTATTTACGACCTTGCTCAACTAGGTACGCACCAGGATCGTTATATTCAGCAAGGAACGGCCACAAGCCATAGGATTCTCCAAGAACAAGGTTTATAGACTGCGGTTGATCCGCTAATCGTTGTGTCGTAATGGTTCTCGTGAAAGAACCGTCAAAATTTGTACCGTTAAACTTACCACCAACGGCAGTTATTTTTTCATTTAACTCTTGAGGCGTTAAGTTAATAACCTCAAGCTCAGCCGTCCGTTTTGCAATGCTTTTAACACGATAGAGCGCTTGTACATCGTCGAGGATATTTTCGTTTAACAGATTTGAACTAAGACGGGCTGCACTTTCCCAGTTGATAGAATTTGTATAGCTGAAAGCACCGCCAAATCTAAAGAATAGACCTAGTACACCGATAACGACAGTCAATGCAATGCCCGTCATCCATTGTGTTTTCTTCGTCTTAGGATACCAAGTAGTACAAAGTCGTCGATTATCTGCAGAATCACTATTTCTTACATTATCCGCATCATCACCATTCCTTAGGTCAACAGCGTAGTCACTATATTTCTTCGTGTTCCACGCTAAAAAACGAACTAGGAACCAGCAAAGAGCTCCACTCAATACAACGGCCCCAATAATGTACATGAGGGCATTATATTCATTGATAGCGGTATTTACAATGGCGCCGATATCATCGTTTTTACCGTTGATGAGCATCGCATTGTAGGAGGAATTGAAAATTTTATAGAACGGAATGCGCCCCAAAAACAAGAAGGTCAACAGTACAGTCGCAATGGAGTAGAGGACCTGTTTAATGCGCAAGGACGGCCATTTTGGCACAAAGGTATGTACCAACGTCCCCCCTAAAAATCCCAATAAACACAAAGAACCGACGGTCTTGAGACTCAATCTAAATCCTAGCCATAAGGACGTGAGGATATTCTCCATCGTCACGGAAGCCAGTTGTGATTGAAATACTGCAAGAAACACGATTCTAAATGCAGTCAACAAAGCAGAGAAAAAGATAAATACCTTAATCTCTGTTCGTATGCCTTCAAATAATCGCTGCCATCGGTTCATCATTAACCCCTAACTGTTGAATCTTATAACCTAATTGGTATATCACATAATCCAACTATATTGTTACAAACGTAACAAAACTACATAACTATACTGCCTAAATGAGTAATAAAACATCATAAACTAGATATACTACATATATATCCTACGTAATATGTTACGTAATATTCTACTAATTACATAACTATCAATTATTTTGGATATTTCTTACATTTAGGACCTTTACATCGTTTGCATTTACCGCATCCACGGTCGATAGTCTCAGCACCTGCTGATTTCTTTGCACTAGCACTCTCCTTGACCATCTTTTCAGAGGCCTTACTATTCCATACGGAAGCTATCGATTCTGCTTTTTTGCGGATTCATCCTTTTTGGATTTTTTATCCTTTTTCTTGTCTTTCTTCTTATCTTTTTTCTTGAAAGTATCAGCTAAAAAGACTGTTTTTAACTTATCATTTAAAACTTTAAGCTTCTTTTCAGCCTTGTCTTTCTTTTTCTTTAACTTTTCTTCATCTTTAGAACGTTTTTCTTCCTTAGACTTCTTATGTTTTTTCTCTTTTTTATCTTCTTTAGACTTTTTATCTTTCTTAGATTTTTTCTCGCCTTTGGACTTTTTGTCTTCTTTGGATTTCTTATCCTCTTTAGATGTTTTGTCTTCCTTGGATTTTTTATCGCCCTTAGTTTTCTTATCTTCAGAACCGTTGATACGCGCCCATTCATCGTCAACGCGTTTCAATTTCTTTTTAAGAAGCTTCTCCATCTTCTTATTTGTTTTATCGGACTCTAAACCAGCTTTACCAAATAATAAAGCATTCACCGCCGTGTATGGATCGATAGAGGACATATCCTCATCATCCACTTTAGCTTCCTCTGATTTCTTATGTTTCGATAATTCATCAAGACCATCTACATCTAACGCTTCATCTTCATCTAAATGATGAATTGCTAAGCTTTCAACGCCTTCTAAAGGTTTTACATCAAGGTGCTCAATCGCAGTATCTTCAAAATCTGCCATTTCCTTACCGGAGCTTTCACCAAAACCAGTAAAGAGGCCGCCTATAGATTTTAATTCGTTTAATTTAATATGGTTCATGCCCACCGTAGAATCATGATGCACAGGAACATCAGATAATTGTACCTGTTCCATAGCATATGCATCATCATTATAACTAGCGCCCTTGCCAAGTTCAGATGTATTAGAAATGACGATATCTTCCTTATCGTCGCCTAACACATCACCAAATAAATCTTCTTCTAAAGATTCGTAAGAATGCAATAAGGACATACGTTTTTGAACATCTTCAATTTGATTCCACAAATCAACGAGAGAAGATGTATAGTACACCCGTTCTTTTACCTCTAAATAAGCTTGGTAAACGATAGATAATTCGGTCTCATTAAGACCTTCCTCTGCACCAATTTCTTCAATCATTTGTTGAATCTGTTGATCTCGGTCATATCGTTTAATTAACGCTTTACGAATGCGTTCAATCAACATTGTATCGATGAGTTCCATATGCACCTCCTGTATTCAATACACTCAGTCCTACCCGCTACATTAGCGTATACGAATCAATGTATAGAATCATAAAAATGAATTGATTTTATAATCTCTAATATATTATTATAGCAGAATTTATCTGCTTTTTCCTTAATAATATGTGTAAAAGTTCCTTAAAAATAGAATAAAACCTCAATTTAAATACGTTCCTAATAGTATGCATTTCATACTACTAAAACACTATTCAAACCGAGGTTATTTAATTAACTGTTACATCAAAACATATCTAATTGTTACATAAATGTCTTTAAAGGTCTTAAATTATTTCATTATAAAAGTCTTAAATTACTGCACTAAAACAAGTTAACTGAATAGACGAGAATTCGTTCCTTTGCATCACTGGCTTCAAAGAGGTCACTACAATCAATAGGTTCCTCTTGTTCCAAGCGCACATGGTTATTTAAAAAGTTCTCCACCTCTTCATTAACATAGTAGAAAAATAACTTAATCTCCCGAGGATTATGATATAGCGAATCAAAGATATTTCCTAATACCCGCTTAATCGTATGGAGTGCAAAGGGATTAAAGAAAAAGCATCGATCAGACTGATCTGGCAATTTATACAGCGCCGCATCACCTAGTACAAAGCTTACACGATTGCGAGCAGCAGGGCTTTCACCATTGATTAAAGCCTTTTCATAGAGCCGTTCATCATATTCGATGCCTATGGAATGGCAGCCCGTTTGGTAAGCCATAAAAATACTCACTCGGCCCTTGCCACTGCCATAATCGATGAGCGTATTTTTCTTGCGAATATGACCGCTATTTGCCAAGCGCTCCAGCACGCAATAATCTGTCGGCTCGTACGGATGATGCTCCGTATCGGAACGACTATCATCGCGACCAGAGGTTTTAATTTGTAATACACTTTCCCACTCTTGCTCTGTTGCCATCTATATAATCCTATTATGAGGCCAAAATATATGACCTAATATTTAATACTAATCTTAATTTCTATACATACTATACCCTTATTAGGGCACTAGTTACAAATTAAAATCAATCATATTATAGTAGATAACAAAGGAAATACATATTTTTGTAGCATTTAATGCGTACAAAAGGAAAAATGAAAGCAGCAATCCTCCTTTTTCTGTGCTAAAAACACTTATTAATGCCGATATGGTATACTAAGAGTAATATTTCTATTATTCTCATGTGCAGAATTATATGTAATTAAAAAGGAGTATCTACTTACATGGACAGTGATCTGACCTTAGATTTTATCATTATCATCGTATTAATCATCGCGAATGGTTTATTCTCTATGACGGAGTTAGCCATCGTAAACGCTAAAAAACGTAAGCTTGAAGAATTAGCTGAAGCAGGCAATGAACGCGCGAAAAAGGCCTTTGAATTGGCAGAGCACCCAAATGATATGTTCTCCACGATTCAAATTGGCATTACCCTCGTTGGTATTTTAACTGGTTTATATTCTGGTGCCACCTTTTCTGGTCCTTTAGAAGAAATATTAACTGCTAATATTCCAAGCATTGAACCGTACGCAGCCTCAGTGAGCTCCTTCCTCATCGTTGCGATCATCACTTATTTATCCCTCGTTATAGGGGAGCTCGTGCCAAAACGATTGGCCTTAAATAGCCCTGAGGGCATCGCTGTGGTGGTAGCAAAACCGATTTATTGGCTCTCTGTAGCCCTAAAACCAATCGTTAGCTTTCTCGGCGTTTCCACAGAATTCCTCTTAAAAATTCTAGGCGTTACTGTAAAAGAAGAAGCACCTGTTACAGAATCCGAAATTAATAAAATGCTTACCGAAGGCGTTGCCATGGGTGCTTACGAAGAGGAAGAACCTATCCTCGTAGAAAATATCTTCCATCTCGCAGATATGAACGCAGGTGATATAATGACGCCTCGTACACAGCTCAAATGGATTGATCTTAACGGTACGGAAGACGAAATCATGGAGGTTCTCAAGAATGCCAACCATTACCGCATTCCTGTAGGTACCGATTCCTTGGATGAATTAAAGGGTCTCATTACCGTATCCGACGTATTAGTTCAAATTATGCAACGTCCTAGTGAAAGTTCCATTCACGATATCATCAAAGCTTGTTTGAAAGAACCTGTTCTCGTTCCTGAATCCATTTCACTCATGAAATTATTGAACGTTCTACGTACAGAAGGCGTTCATGAAGCAATTATCCTCGACGAATATGGTGGTTTTACTGGTCTTGTCACCTTGCATGATATCATGGAGGAAATCGTAGGCCTTATGCCTTCCGGTGAGGAAGAAATCAAGGAAGAAGAAAACAAGATCATCGAACGCGATGGTGCATGGCTCGTAGATGGCCTTCTCAACGTAGACGAATTTAAAGAATTCTTTCACATCGATCAAGAATTACCAGGCGAAGAAGACGATTTGTACAAAACTATGGGCGGTCTCTTAAACGTTCTCTTCGGCCGCATTCCAAAGGAACTAGACAAGACAAAATGGAACGGCTATACCTTTGAAGTTATCGATATGGACCATACTCGTATCGATAAAATCCTTGTAACCTATGAAGAACCTATCGTAGAACAAGAAGAAGAAAAATAAAGTTCAAACTATAAATAGACAAAAGCTAAAGAAGTGAGTTTTCTTACTATGAACTGTACCCCAAAAATTAGACATATTTTTGGATACAGTTCAATCACTGGAGAACTCACTTTTTTGCTACAATTTTGTATTCATAAAATAAGTAATACATATACTATCAAAATATATAGATTACTTTTAAAAATTATCGTTAAAATATATCATCAATTATATAAATTAATTATATAATTCTTTTATTTTCTGCATAAAGGCTAGAACTTTCAATATAAATATAGTATTATTAAATTGTATAAAATATATAATTAGTTTTTTCTATAAAATATATAATTAGAAATTAGAGTTTTCTAATATACATATAGAGTCCTATGATTACTACCTATGTGTAGTTCTGTGTCATAGGGCTTATATGCGATAGTCAAAGGAGAGATTCTATGAATCAACGAATCATAGCAACCATAGGAGCCCTATTAATAGGGACCGCCATCATAAGTGGTTGTGGATCAGAAAAGCCCCCTGAAGATACAAGTCTCAAGGTGCGTACCATCACTATAGGTGAAGAGTCTGGAACTACTGATGCTGGCTATGCAGGCACCATTCATAATAAAACAGAAACAAACTTAGCCTTTCAAATTGGAGGGCGTGTCATCAACAAATTTGTAAATGTTGGTGATGTAGTGCAAGCAGGCCAAGTGATTGCTCAAGTCAATGGTTCAGATACATCAGCTCAGGTGCAAAATGCTGAAGGTGCTGTAAAAGCTGCTCAATCGGCCTACGAATTGGCAGAAACCAATGCTAAACGATACCGCGAGCTTTATGCACAACAAGCGATTAGTAAATTGCAATTAGACCAAGCTGAAAACCAATTGAATGCCACATCTGCTCAATTACAACAAGCACAAGCAAACCTTAATTTGAGCAGTAATCAAAATAGCTATACTAATTTAACGGCTCCTGATACAGGTATTATTACAGCTTTCAATATTGAAGCAGGACAAGTCGTAGCAGCCGGTCAAAGCGTTGGTACCTTAGCAGCTGGTCACAATCCAGAAGCAGTCATTGCCCTTCCTGAACAAGAGTTGAGTAAAATTCATGTAGGAAGCCCTGCTACTATTACCTTCTGGGCCTTACCAGATGTAACAGTACAAGGCGTTGTACGTGAAATTTCACCAGTTCCTGACCCTGTAGCCAGAACATATACCGTAAAAATTACCTTACAAAATGCGCCTAAAGAGGTACAACTAGGCATGACGGTCAATGCTAATCTATCTACCACAGATAGTACCAATATTTCTATTCCATTGACGGCTCTTGTGAAAGACTCTAACGGTAATAATGCGGTCTATATCATCCGCGATAAGAAGGCTCATCTCGTGCCTATCAAGACTGGTGAATTCGGTAAGAACTCCGTCATCGTCACATCTGGTTTAGCTAAGGGTGACATTGTCATCACCGCAGGCACCCAACAATTACAAGAAGGGACGGCGGTTAGTCAATGAAACAATTTAACTTAGCCGAATGGGCTCTTAAACACAAGTCCATTATCTACTACTTCATGGCTGTGCTCCTCACCTTCGGTATCTTCTCATTCACCCATATGGGACGCATGGAAGATCCTGATTTTACGATGCGCACCATGGTGGTCGGTGTTGCTTGGCCGGGGGCTTCTCCACAAGAAATGTCGAATCAGGTAACGGATAAACTCGAAGAAAAACTACGCGACCTTCCTGGTGTAGATTATACAAAATCTTTCACAGATGGCAGCAAATCCGTTATTTATATCAATTTAAGAGAGGATTTGCCATCCGATAAGATTCGTCCCGCTTGGGAAGAAGCGCGGAATATGATTAACGACGAATGGAAATCATTGCCTGCAGGCGTTCAAGGACCGACCATCAACGACAGGTTCGATGACGTATATGGCATTATCTATGCCATCAGTGGTGATGAATATTCGTACGAAGAAAAACGACAACAAGCAGAAGACTTAAAACGTCAGCTTTTATCTGTGCCTAATGTTAAGAAAATCAGCCTTATTGGAGTTCAACAGCAAACCCTCAATGTAACCATAAACAAGGATAAACTCGCATCCTATAAAGTCAGTACACAACAGCTGTTAACAGCGCTTAAACAGCAAAGTATGATGGTTCCAGCTGGTGTGATTACAACGGATACAAACAATGTATATCTCCGCGTCAACGGCCTATTCGATAGTCCTCAAGCGGTGCGAGATATGCCGATCCGCATCAATAACCAAACCTTGCGCCTCGGTGACATGGCCGATGTAACCATGACCTACCAAGACCCTAGCGATCCACAGTTCTATTACAAAGGTAAGCCAGCCATTGGCATCGCTATCTCCATGGATGCAGGGGGCAATAATATCGAATTCGGCGAAGCCATCGACAAAAAACTCGGGGAATTACAGAAAACGATTCCTGCCGGCCTCGAACTCAATCAAGTATCGAATCAACCGCATATCGTTAAGGAATCCATCGGCGATTTCTCTCAATCCTTATTTGAAGCCATCGCCATCGTATTGCTCGTAAGCTTTGCATCTCTCGGCTTACGAACCGGTATCGTTGTAGCCCTCACCATTCCAGTCGTTGTGTCTACGACGTTCATCTTGATGTATGAAAGCGGCATCTATCTACATAAGGTTAGCTTAGGTGCCTTAATTCTAGCTTTAGGCCTCCTAGTAGACGATGCCATCATCGTTGTAGAAATGATGAGCGTTAAGCTCGAAGAAGGGTGGGGTCACTTTAAATCGGCTACCTTTGCTTACCAATCTACAGCATTCCCAATGCTATCGGGTACACTCATTACCTGTGCAGGTTTCTTGCCATTAGCATTGGCACAAGGTATGGTAGCAGAGTTTACAAAATCCCTATCTATCGTCGTATTTATGGCGCTCATCCTATCTTGGTTTGCCTCTGTTCTCGTCAGCCCTGTATTGGGTTATAAAATCATCGAAAACAAGGCTCCCAAGCCAGAATCGGAATGGACTAAACGAGACCGTATCATGCACAAACTCAATGTGACCTTCTATGATAAGTTTGAAAAACTATTACATTGGGCTCTAGGACATCACAAGGTAGTCTTGCTGGCCACATTAGGAGCTTTCGTTTTATCCTTGCTTTCACTACCATTGATCAAACAGGAATTTTTCCCATCATCAACGCGTAATGAAATCATTGTATCCATGCAATTTCCTCAAAGCTCGTCTATCGAGTATACTGCTAACCAAGCAAAACTCATCGATAAACATTTAAAAGACGACGAACGCATTGCAACCTTCACCTCCTACATCGGACAAGGTTCTCCACGTTTCGTCCTCACCTTGGAACCTGAATTGCAACGGAACAACTTCTTGCAATATGTAATCGTTACAAAATCCTTAGAGGATCGCGATAAACTCTATGCTGAATTGACTCCGTATTTAAACGAGCAATTCCCATCGGCCCTTGTAAACACGCAATTCTTACAAATCGGTCCACCATCCAAATTTCCAGTCATGCTTCGCGTTGCTGGCCCTGATCAAAAGGTGGTAAAAGAAATTGCAAATCAAGTAAAAGCTAAAATGCAAGACGATAAAGACTTACAAAATATCGCTTTTGACTGGCCAGATACAGAACCTGTAGCCAATATTCACATCGATCCAAACAAGGCACGTTTACTCGGCATCGATAGCTATGCTGTATCCTTGCACTTGCAAAGTCTATTGTCTGGTACTAAATCTGGTGAATACTACGAAGGGAACCAAACCATTCCTGTTACCTTCCGTTTAGGTGACAACGAGCAACATAACTTAAGTGCTCTTTCATCCTTGCCAATTCAAACAGGAAATGGCTCCTATGTACCACTTAGCCAAATTGCAACCATTACCATGACACAAGAGGATGGTATTATTTGGCATCGCAATATGATGCCAACCATTAGTGTGCATGCCAATGTAAAAGCAGGTATATTGGGTAATGCGAAAACGAAAGAGATTTACAAATCCTTACAAGACATTCACGATTCCTTGCCTACAGGCTATTCTATAGACCTAGACGGCGCCGCTGAAAAGAGCGAAACAGCTGTTCAAAAGCTATTAACACCAATGCCGATCATGCTCTTTGTAATCATGACAATCCTCATGTTCCAATTAAAGCGTATCGCCCTCATGGTAATGGCTCTACTCACTGCTCCATTGGGACTAATCGGTGTTGTATTAGCACTCAATATTACGAGAACGCCGTTAGGCTTTATGGCTATTCTAGGGATCATCGCCCTCTCGGGTATGATCATCCGTAACTCCATTATCTTGTTAGACCAAATCGAAATTCACAAAGCAGAAGGTCAAGAACCTCGTGAAGCGATTATCAACTCCGCTACACTTCGTTTCCGCCCTATCATGCTTACCGCTATCGCAGCGATTTTAGGCATGATTCCGCTCATGGGATCTGTATTCTGGAGTCCATTGGCCATCGCCTTTAGCGGCGGCTTACTAGTGGCAACGGTTCTAACACTTATCGTATTACCAGTCATGTATGCAAGCTGGTATAAGGTAAAATAAAAAAGCAGTAATTATTTCTGCTTTTTTATTATCTATAAGATATATAGATAAACCACAATACAAAAAACCCCCTATAAAAGTTTCTAATACTTTTTATAGGGGGTTTTTTAATAAATATCATATAAAAAAACAGCAGGGCTTTCCCCTGCTGTTTTTTTAGTCACAATAATACATTACGACTTACTTATTTCCCTTAGGATTATATTAATAATTATATCTGACTTAGTCTATTATTTATTAAACTATAACGGCTGTACCATTGCATGTAATCATAAGCATGCCATTTTGTGCACCTACTGTGCTGTATTGGAAGGATACACCAATAATAGCATTAGCACCCAATTTAGAAGCTCGTTGAGACATTTCGTCGAGAGCTGCTTTGCGCGCATTCATCAAAGAATCTTCATAGCTGCCACTACGACCACCAACGATATCGCGAATGCCAGACATGAAATCTTTCACAAAGTTACGGCCTTCTACGACTTCACCAAATACAATACCTTTGTACTCTTGTACAGGTTTGTTTTCAATATGCATAGTTGTAGTAATAATCATAATTGTATCCTTTCTAATTGATTACAATATATTTTAATTTATTATAACAAGACTTTTAGATAAAAACAAATATAGCTTTCACATAAAACAATTACATATTGTATCTCCAAAAATTACATACTATATATCAAAAATTTACATATTATACATCAAAAATTTACATATTATACATCAAAAATTTACATATTATACATCAAAAAAAGACCTGTTCACTACTTTCATAATGAACAGGTCTAATTTTATATTTTTATCTATCAAAATCGCGGTCTAAGTTAACTTCTTTCAACGGCACAACTTTAGTTTTGTTGATGTATTTGTAACCAAGGTAAACTGCGAAGAAGATTGGTAAGCCAATGTAGGCAACGGATACGCCGTACCAGTCGATGGTATCACCTGTGAAAGCGGAGTAGTTTTGACCACAGATGATAATGACGCAAAGAATGAACGCCAAAATTGGGCCAACTGGGAATAACCACGCTTTGTATGGCAATTCACTAAGATCTCTGCCTTGTGCGATGAAAGCACGGCGGAAACGATAGTGAGACACGGCGATACCAACCCATGCGATGAAACCACATAAACCAGAGATATTAACAATCCATGTATAGGCTGTACCTTCGCCGATAAAGCTTGTTAGGAACGCAAATAAACCGATTGCTGTCGTTAAGATTAACGCAGGCACTGGAACGCCACGTTTATTTAACTTAGCAAAAATTTGAGGTGCTTGACCTTCTTTAGCCAGTGCGTACAACATGCGCGTAGAAGAGTATAGACCAGAGTTACCAGCACTCAATACAGCCGTTAAGATGATAGCATTGATAAAGCTAGCAGCAAAGGCAAAACCAAAGCGATCAAATACGAGTGTAAATGGAGAAATAGATACGTTCTCTACACTAGAGTTCAACAGATTTGGATCTGTATACGGAATCAAGAAACCAATAACCGTGAAAGCACCGATATAGAATAATAGAATACGCCAGAAAATTGTATTAATCGCTTTTGGCACATTCTTTTCAGGGTCTTCCGCTTCACCAGCGGCTACACCGATTAGCTCAGTACCTTGGAAGGAGAATCCTGCTACCATAAAGATAGCGAGAATAGATTCCCAGCCACCTACAAATGGAGCCTCTCCTACAGTCCAGTTTGCAAATCCTGGAGATGTACCACCGATACCAAAGATAAGCATGAAGCCACAGAATAGAAATACGAATACTGTAATAACTTTGATGCTAGAGAACACATATTCGCTTTCACCAAAGGAACGAGTAGATAAATAGTTCAAGCCGAATAAAATGAACAAGAACAAAGCAGACCATACGATGGCAGGTACATCAGGGAACCAATATTTCATGATAAGCGCCCCTGCTAATACTTCAGCAGCCAAGGTAATAGCCCAGTTAAACCAGTAATTCCAACCTAAGGCAAAACCAAAGGCAGGATCTACATAGCGTTTTGCATAAGTCCCGAAGGAACCAGGAATTGGCAAGTATGTAGCCATTTCCCCAAGAGATGTCATGAGGAAATAAACCATGATACCAATGAGGCCGTAAGCTACAAGAGCACCACCAGGGCCAGCTGTACTTACCACTTCACCACCAGCAACGAATAAACCTGTACCGATAGCACCACCTAAAGCAATCATATTCATATGACGAGCTTTTAGGGACCGTTTTAGGTGTTGATCTTTGTTAGACGTAAACTCTACGTTACTATTATGATTTTCAGACATGGGTCACCTCTTACAAATCTAGATTACGCACGTATTTCGCGTTATCTTCAATAAATTTACGACGAGGCTCTACCTTATCACCCATGAGAACCGTAAAGATTTTGTCAGCTTCGATAGAATCTTCTAAGCTAACTTGTAAAATCGTACGATTATCAGGGTTCATTGTAGTTTCCCATAATTGTTCAGGGTTCATTTCACCTAAACCTTTGTAACGTTGGATTGTAGTACCATCACGGCCTACTTCATCAAGTTTAGCAGTCAACTCTGCATCAGAGTATACATACCAGTGAGATTTACCTTTCTTGATTTGATACAAAGGTGGTTGAGCAATATAGATATGGCCTTCCTCTACCAATGGTTTCATATAGCGGTAGAAGAATGTTAATAACAATGTACGGATATGAGCGCCGTCAACGTCCGCATCTGTCATGATGATAATCTTATTGTAACGGGATTTTGTAATATCGAATTCATCGCCAATACCTGTACCAAAAGCGGTAATCATGGAGCGAATTTCGTTATTAGCCAAAATCTTATCGAGGCGTGCTTTTTCTACGTTAAGGATTTTACCACGCAATGGCAAAATTGCTTGGTAACGACGATCGCGACCTTGTTTTGCAGAACCACCCGCAGAATCACCTTCCACAAGATAAATTTCAGTCATAGATGTATCTTTTTCGGAGCAGTCCGCCAATTTACCAGGAAGACTAGATACTTCCAACGCATTTTTACGGCGTGTTAAGTCGCGGGCTTTACGAGCAGCCTCACGAGCACGGCTTGCCATCGTTGCTTTTTCGATGATCTTCTTCGCATCTTGAGGATGTTCTTCGAAGAATGTTTTAAGACCTTCTGTAACGATAACGTCTGTAATACCTTTTACTTCACTATTGCCAAGTTTAGTTTTTGTTTGGCCTTCAAATTGAGGTTCCAACACTTTTACAGATACGACAGCTGTCAAACCTTCACGTACGTCTTCACCGGAAAGATTAGACTCACTTTCCTTGATCAAACCAGATTTACGGCCATAATCATTGAGGGTACGAGTCAAGGCAGCACGGAAACCAGATAGATGTGTACCACCGTCAATCGTATTGATGTTATTTACGAAGGACAACAAGTTTTCACTATAGCTATCGTTATATTGCAATGCTACATCTACCACAACATCGTCTTTTGTATTTTCAATATTGATAACAGTTGGATTAATTGCTTCTTTATTTTCGTTCAAGAAGGTAATGAAAGAAACCAAACCACCTTCATAGTGGAAACTTTCAACACGAGGTTCCTCTAAGCGCAAATCGCTCAATGTAATGCGAAGGCCTTTGTTAAGGAATGCCAATTCTTGTAAACGCATTTTCAATGTATCAAAGCTAAATACGGTAGTTTCAAAGATTTCTGCATCTGGCTTGAAAATAACTGTAGTACCAGTGCCTTCGGCCTTGCCAATTTCGTGCAACTCGGAAGTTTTATGACCACGAGCAAAGGAAATCTCTTGGACAATACCATTTTGAGATACTTGAACCTTAGTCCATTCACTCAATGCATTAACTACGGAAATACCTACACCGTGAAGACCACCAGATACCTTGTAGCCACCACCACCGAATTTACCACCGGCATGCAATTTCGTTAATACTAGCTCTACCGCAGACATACCAGATTCATGCATCCCTGTTGGAATACCACGACCATCATCGACAACAGTAACACTATTATCTGGATTGATGGATACTTCGATATGTGTAGCATAACCAGCAAGCGCTTCATCCACAGAGTTATCTACAACTTCGTATACGAGGTGATGCAAACCACGAGCAGACGTACTACCAATATACATCCCTGGGCGTTTACGCACCGCGTCTAGACCCTCAAGAACCTGAATATTCTGAGCGCCATAATTTTGTTCAGGCATGAAACAAACTCCTCCTAACAATCTATCATACTGCACTTGATTGAAATAAAGTAACAAAACATGTACAGGATTAAACTTTATCTCTTTATTATACTATAAAACTCATCAATCCGTCTCATTAAAGTCTTAATACTGATACCAGATCCATACACACAGTCATCTGTGACCACATATGTCTTGATTTGCTCCTCTGGCACCATGGCGATATATTCTAGCGTTTCATAGTGATGAATAGGACTTTTATGGGACTTTCCGCCCTTGGCATGCACCATCGTAATAATGGATTCTATGGGCACGGAAATGGTATCTCCAATATGAACGTACATAAGAATGCCCCCTCTACTTTTCTAATGTCCCATTAAGGGCATCGATTTTGCGCTGTTCCTCTTCAGCAAGGAACTTAGAGCGATATTTATTACACAAATTGATGACGTGCTGATCCGTCAACTCATCAGGCTTTTTGTGGGTAATGAGCATGGCCACCATAAACATATGACGGCGATTGATAGATCCTTTATAAATCTTATCCAGGTAAAAGTATATGGATTCCCGCATCGCTTCTGCAAAGTCTGTAAAAGTACACTGTATAAATTGCTGACAGTCGCTATATTTAAAGTACGGATATTTTCTAATCACAGACTTAATGTCCTTAATATGTTTTCGATGCAATTCATATTCACAGATTGGACAGATTTCCTTTTTAGATTTCATATGCATGCCACATCGTTTACAACGATGGTATCCATGCTGCTGCTCTAAATAAATTTCTCGCTTTCGAGCCGTAATCTGTACTTTCCGGAAAGCAGCTTTTAATGCTTCGTTATCCGTTTGTTTCAACGATGTATCAATGGCGTCTACGTCTTCTTTTGAAAGCACGATATTAGAAAAATTAATACGTTTTGTAATAATCTGTTCATCAGGAATCGTGAGAGACGTTTTATTTTCTACTTTCACATAGCTCTGACGTTTCATGATGAAGCGAATATCGGTGATTACCTCTTGGCGGTAATACTTGTTGATAGCCTCGATGATACGTCGTTTTTGCATTTGTAATTCCTGCATCCACATGGAATTATCTGCACTGATAACCATGTCTGGAGGCTTAATAGACACAATTTTTGTATGATCTGCGATAACATCGCCCACTACATCACGCCACTTGTGAACGAGGGTATTTAATTTGTATTGTTCCAGTAAATTTAGTTCTGCTAAGGCCTTTGGTAAACAAAGATCAAGGCTGTCCATACTGAACCTGTCCCCCTTCACAAGAAATAAATTGAACGGATTTCAAATCTTTAAAATCGTGAATATCTGTAGTGGTAATAAATGTTTGAATTCGTTTATGAATAAACTGCAATAAATTCGCTCGTCTCGACTCATCAAGTTCGCTCAATACATCATCCAAGAGAAGAACTGGATATTCTCCTACCTCTGACTTGATAAACTCAAGCTCACTCAACTTTAAGGACAATACAGCGGTTCGTTGCTGTCCTTGCGATCCAAATTTCTTTAAATCCATCGCATCGGAAAAAAATCGTAAATCATCGCGATGAGGACCCACACTAGTGCTTAAACGATGACGATCCTGCGGCAACGCTGCTTTGATGCGTTCGTAAAAGCCTTCCTTTGTATATTCCAATGAACCATTGTCCATATACGGCTGTTCATAACCAATGGTTAAATTCTCAAGGCCACCTGTCAATTTACGATTCATCAAATCGATAAGCAAATTGATTTTCTTTAGGCTTTCTAATCGTTTTTTCACAATAAAGCTCGCCATATCTGCTAGCTGTAAATCCCATTCTTCAAGAGGAATAGTATTCTTTCCTCTATATTCTTTTAGGACTGCATTTCGTTGCTGTAACAGCCGATTGTACTGCATCAATTGATGATAGTATATAGCACTGGTCTGAGAGATTTCCATATCGAGGAAACGCCTACGTCCAGACGGAGTCCCCTTGATGAGCTGTAAATCTTCAGGACAGAAGATAACTGTATTTAATGTACCAATCAGTTCTTTTTGAGATATTTTTGTGTCGTTTAATCGAATATCCTTAGGGCCCTGACGGAATAATTTAATATTTACCTTTTGAGGCGTATCTTTTTTCTCGAATTTTACAACTATGCCTGCTTCTTCGGCATTGAACATGAGCATATCTGACGTATCGTTCGTACGATGGCTTTTACCAATCGTACCAACATAGATAGATTCGAGGATATTCGTCTTACCAGCCCCATTAGTGCCATATAGAACAATAATCTCAGGATTAAACTGTATCTGTACATCCTTATAATTACGAAACTGAAATAACTGCAGTGAGTCAATTCTCACCGATTATGCCTCCTCTTGTTTAATCACGAGGTCTACATCGAGACCTTCACAAGAAATCACATCACCAACGCGGCATTTCTTGCGTTTTTCCGTTACGACCTGACCATTCAAGGTAAGGATGCCTTCATCGATGAAAGATTTTATTTGACCACCTGTTTCAATGATGCCTTCTAACTTCAACAACTGATCAATTTGAATGTACTCCGTATGAATGGGTACCTGCTGTTGCTCTTTCATAATGTTCTCCTAAATTGGACAATTTACATAAGCGTATATATCATACTAAGTCCAGGTCGCTCGCTGAGTATTTTTCTTCGAAAAATTACACGTTCCGACCAAAGTTATATTTGGTTGGAGCCCAAAGCACAGTTCTTCACTGTGGATTTTCTTAGATAACTTTGTTATCTAGAAAATCTTACGTTCAGAACAAAGCGATGCAGTGTCTCTGTCGTCGCAAGCTCCTCCATTGACTACTGCCCTGCTTTTACTTTTATGCATTCGTGCGAACTGGTGTTACTACGTATGTATAGTTCGGATTATTGTCTTGGCGAATGACAACAGGACCATTTTGTTTTAAGAACAAGTGGATATTGTCGCCTGTGCTGTGACGCAAAATATCAGAGATGTAACGACCATTGAAGGAGATTGTAAAAGGTGTACCTTTAAATTCAACAGCTACGTCTTCTTTAGCCATACCGATTTCAGTATTTTGAGTAGACAATGTGACATTGCTTTCAGACCAATCATAACGAATTACGTTATAGCTGATGTCTTTAGCCAATAAGGATACGCGATCAACAGCACCAGCGAATTCGCGGCGGTCGATTACAGCGCTAGAATCGAATTGGGAAGGAATTACCTTTTCATATTCAGGATACGTGCCTTCGATTAAGCGAGAAATAATATAAATAGATTCAAAATTAAATACGATTTGTGTGCGATTCCAAATGATATTGATCATGGCTGGATTATCTGTTGGTAATAAACGAGATACTTCAGCTAACGTTTTTGTAGGAATGATAGCGCGCATTGGAGTAGTTGCTGGCTCATCGATAGTGATTTTTTTAACAGCCATACGGTGTGTATCGGTAGCAACCATAGTGACTTCGTTTTCATTGATTTCAAGAAGAGCACCGGTAAAAACAGGACGATCTTCATCAGTAGCTGCTGCGTAGTTTGTTAAATCGATGAGTTCTTTCATAGCAAAGCTATCGATGTTTACATGATCTTGGTCGTGAATTTGTTCAACCAATGAGAAATCATCTGGGTGTAATGTAACAAGATTAAATTCGGAAGATCCAGATGTGATTGTCAAAGAATTTCCGTCTTCTGGTTTGTAAAGTTCGATAGTATCGCCAGGTAATTTACGAATTAATTCTTGGAAATAACGGGAACCTACTACTAAAGTACCAGGTTCTTTGATATCTCCGTCAATTGTTAAACGGATACCAAGTTCAAAGTCGTTACCTTGCAATTCTACTTGACCATTTTTTGTAGTTATGTAAATAGCACCTGGTAAGTTGGAACTTGTTTTATTTTGAGATACCTTTTGCAATACGTTGATTGCTTTTTGGAGATTTGCTTTTGGGAATGTAATATGCATATGTTACTCCTTTTTGAAAGTTTTATATTAATTTATATAATTGGATTTTATTATTAACTACTATTATATATGTTGTTTGTGATTACGATTTATATATATTGTAGAAGCATTAATAATTACTTGTTTTGTTTGTAATATTCTATGTTTGCTATTGTAGATGCTCTATATATATTCTACGATAGATCTGTTTCTACTGTTTTTTTGATTGTTTCTTAGTTTTAGTAGTAGTAATAGTAGAGGTCTGTTTATATGTGTAAAAGTGAATCGGCGCCAATAATTGTGTGAATTATGAGCTGTGCATAACTATGTTAATAGTTTGTACCCACTTATCCACATATTCACACCAAAGTGCGAGTTTTGTGATATCCACAAAGTTATTCACTATATATCCACAGAGTTATCCACAGGTTGTTAATTTCTGTTTAATTTCTGCAACCATTCGTTTAGTTTCTTCGTTTTTTTCAATTTCCTTCGTTATTTTATCGTACGCATGGAGAATTGTCGTATGATCACGAGAGAAAGCTGCTGCGATTTGTGGATAGCTTTCATTGATCATATCGCGGCATAGATACATGGCGATTTGCCGTGGAAATGCGAATTGGGCTTTTCGTTTTTTGCCAAGTAGGTCTTGCTTTTTAATATTGAAATAAGAACTTACAAAATTCTGGATGCTTTCAATATTAACCATATTTACCTCTTCTGTGTGAACGAGACCCGCCAAGGCGTGTTTTGTGTATTCTAGGTCAATAGATTCTAGACGTTGATCGATGGACGCTGTACCGATGAGTTTGGTGAAAGCACCTTGCAACACACGGACGTTTTCGCTAAATTGCAATGCTACGTAGTTAATAGAATCATTATCGATGCGAATAATGCGGTTCTTTTTATATTCACGTTCGAGCAGTGATCTGAAGATGGCGATGCGCGTTTCTAAATCAGGATTTTCCATTGTGGCAATGTAGCCAGCTTGGAAACGAGAGCGAAGACGATCTTCGAACTGCTCCATATCGTTTGGCATCGTATCAGAGGTAAGCACGATTTGTTTGTTGTTATTTAATAGTTCATTAAATGTATTAAATAGCTCAGTTTTCGTACTTTCACGGCTTTCAAGAAACTGAATATCGTCAATCATGAGAACATCGATATTGCGGAATGTATTGCGGAATAATTTACCTTGGTTGCGCTGCAATGTTTCGACGAAAATATTCATAAAGTTTTCGCTCGTAATGGACATGACCTTCATATGTGGATGATTTTCCTTGATAGCATTGCCAATGGCATGCATCAAGTGTGTTTTTCCGAGGCCAGATGGACCGTAGATAAAGAGCGGATTGTAGTCGCCGCCTGGAAATTCAGCTACATTTTGAGCAGCTCCAAAAGGAATGCGGTTGGCGTTGCCCGTTACGTAGTTATCAAAACGGTACGCCGGATTGAGATTAGATAATGACAAGTCTACAGGAACATTATCAGACTGCAATGTTGACATTGTTTCTGTCGGTTTCTTTGGTGTTGCTATCATTGGTTCGTCTGGAATATCCACAGGCGCTGGCGCGCGGTCGATATAGACAGGATCTTGATAGACTGGTGTGTAAAACTCCTCTTGATGAGCCTTTTCCTCTACTATAGGTGGTAAAGGCATTGGCGGTGCTACAACTGGCGTATCGATGAGACTTTCATCAACAAAATTAGTATCTATACTCTCTTGATTAAAATCGAATAACACCATATCTCGATGGGAACCGATGACCGTGGTAATCGCATCTTGTAAAGCCTTGCTAATCTGCGGCTGCTGGTCGATTAAGTTTTTTACAAATGTTTGCATGACCCCAATATGGATCGAATGACTTTCGAGAGACATGGGAATCAACGATGACGTGACGCGCAAATACAATGCATCAGGTAAATGTTGCATATTCTTTTTCGCTTCAAGCAATATATGTTCCCATATATTATTTAAATCAAATGACTGCATAACGTGCCTCTTGTGAATAACTATTGCGATAAATGTGTATAACTTTAGGAATAATGTGTATAACCATTGTAAAAGCTGTGGAAAAATCTATTATTCCTGTGAATAACTTGTGTATAACCTGTGAATAAGTGAAAATAAAAGTCTATTCCAACCAGATAAATACTGACTTTTTAGTTTTTATAGGATAAAAGAGAAAAAATGTGGATAACCTCGAAAGTTATCCATCAAAAACCTATAAAAATATATAATTTTTCCTAATTTCAAGTATGATTGTACCAAAAAATAAGTAATTTGTCATTCAATCTGTGGATAACTTTTATAAACTGTTTATAATGTATATTTTAATTTTCTCTTGGTATATCTATTACTTTTGGGATAGGAAGTGAAACTACTTTTATCGCTCCATCCTGACGCAAGTCGCTCAAAAAGTAGTTTCACTTCCCCTCCTCCAACCATATGATTTTATGATTTTTATACATATAACCAAAAAAGTAATAGATATACCTTCTATCAATCTACATTAGATCTGTTTATAAAACGTTATCAACACAACTTAAATGAAAATCGGGGAGAGAAGTCAGAGGAAATTAATAGCATCAATTTTCCCCCTTTCCTAGCAAGAGGTTAAAAGGTAACATTTGTTAAATCTTAGATCCGTATTCTGAAAGACTTTTAGATTTCCTATAAAAACTGATACTACTTTTTATACTGGTGGTAGGTGTATGAGTAGTCATTAGAGTGTGTTAGGAGCAGGAATAGATGTGGATTTTTGACCGACTTACGATGAGTATGGAGGGAGAAAACCACATCTATTCCTCCCCTCTCTTCAAATAGAGATAAAAACATAAATTTGCCAAAGTATAAAAAAATTTGAATTGTGAGTTCTTGTATGTTGATAAATTGATGTTACGTTTACATCGTGTAGTGGTATTGAAGGTGACATTAGGGTTGCCTTAGGGAGGGAATATAGGGTCCTTTTGAGCGACTAGCGATGAAGGAGCCCTATATTCCTTCCCCTAGAAACGTAACATCGGTCCCTACTCTCAACCAGAGATTAAAATGTAAATTTGTCAAAATATAAAAGATTAGAATGTGAGTTCTTGTGTTGTTGAAAATTGATGTTACGTTTACATCGTGTAGTGGTGTTTAAGGTGTGATTAGGGTTTACTTAGGGAGGGAATATAGGGTCCTTTTGAGCGACTTTACGATGAGTATGGAGCGATAAAGGATCCCTATATTCCTCCCCTTGGAAACGTAACATCAATTACAGGATAAAATGTGTAGTAGAATTATTTTCAGAAATACAAGAACTCACAGCAGAACCCCTTTATTATATTGACAAATTTACATTTTACCTCTATAATTACCCTGTTATGGTATAAGTAAAACAATACAGAATGACGAGGAGGTGTTTTACTAATGAAACGTACTTACCAACCAAATACTCTTTGGAGAAAACGTACCCATGGTTTCCGTGAACGCATGAAAACTATTGGTGGCCGTCTCGTTTTGAAAAGAAGACGTGCAAAAGGCAGAAAACGCTTATCTGCATAATATAATAGCTGTTAGGCAGGAGAAAAAACTTGGCGCTGCTGCCAAGTTTTTCTATTCTTAGGACTTAAGGACAATGCATATGGATTATTGCCTTGATAAAGCAAGACGACTGACGCACAATAATGAATATCGCCTTGTATATAAGCACGGTAAATACGAAGTAGGCCGCATGTGTGTACTGTATCGTATGCCCGTGGCAAAGCAACCTACGCGCATTGGTTTTGTAACAGGTAAAAAGGTTGGTTGTGCAGTGGAGCGCAACCGAGCTAGACGCCTGATGAAAGAGGTATATCGCCTCAATCAGCACTCCATTCGCGAAGGGTATCATATCGTAATTGTTGGACGTGGCCCTCTGAAAAACGCTACCTATGAAAAAGCGGAAAAGGAGATTTTGTATCTCTTGCGAAAAAGCAAATTATTGATACAAAATGATAAATAGGACCACAAGTTAGAGGCTTTGGTCCTTTTTGTGTATATGGAGGTTTCCATGAAACGCTGTATAACCATGCTTTTACGACTTTTAATTAGGTTTTATCAGCTCGCCATATCTCCCTTAAAACCTGGATGTTGCCGTTATTATCCGACATGTTCCACATATACTCTGCAGGCCATCGAAAAATATGGTCCTTTGAAAGGTAGCTGGATGGGTTTAAAACGCATTCTTCGCTGTCATCCTTTCCATAAGGGTGGCTACGATCCAGTTCCCTAACCCACGTGGGATTAGGCTGGATGTGTTCTGTGAAAGTTACTTTCACCATCACCATCAAGCACAGTTTTGGAAATACCTGAGCATCTGTATGGATGAAATTTAGACCATACCATAACGATATATAGATGCGCAAAGGACGATTTCGGACTGTATGAAAAAGGAGAAACAATGGACTTTTTAAGTGGTATTTTCCAACCTATCGTTGATTTAATGAGCACATTGGTAACCTATGCGTTCCAATTGACTCAAATGATAGGTTATCCAAGCTACGGTGTGGCTATTATCCTTTTAACAATCGTTATTAAAGCGATTTTGGCACCACTTACTGTTAAGCAAATCAAATCCATGAAGGCTATGCAAGAATTGCAGCCTCGCATGAAACAATTGCAAGATAAATACAAAAACGATCCTGCAAAACTGCAAGCGGAAATGGGTGCATTGTACAAAGAAATGGGCGTTAACCCATTGGCTGGTTGCTTGCCATTGTTGGTACAAATGCCATTCTTGATCGCGATTTACTGGGCTTTGAAAGATTACCCATACGATCCAAACTTTGTACAATTCTTGTGGTTGCCTAGCCTTGGCGATCCAGATCCAATGTATATCTTACCTATTTTGAGTGCATTATCCACATGGGTTATGTCTCGTCAAACTAGTAATGGTGCGACTGGTGCAGCTGCGCAACAACAAAAGATTATGACAATCTTTATGCCTTTATTCATTGGTTACATTTCTTTGAGCTTCCCATCTGGGCTCGTTATCTACTGGGTAGTTTCTAACGTATTCCAATTGATTCAACAGCATTTCATTTACAAAAATTTGAACGCTAAGTAGGAGGCAATTATGGAATTTATCGATGTATCTGCTAAAACCATTGAAGATGCCATTGCTAAAGGTGTAGCTCAATTAGCCGCTGAAGGTCAAGAATTGGTAGAAACTAAAGTCTTAGAACAACCTTCTAGTGGATTTTTAGGCATTGGTCGTAAACCAGCAGTTGTTCGCTTATTCTTCACCGCTTTGGCTAAATCTGCTACTACAGAAGAAGCAACTAACGCGGAAGAACAATCTGTGTCTGTTGCTTCCGAGCCGGTGGCGACAAGCGAAACAGAAGTACAAGATACAGCAGTTGAAACTTCTGAAAGTACTGTAACGGAAAAACCTTCTAAAAAAGAACTTTCAAAAGAAGATCAACAAGAAATTGCTGAAAAGGGTAAACAATTCCTTGATGATATGTTTACACAAATGGGCCTCACTGTCGTTATCGAGAAGATGATGACGAAAGATAAGATTACATTCCAAGTACATGGCGAAGATTTAGGTATTTTGATCGGCAAACATGGTCAAACATTGGATGCTATTCAATACTTAACAAATCTCGTGGCTCACAAGGATGTATCTGGCCACTGCCATATCGTGGTAGATGTGGAAAACTATCGTTCTCGCCGAGAAGAAACATTGGTAAATCTCGCGAAACGTTTGGCTTCTAAGGTGAAACGTAACCGTCAAAAGGTTTCCTTAGAACCGATGAATGCTTTTGAACGTAAAATCATTCATACTGCCCTTCAAGGGGATAAAAACGTTGTTACCAACAGTGAAGGGGATGAACCATTCCGTCACGTTGTGATTTCGTACAAAAAATAAAATATAGTAGTGCAGCTTTCAAGTAGCTAGGATTTTCCGTTACTTGAGGGCTGTTCCCTTTATTCTTTAGGTTATGGTGAAAGCTAACCTAAGTTAATCTTCGCATGCAAAGATTAGTTTAGTTTAACTTTCACAGGCGAAGAACATATACAAAAACAAATACTAGATAATCGAAATACGGAGATATGTATGTATATAGATGATACAATAGCGGCCATTGCGACACCGCCCGGCATCGGTGGGGTTGGTATTATTCGGGTCAGCGGCAAGGATAGTTTTCCTATTGTAAATAGCCTGTTCAAGAGCACTGGCACCGTTCCTTTGATGGACCGCCAAAATAGAACGATACAATATGGGACCATTGTGGACCCTGCAACTAACAAGACCATCGACGAGGTTCTTGTGTTATTGATGAAAGGTCCTCATTCCTACACGGCAGAGGATGTAGTGGAAATTCAGTGTCACGGCGGCATTGTGCCAGTTCGACAAATTCTAAAATTGCTCGTCAATCACAATGTACGCATGGCTGAGGCCGGTGAATTTACGAAGCGCGCCTTTATGAACGGACGTATCGACCTCACCCAAGCGGAGGCGATCATTGATATTATTGAAGCAAAAACGGAGGACTCCCTCTCCCTCGCTGTGGCACAGCTAGATGGGACTGTTTCATCCTTTGTGAAAGATGTGCGAGAACAGCTCATCGCCATGATTGCTCATTTAGAGGTAACCATCGACTATCCTGAGGAGGATATCGAGGACGTAACGAGCCAAGAGGTTCGTGAACAGCTAGAGCCTATTTTGAAAGCCATGGATGATCTTTTGTCCACAGCGAATACAGGTCGCCTCATTCGGGACGGTATTACGACGGTTATTGTAGGCCGTCCAAATGCAGGTAAATCGAGCCTCATGAACGCTCTATTGCGCGAAAACCGCGCTATCGTAACGGATATTCCTGGTACGACGAGGGACAGCATTGAAGAATATATGACCGTAGAAGGCATTTCTCTACGCCTCATCGATACGGCAGGTATTCGGGACACACAAGATACGGTAGAAGCTCTTGGTGTGGAGCGTGCTCGCGATTATATTAACAAAGCAGACATCGTGCTCTGCGTTATTGACGGATCTACTTCTTTAACCCCTGAAGAAATCGAAATTTTGACCTCTGTGAGCGGTTTGAATACTATCGTACTCCTTAATAAGTCCGATGTGGCACAAGTCGTTACAGATGAAAATATTAAAGAACACGGAATCTTCACGGCTATCGAACGAATCAGTGCTAAAGAAGGAGAAGGCTCTGCGGTTCTCTCCAAATGGGTGCAAGAACTCGTCTACGGCGGTCGCGTAAAACAAGACAACAGCGCCATGATCAGTAATGTGCGCCACATTAGCCTTATGGAACAAGCAAAGGCACAAGTCGAACAAGCCCTCTCCTCCATCGATATGGGCATGCCTGTAGACTTTGTGGCCACCGACCTGCGTAGCGCTTGGGAACTACTAGGCGATATCACGGGCGATACCATCCGAGAAAGCATGATAGATGAATTGTTTAGTCGTTTTTGCCTTGGTAAATGATTTAAACTTTTACAATAAGATAAGTAACAAATATAAGGAATTTAATTGATATGTACACAGTAGATAATTATGATGTCATCGTTATCGGTGGTGGTCATGCTGGTTGTGAGGCGGCCCTCGCCGCTGCCCGCATGGGTCATCGCACGTTGCTGGCGACCATCAGTTTAGATAATATTGCGCTTATGCCGTGCAACCCTGCCGTGGGTGGTCCTGGTAAAAGCCATCTTGTTTACGAAGTTGACGCATTAGGCGGTCAAATGGGTATTAATGCGGATGCTACAGCTATCCAAATGCGTATGCTCAATATGGGCAAAGGACCTGCCGTTCATTCTTTGCGCTGTCAATCCGACAAGATTAAATACCAACATTTGATGAAACAAACATTGGAGAATACAGATAATCTCAATGTTAAGCAAATCATGGTGACAGAGCTTAAGGTTGAGGATGGCAAGGTCACAGGTATCGTTACGGAGCTTGGTGAATTTTATGGCGCTAAGGCGGTAATTCTTTGTACAGGTACCTATTTGAAAGGTAAAATCCTCATCGGCGATATCGATTATGTGGGCGGTCCAAATGGCCAACGCGTAGCGGAACATTTCTCTCAATCTTTACTCGATAATGGTGTTGAATTGATGCGCTTTAAGACGGGTACACCAGCACGTGTAGATAAACGTACTTTAAACCTCGAAAATATGGTAGTTCAAGAAGGCGATGCACATCATCACGCATTTTCTTTTATGGATGAATGGATTAACCGTAATGAAGACGTATGTTGGTTGACGTATACTAACAAAGAAACGCACGAAATCATTCATAGCAATATTCACCGCGCTCCTATGTATAGTGGCAAAATCGAAGGCGTAGGCCCTCGTTATTGCCCTTCTATCGAAGATAAGGTGGTGCGTTTTGCTGATAAAGAACGCCATCAATTATTCGTAGAACCAGAAGGTACAGGCACAAATGAAATGTACGTTCAAGGCATGAGTACATCCCTTCCAATGGATGTACAATATGCGTTCTTGCGTACCATCCCAGGACTTGAGAATGTTGAAATTATGCGCCCTGCCTATGCTATCGAATACGATTGCTTGAATCCAACGCAATTGACACCAGCACTTCAAGTGAAACATATTGAAGGTCTCTACTCTGCGGGTCAAGCCAATGGTACATCTGGCTATGAAGAAGCGGCTGCTCAAGGCCTCATGGCTGGTATCAACGCAGCATTGTGGCTTGAAGGTAAAGAACCGTTTATCCTTGCTCGTTCTGAAGCGTACATCGGTGTTCTCATCGATGATCTTGTAACAAAAGGTACAAATGAACCGTACCGCATGATGACAAGCCGCAGTGAATACCGCTTATTGCTTCGTCAAGATAATGCAGACATGCGTCTTACGGAAAAAGGCCGTGCAATCGGTCTTGTAAAAGATGATCGTTGGGATAAATTTACAGCTAAAAAAGCTGCTATCGAAGAAGCAATGGACATGTTACGAAATACACCTGTCAATCCATCCAAAGAAACACAAGCTTTGCTTGAAAGTTTAGGTACAGCACCTATTAGAACAGGTATTCACGCTTATGATTTAGTAAAACGTAACGAACTCTCTTATGCCGTCGTAGCCGATGCATTTGGTTTGAAACGCTATACACCTGATGTAGAGGAAGCTGTCGATATTTCCATTACCTACGAAGGTTACATCAAAAAGCAAATGGAGCAAGTCGATAAGGTTCGTAAACTAGAAGAAAAAATTCTTCCAAAAGAATGGGACTATACACAAATAAAGGGTATTTCCCTTGAAGCTCAACAAAAGCTCAACAAAATTCGTCCTCACTCCATCGGCCAAGCAAGCCGTATCTCTGGTGTATCACCTGCGGACGTATCTGTTCTGTTGATCCAACTCGAACAATACAATAGAAGTAAATAAAAATAGCATGTAATAACATGCATTTTATATGAACTTTTTAGAAGCTATTTCTTATAGATTTTAAAAGATATTTCCTATAGATCTTATTGTCCTATACATATTAGACAATTCATTAGGTGTACTTATGAAAGAAAAATATGATGTGCCTATAGCACCTCAGTCTGAATTTGTTTCGTACATGATGGAGCAAATGAGCCATTTTGGCTTGCCTTGTACGGAAGAGCAAGCCAAAGACTTTTACATGTATTATGCGCATATGATTGAAACAAATAAATATCTCAATCTAACGGGTATTACGGATATGAAAGAGGTCGTGGTTAAGCACATGATTGACTCCCTCTCCTGTTATGATTCTGAAATTATCAAATCTGACATGACGATTATCGATGTTGGTACCGGTGCAGGTTTCCCTGGTATTCCATTGGCTATCTATGACCGTAGCCTCAAGGTTACCCTGTTTGATTCTTTGAAAAAGAGGCTTACCTTTTTGGAATCGGTTATAGATGAACTAAATCTGACGAACTGTACTATCTTACACGGACGTGCGGAGGATTTGAGCCATCAAGATTACCGTGAAAGCTTTGATATTGCTACGAGCCGTGCCGTGGCACGCTTGCCGATTCTTTTAGAATGGACTGTGCCATATGTAAAAGAAGGTGGCTACGTCGTTGCTTTAAAAGGCGCTATCTACGAAGAAGAAGTGAAAGAATCTAATAAAGCCCTTAGCACACTAAAAGCTACTATCGAAGAAGTAAGAACCGTTACTTTGCCAACCTTAGACGATAAACGTGCAATCTTATATATGAAGAAAATGGGAAAAACACCAAAACAATATCCACGAAAACCAAAAGAAATCAAAGACAAACCGTTAGTATAGCAGCTAATGATTTAGGCGTAGAAACTAATATAAATTAATATAACTAAACCCCATGCTACATTGCTACATAAAGAAAAAGAGGATGCAAATCATAGATCTGCATCCTCTTTTTCTTTCCTTAGTAACGAATCAGTTCGCATTCTCTTCCCCACCCTATTCTATTAAATGATATCGTTTACAACAGAATTATATATTTTGTTCACTATATGAGGCGGAGATAAAGATACATATAACACCTTTCCCTAAGAACGACTTAGTTCACTATGGAGGTCGTGGGAAAGGTGTTATATGTTAATCTCAGAATGACTTTATACGTGATCAATAATATATAATGTTGTATCGATATCATTTAAAGGCATAATATGTACGCCTGCTGCCATTTTCTTGATTTGTTCAAGTGTTTCGATTGCGATTTCTGTACCCGCTTCTTTACCACCTTTTTCCATGCGGTCTAAGATTTCTTGAGTAAGATTAATTCCAGGCACTTTTTCATGGAGGTATGTAGCCATTTTAAAGCTTTTAAGTGGAATCAAACCTAGCATGATAGGTACATCGAATTCAGACATCTTGTCAATGTAGCGTTTTGCCTGTTCTAAATCGTAAATTGGTTGTGTTTGTACAAAGTGAGCGCCATTTTGAATTTTAGCAGCTAATTTTTGGCGTTCAATCTCTAAATCTAGAGCACCAGGATTACCAGTTGCACCGATGTAGAAGTTTGTAGGTGCGTCTAGGTCATTACCTGCAAGGTCTTTGCCTGCATTTAATGTCTTAGCGATGTTGAGTAGTCCCATACAGTCGACTTCAAATACGGATTGTGCAAATGGATGGTCCCCATTATCTGGTTTATCACCAGTGAGTGTTAAAATATTATGCACGCCCAAAGCTGCTGCACCGAGTAATTCAGATTGCAATCCGATAATATTACGGTCGCGGCATGTAAGGTGGAAAATAGTTTCAATTTCTTTGTTATGTTGTAACAAATAAGAAAGAGAAATTGGGCTCATGCGCATTTTGGACATAGGGCTATCAGCGATGTTGATAGCATCCACCTTCCCTTTCAAACGGGCTGCTTGTTCGAAGGTCTTTTCTGCAGAACTGCTTTTAGGAGGATCCAATTCAACAGTAATTGTGAACTGCCCTTGTTGATGTTTTTCTCTTAATGTCATCATGTACCTCGTTACTATACATTATTTTTCTAGTGTTTCAAAGAAATCGTTAGCATGGTTAACAGCAGCGATGCCGTCCTTAGCGTAGATATCCGCGCCTGCTTGGTCTGCGTAGTCTTGAGATACTACGGCGCCACCAACCATGACCTTAGTTTTAAGGCCTGCTGCACGGATAGCAGCGATAGTATTGTCGATTTGTGGCATGGTTGTCGTCATCAAGGAACAGATGCCAACGAGGGCAGCTTTGTTATCTTTAATAGCTTGTACGATAACTTCTGGGTCAACGTCCTTACCAAGGTCGACGATTTTGTAACCATTGTTTTCGAGCAATGCTGCTACGATATTTTTACCTAAATCATGAATGTCGCCTTTAACTGTAGCTACGACAACGGTGCCTTTATCTAAGCTTTCACTAGCAGGAATAATTTCTTTAATGGTGTTGAAAGCAGCCTGCATTGTTTCAGCAGCAAGCATTACTTGTGGTAAGAATAACTTACCAGAACCAAACTTATCCCCTACTACGTTCATCGCTTCCGATAAGCCTTTTTTCGTAAGATCTAATGGATCGATACCATCTGCTAAGGCTTTTTTTACAAGATCAATGATAGCCTCTTTTTCGCCTTGTTCTACACATGCGCGAATATTGGCTAAAGGATCATTACTATCGAAGGACTTTTTATCTGGCCCTTTAGGAGCAGAGTTACCAGGAGCGGTAGTTTCGTCTTCATAGCCGTATTCTTTAATAAATTCAGCAGAACCTGGGTCCCAGCCTAGTAAGGTAGTACTAGATACAAATGCTTTTTTGGCTGGATAATTGAGTGGATTCATAATCGGTGTTGTTAAGCCACATGCAAGGGCCATAGTTAAGAATTGGCCGTTCAAATATGGACGTTGAGGCATGCCGAAGGAGATATTGGACAAGCCCATTACTGTTGGGAAGCCAAATTTTTCTTTATATAATTGTAGCGTACGCAATGTTTGGCGTGCACTATCTTCCCCGCTGGCAAGTGTTAATACTAATGGATCGAGTAATAAGTCATGTGGTTGAAGACCATAACCGTAAGCACGATTTACGATACTTTCAGCTAAAGCAACGCGATCTTCTGCTTTTTCAGGTAAGTCACCACTACAAATTGGCAAGCAAAGCAATGCTGCACCATACCGTTTAGCCAAAGGCATTACGTGCGTAATAGACTCCTCCTCCCCATTTACAGAGTTGATGAGGGCACGACCTGGATAGTTTTTAAGCGCTATTTCCATAGCTACTGGGTCTAATGTGTCAATGGATAATGGTGTTTCTACGAGCATGGATAACTCGAAAATGGCACGTTCCATTAAGGGCGATTGATCCATGCCAGCTACGCCCATGTTTACATCGAGGATATCTGCGCCAGCTTCTACTTGATCCAACGCATCACGTTTAACACGGATGAAAGAGCCATCGCGCAATTCTTGAGCGAGGACTTTACGGCCAGTTGGATTAATACGTTCGCCAATGATAAGTGGTTTTGTATGATGGCCTAATTCTAAAAGTTTAGTACGGCTTGTAATAATTGTTTTAGGTGCAATGTGGGCGCGTTCTTTTGGCGTATGAGCTTTCACAGCATCGGAAATAGATTGAATATGAGCTGGTGTTGTACCACAGCAGCCGCCAACATAGCTTGCACCAGCATCAACAATTGGAAGCATCAAAGGCCCCATCTCTTCAGCTGAAAGTGGGAATACAGTTTGTTTATTTATTAATTGAGGCATACCGGCATTTGGCTGACAGCTTATTGGTAAATTTGTAACGCTTGCAATCTCTTCGATAAGTGGTGTAATTTGTTCAGGTCCAAGGGAACAGTTGATACCAATGATATCAGCCCCTATAGCTTCTACGATAGTAGTTGCTACTGCTGGTGGTGTACCTGTAATAGTACGACCGTCTTCACTAAAAGAAAATTGACAGATGATTTGTACATCATCTTTTGTCTTTCCTGCTGCTTCACGAGCATCTAAAGAGGCTAATAAAGCGGCACGCATTTCCTGTACGTCGATGATAGTTTCAATGATAATAAAATCAACGCCACCTTCGATTAATGCTTCGGCTTGTTCACGATATGTATCATAAATGGAGTCAAAGCTCATATTGCCTAATGGTTGTAAAAAACGACCTGTAGGTCCCATAGAACCTGCTACACGAGCAGTTGGTTTATTCTCTGCAATGGCTTCTTTTGCTACCTTCACAGCTGCAATATTGATTTCTCTTACGCGATCTTGCAAGTCATAATCTTCTAATTTAAGACCACAAGCACCGAATGTATTGGTAGTGATTACATCACTGCCATGTTGTAAGTATTGAGCATGAATATCCTTTACTACTTCTGGTCTTTCAATATTAAATAGCTCTGGACAATAGCCTTCTTCTAATCCTGCAGCTTGAAGCATTGTGCCCATAGCACCGTCAAATATATACATAAACATCTTCCTTTAACATCCTAAATTACAATGTTTCACGTGAAACACTATTGTATTGGTTGCCCCTTCATGGCAATACCAGAAATGTCGGCAGTAGTTTTACTACCTTCTTCTTCTCCCCCATCTTGGGTGTTGACTGTTGCTTTCTCTGGTAATTTTCGAGATGCACAGTTTTGTTGTGAACAAGATGTACAGCCTCGTTTAGTTTTAATATCTTCGTTTGCTGGCATTAAACCGATGATAGCCGTTACAGACTTACGTGGGAATAATAAATAGTTCTCTGTTACTTGTAAGCCAATCATCTCTGTTTTGATGATTTTAGCTAATTGTGGTTGGATTTCTAGTGGCCAGTTGCCATAACCAGGGCTAAAACGCCAAGTTGGCTTATAGCCTTGTTTTTTAGCAATTGTATTGATTACTTCGTTTACCTGATCAGCTACCTGCTCTACAGCAGTTGTGGCTGCTGCATCAAGTAATAAGCCTACCGTATAGTTACCTTGTTTAAATAATTGCTCACTACGAATTTCTACATCTTCTCCAACTGTTACACCTAATACGTATACTTTAGTAGATTTTTCTAGATGTTTTTCAATGATAGACCCTTCAATTTTAAGCGGTGGATTGCTTAAAATTGTTTTTGTTTCTGCATCGTAATCATATTCTTGATATACACCCCTAGGTGTAGCCAATAATTGGATTTCCTTACATGCTTCGTCAACATAGTTTTGTGGGAAATCTTCAGCGTGACGAAGTCCTGCGTATCGTTTTACTTCTGCTTTATCGATGGCAGGAAGCATTCCGTTATAGATGGGCATAGAAACGCCTCCTCTTCAAAATAAAAAGCTCTGCGTGTCCGTAGAGCGTGTGCTTACTGTTATTAATTGTATATATAAATCTTATAAAGTGATTTTTCTAGACTCTTAAGATTATCAATCTAATTACTATCTAACTAATAGTATATAGATATGAATAATACCTGTCAAAGTATATGGGGCCTGTATTCTCATATAATTTAGTAGTATATAGATATAGTTTAAAGTTATATCAAAATGATTTTTGTTCATAAAAGTTATTGGTGATGAAGGTTTTATATGTTTAATGTTAACCATAATGTTTCACGTGAAACAATTTATTAAATATAATCTAATAATTTGTTATGAGTATATAAGTATATTAATATTAGTTCATTACATTTCGTATATTATTGTTATATATAATGTTACCGATCAAAAGTTGATTACTTTATACCTTTTGCTAATGGTGTTGTTCTATAAATAAAAAAGATGATATAAAATAATTTTGTGTATATTTGTCTATAGGTATAGATTTATATTAATATGATAATTTTTTACTGTAAAATTTTTTATTAATTTTACAACTTAATTTTTGCGTTAGATTTAAATCCTTAAATGTTTCACGTGAAACATCTAATCGTAAAACCTATAGAACATTTGGTGTAATTTTTCTTGTTTTGTGTTGTACTTATATAGTAAAGGAATAAATTGCTATGTTTCACGTGAAACAATAAAAAATAAGTGCTGTAATTATATTAATAAAGTTATTTTCCTATAAGTTTATGGACATAATGTAAATGTAGGTGGAAAAATAATGTAGTAGATAAAAAATTAATGAGAATTTGATTTATAAATACCGTAATTAGCATTGTTTTATGTTATAATGGAAAAGAAATATTTTGAACGAAGATGTGAGGTGAATTAAGTGGGCAAAGTTATAGCTATTACTAATCAAAAAGGTGGCGTTGGTAAAACTACAACATCAGTAAATTTGAGTGCTTGTTTAGCTGATGCAGGTAAGAAAGTGTTACTGGTTGATTTGGATCCACAAGGTAATGCTAGTTCTGGGTTAGGTATTGAAAAGGATGATTTAGAACTCTGTGTGCATGATGTTCTAATTGATGGAGAACCAATTGCTGATATTGTACAACCTACAATGCTTGAAAACCTATTTGTGGCGCCTGCAACAATTCAACTAGCTGGTGCTGAAGTAGAACTAGTTTCCGTTGTTTCACGTGAAACAATGTTGAAAAAAGCATTGGCGTCAGTACGAGATACATATGATTTTATCGTCATTGACTGTCCACCATCTCTCGGGTTATTAACATTAAATGCCTTCACTGCTGCTGATAGTGTATTGATTCCGATTCAAAGTGAATTTTACGCATTGGAAGGGGTTAGTCAATTAGTTAAAACGATAACAATTGTACAACAAACATCAAATAAGGATCTTGAAATTGAAGGCGTACTATTGACTATGTTTGATGGCCGCACAAATTTATCTATTCAAGTAGCCGATGAAGTAAAAAAATTCTTTGGCAATAAAGTATATAAAACAATTATTCCTCGTAATGTACGTTTAAGTGAGGCGCCTAGTTATGGGGAGCCAATCATTGTATATGATCCAAAATCCAAAGGTGCTGATGTATATACGAAATTAGCTAAAGAGGTAATTAAAGCATCTAAAACTAAATAAGCACTAAAGATAAATAAGTACTAAAGCTCAATAAACACAAAAGCGAAGTAAGTACCTAAAGGTAATAAGTATCTGTTATATGTATGTATCTAATGCTAAGAATATTAGTTTTTGGTGGTTTGCGTGATTTACATATTTTAAATTTGTAAATATTTGTAAGGCCGAGAGAGGTTAGTTGTATGCCAAGAGAAATTAAAAGCAAAAAAAGCAAAGCGTCTGGATTGGGGAAGGGCCTTGAAAATTTAATGAAGGTTGACTCTGTAGAGTCTGTATTGCCTGAAAAGGAGATACATGAACTGCCAATTTCTGAGTTAGTTCCAAATGTAGATCAACCGCGTAAAAGTTTTGATGAAGATAGTCTAGCTACATTGGCTGAATCAATCAAGAATCTTGGTATTTTCCAACCGATTGTAGTTCGTAAACAAAAGAATAAATATCAAATTGTAGCTGGTGAGCGCCGTTATCGTGCTGCTATGATTGCTGGATTGAAAACAGTACCAGTTATTGTTAAAAAATATAATACCGAAGAAATGACAGAGGTTGCTCTTGTAGAGAACCTACAACGTGAAGGATTAGATCCCATTGAAGAAGCATTGGCTTATCAAGGATTGATGGATACCTATAAGCAAACGCAAGAAATGATTTCCGCTCGTCTTGGCCGTAGCCGTTCGTATATTGCTAATATGGTTCGCCTTTTAAAATTATGTGATTCTGTACAAAAGGATCTTATCGAAGGTGATTTAACCGTTGGTCAAGCTCGTCCGTTATTAGCGTTAAGAAGTGCAGCTCAACAAATGGAAGCAGCTGAACGTATTAAAGAGGGCGAGCTAAGCGCTAGACAAGCAGAGGTTCTTGTTAAGTCTATGCAAAATAAATCGTCTAAAGCAAAGGCTAGTAAACCTCAAAATACGGCAGAGGTTCGTGCTCTAATGGACCGTTTAAAACTAAGCTTAGGGTCTCCTGTGAATATTAAATTCCGTGCAGGCAAAAAGGTACAAGGAAAAATTGAAATTGCTTTCTCCTCTGAAGCTGAATTAGAAAGACTTATTGCATATATGGATGGGCAAGATCAAACAGAAGATGCGGAAACAATAGAGTTTAGAGTATAATTGGCTAGCAAAAGCAAAAGCAAAAGCAAAAGCAAAAGCAAAAGCAAAAACAATAATAATAACAATCTGCGGTAAAAGTGTAGTCTACGGGCTGCGCTTTTACTATATGTAAGAGATTTATTAAATAATAAGATAAGACGTAAGAAGTTTTATAATATATTTTGTAATATATGTGAAGGTTAAGTAACAAGGATAGGTTATGGAACAAACACCTAAGGCAAACCGCATACATATTGGCTTTTTTGGCCGTTGTAATGCCGGTAAATCTACATTGATCAATATGTTAACTGATCAGCCTGTATCGTTAGTATCCGATGTGGCAGGGACTACAACAGATCCTGTAAGCAAAGCTATGGAAATCTTGCCACTTGGCCCTGTAGTGATTACTGATACTGCTGGTATAGATGATACAACTGAATTAGGTGCATTGCGCATGGAGAAAACAGAAGAGGTCGTGAAAAAGATTAACTTGGCTGTTTATGTGCTTCGCACCGATGAAGAGCCAACCTCTGACGATATGCACTGGTTAGGTCTTTTGAAACAAAATAATGTACCTGTTGCACTTTTCATTAATGAGATTAATGCGGCGCCAAACAATTTAACGGAGTCTAAAGCTAGTGTAGGCAGAGATATACTGGGAGAGCGTTATATAGCAGATCATACGGGTTTATCTGAATTGGTTACTGTCATTGGATCTGCTGACTTCACATCTGATGCGAAACGATTAGAATTGCTTGATCTACTCGGTGGGCTAACACCACTTGATGTAGAAGGGGAGCAAACTCTTTTACAAGGTTTAGTTGAAGCGGGGGATACAATCATTCTTGTATGTCCTATCGATAGTGCCGCACCAAAGGGGCGACTCATCTTGCCACAGGTACAGACTATCCGAGAAATTCTCGATCATAAAGGCTTAGCTTTAGTCTGCCAAACAGAAGAATTACCGGCTATGATTCACTCGCTTAAGAATCCCCCTAAAATGGTAATCTGTGACTCTCAAGCTTTTGATCGGGTTGATGAGTTAACGCCTGATTCGATTCCGTTGACGTCTTTTTCTATTTTGATGGCGCGGTTCAAGGGAAAATTACAGGATTTAGTAGCTGGTGTTAAGGCTATTAAGAATTTGAAAGCTGGTTCCAAGGTACTTATTAGTGAAGGTTGTACACATCGTCGTCAATGCGATGATATTGGGACTGTAAAAATACCTAATCTTTTAAAGAAGCAAGGCTATACAGATTTACAGTTAGAATTCACTAGTGGGGGAGCATTCCCTAAGGATGTATCACAGTATGATTTGATCATCCACTGTGGTGCTTGTATGCTAACACGCCGTGAGGTGTTACGTCGTATAGAATGCGCTGTTGTACAAGGTACACCCATTGTAAATTACGGTGTACTCATAGCAGCTCTACATGGTATACTAGAACGAGCAATAAGCCCATTTGTTGACGAACTAGAGGGCTAATAAATAGCATTGTAATATGTATGTAACACATACATTTAGATATACATTACATACTTGTTATATACATTGTTATATAGGTATCGTTTATCTATATTAGATATATTAAATTAAATTGCATGCAGTCATTTAACTTTCACAATAGGAGTGGTATAATTAACTGTTGGAGTTTTGATGATTGTATAGGAAGGAAAATACATGTTCGAATCGATTCAACCGTGGATAGGCATGGTTACCATCGTTCTTGTTATAGTGTTATTCGTATATTGTGTAATCTTACACATCCGTTTAGGTAGCTTGAAAAAGAAATACGATTTCTTTATGCAAGGGGAGCATGGTGCGAGCCTAGAGCGTAAATTATCTGTAGAGGTCAGTGAAATTCGCGATGCTGCGAAGGGCCTTGAGTCCTTGTTATCCGAGCAAGTGGCAATCCGCAATATTCAGAGTAATACGATACAAAAAATTGGCTTTATTAAGTATAATGCCTTTGAAAATATCGGAAATGATCTGTCCTTTGCGCTTACCTTGCTAGATGGCAACAATAATGGCATTTGTATCTCCAGTATTTACGGTCGTAGCGAATCTCGTATTTTTAGTAAACCTATTGTGAAAGGTAAAAGTTTAGTAAGTCTTTCACAAGAAGAATTAGAAAGTTTGAACGAAGCGTTGGGTGAACGTACCAATGAGGAAGCGTTGACGAGTGCTATCGTCTCGAAATAAGGAAGTTTTATGTTGAAAATACCGGCATTCATTTCAAACAAAGTTGAAAGAAATGGTGACAACTGCATATTGACATTAACTACCAAGCAAGCGAAACTCGTTGCCATTATTGGTTCTGTAGTATTGGTCTTGGCATTGGTACTCGGTATTTGGGGCATCGTGCGCCAGGCTGAGGTTGTGCAATTACGTCAACAAACGCAATTGCAATCGGAACAGTTGAAATTGTTACAACAAAAAACAGAGGTTCTGGATAAGAAAATTCAAAACTTAAATCAAATTAGTGAAGAGAATAAGCAAATGCTGAAGGGCGCTGAATCTGGCACACCAGCTCAAGGTGGCGGGGATGGTAGCGACCCAAAGCAGGAAGCCGCTGATAATAGTGAAGCACAGACGTTAACAGCGGCACAATTATCGGCTCGACTATCCAAAATGGATAAGGAAGCACAAAAATTGCTTGTTAGTTTCTATACGATGCGCAATATCCTTCGTGATGGTGGTGCACAAGATTTGATGGCATTACAATCCATCAATTTCTCCGCTGGTTCTGGTGGTGCCGTGAATAGTACGACACCTAGTATTTGGCCAAGTAAGGGTGTTATTACATCTCCATTTGGTAGCCGTGTTGACCCTGTTACGGGTGCTATTGGTGCATTCCATGAAGGTATCGATATTGCCGATGACTATGGTTCCCAAATCGTGGCTACTGCAGCAGGGGTGGTAACCTTTGCGGGGTATACAAGCGGCGGTTATGGTAACCTCGTTGAAATCGATCATGGCAATGGCTTTGTTACCCGTTATGGCCATAATAGCGCCGTATTGGTAACGGTAGGGATGAGCGTGAAACAAGGTCAAACCATAGCCTTGATGGGTAGTACTGGTAAAAGTACGGGTGCTCACGTTCACTACGAGGTACGCCTTAACAATACGCCTGTAGACCCTATGATCTTCTTACCAATTAGCAATTAGAAATATAAAAGCTTATATAAGACCTAAAAAGAACTTGTTATGCGTGCATATGCGCTTATAGCAAGTTCTTTTTCTTTCCTTTTGTATATATATATTGTAAAATAAAAGTATATGAACGGAGGTATATCTATGAAGGCCTATGTACAAGTTTATACCGGCGAAGGCAAGGGCAAAACAACTGCCGCAATCGGCCTAGCCATTCGTGCCATCGGCGCTGGCAAGAAAGTCCTCTTTTTACAATTTATGAAATCTAAAGTATATAGTGAACATACTATTTTACCTACCTTAACAAATTTAACGTTAGAAACTGTGGGCAAGCCATTCTTTATCATCAAAGAAGGGATGAAGAGTAAGGATGAACTTGCTAAATGGGGTGATGAAGTCGTTGTCTTTGAGTCTGGTAATCCTCCGAAGGATTATGTAGCTCTCATTGAAAAAGGCTATGAACGTGCACTGGCTGCGATTAGCAGTGGTGAGTACGATCTCGTTGTACTTGATGAGTACAATATGGCTCTCTTCTTTGAACTCATTACATGGGATAAAACTAAAGCTTTACTCGATGCTCGTCATCCAGAAACGGAACTCGTATTTACGGGCCGTGGGGCCCCTCAAGAATTAATTGATGAGGCAGATCTCGTAACGGAGATGAAAGAGATTAAACATTACTACCTACAAGGTGTAATGGCTCGAAAAGGTATTGAAAACTAATCATAGGAACACCTAAGGAGGTGATGTGGTTGAGTACAGTGGCTATTGTGGTCCTCGTTATTGTGGCCATTATTGTAGCACTCATCTTGACTATCCTACTGGCACCAATCACATATAGCATCGAAATTGATGGACGGACGCCATATCGTGGCGAACTGCGCATCAAATGGCTGTGGCGCGTATTTTCACTCCACTTAGCGTACATTCAAAATAAACCATTTTTTAAGGAATTATACGTTTTAGGTGTACTTAAGATCGGTCCTGTGAAAGATTATGAACAATGGCTTGAAAATCGTGTAGATGAAGAATATCAAAAGGTAATGGACGATGATGGCGACATGGCAGAAGCCTTTGCAAAGGCTATGCAAGGAGGCGGACAAGGTCCAACTACAAGCTCCAGCGGCACAAGCTTTGATGACTTGAAGAGCGCCCAAGGCTCCAATACAATCTTTGATGATGAAGAATCACCAGGGGCGGGAATCTCACCTAGGGCAAAGGAGCGCATTGAGCGACCTGATGCGGTTTCTAAGGATATGGATGCACAAGCTCGTGCTGATCGGTATGACTCGATTCAACAAGATCCAACGGCTCACATTCAAGATGATGATGAAGTAGTAAGTCGTGTTACTTTTAATAGTGACGGATCTATCAAGGAAAAGGTATTTACGAAGGTAAATGATATTAAAACGACTGTGAAACAACGTTTTGGAAAGCCTGATCCTAATGATCCGGTAGCATCATTCAAGTCTGAAATTCCTACATTCTGGTTCATGAAACACTTGAGAAATACAGAGTTGTGGCGTCAGATATTCCTTGTGTCGAAACGATGCTATAACCACTCTAAACCACGTGATATGGTTATAGAGGGCCGATTTGGTATTGGCGATCCGTATCGGATGGGGCTTATTGCATCTATGTTGTATAGCATTTGGCCTGAGCAAGCAGAGTCTATTGAGATAGATTATGTGAACTGGGTAGCTGAAGGCAGTGGTTATATCAAAGGTCGTATGATTCTTGCCGTATTGGCGTGGTATGGTACTAGATTTTTGGTATCTAAACCTATGCGTTCCCTATTGGGTGAAAGTGCTCGTGTCTTCTGGGTTAAACGGAAGGAAGCAAAGCAACTAGAAAAGCTAAAAGCCGCACAAGGCCAAACAGCGTAAGGATATATTAAGTCAAATTAAGTAAATGAGCTGTATACGATAATCTATTACATGTCAAAACTATATAGGCAATATAAAGGTTACTTATATGTAATATAATAATTGAACATACAGCTACGATACTTTCACAAAAAGCGGAGGTACTGTGATGGAGAACAGTAATGTAAAAGAGAATTTGGAAGTCCTATTTGAGAAGTTTAAAAATATGATTAAAGTGGAAACTGTAGTTGGTGAAGCTGTGCAAATCGGCGATACCACGCTCGTTCCATTCGTTGACGTAACCTTTGGTTTTGGTACTGGTACAAACCACTGCACAGCCAATAAAAACCAAGAATCTGGCGGCGGTGGCGGCGGTGCCAAAATGGAACCAAGTGCAATCCTTGTTATTAAAGGTGACCGCATCGAATTGTTCAACATTAAGGGCAACCCTTACAGCAGCAGCTTTGATCGTCTTATCGGGTTGGTGCCTGATCTTGTATCTAAATTGAAATCCGATAAATACATCTATTTAAATGATGAACAATAATTCAGTGAATAATAAACCATTATTTGATGATAAATTATAAATAATTGGTGAAAGCCGAAATGCCCACATGTGTGTTCTGAATATGTCTGTATCGACTGCTTTAAGGGTCTCAGAGTATGCTTGTGGGTATTATTTTAAGTTCTCATAACTTTCATAAGTAGTTCATAGGTCTTTATTATGCTATTTATCATAGTCTTGTGAAAGTTAGCAAGATTTGTTATAGTAAAAATAGTACACTATTGGATTGTATAGTGACACTTTTAATCGAGGAGGATTTCAGATGAAATTATCTAAAAAATTGACTACCTTAGCTATCGTTGGTGCTATGTCTGCTACTGCTGCAGTAGCAAGTGCTGCTAACATTGGCTTAGTAAATATGAGCCAAGTAGTAAATAGCTACCCTGGCTACGGTGCATTAGATATGAAAATGCAACAAGTAGACGCTCAATACCGTCCACAAATTGAAAAAAAAGTACAAGAAATTGAAAAGATTAAAGACTCTGCACAAGCAGAAGCAGAATTCAACAAAACTGTAGCTCCATTGCTTCAAAAAGAAAACGAAGAAATCAATAAAATTGCTCAACCTATGATGCAAGCAATTCACAACACTGTTGAAGCTATCCGCGTTGAAAAACAAATGGACGTAGTATTGGATGATCCATACACAATTCGTGCTGCTGATGCTAACAGCAAAATCGAAAACATTACTAACGAAGTAATTAGCCGTCTTAAAAAATAATAAGCACAAAACCCCCTAACTGAGATATCAGCTAGGGGGTTATTTTTTGTATGGGATACTTACTGTTTAACATATATTCTGTCTTGCCTATATACTGTTTAAACGTTCCAGTCTATACAGTCTAGTTTATGCATTCTTGGTAGAAATAAGTACACTTGATAGAAGTGGTACAGGATTTTTTCTGGTACATAGCGAACTATTATACTATGAGGATTATATAAAGGATTATATAGGAATTTTCATTAAAATACATTTTAATAAATCCGATAAAGGAGTGAGATTTAATGAAAGATTTTAAAGCATTAGCCACAGAGCGGTATTCGGTTCGAAAATTCGATACTCGACCAGTGGAGCAGGAGAAGGTAGACATGTTACTCGCAGTTGCTCGATTAGCACCTACGGCTCATAATTATCAGCCGCAACGACTGCTCGTGTTAAATACAGAAGATAGCTTAAAGAAACTAAAAGATTGTACAAATGGTCATTTTAATGCACCGTTAGCAATTATCGTTTGTTACGATAATACGGTGAGCTGGAAGCGAGAATACGATGATGCAGATATGGGGGTTGTAGATGCTAGCATTGTGGGATCCCATATTATGTTTACCGTAGCCGATATCGGTCTAGGTACAACGTGGATTGCTCACTTTGATCCTGCTAAAGTACGCAAGGCATATAACTTGCCTAATAATATCATCCCTGTAGCCATCTTCCCAATTGGTTACCCTCATCCAGACTGTGTTCCTGCACCAGGCCATACAAAACGCTTTGATGTGAGTGAATTTACAACCTATAATTCCTTTTAAAAGAATATTTTTTAGACTATGTATTACTCTATAAGTATTTAATAACTATGGATATAACTGAACTATTGAACAGTTCTATAAAACTTAATAACTATATGATTTCTCTTTAATACATAGTTCATATAAAAAGGACAGTTGCTTGTATCAACTGTCCTTTTGTATTTTATTCTGGTTTATGAATGAGGTTTACAACGAATTCGCTGTCTTCTACGAGTGTAGCTTGGATGTAGTTGTCGCCGTTGAATTCCAATACTTGGCCTGGTACGAGTACATGCTCTTCAGTTTCATTAAGAAATACTTGTACTTTACCTTTTACAACTGTAAAAATGACATTAGCTTCAGGGTGGTTATGTTTTTCCACCTTTTCACCAGCCTTGCCGCCTTTTTTTACGATTACATAGTTAGGACCTTGGAATAATAAACCTAATTCTTGATTAACTGTGCCTGCCATAATGGACCTCCTAGTTCTAATTTTTATATTGAAAGTTTAATGTAATACATACTATGTTGTATATCTATCTTATAATTGTATTATAAATGATATTGTTTATCAATGCTGTGCTTATGGCTACAGTTTCGAAAATAGTTAAGCTATTGTATAATTTATATAAAAATAGGTATGAAAAAAGGAGCGTAAGTTACGCTCCTTTTTCAGTACATATATCTGAGAGTAGATAGTTTATATTATTTTTTACGGATTGTATATAAACGTGTGCCGTTTTCTTCTGTCGTTACAAGTTCAAATGTTGGATCGATAGCTTTTACAAAGGCCTCGAACCATGTTTGGTAAGCTAATGCCATGAACTTAGGGTCAATGCCCGCTGTACGCCAGTAGCCTGCTTGTAATCTGTGGTCGCCAACCCAGGTAAATTCATCTGGGCTTTCAGAAACCACTTGGTCACCACCATCGCAAGGCATGCCATTTACGTAGAAGTTTTGTAACGCATTGTAAATCGCTGGTGCAGTGTGTTCTTCAAGGTTATCTTGAGCCACAACGCCACATGCTTGGCCTTGTACTGCAAAGGCATCTAGAATAGCAGTTACTACGTGTACTGCTTCATCGCCGGAATTTGTGTCGAGCATATCTTTGATGAAAGCTGCTTCACGAACGGAAGCAATGTTGATTTGGTTAGCTAACCAGCCGTGAATATTGCCATGGTCGATGATATTTTCCAAGGGAATGCTTGGATTAATTGGCTCGCCGTATGTATCTACGGAGATGGAGTGTAGTTCCTCCGCTAAATCATCAACAACTTTAGAAGTTTTTTCTAAAATCAAATTTTCACGCTCAACGAGCAATTGAATTTTGCGATATAACCAGTAATGGATGTGACCTAAGAATGCGGACATATTAAGCTCCTTTTCGTGCTGTTTCTAATTTCTCTACTAAATCGTATACATTAAAACCGTGGATTTCTGCGGCTTGCCATAATGGCTCAGCTGTTGCAGATGGGCAACCTAAGCAGCCCATACCAATACCTTGTAATACAGGTACAACATGTGGGTAGGTTTCAACGATGTCGCGAATAATTGTGTCTGGAGTGATAGGGGACCCTGCTTCGAGACGTGGTGCTTCTACTTCAGGATCGTTACCTTGACCAGGCAAGAACACAGCTGGTTCTTCGGATTTGCTTTCAGCTGGAGCACCTTCAAGGTCGCCCAATACAGCTGCTTTGAAAGCCTCTAAACCAATGCGGTCGATGAATTCGCCCATGCGTTCGATTTGTGCGTTTTCTTTATAGTATGCGATGATTCGATCAACTAATGCAAGAGCTTCTTTTTCTGTTTTAACTTCTGCGATGAGGTCGCCGATGCGTGGATGCGCACCGCCGCTACCGCCAGCGTATACATTCCAACCGTCTACAGTACCGATAACGCCCACATCTTTCATGCGGCTTTCAGTACAAGAGTTTGGACAACCGGACACGCCAATCTTCATTTTACTTGGCATTTCAAGAGATAAATATTTGCGTTCAATTTGCATGCCAAGGTGTACGCTGTCTTGTTTAGCACGTTTACAGAAGGTAGTACCTGGGCAGATTTTTACGCTGCGCACGCGGTTGGACACAGTGTATGCTGGCTCCATGCCAAGCATTTCCCATGCTTTATCTACGTCTTCTGCTTTCAAATTCGTAATCATAATGCGTTGGCTGCCAGTTAATTTAAGAACAGCGCCGAACTCATTCGCTACGTCGATATATTTTTGTAATTGATCTGGTTGAATGAAACCTGCAGGAACGCGAGGTGTAATTGCATAACGGCGTTGACCGTTTTTTATGCGTTGTAAATTTGCTGCAATTTGTGCCATATTAAATCCTTTCTCGAGCCCTCTCTGCGGAGAATAGTGGCTAAAACTACTTAGTTAATCTATAAAACTCTTTATATATTAATTATTTACGCCCTAGGGTTTTGTGAAAGCTTCGCACATATATACGGACAAGTGGGATGAGATCAACTAGGCGATGCCTCATCAAAACCCGGCGTAATGATCAGTATGGGTATTTAGAATACTGACCCGACGCTCTTAGTATAAACCATTTTAACAAACAATAATGTAACTCAAGCTACAAAAATAGAACTTTTTTAATATTAATTATTGATTGTTTACTAACTATCATTATATACGATACTGTTTACAGATGAAACCCAAGGTTACATATCGTATAATAGACATATAGAATGTTCTTGATGTAGGAGAAACGATGAAAGTCCTTTACGATACTATTTTAAAAGCAACATATATAGGTCGCCCGAACCGTTTTGTGGTGACTTTAGATTTGAATGGTGAAAGTGTGCTCGCTCATTTGCCAAATCCTGGTCGCATGTGGGAGCTCTTGTTTACGGGGGTAACGATGTACATCGTGCCTCACGACAAGCCGGATGCAAAGACGAAATATCGCGTGGTAGGCATCGAGCGCGATGGCGTTGTTATCATGCTCGATACAAACTACAGCAACGATGTGGCGCAACATTTGATTGAAAATAAACGTATCCCTGGTTGGGAGGAGTGGTGCGTAGTGAGACGGGAGTATACGGTTAAACTACACGGCACATCATCTCGCTTTGATTTGCTCCTCACCAATGATAAGGGGGATGAGTTTTTATTGGAGGTTAAGTCTTGTACCTTGTTCTCCAAGACGGGAGCCATGTTCCCTGATGCTATTACAGAGCGAGGCCGCAAGCACTTATTGCATCTGAAAGAATTACAAAATGAAGGCTACCACACGGGTGTTCTATTCCTCGTACAATGGGACCAAGCGCAGTGGTTCTTGCCAGATTATCATACGGATTTGGAATTTGCCAAAACCTTTAAAGAGGTGGCACCTTCATTAGATTGGAAAGCCGTTGCTGTGGCGTGGGATGAGACTTTCACCATGCCTACGGTGACACATGAATGTTCCTATCCTAGTAGTATCCTCGACACAGAGGCTCATGATAGTGGCGTGTATGTGATGGTCATGCACCTCAATTACGATCTAGATCTCGAAATTGGTTCTAAAGGGATGATGCATTTTAAACCTGGTTACTATATGTACGTTGGTTCCGCGAAGGCAAATTTAACGAAACGCATTGAACGTCATAAACGAAAACGGAAGAAAATGCATTGGCATCTAGATTACTTCCGCGGTCACTGTGAAATGATAGCGGGCTTGCCGATTCGTACTAGTGGGCGGCCGCAGGCTATGACAATTTCTGCTCAGGAACGGCGTAAAGGTAAACTCTCTGATGATTCGGCTGCTCGTGAAAGCACAGATGTAGATTTAACCAAAATTGACGTAGAATGTGCTCTCGCTGATGCGGTGCGAGCTATTGCGGAATGGAATGTACCGAACTTTGGGTGCAGCGACTGTGACTGCAACAGCCATCTATTCGGAATGAGCGAAAATCCGATACATAATAAAAAATTTATGAACGTAATAGAAAATTACAGGATGAATATGCTAGATGAACTAGTTAATAGGTAATTATTATTGATGGGGCCCGAGAACTATATACGTAATTAATTAAAAAGTGCTATTACCTATCTCTTCGCTCCATAGTGACTTAAGTCGCTCATCAATAGGTAATAGCACTTTTTAAAACACTAGCTATAGAGGTGTCCCATCAATAATAATATAGTTCTATCCATAGTTATCCCAGCATATTCATTCTATAGTTTCTACATAGAGAGAGGGGAGGTTTTGTGTATGAGGTTGTTTGTTAAGTTTGTGTTGTTAGGTATCGTTAGTGTTTGTAGTGTAGTGTTGAGTGGTTGTTCTTTCATTTGGACGACGGAGAATGGTGATCCTGCGACACCAGAGGATATCAAGTCTAGCGTGGAGAAGGAGTTCTCGGTTGTGCATCCGAATCTTGTTCTTCAGTCATCTGTTGTGGAGAAGGAGAAGCCATTCCAGCGAAATGTGTATGTGTTTTATGATGAAAGCAATGGTATTTCCTTTACTACAAATTCTGTAGTCAAGTGGCCAACATTGCCGGCCCCTGGTGGCGAGCGAAAAAATGATGCGGATTTTGCGTATGCTGATGCATATTTGAATCATTTGAATGGTAGGGTTAGCAATTTAACTAAACAGTATGGTATGCAAACGGCTACGGTTGATGAGCAGCATATGCTAATGGATTCTAAATTAAAACGACGTGCTGGACAGAGTGATGTATCTTTATTTGATGAAGGAGAATTTATATTTGTAGATGATACCGTGAAGGGTGCTGATATGGTAGCAGTGTTAAAGGGGATTTATAATCTCTACTCGCCAAATAATGATAAACACTTATTGAGTGCTTCGTACGGTCGCAAGGTTACCTTCTATTACTTACCTAAAGGTGAGGTAGATAAAACAAAGGCTCAGTATATAAAAGGGTTCCGATTCCTCAGTAAAAACAAAGATTGGCGAGAGACATTGTTAGAAAATTATGGTAGTGAAAGTATGAATACACAACAGTTGGAACGTAATCTAGCCAGTAGTTTACAAGCTATGGTTAAGTAAATAGCAAGTATTGTTTAGTACATATCTATTATTAATAAGTAAGCCTCGACTGTATTATTAAGATTGAAATTAACAATATATACAAACGACGTGTAGTATTATCTACACGTCGTTTGTATATATGAGCTATTTTATTTTTCGTTCAATACTATAGGATGTTTCTTTTGTGTTTCTTTCATAATGAAAGCGATGAAAACTAATGTAGCCTCAAAGGTAACAACAACGATGTCTAGAGCAATCATATGTCCCCATGTACTAGTGAGCCAACCCATGAATGGACCAGAGAAGAAGGATAGGAAATAGCTAGAGGCCCCTACGAGACCTGTAGCAAGGCCAATTTGTTTGTGGCTGACACCATCTTGTGCGATTGTATAGCCTAGTACATAAATGGCATGAAGGCCAATTCCCATAATCGCACCAACGATATATAAGAGAATAGAGGCTTTAGGGATGAAGTGAAATACTAGAATGCCGCAGATTGTATTTAACAAAGCTAGTGCCACGATGGTTGGCTTGCGACCAAACTTATCGGCGAAGAAGCCTAGAATTACGCCGGAGAGACCGCCTATGCCGTATACCATACCAAAGAATTGCCCTGCTTCTGCAGCACTAAAGCCTTTAAAGGTCATAAATAAGTATGGTCCCATGGAAGCAAAGCCCCAATAAGGTACGATATTTAAAATTTGAATAAGAATGGCAAGCCATACAATCTTATTAGTCCCTACCGTCTTTATTGCTTCAATAAGATTCATACCTTTCACATCTGTAGAGCTGTCGGTGTATTTTTTACGGAAACCAAAGTAGAGTAATGCGCCGAATAGAGCGGTAACTAAGCCCATATTGAGCAGACCGTGGGTCCAATCGCCCGTTGCAGAGAGACTATATCCATAATAGGCAGGTCCTACATAAGCGCCAATGGAGTAGAAAGTCATCATGAGCCCGTTGAGCATAGCCCTTGCGGCGGGGAAGATGGAACCTGCTACTGAGTACATGACGATATTCCAGATACCTTCAGCCATGCCAAAGATGGTGCGGGCTAAACCTACTTGAATGGCATCAGAGGCTTTGGTTACAATCGCTGTCATAATACCAAGGAAAATCATACTAGATACAAGTAAACGTTTGCGACCAAATCTATCGGCTAAATAACCTGCCGGAATATCGATAATTGCTTGACCTAGTGTAAATATAGTACCAATGGTGCCTACCTCAATTGGGGTTAATGCTAACTGCGCCGCAATGGCTTTTAAACCGACACTAAAGGATAGTCGATTTGCTGAGTAGAATGCATAGCCTACAGCGAGTAAGATTAATTGGACCCATATGATCATGGGGATTTTAGGAATATGAAATTTTGATTTCTCGTCGTTCATATGTATCGCCTTTCATGAACCTATATACAATGAGAATTTATATGTATATAGAAAAAGAATAATAATAAAGTAATGTTATTTTATCAAGAAATAAGGGCTTTTTAAAGTAAATTCTATAGAATTAATTACAGCTATGCAACAGTTGTACAATTGGGCCATGTAATGGGAAGAAACTTTTACAAAATATAGCGTTAAAACTGCAAAAATGCTATAATTATATGATGAATTAGTATCAGTGTTAGTAAAATGAGGTGAGATTGTGGCAGACCAACAATGGTCCCACGGGAATATTCATCCCGTTCAGATTGATAAAGAAATGAAGAATGCGTACATCGATTATGCAATGTCCGTAATCGTTATGCGTGCGCTTCCAGATGTGCGCGATGGCTTGAAACCAGTACATCGTCGTATTTTGTATGCGATGCACGAAACAGGCATGACGCCAAATAAACCGTACAAGAAATCCGCTCGTATCGTCGGTGACGTACTCGGTAAGTATCATCCACATGGTGATAGCTCCGTTTACGATGCGACGGTTCGTTTGGCGCAAGATTTCAATACGCGCTACCTCTTGGTAGACGGCCACGGTAACTTCGGTTCCATCGACGGCGATAGTGCCGCTGCGATGCGTTATACCGAAGTACGCATGGCGAAGATTACAACAGAAATGCTTGCCGATATCGACAAGGAAACTGTTGATTTCATGCCGAACTATGATGAAAGCTTGCAAGAACCAACTGTATTGCCAGCGAAGATTCCAAATCTTCTCATCAATGGTTCCAGTGGTATCGCCGTAGGGATGGCGACAAATATTCCACCACATAACCTCAACGAGGTATGTAATGGCCTAGCGATGCTCATCGACAATCCGGATGTGACTGTAGATGAATTGATGACGCAAATCAAAGGTCCAGACTTCCCGACTGGAGCGCTCATTTTGGGTCGAGAAGGAATCAAAAAAGCGTATTCCACAGGTCGTGGTAGCGTTAAAATGCGTGCTCGTGCAACCATCGAAGAGATGTCTAAGGGCAAGCATAAGATCGTAGTGACTGAGATTCCTTACCAAGTGAATAAGGCTCGCGTAATTGAAACAATTGCAAACTTGAGCCGTGATAAGGTAATCGATGGCATTACAGCACTTCGCGATGAATCTGACCGCCAAGGCTTGCGCATCGTTATTGAATTGCGCGCCGATGTGCAACCGGATATCGTACTTAATAAATTATATAAACACACTCAACTTCAAGAAACATTCGGCGTGATTATGCTAGCTCTCGTAGATGGACATCCTCGCGTATTGAATTTGAAAGAAGTATTGGGTTACTACTTAAATCATCGTCTAGACGTTATCGTACGCCGTACTCAATTCGAGCTTAACAAAGCCGAAGCGCGTGCACACATCTTGGAAGGCTTGTTGATTGCTCTCGACCATATCGATGAAGTGATTGCCACAATCCGCAGTTCTCAAACTGACGAAATTGCACGCAACGCATTAATGCAAAAATTCGGGCTTTCAGAGAAACAAGCGGTAGCCATCCTCGACATGCGTTTACGCCGTTTAACAGGATTGGAACGCGAGAAGATCGAAGACGAATACAAGGAATTATTGGCATTGATCGAAGATTTGAAAGCTATCTTGGGTAGCGAAGCGCGTCAACGTCAGATCATCAAAGACGAACTCGATGATATGAAGAAAAAATACGGCGACCCTCGCCGTTCTGAAATCACAATCGATACGTCCGACCTTGATGTAGAAGACCTCATCGCTGACGAAGAGATGGTGATTACCTTGACTAAACAAGGTTACATCAAACGCATGAACGCGAACGTATATCGCAACCAACATAAAGGCGGCGCTGGCGTTATCGGCATGAAGACGAAGGAAGACGATTATGTAACGCAAATTATGCATGTGCGGACCCATAATACATTGTTATTCTTCACATCTACAGGCCGTGCATATCGCCTCAAGGCATACGAAGTGCCGGAAGCAGGTTCCCGCAACTCTCGCGGTACCGCTATGGTTAACGTATTGCCACTTGCGGTAGGCGAATCCGTTACGACTATGATCGACCTTGAACGTGTCCATGAAGATGTAAATTTATTTATGGTCACTGAATTTGGCGTTGTAAAACGTACGGCTATTGAAGAATACCGTAATATCCGTCGTTCTGGCCTCAATGCGATTAACCTCGACGAAGGCGATCGTTTGATTTCCGTTAACGTAACGACTGGCAATCAAGACATCTTGATTGGTACTAAGTTGGGTATCGCTATTCGTTTCAGTGAACATGATGTGCGCCTCATGAAACGGGCGGCTCATGGCGTGCGCGGCATTAAATTGAATGCAGGTGACGTGGTTGTAGGCGCTGGTGTTCTTAATACTGATGAAAGTGAAGCACAAGTGTTTACCATCTCTGAAGAAGGTTTTGGTAAACGCAATGATGCGGAAGCTTATACATTGCAAAAACGCGGTGGTAAAGGCTCTAAGAACTTCAAGATTACGAACAAAACAGGCGACGTAGTGGCCGTAGAGGTTGTTCATAATGATGATGAAGTTATGCTTATTTCTGAGCAAGGCAAAATCATCCGCTTTAACATGAACGATATCGCTGTGAAGAAAGGCAAAGCTATTTCTGGTGTGAAAACACAAAATCTCGACGAAGGCGATAAGGTAGCTAGTATTGCTGTTATTCCAGGCGCTGAAATCGAAGAAGAAGTAGAATAATATAAAACACTATATTAACTATTGAGTAATCATGGGCGACCATCTTAGATGGTCGCCTCTAGTGTTGGGGAGTTTAAAAATGAAAAAATGGCTAGCTGCTATGTTTGCAGCAGGAGTTTTCTTTGTAGGTGGCTTTGGTCAAGCTAGTGCTGCTGATTGGTACTATATCGATGCTGATGCTGACGATGCGGCATGGTTTATTGACAACTCTTCTGTATATAAAACAGATGATGCGGCTACAGTACTTGTTAAAATTAACAATGTAGAAGGCTTTACATATATCTACACAGTACGGATCGATCGCAAAGAAAAAACATGGACAGAACTTGATACAACAGTATATAGCAATGCCGGTATAGCATTGCTATCCAGTAAAGAAACACAAAAACCTACGAAAATTGAACCGGACACCATGGGGGCGGAAGTTATGCAGGCCCTATGGGGAAAATAATCCTTCTGTGAAGGAATGCCAATTCTAGACGGTGTGTTTAGATAGTAGGCCCAACACTGCTATGAAAGCCTCCAAAGCGAGCTAAGTCGTTTTCATAGCAGTGTTGGGTCTTTTCTTTACTAAATTACCTTAGCATTAGTATTGGCATCCCTTAACTGCGAATATTCTTTTATCCCATAGGGCTCTGCATACCACCCTCTAGAGAAAAGTGAGCTAAGTCGTTTTCAGAACAGTTCGGGGCTTTCTATATCATTAGTACTTTTACAGGGCGAATATCAGCTTTCAAATCCGTTGGATTACACAAGGTAGAGAAATAGAGAATTATTTATTCCCTTATTTTATGGTATAATTTAAGGGAATAATTTTATTTATAAGGGATTAGAGCGGAATGGAGGTGTGTGTATGCGTCGTTTTGAGTATGGTCAGATTCAATCTTTGTCGTGGGATATGGATATTTTGAGTCTTATTGCGGGGATTTATCAGGCAAATGGCAAGGAGGAGGTTTTGCTTTCACAGAGTCCTGCCATATTAGACTCGCTTGTGGAGTTGGCAAAGGTACAGAGTACGGAGGCTTCAAATGCGATTGAAGGGATTGTGACGACGAGCACTCGCCTCCGGCAATTAGTGGCTGACAAGACGACACCGCGAAATCGGGATGAGCAGGAAATCATGGGATATCGTGATGCATTAAATGTTATCCATGAGAGTTATGATTCCATATCGTTGTCGCGGAACCATATTTTGCAGTTGCACAAGATTTTGTATAATTACCAGTTTAATGCACGTGGTGGGCAGTTAAAGAGCGTACAGAATTATATTAGTGCTACATATCCGGATGGGCATACCGAGGGTTTATTTACTCCGTTGGCTCTTTATGAAACAACTGAGGCTTTAGATCAGATTTGTGCGGAATATAATCGGGTTGTAGGTAATGGTGAGGTGGAACCACTTCTAGTGATTCCTATATTTATTCATGACTTTTTATGTATTCACCCGTTTAATGATGGAAATGGTCGTATGAGTCGATTGTTGACGACGTTATTGCTGTATCGCAGTGGTTTTATGGTCGGTAAATATGTGTCCTTGGAGGCTAAAATTGCAGCAAATAAGGACATGTATTATGCGGCTTTACGCGAGTCTAGTGATGCGTGGTATGGTGAAAGCTCCTGCCCTACGGCTTTTATTCGGTATTGGTTACAAATGTTATTGGCCGCTTATCATGACTTTGAGGATCGCAGTGCTTTGATAGTAAATAGCGGTTCTGCGATGGATCAGGTGCAAGCTGCTATAGACCGGCATTTAGGGGCTTTCACAAAGCAAGATATTAGAGAATGGTGTCCAAATATCAGCGATAGTGCTATTGAAGGCGCAATACGTTCTCTTATGAAGGCTGGTCGTATTCAGCGTAAAGGTGGCGGCCGTTCGACCTATTATGTGAAGCTTTAAGACATGGGCTCAATAGTTAGATACGATAGCTTAATCATTACGTTAATTGTTACGCTAATAATTAATCTCTATACCTAATTATTGAGTATGTTTGTCTTTCATAAAATATTTAGTTTTCCCTTATATACTTGTTTGTATATTTTTGTATTTTCTTTGAGAGGTATTAATATGAAAAAAACATTGGCAGCTGTTTTGGCAGCAGGTGCATTATTAATCGGCGGTATTGGTAGTGTTGATGCGGCTAATTGGTATACAGTAGGCACAGATAGCAATGGTGTTACTTGGTCTATCGACAACGATTCTGTTAAAAAAGACGATAAAAAAGCGGTAATGGATATTAAAGCGATGGACTACGAAGGTTACCACTATATCGTGACTGAAGAGTTCAATCATAAAAAACGGGAAGTTAAGGATCTTAAGGTGACTCTTTATAACCCACAAGGTTATGTTGTAAAAGAGGAACAAGTTAATAAAAATAGCCGTAAAGTTGAGCCAGGTACGCCTGCGTACGCTGTATTCCAACTTATTTGGGGCGGTAAATAATTGAATCCTACAGACGAGTACACTGTTGATCAGTACAGGTTTGTCTGGGTTGAATGATTTTGTGAAAGCTTCACTTGCGCACGTTCTTTTAAAGAGCGTGCGTTTTTTAGATGAATTATTCATCTTTCTATGATAAAATGTGATTTATATTACACTTTTTTGGAGATTTTGTGCGAAAGTGTAACAATTCTACATAGTATAAACTTTCACCATAGCGTATACTATAGGTAAGATGCAGAAGTATGGCTTGGGCGCAGTGCTCCGTAGTTTAGCATATTTCGCCCCAATAGGTTTGGTAGTTATAGTTTGTTAGAGGAGGTCCTCATGTCTCAATACGAATTTATCGATAAACGCGTGCCGATTGCACTCGACAATCCATCCATTTATCACGACATTTCCAAGTGTAAAAACTGTACGTTATGCCGTCGCGCTTGTGCGGATGTAATGAGCGTACTTGATTACTACGACCTTGATGCAAACGGCGATGTGCCTGTATGTATTCATTGTGGTCAATGTGCGGCAGCATGCCCATTCGACTCCATGCATGCTAAATCCGAGCTTGAAAAGGTAAAAGCAGCCCTTGCTGATCCTGAGAAAATCGTCGTAATCCAAACAGCGCCAGCAGTTCGTGTATCCATCGGTGAAGGCTTTGGTTATGAACCAGGTACATTCTTGGAAGGCAAAATGGTTGGTGCCTTGCGTAAACTTGGTGCAGACTATGTAGTAGATACTAACTTTGGTGCGGACTTAACCATCATGGAGGAAGCATCCGAGCTTGTAGAACGCCTTAAAAATGGCGGTCAAATCCCTCAGTTTACAAGCTGTTGCCCAGCGTGGGTGCGCTTTGCGGAAATCTATTTCCCTGAATTGATTCCTAACTTGTCTTCCACACGTTCTTGTATCGCTATGGAAGCGGCTATGATTAAAACGTACTTTGCAGAGAAAAAAGGCATCGATCCTCGTAAGATTGTATCCGTATCTGTAAACCCTTGTACGGCTAAAAAAGCAGAAACGAAACGGGAAGAAGAAAATGCAGCGGCTCGTTACCACAATGACGAATCCCTTGGCATGGACACAGATATTTCCATCACAACTCGTGAGTTTATTCGTTGGATTCAAGAGGAACATATCGACTTCAACACAGTGGAAGAATCTCAATTTGATGACTTAATCGGCATGGAAACTGGCGCATCCATCATCTTCGGTAACACAGGTGGTGTTATGGAAGCGGCGATGCGTACGGCTTACAAGCTCATCACTGATAAAGAGCCACCTCCATACGCGTTGACTCACCTTGAAGACGTTCGCGGTATGGAAGGCGTAAAAGAGGCAACTGTTCAATTGGGTGATGACGTAACATTGTCCGTTGCTGTTGTTCATGGCGGTAAAAACACACGTGACTTCTTGAATGCATTGAAAGACAGCGGTAAACACTACGACTTTATCGAAGTTATGGCGTGCCCAGGTGGCTGTATTGGTGGCGGTGGCCAACCGCGCACTAAATTGCCGCAAGCCGTGAAAACTAAAGAAGCTCGTATCGGCGGTCTTTATGAAGCTGATGAAAACTACAAATGGGTTGCGTCTTATGAAAATGAAGAAATCCAAACATTGTACAAAGATTTCTTAGGCGAACCATTGGGCCATAAGGCACACGAACTTTTACACACACACTACACAGACCGCAGCGCGGTTCTTGGTACTCGTAAAGACGTAACACCTGAAACATGCCCAACATCCCCTAAATTCAAAGGCTAATGATAGCCGATTGCTTAAATATGGTGCAGGTTAGTATTGACGATGTGCTAGTAAAGAAAGAAAAATTTAAAGGTTAATAATAGTCGATTACTTAAACAGTAGGCTGTTATAAAGTAATCAAATGTTTATACATTCATAGTAGAGTTAGCCATTTAGGGTATAACAACATAAAATAGAAAATCCTACGGGTCATGAGTGACTTGATACTCACGTAGCCTTTTGTTACAGTGCGGTCACTTTTTAAACGATTCGTAGGATTTTTTTATATAATTATTCAAAATTCACATATTTTTACTGTATAACTTTATTATAATAATTCAGTATAAAAAAAATTATTTTATTATGAGGAAAAGATGAATCATTTAGTGTATAATATAAAAATATACTGTACGGATCAAGAGGGGACTTATGGGTGTTGCATTGGGAGAGCAACATAGAAAGCCCATAATATTCATAATATTGCGTAAGCATTAAGGAGCTTTTAGGAGAGATGAACCAGTTTTTTCGGCGGGTCCTGAGTGGCCTTGCCTTACTAGTTGCTGTCGTTGGTACAACTGGATGCCAACATGAGAGTCAGGCAGAACAAGAAACGGTACGAACCGTATCGTACCGTGCCGTCCTGGAGTCTAACAAGCCCGTATCTGAGAAGGCGGACACTTGGGTTGAGGCCATGTCTCAAGAGGACAAGGTGGGGCAGCTGATGATGATTAGCCTTCATGGCAGTACGATAGGACAATCCCAAAAGGATGTGATCCGAAAATATCGTGTCAGTGGCGTTATGCTAACGAACGAAAATCTTATTAATAAGAACCAAGTGAAAACTTTCACCAACGATATCATGCAAACGGCGATAACCTCTAGCATGGTGACGCCCTATATTGCGGTGCATCGTGATCGCATATTGCACGGGAATGAAAGTTTCTTGCGGTTGCCAAAGCCCAATCGGTGGGGGCAATTACCGATGGATCGTATCATCAACTTGGCCACGCGATCTGCTATTGAAATGCGGGATATGGGTTTTAACTTGGTCATTGGGCCTAATGCTAACCTTGGTGTACCTAATATGTCCTATACATCGGACCCCACGTGGGCAGGCCATATAAACCTTGCCATGGTGGAGCGTTACCAAATTAATCATATGTGGTCCGCTTATAACTACTTTCCGGCAGTGACCTTAGGGGATGCGTCCTTTGGCTCAGCTAATGAGGCGAAAGCGTATCTCAGCAATAATGATGTGGCCGTCTTTAAACGGCTTATTGCGCAGACGACGGCGAATAGCTATATGCTTGTGATGAGCCATATCCAGATTCCTGCTATCGATAACAAACACTTGGCGAGTTCCTCTAAGCCGATTATAGACGGTTGGCTCCGCAAGGAGCTCGGTTATAAGGGTATTGTTATGACGGATCGTATCGATGTGGGTGCGTTGCAATCTAACCAAAAGATAGGCGATTACGCTGTGGACTCTATTTTGGCGGGCAGTGATCTCATTCTTGTTGATGCGGATACGATTCATATCGATGAAGTCCATCGTGCGCTGACGCAAGCGGTGGCGGATGGAACGATTACGACCGAGCGCCTTAACGAATCGGTTAAGCGCATCTTATTGATGAAAATGCAAACGCAAATAGATCCATAAGATATTTAGGAATATTAGATTTTGTAATCAGGAATTTATGAATTAGATATTTACAAGTTAGATATTTACTATTAAGAAACTTAGTATAAGAAATTCAGTAACAATTTAATATACTTAACATGTAAATGACGTGCTATACCTTTTAGGTAGCACGTCATTTTTAACATATATGGATTAAACTATATAGATTATAGATTAAAATCTATAGTTTAATATGTATAGCTTATAATGTATAACTTATATAACCATGCCTTATAGGATATGTTGATATCAAACATATAAGAAAATAAAGCAATCATAAGGCCTTTTATTATGGTAAGGCAACACGTATCGCATAAAAGCTCTGATTTGATGCGTAAAAAAATTAACATAATAAAAAGCTATGTTAACTATATGAAAAAAAGTTTAATAATGATTTAAAATTATGATATAATAATTTCCGTAAATAGTTGGAGGTGAGTATATGAATTTTGTGGGACGTGCTGAAATTATAGAGCGTATCCAGTCCCGAATTGCAATGGGCCAAATGAGTTTATGTGTTGTATATGGTCCTCATCGCAGTGGTAAATCCTATGTGGCTTCGCAACTTGTACGCCGTCATAAGGCGATATATTTGGCGGGGCGCATGGCCAATGAATCAGTCCATGTGGCTGATATAAATAGAGCTCTTGAGGCACGTTTTGTTCCTGCTAATGCTCAAGATACATTCGAGCCTGTAGAGAGTTTGCAGCAGGCTTTTGTGAGACTTTTTGAAAGCAGTGTGAAAACACCTCAGACTGTGGTGATTGACGATTATCCATCCTTGGTGGAAGCAGTTCCTCAGTTTCCCATTCACTTGCGCGATTTATTAGATACCTATAAAGATACGAGCCGTTTGAACATCATATTGATGGCTAATGGTCTGGAACAGCTCGATGGCCGCATCATTGGCGATCGCAGCCTCATTGGGCCTTTCGTGTCCGAATATCTTGAGGTGAAACCATTTTCCTTAGTTGATATGAAATCCTTGGGACTTCACTATGCAAAGGATGATTTGCGCACCGTCTTTGCCGTAACCGGTGGGTTACCTGCCTATGTGCAATACTTTGATAATGGTGAAAGCATCGATACGAATATTATTAACTTGTTCTTCTCAGTAACGGGAGCTCTCTTTGAAGAAACACAATATATCTTGCATCGAGATATGAAAAATATAACTGGCGCCAATGCCATTTTAACGGGCCTTGCTAGCTTGGAAAGACCGTATTACGTGGAGCTTTTACAAGAAAGCCAAATTAAAAGTGGCACCTTTACATCTCGTTTGAACGATCTCATGTCCATGGGGCTCGTGGGCCGTATTCAGGCAAGTAACCGTGGGAACGCAAAGTACGCGGATTACCATTTTACGAACAGTATGTTCCATTTCTGGTATCGCTATGTATATAAATATTGGGGCGATATCGTGCGCGGTTATGGCGCTGATGTATATTATAATCATGTAAAACCGCAGCTAAAGGACTTTGTCCAAGCCGCGTGTATTGCGATTTAATCAGACAATCTCAGATTGAATACTACTACCTAAAGATTGAATACTATTACCCAATGATAGTATCTTTCCTCTAAAAAATGACACCACATTGCGTATGTGGTGTCATTTTTGGTAATTATCTATTTTCAGCAATTACCCTTTGAATCGCATAGGTACGGTGTACTATGGATAGAAATTAAGGTTCAAATATAACAGAATATAGGGAAATTCCAAGGAATTGCTGATTTGTCAAAACACTCTTTCCGCGGTATTGTGTACATAAGCGCTATGCCATGGCAGGAAAGGGGATTTATGTTATATACAAACGAAGAACCTTTAGTACAAAAAACATGTATTAAAACTGCAAACTTACAACATGACAACTATCAATCAGAAAAGGTGGAAACACAGGCATTATCATCTCATTCTTTACTATCGAAAGCTAATGAGTCTAGGGAAAGTATTCCAGAGAAGTTGAAATTACAGACCCTCGTCTGTGGTCATCAGGTCTTATCGTCCTTGTCGGACAAGAGTCTCGTATCCATCTGTCAAAAGCCAAACATGAGGATTCAGACGGTAGGGTATCAGCCGTGGTCCGTTGACGAGCTTCGCCATGATGCGGCACAAATCGAGCTTTGTCGCAGGTATCGACCGCTCATCTTGCACTATACGAATCGCATGGGAAACCGCGAGTTCCGCGAGGACGTAGAGAGCTATCTCTGGGCCATCCTCATAGAATCGATTTATAGCTTTGATTTGAATGGGGCCGTACCGTTTCCAGGCTTTGTGAAAGCTGGCATCATGTACGGTTATATGCGGTACTGGAAGCGTGAGCGATTGCGTTATCGCCGTGAAATACACATCCCAGATCGCACCACCGATGATGGAGAAGTCGCTTTTGGCATGGATATCTTCGCATCTGGTGAGAATGTGGCGGATATGGTGATGAGTGCCGATGAAGAGCATAGACTGCGAGCGCGCCTTGTGTGGGCTTTAGGTAGACTATCGCCTGACCAACGAGACCTACTGCGCCGTGTCTACGGTGAGTGCCAAAGCTTGGTATCGGTTAGTGAAGAACTGAACTGCAGCCGCCAAGCCATCCAACGGCGTCACGAACGAGCCATTCGGAAGCTGCGCAGGTATTTGAGTACGGACTTTACAGACTTGCGTGTGCATTAGTTATTATAATTTAATTTCTTATTTATATCCTATATATTGCATATTTCTTTTAATCTCGATTAACAAATATACATAAAATATGCAATTCTCAATTTAAATGAGAAAATAATGACACATCAAGGTATACATAACTTTTACAAGATCATAAAGTTTTTAAATATACATAAATTTCTATAGTTTTGTATATATATTTACAAATTATACAAGCTGATATACAATAAGGTCAGCAGCAGATTAAAGCATGCTAATCTGCTTTCACAGAACACGTGTTCATTGTATTGTTGAAAGGAATGTTCCTGATTAGATTGGAGAGAATTCCATGGCAACAGATGATAAACTAACAGATTTGATGGCCGCTCGGCTATCTAAGGGAGAAGATTTGGATTTGATCTACACGAATCCAAAGAATCACATTGTTTGTTTTATTCCTACCTATCAACCTAGTGGTGGGGACAGTACGAAGTGTTATTTTGTGGATGGACGCGAAGAAATGGTCCATCTGCCGATGCGAACGATTACGCGAGAGCTAGCGATGCAGGAAGGGTTGAGGCCCAATTACATCATGACTAGCGATGGTCGACGCAGCAGCTATACCGCGCCTAAGACCTATGGTCCGCATCTAACCTTTGCTCATATTAAATGTCGCCGCCCTATCGGCAAGGACGTGGTGTATGGCCTCTTTAACGTGGCTATACCCTATGAATATATTGTTACGGAAGGTCCAGAACCCGATACGAGCTATATTCATGTGGCGGACTTTGCACCAATCTTGGTGTATCAATCCCCGCGTCATGTCAAACACAAACTGAATGAAGCGATGCTAGAACACTGCAACTATGTGCGAAAAATGCTAGCCCGCATCAAACTCAGCCAAAACCCTCAAGTCGTGGCCGAACTATTTATCGCCTGGAGAGACCTAACGAGATAACTCGTTGGACGGTGAAAGTAGAAATAGGAGGATGGAGAGATTGGGAAGGAGGTCATATATAGGGAGAAATAAAGTTCTAAATAAATAGTTATTTTAAACTAATATCTTATAGTTAAGATAAACAAAAGACCATATCAAAGGATTTATTCTTTGATATGGTCTTATTATTTTATATAAAATGAGCTTGATTGTTTTGATTTCTAAATAAGTTCTAATATTCTCGACTGGGTTTTCATAGCAATTTTACCTTTTGCAGCAAATCGGTTACTACTAATAGCATCTGCCATAGCTTGTAGTTTCTTGTCATCAGCATTAATAAATAGTAATAGTTTTTGTGTTGCTCTTGAACATGCAATATAGAAATTGCGTTTTTTTTCTTCATCATTAAAGCAATCTTCATCTATATCAATAATTATTACTACACGACTTTCAAGTCCTTTAAATTTTTTTGCTGTAGTAAATAAAACTGCTGAATTACTTTTTTCTCTAAGTATTGGTATCCCAGATAGCTTAGTTGTATTATGTAAAATTGAATCTAGTTCTGTACGTAAAGAGAGAATTGTAATATCACTATATTCATATCCATACTTATCACCTGTAAGTATATTTAGTAACTTAGCAAGCATAGGAAGGGATTCCCCTTTAACAAAACTAATAGAGGTTTGCTCTCCACTGACCATCGTAATTTTTTGGTTTAGTTCAATATCAATAACATTATAAGCGGTTAATGCAATCTCACGAGTATTACGACAGTTTTTAGTTAAAAGTAATTTGCATTCTGAATTTAAGATCCATTCAGGAACTTCTCGTGTCGTTGAAAGTTGGTTTTTGTCATAAAAAACAAAGAAGTGTCCATCTCTTAGCTCTACTAAATCTTTGAAATATAATATTTCGCTGTTTTCAAAGTCTTGTGCTTCATCAATAATTACATCGTCATAATTTAGTTCATCCCAATCTATTTGTTGTAATGCTTTAATGCGAAGCTCTTTGGTAGATGTATCTAAACCTGGGCGATAATAAGCGATGAGTGAATTGATATTAAAATAGGTTACATTTTCATATGGATAACGATGAAGTAGATCTGTAAATAGGAGTTTATTAAAACAAAGAAATAATACTTTTCTTCCTTCTATTCCAAATCTACGAGCAGCTTCTTTTGCAATTAATGTTTTCCCTGTTCCTGCTACGCCTTGTATTGTGGCACTTTTTTGCTCTGAAATATAATCGAGTAAGCCTATTTGTTCATTAGTAAGCTTTAGAAATGCATGTTCAAGTTCACCCTTTCTAGCGGCAGGAGCAGTAATTAGTTCAAAGTCCATTGCTATGTGATCAAGTATTTTTTGAAATTCTGCATCCGTAATATTAGTTTTTTGGCGATTGTAATAAAAGTTAAATATATCGTATATGAACTGTTTTTCTTTATTAAAGTGCTCATTACCGAGAACTGCTCCTGAAATTTCACGATACTTAAGAGGAAAGCTTGATATCTTATCTGATATATTTACATTTGGAAACCATACAGCTGCTTCTATAGGGAATCGGTCACTTAGATTTGTTGCGATAGAGTCTATCACTTTTCTATAATGATAGACTCCATCAATTGCTTGTGATAGGGGGTCATTTTTCTTTTCTGGGTTTAATATACTTACCTCATTAGTTTTGCTATTGATTTGATGAAAAACTGTACCATGACATTCAATATCGCCACCTTTTATTTCAAGGACAATTGCTCCAAGTTTTTTGTGTAAGATAAGGAAGTCATTTTCCTTCCAAGTCGATTTCCATTTATTTCCTCTTTTTACCCATTGAACAGAATGAAAAATATAAAATTCATCACCTAATTTAGAAAGTGCATCATAGACCCTCATTTCGGAGTAAGGCAATTCTGATAAATCTTCCTTTATTGGATATATCTGTGCCATCTTATTCTAAAACCTCTTTAATATTCTCATAATCTATTTCATTGATTCTATATGCATGCCATCCTCTAATACGGAAAGACTCCATAACTATATCTGATGTGTCTTGTTGGCATATTAAAGTGTCCTTAGATGGCCAAGACATTAAAATGTCATTTCCTATTTCAGATTTTTTTATTTGTGTTTGTAAATATTCGGGTATTTTTACTCCTGTAGCTATTAATTTATTTATTATTACGTGATCATTTTCATCAAAAAATGATCGAAGATCAGCCCACCCATTATACATGTGTGTTTGGTATGATTGTTCTTTATCAATAGAACGAGACATCTTTACAGATTTGACATTCATAGGTTTTACATTACATAGAACATCATAGCCAAGGAAATAGTTTTCTATATAGTTCCAGCGCTCTTCATTAGTCTTTAGGCCATTAAAGAATTGGAGTAGAACTTCAATATCTCGATCATGTTTTTGTTTGGCTTTTGTTACATAGTTGTTTGTATAATATGTACTTCCCATCACTATACTTTTTATTTTGTTAGGATCATTTAGACGAATGAAAATCTCAGGTTCTTCACCCCCGAGTACTTCATATGTGATGTAGTCAAAGATGGAGAGTAGTTTTAAAGCTATCATTGAAGTATCATCTGTAGAGAGACTTAAATAACTTGAATATGATGAAGAATTAGTAATCGTAGTAATATTACTTATAATTCGTGATTTGGTTATTGATTTACGCATATACTCTTTGAAGTTACCATGTGCTAGTGAATATACAGTTTTACCTGTTGCCTCGATAGTTCTATGCTTTACACAGGTATCATTTGGATCAACAAGCTCAAATAGTGAATTTGCAATAATTCGGGCTTTACCAATTCCATATCTTTCTTTAAGTAGTTTTGCAAAATCTTCTGTTGTAAAAAACTTTTTCTTCATTTCTGAATATAATAGATTTCCAATATACTCGAAGTCTTCAAGGATAGTTGGTCGAAGGTCACAAAGAAGCATTTCATCTCGTGCTTCTATATTAACTTTTTGGCGAGGCGTTATACAGTTACGAATTTCTGGCATTATATCGACTTTATCTTTGGCGGTAGAACTAGCGTTAAAGTACCAGTATTTAAATTGTGGAAAAGAAATATTAGGATGGAACTCTTCCCATATTTGTTTTAGATCGATAGAGTAGATATCCCCAGGATCACTAAGCAATACCCCATCAGCTTGACGCTCTTTATAACGTCCGTTTTCTATGAATTTAAGACATTTTGCATATTTAGATTTTGATACGATAGTCTCATCCTCTTTACGAATACAAATATATGCCTTTGTAAAAACACTTTGTGGTCGAGAAATTATGACTTTGAAATTGTACTTGTCGTAAAAGTCTTTTTCAAGCATTAATAAACAAGTTTTGAGCTTATTAATACATGACTTTTCATCTTTAACGCCTTTGCCATTAAAAATATAGGTGAATGATTCAGGAGAAATTAAAAAACTACGATTGTTATTTTTACTACGGTATGTATCATAAATTCCTGATAATACAGCTTTTATTTGATATTGGCGTATTTGAGACATTCCAAAGAGAACTTTCATAAATGTAAGATCATTATAAAAATTATCTGTTATCGCTCTTCCTTTTATCCCCTTTTTACGAGCTGCCCGACCAATTTCTTGCACATAATCACAAAGATTTCCTGTAACTGCATAATGATATACATTCTCTACATCATCAACATCAACTCCCATTCCGAAGGCTTTTGTGGCTAACATTATAGGTGTAGTTCCTTTGCGGAATCCTTCGAATGTTTGTCTTTTAGCTTCGTTAAAGGCTTCAGCAGACATATCATTAATATTTTTGCCAGTATAAGTGCCAATTCTTTTATCGGTTGTTATACCTGCGAATCCTTGTAGTCCTTTTGCAGCATTTTTAGCATAGGACGCATATGGGAAATATACAATAGTTTTAGTGTTATGTTCAAGCCATTGTACAAGTCTTTCATTTAATGCTTTAGTTTTTTGCTCTTCATATTCTGCTTTTGGTAACTTTGTTTTTGGTCCACAGTGATTAATTTCAAATTGAATATCATCACGACGTACGTAACCTATATACTTTATAGGATTTTCCATATATAAGCTGATAATAGTATCGCTTACAGAATCATCAAAACCACCATTTATTGCGGTTGCAGTAAATGCACAAATTGGAAAGTGATATGTTTTTTGATTTCTACCTTTCTTTGTTTGGATTTGATTTCTTAATCTATTAATATAACCTCCAAGGTACCAATAGTCTGGGCGGAAACCTACACCCCAGGTTGTTACAATATGAGCTTCATCGATAATAAGAAGTCCGATTTCACGATCGCCGATGATTGCTTCTATAGAATATGATAATAATGTTTCTGGGCTTAGATATAGTAAATCAACTTCTCCATTTTTAATTCTTTGTAGAACGGCTTCTTTTTCAATTTGTGATATTAGATCGGAGTTAAATGCTTCTACTCTAGTATATCCATTCCTATTGAGTTTTTCTTTTTGGTCTTGCATTAAGGCTTTTACAGGTTCAATGATAATTGTTAGTTTATTATGTTTTTTTGCAAGATAGACTGCAGGAATTTGAAACATTATTGATTTTCCTGCACCTGTAGAAGCAGTGATAAAGATATCTCTGAATGTATTATTAGGATCATAAGAGTTTTCAGCTTGGTGAATAATTTCTTGAATTATTTGACCTTGTGATAGTTCTACTGTTTCTTTATCTATGTCAGGATTTTTATAGAATTTTATATTTCTAAAATTTGTAAAGCCTTCTATCCCTATATCATTTCTAGCAATATCTATAAGTTCCTTTTCTTTTTCTGCATTTTTGGGAAGGATTTCATGATAGTTAATAAGACGAATTCCATTTGCAAGACAATATGATTGTAAAGAGGACTGTATTCTATCAGAAGCAAGACCTTTAGTTGAATTTAACCCAATTATATTTGGCTTGATAACCATTATTTGAGATAGAGCACGAAGATAAGCTTCAATATCTTCGTTTAAAAAGATATTATAATCGGACTTATCCTGACTATCCTCAACTTTAATATTGGAAGGATAATAATCATGTATAGGGGCTTTCTCTTCGCTTTCATATTCGTAATTATAGAAACTTCCATAATGTATATTATCAATTGTAATTATCGTATTATAGACGGTAAGAAATCTCTTACATTCTTCACTACTTCCATTTGTATTATCAGTATTAATAGCTGTATTGATCTCTTGAATAAGGGTGCTATTTAGATCAAATGGTATTGGATAATAATCTGGATAGAGATTATTTTTATAAATTGTAACTTTGAGATCATAGTCGCGAATAGCATCTTCAATCCGCGTTTTTATTAGTGTATATTCTTCATAAGTGATCCAAGCTGATTCGTCATCGTCTAGTCCAAGTAATGCAATATCCAATTGCTTTTTTATTTTTTTATCGAAAAGAAGTACATTTTTTTTTGATTCTAATGAGTTCGTAATAAGAGGTGTATCATCTAGTTGTTCTAAAAAATTTAGATCAAATCCTTTATAAATCTTTAGTTCCATAGTTTTCTCTCCATTTCTTTGTACCATTACCATTAGTAATAGTTGCTTTGAATCTATTATTTATGTGATTATGCTCCATAAATATTTGATGATATGTAAATGTGCATAGTTTATGTAAATATTTATGGCCTTTATAAAAGTTAGACTCTTTTTTATCCCTTTTAAATCTAAATACTGCTATAAATTCATCATATTTTCATTATATATATTGTAAGTTAACAAATCTAGACTTTTATTTTCATTAATAAAAAAATCGACAAAGTTGGAAAGTCTACACCAAGTCTTGTCGATTTTAAAAATATAGTTATTTAATAAGGGTTATGTATATAAAATATGCTTGAACTGTTAGTCATACATTAATTCGTATATTATAATTAATCTATTAAATGTATTTATTGATGAATATTATAAGAAGGATGATGAAAATGACTAGGAACACACATGGCGGTGGTGCACAAACAAATATTAATGGATTACGTTTTGAAGCTGAAACGAGTCTTGAAGATGTTTTACAGGATGCAGGTTATAAGGTAATAAATAAAGAGGTTTATGATAACAATGAAGTTATAGGTTTGAGTGTTTCCAAACATAGTCTATATGAATATTTTTTAATACCTAAAGGAATAGATTATAAAAAATATAATTCTGTAAAATGGTTACCTGATGAGTGCTTTGTAAATTATAAGACTAGAATAGGATATATTATTGAAAAGAAATTCCAAAATTCACCTGGTTCTGTTGATGAAAAGCTTACGGCATGTGATTTTAAAAGATGCGAATATTTGAAGTTATTTTCCTTATTAGGATATGATGTAGAATATATATATGTTTTTAATGAATGGTTTAACCAAGCAAAATACAAGGATGCTTTAGAGTATATTAAGACTGTAGGTTGTCATTACCATTTTAATGAAATTCCATTAAGTTGTATCGGTTTATAGCTAATAATATAGAATAATAAAATAAAATAAAAAGGATTATATTGATAAAAATAATTTGCTATCCTTCCAGAACTAGAATAAAATTATATTAATAGATTTGGAAGGAGTAAAATAATGAAGTATATATCTGCAAAGGAAGCTGCTGATAAATGGGGAATTTCACAACGAAGAGTATCATTCTTATGTGCTGAAAATCGTATTCCAGATGCACAGAGAGTAGGAAATATGTGGATTATCCCAGAGATAGCCATTAAACCAGTAGATGGTAGGTGTAATAAAATGAGTGAAGAGGCTTTTGTTAAACCCTTTTTAAAATGGGCAGGAGGAAAAGGACAGCTTCTTACTAAAATTAAAGCGTATTACCCATTTGAAGAAGGAAAAATAACCAAATATGCCGAACCATTTATAGGGGGTGGTGCAGTTTTATTTGATATTCTTAGCAAGTATCAATTAGATGAGGTCTACATTAGCGATATTAATGCTGATCTGATCAATACATATAAGGCTATACGCGATAATGTAGATGAGGTTATTAGCTATTTGAAGTCGATGGAGGAAATGTTTCTTCCTTTTGAAATTGAAGCACGTAAAAATTATTTCTATCAACAAAGGGATAAATTTAATAGATTAAAGAGTGAAGCTCATAATAACTTTGATTTAGAAAAAGCTGTATTAATGATTTTTCTTAATAAAACTTGTTTTAATGGATTATATAGAGTAAATAAAAAAGGGTTATTTAATGTTCCTATGGGTAGCTATAAAAAGCCAACAATTTGTGATGAAAAGAATCTTCGTGCTGTTTCTGAATGTTTGCAAAATGTAATAATTGTTCATGGAGATTATAAGCAGTCTGATAGTTTTATTGATAGTAATACCTTTGTTTATTTTGATCCTCCATATCGTCCAATAACAGACTCCGCTAGTTTTACAGCTTATACAGAATATGATTTTAATGATAAAGAACAGATAGAGTTAGCTGAATTTGTTGATAAAATCAATAAAAAAGGAGCGAAAATAGTTATTAGTAATTCGGATCCTAAAAATATAGATGAAAATGATGATTTTTTTGATGAAATTTATTCATCCCATAGAATTAAACGTGTTGATGCAACACGAATGATTAATAGTAATGCGAAAAAACGGGGGAAAATTAAGGAGTTATTAATTTCTAATTTTTAGCAAGGAAACGTGTATATGGCAAAACGTGATTTTATTGAATGGGTATCTGGATTTAGGTCTAGTATTGCGGACTATGGATTCTATATTAATTTTGATAAGGTCTATCGTAATGTTGATGATATAAAGGTTGAATTAAATATATTAAATTCATTAATTGGATCGAATAATATTGAAGAAAAGTTTAGACACTTACTATCAAAATATCCAGAAATATTAAAATGTATTCCTATATTATTAGCTGTTCGTGCTAGTGAAATATATTGTCAAGATGATCGTGGTGGTATTTTATTTAACTTTAATCCTAAAAAGCTTTCCGTATCTACGGAAGATGACTTAGATAAGTATGTATATTTCATGAAAAAGACAGGATTATTTAATTTACTTAGAGAGCATATAATAAATAATTTGGTAGATTATGTGATGGGCGTTGAAACCGGACTTGATTCTAATGGTCGGAAAAATCGTGGTGGTCATTTGATGGAAGATCTTGTTGAGCAATTTATTATTAAGGCTGGTTTTGTTAAGGGCATTAACTATTTTAAAGAAATGTATATTTTTGATATTACAGAAAAGTGGGGAATAGATTTATTTGCAATTTCTAATCAAGGTACAACTGAGAAACGTTTTGATTTTGTTATAAAAACAGCTAATATGGTATATGTTATCGAAACAAATTTCTATAGTGGCGGGGGGAGTAAGCTAAATGAAACTGCTCGTAGTTATAAGACCCTTGCATTAGAGTCTAATACTATTGATGGTCTTACATTTGTATGGTTTACAGATGGTAAAGGTTGGAATAGTGCTAAAAATAACTTAAAAGAAACATTTGACGTTATGGAACATATTTATAATATTAAGGACTTAGAAAACAATATAATTAGCGAGGTCTTTAAATAATGGAAAAGAAAATAACAAAATGGGAACCAGAGGATTTCGAATTAGAGATGACAACCCACTGGTCTTTTCCAAAACGTGGTGACTGGGCTACTCATGATGCAAAATGGCGTGGTAACTGGTCTCCATATATTCCTAGAAATTTATTGCTTCGATACTCTCAAGAAGGTGATTTGATACTTGATCAATTTGCTGGTGGAGGTACTACCTTGGTTGAAGCAAAATTGCTTAATCGAGATATCATTGGTGTTGATATAAATGATATAGCACTTCAACGATGTAGTGAAAAAATTGATTTTGATTATGAACTTGCTAAGGGTAAGGTTGAGTTACGTAAAGGTGATGCACGCAACCTAGACTTTATTTCTGATGAAAGTATTGATTTTATTTGTACACATCCACCATATGCCAATATTATCAAGTATAGTGAAGATATTGAAGGGGATTTATCACAGTTAAAAGTTCCGGAATTCCTGGCAGAAATGAAATTAGTCGCATCTGAATCTTATCGTGTTTTAAGACGCGGTAAATTTTGTGCGATTTTAATGGGAGATACACGTCAAAAAGGGCATATGCTCCCAATGTCATTTGATGTTATGCGTATATTTGAAAATGCAGGGTTCAAGTTGAAGGAGCTTATTATTAAAGAGCAACATAATTGTAGAGCAACGGGATATTGGAAAACGAATAGTGTTAAATACAATTTCTTATTAATTGCACACGAATATCTATTCGTCTTTAAAAAGTAAAAGTTATTTCTAATTCTTTATAGTGTTATTTGTTACTATTTGTAGTGATTTTATTTTATTAGATATAATATTTAGTTTCTATATAGCGAGTATTAATTAAATATAATTGATACTCGCTATTTTTATAAAGACAGATAAGTTAGTTGGTAATATATCTTAATCATGCATCTTAGTTATTTTTAAATTTTTCATGAATGTGTTATTGTTATGTTTGTAATGACTTAGTTGCACTATATGCTTTCCAAAGGCATTAAAAGCGATCTAACAGATTATGCATATTGTTAAATTTATCATTAGTTTTAGTAGGATATAGAAACGTATTAAACGGTAATAATCTAGTATGTTTCTTTGGGTATGAATATGGTTCAATCAATAGAGCGTGGTATAGAGATACTCAAGTTATTAGAGGCAGGCCCGCTTGGTGTGACCGAGTTGGCGAATGCGACGGCGTTGCCCAAGGCCACTGTCCATCGGTTGCTCAAGACCTTTGAAGCTCATCATTGGGTTGAGTTTAATAGGGCCAAGAAGTATCAGTTGTCTTGGGGCATTTTGCCGATGGCAAAGTCTTTCCTTGCGTCTTTGGATGTGCGAGCTATTGCGCAGCCCTATATGGTAGCAATCCGCGATCAGTTGCAGCAGTCCGTGAATTTGTTCTTGGCGCAGGGTGATTATCGCATTTGTATCGAGCGTGTTGCGGCGGACAAGCCATTGCGTCACGACATCAAGATCGGTACGGTGTATCCTATCTTTAAAGGGGCGGCAGGCAAGATTTTCGGTGCCTATATGGTGGACTTCAAGGATACTGATATGAGTGCTGGTGAAAGCGCCCAAATTCGTCATGATGGGTATGTGGTGACTCGCGGCAATCGAGTACCTGATGCGGCATCCGTCGCAGTGCCTATCTTCTCCTTTGGTAATAAGCTTGAAGCGGTGATGACTATCTCTGGTCCTATAGGGGACTACACGGAAGAGCATGTCAAAGAGTATCTATCAGTCATGATGGAATTAGGTCAAACCATTTCCAAACAAATGGGAGCGACCTTATAAATTTATTTTTTACTTGATTTATGGAATGACGTTCCGTTATGCGGAACAAATATTAGTGTATTAATAGACTAATAATAGAAAGATAGATAAAAAATAGGTTATTAGATACAGGTTTTTTGAGGCTTGTATTTGTAGTTATATGAATTTATGTTTTTATAGTGTGTATGTTGGAGGTAGAAATGAGTCAGCTTTTACAAGAGATTGAAGCATTAAGAAAGCCCATGAAGGAGTTAAACGATTTCATTTTTGATCATCCTGAGCTCGGAAATGAAGAGTTTAAAGCTCATGAGTTGTTGACAAATTTATTAGAGAAGGAAGGGTTCATAGTAGACCGTGAGGTGAGTGGTCTTAAGACTGCGTTTAGAGCGGTATACCATGTAAACGGTGGAGGACCTAAGATCGGCTTGCTTTGTGAGTACGATGCCCTTGAAGGTTTGGGGCATGCGTGTGGTCATAATTTGCAAGGTCCATCTATTTGCACGGCGGCAATCGCTTTGAAACGCACGTTACAAGCACCTTGCACGTTAGTTGTGTACGGTACGCCTGCAGAGGAAACGGCGAGCGGCAAGCTCGTCATGGCCCGTGAAGGCGTGTTTGACGATTTAGATCTTGCTTTCATGATGCACGGTAGCGACACGACGACGGTAGATGGTAAGTCCTTGGCGCTAAATCTCGTTAATATCAAGTTCCACGGTAAGTCTGCTCACGCGGCGATTGCCCCAGAGAAGGGCATCAGCGCGTTAGATGCGGTGTTGTTGTTCTTTAACGGTATGGAGTATTTGCGCGAGCACGTACCGACTGAGGTTCGCATGCACGGCATTATCACTGACGGTGGCAAAGCCGCGAATATCGTACCTGATTATGCGTGTACCCAGTGGTATATTCGTTCCTCTAGTCGCATTCGTCTCGACGAGGTTGTGGCTCGTGTGAAAGACGTGGCGCAAGGTGCGGCTTTACAGGTGGGCGCTACGATGGAATGGGAAGAGGTTAAGGCGTACGACAACAAAGTCAATGTACAGACCTTGAACGATATACTTTTAAAAAATGCAGAAAAGGTAGGTGCCCCAGAGATTTCCGAGCCTCGTAAGGTGACGGGATCTACCGATTTTTCTAGTGTTACGTTTCGCGTGCCAGGTGCATGTTTACGCGTGAAATTCGTAGGCAAGGGTGTGACGAGTCATTCTCAGGAATGGCTAGACAATGGTAAAAGCCAACTCGCAGAGGATGCTATCATGTATGGCGCGAAGGGCATTGCTTTATCTGTGGAGGAAATCCTTGAAACACCGGGCTTGTTAGAAAAAATCAAAGAAGATTTCAAACACGCAAAGGAAAACTTCTAAGTATTGTGTTGTGAATGGAGGGAACATGTATGAATTTGTTAGTTTGTTTATTGGTTATAGCTATAACGGGAACACTGGTTATTAAGAAGTTTAAAGCACAAACTGTATTATTATTGGGCGGTCTCATTATGATGTTTGCCGCGTACTTGCTTGGATACACAACATCCTTTGTAGAAGCGAAGAAGGCCACAGGTGTTCTTTTTTTTGATGCTTTTGAATTTATTAATATTACTACTGCTAAAGATGCGGCAAACCTTGGCCTCATGATCATGACTTGTACTGGTTTCGCAAAGTACATGGACCACATCGGTGCTAGCTCTCGCCTCGTTGTAACCGCCATTAAACCACTCGGTAAAATGAAATCTGCATACCTAGTAATGGCGCTTACATTTATTCTAAATATGTTCATGTCCCTTGTAATTCCAAGTGCTTCTGGCCTTGCAATGCTTATGATGGTGACAATCTTCCCAATTCTTGTACGCTTAGGTGTTAGTCCTGTAGGTGCTGCAGCGGCTGTTGCTACAGGTCACTTGCTCGACATCGGTCCTGCCTCTGCCACTACATTGCTCGTATCCAAAACAGTAAACATGCCTGTTCATGAGTACTTTGTAGATTATCAGTTGAAAGTATATATTATCTGTGGTTTAATGGCTGCTATTGCTCATTTCGTATGGCAAAAATACTTGGATAAAAAGTCTGGCCATGTTCCTACGGAATATGTGGAGGCTCATAAATCTGATGACCTCGAAGTTGGTCCATTACCGTATATATTCTTACCATTGTTGCCATTAATCTTTATCCTTGGCTTCAGTGAATATGGTATTCAAGGTGTTAAGATGAATGTAAACCTTGCGATGTTCCTTAGTTTGTTTATCGCTATGGGCTGTGAACTTATCCGTCATCGCGACTTCCGTAAAATGGCGGCTAGCATCCAAACCTTCTTCAAAGGCATGGGTGACCAATTTGCTAACACTGTAACATTGATTGTTGCAGGTGAAACGTTTGCTTTCGGATTAACTTCTTTGGGCATTGTAAAAGAATTCGTTGCTGCTATCCAAGGCCTTGCTATTTCTGCTGATGTAGTAGGTGTTATTGTATCTACAATTATTACAGGTTTAAGTATCGTAATGGGCTCTGGCGTTGCATCTATGTTTGCATTTGCTCCATTGGTTCCAAATTTTGCAGCTGACCTAGGTGGTAATGCGACAACAATCCTTCTCGGTATGCAAAATGCAGCGAGCGTAGGCCGCCTACTCAGCCCAATTAGTGCTGTTATGATTGCTGTAGCTGGTATTGCAAATATCTCTAGCTTCGACCTTGTAAAACGTACAAGTGTGCCTGTAATCGTTACCTTCATTACAAGTACAATTGCTATCTGGATTATTCACTAATTTGAAGTTGGTAATTTATAAATAAATAAGAAAATAGATAAAGGCTCTACCTTATTTTGAACCGCACCCCAAAAATTGTGTCCAATTTTGGGGTGCAGTTTATTGGTTTAATTCTCTAGGAGTTTTTCTTATATTTATCTATATATCCCTATTATTCGTTCCTTATTGTATCGTATATCAGTTCGCTCTATAATAGGTTTAGGATAGTTAGACGAGGTTGGGCCTCTCTTCGTCATCGAAGGGAGGAATAAGCCTATGAGTGATTATGAAATAATCATGCTCTTATTACAGGTAATAACGGTTGTTATTGCCTTTGAGGCATTAATAGCGCTTATTTGTCTCACAAAAGACAAATAGCCCCCCGTTGCCTAGTGTAACTAGATAACTGAAAGGCCATTTCCTAATCTTTTTTCAATTTCAAGATGCGCCTGACGTTTCGACTCGTCTGACTATCTATTTATATTATAGTAAGGTTATGATATATCGTCAAATTGTGATGAATGTGTGTATGGCACATAATTTGGGGATGTCGTTGTAAAATGAGAAAACTCCTATTGGTTTAACCGATAGGAGTTTTTGGTTTTATAATTGTAATTTTATAGCACTTTTAGGCCTATTATTAAGGCACAGATTATAACAAATTGATTATATTTCTTTTACATCATCAGGTATAGCCGGTGGAGCCGGTGGTTTACCCATGGCTCTTTCAATGCATACGACAGCGACAAAAACGATGAGGCTGACGATGGAACCGAAGATGATGGACATAATGCCATATGGGTTGCCCATGAATTCCCAGTACACGCCTGCGATAGAGCCGAGCACGATGGACCAAATGCCAGCGCCAGCTGTTGCATTTTTCCAAGTGAGGCCAAGTAGGAATGCGGCGAATGGGCCAGCGGATCTCATTGTGAAAGCAAATACGAGCATCGGAATGATGGCTTTGCTCACGAGGGAGATTATGATAGAGATGATGCCGAGGAATAGTACGCATAGACGGCTATATCTAGTGAGCTGAGCATCAGTGAGGCTTTTACCAAAATGATGTTCCACAATATCCTTGGTAAATACCGTTGCAGCGCCTAATAGGTCGCCTGCGCCTGATGAAAGTGTGGCCGATACGACGGCGGCCATAACGAAGCCTGCCATTACTGGAGGCATGAGGTTAAGTGCTACCGTTGCCACCGCATTGTTCGCCTCGATGTTCGGAAACTCAGCTAATGCTACAAGGCCTAATACGGCAGGAACAAAGGCGAATAGAGCCATAATAATCCCGCAAATGATAGAACCGAGAACGGCCGTTCTTTCATTTTTCGCTGCGAAGTACCGTTGAACTGACTCTTGCCCAGTGGAGAAGGTCATGAAATACATGATGACAAGGCCGATGATGGTTTTCCAACCCACCTTTGTAAAGCCTAGCTGTTCAGGTGGCAATTTTGTCACTACCGATTCCCAGCCACCTACATTGTGCAACACAAACGGCACCGCGAGGGAGAAGCCCCCAACGAGAACGAAGAAATGGATAACATCTGTCATCGTTACGCTCCACATACCGCCGGACATGGTGTAAATTACGAGTACCGCACCGCAGATGAGGATGGCGAGCTCTGTTGAAAGCCCGGTGAGAACGCTAATAATGGTTGCAGTTGCTGTAATCTGTACGCCTGCTAGTGTAATTGTTGCCAGCATGGACAGAATGGAAGTAATGAGATGGCTAGACGCGCCGAAGCGACGGCCGATGATCTCCGGTACAGTTGTTGCCATGGCACGCCGTAAGAGCGGTGCGATGAAAGCAACGAGAATAACACCAATCCCTGCAGATACGACGTACCAACCTGCAGATAAGCCCCAAGAACCATACGCTTTCGCTGCTACACCTACGGTGCTCCCACCACCGATTTCTGTAGCCGCTAATGTGCCTGCCGTCATAAGAACCCCAATACGACGACCTGCGAGTAGATAGTCAGTACTATCCTTTACACGAATATGACAATACACGCCAACTAATAAATTCAGTAATAAATAGGCGCAAACAATAACCCAAATAATAGTCAGAGAATCCATATGACACCTCCCAAAATTTACACGATCTAGAGATTCATACTAAATCACCCTTACTACTTGCGGTGCATATATCAAGTATAGTTTAATTATCCATAAAAACTGGGGAAAATACAAAGAGGAGTTTCTTGGAACGTTGGAGAATGTATATATATTAGGAACTAAAATATAAAATTATTAATCATAGGCACAGCCTTGTTTGCATAGTATACTTATGTTAATAAGACTGTGCTTATTTTATTGAGAGACAAGATTTATTTTTTGAGAGAGGTTTTTATGATTCAACGTATTTTGATGCTAGCTCTTGTGTTGCTGGCTTTCACCATGCCCACAGAGGCAATTACTTATCAGGAATTGAAAACGTCGCCACAGTTTAAGCTTGTTTATTCTCAGTCGATGAATGGGCCCATAGAGAGTGGTGGCTTGTATATCTATTTAAACACTTATTCGATTGAGGCCCTACGCTATGCACCGCCACAGTATTCCTTGCGCGGGACTTACTATATTGTGATGGATACGTCTTATCAATCTATCATCAATGAGAGACAGCTCACCGTGGATTATGATACTAACTATTCGTTAGCGACACTTATTCATTCGTCTCGTATCATGAATCCGAGCCCGTCTATGCTAGCTTTGATTGAGGCTAGTGAAAGTAAGTCTGGTTTAGCTATGACAGGGGTAGATGTAGCGAGATATACATTTGATGGGGCGACAAAGCCAATGCATTATGTAAACGATACGCGTAAGGTCCCACTTAACCGTAATAATACTATTATATATGATATAGCGGATGCTATGTTTGTATCTGTATATCAGCAGCATTTTGATGATATTGTGGCCCAATGAGGTGGATGATGAAACGCATATATTTACTTTCACTATGGTTATTAGCCTGCCTCGTATTACCTATGAAAGGTCAAGCCGTATCACAGGCAGAGTTACTAAATCCGGAGCATTATCAACATATCGACTCTACTGTTGATTCTGGCCGTGGGGATGGCAAATACTTGGACCTCAGTTCCATTAAAGCTGTGGATGCACCCGATGGTCATCGACGTGTGGAGGCGACTATTTACGTCTTAATGCCTGCATCAAATCTTATTCAAGGCATTCAACTGCAATATGATTACGACTTAGAGCGATCCTTACGTCATTTGATTACTATTCATGATAGAGGATTACAACAAGGCGCTAATACGCCGTATATCTCTATTTGGCGTGCAAAACAGGAAAATTCCGGTATTATAGGGGCCGTTAACGGTGGCATTGCTTTTAATAATGAAGGTAAAACACGCCGTCAACGACTTCAAAAAGAACATTTAGAAGCGATGATATTACCACCTCAATTTGGAATGGAACGGTATACAATAGCAAATATAATTTATCAGAAGGCCTATGGAGTGGCCTATGATGATGAGCCGTGATAGGTTATGAACAATACGAGAATGGTTCAAGTAGTGGATAGACTTAGGTGGATAATTAAACTTGTTTTTGGACTCTTGTTAAAACTTATACTTTTGCTTATTTGGGGGCTCTCTCTTTGGGGCTTTAGTAATCTGCTGTATGATCGATATGTATTAGAAGCATATCCATTGAGGGATTATCTTCCAGTATTGATATTTACCTTTGGGAATATTTGTATTTTGCCGGGGATTATTTTATGGTATGAAAAGATTTATCCCGCATTTGATAAACCTAATATATATTATAGAGTAAAAGCCTGGTACATTTCTCTGAAAGAGCGATCTTTAGTGGGAGCATCTATCTTTTATAGTATAGATTTTGTTATAAAGCTAGGGCTATTAATGTATGGCACTCTTATTGTTTTAGCTATTGTTATTTTTGTGTCTCTTACTTGGCTCCGGTTCTGATTATTACTGGACTGATTCTCCATTAGCTCTTAAAAGCTCCTAAACACTCATATTGGATTTCTGATATATTCTTAACTTATTTACACAATGCAAAAGCCAAGCTATTCATATTTAAAAATAGCTTGGCTTTTATTAGTGGAGCACTTGTGGCGCTTATTTGTCTAGAAATAGCAAAATAGCCCTTCGTTTCTTCGGAAATTAGATAAAACGAAAAGGCCATTTCTACATGTTATTTGTTTGTGAGATGAGCCTGACGTCACTACTCGTCTGACTATCTACTTATATTATAGGGATAAAGGGATATATCGTCAAATGGAGATAAACCTTATATATACCAATTATAGATATATCATACATATACTAAATTATAAAATTATTAATAATAGGCACAGCCTTGTTTACATAGTATACTTATGCTAATAAGGTTGTGCTTATTTATGTTGTAATGTGAGAGAAAAAAGAGAGGGTTTTATGTTACGTAAAAGTTTGATTATCATGGCTGTACTAGCTGCTTTCACCATGAATGTAAGCGCTGTACAGATAGAAGTGCCAGCAGGACAGCCACCTATACCAGGGGCAGATGCGAATATCCCTGCCAATGCCTATGAAAACTATCGGGCCGGTAGCTTGAGCAATGTAGGAGCTAGTGATGTTATAAAATTACATTCTGAATCTAAAAAACGCATGGACATGTATGTAACTGACTGGGGACTAACACGAGATGAAGTCAATCAGATAGCAAGCGATTCGGAGAAGTTGATGGACTTACTTGTTAATGAGTCTGCAGTTGTGTTGTTGCATGATGAGCGTAATAACATTCGGGCATCTGTTCCTGGACTACTATTAGCAAGTAAGTATTACCCAAAACGCAGTGATGGTGAACGTTTATCTATTGTAAGAGAGAATTCCATATTTTTTGCGATTGGTACAAAACAGAATTATGATGATGCATTAGGCAAATTAAAATCAGAGCGAAAAGGGGAGTTTACATATCCGGGTATCACATATGGTAAATGGGCTATTGAAACTGAGTCTTTCGGTGAGAATACGCCTGCTATGGTTGCTGTAGTTGGTTTATTTAATCAACCGAATCAAGAATATATGGTAGGTCTTAGCTACAAAAATCAGCCTGTTACCGGCAAGCTCGAGCACGTTATGAGTAATTATGTAATTCCGTCGATTCGATCGTTAGATGACATGGATCATTATAGTGAAAGTATTCAATGGGATAATTTCACATATCGTATTCCTAAAGGGCTCAAACTAATAGCACAGAAATCGTTAAAGGACTCTGCCGAAATGAGAGACTATCGTGGATCAGGTATCCGACTTATTGTAGCTAAGAAACCTGTAAAAGTAGATGATAAATATATCTATTCATTTATTGACGAGATTTCGGAAATAAAGCCAGAAAGTCAAATCATAGGTGATGCACCTATTCAATCAGCATCTGTTTGGAATAATGGCGTTCCTAGTCTTTTAGTAGATAACTATCAACCAGGAAAAACGTCTTTAATGCATCGATTCTTACGTGATGACAAGAATGTATATATAATGAGCTTAGTTTATATTGATGGGGCTACGCCATATTCTCATATTCAGCTGCGTAATACGGTAGAATATTCTGATTTTGCAAATGTTGAGACACTGCGGAATAAAGTAATCCGTATGCAAAGTAAAGATAAAATGTAATTCAGTTGTTTATAAGATCGTTCAGGAGAGAGAACATGAAAAGAAAATACATGATTACGGGGCTTGTTATCGGCCTGCAATTGGTAAGTGGTTATAGTTATGTGACAGATGCAAGTTGGTTGAGCAAAACGTGGGATCGCCTTGAAACAAATGCAGCGAAACAGTCTTACGATTGGCCGAAAGCTGAGCAGTATACTCATTATGCGGGAGGACAACTTGTAGGTGCTAACTTACCAGACGAGGATATGATGGTTCTTGGTGTTTCATTAGGTAATACCTTTGATAGTGTGAAAGCAAGTTTGGGGCAGCCTACTAAAGAAACTAGTAGAGGACTCACCTATGGTGGTGTTACCTTTGGGAGTTTTAAAATGGATGGTGTAGAGTCAGTTGTTACCTATATGATGATCGAGAATCGTGATGCCACAACACATAGAGGCATTGCCGTAGGCGACTCCATGCGAAAAGTCCTTAATGTATACGGTAGACCTGATTTAGTAGACTCTAATAATCGATGGTTTTATGGGAAATATCGCTATCGTACGGATATGATGCATGGCATACAATTTGAACAAAAAGGCGATAAAGTCAGTAAGATTTTGATTTATAAATGATTATATTCTTACCATATCTATGAAAAAAGCCGAGCTTTTAATTCATAGAATTAGCTCGGCTTTTATTACTGTATTCATATATTTGTATAATATAAGGGTTATTGTATCGCATATTAGTTCGCTATATAATAAGCATAGGATAGTTAGACGAGGTTGGGCCTCTCTTCGTCATCGAAGGGAGGGATAAGCCTATGAGTGATTATGAAATAATCATGCTCTTATTACAGGTGATAACTGTGGTTATTGCTTTTGGAGCTTTAATAGCGCTTATTTGTCTCACAAAAGACAAATAGCCCTTCGTTATCTTAGATGATTCGATAACTGAAAGGCCATTTCTCAAGCTTTTTTGTTTTCAGAGATGAGCCTGACGGTACGACTCGTCTGACTATCTACCTATATTATAGGGGTAAAGATTTATATCGTCAAATTGAGATAAACTGGAGGTTCTTATGAAACCATTTGAAACAAAGGATTATAAAGCTTTTACTATGTTTGAGAATCGTTGGGCTCTTGTTACGGCTGGAACGCTTGATGATTTTAATACGTGTACGGTTAGTTGGGGCAGTATGGGCAACATATGGGGCCCTAATGGTGGCGATATATCCACTGTGACGGTGTACATCCATCCAGCGCGTTACACTCAAGAGTTTATGGCTAAATATGATACTTTTACAGTTAGTTTCTTCCCTGAAAGCTATCACAAGGCTCTTGGTTATTTAGGTTCTCATTCTGGCCGCGACGAAAATAAGGTGGCAAATTCTGGCCTAACACCAGTTGTGGCAGGCGATGGGGTAACTTTCAAAGAAGCAGAGTTAACTTTTGTATGTAAAAAGCTATATGAACACCAATTCGATGAAGCCTATTTGGCAGAAAAGGTAAAAGATTATTACGCATCTAATCCTGCTGTATATACACAAGCTGGGCATGATCGTTGGGAACCACATTATATGTACATTGGCGAAGTAGTAGAGGCTATAGAACAATAGAAATATAGAATAATAGTTGTTTAGTTAATAGCTACTTAGCAAGATAGGGCAGAATGCATAATAGATAGATCCTATATAACATATGATTGTGTAGACGATAGATAAAATAAATACAGATAAATAAACGACAAACAAAAAAGGCAGCCCTGAACTGTATCCCCAAAAATTGGACACAATTTTTGAGAGGTACAGTTTACGTTAGGGACTGCCTTTTTTGTTGATCAGTACTATAAATAGTGTAAATTGATAAAATTTTTATAAAATATAATCCCACAAGAAGTGCAAAATCTGATATAATATTAATATGAAAATCGATGTATGTAAGGACTAAAAAATGGTGTATATGAAGTGATTTTCTAGCCTAGATAATCGCTATATCCTTGGTATTCAGTCGATATAATCGAAATGTTGTATATATGAAATGACTACGCAAATGCGTAGTTTTTATTATTTTTTGTTTGGTGTAGGTAGTCCCATGAGTGTAGTGAAGCCCTTATTATGGCTATTAGAACCGTATATCGTATACAAAGCCTATTTGTGGGGTGCCCGTTTCATGTCACAACCCTTCACGTGGGAAGGCGAATTAGATTGGTTTGCTTTTATGTTAACCCTATTGCTCGTCATTGATGTGGTGGCGTTGCCCTTGGTGATCTTCTATTGCCCTGGTTTGAATCCTGGGGTACGTGTTCCAGACTGGATTCGCCGTTTAGGAACGCCTATTTACACCGTCCATAATTGGCTTGATAGTAAGGTAGGTGACGACACATCTACGCCGATTGTATGGCTTCGCAAAGCCTTGCATTCCTTGCTTTTATTCATTTATTATCTAGTGCCATTTTACGTGGGTGGTCATCTCGTAATGGGCCTCGTAGTAGCGCTCATGTATGACGTCCTCGTATGGGCACATGGAGGTGTGTGATGACGACTTGTGAATGGCCGACGACGCCTTTATATCAGGATTACCACGATTACGAGTGGGGCCGACCAATTCATGATGACCAACATCAATTTGAACATCTTTGTCTTGAAAGTCTCCAATGTGGACTCAGTTGGCTTACGATTTTGAATAAACGGAACATCATTCGAGCATGCTTTGATCATTTTGGTATTGATGTGGTGGCTGCTTATGGTGAAAGCGACATTGAACGCATCATGCAGACGGAGGGGATGCTTAAGCATCGTCCTAAAATTGAAGCTATTATCAATAATGCTGCTGCTTTTAAACGTATTCAATCTGAATTTGGTTCGTTTTGTAACTATATTTGGGGATTTACCAATCATAAAACGATTATTTATGAAAATCATCCAGAAGGTCATTTTCCTACAAAGAATGGTTTATCTACGCGGATTAGTAAAGACTTAAAGCAGCGGGGCTTTAAGTTTGTAGGTCCTGTTACGATTTATTCGCATCTACAAGCTAGTGGCCTCATCAATGATCACGGTAAAGACTGCCCTTGCTTTAAGGAGATTAATAAAACAGCAGATATCGTACGGTTACCTGTAGACGATGAAGCATAAGGGAGATAAGTATAAATTAGTTAACAATAGTTTTTGTGCATACTTGTGTTTACATAATTGAATTTGTTGTTATGTGGAATTGGGTGTACACTAAAGTCGATGAGGCGATAGCGACTCATCTCATGTCGGCCCGCTTTATATATAAACACATATACTCTCTCTCTCCTAAGCGGGTCTATCATTAGTTCTCTCTCAACGCTATAAACTATACAGAGCCTCTATCTTTATTGGATAGAGGCTTTTTGCTGTATATAATGCTATAAGAGGAGCAATGCTGTATTATGGAGACCTATAGTAGCATTAATCAGGCTATATGTATGGGCCTAAAAAAAACTTTAATTAATCCATTTTCAACTATATATTTTATACCATATAAATTGATTTGTTTCGATATAGTTGTTATACTGAAGTAAATTGATAGTGTTACTTTCACAATTAAAGAAGGGAAATATATGATTGGTTTGGGAACGGCCATTAATGTTGGCCTCATTATAGCTGGCAGCCTATGTGGCCTCGCGTTTGGTCGCTTTATGAAAGAAAATTTAAAGCAAACGCTCATGATTGTGAGCGGTATTATCGTGCTTCTCCTCGGTATGAGCGGGGCCATGCAGTATATGCTCGTCATTGTCAATAGATCTCTACAAACAACGGGCCCTCTATTGATGATTATTAGCATGGTTGTAGGTGCCGTTATTGGCGAAATTATCGACCTTAATCATTGGATTACTGTATTTGGTGACTGGGTGAAAGCTCGCACTGGCAATGCGGGTGATCCAAAGTTTACGCACGCCTTTATCACGGCATCTTTGACGTTTACCGTAGGTGCTATGGGTGTACTTGGTTCCATTCAAGATGGCCTTACTGGAAATTATCAGACATTACTTTTAAAAGGCATCCTCGACGGCATCATCGTTATGGTTATGGTATCCTCTATGGGGAAAGGGGCGCTGTTCTCCTTTATTCCAGTAGGTATTACGCAATGGCTCATTACGGCTATGGCACATATTGCGGCGCCGTTGATGACACCTAGTGCTATCGATAATTTATCCTATGTCGGATCTATTCTAATTTTCTGCGTTGGTATCGACCTCATCTGGCCTGGTAAAGTACGTATTGCAAACCTTCTGCCAGCCATCTTCGTGGCAATGGGACTTACATTTTTGCTATAACTAGTATTATAAATAATACATAGATTTTTATAAGAGACCTATATTCTCTCAACCTTTAATATGTATTTTATACATGATACGGTCGAGGATGTAGGTCTTTTTACTTTTTAAAATTAATTTAGTTGAAGTGGGAATTAATGATAGTTTTAATTCAATTATGACGATAGGGTAAATTGATTATATTCCGAAATAGGTGGCCAATAGAGTCATCGCGAGTGTAGGATTTAGATAATGTTTTATAGAATCTTTTTACCAAAATTGTTTGTAGAATAATTTTAATTTTATGTATAGTTATTATTCAAGTATATGTTATTGAATTATACCTGTTAAACAGGTATAATCAAAGGAGAGATTCTATGATTATCGGATTTGTAGATTATCATTAATAGAGAGGAAATTAATATGGAAAAGTTTATTCCTACACCTACCATTAGTGAAATATTAAAAGAAGAGTTTATGGATCCATTAGGACTATCTGCATATCGATTGGCTAAGGATATACATGTGCCTGTTTCACGGATTCAAGAAATATTGAATGGTACACGATCTATTTCAGCAGATACATCGTTGCGTTTAGCGAAATACTTTGATGTTTCGGAAGGGTATTTCTTGCGTTTACAGATGGATGTTGATTTGCGTACAGCAAAACTTAGTGAGGGGATGGATGAAGTATTATCCTCTATTGCACATTGTGCTTCATTAGAACCCGTAGATTGTCAATAAGAGATTGATAGTTTTCGATGTATTTGGTACAATTATCTTAAATTAGTAAGTTGTTACAACAGTGAATATTGATATAAGGAGAACCTATGTTATTCGTTGAATATCCTAAATGCACAACATGCAAAAAAGCAAAGAAATTCTTAGATGATCATAACATTAAGTACACAGATCGTGACATCAAGTCCGAAAATCCTACAGCAGAGGAAATTGCTGCTTGGTATCCACAATCTGGCAAGGATTTGAAAGCATTCTTTAATACTTCTGGTATGATTTACCGTGAACAACAATTAAAGGATAAATTGCCGAACCTTAGTGAAGAAGAAAAACTAGCTTTATTAGCATCTAATGGCATGCTTGTAAAACGTCCTATCTTGGTTCTTGAAGACAAAGTACTCGTTGGATTTAAAGAAGCAGAATGGATTGAGGCGTTGAAGCTCTAATTTCATAACCTTGGGTCAAAGCCCCTATCTCTAAAAGCCTCCATAGCGAGCTAAGTCATTTTTAGAGATAGGGGCTTTTCCTTTTATATGAAATTAGGATCTTCAACTAGTGCCTATTAAAATGAGCTCCATAGCGAGCTAAGTCGTTTTTAGGGACCTGTTCTTTCTATGTTTTAATAAAGAAATTAGAGCTCACAACTAAGACCTCTTTACGGCTAAGTCATTTTTAGAGATAGGGTCTTTTTCTTTTATATGAAATTAGTATTTTCAACTAGTGCCTATTAAAATGAGCTCCATAGCGAGCTAAGTTGTTTTTAGGGACTTGTTCTTTCTACGTTTTAATAAAGAAATTAGAGCTCACAACTAAGATCTCTTTACGGCTAAGTCATTTTTAGAGATAGGGGTTTTCATTTATTAAAAAATTTGATTTGTATATTTCTTTTATGTTTTGTATAATAATTATACCATAGCAATACCCCTATGGGTATTTTAGGCGTTAGCAATATAAGTGTTAATAGTATTATTTATAGAAGTAAAAGGTATTTCCGGATTAAGTAAGGTTGGTATCTCATTTATAGAGAGGTCTATATGAAGTTTTTACAGTCTTTATCAGCGCAGGTGTCTCTGCGTACGCAGGGGGCTATTTTGGCACTCGGCTTATTATTTATCATATTAGATGCGCTTACGGAGCCTATGAACCCAGCTATTGATTTGGCGTGGGTAACGGTCATCATTTGTGGCTTGCCATTGCTCATCAACAGTGTGCAAAGTATTTTGGATCATTTAGAGATTCATGCTAATTTTCTCATCGTGATAGCCATGGTGGCTCTTATTGCGATTGGAGATTATCATACGGCGGCTTATGTAGGTCTCATCGTACATGGTGGCTTTTTCTTAGAGCAGCTTATTACGGGCGACGTACATTATACATTGGATGATGACATGTTGCCGACCATGCCTACACAGCTCGTAGCCTTGCGTCAGGGCATCAACAATTATTCATCTGTTATCGTTGTGGCTGTTATGCTGCTTTCCATGGGTTCCTATGCATTGACACAGAACTTTATGCATACCATTACATTGCTAGTTATCCTTTGTCCGTGCTCGTTGGAACTCGTTCTTGTAGCACTCATGATGGGGTCCCTTATAGATGAAAACTCTCCGACGGCGGGGCTTTCAAAAGAGGCGAAACAATGCCATTTGGGCCTACTCATCGTGTCCATTTTATTCCACGTTGCGATCATCGCTGCTGGCGTGTTAGGATCTATCAATCCTGTAACCGCTGCTGCATTGCACGGCTTGGCGCGACTCGGTCTCGTGTATAATCTGAAAGTATTAAACGGCTCCTTGTGCATCGCATAAATAATTAAACTCCCCTAGTAATCCTAAGATTACTAGGGGAGTTTTGTATATACAACAGTGAGTTGTACAGTATGTATTTTACATTACGTATTATATAGTACGTAACGTATTATATAGTACGTATTATACAGTACATATTCTATTGTTGTCCTTTGTCTCCAAGTGTGAGGAGTAGGAATACGATGGATAGGATACATGCACCAACGAGGGCAATGAAACCACCATCCCAACCGTAGAGGTCAACCATGAGACCCATGAAAGCACCAGCACCAGCAGAACCGATGAGGTAACCAAGAAGGCCTGTAAGACCGGTAGCGCCACCTGTTGCTACGCGTGGTACCATATCTGCAGCTTGAAGGCCAATCATCATAACAGGACCGTAGATGAGGAAACCGATAGCAATGAGTGCTAAGTTATCGATGAGGACATTGCCTGCAGGGTTAAACCAGTATACAAGGATCGCTAAGATAACGAATAACATAAAGCAAATTGTGGCTGGAGCACGACGGCCGCGGAATACGCGGTCGCTCAAGTAACCACTTACAAGCATGCCTGGAATACCAGCCCATTCGTATAAGAAGTAAGCCCAACGGGAACCTTCTTTTGTGAAGCCTTTCACAGCGGTTAAATAGGTCGGTGCCCAGCTAACTACGCCGTAACGGATGAAGTATACAAAGATATTCGCAATCGCAAGATACCATAAGTATTTATTATGCAAAATATATTTGTAGAAGATTTCTTTGAAAGTACTTTTTTCTTCATTTTCTGTATGTGTATGAACGACTTCGTGTTTGTATTCTTCGATAGGCGGTAAGCCACAGGATTGAGGCGTATCTTTCAACAATACAAAGGTAATAATCGCTAACACGATAGAAATAAGGGCAGGGAAGAAGAAGATACTATGCCATGTACCGAATAGGTAGATACCAAGCGTAGCAAGAGGAGCGATAATGCCGCCACCTAGGTTGTGGGAAACGTTCCACCAAGACCACCAAGCACCGCGTTCGGAACGGGAGAACCAAGTTACCATGTTTTTGGCATATGGAGGGTAGCCCATACCTTGGAACCAACCGTTTAATAAGGCAAGAACGCACATGATAGGAATACTGCTCATAACACCTGGTAAGGTGCCGAATAATAACATAACTAAAGCACTCAGCAATAGACCTACTGTGGAGAAGTATTTTGGGTTAGAGCGGTCAGACGCATTACCCATAACAAATTTACTTACGCCGTAAGCTACGGATAAGATGGTCATAACTATACCGAGATCCGCTTTAGTGTAGCCGTACTCAGCAATCATGTACGGAACAGCCAAACTAAAGTTTTGGCGGATCAAATAGAATGTAGCATAACCAATAAATGTACCTGCAAAGACTTCGCGTCGAAGACGTTTGTAGGTGGAATCGATTTGCGCCTCTGGTAAACGTTCAATATGAGGAGCAGGAGAGAAAATCGACATTGTTACACATCCTTTCTACAACATGTCATTTGTAATAATACCATGTTGGGTATGTAGTCGACTATACTTAATTTTCTATTATAATAAATAGTTATTAGGAAACTGCATTATGGATAGTATTGATTAGGGTGAAATAGTATTGAATAGATTGAGAATCATCAGAATATCTTTTATGTAAAAATCATTAAATTTGCGAATATATATATGAGTAACTGTTCATGCATTTGTGTAATGAGGCTATGCATGAATAATATAGCCTCAATAGATCCAGTATCTATCTGTGTTTTTTAATATATATGAATGATTGTACATATTTTGTTATTGACACAAATATACCCATATGGGTATAACATAATCATAAGACATACCCCTATGGGTATGAAAACAATAAAAATGGTAAACAGAACGATACATAACATGTTTGCCCTTAAGGTGTTATATACATGGACGCATGTATATAGACCACAATCAATGTGTACATATCATTATATATAAGCTTTCACAGGAGGTAATTATGGAACGGTGGAGCAAAATAGCAGAATGGTTCGATTTGAATCGTGAAAAGATTACATTAGTAGCCGGCGGTATCGGCGTAGTATTTAGTTTATTAGGTGTTCGTTTAGGCTTGCCCTTCGACTGGGCTTGGTTCACAATAGTATTGTGTGGCCTTCCTATCGTGTGGGGCGCCCTTGTTCACAACGGCGGTAGCCTCCTTGTAGTGGCAAACTCTGCACTATTGTTGCGTTGGGCTTACAAATCTAACCACGTAGTAGATGATGACCATTCCGTTCTTGTGAAAGCAGCTCGTAAACGCGTGTTTGAGGCTTAATGATAGTTCATTATACATATAAGTATGGAGTGTGCATCGATTTGATTACTAAATCGGTAAGCGTTAAAAAATAATATAGTCAATAAAAAGTGCTATTTATTCCTAACGAAACTCAAATAGAGTTGTAGGATAGATAGCGCTTTTGTTTTATATATTCTTAGCCTTGATTAATCAATGTATGTTACAGGATAGCCTTTTGCTTCGATTTCACTGCGGTTAAGGCCATTTGGTAGATCTGGGTAGCCGATAGCGAGGCTAGCGTAGACTTTTTCGTCTTCGCTAAGACCTAGTTCACGCATTTTGGCTTGGATGCGTTCATTATCTTGAAGATGACGGATTTGGTTAACCCAGCAACTGCCAAGGTCGAGTTCATTGCAAGCAAGCATCATGTTTTGCATAGCACAAGATACATCAGCAAAGTTATTAGCATAGTTTGCTTTACTAGCTAATACGATGAGCACAGGTGCATTATAGTGGAATACAAATTTGCCTTCGGCGGACATCTTAATGATATTCACCATGTAAGGTAAAGTATTTTCTGTAATCGGCATTTTGCCGTATTCTTCTTGAATGAGTGTTACTAGTTCTTGAAGCACATCTTGGTTTGTAATGACCATGAAATGTGTTAATTGTGTATTACCGCCAGATGGAGCGCGGCGACCAGCGTCGAGGACTTGATCAATAAGTTCTCGAGATACTTGATCTGCTTTAAATTTACGCGTACTATGACGAGTTTTGATGCACTCTAAGGTGTTCATATAGGCCTCCTATTATAAGTTAGCTTTGATATAGAATTTCTTTTATTATACTACAAGGAAGGACCTAGTAGAGGGGCGTATTTTTACTAAGTCATTTATTAGGAGACGGTCCTGCAACGAAAAAAGATTTCATTGAAAACAGAAGTTATAACTTTCTAATTTAATATTAAAATAATTTATAAATAAAGTAACAATTTTATGGTATGATTTTTACCCATAAATTCTATAGAAGTACCTAATTCTTAACGAATAAGAAAATAAATATTAATTAATTGACAAATTTAAAAATATCTGTTCAAAGTAGGCTTTTTGCGTTGACTGTTTACCGTAAAATTGTGTACAATTAATTAGTAGATAATTGTGTGCATATGGAGGTAGAATATGGCAGAAATTGGTGTACTTGAAGGGTACAAACATAAAGAAGATGTTCCTGATTCAGAATATTTAAGATTGGAAAATCAATTGAGCTTCCCACTTTATGTAGTGGCGAAGGAAATTGTTAATGCATATCGTAATCACTTAGATCCTTTAAATTTGACATATACTCAATACATCGTAATGATGGCATTGTGGCAATATGGTGATTTATCCGTTAAGGAATTGGGCCAAGTATTGCGCCTAGATTCCGGTACATTAACACCGCTTTTAAAGAAATTAGAAGCGAAAGCATTTTTGAAACGCAAACGCAGTCGTCAAGATGAACGCGTAGTTATGGTAACCCTTACTGATACGGGCAAAGAATTACGTAATGTAGCTGTTCATATACCACGCCGCTTGGCTGAAGCGTCAGGCCCTATTTTTGACGTAGAAGAAACACGTCAATTGCGTATGTTGCTCAATAAATTACTAGAAGCAATCGATAACGCAAACGCAAAAACAGCAGAGAACATGAAGGGCTAATTTGATACAACCTCATATGCATATATTCTGTAACCTTGGAAATCTAAAAATTTTATTAAAAATGTGATATACTATACCTATAGCGTATTGTATTCAAGTCATGTGAGAGTATGACTGATTCGTGATTTGCCCTCGTGGCACAAAGGAGAGCATTATGAATAAAAATTTATTAGGTGCATTTGTATTAGCCGGTACATTATTAGTAGGTGGTGTTGCAAACGCAGCAAACTGGAATGGGTTAGCTAACTACCCAGAGGTTCCAAATAGTGCAAATGGTACAGAAACGTATTTCTTTGATAAAGCATCTGAGTTTAAAGGTATCGATAGCAGCCGTAACCATGTATTTGGCGTTAATGTAATTAATATGCATAATAACCAATACGGGGAAGCTACATTATTCAAATATCTTGTTCATCCAAGCTTACATACTGTATATCGTTACGCTCCAGATGGTCAAGTTTACCAAATTCAACCTGGAACAAATGAGTTCAATATGTTCATGGCTGCTTGGAAAGAAGTATACGGCACAACTTTCGAATTCCCAGCGTTATAATCTGATGGCCCGTACCGTAATAATTACATAACTATTGCTGGTGAAAGCTCCTTTTGGGCTTTCACCAGTGTTGTTTATGGAGGTTTTTTATGTCTAAATCTGAATTTGCTCAAGCCTACACTGAGCGTATGTTCCCTGATATTGCAGCCCCAGCAGGTTATATTGATCCAGAGTTTGAAGTATTGTTTGATAATTTCGCCTTTGATGAAGTCATCACCGAAGAAGGCCGTAATGTACCTGCAAAGGATCGCTTCTTAGCCATTCTTGCAATATTAGTAGGCGCCTCTGCTGTTGATGAATATGCATTAATGCTACCGGCAGCATTAAATTTTGGTCTTATTCCTGATGAAGTAGTAGAGCTCATTTATCAAGCGGTGCCCTATCTTGGCATCGGTCGAGTACGCCCATTCTTTAAGGTGACCAATAAGATTTTTGACTATCGAGGAGAAACTATTGTTGATCTATCTCGTAGTACGATCACTGACGAGTCTCGTCTTGAAAAAGGCGTAGAAAAACAAGTGGAAATCTTTGGCGAGTCTATGCGTAATTCTTACCAAGAAGGTCCAGAAGATATTCGTCACATCAACAAATGGCTTGCCAATATGTTCGGCGATTACTATACGCGTAAAGGCCTTAGCGTGGCTCATCGTGAAATGATTACTTTCTGCTTCCTTGCGGCTCAAGGTGGCTGTGAAGCTCAACTCAAGGCTCATGTAGAGGGTAATTTGAACGTAGGGAACAGCAAACAATATTTGATTAACATCGCATCCCAATGCGTGCCGTATATCGGCTATCCTCGTACATTGAATGCCCTTCGTTGCATTCAAGAAGGTTACACCGCATGGGAAGCTAAACAATAAAGGAGTTCTATGTTTGATTTAAATCCGGTTCAGATATTAGCAAGTATTCCTGCTATTATGATCGTTTTTTCTATCTTTGGATATGCAGAGGCAAAGGTAGCAACTTGGTTTGGTGATCCAACGCCGCGTCTGGCAGGACGCCTCACATTGTCACCAATGGCGCACCTTGATCTAATTGGTACCATCTGTATTATTTTTGTTGGCTTTGGTTGGGCAAAACCTATGTCAATTAATCCATCTTACTTTAAAGATCCACGACGTGATATAAGCTTGCTTGCCTTTGCAGGTCCTGTGGCAGGTCTTATAGCAGGCTTCATATTCACCTTTATATATATGCTCCTTGGAAAATTAGGCCTCATGGAGTCCCAAGGTCTTGCCATGGTTATGCAATATATCATTTTATATAGTATTGGCTTATCAATCTTCTGTTTGATTCCGTTTCCACCATTGCCTGGTTTTAATATTATCTTGCCGTGGTTGCCTACAGAGTGGCAGATGAGATATTACCAATTAGGGATGCTTAATTTATTATTCTTTATCATCCTTATTAACACACCCATTATTTCCATGGTTATTCGTCCATTACAACAAACGATATTTAAAATCTACTTTGCCATTATTGGGCTCATACTATAATTATATTTTGTGAAAGTTTCTACCATAAAGATAATATCTTTATGGTAGTTTTTTATAGTTTATAGATAGATTTAGCTTATCTTTACATATAATGTATTTGTAAATTTTTTTCGTTTTTTATAGTAACAATTTTACTTTTGACTGTTCTTTGGATTTTATATTAAAAACTATCGATATAGTTCCTCAATTGTGTTATAATAAATACAGAAATCGTAAATTTTCGATATATTAATATTACAGTGTATTATTAGATACTATCGATAGAGTAAATTGATCCGCTACATCGATATGTAAATCAATACACTAAATCGACACGTAAATCGATATATAAAATCGATACAGTATATAGATATTCAAGTGAATAAAAGAGGAATTACATATGAATTTTGAAGAAAATCAAGTGCCAGAGGCGATTTTGGACAAGCTTACAAAGGTGTGTACTTGCCGTAGCATTACGCGCAAAACGATTAAAGAAGCTATTTTAAATGGTGCTCATACATTTCCACAAGTAAAAGAAGTAACTCGTGCTGGTACGGGCGCTTGCGGTGGTAAAGGCTGTGGGCCTCGCATCGTAAAGTTGTTAGCTGAAATGAAAGAACAAGGCAAAATTTAAATTAAAACATCCAAAATATGAAATGTAAATTACGAAATTTCAAATTACAAAGTCGAAGCTAAGAACTATAAGCAATATAATATAAATTTAAAAGTTGAATCTATAAGCTGTAAATAGTAAACTTCAAAGATTAGATTAAATACATAAAGATTGTTGCTTAATCCTGCTATCGGACGTATCCGCAGGGTTTGGGTAACAGTCTTTTTGTGTTGTTGGGGTGGTCTTTATTTTTTGATATACTATACATAATACTTTTTAGAGATTTTGGAGGTATATATGTTTCGACGTTTCGTGGCAGCTACGATGATCGGCGCCTTAGCACTCACAACGGGTTGTGGTTTACATAATCCATTTACTTCAAAGGCAGAGCCTGTGACCTATGAGTCCGTAGTACAAAGCGAGCTTTCACCAGAGCAAAAGGTGGACAAGCTAGTGGCGAATATGTCCGATGCGGACAAGGTGGGCCAATTGTTAATGATTGGCATTCACGGTACGACGTTGAACGATGATGCTAAGTTTATGCTCAACGAATACCGCGTGGGCGGCATCATCTTGTTTGATCGGAACATGGAGTCCAAGGATCAAGTTAAAACGCTCATTGCAGACATTAATAAGGCTGGTAAAAGTGCGGGTTTAACGCCGTTGTTCCTCGGTATCGACCAAGAGGGCGGTGCGGTAGCACGCATGGAGAATCAGCTCATCAAGGTTCCTCCTGCTGAGGAGCTAGGTAATGCACCTATTGAACAGGCTGCATCCTTGGCAAAACAGTCTGGTGCAGAACTAAAAGACTTGGGATTCAATATTAACTTTGCCCCTGTGGCGGACTTGGGATTAACCTATGGTCGTTCTTATAGTACGAACCCTGATGAGGTTGTGCGCTATGCAGGTGCCGTTGGTAAGGCTTACGATGAAGCGGGCTTGTGGTATTCCTATAAACACTTCCCCGGCATTGGCAAGACTGACGTAGACTTGCATGCGGACACAAGCATTGTTCCTGTATCTAAAGAAACGCTGCTTTCAGAGGACACAAAGGTATTCGTAGACCTCATCAAACAGTCTAAACCGAATACCTATACAATTATGGTATCTCACGCGATATATCCACAAATCGATCCAGACCATCCCGCTAGTTTATCGAAGGCGATTATTACAGATTGGTTGCGCAAGGATATGGGCTACAATGGCGTTGTCATAACAGACGATATGGATATGGGTGCCCTCGCTAAACACTATACCTTTGGAGACATGGCGGTGCAATCCATCCTCGCAGGTAGCGACATCTTGCTTGTGTGCCACGAATACGAACACATGCAAGCGGCTTACAATGGCCTTATGAAAGCCGTGAAAGACGGTCGCATCTCAAAAGAACGACTCGATGAATCGGTGAAACGGATTTTGCTTATGAAAATGAGCCGAGGATTGTAATTTCAAATGCCTCCGAATATGTAAAGTAAATATATTTACACACTTACTTAACAAAACTAGCCATCTCTTTTTAGAGGTGGCTAGCTTTGTGTTTAAAGCGCTATCTATTGTTTTATGACTCGGACCTTTGACCTCGTGTTCAGTGAGAAAGCTATTTTTATACATAATCCTTTCTTGAAAATGGTGGTTTACATAAGTATACTAAGGATATGAATAGATAGTTTGACTGAGAGCCGAGCGATTTTGGTAGATGGCACTCAATGACTAGGTGCTTAGTTCAACTCGTTAAATCGCTGAGATGGTTACATGGGATGTTTAGATAGGTGTTAGATAGTAATGTTAAGGAGAATCTTATGAAATTATGGAAATTTAATAAGCGTAGTTCTACCTTGGCAGATATGTCTATGAATCGTGTGCTTTTAACGGAGCTCATTGCAAAGGGGGCCCTTGTTGGGGTGATTGCAGGCTTCTTTGGGGCATCATATCGCTATTTGATACTTGAATCAGAGCATATCAGGTGGCATTTGATGGATGGTATTACTATGGAATGGGCCATAGGTTGGCTTGTGACCATGGTCATTTTTGCGTTTATCGTAGATCGATTGCTCGCGTGGGCCCCATTGTCCGGTGGTTCAGGGATTCCTCAAATCGAAGGGGAAATGCTTGGACTCTTTGATATGAAGCCCTATCGGACACTAGTATCTAAAATGATTGGTGGTGTACTGACCGGTTTTGCAGGATTTTCCGTAGGTCGTGAAGGGCCAGCCGTACAGATTGGCGGCTCTGCTGGGAAGATCGTATCTTACTGGATGAATTCGGGGCTACGAGAACAGCGTATTTTGACATCCGCAGGTGCTGGAGCAGGCTTAACAGCCGCCTTTAGTGCGCCTGTATCGGGGGCAATGTTCGTCTTTGAAGAGGTGCATAAAAGCTTTTATCCGTATCTTGTTGTGCCCACCTTTGTGGCGACCTTGATTTCTAACTATATTACGGTTAGTATCTTTGGACTTACACCAGCGCTAGGCTTTACGGTGACCTCAGGGGTTCCTCTTGAATATTTTCCAATACTGCTCATGGTTGGGGGTATCATGGGGCTATGTGGGGTGTTATTCTGCCGTATGATTTTCGCGTTCAAGAGGTTTTTTGATTGGCTTAAATGTTCTCGATTCTTGAAATTAGTCCTTACCTTTGTGGCGGTGGCGGCCATTGGCTTTGATTCGCAGCTTCTCTTGGGCGGGGGCAATGACCTCGTGGGGCAGCTGGCTTTTCAATCTCACGGTGTATTGCTCCTGGCAGGCATTGTGCTAGGCAAGATTTTACTCACCACCTTCTGCTATGGTAGTGGTGCTCAAGGTGGCATATTTTTGCCTATGCTTGTTATAGGGGCTTCTGCAGGTGCTTTTTGTGAAAGCTTACTTTCCACATTAGGGCTCATTTCTCCTGATTTTGTACCGCAATTTGTTATCTGTGCTATGGGTGGCATGTTAGCGGCCGCTATGCGGACCCCAATTTTGGCGATTTTGCTGGTTCTTGAAATGACGAATAGTTTCTCCAATATTTACGCCATCGGGATTGTTACGCTCGTAGCCTACCTTGTGGCGGAGCTTTTAAAAGAACCACCTATTTACGATTCCTTGTTGCAAGCCATGAGTGGTCAAAGCAATCTAGAGTCTGTGCAAACCTTCTTTCAAACGAAGGTGCCTGTGGTGGCAAATTATACAGATGTACAACTACAAGACTTAGCATTACCAGATGGTACACTCATCGTAAGCATTCGGCGTAACGGTACCTACATTGTGCCACTAGGAGACGTGAAACTCGAACCAGGGGATGAACTGCAAGTCTCTTGTGAGCGTGGCCGATTGAAAGCGGCTAAGGAATTCTTCCAATCTAATTAAAGGGAGGCTTGTTATGCTGGATAATATTATAGTATTTTATATCTTCTTTACTATAGTTGGTTTTTTAGCCGCTATGCTGGGCACCATCATTGGTGCCGGTGGGGGCCTCGTATTCGTGCCTCTCTTTATGTATTGGTTCCCTGAGTGGTCTCCGTCCATGATTGTAGGGACGTCACTCTTTTCTGTTATGTGTAATGCTATTTCTGGATCTATAGCGTATCTAAAACAAAAAAAGGTATACATTAACGCTGCTATCATCTTTAGTCTTGCTACCTTTCCGGGGGCTATTTTAGGTGCCCAAATGTCTGGATGGTTCTCTGGTAAAGGCTTTATGTTTGCCTTTGGATGCTTTATGCTGTGTGCATCCGTATTGATTGGTTTTAAAAATTTTAGAAAAGGGGAAAGAAAGGAAGAAAGCCTTACTCTTGAGCAGTTGAGCTATAGTAAATCTATCGGTATTAGTATTAGCTTTTTTGTTGGCTTTATTTCGAGTATCTTTGGTATCGGTGGTGGCCTCATCCATGTGCCGGCTTTGATTTATCTCATGGGCTTTCCTACCCATATGGCAACGGCTACAAGTCAATCTATTCTCGCCGTATCAACAACGGTGGGGGTTATTACACATTTAATTGAAAGCCACATCATTTTTAGTATTGCTATCCCTACTAGTATTGGCGCTATCTTTGGTGCTCAAGTAGGTGCTCGTATTGCAAAACGTCTCAAAGCAAAAGCTATCCTCGCCCTCATGAGCATAGCTGTCTTTGCATTGGCGGTACGCCTCATTCTTAAATCTGGTATTTTGGGATAATATGGTTTTATAATTAATCTATCTTTAATAAGCATAATTTAGTAAAGCTCTCTAATGGTGATTCGTAAGCGTTTATCATTAGAGAGCTTTCTGTATTTTCAGCATTTTATAAAAGGGTATAACTAAAAGTCATAGAGAACTATAAATGAGAATGAAAAATTTAAAATATATAAATCATACTTTTTTTATGCATAATGTTGGTAATGTATTTACTATAGAATTATAGGTAGTACGAATCGTTGTTTAGAGAGGTTTTAGCATATAATTACTGACTATATCTATACATGCTTAATAAATAAGGATTCTTGATTGTATATGAGGAAAAATGGGTACATGATAATGCTAATGAGATGTACTTTCAACTGAGGGAATAAAAGGGTAATGCATATCGATTTTTATTAGAAGAGATATAAATTATGCATAATTATAGTGAGGAGAATGAGAACGGCGTATACTAAAAGTGATAGATTCCTTAAGAAAGGATAGGAGGAAATAGAAGTGAGTACACTTATTAGAGATTATGAACGTTTTGCCAAGGAGGCAAATGAGATTTGTAAAGGTCGCGTATACACCGATCATTTACGTCGTTATGCGTATGGCGTTGATGCGTCTTGTTATAGCTATTTACCAAAGGTTGTTGTAAAGGCAGAGGATGAACGGGAAGTAAGACGCCTTATTCGTTTGTGCCAACAATGTGGGACACCATTTACATTCCGTGCGGCCGGCTCCTCCTTGTCTGGTCAATGCTCCAGTGAAGATGTACTCATCGTATGTAATGATGGCTTCAAGAAAATGGAAGTTATCGATGATGGGAAAGCCTTGAAATGTGAATGTGGTGTTATCGGTTCCGATGCGAATGATTTATTGAAACCGTACAACCGCAAAATTGGTCCAGATCCTGCAACGCTTGCCACCGCATTAGTGGGCGGTATCTTGAATAATAACTCCTCTGGTATGTGCTGTGGTACGGCGCAAAACTCTTATAAAACAATTCGGTCCATTCGCGTTGTATTACTAGATGGCTCCATCCTTGATACGTCTGACCAAAAGAGTATTGATCAATTCCTTAAAGAAAAACCTCAAATGGTAGAGGATATCTTACAATTGCGCAAGGATATCTTGGCCGATGAAGAATTGACACACTTGATTCATCACAAGTACAAAATCAAAAATACCACAGGTTACGGCTTGAACTCCCTTGTTGATTTCGAAGATATTATCGATATCATCAACCACTTGTTCATCGGTTCTGAAGGTACATTGGGCTTCGTATCTGAAATCGTGTACAATACTGTTGAGGACGTACCTTACAAAGGTTGCGGTCTCATGTTCTTCAAAACATTGAACGATGCATCCCTAGCAGTTGTTGCTTTGGCTAATATGGGTCGCGATAAGGTTGTAGCTGCTGAAATGATGGACTATCAATCCCTTAAGGCCGTTCAATCGCTAGATAATGTGCCTGAATTTGTTCGTGAAGTTCCTGAAGGTACAAGTGCTATCTTGTTCCAAACTGAAAGTTACTCCAAAGAAATTGTCGATGAAAACTTAGCTTTCATTAAAGACAAATTGAAAGATATTCCAACGGCTATTCCAAGTCTTTACTCTCAAGATCCTAAAGAATACGATTCTTGGTGGGCAATCCGTAAAGGTATCTTGCCAATCGTTGGTGGTCAACGTAGAAAAGGCACTACTGTTATTACAGAAGACGTATGCTTCCAAATCGAAGATTTCACGAAGGGCATCGAAATGCTTACCGAATTATTCCACAAATACGATTTCGTAGACGGTGGCGTAATCTTCGGTCATGCGTTATCTGGTAACGTTCATTTTAACATTACCCCTGATTTTAGTGATCCTAAAGATACTAAGAACTTTGGCGATTTGGTAAAAGAAATGTCCGAACGCGTTTCTGGCTTCGGGGGTTCTTTGAAAGCTGAACATGGTACAGGCCGCATGGTTGCACCGTTCATTGAAATGGAATGGGGCCGTAAAGCGTACGAAATTAACCGTCGCATCAAAGCTATCTTTGACCCTGAACGCATCTTGAATCCTGATGTTATCATTACTGATGACCCAGATGTGTATAAGAAAAACCTTAAAGCTCAATGCGTTATCGATGATGCTTTCACAATCTGTATGGAATGTGGTTTCTGTGAAAAACATTGTCCAAGCCGCAATTTAACATTGACTCCTCGTCAACGTATTGCATTGTTGCGTGAAACTAAACGCCTTGAAAACGAAGGCAATTTCACATTGGCTGCGGAGCTTAAAAAAGGCTATGAATACTTTGGTGTAGATACTTGTGCTGCGTGCTCCATGTGTAAAGGTCTTTGCCCACTCAGCATCGATACTGCTCAAATTGCATTATCCATGCGTCGCATCGATCCACCTGCACCAGAATTAGCTAAGAAAATTTACGATAACTTCTCCACAACACTTCAAATGTGCCGTGCTGGTGTAAGTCTTGAAGGCATTGCAGGCTCTATCATTACACAAAAAGCGATCTCCAAGATTACTGAAGGCTTACATGGCGTAACAGGTGTTACACCATATGTACCTAAAACAACTCCTAAGGCTAATCGCTACAGATTGAGAAGTCGCATTAAACCGACTAATTTTGAAAAGGTTGTATACTTCAGTACCTGTGCGAACCGCGCTTTCAAACCTAATCAAGGTTATGACGATGAACGCAGCTTGCAACAAGTAGTGGAAAGCCTTTGCAACAAGGCCCATATCGATATTATCTACCCTGAACATATTGAAAACCTCTGCTGTGGTTTGAGCTTTGAAAACTACGATGACGTTCATGAGCGTGCTGTAAAAGACTTACACGATGCGTTGATGAAAGCATCTCAAAATGGTAAATACCCAATCGTGATTGACCATAGTGCATGCTTTAACCATGCTTTCAAACATATGCCAGACTTAGAAATCAACGATATTTCTGAATTCTTGTGCAAATACGTTGTGCCTCATCTCGACATTGAAAAATGTGATGAACGGGTCATCGTACATAAACAATGTAAGATCAAATCTTTGAATAAATCTCAATATATTGAAGATTTGGCTCGTCTATGTACAGACCATGTATTTAACATTAAATCTTTTGCATGCGACGGCTTTGCTGGTCAAAAAGGGTTCTTCACACCAGAACTCAACAAATGTGCTACCAAAGACCTTGCAGCTGAAATCGCTGAATACGGTGCAACACTAGGCGTAAGCTCCAGCTCTACCTGTGAAATCGGCCTTGGCGAAAACGGCGGTATTCCATTCATTGGCGTTGCATTCCTATTGGACCGTTGCTCTAAGGCTAAGAAATAAGTCTTGTATATCTATTGCTATTTACGTTAACGTTGCTAGTAGTTTACACTAAAGGTACTAGTAGGTTGGGTTAAAGTAACTGGTAGTTTATATTAATGTTATTTTAATATTGCTCGCAAATTATGTTAAAACTACTAATAGTTTTTTAGGAGTTTTATGAGATTTATTGTTAATTCTTTATTTTTCTAAGAAATGTGGTATACTAAACGTAGGTAGTAGAGTGTATGAAATTACCTGCAATATAACCAAAAAAAAGGACGAGTGGCAGCTCGTCCTTTTTCTTGCTTATTTTTTGTTTTTATTGTTAAGCCAGTAGCTGTAGGTAGTTACAACTAAGGCAACAATAATAGGGGCAAGCAAGGTGCCCCAGAGTGCATAAAACAGCTCCTGCAATATATCACCTCCTTTCGGGAGGTATTTTATATTATATCATCATGCTATGGAGTCTTGTATATAATTAATGATTGGAGAATTTCTAATGAAGAAGGTTGTGCTTTTCTTTCTTTTAATAATAGCCCTTACGGGATGTGGATTGAATCAAAATACGAATAGTAATAAAACAGAATCAAATGCAACTAGTTCTGCTACTGGTTCTTCTACATCTGCTGTGGGAAACAGCCAAGCGACTACCAAGCAAGATGACCATCTAATTACAGCAAAGCAAGCCTTATCCGCTGGTGAGTATGCGAAAGCCATAGAGGAAGCTACAGCGTCCATTAAGGATAATGCTAATAATGCAGAAGCCTATTCTGTACGTGGCTTTGCAATAGCATTAAATGGTGATGTGGCTAAAGGGTTGACAGATACTAAAAAGGCTTATGATTTAGACCCTAATAATGTGGCTAATTACTATAATATGGCTATGGTTTATAAGCTACAAGGTCAGTTAAACGATTCTAAACAATGGTTTGAAAAGGTATTGGAAAAGGACCCTAGCAACACCTGGTCTGTGTATGGTATTGCTACCATTTATGCAGACCAAGGGGATGATACTAAGGCCCTTGATTGGCTAGAAAAGGCTATAAAAATTGATCCTTCTGTAAAAGCTGTTGCAGCCGAACAAGACCATTTTGAACGCTTTCACAATAATAGGCGATTTAAAACATTGGTAGGATTATAGACATGGATGTGAAACAGATGATTCGCCTTATTATAAAGGTGATAGGATTTATATATTGGCTTATTTTTCTATACCTTGGCGGTCTAATGGTCGTAGACTGGTCAGGGTTTATGTCCCAACATAATATAGAAACACCCCTATTCCTTACATATTTGGTGTTTATAGGTTGTTTTGTAACGCCGTATATTATGCTTGTACTGGAAGAAGCTAAATCCTAATGTGAAAGCTCCATTTTTTGTGAGGCATCTCTCCGTATATATGGCAAAATTAGAGGATTGTCATAGCGTATGGTTTGATGTGTTATATGTACTAAAACTATTACTCTATTTCGTAACGATTCTGTGGATGCTCTGCATCATGTACCTCACTTTACCAGCTATTTTATGGACAGTAGCTCTATTTTTGCTGAGCAATTGATGATGTAAATTACATTGTTTTCTCTACTAATGCTTCTTGTAAAAGTTGAGAAAAGTTAATTCCTTTAGCTAATGCTCTATCGTTTAGCCAGGCAGGAATCGTTAGAGTTTTCTTTACGGACTTACTATTTTTAGCTAAATCAATATCTGTTTGAACTAATGTAGGATATGTTGTATCGGTACATGGTAAGCTGCGAATAGATGTGGGGGTAGGTAGAGTTTGTCCATCTTCTAAAGCGCCTAATATATAGAGTTCCATAGCCTCTTGTGCATTGGTTATTAATTCTGTTAGTGTTGAGCCGGTGCTACTAGTGTATTCGAGATCTGGAAATTCGGCCCAGAAACCATCGGCATCATCATGGATTATGGCAGGGTATATAAATTTCATAGGTCCTCCTTATTTTAGTCCCGTACGTTTCAAAATGGCATTTAATAAACCGATAGGTACATCTTTTCCATGTACGGCAATAACTTCAACTTGATTATCCTTTTTTAAACGATGATGACTACCTCGTTGCCGTACATCCTTCCAGCCATTTTGCAGTAATAATTTAAGTAAATCCTTATCCTTCATATTCTCTCCTTTTATGATAACACGTGTATACGTACAAAACAATTATTAGGAGTTATACATTCTTATTTATAGTCTAATAGTATATAAAGGAAAATAGGGGTGACCATTGGTCACCCTTGATTCTATTAGTCACTTGACAAAATTGATACATGACCTTTATATATTAATCCTATTCATAAAAATCATATTAGTATATAATTAATATATATAAATTAGGTTGTGTATTGATGGAAGGAGAGGATTCATCATGAAACCATTTGGTAAAAGGGTAGCAATGGCCGTGTTGTGTGCGGCGACATTGACATCCTCATTTTTTTTGAGCGGTTGTAGTATGTCAGAATTATGGCAGGGTACTGAACAGAGTCGCAAGGAAATTGCGCAGCGGTCTGAGCAGGATCAGGTGCAGTTATTTAATCAATATGTGAAAGCTGTAAGTCGATACAATCGTATGGCTGTCATGTTTGATTATGCGAATACGCCAACTCTTAATGAGTTAAAAGCTGGGCAGCATTTAACTGTATTTAATGCGCCGAACTTTAAGCAGCTACAAAAAGAATTAGAAGAGGCTAAGCAAGCCGGTATTCCTTATGATGAAATGAAGGAGCCTTTAGATAAGTTGCTTTCAAAATTGAATGAAATTACACCGGTGGCCGAAGAGCTCGATGCATACTATAAATCTAAAGGGTATACCACAGATAACTATGCTAAGGAGCAACAATTAGGTCCTAAATATGTTCAATTGTATGAACAATTTGTTCCTGTTTATGCTGACTTTGATAATGTTATGCATAAAATCAATACGGACCGCTTGCAACAACGGTTACAACAATTGCGTGATGCAGGCAAGAAAAATGCAGCTGCAGCACAAGAGGTTCATTTGCGACTTACTGCGGTCTTAGAAAAGATTGATAGTGAAAAACAACTAGATGTAAATGCTATCAATCAAGAGTTGCAAGCTATTGGTGATGTATCAAATGGCATTACTAGTCCTAAGTATGATTCTGTTAAGACTTCTGTAAACTCTACAATTGGTGCAATTCGTACCTATATGGGATCAAAACAAGATAACGACTATAATCGTATGATTGAGGCCTATAACCATTACATTTCTAATTTGAATACGACCAATATGAATGAGTTAGATTAATAAGTCTATATAAAAGAAAGCTGTATCAAATGAGAATGTCATTTGATACAGCTTTTTAGTTGATATACGATATATCTTACTTTTTTAGGCTAATGCGCGGTGTAATTTGGCTTGATAAGGAGAATAATACTAAGGCTATCCAGATACAACCGAAGGCGATCATCTGTGGTGTGCCAAAGCTTTCACCAAAGTAAAAGATGGCTAGCAACAAGGCAATGGTAGGGGATACATATTGCAGGAAGCCTAGTAGGTTGAGCGGCAATAGCTGCGCACCATAGGAGAATAGCACCAATGGAACAGATGTAGTTAGACCGCAGGCTATGAGCAGCATGGATGTATACCAGTCTGTACTGAAATAAGACCATACTGTATTATCGATCATGGTCGTATATAGTAAGGCTAACGGTGTTAATAGCCAGGCCTCAAAGGCGATACTCGTAAAGGGAGAGATGAGTAGTTTCTTTTTTACGGCTCCATAAAGACCGAAGGAAACGGCGAGAATCATCGATACTAATGGCAAGGATCCTACTTGATAGGTGAGTAAGGCGATGCCGATGGTAGCGATGAGGACACTCAGCTTTTTCGGTATAGATAGAACCTCTTTAAATAGGATGACACCTAATACTACATTGAAGAGTGGATTGATGTAATAGCCAAGGCTCGTGTTCATAACTTGATTATTGGCGATGGCCCAAATGTAGGTGAACCAGTTTACACTGATGATGACTGCCGCAACTAAAAGTAGGAATAGTTGTGAACGTCGTTCTTTTAGTAATTGAAAGTCCTTTTTGAATTGTTTAAAATGTAGGCCAAATACAACGATAGCCATGCAAATACCTGACCAGATAATGCGCTGTGCCAGTATATTATACGGTGAAACATGGTTTAATAATGCCCAATATAGAGGGAGTAAGCCCCAAATTATATAACAACTAAGGGCTGTGATTAACCCTTTTTTACTTGTATGGTCCATAATGCCTCCTCGTGATAGGACTTATTATATCATTAATTCTTAAATTCTTAACCCATGCATTTTAGTTATTACATATGATTTTCAGTTATAACTTTGGTTTTGGTACTTATGATTAAATGTTATGTTCATTGACTTTGTGCATATTGTTACACTATATTGGACTTAGAACAACGAATATAGAGAATAGGTGTCGTAAGACTTAATAGAGAAATCGGTATAAGCCGATGCGGTCCCGCCACTGTAAGGATGAGCCTGCTTTCATATATGTCACTGGAGTAATCTGGGAAGGCGAAAGCGAGGTGATGATCCCGAGCCAGGAGAACTGCCTATTTGATAATCACCGTTATGTACCTACGAGCGATAGGAAGGGGATTGGGGTATGCTGTCTACAGTATTTTTTAGTGTACCTTTCAATAAGAAACCTTACGTGTCACTTTAGGTGGCACGTTTTTTATTGCCCTTAGAGTGGATGTTGAGTATATGCGTCAAGTTTTATAGACATTAAACCGATGGACACATTTTGAGGTTGATGTGGTCCAATAAGATAAAGCTCGAGTGATTCATATATCTAACAATTCGCAGGTACGGTGCGCTGTTTCTCGGTATGGTTTCGAGTTGAAAAGGAGGCACATATATGTCTGACAAAAAGACTTCAAAGGATGCTGAACGTGATTTATTAGCACCTGTATCCTTTGATGAGTTTAAGAAACCTACGTATGAACAATGGCAGGCCGAGGTTGAAAAAGCGTTAAAAGGTGGCGACTTCCATAAGAAGATGTTCACTAAAACCTATGAGGGAATTACGTTACAACCAATTTACACGCCTGCATTGCATGGAGAAAAAATTCCAAAGGGTGTATATCCTGGAGCAGGTGAGTTCCTACGTGGCACAAAGGCAAGTGGTTATATTAAAGACTCTTGGGGCGTATCCCAATATGTAGACGAATCCTTTCCTAAGGATGCTAACCATGCAAGTTTATACGAAATTGTAAAAGGTGGCACCATTCACAATATTCGCCTTGATGAAGCAACACGCCATGATCAAGATGTGCAAGTAGGCGCAGCTGTTGGTATCGGCGGTACATCTCTGTCTACTATGGATGATTGTAGACAATTAATTGAGCGCTTTAATTTAAAGGAAAATCCTTTATATATTGAAACAGGTGCTTCTGCAGCTATCTTGCTCGGTATGTTAGCCGCTACGGTGAAAGGCTCTAAAAAACAAACCTCCGACTTGAAAGGTCTCGTTGGTGCAGACCCTATTGGTGTTTGGGCTAAAGATGGTACATTGCATATGTCTTTAGATACAGCCTTTGATGAAATGGCACATACTGTTGTATGGGCTAAAGAACAAGCTCCAGAGCTTAAAACTGTACTCGTATCTGGCGATGTATACGCTAATGGTGGCGCTAATGATGTGCAAGAGGTTGCCTATGCATTGGCAACAGCAGTTTGCTATGTGCGTCAATTAGCACAACGGAACATCGATATTCATACTATTGCTAAAAGCATGATGTTTACATTCTCCTTGGGGGCAAACTTCTTCATGGAAATTGCTAAATTACGTGCATTGCGCGTGCTTTGGGCGCGCATTATGGAGGCCTTTGGTGCAGAAGAAGCTGACCGTGCTGTTCATGTACACGGCAGAACATCGGCTTTCACAAAGACCGTATACGATCCGTATGTAAATCTGTTGCGTAACACGACACAGGCATTCTCCGGCGTTGTAGGCGGTTTGAATAGCCTTGAAGTGTCTCCATTTGACCAACCAATTCGCAAAGCTGACGACTTCTCTCGCCGTATTGCCCGTAACATCCAAGTTATGTTGCAAACTGAATTCGAGTTGCGTCAACCTGTGGACCCTGTAGGCGGTTCCTGGTATGTGGAAACATTGGCAGCCGAATTATGTGAAAAAATTTGGGCTGAGTTCCAAACTATTGAGGCTAAAGGTGGTATCGTAGCAGCTTTGAAAGAAGGCTATCCACAAGCTCAAGTTAAAGCTGTTCTTGACGAACGCTTCAAAAACCTTGCATTCCGCAGAGATGTGGCTGTAGGTAACAACATGTATGCGAACATGACGGAAGAATTGCTTGATCCAAAACCAGAAAATCAAGAAACATTGCGTCAAAAACGGGTTGCTCAAATCGAGGAGTACTTGGCAAGTGCGGAGCCAGATGCGGTTGTGAAAGCACAGGCTACCCTAGAAGCAGGTACTACAGAGCCAGGCGCTTTGATTGGTCTTATTGAACTCGGTGCATTACAAAAATTAACAATACGTCAAATCCGGAAGGCTTTAGATGCTGGTGATATTGCTTCCGAAACCATTGAATCCATTGCAGCTCATCGCTGGACTGAACAGTTTGAAGCACTTCGCATGCGCACTGAGAATTATAAACAACGTACGAAAGATAATGTGAAGGTATTCTTGGCCAATATGGGCCCAATCCCTCAACATAAACCTCGGGCGGACTTCTCCACAGGCTTCTTCGAAGTAGGTGCTTTTGAAGTTATCAAAAATGATGGTCATGAAACAACGGCTGATGCTGCGAAAGCTGCTCGTGAAAGTGGTGCTGATGTTGTCGTTATCTGTTCTACAGATGATACATATCCAGAATTGGTACCACCACTTGCTAAGGAATTGAAAGAAACTATGCCGAATGTAACGGTTATTTTAGCAGGGGCACCTCCTAAGGACTTAGAACCTGTGTACCGTGAAGCTGGCGTAGACGACTTCATTTCCGTTCGTGCAAATTGTTACGAAATCTTGAATACGTTACAAGATAAGAAAGGGATGTGAGCTCATGTTTAAAAATCCAGACTTCTCCTCTCTTGGCTTGGAATCTCAGACAGCAACATCTCGCGATGCATGGCTTGCTGAACTTCAAAAAGAAACAGGAAAAAGCTTTGAAGAGTTATACAATACGACGATGGAACAGATCCAGGTGAAACCGCTCTATACGGAGATGGATTATGAAGGAATGACACACCTTGACTACATGGCCGGTGTGCCTCCGTATTTGCGCGGACCTTATTCTACGATGTATGTAACGCGTCCTTGGACAGTACGTCAGTACGCTGGTTTCTCCACAGCGGAAGAATCCAATGCGTTCTATCGTCGTAACTTGGCAGCGGGCCAAAAGGGTTTGTCTATCGCCTTTGACCTTGCTACTCACCGTGGTTATGACTCCGATCATCCTCGTGTAGTAGGTGACGTTGGTAAAGCGGGTGTTGCGGTAGACTCCATCCTCGACATGGAAATTTTATTCTCCGGTATCCCCCTTGATCAAATGTCTGTATCCATGACCATGAATGGCGCCGTATTGCCAGTAATGGCGTTCTACATCTTGGCTGGTGAAGAACAAGGTGTAGATAAAAAGGTTATGGCTGGTACAATCCAAAATGATATCTTGAAAGAGTTCATGGTACGTAATACCTATATTTACCCTCCAGCTACGTCCATGCGTATTATCGGTGATATCTTTGCGTATACATCCCAGTACATGCCTAAATTCAACAGTATCTCCATTTCTGGCTACCATATGCAAGAAGCGGGCGCTACTGCGGATATCGAATTAGGTTACACATTGGCCGATGGTCTCGAATATATCCGTACCGGTGTTAATGCGGGCCTTCACGTTGACCAGTTCGCACCACGCTTGTCCTTCTTCTGGGCAATCGGTAAAAACTACTTCATGGAAGTGGCAAAAATGCGTGCGGCTCGTATGTTGTGGGCTAAGATTATCAATAGTTTCGGCTCTGAAAATCCTAAATCCATGGCACTTCGTACACATAGCCAAACATCTGGTTGGTCTCTTACAGAACAAGATCCGTTCAACAACGTGGCTCGTACATGTATGGAAGCGATGGGCGCGGCTTTGGGCCATACGCAATCTCTACATACGAATGCGCTTGACGAAGCCATTGCGTTGCCTACGGACTTTTCCGCACGTATTGCGCGTAATACTCAGCTTTATATCCAAGATGAAACTAAGGTATGTAAGGTTATCGACCCATGGGGCGGTTCCTACTATGTAGAAGCGTTGACAGATGAATTGATTCGTCGCGCTTGGGGTCATATTCAAGAAATCGAATCTCTTGGCGGTATGGCGAAAGCTATCGATACAGGGCTTCCTAAGATGCGTATCGAAGAAGCTGCTGCACGTCGCCAAGCTCGTATCGACTCTGGTCGTGAAGCGATTATTGGTATCAACAAATATCGTCTAGATAAAGAAGACCCATTGGATATCCTCGACGTAGATAACACGGCTGTACGGGAAGCGCAAATTCGTCGTCTCGAACAATTGCGTGCTAACCGGGATGAAGAAAAAGTTCAATCCTGTCTTGAAGCGATCACAAAGGCTACAGAATCGGGCGAAGGCAACTTGCTTGCTCTTGCGCTTGAAGCGGCTCGTGCCCGTGCATCCTTGGGTGAAATTTCCTTTGCTGTTGAAAAGGTATGCGGTCGTCATAAAGCGGTTATTCGCTCTATTTCCGGTGTATACTCTAGTGAATTTGAAGATGACGATGTAATCAAAGAAGTACGTCAAATGGCGGATAACTTTGAAGAACTCGAAGGTCGTCGTCCTCGTATCATGATTGCGAAGATGGGCCAAGACGGTCATGACCGTGGTGCCAAAGTTATCGCTACATCCTTCGCGGACATGGGCTTTGACGTGGATATCGGACCTTTGTTCCAAACTCCAGAAGAAACAGCACAAGATGCGGTGGATAATGACGTTCATATTGTCGGATTTAGTTCTCTTGCGGCGGGGCATAAGACATTATTGCCTCAACTTGTAGAGGAACTCAACAAGCGGGGCCGTGGAGATATTTTAGTTGCCATCGGCGGCGTAATCCCTGCTCAGGACTATGAATTCCTACGCGAACATGGCGCAGTGGCTATCTTTGGCCCTGGTACAGTTTTGCCAGTAGCGGCGAAAAAATTACTAGAAACATTGACTAGTCACGTTCAAGACGAGTCTCATGACTGATAACAAACGGTCTACTCCGGATGAATTGCGCAATACACAGGACGCAACTTTCACCACTGGTGAAGGCAAGGCCCCTGAATTAGGTGTAAAAAACGCAAGCACAGAGGGTAGTACCTATCGTCCCGACTGGGTGCCAGAAGAAGCGAAGAAAGATGACACTTATGCGTGTCATGTAATGAAAGGCGTCAAGGAAATGCATGACGGCCTCTTATCTAGCTCTGCTCATCTGGCTCCAGCGGTACGTCCCGTACAGCGGCGAAAGAAATTAACTGTCGCTGATTATGTACGCGGTATCGAGCAGGGGGACCGCGTTATACTTTCACGGGCTATCACATTAGTAGAAAGTAATAATAAGGACCATTTCAAACTAGCTCAACAGGTGTTGCAAGCCGTATTGCCTCGCACGGGCAAGGCATTGCGCATCGGTATTACTGGTGTGCCTGGGGCCGGTAAAAGTACGTTTATTGAAGCCTTCGGTAACATGCTCATTGAAGCGGGTTACAAGGTTGCCGTACTGGCTGTAGACCCTACGAGCCAAGTCACAAAAGGCAGTATCTTGGGTGATAAAACGCGGATGGAAACGTTGACGAAACACCCAGAGGCTTATATTCGTCCATCGCCAGCTGGTGGTACACTAGGCGGTGTGGCTCGTAAAAGTAGAGAAACTATGCTACTTTGCGAGGCTGCTGGGTACGATATTATTCTCGTTGAAACCGTTGGGGTTGGGCAAAGCGAAGTTACCGTGCGTTCCATGGTAGACTTCTTTATGCTCATCGTTTTAACGGGGGCAGGCGATGAATTGCAAGGCATCAAAAAAGGCGTTATGGAACTTGCTGATGCTATTGTGGTCAACAAGGCCGATGGGGATAACCTCAAACGAGCTCTCATTGCTCGTAGCGATTATGACCGGATGTTGCATTACATCCGTCCGGCTACGGAAAAATGGAAGACTCAAGCCTATACATGTTCAGCTGTCACAAAGGATGGCCTCGATGAATTGTGGGATGTTATCCAAGAATTTACTGAACAAGGCAAAGAAAATGGAGTTTTCTTAAAACGCCGTCAAGAACAATCCCTCCGTTGGGTACGCGATATGATTGACGAACACTTGCACAACCTATTCTTTAATAATGTAGTCATTCAAGGTCGCATGGGCGAAGTCGAAGCCGCTGTCTTAGACGGTGAAATGAGCGAATCTCAAGCCGTTGAAGAACTTATTGGCGTTTTCGATAAGTCCTTACAATAAGTAGATCGGTAAATACATATTGTATTGTTAAATATATATCGTATTGCTAAATATATATTAGATAAGCCGGCATAACTTATCTTAATACGCACTCCGTTAGCAATCGTATGTATTTCGATATAATTAAAGATGTATTTGTAAAAGGCATAGTATCAATGTTCACTGTTGGATTTGGACCAATAGTAGTTGCATACTATGCCTTTTTCTATGTCATAATAACTAGTTCCCATTAATTGTCTAATAAAAGTTGATTAATATATAAGTTCATCTTTTTAAAATGCAAAAATCAGTGTATAATTAAGTTATATTATTTATTAATCGTTTAATGTTACGAGAGGGGCATTCAAATGAACAAAAAATTATTATTACCTGTAGGTGTAGTCGTTCTAATTATTGGTATTGCGATTCTATTATTAAATCCAGATCCAGGGGCGGCTAATTTGGAAATTGCGAGAAATGCTACAAATGCTCAAGCGGCAGCAAAGGCGATTTCTGAGAATAACCAATCTTACACATTGTGGTATTCTATTGGTATGTTCTGTAGCGGTTTAGGCATTGCACTGTCAGTAGGTGGCTTCATTGTAGGCTTTATTAAAAAAGACTAATCTATTTAGGAACGTATCAAAGGCTGTACTAGAATGTATATCATTTCTAGTGCAGCCTTTTTGTATTTTAATTTTAGGGTTATAGGACAAAACGTGTTGGTTTTGCCCTATAACCCTAATTTTATCCTGTGGACTTTAGCTAGCTTATGTCTATCTAGCGAATTAGTCTATATTTATCTTGCAAGTCATCCTATATCTATTTATGTTGTGGTTTTACGCTCTATATCTGTTTTCGGTGGGATAAAACGTGGTATAATTAACCCGGATAGAGCCTAAAAGTATGTGGCTTTTGGAGGTTAGTATGAGTAGTATAGCGCATTTATTTGTAGCTGGTGGATTTGTTATGTATCCGCTGGTGATTTTTTTACTGTTTACCTTGATGATTGGCATTGAACGTATCTTTCTATATCGCAAGTTTACAAAGGATTTGCGCCGTTTTAATAAGGTCTTAGAGAAGAATCAATCTTGGATTATGTTACCAAGTGTTTTGGAACGGGATACAGAGGAACTTGGTTCTTTATTTGCCCGTGCTATCCGCAGTGCAAAGAATTATAATGGCTTGGAAAACCGCCTTCAAGATGTAGTGTCGTACGCTGATGAACGTTTAAAACGCGGCCTTAGTTGGCTCAGCATGATTGTAACAATGGCTCCGTTATTGGGGTTGCTAGGGACGGTCCTCGGTATGATTCGTGCGTTTGCCGTGGTAGGTGGCGATATTGGGGCTCCGACCATTATTACAGGTGGTGTTTCTGAAGCCTTGGTGGCAACGGCTACAGGGTTGACCGTGGCCATTATTGCCCTTGGCTTTCACAGTTACTGTGCGGCGAAGGTCAACGATTCTGTGGCGACATTAGAGCATGAGTGCGGCAACATCCTTGATGCGTACAATGAGGAACATGATATATGAGACGACGCACGTTAGGGGTTAAAAAAGAGCCTACCATCATGATTATTCCCATGATTGATATCGTATTCTTTTTATTGGTATTTTTCATGGTAGGCACGCTGTATATGAATACAGAGCAACAAATTCCGCTAAATTTACCATCTGCATCGTCGTCTACGGCGAAATCTATCGAACCTATCACCATTACCTTGACTACAACGCACACGCTGTATATCGATAATCAGGAAATTTCTTCGGATCGCTTGGCGGAAGAGGTCAAATCTATTGTTACACAAGCACCTCAACAGGCCTTTGTGATTCGCGCTTCAAAAGATGTATATTATAACGATGTTATCGAGCTTTTGGACATGCTCAAGGTGAACGGTGCTAAATATATTAGCGTCGCTACGGAACGGAAGTGATTCCATGTTTGAATCACATTATCTGAAACCTTTTATTGTATCTTTAGGCATTACAATTATGCTTATCTCTGGCATGGGGCTTTCCTTGCGTGGCATCGTTGGAACCGGTGTGGCGTATGATGCCGCAGAGGTTAGCTTTCATCTGCCTGAGGATAGTGAAAGTGATGCGGAAACTACCGCTATTGAGCCTATACCTAAGGATAAGCCACCGGTTGAACCTCCGGCTCCAGAAGGGCCTGCGCCTAAGGCAGATCCTCTTGTAACGGAAAATACAGGTGATGAAAGTGCTCACAATTTAAATGCCAATAAGACTACATCTAATGCTCGTCGTGAATGGGCCGTTCCCAAGGCCATAGAATCGGAAACGACTAATAATGAACAAGCTGTAGTTACGGGTGGAAATGATTCCAAAGACGGGAAATCCTCTAAACCTGACAATGCTCCTATGGGTAAGGATATAACATCTGATCCGAATGCCAATGGAAACGGCTTTGCCGAAGCTAGTGATTTATCCTTCCTATCTGATCTTGCGTGGGGACTCCTAACACCAGGTCAACAAGCGCTTTTACAAAAGTCGGATATCAACCCCCAAGAATATTTACGAACGGTACAAGAACAGGGGAAAGGGTCAATCGTAACAGGTAAGGTTGTAGTGCGCGTTAACTTTGACATTAATGGACATGTCATCGTAGGAGAACATACACCGCTCATCGCAGAAGATGTGCCGCAACCAGTCAAAGAGGAAGCAATGCGCATCGTTAAAAGCAGTGGTTCTATTATCAATCGAAGAGGGGAACCTGTATATCTAGCAGTTCCTGTTGTTTTAGGACAATAAAGAGGCATATCTTACATACATTAGTATGGGATATGCCTCTTTGTTATGGTTGTAAAAAAAGATTGTATTAATTTTGATTGGTAAGCATTGTTTTTGTAGAGTTGAAGACGGCTAGATATACGATGGCGCCACCGATGAATAATGTGACTTGCATAGGTGTGCTGAATTGATCAGCTCGCCACAATGCAAAAGCGTAGAAGAACATGGTAATCAACATGATGAGAAATGCGATGATAACGCGTACATTAGTGTGTACTGCTAAGGATGTAGTAATACGCGATTTATTCATCATTACGTAAATTAAAGATACTACGATGTCTGCCGTAAAGATGGAGAAGATAAAGTTGTAATCAAACTCGCCAAAAAGGACTACCGCCAAGCCGATAAAGCTGAGCATAAAGAATAGACGTAATAGAATACCTATAGTATTAGATTCGTTGCGCTGTGCGCGGCGTTCCTTACGATTTAAAGTTGCCATGAAAGCCTCCCCCATAGTAGAAATGTTTGTTACTATTAGTATAAAGCTCGTGTATAGATTGAGCAATTATTCGCAGTACATTTAGTCTGTATGTTTATTATATATCACAATGTATAGCTATGATATAGTATTGATTAATTTATTACTATATAACTATATGAGAAATTAGAGTGAGAGATTATGATTCAAGTTATTCTTACCTATATTGTTAATGTTATTATTGTATTTGTATTTTTTCCTATTTTAGAATCTGTAGTTCAATATGTACATCCTTTTTTCTAGGATTGAACAACTACGGTTTGACAACTAAAGCCGAACGATAAGTAAAATTAATATAATTATCATTCGGAAAATTTAGTTCCGTTCGTTGAATGGAGCTTTCACATATGGTACAATAATCCTATAAATCTAGCTTTTATCATGCAAAGGAGATATCATGATACCACGTTATACACGAGAAGAAATGGGCCATATTTGGAGCGAACGCAACGAATTCGACACAATGTTATTGGTGGAGACCCTCGCATCTGAGGCACAAGCTGAGTTGGGCGTTATTCCTAAAGAAGCGGCGAAAACAATTCGGGAAAAGGGCAATTTCGACGTTGAGCGCATTCATGAGATCGAAAAGGAAACGAATCATGATATCATTTCCTTCGTAACAGCAGTGGGCGAATACGTAGGTCCTGAAGCGGCTAAATACATCCATCTTGGTCTTACCTCTACAGATGTGAAAGATACGGCGCTTGGGTATATGATGAAACAAGCCTGCGATATCTTAATTGATGACTTAAAGCGTTTGCACGAAGTATTGCGTCGTCGTGCAGCGGAGTTCAAATATACTCCTATGATTGGCCGTACCCATGGTATCCACGGCGAACCAACTACATTTGGCTTGAAATTGGCGTTGTGGATGGCAGAGGTAGAACGCGACATTGAACGCATGGAGCATGCGCGTAAAAGCGTTGCCGTTGGTAAATTGTCTGGCGCTGTTGGTACATACTCCAATATCGATCCATTCGTAGAACAATATGTGTGTGAAAAATTAGGTCTTGAACCTGTTAAAATCGCTACACAAGTAGTACAACGTGACCGTCACGCTGAATTGTTGTCTACTATTGCTGTTGTAGGCGGCACATTAGACAAAATCGCATTGGAAATCCGTCACTTACAACGTACAGAGGTGCGCGAAGCAGAAGAATATTTCAGTCCTAAACAAAAGGGTTCCTCTGCGATGCCTCATAAACGCAACCCTATCACATGTGAAAGAATTTGTGGTATGGCTCGCTTGCTTCGTGGTTACGCACAATCTGCTTACGAAGATCAAGCGTTGTGGCATGAACGCGATATTTCTCATAGCTCTGTAGAACGCGTGATCTTGCCGGATGCGACAATCTCGTTAAATTATATGCTACACTTAACAATTCGCACCATTGATAAGTTGTTGGTATACCCTGAAACTATGCTTAAAAACCTTAACCTTACAGGGGGCCTCGTATTTAGCCAAACAATTTTGACACATCTTGTAGACAAAGGTGCGGTACGTGACGAAGCATACCGTTGGGTTCAAAAACATGCTATGGAACGCTGGCTTGAAGGTAAAGATTTCGCAACAGGTTTAAAAGCTGATGAAAACATTAAGAAGTACATGACTGATGAGGAAATTGATGCATGCTTTGATCCATATAAATTGCTAAGACATGTAGATACAATCATGGCTCGCTTTGGCCTATAATTGTAGGGTACTTCCCACATAACATATGAAAGACTAGGGTAGGTATAGACCAACAAGCCTATGGTACATGCAGTAGGTGTTGACTATATCTACCTTTTTTGTTTTGAAAGCAATATGCCATTTTAGATAGAAGTATATTATTTTAACAGATAATTATAAATTAGTTTTCTAGCAGGCTTTTATATACTCGTCTTACATTAGGAAACCATCTATTTGTTTTAGGAGGTTATATGAAACGTATTATACGAAAGTACGGACCGCCTATTTTTCACTGTATTAATGACTTTGGTCAAGGTTCGTTGGCGGCCCTCATACCGTTTTTTATCGCTAACTTTGGCCTTAATTATTATCAATCGGCTTCCATCATTTTCTGTAATACCGTGGTGGCTTCCGTGGCACAGCCCGTATTGGGCTATGTGGCAGATCGGTGGCGCGTACCCTGGTTTATTCCCGTTGGGTTTACGGTGACTCTTGTGTCGATTAGTGCTATGGCATTGGCTACGAGTTACGAGATGATTCTTGCTTTGTCGCTCTTGGCCGGGGTAGGGGCCGCATTATTCCATCCTGAGGCGGCTCTTCTTGTAAATCGTACGCAATCTCATGAAATCGGTAACGCCATGGGCCGCTTTGCAGTCGGCGGCAGTGCGGGCTTTGCGTTGGGACCCTTTATTGCTGGTGGTGTTTACGTCTTTGGGGGACAATTCCTTTGGGTATTTACGCTTATCGCTCTACTTGGTGTATTATTATATCTCTATGCCTTTATGGGTGAGGGTGAAGCTGATACCGATGATACTGATATTGCTGATTCTGCTGATACTGGTAACCGTGAAAGCCGTGCTAAGGTTCTTAGTACCGGTACAAATGATTGGGTGAGCTTCGGTAAGTTATTTTTTGTGATTGCTTCTCGATCTATACTCTTCTCTGTATTGGCTATCTTTATTCCTATTTTGTATATTACTGTTATTAATGGTGAAGCTAGTGCATCTAGTTTGGCCCTTACTGCGTACTTTGCGATGGGTGCAGTCCTTACCTATATGGGAGGGGCCTTATCTGACCGTCTGGGATTTCTTAAAACTGTGCGCTTAGGTAATCTGATTTTCTTGCCTTCTGTTTTAGTATTTATCTTTGTGCCTAACATCTGTGGCTTTTTCGGTGCCATGATTCCAATGGCCTTTGGTGTATTCTCACAATACGGACCGATTACGGTACTAGGTCAAAAATATCTTGCTAAAAATGCCGGCTTTGCGTCCGGTATTACCCTAGGTCTTGGCATTACCTTAGGTGGCCTTGTAGCACCATATGTAGGCCATCTAGCAGACATCTATGACGTACAAACGGCATTGATGACCTTGATACCGGTAGGTGTTATAGGCCTATTGATGAGTTTTTGGTTAAAAGAACCAAAATAGCCCATGCGTTTGGGAAGAAACTAAAGATTGAATTTGTATAAATACTTTCACAGAATCCGAACATTGTTGTATAATGATATTGAATTATTTAGACTTTCATATGGAGGATATAGATATGGCAACTAGTATGGTTATCGGCACTCAATGGGGTGACGAGGGGAAAGGTAAAATTGTTGACTGGATCGCAGAACGTGCGGATGTTGTGGTGCGCAGTCAAGGTGGTAATAACGCGGGTCATACTGTTGTAGTTGATGATAAAGCGTTTGCACTTCGTCTTTTACCAAGTGGTATCTTATACGATAACAAACAAAATATCGTGGGTACTGGTGTTGTTATCGATCCTAAAGTTTTGCTACAAGAAATTGAAGGTCTTGAAAAGCAAGGCAGATCTGCTAAATCCCTTCAAATTTCCGACCGTGCACATGTCATTATGCCATACCATATCGCTCTAGATACTGCGGAAGAAGCATCTAAAGGGGATGCTAAAATCGGTACTACTAAAAATGGTATTGGTCCTTGCTACGCTGATAAAATCAATCGTATCGGCATCCGTATCTGCGATTTGTATGATATGGAAACATTTAAACAAAAATTAGCGTACAATGTAGAGTTCAAAAATAAAATGCTTACTAAGGTATACGATGCTGAACCTGTTAGCTACGATGAAATCTTAGCGGATTACATCAAATACGCTGAAGCCTTGAAACCTTATGTAACAGATACTAATGCGGCTGTTCTTAAAGCTGTAAAAGAGGATAAAAAGGTATTGTTCGAAGGTGCTCAAGCTACTATGCTCGACCTTGACCATGGTACCTATCCATTCGTAACATCCTCTCATCCAATTGCAGGTGGTGCTTCCACAGGCGCTGGTGTGGGTCCTAACTACTTAAAAAACATCTTTGGTGTTGTAAAAGCATATGCTACACGTGTTGGTGCAGGTCCGTTCCCTACAGAGCTTCTTAACGAAACTGGCGATAATCTCCGTGAACTTGGTCATGAGTTCGGTACTGTAACGGGTCGTCCTCGTCGTTGTGGTTGGTTAGACCTCATGGTTGTAAAATACGCAGCAGGTCTTAATAGCCTTGATTACTTAGCTATTACACGTTTGGATATTCTTGATACTTTTAAAGAATTGAAGATCTGTGTAGGTTACAAATTGAATGGTAAAGACGTAGAAGGGTTCCCAGCTAACTTAAAAGATCTTGAAGCTTGCGAAGCAGTTTACGAAACATTGCCAGGTTGGGAAACTGATATCTCTGGTATCCGTGAATATGATAAATTGCCTGAAAATGCTCGTAAATATGTAGAACGTATTGCAGAAGTAACAGGTGTGCCTTTAGGCATTGTATCTGTTGGGCCTAACCGTAGCCAAACTATCGATTTAGTAAATGTATTCTAAGCTATACTAATTTGATATAATAGAAAATTTGCATTTGGTAGCATTGATAGAGTGTTATATATTTTAACATTTTTCGCTATGCAATCGATTTATAGAATTATACAGATTAGACCCCTCACAGAGGGGTCTTTTGTATTGAATGGATGCAGAATACAAACGTGGATCCTCTATATCTAATTCTTTAGGTTGCTACAGTGGTGCGGTATATCGAAGTATGCTTTATAGTTATTAAAGTGTGAGCATATCGAGAAATATATAACAAATAATAGAGTGTAATTGTTATATATACAGAAAAATGTATATTCAAATAAACCTATCAAATGAAAAATTGTTTAAAATATTCATTTTATACAAATAGCTACGTGCTTAAATTAGTTTATAATTAGGCGAAATTTACTTATCTATAATTTTTTTGTATTCATAATAAATTATTAAGATACAAATATAAAGAAAAAAATAGATTTACATTAAGAAATAGTATATAATAGTACCAAGAAGTAGATTGATATTTTTTGATAAGGATCTGAGGAGTTAAAGATATGGTTGAAGTTTCTTACGAACGTTTAGCGACGATTTTTAAGGCATTAAGCGATGAAACAAGATTACACATCATCGATATGTTGTCTTGCAATGAATTATGTGCAGCCGATATTTTAGCGAGCTTCAATTTGTCTCAATCTACGTTGAGTTACCACATGAAAATCTTAATTGATGCAGGTGTAGTTAACTCTCAACGTAATGGTTTATGGACGCGTTACTCCATTAATGAAGCTACATTTGCAGATATTTTAGATATTCTCCCTCAATTATACAAAACTAAAGATGAGTGCATTTGCGCGCAAATTAAATACTGCCGCATTTCTGAGCACGAAAAAGAAGCGTAACAATGAGACGTTGGATTATGCATGTTGATATGGATGCATTCTTCGCGTCCATAGAACAACTGGATCATCCAGAGTATAAAGGCCACCCCGTAATCGTGGGTGGTCTTTCTTCACGTGGTGTCGTAGCTACCTGTTCCTATGAGGCCCGAAAATTTGGTGTTCACTCTGCGATGCCAATATCGAGGGCTAAGAAACTCTGTCCTGATGGGATTTATGTATATCCTCGAATGGATCGCTATAAAGAGGTGTCGAACCAAATTTTTTCCATTATGAAAGAATTTACCCCTTATATTGAGCCTTTATCTATTGATGAAGCCTTTCTTGAAGTGAGCGGCATGTCCACCATGTATAGCGGCCCCAAAGCGCTAGGACGAGCCATTAAAGATCGTGTATTCGAGCAAACAGGACTTATTATTTCTGCAGGCTTAGCACCCAATAAATTTCTTGCTAAATTGGCCTCTGATTTAGATAAACCTGATGGTCTTGTGGTCATCCCATACGGTCGTGAAAGAAAGGTGCTGGCTCCTTTGCCGATTAAACGTATTTGGGGTGTTGGTCCTCGGACAGAGAAAATTTTGAAAGCCGGTGGCTTTCACCTGATGCGTCATATTCAGTCTTTGCCTGATGAAAGCACTTTAATTCCTCTTGTGGGAAATCAGGCAAAACGCATATGGGAACTGGCGAATGGTATCGACGATAGACCTGTTGAAACAGATCGCAAGATACAATCGATTGGAGCGGAGGAAACCTACGAAGAAGACCTCACAGAGGGCCGTGCTATTGAATTAGAATTTAGGTATTTTGCAAACCGTCTATCGAAACGGCTTCGGAGGCGTAACCTTCATGGACATACTGTATCTATCAAGGTTCGGTATGATGATTTTACTACTGTATCACGGCAGAAGCGGCTAGATACACCATCAGACCAGGAGCATGTATTTTTCGAAACAGCATTGATTCTGTGGAATAAATTGATGCAGGATAAGACGAGTAAGCGGCCTAAAGAGTCTAAGAAAGATACGGAACCGTTAGGGGCCACTACAAAGGTAAAGTCTACGAATTTTAAATGTAGTAGTTCTAAAGGGATTACCTGTATGGATCCGCCTGGCCCTATACGACTATTAGGTCTCACTGTGAGTGGTCTCGATGAGGAGGTTCCTATGCAGGATAGTCTCTTTGAATCCCCACAGGATGAAACAGAGGATAAGCTTGCTAGCGTGTTAGACTCCTTAGAGTCTAAATTTGGTGAGACTGCTGTTATGAGTGGTGCATTATGGCAACGCTTTCACGGAGACAATGGAATACGTAGGAAACGGTCAGAGTTGAAAGCGGCCGTGGATGCAGAGGCATCTATTGAAGAACCTAAAAAGATCGTCAAAAAGGACTTATAAAGTTTATATTGAATACTTTCGCTAATATAATTGTTCATGTTACAATATGGGTGTAGTGTTAATAAATTACCGCAAGAGAGGTATAGATATGAGTTTATTTCGTGTGGCCATCCATTATGGCGTAAACAGCAATGGTTTCTTGTCCTATGATACAGAAACAAAAACAGTGTCCGTAGATTTACCTGAACAAGAGTGGGTTGATAAGGTAATCGCTTACTTGAATAATGAACATGCTATTGAGCATGCTACAGGTCTTGATACGTATGAACGGTTGACCGTAAAACCATTAGAATCTTTGGATAACCTTAAGTTAGCTTTAACACGTATGTGGGAAGCTATCGACGTACAAGTTGACTGGAGCCGTCCAGCATAAATTGAATGAAAACACCTTGTGATCTATAAGTTAGTAGAAACAAGGTGTTTTTTGTTTTGCGTATTTTTGTAGGTATATCTTAATAGGTTTTAAATATATAGCATTGAAATTCTCATTTTAAAATTATAAATGATATCGTGTATACAAGATTTGTAAAAGTTTAGGGTTGTTATGTTAAAAAATTTGTGATATTCTAATTACATATTAATGGATAATAATTATCCATTAATAATTTTTATCGTAATTAAGATGTATGATTTAAAAATTATGTAAAGTAAATTACTTTCATTTTGATCTCTAAGTAGGAGTTTGTAACATGAATAATGAAAAGAAACTAACAACAGCCTTTGGTGCTCCCGTACCAGATAATCGCAACTCTGCTACAGCAGGTAAACGTGGTCCTGTATTGATGCAAGATGTTTGGCTCATGGAGAAATTAGCTCATTTTGAGCGCGAAGTGATTCCTGAACGCCGTATGCATGCTAAAGGATCCGGTGCATTTGGTACTTTCACAGTAACCAATGACATTACAAAATATACGAAAGCAAAAATTTTCTCTGAAGTAGGCAAGCAAACGCCGTTATTCGTGCGTTTCTCCACAGTTGCCGGGGAGCGTGGTGCGGCCGATGCAGAACGCGATATTCGTGGCTTTGCCGTAAAATTCTATACGGAAGAAGGGAACTGGGACCTCGTAGGTAACAATACACCTGTATTCTTTATTCGCGATCCATTGCAATTCCCTGATTTGAACCGTGCTGTAAAACGTAATCCGAAAACAAATCTTCGCGATGCGACAGCAAACTGGGATTTTTGGACTAGCTTGCCAGAGGCAATCCACCAAGTAACAATCGTTATGAGTGACCGTGGTATTCCTAAATCTTACCGTACAATGCATGGTTTTGGCAGTCATACATACAGCCTTATCAACGAAAACGATGAGCGCGTATGGGTTAAATTCCATTGGGTTTGCCAACAACCGATTGAAAATCTTTCCGATGCTGAGGCGGCTAATGTGGTGGCTAGTGACCGTGAAAGTCACCAACGTGACCTTTTTGAGGCTATTGAAAGAGGCGATTTCCCTAAATGGAAATTATGCATCCAAGTGATGACGGAAGAACAAGCTAACAATATGCCATACAATCCATTCGATTTAACAAAGGTATGGTATCATGACGAATTCCCATTGATCGAAGTCGGTGTGATGGAACTTAACCGCAATCCAGAAAACTACTTCCAAGATGTAGAACAAGCTGCATTTGCACCATCCACTATCATTCCAGGTGTATCCTTCTCTCCTGATAGAATGCTTCAAGGTCGCTTGTTTTCTTATGCCGATGCGCAACGCTATCGTCTAGGGGCAAATTATTATCAAATCCCTGTTAATGCCCCAAAATGCCCTGTAAATATCTATCATCGCGATGGTCAAGGTCGTATAGATGGAAACCATGGGTCAACAATTGGCTACGCACCTAATAGCTTTGGTGAATGGGCTGAACAACCAGAATTCAAAAATCCTCCTCTCGATGTATCTGGTGCGGCTTATCAATATGACTTCTATGAAGACGACTCTGACTTCTTCACACAACCGGGTAAATTATTCCGCCTCATGAGCCCTGAAAAGCAACAAATCTTGTTTGAAAATACGGCAGCGGCTATGGACGGAGTACCTGACTTCATCAAAGAACGTCATGCAAAACATTGCTATCAATGTGATCCTGCTTATGGTGAAGGCGTTGCTAAAGCTTTGGGCATGAACATCGACTTTAGCGATGTAAAATAAGATTAATGATACTATTTAAACAACATTAAAATAGTTTATCTAAACAATACTAACGCAATAAAAGAACTTCCTTAAACTAAGACGAAGCCCCTCCTTGCTATGTAGCTCATAGTAAGGAGGGGCTTTTGTTGTGGAGAGTGTATTTAAATATTACTAATCAAATTTTTTACTTGTTAAGTCTTGATACATGAGCTTAGCAATTTCATATTGTGGATCACCCGGTTGTAGCTGGTGTGTCGGTAGTTTAAATACGGTTTCAGCTATTTCACTTTTCTTGATATCGATGCCTTTTACATCTTCAGAACGACTTATAGAAATGGTATGCGTTGTTGGGTTTATGAAGTATGCATTTACATCGATGCTGAAAGCTTTATTTTCGTCCTTTCTCATGATTGTACGTAGAATCATGGCTGAAATAGCAGTAGTACCATCTTTTTCGCCTAATAGCTGCTTAGATGTATAGTCCACATAATCTGCATAGACATAAATATCACCGGGTTTGGCCTTGTCATAATCTTGTGTGTAGGCCTCTACTAAACGCAAATCGAGCTGTCTCCCAAATGGTTGAGAGAACATTTCGCTTTGTAATGTTCGTGTTTCATTAACAGGTGGATACATAGGTATTGCTTTTAAACCTTTTAGCATATCCGCGCGAGTTTCATTTTTCCGTTTAGCACGACGTTCCGCACTGACCTTGTCTAAGCGTTTACGTTCCTTTAACATGGCCTTTTCTTGTTCTTCTTTAGTTTTGTAGGTCTTTACGGATACAACACGGTTACCGGTCATAGTGACTGTTGAATAGACGGGCTTATCTTTAGTAGGCTTTCCCTTAGAAGCAGCAAGAGTAGATTGGACCATAGCCGGTGTTGCACTTTCGATAGATTTTTTTAGTTCTGGAAGATTGGAGTAATCCATATCAACCATAGCAGTATCTGTGTTTTCGGTAGATTGCACAGGGGCAGCTGCATATGCAGATGATATAGCTAATACAGCTAATAGTGAACTGACAATAATTGATCGTTTACATAGTTTCATTACATATACCTCTCTTTAGTAAGAAATCTCTAATACCATCAATAGCTGTATTATAGCATAGTTTTTGCATAGATAGATTTAAAACCGTATTTATTAACTTCTAAAAGAGCCTAAGCAACTACCTGAATCGAATCGATTTATGGTATGGTGCATAGGCTCTTTTTTACTTTCAGAAATATACAAATTTTAAAAGGATTTTAGTATAACTATGTAGAATTATATGATGTGTTGAATTTGCACGAAATGTTACATGTGAATAGGAGGCAGTTATGAAATCTAGTAGTTTGGCATGGTATGTGGCGGTGGCTTGCATGGGAGGGAGCCTTTGCATTGGATCTGTAGTACAGGCGAATTCTCCAGCGACGGTGAAAGCAAATAACTCTGTTCCCGTAGCTATTGTAACGCAGGTCCAAGCAGCTCAGGCGGTTACAGCAACTAAGAATGATGTAGCTAGTGCTACATCAAATTATACAGTAACTAATAATGCAGTAGTTAATAATGCAGTAACTAATGATGTAGCGGCACAGGAAGCGCTCAAACAAAAGCAACAGTACCAAGCCGAAACTGAAACGATGGGCTTGTTATGGATGCGCACCTCTGCAGAGTACAGAGCGCTAGCGTATCAAGGGTACAATGTGGCAATGAATGCCGTTAAGATGGCCGTTACTGATCCATCTCATCAAAGAAAACCTTTAGCTATCGTTCTTGATGCGGACGAAACAGTAGTGGACAATACCAAGTTGATGGGTGAAAGCATTGTAAATGGTAATGGCCGTTTTGATGCTCCTTGGTGGCGCCAAGCCGTACATCAAGGAAAATCGCAAGCCATGCCTGGCGCCGTTGAATTTTTAAATGAAGTACATAAACAAGGGGTAGAAATCTTCTATGTTTCAAACCGCTACGCACCTGTAAACCTTGACGTAACGATACAGAATTTTAAAGAACTAGGATTCCCATCTGTCGATAAAGACCATGTACTACTATTCGAAAAAGACTCTGATAAACAACCTCGCTTTGATATGATTGCTAAAAAATATTATGTCGTTGTATACATGGGTGATAACGCCGGTGATTTTCCTATTGGTACAAAAGGTAAGACCTTAGCTGAAAGAAATGCCATCATCGACAATCATAAAGAGGACTTTGGTACTACCTTTGTCATATTCCCAAACCCTGCCTATGGATCCTGGGTAAGTTCTTTAGCGAAAGGCTATCAAAACCTAAGCCCAGAAGAACAAAAACAAGTAAATAATCAATACCTACAACAATAAGGATGTCTTGCGTATACTTTATTAAAAACGATATAATAAAGTATACATGCGTCTATAGCTCAACCGGAGAGAGCGTCAGTTTCCTAAACTGTAGGTTGGGGGTTCGATTCCCTCTAGGCGCACCAGAAGGATAGAGCTGCAGTTTCGCCTTAATACTCGTGAGAATCTATTAAGGTAGGGCCTTATGCCGAAATCAAAGGACACAATTTATTGTGTCCTTTTCTTCTTTTGAGTATATTAAATTATTTTGTTATCAAGAAAATAATAGAGTAATTAAGGTTATATGATAAAAAATATAATAAATTGATGAATAAAAATTAGAAAGTGTTGACATATAAGTAATACTGATATAATATGTAATTAGATTTTATCATAGCGAAAGGTTACAGAATCTACTAAAATAAGACTTTATGTCGAAATCACTACTTTTAAGTAGTTATTAACAATAGTATATGTAAATTGAGTTAGTAGTACATATTACTAATGTTTTTTGTGTGGAATTTTGAGCACGGGTCTTATGATCTGTGCTCTTTTTGTTTATTGATTTATTATAGCGAAAGGCTACAAAAGTGCTTAACTTCGTTGTTGAGGTTTTAGTACTCTGTAATTTTTCGCTATGATAAAACGCAAAACTGAACATAGACATGTTTTCGCGAGTTTTAGTACTCTGTAATTTTTCGCTATGATAAAACTTATTTCACCAGTTCCTTTATCTTTCATTAGTTTTAGTACTCTGTAATTTTTCGCTATGATAAAACCAATGGCTACCCGGATAGGTTAAGGCGTAAGTTTTAGTACTCTGTAATTTTTCGCTATGATAAAACTTTCTTCAGTTAAATTTTGCTTATAATCTAGTTTTAGTACTCTGTAATTTTTCGCTATGATAAAACATTAAACTATATAACCCGAAGCTTGAGGTAGTTTTAGTACTCTGTAATTTTTCGCTATGATAAAACACGGAGGTAACTAACTATGGCTAGACCAAAGTTTTAGTACTCTGTAATTTTTCGCTATGATAAAACTACATGTTCGCCGTCTACATCTGGCACGAAGTTTTGGTACTCTGTAATTTTTCGCTATGATAAAACACGGAGGTAACTAACTATGGCTAGACCAAAGTTTTAGTACTCTGTAATTTTTCGCTATGATAAAACTACATGTTCGCCGTCTACATCTGGCACGAAGTTTTGGTACTCTGTAATTTTTCGCTATGATAAAACACGGAGGTAACTAACTATGGCTAGACCAAAGTTTTAGTACTCTGTAATTTTTCGCTATGATAAAACGGCTGCGTGCCTTTGTGAAATACACGCTTAGTTTTAGTACTCTGTAATTTTTCGCTATGATAAAACCGGACTAACTTGGAGCCTGGAACAATATCAGTTTTAGTACTCTGTAATTTTTCGCTATGATAAAACAGTGCTTGCCACATGGCCTCTCCGGCACCAGTTTTAGTACTCTGTAATTTTTCGCTATGATAAAACTTGGTATCGATTGGACTTGGACTGAATTGGGTTTTAGTACTCTGTAATTTTTCGCTATGATAAAACAATATCACTAGGAACATCAAAGCCATTAGCGTTTTAGTACTCTGTAATTTTTCGCTATGATAAAACAAATTAACTGCTATAGATTCATACTGCTGAGTTTTAGTACTCTGTAATTTTTCGCTATGATAAAACCCGCCTAAACCATTTACAGAAGGTACATTAGTTTTAGTACTCTGTAATTTTTCGCTATGATAAAACTGTAAAAGGCCCATTTCTGTACGCCGATTAGTTTTAGTACTCTGTAATTTTTCGCTATGATAAAACACAGGCTCCTACCGTAGAACAGGCGGCCAAGTTTTAGTACTCTGTAATTTTTCGCTATGATAAAACCGAAGAACTGGGAATTGTTAGAACGTATTCGTTTTAGTACTCTGTAATTTTTCGCTATGATAAAACGTACTAGCCTAGAACAGGCATATCGGCACGGTTTTAGTACTCTGTAATTTTTCGCTATGATAAAACTTGTCTAAAAGCCTGCAAAAAAACCACCTAGTTTTAATACTTTGTGATCGTTGCTTATGATAAATCTAGAGTAAAAAATAATGATTTTCTGATTGTTATGATTTTATGTATTAATACAATTAATGAATGTTAGGGGAGGGTATATATGGGATATATACTAGGATTAGATATCGGGGTTGCTTCTGTTGGTTATGCAATTATTGATGAAAACTATAATGTTCTAATTAGTGGGGTAAGATTATTTCGAGAAGGGACGGCAGAAGAGAACGTAGCACGTAGAGGGTTTAGAAGTAGTCGTAGAGGTGTGAGGCGGAGTCATCATAGATTAGAGCGATTAAAAGAACTCTTATCAAATGTACTAGGGGTAAGTGGAGATCAATCTTATACAAATCTCTATGAAATTAGAGTTAGAGGGCTTGCTAATAAGCTTTCACCTGATGAATTGATAGCTGCTATAATTCAATTGGCTAAACATAGAGGTATTTTCTATTTGAGTCCAGAGGATCTTGCTGCTGAGGACGGAAGTAATCGAAGTCCAGCAGACATTATTCGAAATAATGAGAATAAACTTAAGGATGGAATTTATCCTTGTCATGTTCAGTTAGAGAAGTTGAAAACTACAGGAAAAGTACGAGGCATTGAAAATAAGTTTACCCATGAATCATATCGTAATGAATTAATTAAGCTTCTTGAAGTTCAATCAGTATTTTATCCAGAATTAAAAGAGATAACAGATGAGATTTTATGTATATATGATTCTAAACGTGAATATTATGAGGGGCCTGGTAGTTATAAAAGTCCCACACCCTATGGGAGTTACCAATTAGATGAAAATGGTAATGTTATTAAGATTAATCTGATTGATAAAATGCGTGGCACGTGTACATATTTTCCTAATGAATTAAGAGCACCTAAATGGAGCTATAGTGCATGCTTATTTAATTTGTTAAATGATCTAAATAATTTAACGATTCAAGGGGTGAAGATAGCTGAAGCTCAGAAACAAGAGCTGATTAGTGAGTATGTAAATAAAGGCAAATCAGTAACAATTCCTGCTATTGCAAAAGTATGCGGTGTTAAAAAGGAAGATATTTTTGGCTTTAGAATAGATAAGTCGGAAAAACCAATTTTTACAAAATTTGAAGGTTACAACGAGTTATTAAAAATTGCAAAATTTGTAAACGAAGAAGCTACAATTGAAGGTAATAAACAATTAGTAGATGATATATCTGAAATTCTAACTAAAGAAAAAAGTATAGAAGTTCGTGAAAGAAAATTAGTAGATGATTTAAAATTATCTACTAGTTTAGCTAAAGAAATTGCAAAATCGGGGGGCTTTACTACATATCATTCTTTATCATTTAAGGCTATTAATTTAATCTTAGATGATTTATTGAGAACTAGTAAGAACCAAATGGAATTATATACTGAAGTAGGTATAAAGCCATATAACCATAACTTTTCACAGAACAATCAGTTATGTGCTAATTTATCTGACTGGATTGTATCACCTGTTGTTAAACGCTCTATTAATGAGACTATTAAGGTGTTTAATGCACTACGTAAATATCTTAAAACCCAAAATGGAGATGACGCCGAATTTAGTGATGTAGTAGTTGAATTAGCACGAGAAAAAAATAGTCAGGAAAAGAAAGATCTGATTAAGAAAATTCAGAAGTCCAATGAGGAAAAACGCTATAAAATCATGGAACTTGTTGAAAACAGGACGCTTACGCGTGCAGAGTTTGAGCGTATTAGTTTATTGTTAGAACAGGATTTTAAATGTGTATATTCTTTAGAGCCTATAGAATTGGCTGATGTATTTAAACCAGGTCTTTTAGAAGTTGATCATATTATTCCTTTATCCATATCTCTAAGTGATGCTCAGTCTAATAAAGTACTTGTCTATCAAGTAGAAAATCAAGCGAAAGGCCAACGGTCACCATTCCAATATTTCAGTAGTGGGAAAGCAAAAATAGTTTTTGAAAGATTTAAAGAATATGTTACTAGAAACTCGAATTTTAGTAATGCTAAAAAGAGAAATTTACTATATCTTGGAAACCCAGTTGAAGATATGAAAGGTTTTATTGATCGCAATTTGGTCGATACACGGTATGCATCACGTGAAACCTATAATTTATTAAAATCCTTTTTTGATTACCATAATATAAATACCAAGGTTAAAGTTATAAACGGTTCTGCAACAAGTTATTTTAGAAAAAAAGCGTATCTATCAAAAAATAGAGAAGAAACATATGCTCATCATGCACAAGATGCTATGATTATTGCTGGTTTTGCTAATACGAAACTGATGAAATTTTTCTCGAAAATAGGGGCCTTTTCTGAAAGTTTAAATAATAAGGAATCTATTGTAGAGATAGATGGCAATATTATAAATTCTGAAACAGGCGAGGTACTGGAGCAAGAGTTATTTGATAAATCAGAGAATGTATCTAACTATATTCAGTTCTTAAAACGTATTGAACGTATAGAACCGTTATATTCTCATAAGGTGGATCGCAAACCTAATAGAGCTTTGTATGATCAACAGATAAAAGCAACTCGAAGCTTTGTTGAAGATAATAAAGAGGTAACCTATATTATCACTAAATATAGTGATATTTATAATACAGGAATTGGTAATGCTGGAAGCAAACTTAAAAAAATGATTTTAGAGTCTCCTGATAAATTGTTAATGTATCATCATGATCCTAAAACTTTTGAGATTTTTCTAAAGATTGTAGAACAATATGGAGAAGAAAGTAATCCTTTTGCCGCTTATAAAGAAGATCATGAACCAATCCGTAAATATTCAAAAAAAGGCAATGGTCCAATTATTGAGTCGGTTAAGTTTCGAGAAAAGCAGTTAGGGGCGCATCGTGTTAATGTAAAACAAGATGGACATAACAAATCGGTATTTTTGAAAATAAAAAGCTTACGTACTGATGTGTACCAAGATGGAGAAAATTACTTAGTGCTTAATGTGCCATATGATATGGTTAGCTTTGTTAATGGTAGATATATAATTGATCAAGACAAATATTATAAATCAAAACAGGTTCAAAAAATTCCTGAGTCTGCTACCTTTGTAACATCTTTATACCGAGGGGATTATATAACTTATGAAGAAAATGGCGAAACAGTAGAATGTATTTTTAAATGTATTAATAATGAGAAGACTCATAGAATAGAGATCTCTTATGTGAATCGGCCAACCGATAAACAGGTTATGAAGGCTATAAAGACCAGTATTAAAAACTTGACCAAATATAATGTTGATGTATTAGGTAATAAATATAAAGTTACAGATGAAAAACTAGAGTTTGATGTTACGATTTAATGTTGCAGGGAGTGCACATTATGGGTTGGCGAACAATTATTATTGAACAGAGTCAGCAAGTTTCATTACATTTAGACAACTTAAAAATAAAAATGCTTGAAGGGGACTATTTAGTCCCCTTACAAGATATTAGTATAGTTATTTTTAATAACTATAAATTAAATGTTACAACGCAACTATTATGTAAGATGAGTCGCTATCAAATTTGTGTAATCATTTGTGAAAAGAATGGATTACCGTCTGTTGTTATGAATCCTATAGCAGGAAATTATGTAACATTTAAAAATCAAGAAATACAACTGAATATGAATCCATCTAGACCAGGTGATTTGTGGAAAGCAATTATTGAACGTAAGATAAATAATCAAATGTTTGTTTTAGATCATTATTCATTGTCATTAGATACAATTGAGATAATGGAATCTTTAAGAGATACAATTCAGCCGTTTGATACGGAAAATCATGAAGGTATTGCTGCAAAAGTTTATTTTAAAGCTTTATTTGGTATTGATTTTATACGTGATAGAGAAGAGGGAGATCCTATCAATAATGCTTTGAATTATGGATACTCTATTATTAGAGCCCTTATGGCAAGAGCATTAGCTGCTAAAGGACTTATATTATCAATAGGGATAAAACATCATAATATATATAATCACTTTAATCTCGTTGATGATTGCATGGAAATATATAGGCCCATCATAGATGATTGGGTCTATTCTTGTATTTATGTGCCTGAAGTTTTGTTTTCAAGAAATATAAAACTTAATTTAATTATTATGCTTTCTGAGCGTACAGTACGTCATCAAAATATATCTTACTCAATAGCAGATTCAATGAATAGATTTGCAGATAGTCTCGTTAGATGTATGACTGATGATAATGAAGTATTAGATTTACCATTATTAGATATATGATATTGGTGTGTGAAATGAATAGGTACAGAATGGTGAGAGTATTAATAATGTTTGATTTACCTATGGATGATACTGTTGCAGTTCGTCATTACACTCAGTTTAGGAAGTTTTTGATACGGCAAGGGTATTTTATGATTCAGTATTCTATTTATTGTAAGATTATGCCCAATCGGGATAGTATAAAGTCTCATATTGAATATATTAAGCGCTATTTACCGCCAGATGGAGCTGTATATGTTTTGCAAGTTACAGAGAAGCAGTATCAAGGTATGAAACTATTAACTGGAAAGAAACAAATTATCGAAGAGAAGTTAACGATTGATAAAACTATCATTTTCTAGGAGGCGTCTATGAATGGTGAATTGGTATTATCAGGATATAGACTTTTAGAACCAGTCCATATTAATTTACAGGCTATAACAATTGTAGTGCCACAAGATGATTTTAGGACTATGCCGGTTATATTTGATTTTATAGAACGATATTTTGATAAAAGGAGATTCTCCCAACAATACCCATTTAATACATTGAATCTTAATAATAGTGTATGTAGAGATGATGAGTTTGAAATTTTATATATTCCTTCAAGAGTAGATTCAACAGAGCTTTTTAAGATTGCAAAAAAGAGTTTATTGGGTAAGATAACTGAGAAAATCTATAAAGAAGTTTCAATATCTGAACGGGAAAAATGCTTTAATCAGTTGAATTCTGTAATACTTTCGCCAATTAATGAATTGTTATCTCGTTATAATTTAATATGCGAGAGTAATATGAATGATTTTTGGAGTTTTAGTAAGATTATAGATTTACTATCTAATGATATGGAAATATATGGTACGTTTGATGAACGATCGCAGTATGACTTGAAATATATGCTGGTAGATTTGTTTGCTGAACTAGATATAGGAAAGAAGAAGCTACTCCTATTAGATTTACCTGAACAAGGCTTATCAACAGAAGAATTTTACTCTTTGTTAGACTATCTTAATAAAAAATGCTCAAATATTGATAATGTTATAGTTTATACGCAATCTAGTGCTATTACTAATATATATGAGAAGCCCTTGTGCTATCATATAGTTAAAGATAATCAAATATGGGGAATGGATGATTACGATGAAATTGAAGTTTTATTGCTAGAGGATAGTGAATCTATAAATTTACTGGAGAAAGAGCGCCAGTTTATACAAAGCTTGTTTAATCGTAGTCTATTTGAAACAGATTATAAAGAGATTAATGATTTATTTTTTAGTAAATAAGTTGAATTTTAAAATATAGTAAATAGAGTGAATATATATGAATATTTACAATTGGATTCAAGAAAAACTATTTGATGAATACGAAGAATGGCGTTTGAGGAGCCCTGATTATAATCGAAACGGTTTTAATATAGTCGGAATAGATAATACTTTACAGGCTATGCATGATGGATTTTTCATGTATATAGAATTGTACCCACCTCATGCCATCGATGGATGTACAGCCATGAAAGCACGTGTAGGTAAAACGCAGGATACAGTAGATTTATTCTTAGATATAGATGGTAAGACCTATCGTATGGCTGATGTAAGTTATCCTGACGCAGTGAAGATGATGCGGGCTTTTATGAAAAAACGCAGAGTACCTGATTATAGTTCATGTGTAGAAGCAGTGTATCTAGATATTGATCAGATGCGATCTACATTTACAGAGTTAGCAACGTTGTTGCTAGGCGATGCTAAACAAGCTAAATCATTTATGACCAAGGTAAAGTTGCGCTCCATGGAAGAATTAGAAGATAGCTGGTGGAACCTCTATGAGCAACTAGACTCTAAAGGGTATGCCGTAGAGTTAAGCCATAAATGTGAACTAGAGGATTTTACTTATTATGTACAGAAGTTAATATGTAACAAGTCATTAGATACCGACGAAGATCTAACTATTGACCTATCAGCATTAGATGAAGATCAAGTCATTATGGACTGGTGTGCAGATCTTAATTCTAAATGGGAAAACTATACGTTAGCCGGCATGGATATCGGCACAGATAGCTTTGTGCTCATGGTGCTTTCAAATGATGAATTCAAAATAGCCAAAGAACTAGCTAAAGAGCTATTACATAGAATCGATGTAGCTGAGCGATTATGATGGTGTTAGGCTATAGACTAGTTATATATTTGCTTGTATGTGATAAATAGGAGAGAGTTATATGAGTATTGTACGTCTACCAGAATATGAAGCAGAGTTTGAGCCGGAAGAGTTTGAAATCTACGCATTGCCGCGCAGTGATGCGAATGGGGCTAGTCCTTATTTAGAGAAGTACCATAGACCATTGGTGTCTACCGATGCTATCCTAGATACTCGAACTGGCGTGCTTGACCGTAGCGAAGGCATTTTGACGTGGATTATTGAAGGTTTTGATAATGGTTGGGGGTATAGTTTTGAGCCCCATGGCGTTTACAAATTGTTGGTTAAGAAAGCAAAACCTATAGAGGACTTGGGCTATATGCGTCCTTCTTGGAATAATCGTTATTATGTGCTTGAGGTGTTAGAGGAGCATGCTAAACATAGCGAGTTAGAGGCCTTGTCAGCGTATTTGAAAACCCCTAAATACCTTCATACCGACAGGGGTGACTTCTTGTTAAATCGAGAGTATCAATATTACACAGCCAGAATTGATGATTATGCATTCACCCTTGATGTGGATGAGGGCTCTGATGAAAGCTGCACCGTAGCATTGGCTGCTTTCAATAAAATTGATAACTTCAAAGAATTTGAACAACGAATAAGTATCTATATTAGTGAAAAATTGCTAGATCTTGCTAATGATTGGCTTGACAATGACGACCAAGATCCGATTACGTCAGACGTATTTGCTAAGCGTATTACGATGGGCGAATTGGCGTTTCGCAATGATGGCACCATAGAGGTCTATTATGACGATGATGATATCTTCTGGGGGCACTGTATCATAGCTCATATTGATGCGGATGGGAACCCTGTTGATGCGGATATTGCAGGATGATAATTTAGCGGAGAGAGACGATGGAAGATATGTATAAATTAGTCAAAGATTTCTTCAGTCATGATATGGATTTAGTTGATTTATTTGATTCTGAAGCTATTATCTGGATTGATTGGCGCGAGGATGACGAAGATGTGGTGAACTATTTTAATGATATGATGGATGAGCCTATCGACATTCAAACCGTTAACAATGGCAAGCTCTATGGTGACGATATTGTGCTACAAAAGGGCGATAAAGAACTCTTAATTCCTTACGGTGATGAGAAAGATCGAGATGTGACCATCAAATACTTCAACGACTTCGTTCAGCCTGACTATGAGGTGCGTTGGTTTACTGAAAGCCTTGGAAACGATACGCTCGGGTTTACTGTGCTTTCAGGGGCAGAATGGGCCAAATTAAACGATGAATTTGGGGCAGATACAGTTCGTTACTATTTTGAACCTATCAATCTTGAAAGTAACATGTTTAATCTTGATATGGACGAAGTATTTGCACTACTGGCATTACGAGAAAATAGTGACGGTGTGAATGCTGACTTTAGTGTACAGTTAGATTGGATTACAATCAAAAACAAAGAAAAAGCCTTAATTGAACAAAAAGAAAAGGGACAAATAGACTTAAAGCAGTATATGGTCGCTAAAAAAGAACTGCAACAGATTAAAGATGAGTTTGTAGCAGCTCATGGTGAGATGGATTAGGGCAATCAGATAGAGACGATAAGAGATAGCAAATAGGAGAAATAATAAGGGATAAGAATATGGATTATTTAAAAATATTACATGAAGATTCTAACTTGGCAGCAGATTTTGATGCACTATTTGATTTCTTTCTGCTTGATGAACCTACAAAACGTGATGAGGTAGAGGGGCGATGTACCTTTTCCGTGGATGGAGTAGCCTTTGCTCGTGATGGTGCAGGCGGTGAATATCATCAACTAGAGGATGGATCAATTGGATATATGAGTAGCGAAGGTGAATGCGGTCGCATAGCTGAAAGTATAGACGATTTAATTTGTTTATTGGTGTATAGCATTTGCTGGCATGACTATTGTGACTCTAGCCAATATACGGATGTAGGAATTCTTGAATCGTATGCTAAGGAGCGATATGCTCAAATTACATCTTATACAGAAATGGACGAATGGGAAACAGTTGTTAAGGCGCTAGGCATGCCTTCTGAAGCAAACTTGGCTGCTGTACTGCAAAAGTTTTACGATGCGGCACATCGAGAACCTGTATACCAAGGCTTTTACCATGAAGAAGATGGTAGTATTACGGCTTATGAAGGTCTATTCTTTTAATATGTAAAATGGGAAAATAATCAGCAATAAAAGAGTGTTTCAAGAGGTTTTGTGTTGTAATAGGAGAATCGTATGGCAATTGATGGAGTAAAGATCATAGACAGCGATGACGGTCATGATATTTATAATGCTATTGTTGAGCGGTACAAGGATGGTATCAGTGTCGATACTATAATTTCTGAAATCTTAGGTGAGGAACAAAATTTTTGTACTGATGAGTTTTACACAGAAATTTATTGGACTGCGGTGGCCTATTCTTTATGGAAGATAGGGCATCTGTCTGAGGATATCAAAGAGAAAACCTTAGACATAATCGCTCAGGGCCCTCATGAGTTTTGGCTAGACATTGATAGTAAGGCACTTAAACAGCGCCAAAAGGTATTAGATAAGTTAGCAGTACAGCTACAAAGTGAAAATCCAAAGCCTATTAAGGTTCGTAAATCTAAAACGAGGAGAGAAACTCATTTTAAGGTGGGCGACGTATTAGCTGTTAAGTTTGAAAACGACTATGGTGCCGTCTTTGTATCTGACGTGGATCAATCACCGCGGAAAATCGAATATCATTTAGCCTGTACGCGACTTTTACAAGAAGAAAAACCTACAATGGAGCAGTTTTTAAATAGTAAAATCGCCTGCCGGAAAGATAATACAAATTTCGGTATCGATACAGATTGTTGGTTTAATCATAAAGACCTAGGCCTATTGCTAGACGATTTAGAAATCATAGGGAACGTCGAACTATATCCGTGTAAATTGTGGAAACTAGCACCAGCAGGCACGTTGGAAGATATTTATGAGGAGATTACAGATAATCCTAGGATAGGAAAACTGCGTCTCATAGACACCTATGAACTGGTGAAAAAGGTTATTCAGAAATAATTATGGGGTAAACGCATTAATAGGTGGGCGTATATATAATGCTAAAGGTATAACTATAATGGATACTGTGACGAAACAATATATAGAAACTGTGAAAGTCAGTGATATACCGTGGCATCGGTTAACCACAACTTACGGTCGTGCCACAGATTTTCCTACAGAGCTTGATGTGTTGTGGAGCATGAAAAGTATTGATGCTGTTGATGCGGCTGGTGAGGCGTTAGCAATGAATATTGAGCACCAATCGACATTGTGGCATGCTACACCATTTGCTATGATTTTCTTGCTTCGTATTTTTAAGAAAGCCCTAGAAGAGAGAACTCAGAATGAAGTAGCTCATTATTTAGCAGAACAATTGGTAGACCTATTTACTGTGATTGCTGAGTGCATCCGAGATGGTCTCGTGCTAGAGCATGCAGATCCATTACCTCATTTTGTGGATATGCTTAACGAAGAATACCTTTGGTCTGAAGAATACGATGAAGACGAAGATGTTCTTAGATATGAGGAAGAAGACGTAGTTCCTGATGATTTATTCTTTAGCTTTTATTACTACTCACTGCAAGTGCTTTTACTAGCTATTCCGTTATTAGATAAATCTCATGAAGGAGAAGCTAATTTACTAGACTTACTGACAGAGATAGAGTATTAAATGAGAGATAGAGTACTAAATATCTAAGGGGATAGCAGATTATTACATATCTACTGAGATTACAGGATTAGGAGGTTATGGGCTATGGGACTAATTGCAAATTATAGCTGTTTAAGCGATGCGAATTTAAAAGAAATTAAAGCCATGGGCTCAGAAGAAGAGGAAATTCTTGAAAGCGTTGAAGAGTGGAATGACGATGATGAATTATTGCTTGATATCGATAAAATGTGGGATGTACTTCACTTTGTGCTAACTGGCGTAGGCACTGACCATAAGGACGATAAGAATCCTCTTAGCCAAGCTGTGCTTGGCATAACAGCTGTTGAAGAACTATCGGATTACTTAGCGTATACGGAACACGATAAGTTAGCAGATATCGTGGCGGCTCTAGAGCAGTTTGATATGGAAGAGGCTCTTGAATCTTTTGATATGGCAGCTTGCAAAGAGGCTGAGCTATATCCAGATATTTGGGATTACGATGAGGAAGAGGAGGAAATCAAAGACGAACTTCTTCATGATTTCGAGCAAATGAAACGTTTCTACAAACAAGTACTAGACGCTAATGGGAACGTGCTTGTATCGATTTGCTAAGTTCATAAAAGGAAATTATTATCATGGATAAAGCACGTAAAAAGGAATTGTTAAAAGCATATGCAGATAAGCAGAGACAATCGTTTAAAGATAGTTTACCTATGGATGAAGAGTTGTTTTGGAATCTCTTTGATTATGTAGACGAGAAATTAGAGGAAAATGACGGTTGCGATCATAGTTTGACTTTCACTAGAGAATTCTTGGAAAAACAAAAGGTAGATGTAGAAATCGTATTAGACTGGATCGTCAACGAAGGTGGCGGTTGTGACTGCGAGGTTCTCTACAATGTAGAAGAGAGATTTGAAGAGTAATATCTATGTAATTGGGAAGGTTTTCGTATACAGCTTGTTTTTGACTTAGAGCAAACTGTAAGCAGTCTAATGAAAATTTATTTGTGATTTTGGTAACCAAGTAATCTTTGGTAAAAAATCATAGTATACTAGAAATGTTAAATACTGCCGGCGATATTAGCGATTTTGTCTAAGAAGCGCCGGCGTTTTTCGTCTGAGCTGTTTTCTGTGCCAGCCAACTGGGTATGTGTAACGGGTTTAATGCCACAGGATTTCAGAACTTGATTTTTCAATACCTTGCCATAGTCCTGAATAAACGGTGTCAAAAAGGCGGGAGTGTTGTGGGTGGTGATGATCCAGGCGGATTTTCCCTGTAAATGACCTATAAGCCCTCTTTTTCCATATGAATAGGCAAAGCCCGCTGTAAATACGCGATCGATAAAGCCTTTGAGCATTGCCGGCATACCACTCCACCAAATTGGGTAGATAAAGATGAAATGGTCTGCCCAAGTAATTAAGTTGCGATACTTTTCCATGTTCGGCACAGTGCTTAAATCTCGACGTTTGTGCGTATCATCAAATCGCAATATAGGATCGAACTGTTCCTCATATAAATCCAAGGTGTTCACATTGTGGTCCTTTGAAAGATTCTGTTGCACTACTTTCAGAATAGCGTCATTAAAACTTTGATGATTAGGATAGGTGTAAATGATTAAAATATTCATGGCTAGTTCCTTTCTTGTTAATCATCGTCAGGTTGAGAGAATCTGTATAGTAAAATGGTAGCTATATTAAGTTAAAGTCTAGTGAAGAGCACCTATTCTAAACGTAAATAACGATAAATGTTGGGAAGAGTGTATTATTAATTCCTTCTGTTTGCGGGTGTTGTTATAAAGGTATATAGTATAGATATGCGGTGTATTTTATCGCATATCTATTTTTCTTTATAAGGAGGACGCTATGCAACACGTTCAAACCCGCAGTACTACGTCTGCGTTAGTACTCACAGCCGTATTGATTGCCCTCGCAACATTGTTTACCATGTACACGAAAATTCCAGTACCTGGCATTCGCGGCTATTTCAATGTAGGAGATGTCGTTATTATGACGTCAGCTCTATTATTAGGTCGAAAATATGGCGCCTATATTGGTGCTATCGGCCCGGCGCTAGCCGATTTATTTCTCGGCTATGTAGTCTTTGTACCCATCACCTTCGTGGTGAAAGGACTTGAAGGCTATCTTGTCGGTACTGTCTATAAAAATAAGACAACTACCTCTGCCTTAGCGGCAACTATCCTAGGTGGTATTATCATCGTAGCAGGCTACTTTATCGCTGAATACTTTGTATTCGACCTAGGCGTAGCCATTGCTAGTATATTGACGAACGCCATTCAAGCCGTTATGAGTGTCATTATTAGCATGATTTTATATGCTATATTACGGAGACGACTTGCGTAATAGTATACTTATTGGTATACGATGTAGAAAAAGATGTTAGTATAGTTAATGATGACACTCAAGAAAGTACAGCGCTAGTAGCGCTGTGCTTTCTTTGTTTTTATTATAATTATCCATGAACTTTTAATTGTCATTATTTTCCTTAAAGTATTGATGCTTAGATAAATGGACATATTTTATTTGTTTTGTTAATATAAAACTCAATAATAATTTTATGTTGTGTGTTATGATTGGTGAAATTTTATGGTTAGAGTTTTATATTTATTTTTATTGCTAGTTGTTTTGAGTCCTATTAATGCTTTTGCTGATTATCAGAGGGACACGCTTGATATACAACGCTCTCTTAATGAGCAGATACAGTCTCAGTTAAAGATTCCGGCAAAAGTCCTTAAAACGAAGCTTAATAGAGATTATAGTTTTGCCTTACAGATAAAAACGGATACTCAAGGTCGTATTACTTCTGTTGAGTTAGATCCAAATGAGAGTACCTCTAATGATGAGATATATTTAGAGTTAGTACAGTCCGCAAAGGATACCGTTTGGAATATAGGGTATATTGATGTTAAAGAAGAACTTGTTTTTCATGTTCCCATTAATTTTATAATATCCTCTAATGACGATGTAAATTGACAGTCTTTAGAATTCAGACTATACTATAAGTACAAAAGAGCCAATTAACGTGTTCTAGGCGTTAGGCTCATCAAAGAATTGTGAATTTGATAAACCTAACGTGTCTAAGTATTGCCGTACTTAGTCTTAAACGTTAGGTTTATCTTATTTTATAATCAATATATTGATTATTTCTTAAGAATTAACACTACGAGGGTAGCGAATAAAATCATTAATGATAATGCTTCGTATACAGTCATAATGTCACCTCCCTCAAAAGACGGAGATGAACCTAACTCACGTTAATGGCTCTTTCGTTATTAGTATATAGCAGAAATTATTGATTGAAAAACACGGATTAATTTCGTACAACTTGTACACGAATAAAAGGGAGACTCTATCAAGAGTCTCCCTTTGTTAGTTATAAATAGACTAATATTTATTAATAGATTTTTTATTGCATAGAACATAAGTTCGGTTTATAATGAACGTAAGATAGTCGAACGAGGTTGGGCCACCCTTTTTCTTTGAAGGGGGTGAAAGCCTATGAATGCTTATGAAGTCATTATGATTGTCCTCGGGATCTTAACTGTCGTTATTTCCTTTGGAGCATTGATAGTGCTGATTTGTCGTAATAACGACAAATAGCCCTTCGTTACCAACTGGTAGCTGAAAACGAAAGGCCATTTTTGCATGCTTTATAATGTTTTGGGATGAGCCTGGCGGAACCACTCGTCGACTATCTCTTTATTACATTATAATGAGATTGGCGTATATCGTCAATCTGGAGTCAATGGTCATCATATTAATATAGAGCCCGGTTTCCAAGGTATGGTATAATACTTTCATTATGTAATAAACAAAGGAGATCTAAATGGCAAATTTACCTAACTGCCCTAAGTGTGGCGATGAGTACACATACGAAGACGGCCATATGTTTATCTGCCCTATGTGTGGCAACGAATGGACAGCGGCTGATGCACAAGCTGCAGCTGAAGCGGGTATCATTCGCGATGCTAATGGCAACGAGCTTGATGATGGCGATACAGTTGTTGTTGTAAAAGACCTCAAAGTAAAAGGTGCGGGTGTATTAAAACAAGGTACGCGCGTAAAAAATATTCGCCTCATCACCGATGCAAGCGACGGTCACGATATCGATTGTAAAATCGATGGCTTCGGTGCGATGGCATTGAAATCTGAAATGGTTAAGAAAATCTAATCTAAGGAATCCCTACCGATAAAAATTCGGTAGGGATTTTTTCGTGGTATAATCAACTTATAATGCATATAGTAAGAGAGTTTTTAGATGAGAGGAAACTATGGTTAACCGTGTTATTTTATTGGCCTTATTAGTATCTATGATGAGTCCTATTAGTTCTCTAGCTGCAGATTTAAAGCCTGCGGACAAGCGTAATTATGAATTGCAACAACAGATTTCTTATAACGTAATCATTCCACCAGAGGCTTTTGAAACGAGTGCAGACGGAACATTAATCGTTCCTATAGAGATTAAGACGGACGATAAGGGCAATATTGTAGCTGTTGAAGCGGGTCCTAATAATTGGAAGCTAGATCGTGAAGCGTACCCAATTTTTGAGGAAGCTGCTAAAGAAGCGGCTTGGAATACTAAGCATGTTGATACTGATGAAGCACTCGTTGTAACGATTCCCGTTAGTATTGTCATGTTATCTGATAACAATCTAAAGAAAGGATAAAGGAGGACTTATGGAGGCTACAAAAGATTTAGAGAGATATACTTACGAGCTTCTCGCTGAACGGGGTGTCACAATAGAGGACATTGCAGAACTTGTTTTTTATGTACAAAAACCATATATGCCGAACTTAAAACTTGAAGAGTGTAGAGATAGTGTGGCGTCTGTACTATCTAAACGGGAGGTACATAATGCAATTATTACGGGCATAGAGCTTGATAAGTTGACAGAGCAAAATAAATTATCTCAGCCATTGCAACGTATTGTTGCTAATGATGAAAGCCTATATGGTATTGATGAAATTTTAGCTTTTTCCATCGTTAATTTGTATGGATCTATTGGCTTTACAAATTATGGATATTTAGACAAGGTGAAGCCAGGTATTATCAAAAAACTAGATAGCGAAGAAGGGGGACGCTGTAATACATTCCTCGATGATTTGGTAGGTGCTGTAGCGGCAGCAGCGGCAGGGAAACTGGCACATAATGAACCAAATCGCGTGCAACATGCTATAGTAGAAGAATAGAAGTCCGTCATATATCTACTTGTCGATAAAGTATGAGGTGGGTTTCGATGACTCATTGATAACACTTTCACAACAATTTGATGACACTTTCACAACAACTTGATAACAATTTATAGAGTTGGTAGATACTATTGATGTTATAAAGAATAAAGAGTATAAATAATATTGATTGGAAATAAGTACTTTGTTTTGTAGCTATATACAGGAGGAGCTATGCAAAAGGTTCTGGTAGTAATCGATATGCAAAATGATTTTGTAGATGGTGCCCTTGGTTCATCGCAAGCACAGTTAATCGTAGATAATGTGCGTAAGAAAATTGAAAGCTTTGATGGCCCTATTATCTTTACTCGCGATACACATGATAGGGATTACTTGGAGCGTCAAGAAGGGAAACTTTTACCAGTGCCACACTGCGTTAAAAATACCGAGGGCTGGCATATTGTGGAGGGTTTGATTGAGGCTGCAGAAGGTCGTTCAATCATGAGCCCCGTATCCTTTGTGGATAAACCCAATTTCGCATCTTTTGAATTGGTGAATCGACTAGAGGGGATGAATACCGTTAATCCTATCGAGTCTATTACTCTCATCGGCTTATGCACAGATATTTGCGTTGTTTCCAATGCGATCCTGTTGAAAGCAGGCTTGCCAGAGATTCCTATACATATTGATTCGAGCTGTTGTGCTGGCGTAACAGAAGAGTCTCATCAAGCGGCATTAACAACGATGAAAATGTGTCAGTGCATCATTGACTAACTTGTGGATCGAATTTATATAAAGTTATGTGATATTGTTGATCAAAAGTCACATAATAATCAACTAATGAAAGGCTGTAGGAGTTCCTATGGCCTTTTATGTTCGTCTTTTATATTGACGTTTTTCTATATAATGTGTACAATTAGATAAAGAATGATAATTCATATCAATTTGTTAGCTAAAAGATTATATCCTAACTTCTGGTTACGTTAGGATAATCAGTCTCTTCTTAAAGTATATATGCTATGCTAGTAGATTGATTCTATATTACCGATGCAGGTGCATCGAATCGCTTTCACAAGAACGATGATACGAAACAGTTAGCATTGTTCTATGCCCTAAATTTAAGGAGGACTACTATGAAACCTTTCGAACTCGCACCATTACCGTATGCGTATGATTACCTTGAGCCTGTTATCGATGCTGAAACAATGAAATTGCATCATGACAAGCATCATCAAGCCTATGTTAATAATTTGAACGCTGCTATCGAGAAATATCCTGATCTTCCGTATGGTTGTGTAGACTGTATTCTCGGCGATATTGCTAATGTGCCTGAAGATATCCGTCAAGCAGTTATCAACAATGGTGGCGGTCACAAGAACCACACCATGTTCTGGGACATCATGACAAAACCAGATACTTCTAAATTGCAAGGTCCTTTGAAAGAGGCTATCGACGCTGAACTTGGTGGCTACGATGCTTTTGTTGAAAGCTTCTCTACTGCGGCAGCTACACGCTTTGGCTCCGGTTGGGCTTGGCTTGTAGTTAACAAAGATGGCAAGTTAGAAGTGACATCCTCTGCAAACCAAGATAATCCTATATTGGAAGGTAAAACAGCAATTCTATGCTTAGACGTTTGGGAACATGCATACTATTTGCACTATCAAAACCGTCGCCCAGACTATATCAAGGAATTCTTCCGCGTTATTAACTGGGACAAAGTTTCTGAAAACTACGAAAAAGCATTGAAACCACATCATGATTAAGTGGTACACTTGTTAGAAACAGAAACAGAAACAGAAACAGAAACAGAAACAGAAACAGAAACAGAAACGAGAATAATATAATGTAACGTAAATACCGGATAGTTGGTCTACATGATCGATTATCCGGTGTTTTATTACTGTTATTTCATCTTATAAATAACTTTCAAAAGTATAGCCACGGATACAGATTTTCTAATCGATATCGTTTATCATAGAACCATAGGTCATTACATATAGACCTTTTACCGTAAATAAATAGCCTCATATGTGTGATATACATATATAGAGGGATGATACTATTTTATAAGTATAGTATAGAAATTTTTGACACGAGGGGAACAAAATGGAAAAGAAATTAGATTTATCCAAATCGGTATATGATTTGGTAAAAGAATATCCTGAAGTAACAGATATTATGAAGGAATTAGGATTCAGCGAAATCACAAATAAGGTGATGTTGAATTCTGTTGGCAAAATCATGACTATCCCAAAAGGGGCTAAGATGAAAGGTGTATCCATGATTGATATCGTGGGTGCTTTTATGAAAGCCGGTTTTACCTTAGAAGGTGACATGCCAAACCTATCGGGTGATGATGCGGAATCTACGGGTCATCCTGGCGTGGCACCTACTGCAGCGGTTACAAAGTCTAATGTTACGGATGCATCTGCTAAGGTAGCTTCTAGTACAGTTGCAGCAGACGCAGTAGAAACAAATGCAGCAGCATCTACTACAGCGAAAGCTAACACGGAAGAAAATTCCGAAGCTAAGGCTGAAGATGCTGTTCAAGATAGCGAACGTGTAGAGCAACTTAAAGGTTTCTTGAAACGTTTAGGCACAGGCGAAGACCTGGGTGCCGTTCGTGAAGATTTTGCTAGTCAATTCGCCCATGTTGAGGCTAGTGAAATTATGAAAGCTGAGCAAGGTCTCATGCGTGAAGGTACACCGTTAGCTGAGGTGCAACAATTATGTGACCTTCACTCTGCCTTGTTCCACGGTTCTACCATTCATGAACAAATGGAGTCAGAACATGCTAAGGTTGAGGCTGTGTTAGAGGCTCAAG